>Ga0123354_10000016_pt1 | contig 143427 bp, 148 predicted proteins | sample TergutLab28metaG_2_FD_97872 | JGI IMG/M metagenome (GOLD analysis project Ga0123354, IMG submission 97872) | Labiotermes labralis P4 segment gut microbial communities from Petit-Saut dam, French Guiana - Lab288 P4 | ecosystem: Host-associated > Arthropoda: Insects > Digestive system > Gut ... | reverse complement strand
TCTGACATGGCTTGTTCCTTTCTGCTCGATTTTGTCGTCAAACAAATCATAGCGTTACCGGGACAGGCCATGTCTTATGAGTTATTCAATTTTCAATTTGCGAAAGATAGTGTACGCCACCTTCTGGTTCGCTTGAGTCGGTAGGCGCAACGGCAGTTCAGTTGTTACCATTTGACCTGTGTCACGTTGCACGTTACAATTAGATTATGATCCAGTCGTTTGCTGATAAACAGACCGTGCAGTTATTTCTGACAGGAGCTTTTCGTAGGCTTCCGAACGACGTAGTAGCCCGTGCGGTGCGTAAGCTCGACCAAATTAATGCAGCAATGAGGCTTGATGATCTACGTGTGCCACCGGGCAATAGACTCCATGGGCTTGAAGGCGACAGGAAAGGCCAGCACTCCGTGTCGATCAATGACCAATGGCGTATCTGTTTTCGGTTTTCGGAAGGCGATGCGTATGAAGTCGAGATCTGTGATTATCACTGAGAGAGGTGAACAGCGTGAATACGAAAACAATGACAAGACGACCGACCCATCCGGGCGAGATGATCCGTGAGGAGTATATGCCAGATTATGGGCTTTCAGTACGTGATTTGGCCGAAATGATGGGAGTCTCACGCCAGTCTGTCAATGAGCTGGTGCATGAGAGGCGTGCGCTCAGTACTGACATGGCTTTAAGGTTGTCTGCGCTCTTTGGAGGCTCACCTGAGTCATGGCTCAATCTACAGCGAAATGTTGATATATGGGATGCCTCGCATCGTTTGTCGGGTGAAATCAAACTGATCCGCCAACTTTCCGCTTAGTTGCGATGAGAGGCATGGCAGAAGATCACGGTAGCACTATAAGTATAGTTGATAACGAACTTTATCTATAAATGGAGGAAGAAGGGCATAACGATGATTACGCATGTGACGGTACAAACGGCTAAGCAGGCAGAAACCGTGGAGTTTTATCAGTGGCTTTTAGGGTTGCCGGTTGCACGGACTTTGGAGACGCCAAACGGGCCGATTATTTTTCTTGGTGGGGGAGAGACGGCGTTGGAATTGATTGCGAATGATACCGCTGAGCCTATCAACGCAAAAGGGCTGACTATTGGCTTTGCGGTCGACGATCTTGATAAAAAACTTGTCTTGCTTGACAGTCGCCAGATCCGGCACAGCGATATCATTGCGCCCGGGCATGATGGCATCCGTTTCGCGTATTTCACTGATCTTAACGGCTGTGCTATCCAGCTGTTCGAAGCGGGGAAGTAGAACCTAGTTCGACAATATCCAACGTGCGATGTCGTCGGTAACACGTGGATCGACCTTACCAGGGGTTTCATAGTCCTTGATCGTGCGAGTCTTGCAGGAATCATTGAAGACATGATTGAGGCCGGGATAGAGCTTGAGAGCCACATTTGGGCGCCCTTCCAGGAGCTGACGGTATCCTTCGAAATCCTTTTCGGGATAAACCTGGAAGTCCTTATCGCCCTGGAAGATGAAGACCGGTTTGGTCATACTCTCCAGATACTGGCTTGCGGGATGCGCTTCCATCTCCTTGAAGTAGTAAGCGCGGGTCTGGCCGAACAACCTCTTCTGCTGAGCTTCTTCGTCGGTCATCGAATCGATGGCGGCGAATTCCTTCGCGAGTTTGGTGACCTGTTTGTCAGCGATCTTTCTGATAAGCCCCTTATACTGTGTGCTGGTTTCAGCAAACTGATCCAGCATGATCTCTCGTAGTGTGCGAGGTGAACCTGCGGCAATGATGATCCCGTCGAAGTCGCCACCCTCCGCGTCAATGCGCGGCGCGAGCATACCGCCCAGGCTGTGTCCCAGGATAAAGACCTTGCCGATCCTCGGGTCATCACGCAGCAGATGAGCTGCACGGATGGCGTCTTCGATAGTCTCACTCTCTACGGTGATGTTGCCGGGATGTACCATCATCTCTTTGCCATAGGTCTGGGTGCGTTTGTCGTAGCGCAGCGTCGCGATACCCTTGTCAGCAAGTGCCTCAGCGATGTCACGGAACGGCGCCACAGCCTTGATCGTTTCATCCTTATCCTGCGGGCCAGAACCATGAACCAACACGACAGAGGGGATGCCGCTCTCAGCTACATCCGGCAAGGTCAACAGACTGTCCAATGGGAATTCTGTTCCTTCGCCAACGACGACTTTTTCCTGTTGCATATATCCTCCTCCTCTAAAAACGAGGGATTCTCGCGCAAAGAACTCTTCTTCTCCTAACATACATGCTATAACATAAGCAGCAAAAACGTTAAAGGAGGATCTACACTGCAGGAATAGGTTTGATGAGGAGCAATATGGCTGGTCCCTCAGATCCCGAATAGGGGCCAGCGGACTGGGCGCCTAAGCGTTGAGGCGCCTGGCGTGTTGAAGATGAATGCCTATGTGACCGACACCAAGGATGACAGAAGCGCCAATGAGCCAGATCAGCTTGCCATAGATCCCCAGGAACAGGAACGCCAGTACGGGCAAGCTTGCGCCCGGCGCCGGGAAGCCGAAGAGCGGGCGGTAGAAGTCTTGCAGGGTGTGTCCGCCGTGAAAGTAGCGGATCCAGAAGCACTCATAGAGGATCATGAGCAAGATCGAGAGTACCAGCCACACGGACCAGTGGTTAAATCCATGCGGATTAAGATCATTGAAACAGAGGATCGCGACGGTGCTGAAGACCTGACCGATTCGCTCAAAGGTCACCAGCACCGGGTTTTCACCTGAGGCATCATAGCCTGTGGGTTTATGCCGCGCCCAGATGATGTTGGGAATCCAGAGCGCGAGCAGATAGATAGCTCCGATCCATGAGAATCCGAGGTGTCCCAGCATGGGTAACTACACGCCCTTCAGCTCTTTGCTGAGCTTGCCGCTCAAGTGCTCAATGTCGAGTTTGAAGGTCAAGCAGGCAGACCAGCTCTTGTCGATCTCAGCGTCAAGCGCCTCCCCGTAGTCGGCGCCGATACCGGCACGGCAATACTTATCTGCCAGCGCGGTCAGCGCCTGGAGTTTTTCTTCGTCATTTTCTACAATCGTAACGCGACCCCAGGCGATCACGCTCTTATAGTGAGTCGTGAACTCTTCGGGAATGACCTGATCGGTATCAACGACACAAAAAGAAGCTTTATCGCAGTGCTTGATCGCGTCCAACTTGTGCCCCTGAAGCGCGCTGTGAAAGTAGAGCGTAGCGCCCACGCGCGCATGAGAAACGGGCACCGCATACGGGTAATCATCATCGCCCAGCAATGCCAGAACGCCATGGGTCGTATGATCAAGGACTCCGTTGCAATCTTGAAGGCTCATAGTCTGCCCACGCCGGGCTTTACGTATCTCTCTGAACGCCATAGTGGTTCCTCTCCGATTCCTGTCATTCCGGCTCTCCGACTCTTGTCATTCCGGCCTCCGAGCCGGAATCTGTTCTACCGAGATTCTTAGGTCTTGCCAGGACGATGTGGGTGTGCCCTCATATTGCCAAGTAGGATCGAACTATTATCTCACAGAGGATTGAACACACGCGTCACGTAAACCGTTCAACTACTGGTGGCAAAAGCACTTAACGACACGGGGACACTGGCTCGTTTAACTGATGGGGGAGCAGAGGTTATGCGATAATTTATCAGGAGTTTATCGGGTTTTGTGTTGAACGAGGCGATTTTGAGTACTGATCGCATAACAGAGAAATCATCTATGCGTCCCCCGTGGCCTGCCAAGGCCGTTGTTACCGCGGGAATGCCCTACGGCAACAAGGGGCTGCACTTTGGCCATGTTGGCGGTGTGTTTGTACCGGCAGATATTTTCGCGCGCTTTTTGCGTGACCGCATCGGAGAGGAGAATGTGCTTTTTGTCTGCGGAACAGACTGCTATGGCTCTCCCATCGCAGAAGAATACCGCAAACGGGCCGCAGATGACCCCACGATCGGTACCATCGAGGACTTTGTCGAGAGCAATCACCTTCGGCAGTTTGAGGCGCTCAAAGAATACGGGATATCACTTGATATCTACGAAGGCTCGGGTATCGGAGCGTCAGGGCAGGCGCACCGCGAGGTCACCGACCAGATACTGAAGCGCCTCTACGATAACGGCCACTTGCAAAGACTCTCTTCGGCGCAGTTCTATGACGAAGAAGCGCACACCTTTCTCAATGGTCGGCAAGTTGTGGGGTACTGCCCCGTGCAGGGTTGTAAATCTGAGAAGGGCTATGCGGACGAGTGCGATCTCGGCCACCAGTACATGCCCAAAGATCTGCTTAACCCTGTAAGTACCGTGAGCGGCAAGCCGCCCGTGATGCGCGAAGTTTCAAACTGGTATTTCGATCTGCCTGCGTTCAGGGAGCTTTTGCAGCGTTACGTCGACAGCCGCGCCTGCGAGGGCGCCACGCGTAGCGTCGTGCTCAAAACGATAGAAGAGTTCTTGGTCCCGCCCATCATCTACGTAAAAAACGAGTATCTCGACGTCTACGAGGAGCTAAAACCGCAGTTGCCTCAGCATGCCTTCAGACCCGCTGAGAAAGGCAAGGCATCCTTTGAGCTTGAGTTCGAAGACCTTGCAAGTCGCGAGAATGCGCTCTCCGTCCTGACCGGAGCAGGCGTGCGTTTCAGAACAGGAAAGACACTGGTACCCTTCAGGATAACGGGAAACATTGCCTGGGGTGTGCCTGCGCCTGTTTTGGAAGGCATTGACGGGCTGACGGTCTGGTGCTGGCCTGAGTCGCTCTGGGCGCCTATCAGCTTTACGCGTGCGCGCATCGAGTACGGCGTGGGAGCGCGTGGCGTCGAAAGCCTTAATCCGGAACGTAAGGACCGCGCCGGGGAGGCCTGGCAGCAGTACTGGTGCGATCCCCGGGCGCGTGTCTATCAGTTTATCGGGCAAGACAACATCTATTTCTATGGAGTCGCACAGACCGCCCTGTGGAGTGCTTTGCCTGAAGTTTCTGCAAGCAGAGTTACCAGCAACAACCCTGCTTCAACAAATGATGACCTACCCTGCGTCCTGCCAGTAGACCCCGCGCCCGGAGAGCTACAACAGACCCAGCTGATAGCCAACTATCATTTGCAGTTCCTCGGTAAGAAGGCCTCGTCATCGGGGTCCATCAAGCCTCCTATGGCTATCGACTTGCTCGACTACTACACGGCTGAGCAGTTGCGCGCACACTTTATCGCGCTGGGCCTGGGGCAAAGAAACGTGAGCTTTCAGCCCAAGCCTCTCAACGAAGGCGCACCCCAGACTGAGGGCGACCCCGTACTCAAAGAGGGCAGTCTGCTCACTAATGTGCTTAACCGTCTGGCGCGCTCGTGTTTCTACGCCGCGGCACACGATTGTGGCGGACGTATGCCTCTTGATGAGATCGACGACGCGCTCGTCAAAGACACGGCGTCGGTGCTTGAGGACTATGAGGACTTGATGTATCGGCAAGAGTTTCACAGCATCATGCAGCTTGCGGACACCTACATACGTCGCGCTAATAAGTACTGGACTGACGAGAGTAAAGCAACAGTGGAGGATCCCGCAGCGCGGCAACGCGTGATAGCCACTGCCTTCTATCTGCTCAAAGCCGCCTGCCTCATGATGCATCCTATTGCCCCCTGGGGCACACGCATGGTCTATGAATATCTTGCAGTGCCGGTCCAGGAGCGTGAGTTCTATTCGTGGGAACACGCCTTTGACGGTTATAAGGGCGTGCTGGATGATGTTGACAAGGCATCTGGATTCCACGCCGTGACGGAATTGCCGCCGCGTACTGACTTCTTCAAGCGCCATCCCAGCCAATTCTAAGCTTTATTATTGATCCGTCGTTCTGAGTCCCGGCGAAATCTCGTATCCTAGATCCCGGGTCAAGCCCGGGATGACGTGAGCGCGAGATGACGTCGGCGCCCGACGTGAAGGTACTACAGCAGTGCGCGGATGCGGGCAAGAGTCTTCTCGCGACCGAGCAGCTCCATTGATTCGTTGAGGGGAAGAGAAACGGTCGATCCTGCTACGGCTACGCGCAGAGGCTGATAGGCCAAGCGAGGCTTCGCGCCTACTGAATCAGGCAAGTCAGCCATCGCGGCTTCGATATGTTCAGTATCCCAGTTCTCCGGATCAATGTTTTCCAGGATCTCCTGAGCAACCTGCAGGGCACGCTCAACCAGCGTCGGATCTTTCTCCAGTACCTTCTTGCGAGCCGTCTCATCGGGTTCTACGGTATCAACAAATAGGAAGCGAGTCATCGGGGCGATATCGGTCAGGAGCTTGGTGCGCTCTGAGACAAGCGGCGTCAGCGTCAGATACCAGTCGGGGCGCTGTTCAAAGTCGTCGTAAGCGACCAGGCCTGCGCGCGCGAGACATTCAACCATGAGGTGCGCGAAGCGCTCGGGCTCCATTGCGCGTAAGTATTCGCTGTTCATCCACGTGAGCTTGGTGAAGTCGAAGTTTGCGGGACGTTTCGCGATGTGTTCCAAGTTGAAGTGGGTCTTTAAGGTATCCGCGTCGATGAGCGTGGTCTCCCCGTCAAGGCTCCACCCCAGCAATGCCAGGTAGTTCATGAGCGCCTCGGGTAGATAGCCTTCATCGGCATACTCCTCAACGCCGGTCGAGCCATGGCGCTTGCTCAGCTTCTTACCATCCGGCCCGTTGATCATCGAGAGATGGGCAAAGTTCGGGATAGGCGCGCCGAGGCCTTCGAGCACGAGGATCTGCTTGGGCGTGTTGCTTACATGGTCATTGCCACGGATAACATGGGTGATGGCCATCGCGGCATCATCGACGATGCTCGCAAAGTTATAGGTCGGCGAGCCATCGCTGCGCACAAGCACAAAGTCATCGATCGAATCAGCCGGGAACTCCGTGTGGCCGCAGACCGCATCGTTGAAGGCGATCGCGCCATGATCTACAGGGATCTTCAGGCGCCATACGAAGGGCTCTCCCGCGTTAGCGCGCGCCTGTGACTGCTCTTCACTTAGCGTGCGGCAGGCGCCATCGTAGCCAGCGGACCCACCCTTGGCACGCGCGATCTCACGCTTGGCGGCAAGCTCGACTGGCGTGCAGAAGCAGCGGTAAGCCCAGCCGTTTGCCTGCAGGGTCTCAAGCGCTTGCACATACGAGGCAGCACGCTCGGTCTGAAAGTAGGGCCCGTAGTCTCCGCCACGAACCGGGCCTTCATCCCAGTCAATGCCAAGCCACTCCAGGGCGCTGATGATCTGAGCAATATTTTCAGGCGTCGAGCGCTCGGGGTCAGTATCGTCGATGCGCAGGATGAAACTGCCTCCGGTTGCGCGCGCGAACGCCCAGTTATAGATAGCAGTACGCGCTCCGCCCAGGTGCAATGACCCGGTAGGCGAGGGGGCAAAGCGCACGCGCACGGGGCGGGCGGCAGTGTCAGTAGTAACAGGATCAGTAGACATGATCACTCCTCGAAAACGATTTATACGATTACTACCATAACACTTGGTATTTTATCGATCAGGTAACTATGCTCCGGCAGCTGCTTTCAGCGAATCGACACGATCGCACTGCTCCCAGGTGAACCCTTCCTCCTGGCGGCCAAAGTGACCGTAGGCCGCTGTCTTCTGGAAGATCGGGCGACGCAGGTCGAGGTCGCGGATAATCGCACCGGGGCGCAGGTCGAAGACCTCGTCGATTGCCTTTTCAATCGCCTCGGGGGCAACTTCCTCGGTCCCGAAAGTGTTGACCATGATCGAGAACGGCTTTGCCACGCCAATGGCATAGGCAAGCTGGATCTCACAGCGCCGCGCCAGGCCAGCCGCCACGACATTCTTGGCCACCCAACGCGCGGCATAGGCCGCTGAGCGATCGACCTTCGTGCAGTCCTTTCCCGAGAACGCGCCGCCGCCATGGCGCCCGAAGCCACCATAGGTATCGACGATGATCTTGCGCCCGGTCAGACCCGAGTCGCCCATCGGTCCGCCGATGACAAAACGACCCGTAGGGTTTACGTAGACCTCCGCATTAGAGAAATCCAAGTGTTCCAACTCGAAGACGGGCCGAATAATCTGCTCGATGAAATCCGGCTTCATCTGAGACTCGATATCAACGCCGTCGGCATGCTGGGAAGAGATCAGAATCTTCTCGACGGCAACGGGGCGATCATCCTCGTAGCGTACGGATACCTGAGTCTTGCCATCAGGACGCAGGTAACCCAACTGCCCACTTTTGCGTACCGCTGTCAAGCGCTCGGCCAAGCGATGCGCTAAATAGATCGGCATCGGCATGAGCTGTGAGGTATCCGTGCAGGCATAGCCGAACATCATGCCCTGATCCCCTGCTCCGATACCCTCAAGCGGATCATCACAGCCCTCACCGCGTTGGTACTCGAAGCTCTCGTCGACACCCATCGCAATATCAGGACTCTGCGAGTGCAGGGTGGAGATCACACCACAGGTTTTCGAGTCAAAGCCATAGGTCGCATCGTTGTAACCGATCTCATCTATGACGCGGCGCACGGTGGTATCCACGTCTACATAAGCGCGGGTGCGGATCTCGCCACCCACCACGACCAGGCCAGTGGTCGTGAAGGTCTCACAGGCACAGCGGACCTGCTCCAGGCCTCCCGGTTGGTCGGCCTCACGTCGGATCTCATCTTTCAGGATGCTATCAAGTATTGCGTCTGATATTTGGTCGCAGATCTTATCGGGATGCCCCTCGGTCACACTCTCGGATGTGAACAAGTAATTCTGTGCCATTATGATCCTCCTCTGCGTCAGCGCTTGCGGCCCGGGGGCCACCTCGCGCAACAAAAAACCCTCGCGGCTGGGAGCGAGGGTACATTTCGTACAAGTCATCTTCCAGCCAAAGCTGCCGAGAAGGGGCACCGTGCGCGCTTCTGTGCGTCGGTTGCCGGGATGTCATCGGGCTCGGTCCCTCGATCCAACTGCCGGAAAACGCCACACAAGCGCTTAACCAGCCTCTTGATGATGTTGCTACTATAACATTGTTTTCTTTCCCCTTATTTCTAAGAGATAATAGTTTCAGAAAGCATGTGATGAGATCTGACCATCCAAAGGAGGATCCTCATGCAATGCAAGTACTGCCAGAAAGAGACCGACCAGCACGTGATATTCGGTATCTACGAGCGGGAGCATTATGATGACCGCCACAGTACGGCTGATCATGACACGGGCAAGACGACCTTCGATGCGACCGCGGTCGTCGATGTGCCTTACTGCGCAGCCTGTGGGTCCGCCACTCAGAAAATGGTCATGAAGAAGGACCTTAAATATGCCGGTTATTTACTGATCGGAGCGGTTGCGGCTGGAATTTTAGCCGCCATCCAGGTAGAGCCCAAACACGATGATAGCAAGAAGCACGCTCTCTATGATCTCCAACAGTATTATCGCCGCTGAATCTGCGCGTTAAGTCTGGTTTGCTTATAGTCGCTAAACCTATGAGCGATGGTTTTCTAGAAACGCGATGATATTGTAGCTCTCATAGAGGATCTCGCCATCATGTAAGAGCGCAGGGACCTGGCGTTTGCCACCAAGCTCGATAAGCCGCGCTTCGTTTTCCGGTTCATGAGCGTTGAGTAGGGGGAGTTCGATATTGTTCTCGGCCATATAGGCACGTACTTTGTTGCAGAACGGGCACTCGGGAAAATAGAACAGTTCCATGGGGAGCCTCCTTCTCAGATCATGGATTCAGTGCAATCCTCAGAGCGTTATCATAGCACCAGAATCAGACGATGCATAGAAATACCGCGAGCAGCAATCTTGTCCGGGGCGCTTGTTATAATTGAACTATGCTGATAGAGGTCTTACTTGATATTCCGGCGCGCGCGCTTGACGCGCCGTTTTCGTATAGCTGGACGGGGGATAAGCCTGCGCCCCAGCTCGGAGATTGCGTTCTGGTCGAGTTTGGCTCGCGTTCGGCTTTGGGCTATGTGGTCGGTTGCGAGATCTGGGCGATGCCTGATGAAAACACAAAGCCAATCGAGCAGGTGTTGGTAAGGCAGGTATTTGATGAGAGAACCCTGGAACTTGCTTCCTGGATGGCGTCCTATTATGCGGCTCCTCTTATAAGCTGTTTGCGCCTGTTCCTGGCGCCTGCGCTGTTACCAAAACTCAGGAAAAGTGACGAAGCTGGCTATGAGGTAGTCATGCCAGCTAAATCGCGCAAGAAAAAAGGCAGTGGGGTGCGGGAGTCAGAAAGCGGCGCGGAAGAAACCCCTGCTGAGGCCACAGGAAGCTCTCAGACGGCCGATAAGACTTTCATGCGCATAATGACTGCTCAGCGCCCGGAGCACCTGAGTACAGAGCAGGAGGCAGCGTTGGCGGCGCTGAGTCCGGCCATGACGGAAGGCGAAGCGAAAGCTTTTGTGATCGCCGGGGTCACCGGCTCGGGCAAGACGGAGATCTACCTGCAAGCCATCGAGCAAACACTCCAATCAGGTAAGACGGCCCTGACGCTGGTGCCCGAGATATCGCTGACGCCTCAGACTGTCGGGCGCTATCGTTCTCGCTTCGGCGACCGGGTGGCCGTACTTCACTCACGCCTGACGCCGCGCCAACGCGCCAATGAGTTCGAGCGTATTCGCTCGGGTGAGGCTCCGGTAGTCGTGGGCGCCCGATCTGCGCTCTTTGCGCCACATCATGACCTGGGCCTTATCGTCATTGATGAGGAGCACGACGGCTCCTATAAGCAAAACAACTCGCCACGTTACCATGCGCGCGAGGTGGCTGAGCGGTTGGCTCTGCTGCATGGCGCCGTGCTGGTCCTTGGAAGCGCAACCCCCTCACTCGAAAGTCTGCAGGCCGCAGAGCGGGGGAGTAATACGGTCTTGCCCTATTGCAAGCTTACGCTCAGACACCGCGTGAATGGCCAGCCTCTTCCGCCGGTCAGCATCGTCGATCTGACGCGCGAGTTTGAAAGTGGCAATCGTTCGATGTTTTCTACGCAGCTGAAGCAGGCGCTCAAAGACGTACACAACAGGGGAGAGAAGGCGATGCTGCTGCTCAATCGGCGCGGTTTCTCCTCATTTTTACTGTGCCGGGAGTGCGGCTATGTGCCGCACTGCGAGAGTTGTTCGACATCGCTGTCATTTCATGCGACTGATAATACTTTACGCTGCCACCAGTGCAACGCGATCCTGCGCGTGCCAGACAAGTGCCCTGAATGTGGGTCGCCTTATTTACGCAAGTTCGGGGTCGGGACCCAACAAGTCGAGGAGGAGCTGCGGCGCCTGATCCCTGACTGGCCCATTGTGCGTATGGACCGCGACACGACCACCGGCGCTCACGCTCACGAAGAATTGCTCCGTGAGTTTCAAGAACTGGAGAGCGGGGTGTTGGTAGGCACGCAGATGATTGCCAAGGGCTTGGACTTCCCGGACGTGACTCTGGTCGGTGTTGTTACGGCTGATATCACGCTGAATCTGCCGGATTTTCGCGCACCTGAGCGTACCTATCAACTTCTTGAACAGGTCGCGGGACGTGCAGGGCGCGCTGATCTACCGGGCACGGTCATCGTACAGACCTATCTGCCCGAAGAGTCAGCTATCACCGCTGCCGCGCATCATGATGAGGAACGACTCTATGGTGAGGAGCGCCGCCTGCGCGCTGGTTTGCAGTACCCGCCTTATGGTCATCTGTGTAATATACTTCTGACCTCGGCTGGTAAGGAGAAAGTTGCTGCCTACGCCGAAGAACTGGGCCATGAGCTTCGTGCTGACGTTGAGCTGCAACACGCTGGCGTCCGTATCCTGGGACCCACGCCCTGTATCATAGAGCGCGCCAAGAAACTCTGGCGCTTCCACCTGATGCTTAAGTCCGGGCCTGAGACCACCTTAGGTCCGATCGTAAAAACCGCCTTGCAACGTATTAAGACTCCCGTGGGTGTCAAGATCGCAGTTGATGTCGACCCTTATGAGATGATGTAGCGATGCAGATCGTTGTCTCGCTTTTATTGATCCTAGCAGCCTCGACGATAGTAGGAGCATTATTCCGTTTAGTCAAACTTCCGGCGGTTGTGGGCCAATTGCTGGTCGGCGTACTGCTGGGGCCAGCGGTGCTCAACTGGCTTCGCCCCGGCGCGATCATCACTGATTTCGCCGAGATCGGCCTTATTCTTCTGATGTTTCTGGCAGGCATTGAGGCGGAGATCCCGCTGCTCAAACGCTATCTCAAACCTGCCTTGACCGTGGCAATTGGCGGGGTCATCGTGCCGTTTGTCTGTTTTTTCCTGATCGGGATGATCTGGCATATTGCTGTCCCGGAATCCCTCTTCTGGGGACTCATTTTCGCGGCGACCTCAGTCTCGATTACGGTGGAAGCGCTTAAGGAGATGGGCCACCTGCGATCCTCTTTGGGCGCCACTATCCTGGGCGCGGCGGTCATCGATGATATCATCGCCGTGTTGTTGGTGTCGGTGTTCATGGTCCTCTTCCCGGTGGTGGGGCAGGGGAGCGCTCCTGCGACGTCGCTCCCGATGGTGCTGGGCATGATCGCTTTGTTTGCAGTCGGGTTGTTCGTATGCGCCGAATGGCTGATCCGGCCTTTGCTTTCCTTGTCTTCGCGTATTCCGATGGAGGGGGCGGAGACCCTGGTCTCTCTTGTCATCTGCCTGGCGTTTGCCTATGTGGCTTATCTTTGTGGTCTGAGTGCTGCGCTGGGCGCCTTTTTTGCCGGGCTCATCATCTCTGATACTGACACACCGATCAATATCGACGTGACTGAGAAGCAGGTCTCAGCGTTAGGCTCGTTCTGCTTCATTCCGGTTTTCTTCGCGAGTATTGGGCTCCAACTACGTTTCATGGGCCTGAAGGATTCCTGGTTGCTGATCGTTGTACTCTGCGTGGCCGCCGTGGTCAGTAAGCTTTTGGGCGCAGGATTGGGAGCAAAGGCGGGGAAGTTCTCGAATGCTGACGCGTTGCGCATTGGCGCTGGCATGACACCGCGCGGAGAGATGGCACTCATTATTGTCACTCTGGGCTTAAGTAGCGGGATACTTTCCCGTACGTATTACTCAGCGATCGTAATCGCCATTATTGTAGCCACGGTAGCGGCGCCCATTTTGTTGCGTCTGGTTTTGCCAGCGACAAGGCTGCAAGAGGAGGCCAAAACATGACTGAAATGCGCGATGTAGCCACGCTTGCTGCTGTCATTTTTGACATGGACGGCCTGATGTTTGATACGGAGCGTCTGGGATGGCGATTACTCAATCAGGCGGGCGCTGAGTTCGGTTGTGAGCCCTTGAGTATGGAGCGGTATACGCAGGCGATCGGTAAGACTCATCAGGAAACGCAGAAAATATTTTCTGAGATGTGCGCGGGCGACAAAGCAACCTATCGTGCGATTGAAGCGCGTTTCTGGGAGCTGGATCGTGATTACATCAGGAATCAGGGTCCTCCGAAGAAACCTGGTTTGATCGAGCTGTTGAGCGTGTTGCGGGATAAGAGTGTACCGTGTGCGCTTGCAAGCTCGACGAGGACCGAACGAGTTAAAGAGCATCTCATAAGCGCACAGGTCGAGGAATATTTTCAGGTGGTCGTAGGGGGAGACCAGGCGCCCGCAAGCAAGCCAGCTCCTGATATCTTCCTAATGGCTGCAGAGCGCCTTGGGGTAGCGTCCCAGCAGTGTCTCGTATTGGAAGACTCATTTGCTGGCGTACAGGCGGGCCATGGCGCAGGCGCCTATGTGATCATGGTGCCCGATGTACTGCAGCCAACACCCGGGATACGCGAACAAGCCGATCAGGTGTTGGAAAGCCTTTTGGGTGTTGTCCATCTTATCAAGGCAGGGCAGCTGACTTTTTCATCCTGATAACGCATCACTTACTATACGCTGGAGGGAAGAAACCCCTGCTCAGGTACATAATTCAATAATTAACATAATATATATTATCAGACATTCGCGATGATCCGGAGGTGGTTCTGGCCTGTTAGAGAGGCGCGAAGATATGTCTGGTCTGGCAAGCACAGGGCTTGATCGTCAACAGCTACTTATATCGACGGTCTTTAATCAGCGTGACTATTGGCAAACCGAAACCTGGATGACTCGTGATCGCTTTGAGACCCGTGATGATAAATCGGTCTGGTGTACTTACAAGTCGCTTCGTAGTATTTATCATCTCAAGCCTTCAGAGTTGACTGTCTATGCTGTTATCTACGGCTATTCCCGGCCCGATCTAACAGAAGGCACCACGTCCGGTTCTTATACCGGTTCAACATCACGACTTACAAAATTCGGGATCTCTAAAGGTGCGGCTTCAGAAGCTGTAACTCGGCTTAAGACGGTTGGCTTAATTGACTACGAACGGATCCCCCAGACACGCCAAAATCCGGATGGCGGCACTAACTACTGGGTGCTCGTAGACCCTATCAATGCGCTGTTTAATTACGTGCCGGAATGTGTTGAGGCTGTTACTGATCTAGAGATAGGTACTACAGATTATCCCGATACGAACAAATGTCTGGAGGGGGGTGTTCAGATCCTGAACACCCCTGCTGACCTGCCCGTTTCTGAGGGGGGTGTTCAGATCCTGAACACCGGGTGTTCAGATCCTGAACCCCTTACTAATAAAGAGTACTTATATGGTAAAGAGCACTTTACCTCTAGTACCCAAGAAGGTGCTTTGGTGCGACCCTCAGAAAAGAGCAAAAGAGCGGTTTCACAACAAAACGAAAAGAGATACACAAACGACTTCGTGGCCATGATACGCCCTGCCGTTGTTGACGACGAGCAAGGCAAAGAAGTTGTGCGGTTGCTGCGCAAGTACATTACCAGTAACGACCTTACCTCAAATCTCCCCGATACTGACGCAAAACTCGGATGGATAATTTCATATATTTCTCATCTCGCCAGGCGTCTTGGTTGGCAGATTTTACCGGAAAAGCTTACGACATATCTTGACGTGTGTCCAGCCAAAACACTCGGTGGTTTTGTGAAACATTTCATAAGCAACGACTATGGCGAGTTTATGTGCCAACTAATTTGGAAGGACTGATTCAGGATGAGATTTTTGGAAGGAAGAACATGTCAGGCGGTACAGGGTCAAATTCCCCCCTTCCACGACCCTGCGGGTAAATACAGCGGCTGGTGGGAGCCGCAGTAAGTTTTGAATTTGGAGCTGTTCAAGTGCCTCGTTCTACGGAAACCAACAAGGCGATTGGGAACAGCAGCAGCGGGCGAGGCTGGGAAACGCTGCAACAAAGAGGAAGGAAAGAGAGAGATGGGTAATATTGTTAGATTTATCAGCGTGTCAATGCTGCTCGGTCGGCCTGGAGAGATCAGGTGATCTCTGATGGCTACAGTTCCTCAACATACACGCGATGATAAGCGCGCCGCTGAGATCAAGGATCTCTTTGCTCAGTTAGAATCTGGCACAAAAGATATTTTTGCCGACGGTGGACGCTATGAGAAGTATCTCAAATTCCATGCCCGCTTTCACCAGTACTCTCATCGCAATATTATTCTTATAATGCTACAACGTCCTGACGCTGAGTACATCGCAGGATTTAACACCTGGAAAAATGAGCATAAGCGCATGGTCAATAAAGGTGAGCATGGTATCCGGATCCTCGCGCCAGCGAAACGAACGTCAACTTATCTTTACGTGACAAAAGATCAAGCGATTAAAGATGTGATGAAGTCAGAGGATCTAAGTAGTGAGGATGCAGCAAAGAAAGTCACACAACGCCCGGATGGAAAGTATGAAACAAAGCTTTCCTGGATGAGTTATGTTCCGGTGTCGGTCTTTGATGTTTCACAAACATCAGGACAACCTTTACCCAAAGAAGCCTATCTTGCCACGGAGCTCACCGGCGCCGTCGCAGGTTATGACAGGCTTATCGACACCTTAGTAGAAATTTCTCCCTATCCTGTGGACTTCGGTACAGAAGATGATTTTGCCTACCTTAATAATGGCGCGAACGGTTACTTTGTTCTCCTGGCACCTCGCATCAACGCTTTGCAAAACCTGAACACCGGCCAGCTTGTTGTTCGAAGTGATATGTCGCAAGAACAGACAATCAAGACACTTATTCATGAAATGACCCACGCCACGCTTCATGCTGATCTGTCCAATGATCTCAGTGAATCGGCTAAGGAGCTTGAGGCCGAAAGCGTTGCCTATATTGTTTCCGGGTATTTAGGTATTGATACATCTGATTACAGTTTCGGATACATCGCCGGGTGGGCAGAAGATAAGGATTTGAAGCAACTCCAACAGTCGCTTACGACCATTCAGAAAGCTGCCCAGGATTTCATAGAGCGTATTGATAAGACGCTTAGCGCCAAGCCTGCTGAAACCCAGCGCCCAGAACTGTCCGCGCGTCTCGGTGCAGTTCGGGCCGAGCAAGACCATGACGCTGCAAAACAAAGTGAAGTCGCTACTGGCATCAGAAACTTACAGGACCGCGAACCATCAATCAGAAGGAGCGGCGATATGCGGATCCTAAAAGTTCAGCAACACGATGATGAGTTTAATGAAATTCTCAGAGCTCATCACTTGTGGCTTAGTACTTCAGAACAAGAAGGCGCTCGCGCTGATCTGTCTGACACTAATTGCATTGGTATGCAGTTTTTCAATGCAGATCTCCACGATGCTGACTGCCACAATATATGCGCCATCAGCGCCCAGTGCTTAGGTGCTGATTTTTCCGGAGCTGATCTTAGAGGTGCGAATTTTCAGCTTGCGCACTTCAACAATCATCCTGACCGTAACGGGGCCAGGCCTACAAGCTTTGCTGGAGCAGATTGTCGCGGAGCTGATTTTCGCAATACCGATCTTTTTGGCGTTATCACTACCGGCATGATAACTGATGAGACGACCCTTGGTCTCGATCTTATCAACTCCCCCACTACCGCTGAAAGCCAGCAGCCGGTACTGGCTGCTCGTCTCGGTGCGGCCCAGGCCGAGCAGGACCATGAGACCGCAAAACAAAGCGAAACTCCAGCAAACATTTTTGAAGGTATGGCCGCACAAAAACCCACGCTGAAAGCTCATTTGTAGACGCGCTGAATTTTATTAGACATGGAGCCGAGCAGATGTGCCGGCAGCTCTTGGCGAGGCTGGGGAAAAGAGCAAAGGATAGTTTTACAAGAGGAAGGAGTTCATATGAGTATCAATCGAGTATTTGTAACAGGGAATCTCACGCGGGATCCGGAACTGCGCCAGGCCGCCACCAGTACGGTGCTACAAATCGGTATCGCGGTCAATGATCGTAAGAAGAACGTGAAAACCGATCAATGGGAAGACGTTCCGAACTTCTTCGATGTCCTGGTTTGGGGTGCGCGCGGCGAAGGTCTCTCGCGTTACTTGCACAAGGGTATGAAGGTCGCGGTGTCCGGTCGCTTGCGTTGGAGCTCGTGGCAGACATCAGAAGGTGATAAGCGTAGCAAGGTCGAGATCGTGGCTGATGATGTCGAGTTTATGTCAGCGCGTGACGGCAAAGCCAGCACATCTTATGAGCCGCCCAGCCAAGATGCACCGTCAGTCGAGGTCTTGACTGAAGATATTCCATTTTAGTAAAAGAGTCTAAAGAACAGGAGAAAAGCAGTGAACGCATTTATACAAACAATACAATGGGTCTTCGGCGTTGTCTGCGTCGGATTTATCGTTGTCTGCGTCATTATCATAATAAGGTCGGCGCGCAAGCGCAAAGCTGGACGTGGTGGCGGCACTCGCGCCTTCGGCGGCGGCACGCGCCGGGGACGCCGCTAGTAGGTAGTAATCATGCCAGCTGATGCAGAAGATCAAGTCGTTGAATGGCTTTTTAGGTATTCAACCGAGGCGTTGCGAGGTCTTGGGCGCAAGGTAGCATCACGGGTTAAAACAGGTACCGCTGAACGCCAAGCGGGCGCCGCTGTCTGGGGTCAAGAATTGCAAGCGCAACTTGACGCGCAAAAACGTGATCTACCAGCACGCCTAGAGGAAGTCCGGGGTAATACCTGGGTACAAGATCAGTGCAGGATCACCCTTGCTACCGCCGATTGCGAGGTCTTTAAAAAGCGGCTTAATGATGTTGCGACATTGCGTGAACAACAGGTCGATTTGGACGCGGCCGCACGTGATCGCAGCAGTGCACAAAATGCCGCTTTAAATCGTTTTAATTCTCAGGTAGCGAAGTATGGTCTTGCTCTTGATCCAGAGCATCTTGATCGTAGCTTAACGACTAAGGCTGTAACCGATGGTCGTATCACGAGCGCTGATGAAACCGATATCGTTCTTGCTGGTAGCGCTTATGAAGAGTCACGCGACCGGGCACAAAACGCCTACGATGCGACTGCTTCTGCTCAGAGCAATATCGCCCAGGCTTATGCCGACCTTGGTCTTGAACCTACCGACGCGCTTCCGCGACTTGAGGACTTCGACTTTTATGAGGTTCCCGGACAAGATGCTGTTGACGTGTTCTTCAGCGAGGATCTGCGGCCCTATGTAGAGTCGGTTGTAGAGTCAATCACTGATAATGTGCCAGAAGTGTCTTACACCTACGCTCTCGATCGTCCGTACTTTGTCCTGGATAGCGCCGCGGCTGCCGAGGTCATGAAACGGGGCACGGACGCAGGGCTTCAGCTTGAAGCGCGCCGACTGGGTGATTCGGGGACCGTGCAGGTACTTGCCGCTACTGGAGAGGACGCAAGCTTGCATACGATCACAGCGCAGGTGCTAGATGAAAAGTTCGCAGCTGAGCGTGTGGCCTATATACGCCAGCAGCAAGATCTTAAGAACTCTGCTACCCATTTCAGACAACATGCCCTCCAACGTAAACCCTTCGAGATCGCGGATCGCCTTGATTTCCCGCTCGCTGTAGTAGCGTTTGATATTGACGATTACGCGGTCGCTTTAATGGAGCGTGGCATCGTCTTTGATGCACATTTGGAACCAGACGGGTCGTATCTGCTGCGCTGCCAGGCTTCTAACCAGGACGCGCTTCGCCGCGCGTTAGATGATTTGAGCCATAACAAACTCCACGCTTCAGACGCTGCTATCAAAAACACGGTCTATCAAGAGCGCAAAGAAGCAGTGCTACGCGAGGCTGCCGACGCATCTCATAAAGTACAACCTGCGATAAACATCCCAAAGCATACTCCGGCTCCAAAAGTGGCGATGTAGGTGACTGCCGTACCTTCACAGACATCAAAGCACGCGCGGCCGCTACTGCGGGGGCTTATTCGCAATCCGTTTTTGTTCGGAGTAACGACACTGTTCGTTGTCGGTCTTTTCGTGGCATTTTCGCGCACGATCTATGCAGGGCGCTTCTTTGACGTGATACTACACAAGCAAGGATTTGTCCTTATAACTGGCGCAATGTTTCATCAAGCGGTAACATTCCCGCGCTTGGTGTTCTTAAGCCATATCGGTCTTATATTTGCTGGCGTCCTGGTTGTCTATATCTGGGTTTCTTTCTTGTGGCGCTACTTCTGGGATCATTCTCGCCGTAATAAAATGTATGGCCAGGAAAAAGGTTCCGCACGCCTTGCGTCCTGGTGGGCCATGCGCAATTTTGCTGATCGCGATGATCCTTCAGATAATTGGCAGCTTGGTAAGTGGACGCGGCTTGGTCTTGCGGCTACTACCATAAGCCATAAGTATTTCCGCTTCCCCTTTGTGTTTGTGACTGCTGAGCCTGGCGGTGGTAAGTCAACCTACATCATGACGCAGATCCTTCGCACAGTAAAAAACAAGGCTTTGAAGCTGCTTGTTATTGGGGACACCAAAGGCGATATTTTGCGTCGCGTTGGATGGCTGTTCAAGTTTCTGGGCTTTGATATTAAGGTCTTTAATACCTATAATCCGCTGGAGTCTAACTGCTGGGATATGTGGGCATGCCTTGATGATAAGGCAGGTCTGAGCCCGGGGCATAAATCAACGCTCGATCCCCAGGTCGAGATTATGCGGATCGCCGATATGATCGTCAATGGCACAAAAGATGTTGACAAAAATATTACTGGCGATATGCAGTTCTTTCAGGATCAAAAACGTATCATCATCCAATGTCTCGGCGGCTATATGCACTACTTCTGCCCTGGATCGCGTTCTATGAAAACATTTTTGGAGCTTGTCGATATGCTGCTACCTGATCCCGGTCAAGATATTTCACTTTTTGAGCGGCTTATTAACCAGGTAAAGACCGGCAAGCGTTATGTCGGCATTGGCGTGCCAGACGCTGACGCGGCTGGTTTTATCACTTATGAGGTAGCACAACCGCAACACTGGGTCGTAAGACAGTGGCAACACTTCAAGGATAATATCGGATCTCCTGAAACGGTAGCTTCTATTGTGGGATCGGTTCACGCCTCCTTCTCGCGTTTTACGGCCGACCGTATTCAGACGCTTTTGAGCCACGATGAGTTTCACTTCGACAAGTTGCTCGATCCGGGTAAGAAAACGGTCATCTTCGTTGTGTCTGACGCACGAAACTCTACGTTCCATTTCTTAAATGGCATGTTCTTAAACCAGCTTATGAGCCGTATAGTCTATCTGGTTGATAACTTCCATGGTGGTCAAGCGGCCGGGCTGATCGAAGTTATGATCGATGAGTTCTTGGCTTTTGGGCGTGTTCCTGACCTCGATAACAATATCGGGGTGTCGCGTTCTTATGGTTTCTATTGGCTGATCACTACGCTCTCTTTTGTAAAAATTGAGGAGCTTTACGGCCGTGAGGCCGCGCAAACAATCCGTGAGCTTTGCGGCGTCTGGGTCACTTTAGGTACTGGCTCTTATGAGGTCAATAAGGCCTTTAGCGAACGTGCCGGCGAGCTGACTGTTGCCCATGATGCGGTAACGTCGCGCGGTGGAGAAAAACAGTCAACCGATGTGGCACGCGACCAAATAGATTCCCGCGCTTTATTAGATCCTTCTGAGGTTGGCAGGATCCCACGCTCTCACTTACTTATTCAGGTATCCTCGTTTAACTCAAGGATCGACAAGCGCTATATCAATGAGCATAACTCGCTCTACCGTTATGTGGATCCCGGGCACCGTCGCCCACTTTGGCCAAAGATTCAGTATGGCGGCCCTACCCTGCTTCTGCCCTGGTTGCTTCCTAGCGTGCATTTCAAGATAGGCCAGCGCACCTATGCCATCAGACACGGCCGCCGCTTTGGCATTAAAAACGGCGATTATATCGGCTTGCGCATTGGACAAAAAGCTGAATACCTCGATACCTACGTGCCGGAGTTTCCAGATCATAGCGCCGAGGAGCGGCAACACTCAACCCGTGCGCGGCCCATTGGCGCTCGTAGCACCGTTTATGTATCCGGCAAGGATGGCAGCGATGTCTCATATATCCATACAGAGTACCGGCAAAAAAGACCTCAGAGTTAAACAGGAAGGATATAGTATGAAAACCCTAAACACATTTGCAAGTAAAGTAAGAAAACAGTATACGTGGATACCAGCTATTTTTGCTGGCGCCGCGACACTCATCGCACCGCACGCGGCCTATGCCGCGAACTACCTTAACTCGGTATCAGGCGGCTATGACGGCACACTTAACGGCACACTGCTACTGATCGCTGCAATCTTTGCGGTCCCTGGCGCTATGTATACGGCCACTAACGTTAAAAATTACGCCATGTCCACTAACGAGGAGCATGGGAGCGCGGCCCTGCAAGCTAATCATGCTGGCGGTATCGTCGCTGGACTGATCGTCGTTGCTGTTGCTGCCTGGATTGGCACTGGCTGCAAGGGTATGCTCTCATGAAGCCGATTACACTACATGAGGACACCTATAGCTACGAGAAAACTGTCACCAACCTCGGAATTGGTCGCGATAAGGTCAAGTACATTCTCACGGCTCTTGGCGCGTCAGTTGTCATTAATGTGGTCGGTATTGGCGTGCTCAAGCTGCCGGTTCCTGTTGTGGTGGTAGTTTTTATCGTAGTTGCCGCGTGCATCATCGCCGCTGGTTTCATCCACTTCGATCACTTGCCGTTTTCTGAGTGGCTTGAAGTGTACTTCTATGTTCAACGCCGCCCATTCCGTCCGTATGTGATTACAAATTCCTGGGAGGATTTGTGCCCTTTCTATAATGAGGAGATTTCCCATGAGCCACAACAGAAAAAGAAAACAAAAACACCCGCAATACGCACTGATCATGCAGCAGCAAGAACTCGAAGCGCCGATATCAGCGCCCTTAAAGTCCGATACGGGCAAGCAACCCGAGGCACAAAGGCGCAACACGAGCAGCGAAACGACGGCGCCTGAGATGTTAGATGAAGCCATCGAGCTGCCCAGCTATGAGGCCGCCCCATCGATGCCCTTAAAGCCCGATATATACAGGCAACCAGAGAGTTCAGAGCCACAATACACAACCGTGGCCAGCGATGAGGTCACGACACCAGAGCCCTTAAAGCCCGATATATCCGCGCAACCGATCGCGACAGCGCTACTAAGTACGAACGTGGATAGCGATAGCGAGAGTGCCCTTCAGATGCCGGATGCAGCGCTTGCTCCGGTTGCTTGTGAGATAGCAGCGCTTGAAACCTCCTCTGATATAGGCCCCGTAGACCTTGCGCGTGACGATAAGAAGCTACCAGAGCCTCAAAGCAACAACGCGACCGCCGACACTACGCCTGAAACGCCGGATGAGGTCACTGATCCGGTCGGCGATGAGGTAGCAAAGCTTACCGCTCTTTCTGATGACGACTTCACAGATCTGGCGCGTGACTATGAGGAGCGCGCGCTTCTGCGTGCCAACACGGCACAAGGCTGCCTTTACTTCCGTAATGTTTTGCCTGATGGGATCAGCCATGACGGGGATTGCGTCTTCAGTCGCCTTGTTGCCTTTGACGACGTGAACTACCTTTACAATCGCGAACATGATCAGGCCTATATTTATAACACACTCATTGCGCTATACAACGGATTCATGCCGGGTACGCGCTTCAAGGTCCATATCATCAATGAACCTGTGACACGCGGAGAGCTTTTTGAAGAGTTTAAGGCCCCAGATCAAGATCAGGCGGATATGCAGGTCTTTGCCGACGAGGACAACGCACGACTTCAGACAGCGCTTTCCGAAACCCAGCATAACGTCAAGAGGTATCGATACCTCACTATTGCGGTTACGGCCTATACCCTTGAAGAGGCGCGACCACTGCTTGCCCAGGCGGTACGGCTTGCCTCAGAAAAGCTTGAACTTATCCGTGCCAACCCGCGCGTACTTGATGGCGTAGAACGCCTTAAAGTAATGCTTAAGTACACGGCGCCCGGAGAAGTGCCGGAGGACTATAACTTCACGATGGCTGATCTCGCCGGACTGGATGCGAAAGATTATCTCGCGCCTATCGGTGGCTACGACTTCTACCCCGGCGGCGATAAGCGTATCTTTATGGCTGGCGATAAGTACGCCCAGGCGCTCTATTGGCCGAACAAGGGTGGCCTTCCTCGTCGGCCAAAAGACACCATTCTCTCAGATATCTTTAACCTTGATATTCCGATGGCGGCCACGCTAACTTTTACGGCTATCGATAACACCGAAGCCACGGCCGAACTGTATAGCAAACTCCGCAACATGGATTCGCGTATCGGTAAGAACATGCAGGACTACTCAACGCATGGCGTGCTGCCTTCAATGGCCGTAACTCCGTTCATGCAAAACCGTATAAAGCAAGTCAATGAACAGATAGACGCCATGGAGCAAAAGGATCAGAACTTGTTTTTGGGAACCCTTTTACTCTGTATCTATGGCGACACGCTTGAAGAGCTAAATACCAATCGTTTTACTCTGCAAGCGAAAACTCATCAATCGCGCCAAAACATCGCGCCACTTTCTGGCCAGCAGCTTCAGGCCTTTAACACAATGCTACCTACTGGCAACGATATGGTAGAGCTCAATCGCGCTTTCCTTTCTTATGAGGCCGCCATATTCATGCCCTTTACCAACACGAAAGTACAGGAGCCAGGCGGCATCTTTTATGGCCGCGTCAAGGAAACCGGCGACCTTATTACCTACGATCGCCGCAACTCGAACAACCGCTCAGAGATGGTTTTCGGTAAGCCGGGATTCGGAAAAACTTTCGGGGTCGATGTCGAGGTAAGCGGCGTTCTCATGCGCCAGCCACGAGCCCGTGTCTATATTCTTGACACGAAAAACCATGAATTCAACCCTCTGGTAGAGCGTTGGGGCGGCACCATTTGGCATGGTACCGCTGACAGTACCGAACATATCAATCCTTTCGATATACCATCCTACTATCAGGTCGCCGGTCGTGATCCTATCACATCGAGAACCGCTGACTTGATCTATATTTTGTCAACAGTAGCGGCAAGGCCCGGCGAGACGCTTTCTAACGCTCAACAGGGCATCATATCGCGTGCCATTAAGGCCTGCTATGACCAGCTCAAAAAAGAAAACTACGGCGTTGCTGAGGCTATGCCCACGCTGCTTGAGTTCTATGAAAACGTCCGGCGGGATCCATCCTCAAAAGCGCTGGACCTTGCTGATGACTTCTCTATCTTTGCAGAAGGCGCACTGGACGTTTTTGCTCATCACACAAACGTCGATCTCTCGGCGCGCCTGATCGATTTTGATATATCAGAGCTTGACCCATCGCTGAAAGTTTTCGGCATGCTCGTTGTGCTAATGCAAATTTGGAATCTGCTTCTCTATAACCAGGCACACGGCTATGAGACGTATGTCTATATCGACGAGTTTCATAAAGTAGGCGACTCCCCCACCGCTCTTGAGTATGCCCGTAAGTTCTGGTTCGAGGGTCGCAGTTTCGGGCTTATCCCCTGTGGAATCACTCAAAATGCCGCACACCTTCTTGAGCACCCGATCTTAAAGCACATACTTTCTGATAGTGCCTCGGTGATTATGTATCAGCAAGCCGACCTTGATCTGTTTGGTGACAAGGACACTGAGGGGCTTGTCACACGTCTTCATCTTTCAGAAACAGACGCCAACTTGCTGCTCGCCGCCCCGCAAGGCGTCGCTGTAGCGAAGTTCAATGACGTTATCGTTCATATCAATAACACCTTTAGCGACGAGGAAAAGAACTCTGAGACCTATAAGCTGTTCTCTACCGATCCAGGAGAGCGTGAGGCCGCCGCGCGTGCAGCTGAGCGTGAGGCCGCAGCTATTGCCGCTGGAATAAGGGCATAACAACATGTCTGACGACGCGCTCGAACAAGCACTTGAAGAGAGAGGCCTTAGCCACGATATCTTCTTCCCGACGCAATCCTCCGGGCCTGATGAGCTCGAAGGGCTTACCGGGCTTGCTGAGGTGAACTTCGCTGAGATGTTTACCTCAGATGCGGGCACTTCTATGCCTGACCTTGAGCTTGACAGTTCAATGCCTGGCGGCTTTCTAGCCGCCTCTGGCACAAATAATGAAGCCGAAGATATTGTTGCTCAAGGTGGTTTTGTCAAGCGCCAGATTGCCAAACAGAAAAATCGAGCAGTCAATTTTGGTAAACGTCGAATAGCTGACGTGGTAGCCGTATCGTTTCTGGCCGGCGACGATGAAGACTCACAAAGTCTTTATCAAAGCGCCACCTATGGTCAGCAAGGTTTGAGCTATGGCCACTCACTTATTAACCGGCTCGGCGCCGGTGCCGGACCTGAGACGTCGGCCGCTACCGCAGGCTCCGCTGATGCCGCTTACGGTGCCGCTGATACTTTAGCTATGGCCGAAGCTACAGATGGCGCGATCGCTATTGAAGGGGCCGCGACAACAGCATCAACTATGGAGGCAACCAGCACGGTTGCCGCCGCAAGCAGCGCGTCCGGTAGCGCGACTGCTGCTGCCTCTGGCACAGCTTCAGGCGCTACCTCTGCTGGCCTCGGCGCTGTTCTCGGCGTAGGGGCGCTTGTCGTTGCTATCATCGCGGTATTGGCTGTGGTGGCCATTATCCTCATTGGAATTGTAGGCGCCGCTAACGGCCAGCAAAATGCCGGATCGCTTACTGGCAACGAGGCGATTGTGGCCAACTATCTTATGTCTCATGGATTTGACGCGCTACATACAGCTGCCATAATGGGCAACCTGAAACAAGAATCGGGTATGGATCCGACTGACACCAATTCAATTGGAGCTACCGGCATTGTGCAATGGTATCAGGGTCGCGCTCAAGGGCTACGAGACTACGCAGCTTCACAAGGTAAACCTTTTAGCGATATTTACATTCAGCTTGATTATATGCTGGCCGAGATCACAGGAACTGGCTCTGCGGCACCTTATGCTTCGCGTGAGATGGACTTTGCCAGTTTCAATGCCCTGACCGACTTAGATGCAGCAACTGCTTATGTTTTTTATAACTATGAACGCCCGGGTGATAGTAGCCTACCTACGCGCCAAGGATACGCTCAAGACTATTACGCGCAGCTGACCGGCGCTTCAAACGGCGTCGTGGCGCTTGCGCTTGCGCAAGTAGGAAAACCGTATGTGTGGGGCGCTGCGGGCCCGGATACGTTTGATTGTTCGGGGCTTGTGTGTTGGACCTATAACCAGGTCTACGGGATCACGCTGCCGCACAACTCAGCGGCGCAATATAACGCAACTCAGCGAATCACGGCCGCAGAACTCCAGCCCGGAGATCTTATATTTTGGGGTAGCGACCCTACAGATCCTTCCACCATAGAACATGTCGCTATCTATATCGGTAGCAACCAACTTGTGCAGGCGGCCGACCCGGCGGAGGGCGTCAATGAAGTGCCGCTGTATCAAAGTTTTCAAAATAACGGAGTGCTTGAAGTCATTGTGGGCTACGGCCGCGTGACGGTGCAGTAGAGAGAGGAATGATTGCCATGAAGGAACCGCTTAAAAGGAAACTCGGTAGAATGTGGGGCCGTCTCACGATACTGAATCGAATCGTGCTGATACTCCTCATCATTTTGGTTATAGTTACGATCGCGTTTGTTAGCTTCAAGATTGTGAGCACAGCGTTGCACCCATCTCCGCGCCGGCCGACGCCAGTTTCTGCACAGAAGGATCGCGCTAAGGCCTCCGATAGCCTGGACTCGACTACCACACCTCCGGCCTCAGTCATTATTGAAGGCGTCGGCGATAAGACAGAGCAGACGGCGCTCTATCAGTCGTGGATGACGATACTTACGAAAGCCGCTTGGACATCTAAGGACAAGTCCTTCAAGCTCTCTGCTACCCCTACTACGCTCACTGAAACGAACACGAAGACGCATAACGCGCTGCCTCCTACCCACTACACCTTGAAAACGCTTTCAGCGCAAGGTGACGCAAAACTTAAGGCGACCATCGAGCTCGCCGGACAGTATGCCCCTGTAAATCTTACTATTACAAACGGGAGTGACGGGTTCTACCACATTTCGAGCAAGGCGTTTATCGCCTCTGCCACCTATAGTGCGCTGCTGGTCGATCCTAATTCCGCTGAGGCTTTTCAGATAGAGTCTTTCGAGCCTACCGCGACCGCCACGATCAACTATCTTGCGCTTATGCCCGGTATCACTGCCGCCAAGGCAAAATCTACTCTTACGTCATATATCAAGTCCATTTATCCAACTCTTGACGACGTTACCTGGTCTGGCAAGGTGCACTATGACCCAGTGCAAAACCAGTTTGTATCGCTTTTTACTGGGCAGCTCAACTCAAAATCTATCCGTGCTGCTCTTGTCTATAACAGGGCTACTAAAACGCTTACTGCCGACGATGGCGGCGATTTCTGATGTCGTTTATCACCCAGGGCATAACGGATTTCCTCAGCAATCTTATCACGCCTCTGATCGCGTGGTATATCAAAACGGCGCAAACCGTCCTTACTGATCTTGTCAAGAACTCAATACTCACCCAGCCACTTCAGCAAGCCCTGGGACAAAACGGTAATATCTGGGATCTCATGATAAAAATCAACACGTATGCTGTGATGCCAGTAGCGGTAGTCGTCTTGCTTATCGTGTTTGGCGTTAAAGCTACTGAATGGCAGCAAAAGTCTCAGCTCTACGACACATCAAAACCAGATATGATGCAGAGCGAACTTATTATCTTTTTCCTTACTTGGTTCGTGTTGCTCATCCTCGTGTTTTGTTGGCCCTACATTATCCAGTTCGCCTGGTCGATCGGGCAGGTTATTATCACGGGTAAGATGCCAAACGGCCATTATCTTACCTACACTAATCCCTTTAACCATGCCTCTTACAGCACTCAGACGTATCAAGGAATACTGGGCATCGTAGGCTCAAGCAATGACACGCTTACCATCGCCGGCAACTTTACCGGCGCCGACCCCTCTACCCTGACCCTCGGCTTAATCTATGCCATCATTATGGCGGTCGCTGTCATAATTGGCTTTTGCGTGGTCTATGTCACCTCTGTCGTGCGGTTTATCAAGCTGTACTTCTGCGCCGCGTTTGGATCAATCCCTATGGCGCTCTACGCATCTGAGACAACGCGCCCACAAACGAAAAACTTTGTGACATATTTCTCCTCGCTTATTCTTTCGTTTGCGATAGCCATTTTGGCGCTGTGTTTGCTCCCGGCGCTTGCCTGGTCTGGCGGCCTTACTGTTGATGTTGGCTCTGCGATCCAAAACACAACGCTAATCTTGCCGGTACTTAAGATGCTCAGTATCTTTGTCGCCGATATCGCCGTTATCGCTGGCGCGGGATCTCTAGCTAAAAACATCCTCGGAGGGTAGTGTGGCCGCTGATGATTAATAAAAGTGTGTACATGTCATCGAACTCCAATGAGTGGGAAACTCCCCAGGATTTCTTTAACGCGCTTGACGAGATCTATCACTTCAGGCTTGATGCGGCAGCCTCTGCTGAAAACCATAAGTGCCCGGTGTACTTTGACGAGGAAAAAGACGCGCTGGCGTTGCCATGGACCGGCTACGGTCCTGTCTGGGTAAACCCTCCTTATGGTCGCCAGATAGACAAGTGGGTAGCAAAGGCAGCGGAAGAGTCAAAGAGTGGGGCCACTATTGTGATGCTTATTCCAGCACGCACTGAGACGAGGTATTGGCATGACTACATATTTGGCAACCCGAATGCTCAAGTGACCTTTATACGCGGTCGGCTTAAGTTTAGCAATGCGAAAGCAAGCGCTCCGTTTCCGTCGGCTGTTGTGGTGTTTCGCCCATCGCTGTCTTCAACGATTAGTGTTGATGGCTGTGAGATATCACCTGGACGCATAGATCCATTGTTGCGACAAGAACATCTTTATTTTGAGGATGGTGGTACTAAATGTTAACGCACCTCTCACTATTCTCTGGCATCGGCGGAGCTGATATGGCCGCTGAGTGGGCTGGCTTTGTAAATGTCGGTTCTTGCGACACTGACGACTATGTCAGTCGCGTCCATGCCAAACACTGGCCGGATGTTCCGAACTTCGGAGACATCCGAACACTTACGAAAGAGACTTACTATGAAGCAACAGGCTTACACACAGCTACCGTTATCAGTGGGGGCTTTCCTTGCCAACCTTTCAGTAGCGCCGGGAAGCGTAGAGGCTTCGATGATGACCGCTACCTCTGGCCAGAAATGTTTAGAGTTATCCAGGAACTCAGGCCCGATTGGGTCATTGGAGAAAATGTTGCTCGCTTCGTCAAGATGGGCCTCGATCGCTCGTTATCTGACCTGGAAGCCGCTGACTACGAAGCTCGGGCATTTGTACTTCCAGCTTGCAGTGTCTCGGCCCCGCAAGAACGCCAGCGCTGTTTTATTGTGGCCAACGCCTCGCTCAAACGAACGCGGCGACTATCAATACAGCGGGGGCGATCACAGCAAGCCGATACTGACACTGAGCGGAGCAGTCAAGCTGTTTCCGACGCCGAGTGCCTCGGACTGCAAGCGCAGCGGAGGAGCAAGCGACATGAGAAGGCACTCACCATGCCTTCCAGCCTATGTGAAGATGTTTGCCACGCCTCAGGCCAGGGACTACAGGACGGGCCGAAGAGATCGCTTCGAGGATCCTTCCAAGACCCGCAATCTCAACGATCAAATCGGTGGGCAGCTGAACCCGACGTGGGTCGAATGGCTCATGGGGTTTCCGCTCGGGTGGACAGACTTAGATGCTTAGGCAATGCGATTGTTCCTCAGCAGATATATCCGATCTTTGAGGCGATCGCAGAAATTGAAAGGATAGAGCAATGACTGAAGTAGAACGAGTACTCAAAAACTTTGAGAGCGCAGTGCGCAGCCATCAATGTGCCGTTATTAAGTATGGCATTGTGTCCGATAAAGTGCTTAATATCGACAACCACGATTGGCTCTATTGCCCATACTGTGGCGCACGGATAGAAAAGTCAAACGAGTGAAACTTCTGATTGCTGAAAAATCTTCCGTATGCAAGCGCATAGCTGATGTGGTAGGCGCTACCTGGAATCCTGCCGGCTACTATGAGTCGCCGGACCTGTTGCTTGTTGCAGCGCAAGGCCACCTGGTCGGTACCTGCTGGCCAGATGAGTACGACCCTGCTACCTATAAGGCATGGGCGCTTGAAACGCTCCCTATCTTGCCAGAAGATATTCCGCTTAAGATCCTTGCGGCAACAAAGTCGATCTTTCTGACGATCTATGCGCTTGCTCATCGCGGCGATATTACGGGCATCATATCGGCCACAGACGTTGATCGCGAGGGAGAGTTAATCTTTGATCTAATCTATCGGGCATTAGATATCGATATGCCAGTATCGCGCTTTTGGACCTCATCACTTGAACCGGGCGCTATACGCAACGGCCTTGATAATCTGCTGCCTATAGAACGCTTCTCTGCTCTCCTTGCGGCTGCACGGGCACGACAATGTGCAGACTGGTATATCGGGATGAACCTGACAAGGCTTTACTCGGTACTCTACGGGCGCACTTTGCACGTCGGCCGCGTCCAGTCATGGATAGTGGCGCAGGTGGCGCGTCGGTGTGCAAACAATGAAAGCTTCACTGCGGCGCTCTCCTATAAGCTCGACGCCGCCTTCTCAGGTTTTACGACAACAATGGATGCGGACAACCGGGACTCGGCTGGCGCTCTGGCCATCGAGCTCGCTGACCAGGCGGCCAGCGTTACTTCGGTCGATAAGGTGGCCAAGTCAACTGCGCCGCCACACCTCTATAACTTAACGGACCTTTCCATAGACGCCGCTACGCAGTTTGGCTTTGAGCCTGAACTTACCCAGTCGCTTGCCGAAGATCTCTACATGCAAGGGCTTATTACCTATCCAGGTACCTCAGCCCGTTATATCTCACACGATATGATCGACTCAACGCGTGAGCTTATCACTGACATCACCTCTGAGTATGAAGGCTTAGCTGGCGTCTATACGCTGGATCCAACACGTCTTAATCTGATCGTCGATGATAAAGCGGTCGATAAAGCGTCGCATCCAGCGCTGCTTCCAACGCCTACTCTATCTCCTGGCGTATTTCGCAAACTCAAGGTAAACCAGCGCCGGATCGCAGGCCTTATCATCACGCGACTCTTACAGGCGACCTCTGCTGCCGCGGAATATGACGCCTACACGGCCAAAATCGCGATCGGAGAACATCTTTTTACCTCTCAGGCCTCTATTGTGAGGTCGGCCGGATTTCGAGCGATTGTAAGCCCAAATAAGGCCTTTGAAAAACATTGCGACACTACTGATACCAGCAAAACTGCTAATGAGGCTATATCGAGCTTACAGATAGGCCAGAAGCTTTCCGCCCCTGTTCTCTCTGTCTCTGAGCGCAAAACAACGCCTCCGAAGCTCTTTACCGCCGCAACGCTTTTGAAGTTCATGCAAAACCCGTCCGATATCGATGACCCAGAGTATAAAGCCGACTTAAAACGGGCAGAAGGCATCGGTACAGAGCGGACCCGAAGCACCATCATCACGTCAACCATTGAAAACGGCTACCTTGAACAGGTGCGTAAGTCTTACCGGATAACACCGCTTGGGCACATGCTCGCTACCGTCTTGGATCCCGCGCTTACTGATACACACCTAACGGCTGCCCTTGAACACGATTTAAACGCCATTGCCAACTCAAAGGATTATTACCGAGGGGCCCAGGCATTCCTCGATCGTATTAAAAATCAGATCAGAGCGCTTGTCGCCTCGGCGCCGGTCGATGTTATGCCGGAATACGTCTTAAATCGCGCCGGCGTCAAAGTCGGCCGCTGTCCTGTTTGCGGTAGCTGGGTCTATGAAAAAGCGCAGGTGCTCAAGTGTGAAAAGCACATCTGGGATCCTCAGACACGCACAGCTTCAGGCTGTCCCTTCCAGGTCTTTGCCGCGCTTGCCGGCCGACGACTATCAACTCTTGACGCCGTAGAGCTCTTTGCTCGCGGTTGCACGCGGCGCCTCGATGGCTTTAAGAAAAAAGACGGAAGCGAGTTTTCAGCTCGGGTAACACTTGATCTTGAAAAGCTCTGCCTTACGTTTGCGAAAAGAGGTGAGATGACACCGGCTAGGTAATTGTATCGGAGGCGCTTTAGTGCTACACTGAGGTTGCCTCCCTATATGGGGTATAAGGCGTCCAGACGGGTAGACGTTTATGTCTATCGGCTCTTCGGAGCTTGAGCCCCAGTAGTTATTTCTGCTGGGGCTGCTTTTTACCTAGCCGGTACAACACTATGGCAAAACAAACACTCATTATCCCCCGTCCTGGTTACACCTATAACCTTGATCTGCGTCTACAAACGCTTGTCGGTCTTGTGGGCGGTCGCAATAATGATCCTAAGTTTGCCACGCGTCCCTACCTCTGTCTTGGCGCCTATCCGGGCGCGCCACGCTTTGCGCTGATGGTACCGCTCCCAACGTATTCGCACATGAGCGCACAGAAGCAGGCAGCCATAGATAGAAAAATAGCCATCGTCAGTCCTCGCATACCCGCCTACTACTATTATGATCGCGGCTATCGGCAAGTTGGCCAAGTACGCTCCCGTTTTGCTAACGAGGTGCTTAAAATTAGCGACACGTTAGTAGTCGATTATTGCTATATAGCCGGCATCTATAAGGAAAAGGGCCGCCCGGTAAAAGTAACTTCTGGTGGTGCGCCCTGGTATGGCCGCGTCCAGGCCTTACTTAAAGCTGAAGCTACCACGCCGAACTGTACTGAATCGGTGATTAGCAACTTGGCCCGGTTCCAGGCTCAGCCACTTGAACTGAGAGCGCAACGATTGGTTGCTGGTGGCTTTAGGCCAGAAAACGTACTGCCGGACTGGTATCCAGATGATACGCCGGCGCTCAATGCGACGCTGCTTGTTCCTAATTTCAGGCATCGATTAGAACCTGGCGACGATCTTGAGCGCGCTATACCAGGACTTGCCTCCGCGCGTCTTGAGGTAATTGACGCCGCGCGTCCGAACTATCCTCACAACTTCAGGGAGGTGAACACTCAGCGTAACACGCCCCACTTCAGGCACTAAAACTATCGGTTGGTTTCCGCTTGTGCCGTAGATATAGAGTTTTATCCATTTGCCAGCATGGCCTTACGCACCATATTGGCACAAAGAAAGGAGTCTCTATGACTACCAAATCAAGTCCGGGGAAACGCAACCCTGGCAAACGCGTTATGGCATGGCTGCTAACAATCACAATGGTTTTGTCGGTGTTCAGTGCTGGAGTTGTTGCTGCACCGCAAAAAGCGGCGGCCGCAACTCCAGGTTTAAACACTGGAAATCCCTTTACCAACGGAGACTTATACATTAACCCTCAAAACAACACGATCATGTTGTCGGGTAGCCAAGTCATAGTGAAGTTTTATCACTATGGTTATTCAGATGGCAATCCTGATGGGCTAACTCCCACAGATGGACTGGCTATGCCGACATGGGATGTAACATCCAAGTATGTTACAGGAAGCGCACCGCAGGTCGCTGGAAATAATTATTCAAGTCCAGCCTACACATGGTCTGCGGATGGCGGCGGATGGGGTTGCAGCGATTTCGGCACGACACCTTATCTCGGATCGTGGCCCTCAGATGGTATATTTTCAAGCGGATTAAATGTTGGAGTGGACTTGTCTCAAGAGCTCCTACACTGTATGCAGCTTAATAACAGCACGACGCCTGATGATCTCTATGAAAGCGTTGGCCTCTATCTTTATTCTATGGATTATGATTCTTCTACCGGGATCTACGACGGCACTTTCTACCTCATGGCGTTTCCCATGTACCCGCAGCCCAATGGTGATACTGATGTATATGGTTATCAGGCAGCAGCTGGCCGGAGACAGATCCACATTCGGTGGCAAGACACAGTAAACATCAAGCTCTTAAAGACCAGTAAAAACTCTGCTATCACAGATGGTAATTCATGCTATTCGCTTGATGGCGCGAAGTATGGTATCTATAGGACGAGTGCCGATGCTGATGCTGATACAAACATAGTTACATCAGTCACGCTTTCTGGCGACGGATCCTCATCTACCGCTACAACAGGCGACCTGGTACCTGGAACTTACTATATTAAGGAGCTGACAGCCCCAAAGGGCTATATCCTAGATAAGACAATTTATACAGTCGCAGCTACTACTGGCGGTGAGACATATTCGGTATCGATTGCCGATGTACCTGGAAATGACCCGCTAGGCGCCTATGTATATAAAGTCGATGCCGAAACAGGCAAACAATTGCCTGTAGGCGGAGCATCCCTAGCTGGAGCACAGTTCACCGTTAAATACTACGACGGTTATTACAGCACTGCTGCTGCTGCAACAGCGTCAGGGGCGCCGACTAAAACATGGGTGTATAAAACTAAAGCAAATGGTACTTTTATGTTCCAAGACCAACAGGCTTATGTTTCTGGGGATCCACTCTATAAAGACACTTACGGAAATATAACAATGCCTCTCGGAACTTACGTTTATAGCGAAACAATGGCTTCGCCAGGATATCTTTTACCAAACAATCCAACGGTGTTCGTAACACGTGTAATTTATGATTCATCTTCAGATTATGGCTATACAGTCGAAGGCGATAAGCCCGGATCATCAGAAGGTAATATCGGTAATTCTACGACGGTCCAAAAGGAACAGGTGAAACGTGGCGACCTGGATCTAATCAAAGCAGCGGCGGTTTCATATACCCGCATGGCGGGAATACCTTTTAAGATCACTTCGAATACAACTGGTGAAAGCCACGTTATTATTACTGATGCCAACGGCTATGCTTCTACAAGCAACTCCTGGAATCCTCACGACCAAAACACTAACGCTGGCGCGACCGCTGATGATGGCGTCTGGTTCGGCAAAGACAGCGCTGGCAACATCGCTCCTGTAAATGACCAGCTCGGCGCTCTGCCCTATGACACTTATACGATCGAAGAGCTCCCCTGCCCTGCCAACACTGATTACAACCTGATCCCGCCGTTTACAGTGACGATCAGCCGCGACAACTACACTGTATCCCTTGGTACGCTGACTGATCAAAAGCCAGAGGTCCCGGTGATTGGGACAACTGCCAAAGATGGTGATTCTGGTACACAGACGGTCATTGATTCTAAGACGGCAACGATCGTTGATACAGTAGCCTACAAAAACCTTACTCCTGGTAAGGAGTACACCGTTACCGGTACCCTGATGGATCAGTCAACAGATACGACGCTGACGGTCAACGGAGCGCCTGTGACGGCCTCTGCTACGTTTACACCGACATCTGCTGATGGCAGTGTCGATGTTACCTTTACTTTTGACGCATCGGCGCTGGCTGGTAAGAGCGTCGTGGTCTTTGAAGATCTATACCTGGGTAATATCAAAGTGGCCGTCCATGAGGATATCACCGATGGTGGCCAGACGGTCGCAATCGTTGCACCGACGATGCACACAACGGCTCATGCTGCTGGAAGTGATGATAAGACAGTATACGCAGACAGCCCTGTGACAATTACCGATACCATCACGTACTCAAATCTTGTCGTTGGTAAACAATATACGGCAACAGGTAAGCTGGTCAATAAGGACACAAGCGCCACGATCGCGGAAGTGACCAAGACATTTACGCCTTCAGCGCCAGATGGCACTGTAGACATTGATTTCACGATCGACGCGCGTGCCCTGGCTGGTAAGAGCGTCGTGGTCTTTGAGACGATCTCGCGCAATGACGAAGACCTTGTTTTCGAGGCCGACATCAACGATGTCGATCAGACAGTTGATGTTATTGCGCCTGCCCTGAAAACTAATGCGGCGACCAAAGATGGTAGTAAGGTGACACTGGCAACTAAAAAGACAACAATCACTGATACTGTCACCTATACCGGCCTTGCGCCTGGTAAGCCCTATACGCTTATCGCAACATTGATGGATAAGGCGACCGGAAAACCTGTCATTGTAAATGGCAAGACTATTACGGCAAAGAAGACCTTTACGCCAGAGACTTCTAACGGAAAGACTACGATCGATCTTACCTTCGATGCAACGCAACTCGGTGGCCATGATGTAGTCGTATTCGAGGACCTGTATCGCGGCGATGTCAAGGTAGGACTGCATGCCGACATCAACGATGTCGGCCAGACAGTCAAACTTGTGGCTATGCCAAAGATTCCGGCCGCAGCTCCAAAGAAAATGCCAAAGACTGGTGACCAGTCAACCATTCCTGTAGTTGCAGGGGTAATTGGTCTTATTCTTATCGCTGCGCTGATCTTTGTGATACGCCATCAACTTTACCGGCGGCTTAAGAGAGACAACTCTGTAAGCTCCGGCGCCGACAAGTAGACAGGCAGATAACAGGTGTGGGGCGCTCTTCGCGCCCCACACCGCCACTCAGTTATGAGGAGTTAGTAAGATGGCTGGGAAATGGATAGTTGCTGAAACCTACGACGACGATAGTAATAAAAACTACATCGCCGGTCCGGAGTTTTTCGATGAGGACGAACACCCCGAATTTCTCTTATGTGAGGACGGGCTTATCGAGAGCTTTGATAACGGACATATCAGTGGCAATAAGTTTGCCTTTGGATCAGAGGAACGAGCTCAGAATTTCCTCGAAGAACGCCTATGCTCCCCGATGGTCATCTTTGATTATCTTGGAACTATGATCGGCGCCGGCGCAACAGATCATACTAATGCGATGACCGAAGAGATTAGAGCGAAAAATATCGACATCGGAGGAGTTGCAGGCGAGATCAATCATCTTATGGAAAGCCTGAAAGAACAACGGGCAGGCGCAAGCACCGGGGATTTGTCCGCGCGTGTTGCTTCTGCCCAGGCTGAGGCCGCGCATGAGATAACGGCGCGTGCCGGGATGACGCCATCACCCAAACAGCAGATTGCGGTGCGTATCTAGCGAGCACTCGTGACCAGTGGATAGGAGAAAACCATGAAAGAGTCAGATATGCGAGATAATAGCAATATGAAGGTTCAGCGAAAGACACTTATACCCAGCCAGGTAGTCAAAGACGAACAAGCTTACCTTGATTTTACTCGTTTCTACAAAGACTATTCCATGCTTAATCTCTCTCTGCTTAAAATAAAATACGAAAACAAAGCGACAAGCGCGCGACAATGGATCTCAGTTATTACTTCTCTCTTATCTGTCATTTCAATTATGTTCGTTATTTTCTTTGCCCTCGATGCCTCTGTATTGCAATACTTTGTTGTGCATCTAAATCTTTCAACATCAGGTGTTTTAGAGATTGCATGTGGGTTTGGACTTGCTTTAGTAATCATTATCGGAACACCATTAGCGTTGAAGATGCAAGATGCAATAGACTATACCCAGCGTGCAAAATATTTAGAGTTGATGTTGGCGGGAAGAAAAAATGAGAAAAATTTATGATTGGTTCGCTGATCAGTCCGGCTGGGCACAGTTTATACTTCTCGTAGAAGTTGTGCTTATAGCCTTATCCGTATGGTTTTTGATTGCTCTCGGCATATTCAATCATCAGCTTGCTAGAGCGGGTTTGGCTTTGCGCCTCGGTGATTTTATGCGAGCAAAAGCTGTCTTCAACTTTTGCCCTCCGGCAGCAAGGAACTTTCTTATTAAGGCTGCACTCTTGCTATTATCTTTTCTCGCTCTTATAGCCGTATATATTCATCAGCTAAAAAAGCAGCATGCAAGAGAGTATTATTCTTGCTCACCAGTGAAAAATAGTATTTGGTTTGGTCTGGGCATTGTTATCAACGTCATTCTAATTGTTCTTATTGGAACTGCGATCGAGCAGATTATTCTATTAGCTGCTCTTACCTTAGCCGCGGCCGGCGCGGGATGGATTGCTTCCAGCGCATAGGTGATCCTGCTATTATTTTGCTGAAACAATAGACCCCCGGACAACCGAGGGTCTATTGCTAACCAGACTATAACTACTGGCCGGCCAGCGGTTATTTCCAATACCCCGGAGTGACCACTACGGTTTCGTCATAGGCGGCCTTTACAAGCACCTTCTCGTCATAGGCGGCCTTTACAAGCACCTTCTCGTCATAGGCGGCCTTGACTACTACCGTTTTATATTTTACCGTTGACGATACTGGAGTTCCTGCGAGCATCATTTTTTCCATGTATGCGATACATGCCGCATTAGAATCAAAGATTTTGCCATCTGATGTCTGCCAGTAAGCTACTTCTTTAGTCACGGCATCGTGATGCACGATCTTGTAGACGGCATCGTGATGCACGGTCTTGTAGACGGCATCGTGATGCACAACTTTAGTCACTGCTGGGACCCAGACCTTTGCGGTCGTGCTGCCTTTGCCAGACGACGCGCCCTTTGCCGGAGCTGGCGGCACCTCTGCCGCCTTCTTCGCGCCATCGCTGGCACTTTTGGCACTACTCTGTGCCTGTGTCGCTGTTTGTGCTGCCTGCGCCTTCTGAGCCGCTGTAGCGGTCTTACTGGAGGCGATAGAGTTGTTATAGGCTTGTGCGTAAGCTGCAAGCTGAGAAGCAAGGTTTTCTTTTGTTATGCCCTCGTTTATTTTTGCGATCGCGTCCTGGGCCGCGCTGAAGAGATCAGCGGTGGCCTTGGCCGGATCCGCACATGCTTGTACGGCTTGCGTGGCAGAAGCCTCATAGGAAGCTTCCTGGGCCGCTGTAGTTGTCTCTGCGCTTGCTTGTGAATTTGTGGTTACCGGTGCATTCGTGCTCTTCTTTGAGCAACCACCTAGCGCAACTACGCCCAGAGCTGATATGACCAATAAGGCTGCAACCAACAGAGCAAATTTTTTCTTCAGTGTCATGACACTGCCTCTCTTTCCTTCAACGAATATTATTATACAACTATGTTTGCTTATGCATTTACAAGTATTATATTATTTTGCTCGGACATCATACTTGCGGGACTGCCAGTATCTCTCCGCTTTCTGGATCTACGCCTTCCGGTCCGGCGATACTCGTCTCTCCTTCTGCTCCATCACTTGGCGCGTTCATCTGCGCAAGTAGCGCTTTGAGTTCTTCATCTGTCGCCTCTCCTCCTTCCCTACTTTGTCCGGTTAGGGCTTTTCCAGCGACCAATTTTCCCCTGCTTGACCGCTTCAAGAACTCATCACCGTCAACAGTCATAGTTGCTACTTGTTCGGTTAGTTCTTCAGCGTCGCAGAGAACAAGTTCATGGGAAAACTCGAACCAGCTAGCCCACTCTTGCTCCCACTCTTCTTTCTTTTCGTCTTTCTTCTCGGCGCGCTTAGGCGGTAACGCCCTGTTTTGTATCTTATCGACCCAGTCTTTATCGGTAAGGTAGCCACGACGCAACCGGATACCTTTTTCCTGCCAGTTATCTATAAGCAGCGCGTCTTCACTGGCCAACGCGACGTAGTCGAACTCAGCGCAACTCATGCCAAAATGCGTTGTGTCGATGGCTACCAGGTTGCCGTTTGTGTAATAAAACTTGATAAGCATGTCATTCTCCTTATAGATGGATAGGGTGTTTGATTGTCTGCTTTAGCGCCTCGGTCGGTACGTTTTGGTTGCTGTCCACGCGCAGTCCACGTGCTTGCTCCTCGCGCTCGATCTCAGAGAGTCTTTGTGCTTCTTTCGCGATGTCACGGGGGGCACGGTCAAGGATCTCACGCATTTCTGCTTCAGCTCTCCGGAATTTTTCCCGGGTATCTTTCCTCAGTCCTATGCTTGTCTGCGCGTAGTTCTGACCGGCTCTCAAAAATACTGCTTCTGAGAGGTGATATGCGCCCCTGTCGCGCCTTGAAAACGCTGGGCGGCCAGTTCTACGTCTTTGCATGTCTTCTGCCTCAGCGGCCGCTCTCACAACGCCAAACACAACTTTTTGAGCGTTCTGGAGACGCATGAGACGTTCGGCGGTCTTATCAACCTGCTCGCGGACCTGCTCGTAGTCGCCTGCCAGTTTGTTGTAATCGTCATAAAGCGGATCGGTGTTATCAGGATCGGCGCCATTTGCTTGCAGAATATCGCGGCCGTGCGCGTATCTAACCAACTCGTCTGCATGCTCCCTTTGGTACTTGATAAGTGCGCGGCCGCTGTGTGTCGCAAGTTGGCTGTAGGTATCGTGAGTTTCTTCAACGTCGCGCGCGGCTGCCATAACTATGTTCTGTATCTCAAGGGTTGCTGCTAACTTCTTAAGACGGGCTGCCTGCTCTCGCCCCCGTCCGGCGCACTCATCGATGCGGCCTTTGAAGTCGGTCTCTTCGGTGATGCTCTCCTGGCGCATAACACGTATTGCTTCGTGTTCATGTTGCAAGTAGGCGCGAGGAGCGTAACGTAAATAGACGGGCATCTTCTCGGGCAAAGATTCTTTGGACTGTCGCAGTTCGATCAGCGTCGTGTCGGTGTAAAAGCGCTCAAGGTAATCTGGCTCAAACGTTCCGCCCAAGCGCGAGGATCTGCACCGGTGACCTTCCGGGGTAACAAAGATTAGTCCTTGCGGCGTAGGGTACACATCAAAATCATGACCACGCAGTCGATGTTGGAACTGTCCAAAACTACCTGATCGTTTAACCTCATGCATGATTCTTGCGCGGAGCTCGACCTTCCAACCAACCTGCCCGATCTCGTAGTTATGTAACTCGGCACGCGACAAGTATGGGCGCGTTTTATCAAGTGCTGCTTTTGACAGGTCAATCGCTACCTGGAATGCTTGTCCCTGTTGTTCCGTAAGTTCAGCGCGTTCAATCGCTTCTTTAATGGTTTCTTCATCGCCACTTGGTAAGATGCTCATGCCGGCCTTGAAGGCTAGTGCTTGAACGTCTACCCATTGTTGTCTAAGCTCTTTGATGCCCACATGATACTTAGCTTCTGTGGCCATGTTAGTTGAATTCCAGGTGATGTGCGCATGATAGCCTGGCTGCCAACCTATGACACGCTCGTTCTTATGGCCCGTCTCGTCTGTATAGGTTTCTTTCTGTTCGTTGCGGTGAAAGATGATCGCGTACTCATAGTCAGCGAAGTGCGTCTTGCAGTAGGTTCTCACGAGGTCCTGCAACAGTTCCAGGCTTTGGTCAGCCGGGTTGCCACTCGTATGATCAGGCCGGATAACCTGCGTATAAAATGTGCGAGCAGGACCGCGGTTGGTAGGTAGGTTATGGCCAAAGATTTCTCGGGTCTCATTCATCTGCTCGGCCCAGCCAAACGGTGGCACCATGTTGTAGTTATCTTCATCGAAGATGTCTATAGCTCGGCTTCCGGTTTGTTCCCAATTCTCCTGAGTAAGATAGCGTTCCCAACCTGTGCCGTTGTTATGCCAGCTGGCGGTCTTAAGCATTGGCATTAACGGCTCACTGACCTATTAGATGCGATCAGCGTAACAGCTTCAGCTGAGTTTGTCGCCGCAACTTTTCGAGCAGCCTCAGTCGCTTCAATGCTCTTTAAGACGGCGATGATCTGTCTGTCGCCTACCAGCTCTTTGTCCCGGATCTCACGCAATACATTGATCATCTGCCAGTAGTTAACGCCTTGCCGCACCAGCTCTTTACGGATGGCCCTTAACTCCTCAAGGATCTCTGGGTCTGCCGTACTAAACTTTGTTTGATGTTTAAAGATCCTCCGTCGGCAAAATTCAGATCGGCTGAGACCGGAGCGTTTTGCAAACTCTTCGAGCTGAGCTGCCTGGTCTGCTGTGATCCGCATGCGAAACATTACCGAACGTGGGATTTTGCGGCTTGAATAAGCCTTATGATATGCAACGGTTTCCGACATTGTTTTCTCCTAAAAACGATATGTTCGGAAACCTTCGTGCTCATCTGGGGTTTGGGGATGCTCCCCAACTTTGCCTGCTGCAAGCACAAGGGCTATGGTAGCGCATGTTTGACGGAACGTCAAACATGTGTCTACAATAGCGACCCTTGCCGTTTTCTATTTCGCCACTTTAAAAAAATTCTCTGTACATCTTTTTCAGATGGTTCAAGTAGGTCATGAAATATTGGGTTCAGAAAAGAGCGATGAAAAAGAGAAGGTAACTAATAGATTTTTGATCGTCCGTTTGTTGCCTGGAGGCGATGGGCGGTCTCGGCCGATAGTGTTGTTCCGCCGCCGTTTTCATCATCTTTCTCGACTTGATCTGTCTTAATGTCGGCTGGCTTTTTGGTTGTTGCTTTTGCTTCGCGCCTGGCTTGTTCAAGCCTTTTTTCAAAGCTCACAAAAGCTCTGCCTTCTGTATAGGCCAGTCCGAACTCTTTAGCTTCTTTTAGGTCGTTACTGACAAATATTTCGGCGCCGATGACTGGCATTTCTAAGTGCTCAGGATAGACTACGTAAGCTCCTTGTTTGTAGGTCTTCTCTTTATCTTTATCATCAACAGTAAGGCTCTCGATGTCGTTAGCTTCAAGGGCGTACAGATGGTAACTCCCTTTATGCGACACTGGCTTCATTATCTGTTTAGTTCCTTTTTGAGGATTTCGATGATCTCTGATTGTGCGTTGATCTTTTTGAGCTTTTTGGCGTAAGCACGGTCTTTTAATTCATCAACCCAGTCTTCCGGCAAGTAAATTGCGATTTGGATCATTTTGCCTTTATTTTCGGGGAGACTACCAAGGTTTACTCCATCAACTACTGCTTCTGATTCAATAGCTTTTTCTACATGGCTTGTTTTTTTATTTGTCGATCTTGCAGTCGGTTTTTTTGCGCCCATCATTTCATTAAGTGAGCTTGCAATCATATCTTCACGTTTTCCAGCCATGACTCCTCCTCAATAATTTACATATTTACAAGCAAACACATATACTACTATACTAATACTTTACTCACCATAATTACTTATATCAATCGCTGCTTTTTGAAAAGTCTTCAAGGCCGTTGCGGCTCTCTAGTAATGGGCATGGAATTGACGGTACGCCATCAGGAATGCCGGCAAGGCACCAGGCATGTTTCTTATCCGGGTGCATACACATACCGTCAATGTCATCACCAATCCAAAGATCACAATTCCATCTCCCTGTTTCGTTATTCTTGCTTGGAACCTCAACTTTTACTGTAGTGTATTCAGCCATCATTTTCTCCTTTTCTAGAATCGCTTAGTTGCTTGCAAGTCCAGTTGCATAATTGATGTTGACTCCTGGTTGAACATTAGGTACAAGTGCCCGAAACCTTACCGTAGATCCTTGGGCTTCGATCTCAATAGCAGACGGTACCTTATCGGATCCCACATAAAGCGGTTTGACTTCGTACTTAACCGTTTCGCCCTTCTCTACTGCGTTGCGTACAAGTCCCTCAAAATAGTTTTGACCGTTGCCCTGTGCGCCACCTTGCGCCTGGTTGGCCCAGGACGTTTCGGCCATAATGTTAGTCCGGTTGTTTTCCGATGCATCAAAGCCCTTCAGGTTTCCAACAAAAGCATAGCCGATCAGGTGTCCTCGGTTATAAAGGTAGCCGCCAAAAATATTACCGGGCACTACTCGCTGTTGCCAGCCAGCAGGTTTATAAGTAACTTTGCCGGACCGTGGCGTTTTGTCATAGATGGTAGAGTTTAACAGCGCTGAAGCGCTTGAGAGCTGACCTGCACTATTTAACGTCGCGGCATTTATTCCAACAGTATCAGGGATCCTTTTATCAAAGACGGGTATATCGTTTCCTATGATGTAGGATCCATTTACATAAGTAAGCTTTGCCCCTATCTGAGATTGCACAGTGTTTGCGGCGCTATCACTTAAACCTTTAGTAGGTATTGTATTCGATACGTTTGAAGTGCCGCCGCTATCGCTTAATGAATGAGCTTTCGCATCTTTGCTGCTTGTCTTATTTGCGGCTGTGGTGTTGTAGGTAGTCGATGAGGCAGAAGACAGATGATTTGCTACGGAAGTGAATAAAACAAAAACAGCTAGCAAAACAAATATCGATACAATCCAGTTTCTGTGCGAAGTAGTATTTATACGTCTTCCACTCATGTATGCTCCTTGCTCACTTACCTATATATTAATATACACCTATACAAGCATAATTGCAAATTACTATATATGTAGGTATTCCTTAACAGCGACCTCGTAGTCTTGTGCTACCGGAGCATTTTTTTTATAGGCTTGCACGGGGAGTTTCAATGCCTGCGCTTCGCGCACTAAAACCGAGTTGCGTATTGTTGTTTCAAAGAGTGGGACTTTATAGCGTTCTTTAATGTCTTCTATCCTCTGACAAAAAATCTGCCCGACTTTAGTCCGTGGGTTAAAAGAGGTTATGAGAATACCTGCGACCTTCAGTTTCTTGTTTGCTTGTTTCTTAATAACTTTGATTGTGTCGAGTAGGTCAGAAAGTCCGGTAAGTGAAAACACATCGGCATTGCAAGGAATAATTACTTCATCTGCATCCATAAGAAAACCCAGCGTGCGTTTGTTCAAGGCCGGAGGACAGTCGATGATCCGGTAATCAATCGCTTCGGCCGGATGATATGAGAGGTCTGCTTGCTCTCCTGTATCCTCAACATCAGCGCAATCGATTCTTGTTATTCCTAGATCCCTTCTGGCTGCGTAAGGTTTCGTCGACTTCTCTCCTGCGATATGCATGCCCTCCGTGTCTCGGCCCACCGTTGCAAGTGTAAGGTTTCCCTGGCTATCACCGTCAAGCAGTAACATGCCGCCGACACTTCTCCCGCTCGCTGCACTTGTATGTCGATACATTTGGATACCGTATGCGAACTCGTATGCTGTAGTAGTTTTTCCAACGCCACCTTTTTGATTAATTACTGCGAGTGTTAGCATACATGCCTCCTTGTATATTAGTATACTTGCAAACCACTATGCTTGTATGTATGCAATTATATTACCATACTTGCAAACCACTATGCTTGTAAAATACTAAACCGTTACCTTTGGTTGCACATTTGCACGTGGATGTGCACGCAAGTAACCTGTCATTAAGTGCTGAACTGATACGTGCGTATATATTGCAGTAGTTGCTAACGACTCATGTCCGAGGAGATCTTTGATTTCAAAGATCCCGGCGCCATTGTCTAATAAGTGTGTAGCTATTGAGTGACGCATTGTGTGTGGATGCACACCCACTATCCCCGCTTTCTGACCTGCCTCGCGCACGATATTATATACTGCTTGTGGGCACATCTTGCGGCCGGTGTTAGACACAAATAGGTAGTGATTGCTGGGAGACACGTAGCCTTGCGCTTTTGTATGTAGTTCTTTGCGGTGCTCCAGGTAGCGCATTACCCACTTTAGCGCTGTTTCTGTCATTGGCACCAAGCGCTCCTTCTGCCCCTTGCCATGCACTAATAATAAAACTTCCGATCTACGCAAGTCGCCAATCTGAATGTCGCATAGTTCCTGCACCCGAAGCCCAGAGCTATAAAACAATTCAAGGATCGCGCGATCACGGTATCCTGTTGGATCCGCTCTCCATGTTTTCGGACGCACACTCTCAATCACGTCTGTAGCTTGTTGTATTGAGAGCGTTCTTGGTAGGTGTTCGTAAGGATGGGCCTTGCGTTTCTCAAAACCCTTAAGCGGCATTTCATTTGTGATCCCTTCACGCACCAAGAAGAGATAGTAATTTTTGACAACAGAGATCATGTTACTGACAACTCTGTAGCTTAATTGAGATTGTGACCGGAGATAGTTTGTGAGGGCTGCATGTAAGTCTGTTTCTTTTGTTGCTTGTAAATATGTAAACCATCTTGATAGTATGCCTGTATAAGTGCGAACTGTTGCATGCGTGTAGCCACGTTCAACGTACAGATATGCTCTATAATCAGAGAGATAATTGTCTTTCACGGAAACCACTTTACAAATATACTACTTTACAAGTACGCATGCAAAGTAGCATAATGTTACAGCTACATATTAATATAGAAAACTAAAGGAGAGGCTTAGTAAGGAAAGACCCCCGTTACCTAACTGAATAATTTGATTTGACTTGTGGTATTTGTAGGTATATATTAACCGTGTTGGATTCCGTAAGTTAGAATCCCTCCCATACCTAATCAGGTAGATAAACGCGAATGTATATATTATCAGACATATAAAGAGACATTTGCAAACCTGGGAAAATTTTAGCAGGGCAATCTCAGCTATTGATAGTGGCTAAAGATTGTAATAACACCAAAACCATTGGATCAGCGATCGACCAGGTACTGCTCCATAAAGTTTGCAACACTCAGGCTATAAGACTGATCAGTCACACGAGCCGCCAGGCTTTCTGCTGCGTCGCGGCTTTCAAAGGACTGGAGTGCTCTTTTAAGTTCACCAGAGGTTTTTGATAAGAGGTCGACCCGCCACATGCTCCTGATCGGTATATCTTCGCCATGATGTTCCCGGTAAAGGATATCGTCATGCCATTCGAAATCGAAATCAGCGTATTCTTCGATACGCACAATGCGGATGCGCCATAGGTCGCATGGCCGCTGTGATTCTGGTTCAGGAGAGCTTGCCAGAGGGCAACCAGGAATCTCTTCACTCATAAGTACAGGCCTCCTGACATCTCGAGCGCATCAACATCGGCCCCGTAATAGCGTGCTGGGAACTTGAGCGCCTCAAGAGCTTTCTGGGTATAGTCGCAGGCTTCCTGGAAGGTTTCGGAGCTCATCACGATCACAGAGTCATCATCTTTCGCGGCTCTGCCCTGCAGTACCAACTGTTCTAGGAGGTAAGCGCTATCCCCCACTGCCCGCGCGGATGGTATTAGTCGTTTGGGCAGGGCCATGGTATCAGCTTCATGAGCGATGGCATGAGCCCGCGAGCGCATCTCTTCGGCAGAAATAAACGAGAGCCTAAGATCGAATTGCTCAAGGACGCCACAGAACCGCTCGATCTCTTTAGCCAGGCTGATGAGCGTTACAGCCCGAGCAGTGTGGAGAGGGTTTCGAGCCATACAAACCGCTAAAGCGTCAGGGGCGAACCGCGCCGATGAAACCAATCCGGTAGCTTGAAACTTCGCGTACGTTTGCGCCAGTATAGGGCGCTTCGATCATCATTCCATTGCCAGAATAAATCGCTACGTGGTGGATAGTGGAAGGATCGCTCACATCGGTTGCGAAAAAGAGCAGATCGCCTGGCTTGAGCAAGTCACGCCGGGTCGCAGGGATATAAGCACCGATCCAGTATTGATCGCGGCTGGTACGCGGAAGATTAATACCAAGCTGACGATAGCAATAAAGAGCAAGGCCGGAACAATCAAAGCCGCTGGGGCTTGTCCCGCCCCACACGTAAGGCACACCGATGTACTTACGTGCGATGGTGACGACATTAGGATGCGCAGTGGCGGCAGCAAGTGCTGCAGAGTCGAATTTACGGAGTGATGAGCTTGGCCCATATCCTCCGCCACCTCCGGAGCCGTTCCCGCCAGTCGAACCACCAGAAGAGTTTGATTCGCCGCCGCCGGTATTATTGTTCGCAGCCTTCTCTGCTGCTTTTGCCGCCTCTGCCGCGCGCCGTTGAGCTTCCTCAGCCTGCGCTTTCTGGCGAGCCGCTAAAGCATTCTTGACCTGCGAGTTCAAGGAATCAACGTATGACTTTTGTTCTGAGATCAGGCTTTGTACATGAGTGAGATTACTGAGCTCTATCTGCTGTTGTTTCTCTTCTTGGGTCTTCTGTTGTTCAAGCGTGTACTGGGTATGTTCGATCGTATTCTTAGTAGCACGTACGTTTTTGATCAGCTCTGCGTCACTCTGAGAAACGCGCATCATAAAGTCGAAACGATTGAGGAAGTCCTGGAAGTTGCTTGCGCCGAGGATGAGGTTCAGGAACGAATCATCCCCTGTGCGATAGGTTGCTTGCGCGCGCAGATTAAGCTGCTGTTGGTACTCGCTCAGCTTTTGTTCAGCTGCCGCAAGTTCGCTTTGGCTTTTGGTGATTTGCTGTTTTGTTTTCTCAGTCTTGGCCTGCGCCTGGTAATAATCTTCAGAGGCCGTTTCCATCTGCGTGGAAAGCGAATCGAGTTTACCCTGCGCTGCGCTCGCCTGTTGCTGAAGGCCATCGATCTGGGCGCTAGTCGGCGCGGCGATCACTACAGGAGCAACAGCAAAACTGCTGACAAACAAAGAAGCAGCAAGGAAAATGACTATTGCACGTTTATGTAAGAGCGAATTAATCACGTATTTATAGTACAGGTATTGCCTAGGTCTTCCACCTTGTGTAACCGAAACGAAAGCGAGGGTTACTGAACGGTAAGCTGGAAATATTGCAAGGATCTAGCCCTTTACAGGGTAATCAGGACCGAGCAAGGCAGCGCGGGGTCAAGTTTCGCTCTTCCCTCCAGGGCCTTAAGCTCGATAAAGAATGAATAGCCGACTAAGGTAGCGCCACAACGATGCACCAGACGCGATTTCGCACCGGCGGTCCCTCCTGTTGCTAAAACATCGTCGACGATCAAAATACGATCTGAGGGGACCAGGGCATCCTCGTGGATCTCCATTTGGTTCTCGCCATATTCGAGGATATAGCTCTCAGAAATCGTTTTGTAAGGTAGTTTGCCGGGCTTTCGCGCGGGAACAAACCCCGCGTCCAGCGCATAGGCCATTGCCGCGGCAAAAAAGAAGCCGCGCGCCTCAGCGCCGACGATCTTAGTTACGCCAGCGTCGATGAAGGGCGCGCACATCGCGTCAATAGCAGCTTTAAACGCCTCGGCATCGGCGAGAAGCGGGGTGATGTCCTTGAAACTTACGCCTGGCTGTGGCCAATCATCAATGGTACGGATATAATCTTGGAAATCCACGATATTCCTTTCTCAGAGTAGATCTGACAGCTTATCTTGAAGCGCACGATGGAGGAGCTGGGTTTTCAGAAGCCGTGTGTGTTCGTCGATCTCATCAAGTCGCTCCTTGAGTTGTGCCCGTGATTCAGGTGTCCGATGACGGTAGGTCGGACGGAGGAACTGCTCGAAAACCAGAGCTTCACGATCAGCAAAAGTAACATACATGCGTAGATGACGCGGCTCTACTCCCACACTACGAAGCCCCCAGGCAGCCCGGATGCATTCGATATCACTCCCCTGCACCCCTCGCCCACTGGGAAGCTGCTGCGTGCTCACGATCCCGAAATCCTGTAGCTCGCGGATGAAGCTTTCTGGTGCATGCGTCAGATGGGACGCTTCTGCCAAGCTGAGTGATGCCGAGACAACGGGGTCGGATTTCTCGGCCACGGGCGCCGGGGCGTCTCCGAGGAGCGCGTCGATCTCAGAGACATGAGCGCCCTGCTCGTGTTCCCAGAGCTTCTTTTTGATAACGGAGAGCGGCAGGAAGTACTGTTCCTGCAGGTGCAAGATAAGCGTGATACGTTCAACATCAGAGATACTGAATTGACGATACCCGCTCTCGGTGCGACCGGGTTCGATCAGGCCCTCGTCCTCGAAATAGCGCAATTTAGAGACCGAGAGATCTGCGAATTCCCTTTTCAGCCGCTGGACGACCTCACCGATGGTCAGGTAACTACTCACCGCAGACCGTTCTCCTCGGGATAGGAGGTGAAGAGCATCTGGAACGTACCGATCTGGACAACGTCCCCTTCCTCTAACTCTGCTGAATCGACGATGTTGTCATTCACATACGTACCATTGAGCGAACCGGCATCCTGGATGGTGTAGGCGTCGCCCTGACGCTTGATGACTGCATGGTCGCGCGAGACGGTACGGTCATTCAGGAAGAGCTCTGCCTGCGGATTGCGCCCGATACTCATTTGGTTGTCTTCCAGGTAGAAGCGCTCGCTGATATGGGGGCCTTTGATCACCAACAAGCAGTACGGACGAGGCGCACCTGACGCGCGATTAGCCTCAGCCGGTTCCTGGGCGTTAGAAGTGACCGGAGAGAACGAAGTGGTCGGTTGGCGCACTTCTTCAAGGCAGGAAGCGCAGATGTTTCCCTCACCAGCGACTGGCTTACCACACATCACGCAATTCATCGCTATTCCTTCCCTGCCGTTCTTACTCTTACTTTAGGCTCTCGCGAGCCTTTCCAATTTCTTCCTTGAAGGCGTCAAGCAGATCTGAGTCCGTAAGAAGTTGATGCCGTTTGGAAGGATCGATCCTGTTTTTAATATACGGATCATTCAGGATGTCGAATAACTCACGCCCTGCGTCCATCTCATCGATGATATACGTAATAGCGCGTCTTTCAAGTACTCCGATCCCGAATTGGTACCCGCCTTCAACTTCCTGTTTTTTCTTTTCAGGCTTCTCTGTGCTCATCTGTTCCTCCTAAGAACAAAACCCTTGAACGACTCTCAGGTTAGGGTTACGTGCGGCGCCAGCTTCGTCCAAGCGGCGCACGGGCGTTGTGTGAGGGGCGCTGTGCAGGAGCTCCGGATCTGACTTCGCTTCTGCAGCGATTGCCCGAAGCGCCTCGGCTAACGCATCCAATGCGGCAAGCGGTTCAGTCTCTGTCGGCTCAAGCATCATCGCCTCGCTGACGATCAGCGGGAAGTAGATAGTCGGAGGGTGAAACCCGTAATCCAAAAGGCGTTTTGCAACATCAAGCGTCGAGACGCCGGTCTCCGCTTTCAGATTAGCTCCACTCAATACGAACTCATGCATACAGGTCCGGTTGTAAGCGACCGTAAAGGTGTCCTGTACAATGACTCGCAGGTAATTAGCAGAGAGGACCGCCTGCTCTGCAACGCCCCGCAAGCCTTCAGCACCAAGCATTTTGATATAAGCGTAGGCACGCACAAAGATCGCGAAATTGCCCATATACGAACGCACGCGCCCGATACTTTTATCGGGGTTCTTGCGCGCATAAGCGCCCGTTTCGGTGCGAACAGCCACGGGTCCTGGCAAGTAGGGGCACAGCTCTGCGCTCACGCAGAGCGGACCTGCGCCGGGGCCTCCCCCGCCATGAGGGGTCGAGAAGGTCTTGTGAAGGTTGATATGGAGTGCGTCAAAGCCCTGGTCGCCCGGACGGGTGATGCCGAGTATCGCATTCAGGTTGGCCCCATCGCAGTAAGCGAAAGCTCCGACTTCGTGGACCGCGCGCGTGATCTCAGTGATCTGCGGATCAAAGATGCCGACCGTATTGGGATTAGTGAGCATGAATGCAGCCGTATCATGATCGAGCGCAGCACGCAGCGCTTCAAGATCGACCAGGCCGTCTGTGGTTGAGGGTATCGTTACCACTTCATAGCCGGCCATGGCGACCGAAGCTGGGTTTGTGCCATGTGCGGTATCAGGGATGATGACCTTTTTTCGGGGGTTACCCGCAGCGGTATGAGCCGCCCGGAAGATCATCAGGGCGCAGTACTCGCCGTGCGCGCCAGCAGCTGGCTGCAGGGTGACTCCCGGCAGGCCGGAGATTTCACACAGGTCCTGTTGTAACTCATACATCAACTGGAGCGCGCCCTGGACCGTCTCATCAGGTTGCGAGGGATGAAGCTGGGCAAAGCCGGGTAAGCGTGCTGCCCACTCGTTAAGGCGAGGGTTATACTTCATCGTGCAAGAACCGAGCGGGTATGATCCCGTATCCACGCCGAAGTTCATCGACGCCAGGTGCGCATAGTGGCGCATGATCTCCACTTCGCTGACCTGCGGTAACGCCGGCGCCGCCTGGCGCGCATAGTCGCCGAAGAAAGCGTCGCTTGAGGCGTCCCTGGTATCAGCGACCGGGGCGCAGACGCACGTCGCGCCTGGGCGCGAACTCTCATAGATAGTCGGACGGGGTCCTCGGTTCTGGAAGGGTTCAGGCATGACTGCGTACCTCTCCGACGAAGGACTCAATCTCGGGGTCGGTCCGTTTCTCAGTGACAGCAACAAGGAGGCTTTTCTCACCCACACAGATGCCCGGCAGGATGCCAGCGTCGATCAAGGCGTCATACAGCGCATCCAGGTGACCAGTTCCGCAGTAGTCAAGTATGAACTCATAGCCGAAGTTTGCTTTGGGGCACGGATCCTCAAATGATCCCGTCCTGATTAGCTCGTCATGGAGATGATGTGCTTTCCCGCAGGCCGACAGGGCAAGCGATGCCAGGCCCTTGGGACCGGTCGCGGCCAGATAGGCTCCCGCAGCTAATGCATTAAGGGCATGGTTGCTGCAGATGTTCGAAGTCGCCTTCTCGCGACGAATATGTTGCTCGCGCGTGGCGAGCGTCAAAACATAGGCGTCATGTCCGTCGATGTCGGTGGTCTTGCCGACGAGGCGCCCCGGGATCTGGCGCATGATCTTTTCTGTGCAGGCGAAGAAACCAAGGCCGGGACCTCCAAAGTTCATCGCATTGCCAAGGCACTGTGCCTCCCCCACGGCGATATCTGCCCCGAGGTCACCCGGTGGTTTCAAGACTGAGAGGAGAAGCGGATTGCAGTCAAGGACAGCAAGAGCGCCGACCTCATGAGCCGCCTCAATGAGCGGAGCCACGTCCTCGATCATCCCGTAATAGTTGGGGTACGGGAGCAGCACGGCAGCAACGTCATCACCTAAGGCGGTACAGAGTTCTGTGTTGTTGCAGGATCTCTGGCCCTCGCTGATGACCTCGACTTCAAGCGTTCCTGCCCGCGCGTAGGTGCGTAAGGTCTCGATCTTCTCCGGATGGATGCTGCCGGCGACCAGTACGCGTGATCTGGTGCGTGAGACGCGCCGTGCCATAAAGGCAGCTTCGGCCAGCGCAGTAGCTCCGTCATACATACCAGCGTTAGCAACCGGGAGGCCACAGAGTTCACAAATGCCAGTTTGGAACTCATAGATAGCCTGAAGGGTTCCCTGGCTGACCTCAGGTTGATAAGGCGTATAGGCGGTGAAAAACTCGGGCCGCTGTAAAATATTGTCGATGAGCGCTGGCTGGTAATGGTCATAGATACCGCCACCGGCAAAGCAAACAAGGTCGGCAGCGTTGCTATTAGCGCGCGCAAGCTCTTCGAGGCGTTTGCTGACCTGCATTTCTTCTAACCCGGCATCCAGATCCAGTCTGTTTTCCAAACGTGTATCGCGCGGAATGTCAGAGAACAAGTCGTTGACATCCGCGATCCCGATGCGTTGGAGCATCAGCTCGCGTTCAGTTTCGGTGATGGGCAGAAAATCCATGTCGAACGGCTTCTACTGGGGTGCTAAGCAGTCAGCGCTTCGTAAGCGGTTGCGTCAAGGAGCGCGCCTGTCTGGGAAGGGTCGCTCACAGACATCTTGATGATCCAGCCCGCGCCATAAGGGTCGTTATTGATGGTTTCTGGCGCGCTTTCGAGTTCCGCGTTCACTTCAATTACTTTTCCGGAGAGGGGCGCCAGGAGTTCTGAGACTGACTTGACCGATTCAACCTCGCCAAAAACCGCGCCAACTGCAAAGGTATCACCTACTGCGGGAAGGTTCACGAACACCAATCCGCCAAGCTGGTCCTGGGCATAGTCGGTGATCCCGATCATTGCTGTTTCAGATTCGATTTTGACCCATTCGTGATCCTCGGTGTAGTTAAGCTCAGCTGGGATGGCCATGTTCACATGCTCCGTTCGATTTGTCTTTATTGCCCGCCGTTTCGATTATACCGAATAACGCCCGGGCTTCCCGGTTAATCTTTAACAAAAAACGGTGGCTTGATCACTTCTGCAATGACGCGTCGACCACGAATATCGACTTCGACCTGAGCCCCCGGCTTTATGTCATTGCGAGGAAGGTAGGCGGTAGCGATGCCAACTCCTAACGTCGGGGAATGTGATCCGCTCGCAATGGTTCCTACTTCACGCTCGCCCGCGAAAACACCGTATCCATGACGAGGGATTCCCCGCTGTAGCCGCAGGAAACGTAGGACTTCGGCTGGTGGGTTTTCCCTCTGGGCCGCAACCACTTCCGACCCGATGTAACCGGACTTTGTTTTAGGGCATACCCATCCCAATCCTGCCTCGATGGGAGTGCGACCCCGATCCATATCGCTGCCGTAGAGGCTGTAGCCGACTTCAAGGCGCAGGGTATCGCGCGCACCGAGGCCAGCTGGTGTAACTTCCGGAAACGACAGCAACAGCCTCCAGAGGGCAACCGCGTCCGCGCTACGCACAAACACCTCTACCCCATCTTCGCCGGTGTAGCCGGTTCGGGCGACCAATGCCGGAAGGGAGCCCTGGAAAAGCGCATCTTTGATGTGAAAGCGCTCGGGAGCCTCCCAGTCTGCGCCAGCTAATTCAGTGATGACCTGCAGGGCCTCTGGCCCTTGCACCGCGACCAGTGCCGTGCGGTCGCTCTCATCCGCAAGCTCCACATCGTCGGGCGCATGCGAGCTGAGCCACTCAAAATCGGTCGTGCGATTAGAGGCATTTGCGACAATGAGGTATTCGCCACCCGTATTATAGACGATGAGGTCATCGATGATGTGGCCTTCCTCGTCCAGCATGAGGGTGTACTGCGCGGTTCCGATCTCACCGATCCGGTCAAGATCATTGGTAAGCATGCGCTGGAGGAAGTCATAAGCTCCGGCTCCTGTCAGGCGAAACTCGCCCATGTGCGAGACGTCGAAGATTCCCACTGCGTTTCTGGTCGCGTGATGCTCGCTCACCAGCGCTGAATACTCTATGGGCATTTCATAGCCAGCGAAGGGCGCCATCTTTGCTCCCAGGGAAACGTGTTCGTCATACAGGGGTGTTTTCAGCAATGGTCCGGCCGCTTGTTCCTCCATAGTCGATCTCCTTTCAACAGGATCGAAAAGTTCCTGGTAATTCACAGACACAGGTGGCGGCGTTTGCCCTATCAGCAAAAGAGCGGATCTGTCGGCTAAACCTGTCAGCTGGTCATCGGCTGATCGCGCGCCAACCTTTGACGACAGCATACCAGATACGAGCCAGAAAGAAGGGCTTCTTGACTTGTTCGGTAGCGACCAGGGGGGTGGTTGCTACCAGGCGGTTGTTCTGGATGAACTGGGCCATACCCAGCTGCTGCCCTTTCTTGATGGGAGCCTTTCCGTCCCAGATCACAATCTTGCGGGTAACGATCCCCTCAAGGTCATTAACGTTGGCTGTTGTTTCGTGGCTCAGGGCTACCGGGACCTGACGGTCCAGGTAGTCGGTTACCGTTGCGCGCCCCAGGATCGTTCCTTCAAGCGCAAGAGTCTGGGTACGGTAATGGGTGAAACCGAAGTCGAGCAACGAAGCCGCTTCGGTGAATCGGGTGGCAAGGTTGTTCGTTCCCAACACGATCGCATAAAGCTGGATGCCTTTGCGCGCCGCTCCGGTCGCGACGCTATAGCCTGCTGCATCTGTAAATCCCGTCTTGACCCCGTTAGCGCCATTGTACATAAGGAGAAGGTCGTTCGTGGTTTTGTAATCGTGGGTCGCTATGTTTGTGACGATCTTTACTTCCCGCGTATCGACGACCGTGCAGAACTCAGGAAGCGTCATCGCATAACGGGTCATGGTGGCGATGTCAGTTGCGGTGCTGTAGGGGCCGGTGTCGAGCACTCCATCAGGATCGACAAAATGGGTGTTTGACATCCCGAGCTCTGCAGCTTTGGCGTTCATTGCGGTGACGAAGGAGTCGACGTTTCCCTTGCATGCAACAGCAAGGGTGATCGCCGCGTCATTGCCTGAAGGGATCAAAAGTGCCTGGAGGAGCTCATGGCGTGACATCACTTCGCCCGGCTTCAAGCCAGCGCTGCTGTCACCTGGCCCAAGGGTAAATTGGGGTACAGTGATATTTTTGTCAGGATCGATCGTCTGGATCGCCAGTATGGCGGTCATGATCTTGGTAATAGAGGCGATCTGGCGACGCGCCCCTGGGTCACGAGACCACAGGACTTGCCCGGACTGAGTCACCAGCAAGCCAGACTTCATGGTGACGTCTGGCATGCTGCGGGCAGGAAGCTTCAGTTTTGCATAGGCTTGACCATCGATCGAATCGCCAGGATTGACAGCCGATACGGCTGCTTGTGGCGTGCCAAAAAGGGCGACAGCCAGAACGAATGCCAGCAGCAATGCACCGGCGCGCTGCCTGGATGAAAGTGCTCCTGTCTCTGGCGCTTTGCGTTCTTTATCCTTACAAGGCGTCATCACTGAGAACCCGGTATCCTTCCTGCTCAAGAAGTTCTATCGCCGCGGGATCGTTGAGCTTGAAGACATTGATGGCATGCTTTGTCATCATGTTGACGAACACATACGAGTAGGCAATATTGACTTCATGGTCGGCCAAAAACTCAAGCAAGCGCCCCAGGCTCCCCGGCTCGTCAGGGATCTCGACCGCGCAGACCTCAGTCAGCGTGCCCGAGAAGCCACGTTTCTCAAGATAAGCTTTCGCGGCGACCGGGTCATCGACAAAGATCCGCGCGACCCCATAATCACTCGTGTCCGCCAACGAGAGTGCGTGCATATTGAAGCCACCCTCGCCCAGAGCCCGGGAAAGCGCAGCGAGGCGCCCCGGGGTGTTTTCAAGGAAGATCGAAAGCTGTTGTGCCATCTAGTTCTCCTTACGTTCGTCGATAAGCCGCTGGGCCTTTCCTTCAGACCGGGCGATGCTCTTAGGTTCAACGAGCCTGACCTGGACTGATATCGCCAGCGCAGATTCTATCTCAGCGCGAACCTGGCGCTCGATCGACTCGAACCGTGCGATTTCGTCAGCAGGAAAATCAGGTTCGATCTCAACTTTGACCAGAACGTTATCCATACGGCCGGTCCGGCTGACGATGATCTGATAGTTAGTCGACACTTCTGCGACACCCGTAAGCACCTGCTCGATCTGGCTGGGAAAAACGTTAACACCGCGGATAATGAGCATGTCATCGCTGCGGCCTCTGAGGCGATCGAGGCGTCGCAGGGTCCGGCCGCAGCTACAGGGCTCGGTGATAAACCGGCTGATGTCGCGGGTGCGATACCGCAAAAGCGGTATTCCTTGTTTGGTAAGGGTCGTGAACACGATCTCGCCATACTCGCCCTCTTCGACGGGAAGCAAGGTCTGTGGATCAACGATCTCCGTCAGGAAATGATCCTCATTGACATGAAGCCCTTGCTGCGCACTACACTCAAACGCGACTCCCGGCCCCAGTATCTCTGACAGGCCATAGATGTCATAAGCTTTGATATCGAAAGCTTGTTCAAGCTCTTCGCGCATTCCGACCGACCAGGCTTCTGCCCCAAAGATTCCAAAACGGAGCGGGAATGTCGTCGGGTCTAAGCCCATGTCACGAGCGGTCTCGGCAATAAGTAGCGCGTAACTGGGGGTACAGGCCAGGCCGGCGACCCCGAAATCGCGCAGGAACTGTATCTGACGTTTCGTGTTGCCACCTGATGCAGGGATGACGCTCATGCCAAGATAGGTCGCCCCATCATGGAGGCCCAGGCCTCCCGTGAAGATCCCGTATCCATAAGACACCTGGAGGATGTCATGGGAGGTCGCGCCAGCGGCTACCAGCGCACGCGAGACGCATTGCGCCCACATTTCCAGGTCAGCGCGCGTGTATCCAACAACACTGATCTGGCCAGTGGTACCGCTTGAGGCATGGATCCGAACGATGTCATCCATCGAGGCGCTGAACATCTTATAGGGATAAGCAGCCCGCAGGTCATTCTTGACCGTGAAAGGAAGCGTTGGAAGATCCTGGAGGCCTTCTACCGACGCAGGGTCGACGCCAGCATCCTTGAAGGCCTGGCGGTAGAACGGCACCGTCGCATCAAGCGAAACCACCAGCGCGCGCAGACGGCGTGCCTGAAGCTCCTCAAGGGTGCTGCGGTCGAGACATTCTTCGTGTGCTTGGTAATAGGTCTCAGTCATTATGCTCATTTCTGTCGGATCGTGATCGGGCAGTTCTTAAAACGCACTAACGAGTGCTATTGGCGGTTTTGGTCGGTGTGGGAGCAGGCGTGGGCGCAGGTGTAGCACTGACCGGTTTCGTTCCAACCAGGATGATTTTCGCCTCTGTCTTATAGTTGCTGACAAAGGTTTTTGTAAAGACTATCGATCCATCGGCACGCTTGACGGTCTGGGTGAACGTGACTCGTCCTCCCCCACGGCCCGGCTGCTTGATCTTCTCTGTCCCTGCGGGAAGCGTGGGGTCATTGACGCGCTGTTCGGGGGCCTGGGTATGGGAAAGCCAGGAGGCTGGCCCCAGTTCTACCGTGTAGCCAGGATCCATTCCATAGAAGGAGACCGTGACCGAAGAATTGCTGGAGCTTGTAACGATAAGAATCGCGTGATCGAGCGAATTGACAAACTTAAAATCCGGACTGGGCCACGACACCGCAGCATCGCGTCCCAAGGGATAACTGCTGATGAAAAGCGAGTGGTTAGTCCGCTCAGTGATCCTGACGCCTGCAAACAGTGCCGCGTTGAACAACGTGGTATTGACCTGGCAGATACCGCCGCCCACCTGGGAGGTCGGCTGTCCGTCAACAATGGCGCCAGCTTCCTGGTAGCCTTTTGCGGCGTTTGCTTCGCCGACAGTACCGTTAAGCGAGAAGGTTTTCCCTGGCATGACGATAGTTCCATCGAAAGCCTTTGCCATGAGGGTGATATTGGTCAGGCGCGCCTTATTACCTCCGGAAAAGTAGGTCGTATAGGTCGAGATACGTTCTTTGATCCCCAATGCCTGGGCCTTAGCGGTCGTGAGCGCAGGAGCGACTTCATGGGTCACGACAGTGACCTTTTTCGTTGCTGTGGTGGATTGCATCTGGGTCGCCAGTTCATTAGCGAGCTTGACCGGGTCTGCCCCCAGGCCATTTTTGGAGGGGATGATCGTGACCTCGCCGTTAGCCGCCTGGAAAGAGGCATCAACCGGGGCGGTACCCACTGTCGCACCGAGCAGCGGTATTACGCTCTTGGCAACGTTCTCGCTCCCCACTATCGGGACAAGCGTGATATCGGACGGAGTGTCGCCTTTTTGGTTTTCAAGTTTGAGTTGAGCCATATTCTTGTCCAGGTCATTGCTCAATTTGAATATGATCAAGCCGCTGAGGACCTTTGGCTCAAGTTGCCAGGTCTTATCCTGATACTGGGCTGCAATCATGTCCTTGGTAGCATCCTGGGCAGTCTTAGCCGCCAGCTGCGCCTTGGCTAGGTCAATTGTGCGATGCGCAATCTCGACTGGTGCTTTGACCGTTTTTTGGCCACCTAGGCTTGCATAGGTGATGAGGTTCGTTAAGGTCTGTTTTTGTAAGGCAGTGCCATCGGAGCCGCCGGAAGCTACGAATGTCCCATCCTTTAAGGTGACCGAGGCATTGACTGGTGATTTGTTGGTTACTATCGTGATCTTGTCATAGAGGGTGCTCTCTTTTGCAGGGTCGGAATCGATCTGGAGCATGACGGTCTGCGGATGAAAATACGAGATGATGCGCATCGTGGTTGCTTTGAAAATATTACTTTCGCGACCGATCTTCCAGGCATCTGATACCATCTGGGCGGTATCATACTTGACGCCGAGATCCGCAGGCGAGATCTGCCAACTTTGTTGACCGTAGGTGACCTTTATCGGCTTATCCTGTCCGCGATGCAGTTCAGAAGTCAGGTAGGCCCGTGCTTTTGCGGGGGTCTTCCCGCCGAGAGCGATTCCATCAACCTCAACGCCGTTGTGGATCTTTCCGGCGTTTCCTACCAGATCGATCGCCACCATCATGACAAGCACAGCAAGCACGATCGCAACAGAAATCAGGATCCTTTGTCTCCGTATTTTCTTAAGCTTCACCTGTTGTTGAAGCTGTCGGCGGCGTCGATACTCATCTCTTGTTGTAGCTCTGGGCCTTTGCGCCTGTTGCGCACTCTCTGTCATACGATCCTTTCAGATAACCAATTCAGGGATAGGTGTTCATCACGTTACTTAGCTCATACAAAAAATCCCTTACCCTATACTACCTGAGCACAAGGGATTAGATATAAGAATTCACTGATTCGTTATCGAGCGAGGCGCAGGCGCCGGACGGCGATCACAAGGTAACACACGAAGGTCACGAGCGAAAGAGCGGTACCAGTATAAACCAGCCAGATACCAGCAGGGACGGTTTGGAAGTTGAAGCCCGGAAACGCCGCAGAATGCGTCAGGCCTAAGCCTGGAATCTTGATGATGTTTGCGATCAACCAGGAAAACCCTGCCAGTAAAAACACCGTGGTAGTTTTTCCGGCGAACAGCACATCGATCCGCCCTACCCCGAAGTAATGCAGCGGAATAGTGCCCACGAGTAGGATCAGGTCACGGGCGATCAGCACCACGAGGATCCAGAGAGGAATCCGCCCGACGATATAGAGGCCGATCAACCCTGCGGCAATGAGGAAACGGTCAACAAAGGGATCGATCAGTTTTCCGAGTTCTGAGACCTGGTTTGTTCGCCGGGCGATCTGCCCGTCGAGAAAATCACTGGCGCCAGCTACCGCGAAAAGCACGAAGGCGAGGATATCATGTCCTCCCCCGATCAGCACCGAGAACGCCAGTGGCACCATGAGGAAGCGGATAAGTGTGATAAGGTTCGGGACCGTATAGACCTGACGTTTCAGGTCCTCAGAACGAGAAGCGGGAACTTTCTTTTGCGGAGTCTCGCCTGACATTTAGCACAGGACCTCGCTCCCCACAGAGACGAACCGATTCACCAGGTCGGTGACGGTGAGCTCCTGTTTTTCCTTCCCACTTGCCTCAAAGACGATACGTCCCTCCTGCATCATGATAAGCCGGTCACCGAACTTCAGGGCGTCGCCCATGTTGTGAGTGACCATCAAGGTGGTCAGGTTGTGTTCCTGCACCAGCTGAAGGCTTATCTCGAGGACTTTTGCGGCCGTCTTCGGGTCAAGCGCCGCTGTATGTTCGTCCAGGAGAAGGATCTTCGGGTCGCGCAACGAGGCCATCAGCAGCGTAAGTGCCTGGCGCTGGCCTCCGGACAGGAGACCGACGCGTGCTGTCAGGCGATTCTCAAGGCCAAGCTCAAGGGGCGCAAGCATCTCCTTGAACAGGGCACGTTCTGCCCGAGTCACGCCGCTGCCCAATCCGCGCCGCTTACCGCGCCGATTTGCGAGCGCCAGGTTCTCCTCGATCGTCATACTGGCCGCGGTGCCGAGCATCGGATCCTGGAAGACCCGGCCGATATAGGCTGCTCGCTTATACTCGGACGTGAAGGTCACGTCCTGCTTGTCAATATAGACACGTCCCTCGTCACTTCGGATAGCGCCCGAAACGACATTGAGTAAGGTCGACTTGCCGCTCCCGTTACCCCCGATGATGACCACGAACTCGCCACGCCGCAGATTCAGGCTCACGTTGCTGAGCGCGCGTCGCTCGTTAGCGGTTCCTGGATAGAAGGTCTTACTGAGGCTCTTACAAACCAGCATCATGCCTCCGTCTCAGGCGTCCGCGCAGGTGTTTGACCTGGATGATCGCGGTCGGCAGGAACAAAGCAAGCGCCACGGTAATGGCCGTGAACAGCTTGAGGTCGGTCGGTTGCATGCCTGCCTGGATGACCAGTGCGATTATGATGCGGTACAGGATTGCTCCCAGGCTGACCGAAATCAGTGAATGCAAAGTTGAGGACTTCCCGAAGAGTACCTCGCCAATAATGAGCGAAGCCAGGCCGATCACGATACAGCCGATACCCATTTGTACGTCCGAGTAGCCCTGGTACTGGCACAACAACGAGCCGCCCAGACCTACAAATGCGTTGGAGAGCATAAGTCCAACGGTCTTGGACATGTTGATGTTGATGCCCTGGGCGCGCGCCATATCCGGATTGCTGCCGGTTGCGCGAATCGAACAGCCATAGGAGGTGCGCAAAAACCAGGTACTGAGAGCGATGACGCAGATGACGCCGATGCCGACTATCAGGATCGTCGTCATGTTGCGGGTCGCCAGAAACGTCAGGAACCGGGCTAACAGCGAATGGCTGCCTCCTGGAGCGACGCGCGTGATAAAGCTCATGAACGTATCGATGAGTGAACGACTTCCCAAAAGCGAGATGTTCGAAGTCCCCGCCATTATACGGATATTGATCGAATAGAGCCCGATATTGGTTAGGATGCCAGCCAGAAGCGCCGGGATCTTCAGGCGCGTATGCAAGAACGCTGTGATAAGTCCACAGAGCGCTCCTGCCGCAAACGATGCCAGGAGGCAGAGAAGCGGACTGACGCCATGAGTGATCATGATGGCAGTCGTTGCCGCGCCGGTCACGATCGTTCCTTCGACGGTTAAGTCGGGAAAATCAAGGATCCGGTAGGTGATCCAGACCCCGATCGAAACGATGGCCCAGACCAAGCCTAAGGCTACGGCTCCGGTGATGACGTCAGTCACTGCTCTTCTGTCCTAGTTCTTGCGTGAACGCCGGGAGTTACGAGATATCAGCCGGTGCTTTGACGTATTGCTGCAAATCGGCCGGGATCGTGATGCCGATCGCCTTGACCGTGTCAGAGTTGATTACGATCGGGGTCTCAGTCGCGAACTGGATCGGCATGTCCGCCGGTTTCTGACCCTTCAGGATCTCGACCGCCATCTTGCCAGTCATACGACCGAGCGCCTCATAGTCGACGCCTAACGTTGCCAGAGCGCCGCCCTTGACCATGTTTGGCTCGCCACCGATCACAACTTTCTTCGAGGCGTTAGCGACCTGACTGACCGTCTGCATAGCTGAGGCCAGCGTGTTATCGGTCGGGAGATAGATGAAGTCACTCTTCGTGACGAGCGACTGGATCGCCTGCTGCACGTCATTTGCGCCGGTAACGGTGACTTCCTGAACCTTCAAGCCCTTGGCCGCCGCTTCCTTCTTGGCGATGTCGACCTGGAACTTCGAGTTTTGCTCACTTGAGTTGTAGGCGATGCCAACAGTTTTCGCGCTGGGCACTAATTGAAGGCCCAGATCGATCTGCTTTGCGACCGGATTCAGGTCTGAGGTGCCGGTTACGTTGCGACCTGGTTTATCGTTTGAGTCAACCAACTTTGCGCTGGGATAGTCCGTGACGGCTGTGGCCACGATCGGGATGGTCTGCGTCTGGCTTGCAACCGCCTGCGCTGACGGCGTTGCGATCGCAAGGATCAGGTCTTTCTTGTCGCCGACGAATTGTGACGCGATCGTATTGAGATTATTGGTATCGCCTTGGGCTACCTTGTAGTCCAGCTGGATATTGTCGCCATCCTTATAGCCCTCAGCAGCCAACTCCTCTTTGAAGCCCTTATAGGCCGCATCAAGCGCTGGATGCTCGACGATCTGAATGGCGCCGATTTTGTAGACCTTCTTGCTGGTACTTGTGGTCGAGTTGTTGGTCGTGTTATTTGAACCGCAACCGGCCAGTGCGACCAACATCGCGATGATCAGCAGCGCTGACAGCGCCACCAATCCTTTCTTTTTTCCTTCCACCTGATACGCCTCCTTCACAAATTGCCACCAGGGGCACATAAAAACGATGGTCGGGACGACTGGATTTGAACCAGCGACCCCTTGACCCCCAGTCAAGTGCGCTACCAAACTGCGCCACGTCCCGACACTAACGCGTGCGGTCGCACGCGCGTAATTTACTCTAGCATACCCTTAACTCTACTGACTAGTTTTGTCCATTGAATTGGTGTTAGAATACGCCTGGCGTCTACTGAGAAGGCGCCAAAAAGTGAAGCGAACTCTCCCGTCCATGAACTTTTGGGAACGCGCTCAGTGGGTGTCTGGCGTATTCTAACCGATGAGCTCGGCTATGGCTGCATCTACCGCGCGCGGGATGCGCGCATACAAGCGCGCTGGCTGGAGCATATGCTTCAGCACAAGAGTAGTCGTGAATTCCTTGGCAGCGTCAACGATGTCGATGTCGCTGTAGACCATCTGCGCACAGCCCTCAACGACGACAAGCGCCTTGATGAGCAGGCCAAAACCTCTTGGTACGCTCACCTTCTGCTCGTTCATGATCGAGAGAAAGCCGATGGCGAAGCCACGCACATCACGCGGAGTCACCGAAAATGTACGGCTCATGAGTTCGGCAACACGAGCGGTTACCTCGTCAGTCTTCTCATCAGAGACGACCAGGCCCAGCGCAGCGGAGTAATCGATGGCCCGCTTGGCGTCGGCATAGACGGTCGCGGCAAGCACCTGCGCGATGGCCTCCTTGTCCTCTTCGCGCACCTCGCCGGTGATGCCGAAGTCGATATAGCAGATGCGCCCATCTGGCGTCATTAACAAGTTGGATTGATGCAGGTCAGCATGGAAGCGCCCGAGGACCATTACCTGCTTCATGAACACATTGGCCCCATACATCGCCAAAAAGCGCGCGTCGACACCCGCGGCCTCGGCCTCTTTGGCCTGGTCAAGATGCCAGCCTTCGATAAACTTCATGGTCAGTACGTGACGACTGGTCAGCGGCCATACGATGGCAGCGGTCGTCACATAGGGGTCGTCGGCAAAGTCAAAAGCGAAGCGGTCCGAGGTGCGCCCCTCGATGCGGAGATCACACTCAGAAGCCAGTGAGTCTGCGAACTCCGAGAGGAGCTGGGACAGGCCAAAGCGTGCCAGGCGCTTGATGCGAGAGAGGCGGTTCACCAACGGCGTGATGACCGCGATGTCAGCCTTGATCGTCTCTTCGCTGCCGGGGCGGATGACTTTGATGGCAAGTTTTGTTCCTGCTGGCAGGGAGTCGCCGATAACCGGCGTATAATCCACCTGCAAGGTGGCCTGATAGACCTGGGCAATGGAGGCCGACCCAATCGGCGTCGTATCAAAGGTGTTGAACAATTCGTCGAGTGAATGGCCAAAGTCACGTTCGATGACCGGACGTACCATTTCAAACGGCGTTGCGGCGACCTCATCACGCAAATGTTCCATTTCGAAGACATACTCAGGCGGGAACATGTCAGGTCGTATCGAGATGAGTTGGCCCAGCTTGATGAACGCGGGGCCAAGCTCCTCGAAAGCCTCTCGCAACTGACGCGCAAATATCTCGCGGCGGCGGGTAGCAGAAATGATACCGAAGCGCGCCAGATAAACTGCGCGCCACCACCGCTTAGTGATCACCCAGAAGATGTGGCGTCTTCGTGAGCCCATAGCTCACACCCCCTTAAAGCTTGGTTGCAAGAGCGTCGAGCGTGGCGTTCATGGACTCAAGGCGTCCGCGCAATTCCGCAACCTCGAAGCGAAGCTCTGCCACGGCCTCAGCAGCCGGGCCCTCATCTTTTTCAAGAGACTCGTCGCTTCCGGCAGCTAGTTCGGCCTTGAGAATGTCCTTGCGGGCATTGACCATCGCGGCCAGGCCGTCAACAAACGCGCCCTTGTCGGCGTTCATTTCGCCTTGTGTCGTATCTTCGCCGCGCGCGATCCCTGCTTTCAACGCCTCGTCGGCGCTTTCATGAAGGAGCTCCCACACGGCCAGGAACTTCATCACATCGGTGTTAGTCAACATCGCTCCTCCTTAAACGATCCGAAACCAACTCAAGTAAGCGCCAGGCAACTTCGAATTTGCTTGCCTTGGCGATAGGTGTGTCGCTTTCAGGCGAGATCACCAAGACTTCATTGTCGACCGACGCGAAGCCGATATCTTCGCGAGAGACATCATTGGCGACGATAAGATCCAGCCCTTTTCGCACCAGTTTCTCACGGGCATTGCTGTCAATGTCGTTAGTCTCAGCGGCAAATCCAACCAGGACCAGGTCGGGCTTAAGTGATCCTGCCTGGCGCGCCTCGCTGAGCTGAGTGATGATGTCAGGGTTCTGTACGAGCTTCACGGAAATGACCGTCTCCCCTTCTTCCAACTCAGAGAGTTCAGAGAGCGCATATTTCTTGAGTTTTGTATCCGAGGTCATCTGGGGGCGAAAGTCCGCGACTGCCGCTGCAGACAGGACGACGTCAGCTGATTGTGCCGCGTGCAGCACCGCTTCACACATCTCGCGGGCGCTTACGACGGGCACAAACGCCAGGTGATCATTAACCGGCGCAGGCAGGTTGACCGGGCCCGATATCAGCGTCACCTCGGCGCCCATCTGGAGCGCTGCGCGAGCCAGGGCATAACCCATGCGCCCGGTGGAATGGTTGCTCACGAAACGCACAGGGTCAAAATCTTCGCGGGTTGGACCAGCTGTGATGACGATGTGGCGCCCCGCCAGTGCTTTGCTGCGCTTCAGCGCTTGAAGCACGGCGTCAGCAATTACCTGCGGTTCAGGTAAGCGTCCCGGCCCCTTGTCGCCGCACGCCAGCGCGCCGATGTCAGGCGAAAGTATTGTCGCTCCTCGCGCCTCCAGTGTCCGGATACTTTCCTGGGTGGTATCATCCAGGTACATCTGTGTGTTTGCAGCAGGAGCTACGACCAGGCGTCCCGTGAAAGCAAGCGCCGTTGTGGTGAGCAAGTCATCGGCCACTCCTGCTGCCAGCTTGTTCACTATGTTGGCAGTGGCGGGAGCGATCACGAATACGGAAGCTGCTTTGGCAAGCTCGATGTGATGTATCGGCGCCGAAGGGTCGTCAAAAAGATCAAGCGCAACGGCATTGCCGCTCAATGAGCGAAAGGTCGACGGGCCGACCAGCTCGGTGGCATGCGAAGTCATGATGACCTGGACGTCGATCCCCGCTTTTACCAGCAGTCGGCACAGTTCACAGGCTTTATACGCTGCGATCGAGCCGCTCACCCCGAGAAGAACCTGCTCAGCCATGCTTTGGATCCTTCTCTGCAGATTCTACCGGGAGGACGATCTCACGCTTACTGAACCTGGCATGCGCGAACATCGCGCGTGCTATGAGCAACACCAGGCTAATAAAAGCAAGGAGGATCATCGTCTGGATTGTCGTTGAGCGCACGGGTTCATAGCTCATCAGTGCGCGAATGAACGCATTTGCCAAAAACACCCCCGCTGCAGCGGTTACCAGAAAGATCAGCAGGCTGGCCAGCAGATCAAGCGCTGTGCGAAACCGTGCGCGGCGCATCGAGAACAGGCCGTCCTTGCCTGAGACCCGCCATCGGGGTATCGTGAAGTGAAGTTCGCCTAAGGTGTAGATCCCCAGCACCAGGACAACAACTCCCGCTATGCTGTAGCGCAGGATCGTTGCGCGGCTGCCCCGGGCTGCAGTGAGCGATTTGACCATACTCGAGCGTAGCGCGCCCCTGATTTGATCGCGCGCCACAGCATTTGCCAGCTTCTGTGGTGTCCCGTCCGTGCCGCCAAATACATAGAAATCAGTTGCAACGACCTGCTGGGCCGAGCTCACAAAACGCTCCATTGAAGGAGAGACCAGCGCGACGCCCTTAAACTCTGAGCTTGGTCGCGCGACTGCTGTCACGAGGGCCTTGAAACGCCCCTGTACCTCATTTGAATTTGCATCAGCGAGCTTCACTTCCAAGGTGATCGTATCCCCTGCCTTGGCTTGCAGTTTGCGCGCTGTCCGCTGATCAATGATAACGGGTGTTGTGGCTTGTTTTCTGCCGCTCAAAAATGTGTTCGAGGCGACCCAGGTGCCAAAGAGTTGGTTACCATCCTGAGCCGGCGTTGCCAGGTAATAACGCAACCCAGCTTTGTCGCCGCTGACGGTTCTTCCATGGAGGCTAACCGACGCCAAGTCGCCTGTCAGAGAATAGACAACGTGCGCATCCGAAGGCAGCGCATTAGTTACCGCCTGCTTATCGCGATCAAGGATCGGGCCGTTAAACCACGACGTCCAGGTCCCGGTCATTGCATAGTCTTCCTGGTAGTGAGCATAGGCTGACCATACTTCCAGGGCAAATGCCGCGATCGCGAAACACAGCAGCGCGACAAGCGCCAGGAGGCCGTAGCGGATCAGCGAGCTTTTAAAAGTCTCTGTCGATCGGGATACAGGAGTCCCAGATGTGCTTGAGGCTCCTGACAGGACAGGGCGTTTCGCGGTCTTAACTTCAGCTTTTGATGAGTCCAAGTTCGGCTCCCGACTCTTTAAACGCCGTAAAGATCTGAGCAAGATCCTCGTCGGTATGCGTCGCCATCAGGCAGGTACGCAGGCGCTCGGTGCCGCGAGGCACCGCCGGGTGAACGATCGGGCAAACAAAAATCCCACGGTCGAAGAGCGCACGCGTCAAATCCATGGTTCGTCCCTCTTCGCCCACGCGTACCGGCACGATAGCCGTGTCGGTTTCCATAGTATCAAATCCAAGCTCCATAAGTCCGCGAGCGTAATCTCCCTGAACCTTTTGGAGCCGCTCAACACGCCAGGGTTCTTCCTCAATAACATCAAGTGCCGCCATCGCGGTCGCGCATTGCGCGGGCGGCAGGCCTGCCGAGAAGATAAACGGGCGCGAGGCGTGGCGCATGTAGTTGATGAGCTCATGGTCACCCGCCAGGTAACCACCGACCGAGGGCACTGACTTTGAGAGCGTACCCATCTTCAGGTCGATGGCGTTGTAGTCGCCAAAGTGTTCCTCGATACCATGCCCGGTCTTGCCAAGGGCGCCCAGTGAATGCGCCTCGTCGATCATGAGGCGCGCGCCATAGGCATGCGCGACCTTGGACAACTCAGGCACGTTGGCCATATCACCATCCATCGAGAAAACCGAATCCGCAATGACGAGCATCGTCTTATACTTGCCCTGGGCGCGGCGCAGAATGCTCTCCAGATGCTCGATGTTGTTGTGGCGATAGGTACGCCAGCGCGCGCCCGAGAGCATGCAGCCATCCACGATGGAGGCGTGGTCGAGCTTGTCCATGATCACGAGGTCGCCCGGCCCGGTCAAGCCAGTGATGATGGCGAGATTGGTCATGTAACCGCTTGTGTAGACGCATGCGTCATCACGGCTGACAAACTGCGCGATGCGGGCCTCCATACGCTCATGAAGGTCGGTTGTCCCTGTCAGGAGGCGCACGCCGCCGGCGCCTGTGCCGTATTCGTCGATGGCGGCCTTTGCAGCCGCTTCAAGCTTGGGGTGCCCCATGAGGCCCAGGTAGCTGTAGGATGCGAGCATGATCATCTCACGGCCATCAGACATTGTGACTTGGTGGTTCACCTTGCCGTGCACTGCCTGCAGGTAAAAGTAACGATTGGCCGCCCGCATCACCATTTCACGATCCGTGTATTCTTTAACGAGTTCGGTGATGCCGTCTTCAAAATCAGCGTGATGCATGGGGCCTCCTCGGCGTTTAGTTTTCATGTGTATACAAACTTGTCTACACGATTATATCAGAGAGCGAAAGTTTTCGCCCCTGCGCCCTGAGTTTACGCTGTGCGTTGTATTCGAGGTATGCTGACGAGTGTGAAGGTTATCAGGCCAAGGATCGCAATGTAACCAGGAAACAGTACGTTTACCAGTTGATAGTCATGCAGCCCCAGCAGTGCGAAAGCGCCGCCGCAGGCAGATATGAGCCACATGACCCGAGGTTCTGATTTTGGGTCAAGGATAATCTTACGGATCGTAAGCGCAGCTCCGATCGCATCAACAAAGAGGCACAGCAGAATGCTCATGATCGGGCTCTTGGTAAAAGCCAGCAATACCAGGGCGGAGAAGGCGATCACCAGGGAAATGAGGTCGAGCCTGCTTTTTCCACCTACACCGAACTTAAGCGCCAGTAAAAAGATGATAAAGGGCTGGAACAGAGCGGCAGCGGAGTAAATGACGTTGCCGTGGCTGCGTATCGCAGCCAGCAGATAGACCACGCCCAGGATCGACCAGAGTAGCCAGGTGATACGCTGGGGGCGTGTCGGCCCTTTGAATATGCTGATGATATAGATTACGCCGGCGGAAAGTGAGCAGGCCATGGCAGCCAGCGAAAACATCATCTTCATTTGTGCGACCGTGGCCGATAGTTGCGACAGGGAAAGTCGACTGATGTCATCGATGCCAGGCATGCCTCAACTGAACTCTCGACATCAAGCAGAACCCAGGCTTCCTCCATCGCTTCGAAGGTCGCATGGGTCTCTGGCTGGGGCGGCAAAAAGAGCGTACAGCAGTCGCTCGCGTCCTGGATCGAAAGATCATAGGTCCCGATTCGACGCGCGTCGGCGATGATCTCCTGTTTGTCATTGCCGATCAGCGGTCTCAAGATAGGACGATCGGCGATCGTGCTGACCACGGCTATATTCTCCAGTGTCTGCGAGGCGACCTGGCCCAGTGACTCCCCAGTCACCAGTGCGAGCGCTTCTTCTCTGCGTGCCAGCTCGCAGGCAACCGCCAGCATCATTCGGCGATAGCAGAGGATTCGAAGCGGCGCATAGACCTTGCTCGCGATATCGCGTTGGATATCCCCAAAGGGTACGATCTCGATCTTCGCTAAACCCGCCGTACGCGCCAGGATATCTCCGATATCGGTGACCAAGCGCTCTGAACTATCACTTGTTGCTGGTCGTCCCGAAAAGTGCAGTCCGATGCCAACCGCTCCCCGCCGCAAAACGCGCCAGGTCGCTACCGGAGAATCAATACCAGAAGAGAGCAACGAGATCACTCGTCCTGACGACCCGGTAGGCAAGCCGCCGATGCCGATGATCTTACGCGCGGACACATAGGAGCTGCCGCCCACTATCGTGACCTGGATCACAAGTTCTGCATTCTTCATCTTTACGGGAGTAGGATGCGCAGCAATGAGAATATCGCCCAGGTGGCGTGCCAAGTCCATACTGGTCATTGGGAAGTCCGTGTTCGAGCGCTTGGCCCGGACCCGGAAGCTTGCAACAGGAAGAGTCTCTTTGTAACAGCGCAGACTCAGGGCTTCGATTTCTTCCAGGTCACGCCCGCCCCTATAGGCCAGCGTCACTGAGCTCGTACCAGGGATCGCGGCCAGGGCGCGCCCTATCCCCTCCCAGTGCGCAGGGTCATATATGTCCACAGTAAAACGGCCGGTGATACGCTGGACCTTTCCAACGACCAAGCTTCGCTTGTGCCCCGGCACTTCGCGGCGTACATACAAATCGAGCGCCTCATCCAGGTTGTTCTGGAAACGGCGCTCGAAGGTACTTCGATTCTTGCCCTTAAGCCCGAGCTCGTGATACGAGATGAAACAAACACGCTCGGTCATGTGATCTCACCGATTGAAACACTGATCCTGGCTTTAGCCCAGGAAGACCTCTTTGGTTGTAGCGTCTTTATCTGCACCGTCCTCTTCCTCTGAAGCAGTTGGGCTGACGCTGGTTTCGTTTTCATTGGGGGTATCAGGAAGAACGTCGCCTGTTGCGATCTCGTCCATGGCTAGTGAGAGTGGTTTTGCGCTCGTCAATTTGGCGATCTCACTTGTGGCCATGGCCTGCAATGCTTGGTCGCGTACGCCATGGATCATGTCGTTGATCTGGCGCGCTCGTTTCGCGGAAAGGATGCAGAGCGTGAACTTGCTATCGACTTGTTCGAGTAGTTGATCGATCTCAGGTTGGGAAACAGACATGTATTACTCCTCCAGGCGATGCGCCGCTAATAAGCTTTCAATACGCGCGACCGTCTCTTCTACGGTTACATTCACAAGTATATGATTATACACACTCTCACATGCTATTTCACCTGCAGCCGCGGCCAGTCTCCGCTCTATCTCCACAGGGTCTTCGGTCCCGCGCTGAATCAAGCGCTCGCGTAGCACGTCGAGCGAGGGGGGTTCAAGGAACACCAGGATCGCCTCGGGCATGCGACTACGCACCTGAAGGGCGCCTTGCGAATCGATGTCCAACAGACAGTCGATCCCGGCTGTAATATGTTCATTGATCGGCGCACGCGGGGTCCCATAGAAATTGCCAAAGACGCGGGCCCACTCAAGCAATCCGTCCGTTTCGATAAGTTCCTCGAAACGTTCGCGTGAGACAAACAAATAATCACGACCCTCGACTTCTGCGGGGCGCGGAGCGCGCGTGGTGGCAGAAACAGAGAACCAGAGCTCGGGGTGGCGTGCCTGCAGCGCAGCCAGAACCGTGCCTTTGCCTGTGCCGGACGGCCCGGAGAACACAAACAGGCGTCCCGGATGGACGGGCGAGGCTTGTGTCACTTCAGGGGCTACTTTGCCAGCGCTTTGAGCAGAGCCTCGCGTTGGCGTACTCCCAGACCCTGGATCCGGCGTGTCATTGAGATGTCGGCCTCAGCCATCAGTTTCTCGGCACGAGCTTTGCCGTAACCAGGTAAAGCTTCGATCAACGAGGAGACTTTCATTCGCTTGATCGCAGGTTCATCACAGCGTTTGAGGACGTCAGCCAATGCAAGTTTACCGCTCTTTAAGTCCGCGCGGATCTTTGCTCGTGCCTGACGGATCTGTGCAGCAAGTTCCAGGTTCTTCTGACGTTGTTCGCTGGAAAGTTGTGGCAGCGCCATAGCTCCTCCTTATCCTGATTGCCTAAGACAATAGCCCCTCATATTTTCATTCTACGATAGTTGCTTACGTATGGCAAAAACCCAGGCGCCTATGGCTTCTGCGAGCTCGCGAGAGGTGGAGAAAACACGAGGAGCGTCGACATAACTGAGCACCGTGAGAGACATTTCCTGCCCATACAACTCCGGACCCGTATAGTCGAGCAGGTGAGCTTCGATGCTTATCTTGCTCTGCACAGATCCCGGAAGCGACACATGTCCGATGAAGAGCCCCGCAGAGTATACGTGGCCGTTCAAGTGAGCGGTTGCGACGTAAATTCCCTCTGAGAAGCAGAGCGGGTCGCGGTCAGGACCGAGCTGCAGGTTGGCGGTCGGGTAACCCAGAGCATGCCCCTTCCCGTTGCCACGGACCACGGTGCCACAGAGGTCCAACGTATGCCCGAGAAGGTCATAGGCACTGATCAATTGGGCGTTTGCCAGCAGTTCACGGATGCGAGTGGATGAAATCGCGCTGCCGTCTCTGTCGGTCGCCAGAGGTAGCGCTGTCACTGGGCAGTCGAGCAGTTTCGACATGAGTGTCACGTCCCCTTTGGCGCCTGCCCCAAAATGGAAGTTCTCGCCTACGAACAGATGCGTCGGCGTCACCCTGCTCAAAAGGATCTGTTGGGTAAAGAACTCCGGCGATGCTTGCGCCAAAGACGGGCTGAAATCGATCACTTCAACGTCAACAGCGTTGCCACTGTCGTTGCGCTCAGGATCCATCCCGCAATGTTTCAGCAACCCGATACGTTGCTTCAGATCCGTCAACAAAGCAGGCGCTTTCTGGGGGCAGATCACGCGTTCTGGCAGGGGGTCGAAACAAAGTACGACCAGCCTGCGCCCCTGTCTCTCAGCTTCATTGCGCGCAGATGACAGCAAGGCGCAGTGTCCCCGATGTACGCCGTCGAAAACGCCAAGCGCTACGACGGCTGCGCCATGACGCGGGTTGGCAACCCGATACGGGAGAGCGGTCTCACCGCTCCCGGCAGTTTCGAGCGTGGAACGTTCGCAGAACAGGTCGGCGATAGCCAATGGGCTGCCACTTGCGTCACTGATATGCTTTTCGATTTCATCCAGGGTATGCGCGTCAGCAAGGCGCAGGTTGCCACTCTGCGTGCGCCGCAGGCGCTCCAAGTGAGCGTGTGTGCCCGCGGCCAGACCGATATCGCGTGCAAGAGCACGGATGTAAGTCCCTTTTGAAACGCGGAAGTCTACCGTCCAGGTCTGGGCTACCGGATCGATAGCCAGGAGTCGAGCTTCAAAGACCTCAATAGCGCGGGGCGCCAGGTCAAGTTCGCGCCCTTTGCGTGCCGCTGCATACGACCGCTCCCCTGCTACCTTCAAGGCACTGAACTGAGGGGGTTTTTGTTTCTGTTTTCCCCGAAAGGCATCAAGCAGCGCCTGAGCGCAGGCAGGATCGAAAACTTCGGATGGGGGCACTGACGTTGCGATCGCTTCGCCTTCACGGTCGTCGGTGGTCGTTTGTGTTCCAAAGCTGATTGTTGCTTCATAGCTCTTGTCTGCTGCATGTAATGTCTCAGAAAGCTTGGTCGCCGGGCCAAAGAGGACTACCAATAATCCCGTTGCCTCTGGATCGAGCGTGCCTGCATGCCCGATACGCCCCTCGCCGGTAAGGCGTCGCAAGGCGGCGATGACTCCATGGCTGCTCATGCCGGCGGGTTTGTCGACCAGCAACACTCCGGCAAGCGCCGTTGCGCCCCGTCGTGCTTTACTCACGCAACGTCCGCCTTATCGTTTGGGTTTCCCCCGGGAAGCAGGGGCAATAAAGCAGCGAGCATCTCAACATGAGAAGCGTTTTTGTCGGGCCAGGTGATCCCTGACGCTGCCCGATGTCCTCCCCCGCCAAACTGCGCAGCGATATCAGATACATCAAAGGCGCCGCTACTCCTGAGGGAGACACGCCCGCCGTGGGAACCCTCGACCAGGAGCACCGCTGCCTGGGTCCCGGCAGCAACACGGATCAGATCGATCAGGTTTTCGGTCCAGTCAGAGCTGACACCCAGCTCTTCTAAGTCCTTTTGGCTATACCAGGAAGTCACCACTGCGCCATTGTTTACCAGTTGGATGCGGCTCAGGATCAATCGATCAAGTTCGATCGCTTCGAGCGGTTTACTCCCAAAGAGCTGCAGAGCTATAGTAGCAGGATCAGCTCCAGCTTTGACCATCTCAGCTGCATCGCCAAGCGCGTGTTCGTCAGTATTACTGAAAGCGAACTGGCCGGTATCGCTCACCAGCGCCACATAGGTTGCGGTCGCGATCTCAGCGCTCCGGGAAAAATCCAATTCTGGCAATAATTCCCAGATAAGCTGTCCTGTTGCCGCGGCGTCCGTCGCTGCTATCGTGAGTTCTGTGTAGGGGCTGCGCTGTGGGTGATGATCGATAAGGACCGATGTTTTCGCGGTGCGGCAGAAACGGCCTGCCTCGCCCAGACGTGCGAAATCGGGCGTATCGAGCGCGATGAACAGGTCATAAGTGGTTGAAGGATCAACCTGCGCAGGTGTAATGAAAGACGGCGCCTGCGACATCCATTGGTATGACTGAGGGATCGCTGTGTTATCCGCCAGAAGGAGTGTGGAAGAAAATCCCGCAGAGGACAGGGCGCTTGCCAGTGCCGCCACCGATCCAATGGCGTCTCCATCAGGGCGCGTGTGCGCACAGAGAGCGACACGTGCCGTGGGGGAAAGCTCTTCAAGCAGCCTGCGTAGTGCGGTGATCGCAACTACACTTTCAGGTGTTTTGAGTGAGGCCAGCATCAGGAATCCTCATCGCTTTTCTTGCCGATGCTCTGGAGGGTTTCATTGATAGCCTCAGCCGTATCGATGCTCTGATCGATTACATAATCAAGCTCAGGTGTGTACTTCCAACCCAAAGAGTGTCCGAGAAGATTCTGAATGCGGCCATGCGCGCTCTTTAGGCCCTCAAGTATCTCCTGGTAACGTTGGGGGTCAGAGCTGACATAGACACGGGCAGAGCGTGCGTCCGGAGCCGTATCGACGCTTGTCACCGTCACGAACTCAAGCCGCGGATCGTTCATATCCTGGCTCAATATCGTTGCGAGCAACTCGCGGAGGCGCTCATTATTCTTGCGACTGAAGATCTGTTCAGGACCTTTTGCCATAGTTTTGCCTAACTTTCGCGAGCGACCTCGATGACCACGAAGCTCTCGATGATGTCGCCAACTTTCAGATCCTGGTAACCCTCGATGCCGACGCCGCACTCATAACCGGCGCGGACGCTCTTGACGTCGTCTTTAAAACGGCGAAGGGAGCCGATCGCCCCTTCGAAGATCACCGTGCCATCGCGCACCACACGCACCTGGTTGTCACGGCTGATCTCGCCCTCCAGCACATAGGAGCCAGCGATCACGCCTGCCTTGGGCACCCGGAAGAGATCACGGACCTCGACCTGGGCAGTTTCCTGCTCCTTGAACTCAGGAGCCAACATGCCGATGCGCGCGGCGTTTATCTCTTCGATCGCCTGGTAGATGACGCTGTAGAGTCGCACGTCGACTTTTTCTTCGGTTGCTGCTATTTTGGCGCCGGGTGTCGAACGTACGTTGAATCCGATTATGATCGCGTTACTGGCTACCGCCAGGGCGACATCGGTCTCGGTGATCGCGCCGACGGCCGCATGGACGATCGTGATGCGCACCTCGGTCTGGTCCATCTTCTCAAAGGCGTCACGGAGCGCCTCGATCGAACCTTGAACGTCAGTCTTCAGGATCAGGTTAAGCTCTTTGAGCTCGCCTGCTTCGATCGTCTCGAACAAGTTCTCGAGCGAGATACGGTTGCGTGAGCTCTCCTGCGCGCGCAGGCGTTGCTTCATGGCGCGCTCGTCAGCCAGGCTGCGCGCCGCGCGTTCGTCAGTGAAGACACAGAACTCGTCGCCGGAAGACGGGACCGTCTGAAGCCCGATGATCTCCGCAGGTTCCGAAGGTCCCGCTGACTTGATCGAGCGGCCCTTATCATCAAGCAGGGCGCGTACGTGGCCAAAGGCGGTACCTGCGACCAGCGCATCACCCGTATGCAGTGTGCCGCGCTGCACCAGTACGGTAGCGACTGGGCCACGGCCTTTATCGAGCTTGGCCTCGATGACCGTGCCGAAGGCCGGGGCGTTTGGATTGGCTTGCAGCTCAAGCATATCCGCCTGAAGCAGCACCATCTCAAGCAGGTCATCGATGCCGATGCGCTTCTTTGCGCTGATGTTGACGAAGATATTCTTGCCACCCCATTCCTCAGGGATGACTTCGTATTCGGTGAGCATCTGGCGCACCGTGTCAGGGTTTGCGTTGTCCTTGTCGATCTTGTTGACCGCGACTACGATCGGTACGTCCGCCGCTTTGGCGTGATTGATCGCTTCGATCGTCTGCGGCATTACGCCATCGTCGGCAGCTACGACCAGGATGACGATATCGGTGATGTTCGCGCCGCGTGCGCGCATCGCCGTGAACGCCTCATGTCCCGGCGTATCGATGAAGGTGATCCGACGTCCGTTCTTCTCGACGACTGAAGCGCCGATATGCTGGGTGATCCCGCCCGCCTCTGCCTCTGCGACACCAGTTTCCCGGATCGCATCAAGCAGGGAGGTCTTACCATGATCGACATGCCCCATAACGGTGACCACGGGGCTGCGGGGGAGCATATCTTCTGCCGCATCCTTGAAGGTCCAGGTCATTTCAGTCTCGGGATCACGGATCTCGATTTCGCGGCCCAGGTCATCGGCCAGAAGCTCGATAAGCTCATTGGAAAGCGGCTGGTTGACGGTAAGTGGGGTCCCGAGCATGAAGAGCGTCTTGATGAGGTCATTACTCGAAGTGCCCAATGCCGTAGCAAAGTCACCTACCGTGACCCCCTCTTCAACGAATACCACGCCATCTGCAGTGGATTCTGCTGACGGCGCGCCCGCCTTCTTTTTCGACTTAGTGGCGCCAGTCGATTCCTGCTCGCTTTTGTCTGCGTCCTCGCGGTCCTTTTCTTTCTTTTTCTTTTTAGCCTGATTCTCACGCTGAGCCGCCTCTATCTCGGCGCGCATCTGCGCGAGCACCTTCTCGGTCTCAAGTTTCTCGGCCTCGATCGCCATATTACGGTAGCGCTCAGCTTCCTCAGCCTCACGTTTAGCAACTGCAGCAGCCTCCAGGCGAGCGGTTTCTGCCGCGATCGTCTCCTCAAGGCTTTTGCGCTTACTCTCGCGCTCCTGAGTGACGGCATCCTTTTGGAGTTTTTTCGCGTGAGCGCCCCGTGTGCGTTGAGGTGCTTCCGGCGGCGTTTCTTCAGGCTCAGCTATGGCCTCAGGTATAGTAGCTTCCAGCGTTTCCTGACGCTCTTGTTCAGCAGCCTCACGTGCCGACTCAGCCTCTCGTGCTGCACGCTCTTCTTCATGCTCGCGACGCAGCTCAGCCTCGCGTGCCTGGCGTTCTTTAAGCTCGGCCTGCCGCTTCTCTTCTTCGGCTGCCAGGCGAGCCTGTTCCTTGGCTTCCTCGGCAGCATGCGCTTTCTCGATCTCAGCCTGACGCTCCGCCAATAAGGGCGCAAGATGCTCACGGATGAGGTCGACGTAGGCATCCACTAGGCTCGTCGCATGGCTTTTGGCTGGTATGTTCAGTTCCTTAAGGTGCTCAAGAAGTTCGTTGCTCGACATGCCGAACTCCTTTGCGAGTTCGTGAACCTTAGTTCCCGCCATGGGCGCACGCTCCTTCCCATTCGGCAAACATGCGCCGCAGCGCTTCGCAGTCTTGCGCGGTCAGGTCAACGCGCAAAGCGCGTGCAAGTTTATTCGACGCTAATGCTGCCTCCAGGCAGCGAGCGTTCTGACAGACATAGGCGCCACGGCCAGGCGCACGGCTGCTCGTATCGAGAGCGACGACACCCTCCGGGCTTCTCACGATGCGCAGCAGATCGCTCTTGTCGCCCTTATGGCGACAGGCCACGCAGCTGCGTTCAGGTGTTTTCCGTGTCTGAACCACTCGGCGCTTACCCCCGTGTTCCTTTGGCTGCAGCTTTCTCATGGACACCGCAGTAGATCGAGCCAGGGCGCGCATGGTTGCGACAACGTACGCCATCGGCGGTCACTGCAGCGCAGATACGCTCGCCTGCCTCCTCGGCTTCTTCGATCTGGGGCAGAAGTGAGATCAGGCCCTGGTCGGTCGCCATGGCCATGTTCTTCACGTCGATGCGCCAGCCCGTCAACTGGGCTGCCAGGCGCGCGTTTTGGCCCTCCTTGCCGATCGCAAGCGAGAGTTGGCTGTCGGCAACGATGACATTGGCGGTATGAGTCTCAGGGTCGATAATGACGCGCTCTACCTTGGCGGGTGAAAGCGCATTGGCCACATAAGTTGCCGGATCGTCATTCCAGGGGATGATGTCGATACGCTCTCCTCGCAGGTCAGAGACTACGTTACGTACACGCGAGCCACCTGGCCCTACGCAGGCGCCCACCGGGTCAAGGCCCGGCTCGCGACTGGATACAGCCACTTTCGAGCGCACGCCAGCTTCACGCGCGATGCTTTTGAACTCAACGATGCCATCATAAACCTCGGGCACCTCGATCTCGAAAAGGCGTTTGATAAGCTGCGGATGCTTACGGGATAAGACGATGCCCGACTCGTGCGACTTGTCAGTATCACGCACTTCGGCGATGATGCACTTGATACGTTCATTGAAGTGGTAGTGCTCATTGTCAGGTTGCTCACGGCGCGGGAGCTCTGCTTCAACGTCATTGTCGAGCTTCATGATCGTGAATTTGCGATTAGTCTGCTGGACAAGGCCGGTGATCATCTCGCCCACGCGGCCCTGATACTCCTTGAAGACCTTTTCCCGCCGGGCCTCGCGGACCATAGAGTTGATGATCGACTTCGCCTGATGGGCCGCGATACGCGACACTTCCTGAGGCGTTACGTCGACCTCTTCAAACTCAAGTTCTTCGTCGGTCTCCGCCGTATCCTCATTGGTAGGGACCAGCTCGAATACATAAATGGCGCCGGTCTCACGATCAATCATGACACGAGCGTCATAAGCCAGGCGCAACACCCGCTCATAAACGGGAGCGAGATGCTCCTCGAGGCGCGTCAAAAGCTCGACTTCATCGATCCCTCGCTCGACCGCGATATCGCGGAGCGCCTGCATCAGGTCGCTTTCTGCCATCGTTCACCTCTCCCTTAAGTGTAAAAAAAGCGGGCCTTAGCCCACTTTCCTCAGAAAATCATTTGGTTAGTGCACAACAAGTGTAACATAGCGTGTTGGCGTCTGTCACCCTTCGCCCTATTCAACACACTTCAACGGTTGTCATCCCTCTGTCCCTCCATTTTGCCTTCCTGATAGTGCTTCAAGGACCTGGGTGAGCATCTGCGCAGGCGTCGGTAATTCCTGCGCCCGCCTGAGCGCGGCGTTGTGAAGTTGGGTGCGCAAGTCAGCGTCCTGGCTGAACTTATCCAGCGCAGCAGCGATCGACGCGGGATTCGGTTCCACCAGAAGTGCAGCCTCGCCTGTTACCGCAGCGGTGCCCCCCACATCGGTCGCAATGATGGGACAGCCTGCCCTGAGGGCCTCCTGCAAGGCGACTGGCTGTCCTTCCCAGATCGAGGTGGAGACCACTGCGTCAGCTGCCAGGAGCAGCTCACCGATCTCGCGGTAGTGCCCGAGAAAACGAATCGGCAGCCCCTGTGCGGCGGTCTCGAGCTCAGCACGCAGCGGACCGACGCCCGCAATGAGCCAGGTGTAGTCTGAAAGCTCCATCTGTTGAGCGGCCTTAATGAGAATATTGAGCCCTTTCTGAGGCGCCAGGCGCGCGAGCGTGACGAAACAGAGGGGGGTATCGATATGCAAGTCATGGCGAATCGTGTCACGGTCCTTGTCTGTCGTCGGCGCCTCCTGTGCGGCGATCAGGGCAAGCGCAACGTTTCGCGCACCCCGGCGCTTTGCCTCTCCAACCAGGTCGGGGCTTACCCCCAACACGATGTCGGCGTTCTTGCAGATGGTTGTAAGCAGGTAGTTTCCGATCAAGCGGGTCGAACCCGAGCCGCTGATCTGGTTATGTAGCGTGACGATGAGCCGGGGCCGCCCCCGAGGCGTGATCTTACGGAGTGCCAACGCTGCCAGGGCGCCCGCACGCAGCCCATGCGCCTGCACCGCATCATAACCCGCCGTAAGCTCCTTGAGCGTTGAGATCGTCTTCTGGTCGCCAGGCGTTGGGCGGCTCGATATCGCAAGCGCGACTTCCGGGATGTCCGCGCGCCCTATCGAGGTATTGGTTTCCGGTTGCGCGAGCGTTACTTTGACTCCGGCATCCGCCAGAAGTTCGCACAGGAGCCTCACGTGTGTTCCCATGCCGCCTGCAGCTCTGCCGGATACTTCAAGCACCTTCATGCGAGAGCCCTGATCCCTTTACGATTCGACCAGGTAACCGACGGCTTCATCGAGAGGCGCATCGTGAGTTTCACCCGTAGCGCGATCCTTGATCTCGACGATGCCGGCAGCCAGGCCGCGCTTACCCACGATGAGCTGCTGTGGCCAGCCGATCAGATCGGCTTCAGCAAACTTGACGCCCGGCCGTTCTGGGCGCGCATCTAAGACCACCTCGACGTCAGCCTCGGCCAGCTTATGTGCCAAAGTGGCGGCCGTCTCAGCTACTTCACCAACACCATCCAGGGCCAGGACCGCGACCTCTGCGGGCGCCACTGACTTTGGCCAGATGCAACCACGCTCATCATGTTTCTGCTCGATCAGCGCCGCTGCTATGCGCGAGACACCGATACCATAGCATCCCATGACAAAGGGCTTATCGGTGCCATCTTCATCCTGGAACGTGGCTCCCATTGCCTCGGAATACTTTGTTCCCAGTTGGAAGATCTGCCCTATCTCGATACCACGCGCATGCTGCAGGGGCGCGCCGCACTGAGGACACGACTCCTGCTCGCAGACTTCGGTATCAGCCGCAAAGCCGCACTCACAGTAGACGATCTCTGACTCACCTGCCTCAGCCAGGGCCATAAACTCGGCAGAAACGCTGCCGCCGATCTCACCGGAGTCGGCGTCCACGATGCGGTAATCCATCTTCATGCGCTCGCAAATCTTGCGGTAGGCGCCTTCCTGCGCCGCGTAGTCTGCATCCAACGCTGCCTGGTCTGTGCCGAAGGAATAGGCGTCTTTCATGATGAATTCACGTCCGCGCATGAGCCCGAAACGCGGGCGCATCTCATCACGGAACTTCAGGTTGATCTGGTAGAGCGTGAGTGGTAATTGCTTGTAGCTGCGCAGCTCGCTGCGCACGAGTGCCGTGATGATCTCCTCATGAGTAGGTCCAAGGCAGAACTCACGTTCATGGCGATCGGTCAGGCGCATGAGCTCAGGACCATAGACCGGCCAACGTCCGCTCTCCTGCCAGAGCTCGGCCGGTTGCAGCACCGGCAACGACACCTCCTGGCAGCCGATCGCGTCCATCTCCTCGCGCACTATTTGTTCGATCTTTTTGATGACGCGCCACCCCAGTGGCAGGTATGAGTAGATGCCCGAAGCGGTTTTGCGGATCATGCCTGCGCGCAGCATCAGCTGATGGCTGATGAGCTCAGCTTCTACCGGTGTTTCTTTGAGCGTCGGCGCATAGAGTTCATCCATCGAAAGTACGTGAGGGCAGCGATTTTGCATAAGGTTTCTCGTTTCTTCTCCGATTTCCTAAGGCTTATTTCGAGATTTCCGCAAAGAGGGCATCGACCAGCTCTGTTTCAGGGACTTTGCGCAGAGTCTGGCCATGTGCAAAGAGCATGCCCATGCCACGACCGCCCGCGATGCCAAAGTCAGCCTCGCGCGCTTCGCCAGGGCCGTTGACTACACAGCCCATGACCGCTACTTTCACATCACGGTCAACGCTTTTCAGGCGCTCCTCGACCTCGGCCACAATACTGAAGAGATCGATCTCGCAGCGCCCGCAGGTTGGGCAGCTGATGAGTTCTGCGCCATGGCGGCGCAAGTCGAGCGCCTCAAGGATGCGCCAGGCAACGCCGACTTCCTTTTCGGGGTCAGCGGTCAGCGAGACGCGCAGGGTGTCTCCGATGCCCTCGGCGAGAAGGATGCCGAGGCCAACAGCGCTCTTGACCGTGCCGCGTTCGTAGGTGCCCGCTTCCGTCACGCCGATGTGCAGCGGGTAATCGCAGCGTACGGCCAGGGCGCGGTAGGCAGCCACGGTCACCGGTACCGAGGACGCTTTCACGCTCACTGCGATGTCAGTAAAGCCTCGTTCTTCAAAATGGCGGGCATAGGACAGAGCGCTCTCGGCGAGTTTTTCCGGAAGCGACATATCGCTACGTTCATCATAGGCTTTCGCGAGCGAACCCGCATTGACGCCGATCCGTATAGGAACACCCTTCTCCCCCGCCGCGTCAATGACGGCGTCAACATCAGCCATCCGGGCCATATTGCCCGGGTTGATGCGGAGCTTCGCCGCGCCGCGCTCCAGAGCGCCCAGCGCCAACTTGTAGTCGAAATGGATATCCGCGATGATCGGCACGGGCGAAGCGGCTGTGATCGCTTCAAAGCCCTCAAGGGCGTCGTTATGGGGTATCGCTACCCGCACCAACTCACAGCCCGCATCCACAAGACGCTGAAGCTGTTCGCAGGAGGCGGCCACGTCACGCGTGTCAGTCGACAGCATCGACTGGACAACGATCGGCGTCGCCCCGCCAATCGAAACACCCCCCACGTCTATCACGCGGCTCTGTCTGCGTATTACTGCCACGGTAGCCCCGCTCTCTACTTCACCAGTCGGAAGATATCGTGGCCCATTACATAGACCATGAAAGTCATCAGCAGCAGCAAGCCTGCGGCAGAGATCGCTGCGTTGGCCTTCAGCGAGAGCGGTTTGCGGCGGATCTTTTCGACGGCCTCCACCACGACCTTGCCTCCGTCAAGCGGCGGTATCGGCAACAGGTTCATCAGACCTAGCGACAAAGAGATGGCCGCGACCAGCCAGGTATAATCCACTCCCCCTGCTTTTGCCGCATCGGCTGCGATGACCGAAATACCAACGATCGAAGCGGCATTGTTGACTGATTGGCTGAATTTCCCCGGTGTGAAGAAGCCCAGGATACCCTGGACGGTCATTTTCACATAGGTAAACGATTGCCCCGCGGCGCGTGGGACCGAGAGCCGTTGTTGCTCAGGGATGGCCTCGATACCCAGATAGCCGAGTTTAGCGTTGCTGGGGTTCTTGCCCAATGTGAGCGTCGTAGAAAACGGCATCGATTTATTATTCAAGGGAGTGCCGTTAAGAAAGTAGTATACCTTGATCGTCTCGCCAGGATGTAGATGCGCAACGGCAGCAGTGATGTCATCAAACGTTGAAATTTGTTTGCCGTCGATGCGTACTATCCTGTCACCGCTCGACAACCCGGCCTCGATGGCCGGTCCGCCTTTGACCGGGTCGATCTTATTGAGCGCGACCGACTGGCCCCAGACAGATAGTACTACCGTAAACACCAGCAAAGCGAACACGATGTTTACCACGATACCCGCCAACAAGATCACTGCGCGCTTCCAGAACGGCAAGGCCAGGTACGTGTGCTCCTGCGCCTTGCTGAACAGAGCGTCGGGATCGTCAGCGAGCTCAGGCGCGAACACCGAGCGCCAGGTTTTGTGTTGCTCGTCATAATCGAGCGCAAACCAGTCGACCAGTGTGTTGAGCACGATCTCTGCTTCGTCCTCATCGATATCACACGATTGGGCGACCTGGGTAGCAGACAAGGGTTGCGCCGCTCGCGTGATCAGAGTCAATACTGCCGACAGATGTTTATTATGGATGTCGCCATCCATACCGGCGATCTTTGTGTAGCCACCAAAAGGAATGGCCGTGACCCCGTAGCGAGTATCGCCCCGTTTAAAGCTGAGCTTCGGGCCAGGCAGGCCAAACATGAACTCATGGACCCGCAGTCCAAACGCCCGGGCAGCCAGGAAGTGTCCCCCTTCATGGAGGAACACAACTATCGAAAGGGTGATCACACCCCAGATTATCGCTTGCAGTGCGAATGGCATCCGGATCCTTTCAGGGATAAGGGATTGCTCTCAGAGAACCAGTTTCAAGCCTACGTGGCGGCGTACAGAAGCGTCAATCTCCTCCAGACAATCAACAGATTCGAGTGGGGCCGCCGGGAAGTGATCAAGCGCATCGCGCACGAGCGCTTCGATATCAAGAAAACCGCAGCGATCCTCGCGAAACGCCTCATTAGCGACCTCATTAGCCGCGTTGAGCACTACTGGCGCGCTGCCGCCCGCTCGGCCTGCTTCCTGGGCCAATGCCAGGCAAGCGAAAGCTTCAAGGTCAGGCTCGGCAAACGTCAGATCCGCCACGCTGAAGAGATCCAGGTCCGCAGGCGATTCAGGCGACGCATGCCAGCGTTGCGGGAGGCTGAACGCCAACTGTATAGGTACGCGCATATCCGGCATGCCCAACTGCGCCTTGACCGCTCCATCTTTGAGCGCGACCGCTGAATGTATGATCGACTGCCGGTGGATGACCGGCGTGATGGCGTCGTAGGGGCAATTGAACAAGTGATGCGCCTCGATGATCTCAAGGCCCTTATTCATCAGGGTAGCCGAATCGATCGTGATCTTTGGACCCATCGTCCAGGTAGGGTGGCGCAGGGCATCAGCGGCCATCTTGGTCGCCAACTCGCTACGGTTACAGCCGTAGAACGGTCCGCCTGACGCGGTCAGCCAGATACGTTTAAGCGCGTCGTCGTCTTCTCCCAGCAGGCACTGGAAGATGGCGGAATGCTCTGAGTCCACCGGGATGATACATGAGCCAAGCGGGCGAGCTGCAAGCGCCTCGGAGATTTGCGGCAACTCCCCTCCAATAACCAGTGACTCCTTATTGGCCAGGGCAAGCGTGGCGCCCGCCTCAAGGGTTGCCAGCGTCGCCCTCAGACCCGCAGCGCCCACCAGCGCATTAAGCACCAGGTCAGCGCTGGAAGTAGCGATCGCCTCAGCGAGCGCTTCTGACCCCAGGTACAACCGCAAGCCATGCGGAAGATCGGTCGGCAGTGCCACCGGATCAGCGCCGGTCAACACCGCGACCGGGACCTTAAACTGGGTAGCCTGTTTCGCTACAAGCTCCGCCGAGCGATGAGCGGAAATGAGTACGACTTCAAGTTGGTCGGGATGAGCCGCAACTACTTCAAGGGCTTGGCGCCCGATAGATCCCGTGCTCCCCAGGATCGCGATTTTGCGCCGCTGGCTCACCACGATCACCCGCGCATATAGGTGATAAGAAGCACTGCGCAGATCGATATCATGGAAACGGGAGCCGCTAATAACAAAGAATCGAAGCGATCGAGGATGCCGCCATGACCGGGCAAGAGTGTGCCAGAATCCTTAACGCCTGCGCGTCGCTTCAAATGAGATTCAAACAAATCTCCACCCAGGCCCGCGACCGCGACCAGCAGGCCGAGCACCGGGCCGAGGATCCAACCCAAGCCGCCGGAGAAGAAAAATCGCGGAACCACCGTCCACAAGATCATCGAGAGGACCACGCCTGAAATTGCGCCTTCCCAGGATTTCTTCGGTGAGATCTTTGGGACAAGCTTATGTCGGCCAAACAACGATCCGAAGATATAGGCGGCTGTATCGGCTCCCCAAACCGAGAGAGTGAGCGTGACAGCCAGGCCTAGCCCGATTCCGCTCATGGTGCGCAGCAGCAACAGACATGCCAAAGGGAGCACCAGGTATAACACGCCCGATACAGCGCCTACCCAGGCCGGGCTTTGATCTTTTGTCAATTGCATATACTCAAACACGCCGATACCTGCCACGATCGCACAAAGGACAGGCAAGACGAAGAACCGCGTTGGTACGCAGACGCCGACCAACCAGACCAGTGCGAACACCGCCGACGTGATCACCCGGGTCATCAATCCATCTTTTTTGATGCCGGCAGGCGCTTCTTCCTTGATCTCATAAGCCATATATGATCAGACCCCTCCATAGCGCCTGCTGCGCCCCTGATACTCGACCAAAGCCTGCAGCAGGCTTTCACGCGAGAAATCTGGCCACAGTTCATCGGTGAAATAGAGCTCAGCGTAGGCGGCTTCCCAAAGCAGAAAGTTCGAGAGGCGTTGCTCTCCGCTCGTGCGAATCAGCAAGTCTGGATCCGGAATGCCCGCCGTCGAAAGACGTGCAGCGAAAGCTTCCTGGTTAAGCGATGCGGGTTTCATATTGCCAGAAACGCTGTCTTCCATGCAACGGCGCACCGCCGCCACAATGTCACCACGGCCACCGTAGTTCAGCGCCACCACCAACGTCAGCCCGGTATTTTGCGCTGTTGACGCGCAGCAGTCATTGAACGCGCGCCGCGTCTTTACGGGTACGGCGCTCATATCACCGATGATCTGTACGCGCACGTTTTGCTCATTGAGCTCGCGCACCTCTTTGGCAAGTACTTCCACGAACAGCGACATAATCCCGCGGACCTCGTCGCGAGGACGCGACCAGTTCTCACTGGAAAATGAATAGATCGTCAGGTAGTCTACCTCGAGCTCGACGCAGGCGCCGATCGCCTCGCGGACTGCGGCCACTCCAGCTTTGTGTCCCGCCAGGCGTGGTTTTCCCTGGCGTTTTGCCCAACGCCCGTTCCCATCCATAATGATAGCGATATGGCGCGGCACGTCCTCGCGTATCATAGACAGCTCAGACAAAAGCTCATGTGCGCGTGGTGAAGAGAAGTATTCTTCGAGTCCTGCCTTATTCAAAAGAAACGCCTGACTGATTAGCAAGGCCTAGATGGCCATGATCTCAGCTTCTTTTTTCTCAAGAAGCTTTGCGATCTCATCAATGGCGCCGTCGGTCAACTTCTGGACTTGCTCAGAGGATCGGTGGATATCATCCTCAGAAACGCCTTCTTCGCCTTTCATGTCCTCCAGCGCACGGTTAGCTTTCTGGCGTACATTGCGTACGGCGATCCTGCCGTCCTCGGCATAGCCCCGGCACAACTTTGCGAGCTCCTTGCGGCGCTCCTCGGTCAGAGCCGGAAAGGATACCCGTAACACGGTCCCGTCATTAGAGGGAGTCAGACCGAGGTCAGAAGCCTGGATAGCCTTATCGATATGCGACATCACGCTCTTGTCCCAGGGTTCGATGACGACGGTCTGCGCGTCTGTTGCTTTGATATTAGCCATCTGGCTCAGAGGCATTTCGGAACCATAGGCCTCCACCACTATCTTCTCGAACAAGGAAGTCGTGGCGCGACCCGTGCGCACCCCGGCAAATTGCTCTTCGAGGACCTGCTCAGTGCGCTTCATGTGCCCCTCGGTCCGCTCAATGATCTCATCAATAGTAATAGCCATAGCTTATGCCTCCACTCGGGTCCCGACCGGCTCGCCGGTCACCGCACGGGCGATGTTGCCCTCAGTCTCCATATTGAATACGACGATCGGCAGCTTGTTGTCCATACACAGCGAGATCGCCGTCGAGTCCATTACTTTCAGGCCTTTGCTTAAGACCTCAAGATAGGTTAGATGATCAAACTTGACCGCATCGTCGAACTTGTGAGGATCCTTGTCATAAACGCCATCCACTCGGGTGGCTTTCATCACGCACTCGGCATCGATCTCAAGCGCTCGAAGCGCAGCTGTGGTGTCCGTGGTGAAGAAGGGGTTACCTGTGCCCGCAGCGAAGATGACCACGCGGCCCTTTTCCATGTGCCGTATTGCGCGGCGCCGGATATAGGGTTCAGCGATCTGCTGCATCGTTATCGCTGACATGACGCGGGTGAAACTTCCTTCTCGCTCAAGCCCATCCTGGAGAGCAAGCGCATTTAAGACCGTGGCGAGCATGCCCATGTAATCACCGGTAGCGCGGTCCATGCCTTCTGCTGAAGCGGCGAGGCCACGAAAAATGTTGCCGCCGCCGACGACGATACAGATCTCATGCCCCGCACGAACGACGTCTGTTATCTGGCGCGACAATGATTTGACGACCAAAGGGTCGATGCCATAGCCTTCGCGCCCCATGAGCGCTTCGCCCGATAATTTGAGTAAAACGCGCTTGAAACCCTGTTCCTCTACCAACGAAACATCACCTTTATCCTGTGATCGGAACTCTTGAAACTAGCATAGCAGAAAAGAGCCGGCCCCTCGGACCGGCTCTCATAACTTACACAGTGGTGTCAGGCAACGGTTACTCCTCTTCGGCAGAGGCCGCCGTCTCCCCGAGGTTGTAGCGTGTGAACGATTTGATCGTGATCGTGTCGTCGAGCTCTTTGCCGATGCGCTGTGTGTAGTCCTTGACGCTGATGTCCATGTCCTTGACAAACGCTTGCTCTACGAGCGCTTGCTCCTTATAGAACTTATTCAGTCGGCCCTCGGCCATTTTCTCCTGAATGTTCTCAGGCTTTCCGGACTCAGCGGCCTGGGCTTTGTAGATACTCAACTCATGATCGACGACCGCAGGATCGAATGAATCTCGATCGAGCGCGATCGGGTCAGCTGCGCAGACCTGCATGGCGATATCCTTGCCGTACATCTTGAAGACATCGCTATTCGCCGTTTCCTGCTTGCTAAGCCCGAATGCTACGACGACTGCGATCTTCGCGCCCCCATGAACGTAGTAGGCAAATGCGCCCGTGCCATCGATGGCCATGCGCGTAAAGCGCGCTACAGGCATATTTTCGCCGAGCTTGTTTACCATGTCAGCAAAGAGGTGTTCAACGCTGATGCCACTGTCAGGGACCGTCAAGGCCTTCAAAGCGTCGATATCGGCCGGGTCATTGGCTAACACCATATCAGCCAACTGTTGTGCGAAGCCGGTGAATGTGGCATTGGTCGCCACGAAGTCGGTCTCACAGTTAAGCTCGAGCAACGCAACAGTTTTGCTGTCATCTGCGAGCGCAACCGCGATGGCGCCCTCGTTGGTGGCGCGCCCGGATTTCTTGCTGATAGCGGCCAAGCCACGCGTGCGGAGGTTGTCGATGGCGCTTTCTACGTCGCCTTCTGTCTCCGTCAGGGCCTTTTTACAATCCATCATGCCTGCTCCGGTGATCTCACGGAGCTCTTTGACAAGTTTTGCTGTGATCTCTGCCATTATTCCTCCTCTGCTGGGGTCTCGGGGACAGATTCTACGACAGGTTCTTCTGTCTCAGGGATAGGTTCTTCTTCGGCAGCTACGAGCGCAGGTTCCGCAGGAATCTCAACGGCTTCAGGGTCCGCCTCAGCTGCTGGTTCTGCGGCTGCAGGAGCAGCGCCTTCTGTGACAGGGGCTGCGGAAGCTTCACTGGCCACGGGGGCGCTAACTGCTGCCGGGGCAGGAGTTTCAGCCGGCTCTGTTTGTTCAGGTTGCGCGGACTGCACCGAAGCGCCGCCGTTGCCTTCCAGGATGGCCGCTGAAATAACATTGGCGATCAATGCGATAGAGCGGATCGCGTCATCATTAGCCGGGATCGGGAAATCGACTTCATCAGGATCAGCGTTTGTATCGATAAGAGCGATGATCGGGATATTGAGGCGACGTGCCTCAGCCACCGCAATGTACTCACGTGTCGAATCGACCAGGAACACTGCGGCAGGCAAGCTTTTCATATTACGGATACCATCGAGATTCCTGTGCAGCTTCTCGAGTTCCTTATTCTTCAGTATCTGCTCCTTTTTGGGCAGCTGTGCCATCGAGCCGTCCTCATTCATCTTTTCAAGCTTTTCCATTTCGGTCACACGGCTGCGGATCGTTTGGAAGTTCGTGAGCATCCCGCCGAGCCAACGTTGTGTCACATAGGGCATGCCGCACTTTTTCGCTGCCTCTTCAAGTGACTCCTGGGCCTGCTTCTTCGTTCCGACGAAGAGAACCTCTCCGCCGCGCTGGCCCACGCTAAACGCATAGCGATAACCCTTTTGCAGACACTGCATTGTCTTCTGCAGGTCGAGAATATAGATATCCCCGCGCTGCGTGAAGATATAGGGTTTCATTTTGGGGTTCCAACGACGGGTCTGATGCCCAAAGTGGACGCCTGCCTCAAGCAGGTTTTTCATAGTGATCTTCTGAGCCATACGACTGGCCACCTTCCTTTCGGTTGTCTCCTCTGCGAACGTCTTCCCAACATTTCTCCCCTTTAAGGGCACCTGAGAACGTCGATCAGTCCACATGTGTATTTACGGCTTCCGCCGCATTGGTCGCTTGCCAGGTTTAATCTTCGTTTTGGCGAGTGAGAAAGTGGCGCGCCGTGATACGAAACGGGCTGTATAGCCCGTGAGCATTGCGGGAAACCGCTTTATCGCCGCCCAAACGAAGATTTGGGGTGGGTAAAGGGATTCGAACCCTCGACCTCCTGAGCCACAGTCAGGCACTCTAACCAGCTGAGCTACACCCACCATGTCCAGTCAAGCGGCTATCAATCATATCACAGAAGTCCGCGAGATAAAATGCCCCTTGTCATTGCGAGAGAGACCAGAGGCCGAGCACGGCAATCCAGAAATTTTCAGCTAGGCTTTATGTGCGATGCGATATACTTTCGCAAGCATCTTCTTACGCTGTTCCAGCGTACTGCGCTTCAGGAACGGCAACGTCGTGAGCTTGGCGCCTTTGATGCCGAACATCGTTCTCAGTATTTGGCCCCGCATGATGCGTCCGTAATCGCGCTGAACAAAGCGCGCGACGATCCACGGTGTGTCATGGGTGACGATGACCCAGGCGGTCTTCTCTCCCAGGTGCCCGTGAGGCCAGATGCCTTTGAAGTTATAGGCAAAGCCGGAGGCAAAAACCACATCGATGAAGCCCTTAAAAATCGCGGGACCGCTCCCCCACCAGATCGGATAGATGAAGACAAGTTTATCGGCCCAGGTGATATTGTCTCGATACGGCTTTGTCATCAGGTCATTTTGCATCTCACAGAGCGTACAGGGGTCGTCATAGCACAGAATTGGATTGAAGTTTTTCTCCTGATAAAGGTCAGTGACCCGAACCTCGTGCCCCGCATCCTCAAAACCCTTTTTTGCTGATTGAAGGGCTGCATAACCCATTCCATTATGATTCGGATGCGAAAAAACGATATAGACCTTCACTGCCAAACCTCCGGTATCTACTTGTCTGTGCGTCTTACACAAGCCGCCGTTGCGAGTTTACTACAGCGCGGCGGGTAAACCAGTAGCAATAGGGCGAGCGGTCTTCATTAAGATCAAAACTAGTCGATTACAAGAGTCTGCTTTCGACTTGTGGAGCTGGAGAGGAGGCTTTTACTCTCACTTCCGATTCAGGTATAGTGAAGCTGTTTGCAATGTTTGTTACAACATAAGGAGGAGCTTATGAAAAAACATGCTGTTATATTGACCATCTGCCTGATTCTTACTACTATCCTCATGGCCGGATGTGGAACAAAAGCGCCGATGACAAGTGCAAAAGACACGGTATCTGCAGCGATGGGAGCGTATCAGGCGGGCGATTTCACCAAGTTTGCGTCCTATTGGACAGATGCCAATCAAACCAAGCTGACAGGGGCAAAAGACCCCAAAAAACTCCTCGGTAATACGGGCATCAGCGAAGATACCGCCACAGCATTCCTCAAAGCACTTGGGGCTGCTGGCAGCTATAAAATCACCTCGGATTCAGAAGACGTTTCGGCAAAAAACGCAACGGTCGAAGTGCAGTTCTTAGGTGTTGACATGGAGAAGATGTCAGCCGACACGGCGTTTCAGAACGAACTTTCACAACAGCTCGCGGCTGACCCTAACTTCAAGAACATGACAGCGGATGAACGTGCAGATGCGACAATCAACCTCATGATCAAGACCTTTCGCAATACCGCGAACAAAACGATCTCAACGGTCACGGTCAACCTTGTTATCGCCAAGGACCATAACGGGGCGTCGATATGGAAGATCAACAATGACACGCTCCTCCAGCCACTGTTCGGTAATATCCCGACCAATAACTAGCTGATTACTATGAGTGAGATCAACAATCCAACCCTGGAGGTCATAAACCAGCGCGCTTCGACGCGCAGTTTCCTTCAGGAACCACTTACCCAGGCGGAAAAGGACACTATAGTAAACGCAGCGTTTCGTGCGCCGACCGCCTGTAACCTCATGGCGTATTCACTAATCGAGATCGATGATCAGGCGATCAAGGACCGCTTGGCCCATACCTGTGACAATCAGCCGATGATCGCAAAAGCTCCCTATGTTCTGCTCTTTGTCGCCGACTACCAGAAGTGGGTCGACCTGTATCATCACAGTCATGTTGAGGATCTGGACGCCGACTGGCATGACCCTGGTATAGGAAACCTTCTTTTCTGTTTTGCTGATGCATTCATTGCGGCGCAGAACGCCGTTATCGCTGCTGAGTCAATGGGAATCGGAAGCTGTTATGTTGGAGATGTTCTGGAAAAGGGCGAAGAACATGCGCGCCTGTTCAACTTACCTCGCTATGCGATGCCTGCTGCGCTCGTGATTTTTGGTCGCCCAAAGGTCGAAGTCTCCCCTCGCCCACGCGAGACCACGTATGTGTTGCAGAAGAATCGTTATCATCGACTTACCGATGAAGAGCTGGCACGTAAGGCCAGCCTTCTTGGAGCGACCTTTGCTCCCCATGGTTTTAAGCCTGAAATCGCCGATTATCCACAAAACGAATACCTTCAGAAGTACGCTGTAGATTTCGTAAAAGAACTGGAGCGTTCAGTGCGTTGGTGGCTAGACCGCTGGGAGCATGGAGAGTAGGTTCGACTCCGTACAATTTTATATGAGGCTGGTGCGCCCAGAGGGAGTCGAACCCCCGGCCTCAAGATTAGAAGTCTCGCGCTCTATCCTGCTGAGCTATGGGCGCAGCCAAAATGGAGCGGGCGACGGGACTCGAACCCGCAACAATCAGCTTGGAAGGCTGATGCTCTACCAATTGAACTACACCCGCATCTCGCACGCGTTCCGAGGACGCATGCGCGTTCATCCATAATAGCAAGCAATAAGAAGCGAAACAAGGTAGTATGCGACCTGCCGTGTTACACAACGCGCCCAGCGCTTACTCGCCGCCGACCACCTCACGCAGTGATGCTTCGATCTGGCCGCCACAATAGGATTCGCCGTAGCGCTCGTCTGCATCCTGAGCAAACTTCGCCAGAGCAGGCATCGCCCACATCCGGTGCGCAAGCGCTGTCGTGCAAGGCGCATTCTCCTTCAGCATCTTACCGATCTTCGGGAATCGCTCGCACATTGTCACCCACAAGGTCGCCGTAACAATATCGGCGATGGTCGGCCCGGGCGTACCAAGCAGGTAGCCGCTCTCTTCTGTCAGGCCATGGCGCTTGCCCAGGGTCTCCCACATGTCCATCCAGCGACAGAGATTTGGGAGCCACGCCTGCCAGCTTTCATCGGTCCACATCAGCATGCCACCCTGAAGCGTGATCTCATCGATGACATCATTGGCGTCATTGGCGACTTTCAGGCACAGGGCACGCCCTTCTGAGGTGTCAGGCAGAAGGCCAAACTCCTCACCCAGATAGTAAGCAATCGCCGGCATCTGCGAGAGCGCGAAGTCGTTCTTGTGATCAATCAGCAAAGGTAAGCCCATAAAAGGAACCGGTTGCTCATCCGGAGCAGCGTTCATCATCTGCGCCCCCTGGCCAGGATCGCCTTCTTCCCAGTTTGCGCCCGCAAAGCTGAGCAGGGCGCGCAAAAACTGCCCTCGAAACGGGACCGGCCAGTAATACAACGTGTAATCAGGATTTTTTGTTGACATGATAGCTCCTCGTCTCCCACCGATAAATTATGCCAAGACTATCAACTTGGTTTTGGCGAGTGCTGAGGCGTCGTGACGAAAGCCGATTCGTAGTTGCCTACTTGAGGGTTTCGTCACGGCGGCTCAGTGCCGCCAAAATGGTCGGGGTGACAGGATTTGAACCTGCGACCCTCTGCTCCCAAAGCAGATGCGCTACCAAGCTGCGCTACACCCCGACGTGCTTACACAGTATAACAAATCTACACCCAGCACACTTCTACCGTCGATGCACTTGAGGATAGGAAGAGGCGCTAGCTCAGCGACAGGGTGCCGTAACTATTTTGCGAGGGTTTTACCCAACCCCATATACAACGCACGGGCCACGTTATCGCAGAACAGGTCATCAGTAAAAAGTGCCAGATTGGCTTTTGAGTCTGTCCTTCCCAGGGATACCGAGGCGCTCCGGGGCTGTGGCGCGGCGCTGCTCACGGTCGTATTCAAAAATATCGTTGTCGAGGATACCCATTTCAGCTCTTCGAAGAGTGCCTTCCCAAGTGAGCCCACTTGCTGTTGCGCTGATACGGCAAGAACGGCGCTGCTGGAGCCGTTCACCGTAATGGTTACTGATGCGGTCGGGTGGGCCTGGCTCGCGCGCTTAGCAGACTCTTGGGCTGTCAAGGTCGTTTCTGTTGACGCGCGTGTGATGACCGCTTTGCCACCGGCAGCTTGCACAAGCGCTGACAAGCGTTGTGCTACGTTATAGGTGACATCGTTATCAGGAAGGCCTCCACAATATTGGGGCGCGATGACGACCGTCTGGCCCTTCAGGTCATAGTCGACCAGCGTGATGACCTCTGTCGCACTGGCGACATGCAATACTACGGTATCCCCAATGCGCAGACGAGTGCCTCCGCCTGGAGAGGTCGAGATAACCGTCCCCGCTCTCATTTGCGAGGCCTCGCTGATATCACTCACTAATAAGCCCAGGTCCTCAAGTCGCGTGACTGCTTCGTCCTTCGACAAGCCATAGAGATCAGGGACTACCACTTGCTCCGTCCCGCCGGAAACTGACACGACGACCGCGCTCCCCGTTTGTATCCTGCTCCCCGCCCGGGGGTTCTGGCTCAGGATCGTGCCTTTTGGTTCACTTGAATACAGGCGTTGCCCTATCGCAAGTTTAAGCCGATGTTTCCGTACATTCTCCCGGGCAGCGTTCTCCTGAAGTCCGACCAACGCAGGAGTCTTCGTGCTCAGGCCCGTTAGGGCATAAAGGCTCAATGAAGCTGCAACCAGCAGGACTCCAACCGCACAGATAATGACCAGGCGGATAAATCCCGGATCAATAAGCGCTTGACGTGGTTCGCGCACACGCTTCAGCGCCGGGAGTTTTGCTCGCTCATCAAAACCCGCGTCGGAATTTGAAACGGGTTGTTCCTGAGTCGGCTCAGAGCTCAAACTGCCCCTCACCTGCATGGCGATACACTGATTCGATGAAACGTACCGAATGATCCCGATTGTCCATGATCAAAGAATGAGCACGGCTGTGGCCCCGTACGCCTTTGAGCAACTCGCCATCGGTCACACCGGTTGCAATAAAAGCAGCCTCGTCACTTCGGACCAACATGTCCAGGGTCAAGGGAGCGTCGATGTCGACACCTGAGGTCTTGAGCGCCCGCTCACGCTCACTGTCGTTGCGGAAGAAGAAGCGCCCTTCAAATCCACCACCAATGCAACGCATGGCGGTCGCAGCCAGAACGCCCTCCGGCGCGGCGCCACTGCCCAGGTACAGATCGATGCCTGAATCTTCGATGGCTGTCTGGATCACGCCAAAAACATCGCCATCACCGATGAGCCGCACGCGAGCGCCTGCTGCCCGCACGCCAGCGATGATCTCATCGTTGCGCTCACGCGCCAGAAGGCAGACCGTCAGCTCACTGACCGGCTTTCCCAAGGCTGCCGCCACGTTGTGGCAATTCTCTTCTGGGCTGGCGTCTATCGCGATGGCATCCTTGGCCGCAGGCCCTGTCGCGACTTTCCACATGTAGGTATCGGGCGCATAGAGTAGTGCTCCGCGAGGAGCAATAGCCATCACGCAGATGCTGTTAGGTTGGGCATAGGCGCACATGTTAGTGCCTTCCAGCGGATCGACAGCGATATCGATCTCATCACCACCCAAGCCGAGTTCCTCGCCAATGAAGAGCATCGGCGCCTCGTCACGTTCACCCTCCCCAATAACCACGCGCCCAGAGATCGGGAGCTTACCCAATTCGGCACGCATCGCCTCGGTCGCGGCGCCATCAGCGGCCATCTTGTCGCCTTTGCCGATCCACTCTCCGGCTGCAAACGCAGCCTGCTCGGTAACGGTCAGTATCTCGTTTACGCGTGTGCTGTTCATCTTCGATCCTTTCCCGTTGTGACTGAAACTCTTCAGAAGCGTTTCAGTCGTGCGATGAAATGGCCATCTGGTCCACTAGGCTGCGGATATGATTGAAAGCAGCCCTCTTTATCAATAAAGGAGCGCAGTGAGCGAGGCAACTCCTCAGGCCTGAATGGCACCAAGGAGAAGTCCCGGCCTGCTTCCGCATGCAGGAACTTTTCGATCACCTCGAAGTTCTCCTCTGCTGTCATTGTACACGTTGAATAGATGAGTGTGCCACGTTTACTGAGCAATTCAGCGGCTTGAGACAAGAGCAGGAAGTTTTTTTGCGCCAGGGTGTCAACATCAGTAGGGTCGGAGCGCCACCGCCTGTCAGGACGTCTGCGCAAGGTTCCCAGGCCAGAGCAAGGAGCGTCAAGGAAAACCACATCCGCCTGAGTCGGCAATCCTGCATCCTGCAGAACGGGGATGAGCGGACAAGTACCGTCAGCCGACAATGCGGTGACCTCATCGTAGCCCAAGCTAAGCGCATCACGCGTGATGATTTCTGTCTTGAACGGATACAGGTCTATCGCGATGACCTGGGCAGGGGCGCCCTGCATGCGGGCACGGCTTGCCGCGAGGAGAGTCTTGCTCCCCCGTCCCGCCCCGATCTCGAGATAACACTGCCCTGGGCGCAGACCCGCCAGGTAAACGGCGAGCTGGGCACAATAGTCCATGACCAGCAGGCGGCGTGTGCCAAGGTCGGTCAGCTCGTGTATCTTCGCCGGTTGTCCGATGAGTACAGAACCCGGCAATTCTAATATCTGTGGCTCAGCGCCTACACGATTCAGTACCCCCACGGCATCCGAAACCGAGAAAACCGGATCCATGACCGCCAGATACAGCGGCGCTACCTCATTGTCAGCTTGCATAATAAGGTCTGCCTGCTCATAGCCGAAGTGTTCACGCAGCAAGGCCGCCATCCATGCTGGATGCCCTCTGAGGCGTGCATGCGCGTCGACGTCGGCTTTGGGGTCACCCCAGGGGAATAGTTCCCGCTCGCGCCCAATACGACGCAGGATCGCATTGGTCGGTGACGCATAGCGTGCCTTGAGCTCCTTGGCCAAGGCAACTCCCTCGCTCACCACGGCATAGACGGGTGTTTCAGTGAAGAGGAGTTCATAAGTGGAGAGCAAGAGCGCATCGCGCAGTACCGGATCAGTCTTTTTGGGATTGCGCAGGCGGCGATCGACCACCTCTTCCAGTGTTCCATAGCAGGCGATCGCCCCGTAGGCGAGCCGCGTGGCCAGGGCGCTGTCGCGGTCACTGATACCATGATGGCGTGAGAGCACTCGATTGAGCGATTCGTGCGCGAACGCGTCCCGCTCGCGAACACGCGTCAAGGTTTCACGCGCGACCAGGCGCGCTTCGCTTACCGCCATAAGAGCGACTCTTCCGCGTTGAGATGCAGGCCATGCAAAAAATCGGCGCTATCCTGGGGTCGCTTGCCCGCAGGCTGCAGGCGTGTGATGACACAGCAAGCGCTGGCAGAGGCACAGATGAGCACCAGGCGGTCATTTTTAACAATGGCCGTGCCGGGTGTCCGGTGCGCTTGTTGGACCGCAAGAGGCCAGAGCTTCGCGTGCAAGGCTCGCACCGAGATATCTCTGTTGCCGCAGACAAGCGTCAGACACGCGTGAGCGCTGTCCGAAGACGCGCGCACGTGCCGGGCGTTATCCTCTGCGGAAAGCTCTGCTGAGAGATCGAGTTCATGCTTGCCGATCTTCGTGGCATAGGTGGCGAGCGCCTCATCCTGCTTCTGCCAGGTGGCTGTGCCGTCAATGATCTTTGGGAGCTCTGCAAGGAGCAACTCAGCCCCCTTTGTCGCCAGAACATCTTCTAACTGAGCTAGATCTTTGTCGCCAATGTGAACCTGCGCCTGCGCGCAGTAGGGGCCGACATCCAGGCCATCAGCCATGCGCATGACGCTTACGCCCGTTGCCTCATCGCCCGTCAGGATCGCGCGCTGAATAGGCGCCGCGCCGCGCCAGCGTGGGAGCAGCGAGGTGTGCAGATTGATCCAGCCCTGGCGGGGTGCGCTTAACAGAAATGAAGGGATGATCTTGCCATATGCCGCTAATATCACACAATCCAAATTTTGTGTCTCTACGAGCAACCGCGTTTCGAAACTGAGTTTACCCGTTGGGTCACGGAAGCTATCCGGCTTTTCCAGAGGCAGTCCCGCCTGTGTCGCAACTTCAGCTACCGCCGAGGGCCAGAGCTCGTGGCCACGACGGGACGCAGCGTCGGGCTGTGTCACTACAAACTCAGGGCGCAATCCAGCGTCAAGCAGAAGTTGCAGTAATTGAGCCGAAAACGGTGGCGTTCCAAAGAAGGCATAACGCATATCCTGGATCCTCTGTCCCCTGGTTTCCCGGATCAGAGCTCAGGTCCTGAATGGGCAGACGCCTTGCTTTGCTCGCCTGACTCCAGACCAAAGTACTCGCGGAGCGCTTTCTGGCGCAGCTCATCATCCATTCGGTTGAGCATCGTCAGACCCTCAAGGTGATCGATCTCATGCTGGAGTACCCGGGCAAGAAAGTCCTCAGCGTCTATGCTGACCGGCTTGCCCTTGGCGTCAAGCCCCTCTACCCGCACGCTGGTCGCGCGTTCGATCGGCTCGTACAGGTCAGGAAATGACAGGCAACCCTCATCGGCGGTTTCGCATTTCTTGGAACGTGAAACGACACGAGGATTGATCAGCGCGCACAAATCATCCTGCTCTTCACTGACATCATAGACTAACAGGCGTTTTGGGACGCCGACCTGGATCGCCGCCAGCCCACAGCCCTCGTTCTCATACATGGTACGTCCCATATCCATCACTAGATCACGCATCTCCTTCAGCTCCTCAGGTGTCACCTCGGTGCTCTGTTGCTTCAAGATCGGATCAGGGTGAAGTCGTAATCGTAGTGATTTTGGCTTTTTGAACATGCTCAATACTCCTTTTAGCTGTTCTCAGTATAGCAAACACACTTGACGCCCCACTGGAGATACCGCAGGGCGTCACATAGAAAGTGGAAGTGAGGAAGGTTTTACTTTACTCCCGTACTGCCGAACCCGGATCCCCCCCGCTCGGTCGTGTCAAGATCGTCAACCTCACAAACCGTGAGAGCGGGTACGGGAAGTATGACCAACTGAGCGATACGGTCTCCGACTTCGAAAGCAAGCGGTGTATCAGGGTCAAGATTGATAGCGATCACCTGGAGTTCACCACGATACCCACTATCGATCAGCCCTGGTGTGTTGGGAAAAGATAAGCCAAGTTTAAGCGCATTGCCACTACGCGGCATAACAAAACCAGCATAGCCAGCCGGCAGGGCAACCTGGATACCGGTGGGGATAAGCTTGCGTTCGAAAGGTTGCAGGACACAAGCCTCAGCCGCACAAAGATCCAGGCCGGCATCACCGGTATGGGCGAAAACGGGGACCTGGGCGTTGGTGCAGCATCGACGTACCTGAAGCACTAAAGGTTCGCTGGTGTGCGCCGAAACGTCAAGATCACGCCCGTTGCTCATTTAGAGTTCCCCCAGTTCGCGCGTAAACTCATCAAGGTTCTGAAAATCCTTATAGACTGAGGCGAAACGGATATAGGCAACCCCGTCAAGTTCTTTCAGGCGTCTGAGCACCATGTCACCCAGCACATTCGAGCTCACCTCATACTTCATGGAGTTTTGAAGATTGGTAACAATGTCATTGATGAGCGCGTCGATTGCGTCAGCGCCGATCGGGCGTTTGACCACGGCAGTCATGATGCCGCGACGCAGTTTATTGTAGTCGAATGCCTCAGAAGAGCCGTCGCGTTTTACTACTAAAAGAGGGCGCTCTTCTATTCGTTCGTAGGTAGTGAATCGTGTGCCGCATTCAAGGCATTCACGCCGCCTTCTGATAGCATCTTGAGAATCCGAGGTTCGCGAATCGATAACTTTGCTCTCAGCGAATCCACAGGCTGGACAATTCATACAGCCCCCAATATATAGTGGTTCTAACGATGTAACCTACTATAAATGGTATGAATTATCAAGTCAACCAGAAATTTACTGGAATTTGTCAGCATCTAATTATCTCAGCGTGTTCGTTCCAGATCAGAGGGGCATAAGTAGAAGCGCTATCACTACTGCACAAGCTATAATGCCTGAGAAAGCATAGAGAGGACGCTCGTAGAAGGTATCGGCTACTCCGGCGATAATGCGTGACATGGGTAACTCCTTTTCTCGTTGGCTGGTATGCTACCAGTATGAGTGCCAGGGCTGACAAGACAACCGTACATGTGTTCGTATTTATAATATCGCGTACAAACGTTCGCTGTCAAGTGTTATTTCGTACATTTGTTTGTTTTTTTCGGACAGATGTTTTATACTGGTATCAGCAACCCGAATCCTAAGGAGTTCTATCATGACAGTTGACTATACTGACCTCACTCCCAAACAAAAGATGATCTATGATTTCATCGTGAGCTATTACCAAAAAGAGGGCATATTCCCCAGCGTGCGCGAGATTGGCAAGGGCGTTGGCCTCAGCTCGACCGGTACGATCCAGACCCACATCAACAAACTGATCGAGAAGGGCTTCCTTCAACGCGACAACGGCAAGTCACGGGTCTTCTCTCTCCTGCGTGAGGAAGCGTCACCTTCGGATACGTCTTACGATCGTGGTGAGATCATTGATCTGCCCCTGATCGGGCGCGTGGCTGCTGGCACGCCTATCCTGGCCGAAGAAAACCGCGAAGAGACGCTCCCCCTCCCTGCTTCTCTGATCAAAGGAGGAGCTGACGGGAGTTTCCTGTTGCGTGTTCATGGAGATTCGATGATCGATGCCGGTGTTCTTGATGGGGATCTGGTGATCGTGCGCGCGCAGAAAACCGCCCAACCAGGAGACATGGTCGTTGCAATCATCGATGATGAAGCTACCGTGAAATATTATTATCTGGAACAGGACCGTATCCGCCTGCAACCAGCAAACGAGGGATATGAGCCCATCTACTCGCGCGCTGTCGAACTTGCCGGCGAGGTCATTGGCGTTCTGCGGATATTCCGCTAAGAGCTTAATACTTCCAAGCGGCGGCGTAGCTCATTGATGCCACCGCCTGTCAACGCAGAAACTGCCACGCTCCCCTGCCAGCGTGACAGCAGGGCCGTGCGCCCATCCCGGTCAAGCTCATCGCTCTTATTAAACACCAGCAACTGAGGTTTCTTTTCTGCACCGAGCTCAAGAAGCACTTCCTGCACTGAGGCGATTTGCGCTCGCGACACCGGCGAGGCCGCATCGACAACATGGAGCAGAAGATCGGCCTCGCGAACCTCATCAAGCGTCGACTTAAACGAGGCAACCAGGGTATGTGGAAGCTTGTTGATAAATCCGACCGTGTCGGTCAAGGTGGCCTGGCGCCCGCCTTCAAAACCGATGCGGCGTGTCGTTGCATCAAGCGTGGCAAACAGCTTGTCATAGGCCAACACCTCTGCCGAGCTTAAACGGTTGAGAAGCGTCGATTTCCCGGCATTAGTATATCCGACCAACACGATCCGAAAGATACGCGAAGCTTGCCTTCTGCTTCGCTGTGTCAGGCGCTCGCGCTCAACGGCCCCGATCTTCTTCTTCAGGATAGCAATACGCTTGCGGATCATTCTCCGGTCGCTTTCCAGCTGCGATTCTCCCGACCCAAAACGCGCGCCAGTTCCGCCCCCAAGTTTTTCTTTTGTCAGATGTGACCACTTGCCGCGCAAACGAGGTAATTCGTACTCCAGCTGGGCAAGCTCTACCTGTAGTTTACCTTCACGTGACGTTGCATGATCAGCGAAAATGCTCAAAATAAGAGCTGTGCGATCAACGACCATAAGGCGATCTCCGAACTCGCGAGCCAAGGTCGATTCCTGGCGCGGACTGAGTTCATCGTCGAATAAAACCACATCGGCGCCGAGCTCTTGGCTGAGACGCTTTGATTCTTCGAGTTTCCCGCTGCCCAGGTAGGTGACGTTTTGCGGGGCAGAGAGCTTCTGGCTGAGGCGGCCGACCACTTTAAGGTCTGCAGTCTCAGCCAGCCGCGCTAATTCATCGAGCGAATCCTCAGCTGACCACAGGTTTTTCGCGCCCGTATCAATACCGATCAACAACGCTTGCAGTCGCTCGTTTTTTACTTCATAACTACCCAGAGTAGGTCTCCCTTTTGGCAATAAATCTTCGCTTAGACACCGTCCAGGCGGAGATTTAGCTTAGTTTGCTCATCCGGTCGAGGGCCTCAACGAGACGATCATCCTCACAAGCAAGCGACATCCGGAACCAACCCTCCCCATCGGGACCGTAGGCCGTACCAGCAGCCACAATAACATGAGCCTCCATGAGTACCTTCTCTGCATATTCAGCCGAAGTGTAGCCTGCCGGAACTTTTGCCCACATGAATATCGTGCCCTTGGTATAGGCATACTCGATACCCATCTTGTCAAGGGTGCTCATGACCAGATCACGGCGGTGCTGATACAGCGCTACCATATTTGCGATCTCGTCTTGCGGGCCAGTGAAGGCTTCGATTGCTGCATCCTGGACTGCGGTAAATATACCTGAGTCGATGTTGGACTTCACAACGCCAAAGGTCTTGATAGCCTCAGGATTACCCGCCACAAACGCACAGCGCCAACCTGTCATATTGTAGGACTTCGACGTGCTGAAGAACTCCAGGCAGCAGTCCATCGCACCCGGGCGCTCCAGGATGCTCGTAGGCCTGAATCCGTCATAGGCAACGTCGCAGTAGGCGTTATCATGTATCAGCAGCAAGTTATGCGCCTTGGCATAAGCGATCGCGCGATCGAAGTACTCCGGATCAGCCGCTACTCCCGTCGGGTTATTGGGATAGCTGATGATCATCATCTGCGCCTTAGCCACGATATCTTCTGGCGTTGACTCGAAGTCGGCCAGAAAACCGTTCTCCTCGGTCATAGGCATCCAGTGCGAAAGCGAATCGTTAAGGATCGCGCCGCCGGAGTATACCGGATAACCAACGCCCGGAATAAGCGTGTAGGCTCCTGGGTCGACAAATGCCGGAAACAAGTGCGCAATGCCCTCCTTTGAGCCGATCATGGCTAGCACCTGAGTTGCCGGGTCAACCTCAACGCCGAAACGGTTCTTCAGGAACTGCGCACAAGCCTTCCGGTAGGCAGGTGAGCCCGCATAAGAAGGATAGTGATGGTTCTTGGGGTTGCGGATTGCCTTTGCCATCGCATCAACGATATGCTCTGGGGTCGGCTTATCTGGGTCACCGATACCCAGCGAGATCACATCGTGACCCTGTGCTTCCAATTCTGCTTTTTTTCGATCGATCTCCGCGAACAGGTAAGGCGGGAGATTCTCAAGGCGTTGGGCGGCAAAATGTGACATGATGTTCCTTTCTCATCGATCCCCTAAATAAGGATACTACCTTCAAAAACGGACCGCGCAGGTCCGGTCATCATCACCTGAAGTGTCGCGGGGTCTATCGCGATCTGTAAAGCTCCCCCGGGTAAGTATACGGTAACCTGAGGGTCGCAGTACCCTTTGAGGAATGCTGCTACAACTGCCGCACAGGCTCCTGTTCCGCATGCCAGAGTCTCTCCGACGCCACGCTCCCATACGCGCAAGTACAAGGTCGAACGATCCTGTACGCTGGCGAACTCCACGTTTGTCTTTCCCGGGAAAGCAGCGTCTTGCTCGATACATGGGCCTAACGTTGCCACAGGAGCCACATTAACATCGGGGACAAAGAGCACTGCGTGAGGGTTTCCCATAGACACGCAGAAGAACTCCAAGCCATTGAGCGCCAACGACTCTGCGGTAACCGCTGCCTGGCCCATGTCAACTTCTGCCGCCTGAAAACTCCCTGCGCTATTGCGCAGTAAACGTATCTGGACAGCTCTGGTCTGGGTCTGGATTCTCACGGTCTCCTTATTCTCGTCGACCAGGTTACGCTCGACCAGGTAGGCTCCAATGCAGCGAATACCATTGCCGCACATTTCTGCGATCGAACCGTCGGCGTTAAAGAATCTCCAGGCAAAATCTACCGAGTTATCGGCTACAGGGCGTAGCAGAATCAGCCCATCGGCGCCAATACCAAAATGGCGATCACAGAGCCACCGAACTGTCTCGTCATTAAAATCGATCATTTTATTGCGGTCGTCTATGACAATGAAGTCGTTCCCCAGACCTTCCATCTTCGTAAATGAATACATGCGCATATATGAACCGTCGATCATTTTTCCAGTATATCTTATGCCGCTTCGATACGCGCAGGCGTTTCTGAGCCATCAGATTCGAGGTTGCTTGTTACTTCAATATCTCTCCACTGAATACGCGGATCAGCATTAAAGAAGGTCATTTGGCGCTTGGCATAACGGCGGGTGTTCTGTTTGATTGCAGCAACCGCGTCCTCATAAGAACACTCATCATCCAGCCAGGACATAAGTTCCTTGTAGCCGATCGCCTGGCGAGCGGTCAGCGATTCAGCCAAACCTTTTTCGCGCAACATACGAACCTCATCGATCAATCCAACTTTCAGCATGGCATCAACCCTTGCTTCAAGGTCATGATAGAGCGCCTCGCGCTCTTTACGCAAGCCCAACCAGGTAACCACCGGGTAATAACTCTGAAAGCTTTTAAAGCCCGCAGTTCCTTCGGCGTAAGACTCTCCCTGCCCACAAAGTTCAAGTGCGCGAATGACGCGTCGTACGTTATGGGGATGTATCAGGGCGGCAGAAACAGGGTCACGCTCTTCCAGTAAACGATACAACGCATCATCACCTTGTTCGGCCGCCAGCGCCTCATAATGAGCGCGTAACTGATTACCTTCCTGCTCACCCGCCGAAAAGTCGAATTTATCAAGTGCTGCCCGCACGTAGAGGCCGGTACCGCCGCAGACGACCACGGATTGCCCCTGCGTAAGGTGTTCATCGATGACGCCACGCGCATACTCTTGGTAAAGTGCTGCTGAATACGGTTGCGACACACTCAGCAGATCGAGGCCGAAGTGTGGGACACGACGCTCCTCTTCTGTCAGCTTCGCTGTCCCGATGTTGAGCTCTCGATAGACCTGCAGGGCATCAGCGGAAAGTACCACACCATCAAAGCGTTCTGCCAGTTGTTGTGCAAACTCGCTCTTGCCCGTTCCCGTCGGGCCAACGACCGCATAGAGGCGAGGCGTTGGTTCCATGACTATTCCAGTACGCCTTGCAAGTAAAAGGCCTGCGTTCCCGTGATACGCACCGGCAGTTCCTGTCCGACCAGCTTTGCAGCATCGGTCCCTTCAGGTGCCGGGACGTGAACGAGCTTATAGCCCCGCGTACGACCGGTCATCAATGCAGGGTTGCGCTTTGAGGGACCTTCCAGCAGTACGCATGCCGTCGTATCGAGCAATGCAGCATTGCGCGCCTCAGCGCTCACCTGCACCAAGGCAGCCAAACGCTCGAAACGCTCTAAGGCCACCTCATGAGGAATCTGGTCTGGGAACCCCGCAGCTAAGGTCGCCTCACGTGGCGAATAGATGAAGGTAAAAGCCTGGTCAAAGCCCACCTGGCGGACTAAGCTCAACGTATCCTCGAACTGCTCCTCGGTCTCTCCGGGGAAACCGACGATGATATCGGTCGAAAGTGTGATATCCGGAATGGCTGCCCGCAATGACTCCACCCGCTCCAGATACTGTTCGCGCGTATAGACTCGTCGCATGGCACGCAGGATCTCGTTATTGCCATGTTGGACCGGCAAGTGGAGATAACGGAGCACCGCGGGCGTTGAAGCCATCGTATTGATCGTCTCATCAGAGAGATCCTTGGGATGGCTCGTGGCAAAGCCCAGACGGCTTATACCCGTTGACGCCACTGCTTCCAGCACCTGAGCAAAGCGCGGCTCTCCGTAAAGGTCACGCCCATATGAGTTGACGTTTTGTCCCAACAGTGTGATCTCACGGACGCCATCGGCTTTGAGCTCCCGGGCCGTTTCGACGATCTCGTCAAATGGCCTGCTCACCTCGCGTCCGCGTACATAAGGCACGATGCAGTAGCTGCAGAAATTGTTGCAGCCCACCGATATCGGCAGCCAGGCATGAAAGGGATGCTCACGCTGCTCGGGTACCAGGCGCTTGAAGTCAGCCTCGGAGCTGTCCTGAAGGCGCGCTACCTGGGGAGTCCGATCCTCGGCAACCTGATCCAGGAGCGGCACCAGGTCATTAAGATTGTGTGTGCCAAACACTACATCGATATGTGGGATCCTTTTCTGCAGCTCTTCTCCGTCACGCTGCCCGATGCAGCCGCCCACCGCGATCAGGGGTGTTTTTCCAGCCGTCTTCAGGCGCTTAAGGCTGGCGACCTGCCCATAGAGGCGCTCGTCGGCGCCCTCACGCACACAGCAGGTCAGAAATACGATGACATCTGCATCGTCGGGCGTCCCGACTGCCTGCAACCCGGCATTCTCAAGCAGCCCGGCTACCCGCTCACTGTCATACTTGTTCATCTGGCACCCAAAGGTTTTGACGTAATACGTCTCGCCCAGCATCTGTTATTCCTCTTTCATGAATGGAAGACGGATCGAGATAGCCCGCTTCGTTACCTGCACCTTCATGTCATCAGAAAGCGTCAGATAATATTTGTTCGCCAGTTCATCAAAGGCCTTCTCTACCTGATTCTGAAAGTCCCGCAAGTCAGAAGGGTCGACCTTAAGCCCACGCGCGTCACGATAGATGTCAACATCTGCCTCCTGGGTACTCTTCTGAGTCCGGCGGTACATCTGCTCGGTAAGTGACTTGAGCGGCGCGACCTCGCCGCGCAGCACCCGGTAGGCATTACGTTCTGAAAGCGCCAGGCCTAATGCCTGGGCCGCTTCGAACAGTTCGGCGCCATCGGTAGCCTGGGCTGGCCAGAGCCAGACCGGCATCTGGCGCACATCAGCCTCGTTTGCCGGGTGACCGCGTGTCAACGCGAGGCCAGCAGCGCGCAACGTGGCCGTAATCTCTGACGGGGATCCAAAACTGACTTCCATCTGGGGATGCTGGCAGCAGAACTCCAGGGTAGTTCGGATCAGATTGCGCGGTCCGCTCTCGACGGTAAAACCCTTATCGCTTGCCTTGATCTGAGGCCAGGTGCTCTGGTCCGCACGTTCACGCAACGTACGCGTATCAGCACTGATGTCCAGCGCAGCGCCCTGGCCGACGCCACTTGCGATCATGCGGCAGGTCTCAGTATTCTGAGCGATGGAGTAGAGCGCCATGCCGCGGCCATGCACACCCCAGTCGTCGACCACCATCGTCGCAAGCTTGCTTGTCACCCGTGGTTCAAAGATTTGTTGTTGCAACGTCGCGGGCACTCCTTGCCCATCATCTATGACAGTCAGATGCCGAGAACCCTCTTCCAGGGAACTGGCTACGTAGAGGTGCGTAGCTCCCGCATCGCGGGCGTTGCGCAAAAGTTCGATCAGTATATCTTCGGTACTACGAATATCATGCTTAGCCTGACGACGTTCGGCTTCGCTGACATTCAAACGAACAAAGCCCTCGCCAAGATCCTCCTCAACTTTCAGGTAGGTATCTCCTGAAACTGAAGAAACGAAGTCCAGCAAGGGCTTTGTGGGATGATCCGTCATGGGAATGCGAACCTATCCGCTCATACTATTTCGCGTAGTCGACCGCACGGCTTTCACGCACGACCATAATCTTGATCTGGCCCGGATATTCCAGCTGCTCTTCGATCTCTTTCGCGATGTCGCGCGCCAGGATCACGGCGTCGCCGTCACTGACCTCGTCCGGCTGGACCATGATACGGATCTCACGGCCTGCCTGCATGGCGTAGGTCTTCTCGACGCCGCCATGGGCATTGGCAACTGCCTCAAGCTTCTCCAGCCGCTTGACGTAGCTTTCAAGCGTTTCGCGACGCGCGCCCGGACGTGACGCGCTGATCGCGTCAGCCGCTTGGACCAACACAGCCTCAACCGTCTGGGGCTCGACGTCATTGTGGTGCGCTTCGATGATGTGAACGACCTCGGGATTTTCACCCATACGTTTGGCCAACTCAGCGCCTATCAGCGCGTGGGGGCCTTCGACCTCATGATCGATAGCCTTGCCCAGATCGTGAAGCAGGCCGGCACGTTTCGCCAACTCGACGTCCGCCCCTAATTCTTCGGCCATCACGCCCGCGAGCCAGCTAACCTCAAGCGAGTGATTGAGTACGTTTTGACCGTAGCTGGTACGGAAACGCAGGCGGCCTAACGTCCTGACCAGCTCGGGATGCAGGCTGTTGACACCTGCATCAAAAGTGGCCTGCTCGCCATCACGCTGGATCTGCTCGTTGACGAGCTTCTCGGCCTTGCCAAAGACTTCTTCGATACGCGCCGGATGGATGCGGCCATCCGCGATAAGCGATTCAAGCGCAATACGGCCGATCTCACGACGCACGGGATCGAAGCTTGAAAGTACCACGGTCTCGGGAGTGTCATCGATGATCAGGTTGATACCAGTGATCTGCTCGAAAGCGCGGATATTACGACCCTCGCGGCCGATCAGGCGGCCTTTCATCTCGTCAGTAGGAATATGGACGACGCTGACGGTGGCTTCGGCGGTATGGTCAGCGGCGACCCGTTGGATCGCGATGCCCACGATACGTCTTGCCCGACGGTCCGCTTCCTCTTTCGCCTGGGTCTCAGTGTCGCGTATCAAAGCGACAGACTCGCGTTGGACCTCATCTTCGAGCGATCTCAGCAGTTCGACCTTGGCTTCTTCAGCAGTCATTGAGGCAACACTTTCCAGTCGTGCGGTCACCTCGACGAAAGCTGCTTTCAGCTCCTCTTCGCGATGTTCCAGTTGCCCGGCCTGGGAGCTGAGCTGGTGCTCTCGTTTGTCGACACTTTCCATGCGGCGGTCGATGGTTTCCTCGCGTTGTACGAGGCGGTTCTCGAGAGCGGTGATCTCTTTGCGACGAGTCTTCTCTTCTGCCTCTGCCTCTGACTTCTGCTTGTAGATCTCATCTTTTGCTTCAAGAAGCGCTTCTTTTTTCAGGCTCTCGGCTTCCTTTTCCGCACGGGAAACAAGCTTCTCTGCTTCCTCTGCGGCCTTGCGCGCTTTTGCGCTGATCAGATAGTGATCGATGATAAAGCCGAGGGCAAGCCCGATAACGACCGCGATGATCACTTCAAGAGCGATGCGGGTACTCATGGCTTCCCTCCTTCCGGGTGTCGCTTCAGCGACGTTAATAGTCTTTACGGAGCCCTGCGGTTTCGCATAGCACAAAGACTGTCCCAGGAAGAGACTTCAGTTTACAGGTGTAGTATACACAACCAAATATATCAGTACGGAAGCTTTACTCCGTGAACAATCTTACGTTCCAATAGTAACCCGCAGCTCAGGGCGCGTCAACTTGCCGTATTTCATAAAGGCGGGAAATAAACGCTGTCCGGCTAGGCGCTGTGAGGCGATGCGGGCTGTCGCCCGTGAGCCTCGCAGGAACAATGCTAGGCAGTGTTTAGCCTGTCTTACCTGAGAGCGCCAAAATGCGAGAGCGGCCAGTACGTCCACCACGCCCTGCCATAGAGCGAGCTTACGGGGATAGCTCCGAAAAAGCGGGAGTCGGCGCTGTTGGTACGGTTATCACCCATGACCCAAATCTTGCCTTCAGGTACCAGGTAGGGAAACTGGATATTCGGACTTAACGCCTCGCTCGGTTTGCCATGAGTATAAGGCTCGTTAAGCTTCTGGCCATCAACGTATACTGAGCCATCCCTCAGATCTACGGTCTGTCCCCCTACCGCAATGACACGTTTTATCAACTGCGAATACTGGCCTGTAGGATCCTTGAACACCACTACATCCTTGTATTTGGGTTTCACCCCAACCTTGAAAACAAGCTTGTTCGCTACCACCATGTCATTAAGCTGGATCGTCGGGAGCATCGATCCGGTTGGGATTCGATAAGGTTCCACAAGAAAAGCCCGAACCAACGCAGCCAAGCCGATCGCTATAATGATGCAGATCGTATAAGTGAAAAGCGAGCGTGCCAGGCTTGGTTGCCTCATCGCATCAGCACGCGGGCCGCCATATTGATTGGCAGGCGCCAACACTGTCCTCCTTAATCAAGCAAGTCAGGACGGCGTGAACGAGTACGCTCCTGAGCTTTAGCTTTTCGCCACGCCGCGATGTTCGCATGATGGCCGCTGAGTAAAACATCAGGAACCACCATACCACGAAATTCAGCAGGGCGCGTGTACTGGGGATACTCTAACAATCCCTCCACAAACGACTCATCAACAGCACTTTCCTCATGCCCTAAAACTCCAGGCAAAAGCCGGGCGACTGCGTCGATCAACACCAATGCGGGCAGCTCTCCGCCGGTCAACACGTAGTCGCCGATCGAGATCTCCTCATCAGCCCACTCGTAGGCACGCTCGTCGATACCTTCATAATGGCCACAGACCAGCAGAAGGCGCTCAAATTCCTCTGATAGCTCATGGGCACGCGCCTGTTTGAGCGGTGTCCCGGCTGGCGTGAAGAAGATCGTATGCGCCGGGCGTGGATCACGAGCCTGGATATCCTCTATAGCATTCGCGAGCGGTTCGACCAGCATGACCATGCCAGGACCGCCGCCATAAGGCTCATCGTCAACGGTGCGGTGGAAGTCATGGGTCCAGTCACGCAGGTCAAAACAGTGTACTTCAAGGATGTTGTTTGCCTGGGCACGCCCCAGAATACTGGCATCCAGCACCGGAGGAAACATGCCTGGGAACAGGGTAAGGATGTCGATTCGCATCAGCGGTTCAGCTCCCGGAGACCTTCAAGCAGATGCACCGTAATGCGCCGTTGTTCTTCGTCACAGCATATCTGCAGATCCTCGATAACCGGCAGGAGAAGCTCCCCGCCTTCCGAGCTAACGACGACCCAAACCAGATTCGCCCCCGTCTCGATGCGATCATTCAGAATACCGAGCGCTTCACCGGCATCCGAGAAGACCTCATAGCCCTGTTCCGGGAAGCCATCCGAGCAGGCCAAAGCAGCCGCAAGCTCAGCTTCGGTAAGTTCCTCCGTACGCAGCAACAGCGCGCGTCCGACGACCTCGTGCGCCTTCTGGCGGTCGTCTATCTCGGCAAAGCGCAGCACTAAGGCCTGCGGGGTTGCCGCCGCGTGACTCAGATGAAGCATTTTATCATCCAGTAATGGTGGTGCAAGATAGTAAGTCTCATGTCCACCAGGAAGCAAAGGAGCTTCTGGTTCGGCCCGAACCAGAAGCTCCCCGTTTACGCCTTTGGTTCTCAGTACCAGAGCGACGCGCAAAAACGGTGCGTCTGTCTTAGTCCTTGACATCAACTTCAACGAGCAGAGGGGAATCCCCTGCGGCAGCACGAGCCAAAGTCCTGATCGACTTGATGGTACGCCCGCTTCGCCCGATTATTTTGCCCGTATCTTCTTCTGCCACCTGGATGGTGATGTTAAGCTGGTCGCCTTCTTCATCAGAATCCATCGCGACCTGATCGGGGTTGTCAACCAGTGAAGTGGCAAGAAATGTGACCAGCGCTTCGATGCGCTCCGCACATTCAGACATTATTGCTCCTCAGCCGCAGCGTCGGAGTCAGCCGACTTTTCAACTGGCTCTTCAACAGGAGCGTCTTCAGCAGGAGCTTCCTCGACCGGAGCGTCCTCAGCAGCAGGTGCAGTCTCCTCGGCTGGCGCCTCCTCAGCAACAGGCTCTTCTGCAGTTGCTTTCTCAGCTTCGGCAGCCTGAGCGGCCTCTTCAGCAGCGGTCTTTTCAGCCTCAGCAGCCTTTGCGGCTTCGGCAGCTTCTGCCTCCTGTTTGGCTACCTGGCGTTTGGTCGGCTTTTTCTCTGCTTCGACCGGCTTCTTTTCGCCGCGAGCGATCGCGATCAACTTTGCAGCGGCCTCGGTCGGCTGAGCGCCCTTGGCCAGCCACGCGTCGATGCTTTCAAGGTTGAGTTCAACGCCGGAAGGCTCCAGACGCGGATTGTAGCGCCCCACGATCTCGATGAAACGACCGTCGCGCGGCTTGCGCTCGTCGGCCACAACCACGCGGTAGAACGGAGCTTTCTTCGCGCCATGGCGCGATAGGCGGATCTTTACTGACAAGGGTTCACCTCCGGATCAGCGGATGCAAGCGGGCATCCGAGCTTCAATCACATACAAATAGTTATCTTACGCCATAGCACAGAGCCGCCGCAAGCAACACCGCAGTAACATCATGCAAACGGTACGCGAAGCGACAAAGCACCCCAGTGGTAAGTTTTGTAATCTCAGCTACACTGCCCCTCCCAATGATGGAGAAAGCGAATCAGCGTTTTTTCTTTTTATTCTTCTTCTTGGGGCGCTTCTTTTTGGCGCCGAGCTTCGGCATATACTGCTTCATGGCTTTCTGGGCCTCTTCAAACTGCTTAACAAGGCGATTCACGTCCATGACCGTCATGCCGCAGCCTGCCGCAATGCGCGCCCGGCGGCTGCCATTAAGAAGTTTGGGGTTCGCACGCTCGGCCGCTGTCATCGAGAAGATAATAGCTTCGCTGCGATTGACCATGCCGTCGTCGAGCTTGCTCTCATCCAGCGCGGCGCCGCCCAGGGCTTCCTTGGGCAACATCTTCGCGATAGCGCCCAGGCCCCCCAGCTTGCGCATCTGCTTGATCGAGGTCAGGAAGTCGTCAAAAGTGAACCTGCCTGCAGCCAGGCGTTCGGTGTCCTCATCGGAAATCTCCTCTTCGAGCGCGGCCTCCTGGGCCTGCTCGATAAGCGTAACCATGTCGCCCATCCCCAGGATGCGCTTGGCCATACGATCAGGATGAAACTCCTCAAGTGCCGAGGGTTTCTCCCCGGTCGAGGCAAAAAGTATCGGCTTGCCCGCTACAGTCCGAATCGAGAGCGCCGCGCCGCCGCGCGCATCACCGTCAAGCTTTGAGAGCAGTACGCCGTCGAAGTCGAGACGCTCAGAAAAGGCCTTGGCAACGTTGACGGCCTCCTGGCCGGTCATCGCGTCGAGCACCATGATGATCTGGTCGGGGCGGGTCGCCTTCTTGATGGCCTCAGCCTCGGCCATCATGGCCTCGTCGATCTGCAAGCGCCCTGCAGTATCAATGATGACCAGGTCTCGCATCTCATCGACAGCACGGCGCACGCCTGCCTGGGCAATCGCGACCGGGTCAGACGCGATGCCACCCTCCCCCACAAAAACGGGGATGGAGAGTTCGCGGCCCAGGGTCTGGAGCTGGTCGATGGCGGCCGGGCGATAGACATCAGCGGCAACCAGCAGCGGCTTTTTGCCCTTCTTGCGCAAGTGCAGTGCCAGCTTGGCGGCTGCGGTCGTCTTGCCTGAACCCTGCAGACCGACCAGCATGATGATGTTCGGCATACGGTTGGAGAGAACAAGGCGCGTGGCCTTGCCTCCCAGAAGCTCGGTGAGCTGATCTAAGACCAGTTTGATGACCATCTGCCCTGGAGTAAGGGACGAGAGGACGTCAGCGCCTATGGCGCGCTCGCGCAGCTGCGCTATAAAGTCTTTAGCAACCTGATAGTTGACGTCGGCCTCAAGCAAAGCCAGGCGTATCTGGCGCAGCGCCCCATCAACATCCTCTTCGCTCAGGCGCCCTTTGCTGGACAGCCCGGCAAATACCTCCTGCAAGCGGCTGGCAAGATTGTCGAACATCGGCTACTCTCCCTCGCCTTCGTCGCCGTTGCCTGAAATCAGCGCCCAGGCGAACTCCTCAGGGTCAAACGCCCGCAGATCTTCGATGCTCTCGCCCACGCCGATGCGCACAAGCGGAATCTGAAGTTCGCGCGCGATAGCGACCGCAATGCCGCCTTTGGCGGTACCATCCAGCTTGGTCAGTATCAGGGCGTCGAGCGCCAGGATCTTGTTGAACTCGCGCGCCTGGGTCAGGCCATTCTGCCCGGTCGTCGCGTCAAGCACCAGCACGGTGAACACAGGGTCGTTTGCCCGGTCGCGTGTCACCCGCTGCACTTTCTCGAGCTCACGCATCAGATCAGGCGAGTTATGCAGGCGGCCAGCCGTATCGATAATAGTCAGGTCACAGTCGAGCGCTTCAGCACGCTCAACGGTCTCAAACGCCACGCTGGCAGGGTCGCTGCCCCGCTCGCGTCGCACGATCTCAACGTCGGCGCGCTGGGCCCAGACGTCAAGTTGTTCTGCGGCAGCGGCCCGGAAGGTATCAGCGCTGCCCAGCAGTACGGTCTTGCCCTCGTCAACTGCCTGTTTTGCCAGTTTGCCCGCAGAAGTCGTCTTGCCCGTGCCGTTGACGCCGACCAGCAAAACGGTGACCGGTACAAACTGGAAGGGGTCGCCCTCCGTCGGGAACTCGGCTGCAATCAAACGGACCAGTTCAGCCTTGATCGCTGTGGCATCCGGCAGGGCGCGGGCATCAGAGACACGGCGCAGTTCACTGACGATATCCTCGGTCGCTGTCAAGCCGAAGTCAGCGCCGACCAGGCTCTCTTCCAGGCCTTCCCAAAAGTCCTCATCGAGCTCAGCAGTATGCCCCAGAAGAGAGTTGATCTGCCCGGACAGGCGATCACGGGACTTCGACAGCCCACGGGTCAGGCGTTCGCGCCAGCTCAATTCACTCATAAGGCGCCCTTACCCTTTTGCGGTCTCAAGAGCTGACAAGGCCTGTTCCAACTTCTGGCTGACCAGCTTTGAAACGCCATCGGCCTGCATTGACACACCATACAGCATGTCGGCAACCTCCATCGTACGACGCTGGTGGGTCACGATCAGGAACTGGGTCTCATGACGGCGCGCGATCACGAAGTTGACAAAGCGACGCAGGTTGCTGTCATCAAGCGCGGCCTCGACCTCATCGAGCACATAGAATGGCGAGGGGCGGGTTTCGTTGAGCGCGAAGAGCAGGGCGATCGCCACCAGCGCCTGTTCCCCGCCGGACAAAAGCGTCATCTTCTTCAACTTCTTGCCGCGCGGTTGCACCACGAAGTCGACGCCAGTCGTATCCAGGTCATCGGGATTGTCGAGCAATAGTTGCGCCGAGCCCCCCGGAAACAGGTTCGCGAAGATGCCCTGGAAGTGCTTATCTACTTCTTCGAACGTCTCCAGGAAGCGCTCGCGCATCTTGCGATCGATCGTCGTAATGACCTTGGTCAGGGCCTTGCGTGCTCCATCCAGGTCGGCGATCTGCTCTGCCATAAACTCCCCGCGTGATTTCAGGCTCTCATATTGCTCATGAGCAATGGGGTTAATGCTTCCCAAATGCGTTATCTTGCGTTGCAGTGTCAAAGTCCGGTCTTCAGCCTGCAACCGATCCTCGACCTCCGGCAGTTCGAGTGCCTGCTCAAGCGGCATGCCGTACTGATCGACGATCTTTCCGACCGCCGTATTGACCGTAATCTCCAGTTGGCCTTTACGCACTCTGAGGTCGGCCAACGCTTGTTCGTCAGTATGCAAGTCCGCTTGCGCCTCGCGCATATTGGACTGTGCCTCATGGATCGTGGTGCGCAGGCTGGCGCTGTCGCTCTGCTCAAGATTCGCGCGGTCACGCAACATGATAGCCCAGTAGTCCGCGCGCTCCTGCAGCGCCTGGAAGAGCCCATGCAGCGGTTCGACCCGCTCACGCAGCAGCTCAAGCGCACGCTCGAGCGCAGCAGTCTGCTCGATCATCGCGTCCAATCGCTCTACTTCCTCTGACGCGGCCCCAAAACGCGCTGTCAGATGCTTCACGCGCTCGCTGACAGTAGCGATCGCCACCTGGCAGACCGAGAGCTTGTCGGTCGCCGCCGTTTCATCACGAAACTTCGTATCACGGTCAATTTCCTGGTTTTTTGCCTGGTCACGCAGCATATCGATCGTCTCGGCCAGACTTTCGATCTCGGCCTCAACTGCCTCTGCTTCCGGCGTATGGATCTCTAAGTCACCTGTGACCTCTTTTAAGCGATCACCCAAAGCCGCGCGCTCAGCTTCAAGCTTCGTGGTTTGATCCTCAATGCGGGTCAGTTCCTGCAGAAGCGAGTCGCGCTGGCCACTTAAGTTCGCTGCGCGCTGGTTGAGCTCAAGTGCGTCAGTCTGGGCCGAGCTGAGCGCTTCCTCTGCCAGGGCTAGCTCAGACTCGCGTTCCCCCAGGTCGGCCTCTAGTTGAGCCTGGAGGTCTCCCAGTTCATTGATGCGGCGCACACGCGCCAGCACGCCCTCGTTATCTGCGATAGGCCGACCCAGGCTGACTTTGCCTGTGGGCCAGAACAGGATCCCTCCCTCAGTGACCGCGCGCAAGCCAGCAGATGGCTCGGCTATGATCCTGGTCGCTTCCTTCACGTTTTTGACCAATACTACGTCACCAAGAAGCAGGTAGAGCCCCGACTGAAAACGTTCGTCATAAGTCAGATGGTCGAGCAGATAGCTTCCGCACGGCAGAGTTTCCGGGCGCGCAGGGCCAGATGACCCCTCCAGGGGGATGATGGAAAGCTCACCGCGCTCGTGACCAGCAAGCTGGGTTGCCAGACCATCAGCCGCCTTGCGGTCATGTACAAACACGCCGAAGAGGTCAGCGCCCAGGACGCGCTCAGTGAGCGTCTCAAGTTCTGGTTCTGCGGCGATCGTCGCCGACACGGCGGACTCAAAGCCCTCGATGTCAGACGCGCCTTCAAGTACCTGCTCAAGAGCTGGCGTCGCCGAGATAAGCGCGCGCTCCATTTCTTCGAGCGCGCCCTGCTCGCCGCGGGCGGCATACAGGTCGTTGCGGATCGTCTCGAGTTCCTTGCGCCTTGACTCGTTGACCCGGACCCGTTTGTCCACGTCAAGCTCGGCCGCGCTGATCTCACGCTCGAGGCGGCGGTAATCACTTTCGATCGTCCCTGCCTGCGCCCGGCGTGATGCCAGGGTCTCATGCAGGTTCACCAGTTCTGCGTCCAGCGCCTCGGTACGGCCTGAAAGAAGATCCTTCTGCGTTGTGAGCGAAGCGAGCTCCTGCTCCAACTTGAGCTTCCTGACTCGGGCTTCGTCACTTTTGGCCTGTTTTGTTCGCAGATCGCCTGATAGTTTGCTAAAGGATTCATCGGCTGCGGTGCGCGCTTTGCGCGCCTGTTCGCAGACACGCTGAAGTTCCGCCAGCTGGCTGTAAAGCTCCTGAAGCTCTGCGTCAGCCTCCGTACGCTCACGCTCGAGCGTCTCATGATTGGTATGCGCCGTCTGTATCTGGGTCTGCGCGTGCGACAGGTTCATCCGCAGCTCAGAGAGCCGGGCGATGAGGTTCTTCCCCTTCTCTTCCAGAAGCAGCATGCTGGCGTCCAGGCGCTCAAGAATCGACTGCATGCGGCGGCGCTGCTCGCCCAGGTCGCCGACAAACAGCCCCTTTTCTTCCAGAAGGTGCTGGAATTTGTCGAGTTCATGCTCTCGTTCTTCCAGCTTATAGCGCGCGATCTCAAGAGCCGCCTCGGACTCCTTTTCCTCCTTCAGAAGCGCGTCCCAGTCGTTTTGCAGCCCCCGCAGCTCATCGACCGCCAGCGCCACTTCAAGGTCGCGCAGCTCGTCAGTCAGCTCCTGATGTTTGCTGGTTCGCGACGCCTGGCGCTCAAGCGGACGCAGTTGGCGATCGATCTCCTTGGCAATGTCAGCGGCGCGCTGCAGCTTCTCATCAAGGCCCGTCAGGCGGCGCAGCGCGCGCTCTTTGCGGCGCTTATGCTTGAGCGTACCCGCCGCTTCCTCTATGAGAGCGCGTCGTGTCTCCGGGCGCGCTTCAAGGACTTCGGCGAGATGTCCCTGGCTGATGATCGAATGCGCATCACGGCCCAGGCCAGTATCGTGCAGCAGATCGATGATATCGAGCAAGCGGGTCGGGCTCTGGTTAATGAGATACTCGCTCTCGCCCGAACGATACATACGGCGCGTGATAGTCACTTCAGAGAATTCAAGAGGTAGAACGCCGTCGCTGTTATCAAGTACCAGATCGACCTCTGCAACCCCGACCGCCGCACGCGCGCTCGAACCCGCAAAGATGACGTCTTCCATGGCCTGACCGCGCAAGGTCTTCGCGCTCTGCTCTCCTAAGACCCAGAGCACGGCGTCGCTGATGTTTGACTTGCCCGAACCATTAGGCCCCACGATGCACGTGATGCCTGGTTCAGTCGCAAGCAGGCTTCGATCCGCAAAAGACTTGAAGCCTTTAAGGGTCAATGACTTAAGATACACAAGCTGCCTCTCTCAGACACTCGCAACACAGGGGATCTACGACTCTCGTTATTCCCGCACTACTCATGCTCATTATTCTATCCCACGAGCCTCTCGAGAACGAGCGCCGCTGCTGCGCTCTCAGCTTCTTTCTTCGAAGAGCCTGACCCCTGAGCCTTTTCTGCGCCATCGATCAAAGCTGCCGCAGTAAAACAGGGGGCATGCGCAGGTCCTTCTACATTCACGATGCTGTAGCTCACCTGTCGGCCCTGTTCCTGCATGATCTCCTGCAGGCGTGACTTAGGGCTGGCCGCGGTCGCCAACAACTCAGGATCCAGGTACGGTCCGAGGGTGTCGAGTACCCAACGCTTCGCCTCGTTCAGGCCACTATCGAGATAAAGCGCCGCCGTACAGGACTCATAGATATCCTCCAGCGCTGAAGGCAGGCCGCGCGACCCCACGCCTTGCTCGCTTGCACCGAATATGATGAGCTCTGCAAATCCGCGCTCCAGCATGACTTCGGTAAGAAAGCTTCCGTTGATGACCGCGACCCGCAGCTTTGTCAGGTCTCCCTCGGGAAACGCAGGATATTGTTCGAATACGGTGTCTGCGATCAGGAAACCAACTACCGCATCGCCAAGGAACTCCAGGCGTTCATAATCGTCTTCAGGGCTCCCTTCGGTCGCTGAAGCATGCGTGAGAGCCTGCCTGAGCAGGGCGCGATCCGCAAAGTGATGTCCGAGGAGCTCCTCTGCCCGTTGCAAGCGCGCATCGATCTCTTTTTCTGATATACGTATAGCCATAGCTAATCTATTGTATCCTACATAAAACGCGCTGGGCGCCCGCTGGGTTTGTTCTCACAAAACTCACGGGCAAGAGCCCGCTTCGTATTGTGACGCCTGCCCAGCGGACGCCGATCACGTTTTAATAAAAGAACTCCTGACACAAGCAGGAGTTCTCTCGATAGTCTGTAAGAAAGACTTAGGCGTGCGCCGTGATAAAATCTGCCGCATCACTTACTGTCTTGATATTCTCTACATCCTCATCAGGGATAGTGACACCGAATTCGTCCTCGAATGCCATAACCAGCTCCACAAGGTCGAGCGAATCAGCTCCGAAGTCCTCAATAAAGGAAGATGACTCTTTGACCTCGCTCGCCTCGACGCCCAGTTGGTCGGCGACGACCGAAGTGATAGTCTTCAGTACTTCGCTTCTTTCCATACTGCACCTCCTTCACGCAACTCGTTTCGTAAGCGGCCGCCTCACAGCGATCGCTCTTTTGCATTAAACCACAGAGCTTATAGTCTGTTCAAGAGCTTGATGATACCACTTTGCGCGAGCGAGTAATACTCAATACCCTCATCGGTATCGTTCAGGTCAGAAAGCGTGCTGCCGGGGCCACTTTCGACGCAGATGACCGGCGCGTGTGCAGCAATGTGATCCATGGTCTCCCGCCATCGGATGGTATGGGTGACCTGTGAGGCCAACGGTTCAAGGAACTCCGAGCTGCCTGTGGCCACCTGTGCTGTCGCGTTCATGATCACGGGTATCTTCGCGTCCCGAAGTTCGGTCTGTCCGAGGATGCCACGATACCGATCCGCCGCTTTAGAGACCAGCGGAGTGTTGAAGGCGCCACGATGTGGGCTGAGCAGCACCTGGCGCGCCCCTACACTCTGCAGACCAGGCATCAACGCTTCAAGCACGCTCTGCACTCCACCGATGATAACCTGGTCAGCACTGTTATCGCATGATACCCAGACCTGGCCCTGGGAAGAGTTCGAAGCAAGAAATTTCCTGACATCGGCGACCGGAAGGCCCAGGATCACCAAGGTCGCCCCATCGCTGTCACGGGCGCCCTCTTCCAGAAGTCGGGAGAGTCTGACCACCAGGTCGAGCGCCGACGTCGTCGACAGCACGCCTGCATGGGCCAGAGCAGCGTATTCTCCTACATCATGGCCGGCCATGACCTGTGGACGCATGCCGACCCCTCGCGCGTAATGCGCCCAGAGATAATCAGCGATAAATAGCAAAGGAAAAGCGACTCGTGGTTCGGCGAGCAGGTTATCGGGGCCTGACTCGGCGATTTTGGTGAGCTGAAGTTCACTCAACCCTTCCGCCGCGTCGAGCAAGCGCGTCAGTTCGAGGTTCACATCAGGCAAGTTCTGCAAGTTACGCAACATGCCCTGATGCTGCGCGCCATAGCCGGTGAAGATGAGCGCGAGACTCTTCTGTCCCACTCAGGCCTCCGAAACCTCAGGGGCGTCCTGCGACGCACGCGATCGGTCTTCCTGCGCCTGAGCTACCTGGAGCGCAATATCTGCAACCACCTGTCCACGCACTGCTTTTGCCGTGGTAAGAATGCCAGCTGCGATAGCTTCGGCAGAGGAAGAGCCGTGCCCGATGCAGACCAGGCCGCTCACCCCCAGCAGGGGCGCGCCACCGTAACGGTCAGGGTTAAGGCGTTCCTTCAGATCCGCAAACTGCTTTTTCAAGATCAGAGCCGCAAGTTTTGAAGTGGTCGATGACATGAGCGCGCTCTTGAGCTGCCCTAAGACGAAGCTGCTTGAACCCTCAAGGGTCTTCAGCGTGACATTGCCGGTGAAGCCATCAGCAACGATGACGTCGGCTGCTCCGGTCAGCAAATCACGGCCTTCTACGTTGCCGATGAAACCCGGGGTTGCGTCGCTCAGCAGCTGGAAAGTTTCCTGGGCAAGCTTGCTGCCCTTCGTATCTTCTTCGCCAATATTGAGCAGCGCTATCCGGGGTTTTTCTACCTCAAGGACAGCCTGGGCATAAGTCGCACCCATTTGCGCGAACTGTACCAGATATTCAGGTTTGACATCGGCATTGGCGCCCGTATCAAGCAAGACCGTTGGGCTGACGCCGGGAAGGATCACCCCAATAGCTGGTCGCATGACCCCGGGAATACGCCCGACGATAAGCGTACCGGCCGCCAGGCAGGCGCCGGTCGATCCCGCGCTGAAGAAGCCATCAGCCTCTCCCTCTTTGACCAGGCGCGCCGCGACCACCAGCGAGGAGTCCTTCTTCGTGCGCACCGCATTGGCAGGATGCTCGCCCATCGTGATGGCTTCTGTAGTGGGATGAAGGAGGAGACGATCGCGTTGCTCGGCTGGCAGAGACTGCGCCAAGGCATCCAGTGCGTCCTGAGGGCCGGTGAGTATCACCTGCAGCGCATTATCACGCTGCAGCGCAAGGCTCGTCCCTTCGCAAACGACCTGAGGTGCAAAATCTCCGCCGAGGCCGTCGACGGAGATACGTGCGGTGATATTCATTAGTAATCCTTAATGTGACGATCACCTCGGGGTGTTTGTCACGCTTAAACAAGAGCAGGCCAGTTGGCTCAAGGCTCTCAAAGAGCGGGCGCTAGACCGCGATGACCTGCTTGCCATTGTAGGTTCCACAATGCGGGCACACCTGATGCGGGAGCTTTGGCTCGTGGCACTGCGGACATTCCTGTGTGGCCGCCGCTTCCAGGCTGTGGCTGCTCCGACGCGAGTTCGTTTTTGCGCGTCCTTTTTTCCTCTTAGGTACTGCCATGGTATTACTCGATTCCTTTTCTTATGTTTCAGACGGTTTCTCAGTATAGCAAACTTGCGCGCAGTAAGCAGAACTATACTGAGCAGTATGCTACGCGCTTGGTCTTAGCGCTGGATGGGTTTGCCCTGCAGGCGATCGCGGCCGCGCTGGACAGCGGTGAGCATCTTGCCAAGGTTGACCTCAAGGTTGGCCATCATCTCATCAGCATAGTCCTCGGCGCCCAAGCGGATCTCACGCTCGTTGGCACGAGCGTCATCCATGATCTCTGCCGCGCGGGTCTCCGCCTGACGAACGATCTCCGTATCAGCGACCAATCCACGCGCGCGCTCCTGTGCCTCCTCCAGGATTCGGTTCGCCTCGCGCTCCGCTTCCTCGGTCATCTCCTGGCGCTGCTTCACAATCCAGCGTGCCTGCTTCAAATCTTCAGGGTACTGGCTGCGTATCTCATCGATGATGTCGAAGATCGCATCAGGATCGACCATTTTATTGCTGCTCAGGGGAACCGACTTTGCTGAGTCGATAGCCTCCTCGATGCGATCGATGAGCTGCAAAATATCCATGTGCCACACCTTTCAAATCTGGTGATTCGGATTCTCTATATGCCATCACTGCACATAAAGAACAGAAGCGTATAGTATCATACGGCAAATCGAACCGGCATATTAAGAAGCGTTACCCTAGTTTTAAAAACCGTTACGGAGCGCCTTTTCAACACAGTTCGGCACCAGGCCATTTACCGGCCCGCCCAAAGCCGCGATCTCCTTGACCGCAGACGAACTCAGATACATGAACTCAGGCGCAGACATGATGAAGAGCGTCTCAACCTCGCTGTTCATACGCCCGTTGAGTGCCGCCATCTGGAATTCATGCTCAAAGTCAGTCATCGCGCGCAGACCCTTGACAATGACATCGCCTCCCTGGGCACGGACAAAGTCGATGAGCAGCGTTTCGAATGGAGCCACTCTGATGTTGTTCAGGTGTGCGGTCGCTTCCTGGATCAAGCCCACACGCTGATCCGCGGTGAAGAGCGGCCCGGTGCCGTTCTTGTGCTCCGATGCTGCCACACCCACGATCACCTCATCAAAGAGATGAGCCGCACGCTCGATGATATCGAGGTGCCCTGAGGTGATTGGGTCAAAAGTCCCGGGTACGACGGCGGTCGTCATAGTCTGCCTCAACTTTCTGTCAGGTGACAAAGTACCTGACCCTTTGTCACCTGATAACAACGGCACTGCTCAGGTAAGTCTTGCCATAGCGCGCCTGATGCACCTCATCATAACACGCAGGCCAGAGCGGTGGGGTGCGGCGCTCATGCTCGTAGACGACATAGGTCCCTGACGCGATCGCGCCTTCCTGGCGCAAGGCTTCCAATAGGCGCATCACTTCTTCTGCAGGGGTGCGATAGGGCGGGTCGAGCAGAACCAGATCAAAGGGGCCGAGCGGCGCCAGACGAGCAGACAGGACGAAAGCATTGCCTACCCTCAGCGTCGTACGCTCTTCAGCTCCGCAATGCTCGATATTGTTTCGCAAGATTCCTGCAACCGTATGGTCCGTCTCGACAAAGACCGCATGTACCGCGCCGCGTGAGAGCGCTTCAAGCCCAAGCGCTCCGGTGCCCGCAAACAGGTCTACTACCCGCAGCCCTTGGAGGTTCCCCAGGCGCGCTTCCACGTGCGAGAAGAGCGCCTCGCGGACTCGGTCGGCGGTAGGGCGAGTGCCCGCACTGCCTGAAGGCCCCTGCAGATTTCTGCCCTTATAGTCACCGGCGATGATACGCATAGGTCAGTTCACCGGCCCGTCCGCTGCAAGTTCTTCCTCCAGAGCAGCAATACGCAAAGAGAGTAGCGTCTCGGTATCTGCAAAAGCCAGGTCGGCGGCAAGAGGCCCTACGTCTTCATGCGCTGCATTGACAAGATCGCGATCTTCCAGTACGTCACCTAAGGCAAAACGCGCCAGACCGCTCTGCCGACTCCCCAGGAGTTCACCTGCCCCGCGCATCTCCAGGTCAAGCTCGGCCAGGCGAAAGCCGTCATCGATCTCGACCAGTGCCTGTAGGCGCTCGCGCGCCTCTGCATTTGCATGACGCGCCACAAGCCAGACCTGCCCGGCAATCTCGCCACGTCCGACCCGGCCGCGCAGCTGATGCAGCTGTGCCAGGCCAAAGCGATCAGCGTCCAATACGACCATGACCGTGGCGTTTAACACATCCACGCCGACCTCGATGACCGTAGTCGCCACCAGGACCTGGATTTCTCCTGCCCGGAAGCGCGCCATCGTCGCCTCTTTGTCCGCCGGGCGCATCTTGCCGGTCAGTATCTCGACCGAAAGGTCTTCAAACACTTCGGCCTTAAGCCGCGCTGCCTCCTCTTCGACCGAGCGCGCATCCAAAGTCTCCGACTCCTCGACCAGTGCGCAGACCACGTAGGCCTGCTGCCCCGCAGCAACAGCGGTGCGCACCGCATCATAAGCTTCCCCCAGCCTGGTCGCATCGATCAGTTGTGTGCTCACGCCAGCACCGGCGATGGGCCGGGTGCGCAGGTAGGATATCAGAAGGTCGCCATACGCAAGCAACGCAAGCGTGCGCGGGATGGGCGTTGCGGTCATGATCAAAACGTCTGGTGACTGGGCCTTTTTTTGCAGGCCCTGGCGCTGTTCGACACCAAAACGATGCTGCTCATCAATGATGGTCAGAGTGAGCGCCTTAAAGTTGATGTCCTCTTCCAGCAGGGCGTGAGTCCCGAACGCGACCGTGATGCTCCCGTCTGCGAGGCCCGCCTGGATCCGCGTGCGCTCTACCGGCGGCGTCGAGCTGGTCAGCAGCGCCCAGCTGATGCTCAGCGCATCGAGCTGAGGGCCTACCTTGTATGCGTACTGCTGCGCGAGCACTTCTGTAGGCGCCATCATCGCAGCTTGCGTCCCTGTGTCTGCCACGGCAACCAACGCGAAGGTCGCCACGAGCGTCTTGCCCGTGCCGACATCACCTAAAAGCAGGCGGTTCATTGCTTCGGGACGCCCGAGATCAGCCAGGATCTCGGTGGTTGCGCAGGCCTGGTCATCGGTCAGTGTCAGTGGCATCTCCGCACGAAAACGCGCAAGCAGAGGGCCACCTATCTCATGCGCCCATCCCCCGCTCTCGTTGCGCATGCGCCAGCCCCGCCGCGCCAGCAGCAACTGGAAGTCGAAGAACTCGCCATAGGCCAGGCGGCGGCGCGCCTGCTCGGCGCTTTGCAAGTCATCGGGAAAATGTAGTTGACGCAAGGCTTGCGCAAAGGGCATAAACCCCCGCGCTTCCAGTACTTCTTGCGGTAGGTATTCGGGGACATCGGCGTAATCGTTGACGGCCGCCGCGATGATACGCCTCATCCAGCCGACTGAGAATCCCTCAGTCGTAGGGTGTACGGGCAGGATACGGCCCAGGTTGGTCGGCTCTTGTGCGTGCGAAGAACCATCCGCAGAAGTTAATTTCTCATAAAAGGGCTGCACAATGCGATTGAGCCCATATTCCAGTTTGACCGTACCCGCAAAGGCTACCGTCTCGCCCGGTTGAAAAGCCTTTTTGACCCAGGGTTGATTCCACCACACGCCGATCAGCGTACCCGTGCCATCAGTCAACGTCACTTCGGTCACTAACAGCTTTGGGCGCGGACGGCGCTCCCGAACCGCATATACCTGGCCAATGACTGTTGCTTCCCCTAAATGGACTTCTGCCAAAGATGAGACATGCGTCAAGTCAAGATAGCGTAGTGGTTTGTGGTAAAGCAGATGCCCGATGCGCGTGATGCCGAGCTTTCCCAGCTGGGACGCACGCTCATCGTCAACGTAGCGCGCACTGCTGACCGGCGCTGCCCAAGCCTGCATACGCGCCGCGGGATTAACGCTGCTTGTTGATATTGCAGATGAGGCAGTCACGTAACCTTCCTCGGTAATTCGGCCCCAACGGGTCCGGTCCGTCCTGCAGCCCCTACGGCAGGCAGGGAAGACGATAGGTCAGTACGGCAACAGTGCCCGGCCCGCAGTAGATGCCAACGATGATGCCCACCTGGAAAGGACCATCATAGCTCGCCTTGAATCCAGCGTGCCCCAAAGCCTCGTTGGCTACCGCCTCAAGTTCGGGCTTGCTGGTAATAGCCAGGGAATAGTGCCATCCCTCGCCTGGCGTGTCTTCAACGGCGCGCTTTGCAAGTTCTGCCATCGCCTTTTTCGTGCCCCGACATTTCTTATAGGCATCGATACTGCCGTCCTCGAAGACACGCAATACTGGCTTTATGTTGAGCACAGACGCCAGCATTTGCGCCGATTTGCCTGCACGACCGCCCCGTACCAGAAACTCAAGGTTATCGACCAGAAAGTCGATATGCATCGAATCGCGAACAGCCGTGACCTGCGCCACGATATCGTCAAAAGGAACCCCTGCGTCACGAAGGTCTGCCGCAGCCAGTACCTGTATGGCTGTTCCGCGTGTCACCGCACGGGAATCGATGACCGTCGTCGGCACAGGTGACTGCTCCGCTGCCTGACAAGCCGCGTCATAACCTCCTGACAACGCTGATGACATGATGATTGCCAGAATATGTTTTGCGCCTGCCTCTGCCGCCTGCTTGTAGCAATCAAGAAATCTTCCCGGAGTGACCAGCGCGGTCTTGGGCAGTACCTCGGTATTCTCAAAGAGCGAATCCCAGAAATCCCGGGCGGTAAAATGCTCGGAGTCGGTTAGGGTGCCGTCTCCCAGGGTGATATGTGTTTCCAGCACACAGATCGAACGGTCGCGCGCTTCCTCGAGAGTGATATCACCGCAACCGTCAGTCACGATCGCCATATCGTTCTTTACAAAGATCTTTCCCATAGATTATTACCTGTCCCTGTATCGCTCGCTCTTGTTTTGACGCTATTCGACCGCCATGACCAACGGATAGAGCGGTTGCCCACCATCCTGAATATCACATTCAAGCTCCGGGTGCTGCTCTGACAGCATTGTACGAAGCCTGGCTAGATCCATCGCGTCAAGATCAACACCGGTCAACAGGGTGATTGTGCTGGCTTCTTCCAGCGGCAGGGTCTCAAGCAGTGACAGCGCGACCTCGGGGATGCTCGTGCCTTTGGCACGGATATCCTTGGAGCCAATGATACCGATAATATCTCCCTCTTTGATGTCGCCGACCGACGATTTGGCGTCCTTTATAGCTGTGGTGACCTCAGCGGTCGTGACCTCACTGGCTGCTTCACTCATCTCTGCCTGAAGCGTATCCAGGTCCATGCCCTCGTCGAAAGCCAACAGCGCTGAGAACGCTTCAGGGATCGAAGTCGTTGGCACAACGATCGTAGGCGCCTCGATCAGGGCGGCTGCCGTATTGGCCGCCATCACGATGTTGCTGTTGTTGGGGAGCAAAATGTAAGACTCAGCTGGAACGCTTTTTGCCGCCGCGACAAAGTCCTGTGTGGAAGGGTTCATCGTCTGTCCACCGGACACCAGAACGTCAACGCCAAGGGACTTCAGGATATTGCCGGTCCCCTCGCCCGCTGACACGGCGATGACTCCGATCTTTTTGGGAGCCACCGGGGTGGCGGGTTCAGACCCCTGGCCCCGCTCCGCCTGCTGGCGGCGCATGTTATGGATGTGGACCTCGGCTATCTCGCCCTGAGTGAGCGCATACGCCAGTACTTTGGAAGGATCATCAGTATGAACGTGGATCTTGTACTGTCCATAGTCGCCGACCACCAGTTCTGACCCGCCCTGGCTCGCGATGAAGTCATGCACAGCCTCGCGGTCGATCCCCTCACCAAACAGCAGGAACTCCGTGCAGTAGAGATACTCATCATCATCCCAGTCGTCGACCGGATTGACCGAAAGAACACCACGGGGCACAAACGCGGGCGCCTCGGCCTGCTCTTTGCCCAGAAGTATGTTGACCACCGCGTCGAAAATGATCGCAAGGCCAAAACCGCCCGAATCAACGACCCCGGACTCCTTAAGTATTGGCAGCAGATCGGGAGTACGCTGAACCGAGACGTGTGCCGCGGACGAGACAGTCTGGAGCGCGTCGTCAAAGGACTGCTCTTGCTCAGCTGCCTGACGCGCAGCCATAGCCATGTCACTCACTACCGTGAGCATCGTGCCCTCGACCGGCTTGCGCACTGCCTGGTAGGCAACGGTCTTCGCATGCTCAAAAGCCTGCGCCATACGCTCCGCGCCAGCGTTTTCATCCAACGAGGCAATGATCCCCTCGCAGATGCCGCGGATGATCTGCGACAGGATAACGCCCGAGTTGCCGCGCGCACCCATGAGCGACCCGTGGGTAGCCGCTCTCGTGATCTCTTCAAGCGTTGCGTCGGCGGGCAGGGTAAGTACCTCGCTGACCACTGACTCGAGCGTGAGACTCATGTTCGTACCTGTGTCGCCATCAGGCACCGGAAACACATTAAGCTTGTTGACTTCCTCGTGGCGAGACTTCAGGACGGCCGACGCACCAGCGATGACCTCCCGTGGGGATACCTGAACGGTCATAGGATTGATCACCGAACCTTCACATCAAGAACATGAACGTCGACACGCCCCACGGTTACCGATGCCTGGGAAGTTAACACGTAACGTACGCGCTCTGCCAGGTTCTTGCTGACCTCAGCGAGGTTAGTGCCATATTCGATGATGACATAGAGGTCCACATCAACAACTGTCATGCCCTCGCCGTCAAGGTCAATCGTTGTGATGCGCACGCCGCGCCGCAGTTTCTGTGCAGGCAGCAGTTGGACCACTCCTTCGACTAAGGTAGGCGCAGCCATAGCGACCACTCCATACACTTCAAGGGCACAATAGCCCGAGAGATCGGCCAGGACATCATTCGATATCTGGATCAAACCGGGTACGTTATTAGGCATGATCTGCTCTCTTTCAAAGGTTGCGGACACGGACAGAAGTCAAACAGTTATTATAAAGCAAGCGAGGCGTGCTTGTCAGCAGTTCGGGGCTGTGATAGCATGATTATTTGCGACTGGAAAGTCGCCCGAACAAACAAACCATATAATCTATCAAGGAGTTCATTATGTCACAGGTCTGCGCAATATGCGGGAAGCATCCCACGGCGGGGCGCAACATCAGCCACTCGCATCGGGTCACTAACCGGACCTTCAAGCCCAATATCCAGAAAGTCACTGCTCTGCACGAAGGCAAGGTACAGAAGATCAATGTCTGCACCAAGTGCCTGAAAGCGGATAAAGTAGAGCGGGTCTATTAGTTACGGCGCCCTCTCGCGTCCTCTGGCTTTAGAGGAGAGCGAAACGCCCGGTCAGTGCGACCGGGCGTTTTTTATGCGTATTGCCCTATGAAAAGGGCGGCGCCTGTCTCAACGACAATCTGGGGTTGCCCGCCCTGTGGTTCGTTCGAGATGCCCCAGGTGCTGAGCGGCTCAAGACGCGCTGAGTCAAGCGGCCAACGGGCATTGCGCACGGTTACGATGGCTGGCTCAAGCGCGACGACGCCGAAGGTCGTTACGGGCTCTGCGCATTGATAGGTTTGACCGGCAAAGACAGGTGTGATGAATTGCTGCGTATCACGCACGGTCGTCTGAAGCGCAGGATGACGTAACAGTGATCCGAAGATACCGAGCTGCTGGTCAAGTCGGCCCCCAATCGCTCCGATCACCGTAGCGGTTGTCGCTTCACGTTGCTCGCAGACGTCCAACGCGAGGTCAAAATCCGAGTAGTCTTTGTCTGGAGACACCAACTGGAATGCGGTTCCCCGCTGGCGCGCCCAGTCCTGGTCTTCCTCCGTGGCAGAGTCCCCATCCCCCAGGAACAAGTCCGGAGCGACCCCTCGCTCGCGAAACCACGCCAATCCTCCGTCGACCGCGATCGTGAGATCGTAGTCACACGGGTCTTCCTGGTCAGTATCGCCTGCAAGCACGCAGGCCAGAAGCGCGCTCTGTTGACGGGGCTCAGACATTAGCGTTTGCCTTGACTTGGTAGCGCTGTGACAGGAGCGGCAGTATGACTGGTACTACAACCGCCAAGATAACCGCGCAGATAAATCCAGCTGGCAACAGATAGCTCAGGTTGTAGGTCGCCGAATAAAGATAGACGTTCTGGCCTTTAGGCGCATTGCTCGCAAAGAAGATCACACCCGAGATGAAGTGCGGGACGAAGCGGCAGGAGACCCCCAGCAGCGTAGCGATGAACGCGAACGCCGCTGCCGGCGCCCTCTTGCCATGCGCCAACAGCTGGCGCGTAAGGGGCGCCAGCAGGCCAGAGAACCCCACACAGGCAAACGCCAGTGGATAGTCAAGAAAGACCTGGAAGACATTGACGATAAAGGGTTCCAGCATCAGGTCGATCAGGCCGCAAAGCGCGCCGACCACCATGCCCCAGCCCGGGCCGTAGAGCAACGCAAACAGCACGATCGGCACCATTGAAAACGATATAGTCCCCCCCGCGATATTGATCGGCAGGCGAACATTGAGATACTGCAGTACCGCGAACAGCGCAATGCAGAGACCTGCTTCGACCAGGGTGTGGATTCTGAGTGAAGTGCTGCGAGCGCTCATCGTTTCTCCTTATCTCTTCGGGGAAACGATGGGCGAAGCCCTGCAAGCGCCGCATTACCGGCGCCGTCGTTTCGGTCGCGCGGTAAGCCCGCGCCTCTCAGCTGCCGCTTTTGGCAGCTCCCGATCGTTTAATACGCTTACGAGTGTAACACGGCGAGCAGCTTGCGGAGCGCATCGCCGCGGTGTGAGATCGCCGTCTTCTCTTCGAGAGTGAGCTGAGCCATACTGCGACCCGGAGTAGCGTCCGGCAAAAACAGCGGATCGTAGCCAAAGCCATTATTGCCCTGTGGCTCAAATCCGATCGAACCCTCACAGGTCCCCGTCACGGTCAGGTAGCCATAACCTGGACGATCTATGATCGTGTTCAGGCCCACCACAACCAGACAAGAGACGAAGCGCGCGCGGCGCCGCTGCGCTGGCACTCCCTCCAATTCCCGCAAGAGCTTCTCGTTGTTACCCGCGTCATCATGCTCGACGCCACAGTAACGCGCTGAGTAGATGCCAGGCGCGCCATCCAGCGCATCGACCACAAGCCCGGAGTCATCGGCCAGCGAAGGTAACCCCGACACATAGTGCGCCGCGTGCGCCTTGATGGCAGCGTTGTCCTCAAAAGTGGCTCCGTCCTCAACGGGATCAATGAAGTCCGGGTAGAGCTCATGGACCGCATCGAAGCCTATCCCCGCCAGTGGGCTGTCTGCCGCAGCACCCAATGCCGCGGCAATCTCGACCACCTTGTGTGCATTGCCAGTCGCAACGACGATCGTCGGCGTCTCTCCCCTTGCGTCACTCACCGGCCAACACCGATTTCTGGATCGCCATCAGTTCCTTGATGCCTGCCTCGGCCAGGTTCAGGAAGCCGTTGAGCTGGTGGCGCGAGAACGAGACCCGCTCCCCTGTGCCCTGGAGCTCGATGAAGTTGCCCTGGTCGTCGCAGACCACGTTCATGTCAACCTCAGCGTGACTGTCCTCTTCGTAGTCAAGGTCGAGCAGCGCTTCCCCGTCGACTAAGCCCACACTGATCGCCGCCACTTGTCCCGTCAGCGGCATGCTTGAGATCATGCCGGCTTCCTTCCAGGTCTGGAGCGCATCGTGCAGCGCGACATAGGCGCCGGTGATCGAAGCGGTGCGCGTGCCGCCGTCGGCCTGGATCACGTCGCAGTCGACCGTGACCGTGACCTCGCCGCCCAGGCCGCCCAGATCGATCACCGTGCGCAGGCTTCGTGCGATCAGGCGCTCGATCTCAAGTGTGCGGCCTTTGGCGCCGTTGCGCTCGCGGCGCGTCCGCTCGCCTGTCGCAGTGGGAAGCATGGCGTACTCGGCGGTCACCCAGCCCTGACCAGACATCTTGCGCCAGCTTGGCACTTTGTCCTCGATCGTGGCCGAACACAGTACGTGCGTGTCGCCACAGCGGATAAACGCCGAACCATAAGCGTTCTTGCTGACGTTGCGCTCGATAGAAACCGGACGCAATGCGTCGGCGGTGCGATCATAACTGCGTGAACTCATTGAAAGATATTCCTTTCTGTGGTGACAGAATGGGGACAGGCACCATTTTGTCACGCTCACCTATTGTGACAAACACCCCTGGGGTGTTTGTCACCTCTATTATAAATCGACAGGCAAAACAGGCAACGGCGAATCGTCCATGATACGCGCGCCGAGCCGCGCGAAGACCTCGGGGTCGCCCGTGGTAAACATCTGCCAGGATGAATACACGACATGGCCAAATGTCGCTGCGTTGCCGCGTCGCGCCAACGTTGCCTTTACTTCGCGCGCGGTCTCTTCGGCCGAGCTGATAAGCGTCACTCCCGGGCCGACTACCCGCTGGAGTGCGGGCGCAAGTATCGGATAGTGAGTGCAACCCAGCACCAACGTGTCGATTCCCGCTTCCACGAGCGGGTCGAGTTGGCGGTGCGCCAGGTCGAAGAACTCATCCGGGATCCAAACCTCCCCTTCGCCATTATGGCTCAGGCCCTCCTCGACGATGCGCACAAAGTCCGGCGTCGCCACGCTGGTCACCTGCAGGCCTGCGTCATTACTCAGCAGAGCCCGCTCGTAAGCGCCTGAAGTGATCGTGCCCTCCGTGCCAATGACGCCGACGCGACGATTGCGCGTCGCCTGTGCCGCCGCGCGCGCGCCGGGATCAATGACCCCAATAATAGGAACCGGGAACTCCTCCTGCGCAGCCTCAAGAGCGACCGCCGTCGCCGTATTGCAGGCGATAACGATGAGCTTCACACCCTGATTCTGCAAGAAATGGCAGACCTGCAGCGCGAAGTCGCGCACCTCTTCTGCCGGACGCGGCCCATAGGGACAGCGCAGTGTGTCACCCAGATACATGAGGCTTTCACCAGGGAGCAGATCGGCGATCTGGCGCATGACCGTGAGCCCTCCGAGCCCGGAATCAAATATCCCGATCGGCTCACGATTGCGTGATGTATCCCTGTTCTTCATGCGTTTCAGTATAGCGAGAGCGGGCCTGCGCCCGCTCTCATTGCTGCCGTCTTGTCATCCGCTGACAGAGTTACCCCTGGGGTAGTTTTGTCACCTGATCAGGAGCGCGATCTCAAGATCAACCACGCACACCCATAGATTGCACCCATTATCAGGTTTACAGCGATCAACGTAAACATTACCGCAGTGTTAAATACGCCAGCGACTATTATGGCAAATGCAGCGAGAATGATCGTGATCGCGGCAGTAAGCGACGTAGCCCGTTGCTGGATCGCTACATTGCGTTCGTCCAGATCACGCACACGACGATTCGCTTGCGCCTTTTTATTAATCAGCAAGTACAGGTTAATGATCACAAAAACCGCAGCAGCACCCATAAAACCGACGCCGAATCCACGATAGAAACCTTGCATGGACTCGCTGAGCACATGAACAGAAATTCCTGCATCTTGCAGTGAGGCGACCGTCTTTGCATTAGAACCAACGAATGAGATAACGATCGCAAGCGCACCCCAGATAAACATGGCGATCATAAGAGCCAGGCGCATTTTCACTTGATGTTTGTATTTCAATGTGCTGGAAGCAAGTACTCCCTCTGCCATTCCCATGATGTTCTCTCCCTATTTCCTGCCCGCCTCTGCTCCGGGCATATCGTCAGTATCGATCAGAAACACCTCTTCGATCGTCAGGTCAAAATAGCGAGCGATCTTAGCAGCCAGTACGAGCGAAGCGGTGTACTTCCCCGTCTCAAGAGACGTGATCGTCTGGCGTGTCACGCCGACCGCTGTCGCCAGTTCCTCCTGCGATAGCTTGCGCTCTTTACGCAGCTCCTGGATCCGTGTCTTCATCACGATATCTATTGATGTTCCTTCGTTATCTATGCAAAGCCTGCTTTACATTCTTAGTATAGTAAGCTTTGCAATCCATGTCAAGCAAGCTTTGCAAAGAATTTACTCATTTACTCATTTCCCCTTAGGCAATGTTCTCCATAACTGCGGATAATCAGAGCGGGCATTAAATACACGGTAAACGAATACCGTTGTCTCGATGTGGCGATATACACAAAGATAATGACCTACAATCAGCCCCCGATAACCCAGAGATTGCAGTGACTTGTCGGGTAATACAACTCCCATATCCGGGAACCGACACAGATGCTCCATTGCATCATAGAGTGCATTCGTTATCTTACGCGCAGATTCTGGTCCCACGTATGAGAAGTGGAGCAGAGCGATCCTCTCCAGGTCATACTGGGCGGATGTCAGGATACGGAGATCAAACTTGGGTTCCATAGATAACTTCCAGGCTTGCGCGCGAATTCTCTATCGAGAAACCTTCATCCCCTTGCTGGCGAGCCCGTTCAGCATATTCCAAACTGGCTTCCAGCTTAACAAGTTCTTCGCGTAGCTCAAACGCCTCTATGCTCATCACCACAAGATCACCTTCGCCATTCTTGGTGATATAGATAGGTTCCTGCGTCTCTTGCGCCAAAGTCGATATAGCATTGTAGTCGCTGCGCAGAGCGGTTGATGATTTGATCAACATCTTTATCTCCTCAGAATAATAACTTTATTCTAGTATTATTCTATCAGATATCAGGCGACGGAATCATTTCGTCTGAGCAGGCGCTGATGAGCGTAGCGTACTAACGCTACGTAAGCTCATCAGCAACGAACTCAGACGGAAGGAGGCCGAGCCTAGTACAACTCGCCATAGCGCTTGGTGTAGAACTTCTTCACCACGCTCACCAGTATCAGGTACGCGACGATCGTCACAAGCAGCACCGCGTAGAAGATCAGCGGCGGACGGGCGAAACCGAGCGTCGCTGCCAGCGGCGTATACGGGAGTACGCCGCCCACCAGGATGCCGCCGATCGAGAACAGGATCAGCGACAGGCTCGCGCGGCTCTGGATGAACGGTATCTTCGCGGTGCGCAGGGTGTGCAGCACCATCGTCTGTGTCAGCAGCGACTCGATGAACCACATCGAGTGGAACTGCGCGATAAAGCCCGCCTGCCCCGTGGCGCCCAGCGCGTGATATCCGGCCCCCATGGCCAGCGGCGCCAGCCAGAAGAACGCTACCAAGTACGTGGTGATGTCAAACACCGAGCTGGTCGGCCCAAAGAACGCCATGAACGAAGATATCGTCGAGGCGTCCCAGTTGCGTGGCTTGGCCAGAAATTCCTCGTCAACGTTATCAAACGGGAATGACGTGCAGGTGATGTTGTAGATCATATTCAGCAGAAGGATCTGCAGCGGCAGCAAGGGTAAAAATGGCAGGAAGATGCTTGCCGCCAGCACAGAGAACATGTTGCCGAAGTTCGACGAGCAGGTCAGCTTGATGTACTTGATGATGTTGGCATAGACCTTGCGGCCTTCCACCACACCCTGCTCAAGCACCATGAGGTCCTTTTCCATCAGGATAATGTTGGCTGATTCCTTGGCGATGTCAACGGCCGTGTCCACGGAGATTCCCACGTCGGAGGCCTTCATCGCAGACGCGTCGTTGATGCCGTCGCCCATGTAGCCCACGGTGTGCCCGTTGGCGCGCACCGCGCTCACGATGCGCTGCTTCTGCGCTGGCGAGAGCTTGGCAAACACCGACACGCCCTCGACCGCGGCCTTCAGTTCGTCGTCGCTCATCGACTCAACTTGCGACCCCAGCATCAGCCCCGACACCTCGATGCCCAACTGCGAGCAGACCGAGCGCGTCACGGCGTCGTTATCGCCGGTCAGCACCTTGATGCCTACGCCGTGCTCGCTGAGCGCCGCGATGGCCGCCTTGGAACTCTCCTTGGGCGGATCCAGGAACGCCAGATAGCCGATCAGCACCATGTCGGCCTCGTCGGCCACGGAGAACTCCCCCGCTGGCCGCGGGTTGGTCTTCTGCGCGATGCCCAGTACGCGCATGCCCTGCGCGTTGTACTTCTCGACCGTGGTCATGACACGAGAGCGCAGCGCGTCGGTCAGTTTCTCGACCTTGCCGCCGCCCTGATCCACGTAGCCCGAACAGTCAAGCATCTCCTCGATAGCGCCCTTCGTGATCATCTGGGTCTTGCCACTCTGGTCTTCAACCACAACCGACATGCGCCGGCGCTGGAAGTCAAACGGGATCTCGTCGACCTTGTGATACTCTTCCTTCAAGTGCGAGATATCGACGTCGTGGCCGTGATCGATGATCGCCTGGTCAAGCAGGTTGCGCAGCCCCGTCTGGAAGTAACTGTTCAAAAATCCGTGGCGCAGCACTCGCGTGTCCGGGTTGCCGTTAACGTCAAGCGAGTACTCCAACGTGATCTTGTCCTGCGTGAGCGTGCCGGTCTTGTCCGTGCAGAGAAAGTCCATGCCGCCGAAGTTCTGGATCGAGCCGAGGTTCTTGACGATGACCTTCTTGTGCGACATCGTCACGGCGCCGCGCGCGAGGTTGGCGCTCACGATCATCGGCAGCATCTCCGGCGTCAGGCCGACGGCCACCGACAGCGCAAACAGCACCGCCTGCATCCAGTCGCCCTTGGTAAAGCCGTTGACAAACAGCACGATCGGTACCATCACGAGCATGAAGCGGATCAGCAGCCAGCTGACCTTGTTGACGCCGACCTCAAAACCGGTCTTGGTCTTGGTGGTCGTCACCGTCTTGGCGATCTGGCCAAAGTAGGTATCGCCGCCCACCGCCAGCACCATACAGGTGGCCGAACCAGAAACCACGTTGCTCCCCATGAACACAAGGTTGTTATCGTCGAGCGGGTTTGCGCTGGATTTCTCCAGCGAGTCTGAGAACTTCTCGACTGGCTCTGACTCGCCGGTCAGCGAGCTCTGCCCGATGAAGAGATCCTTGGCCTGGAGCACGCGCATGTCGGCCGGGATCATGTCACCGGCGGCCAGCAGCACCACGTCGCCGACCACGATCTGGTCGATGGGCAGCTCGACCGAGTCTGAATTACGCATGACCGCGATGGTAGTCTCGATCATGGCCGAGAGCGCCTCGGCCGCCTTACCGGATCGCGTCTCTTGCAGGGTGGACAAAGTTCCGCTGATGGTAACCAACACCACAATGATGATGACTTCCGTCAACGACTTCGAGCCCGGCGCCGCAAGTATGAAGTCGGTCACAAACGAGACGATCGCGATGGCGAGCAAGACGACCGTAAACGGGTTGATAAACGAGCTGAAAAGCTGCTTGAGCAGCGAGAACCGGTGGGCCCGCGCGACCACGTTGGACCCGTAGCGCTCCCGCGCCCTTTCCGCGGCCGCGTTGTCATGGCCGGACCTACCAGCTACGTTGTACTTGACGTAAAGCTGATCGGTCGTCATCTGCGCGCCCCCGATGAGACGCTCCTGAGCCGCGCGCGTAGCAGCGCTGACATTGCCCCCGGCAAGCGCGGCATTCTTCTTCTTTGGCATTGGCTTCACCCCTTTCGTGACATGAAAAGTACAGGGGTGCTTGAAACGCAGGAATGCAGAGAGCGGAACGAACTTCAGCTCAGTGCAAGGATCTCACCTTAGAGCGCGCGGCATGGACACACGTCACTCGCGCGCACTACGCACAAGCACAATCGAACAGTCTGTTTAGCAGCAGGTCCAGCGTCCATGCAAGTCACCTCCTCAGGTCGAGAGCGAAGAGCGCAGCCACAAGTGCAGCGCCCGAAAAACCGTTACCACGATAACACGTATCTCCCACCAGCAGCAAAAGAAATATCAGTTATCCTCTTAGTTGCCCTCTTTGTTGATCTCTTCAATCAAAACATCCAGCATTGTTTCATTGTAAGCAGAAAGCGGCAGAAGCCTTTGGGGCAGGTATTTCTCCGCCAACGTGATGACTTCTTCGACATCCGTAACCTTCAGGCGTTGGATCAGAAATCGCACATCTTCCAGGTCATGAGAACCTGGGAGATAGCGGAGCGCTGCCGCCTTAAGGGCCAGCAGAGCTTCAGCGGATGCTACTTTCATGGTGATTGCTGGTAGTGTTATGAAATCTTGCGCATCAGCAACTATCGCGTCGGTAATGAGACTCTTGCCATCGTCGTTGAGCCAGTCATCTACCGTGTCATTATCCGCTGCAATTCTTCGTACGGCTTCAATAATGCTGCTGCGATCGTCCCCATTAATCAATACATCCAAATCATGAGTCGTGGACCGCGCACCATAGTACATAGAAAGCGCTCCGCCGCCAAAGAGGATAATGGTGGTCTTCTTCCCCTCGTGCTCCAAGCAAACTGACAGTTGCGACAGAAGCTGAAGAAACTCTTCCGGAGTAAATGCCTCTTTCATCTTAGACCCTTGTTAGCGCATTAGCCGAAACGAAAAGATTACGCCGGGCGAACTCGACGGGCGCTTCTTCTCTAAGGATCTCTGCGAGGTCAGCCCGCGTCTCTTTGTACGGGCGATACCCATATATCGCTTCACCCTCAGCAAGAAAGTACCGTGGCTTATTAACCCATACAGGAACTTGCAGCTTAAAATCATGTGCGAGTTTTTCGGCAGTAGCCGCATAGTTTACTGCCATCATCTTTTCAAGTGCAGAGGATGCCGGCGGTTCTTTATCAAGAGAAGCTTGCTTTTTTGATTGTGGCAAACGATAGAATTCATCCAGAAAATTGCCCATCACAACATAGTCAGGCATACCCGCCTCAAGCTGACGCACTGCATCAGCAAAATCCTTTGGACGGGAAAGGGCTCTCTGTTGAAGTTCCATAGACATGTTCTTATTATACCAACCACCTCCGACATCACTTTTCGCCTCAACCGCTTTACCGCTGCGTGCTTCCAACTGTGCGATCAGGCTGATCTGTTCTTCGGGTAGTAATAAACCTTTTTGTGGCGCCCTTTCTAAAGCCTGGCGAATGAGGTACGCAGGCACACCATCATCGATACATTGTGCAATCGCAAGTGGCAGTCTAACGGTTGGAATGCCCTCCCACCAAGTAACCTGCTCCGGAGCCAGATCCGCATGATGCAGCGTATAGCCCTCTCCACCCGCACGGTTTATGCGACGCCGTTTTGCAACAGCAACATGAATATTCGCCGGATTGATATCACTTACCTCGTAAACCTCAAGAGCAGTATCGTGGCTCAGGCAGGCCTCTGGCGCGCCCGTCCATAACACCGCCAACATATACCGATCATGTTGAGTGGGCGGTACTTGAGGCACGCGGTACACCCCATGAGCAACTTTATCCAGTCTGTCTCGGCGCGTTAACATTGCGACCGCTGGTTGCGTAACACCGGCATCCCTAGCTTGAGCAAAAGTAACATAACCATACTGATCCAATGCAATTTCACGAAGCATATCAATATTTGTAACAATCTCTTTCATACAAAAAGAATAACATATTGTAATGGTTTTTACAAACAAGCATGCAACGATACGGTTCAGCGCCCTGCGCCGTAGCTAGTCGTCTGGGGCAGTTGGGGCGACCTTATCAAGCCACTCTCTGAGAGGGATATAGCCGGTCTTTTTTCCATTCCATATCCTTTTGAACTTGATGTACTTGTCGTTGCGAAGCCTGCTTTCAGGTATCAAACGATAATACTGAGAGCTTCCGGAAAGCGCTCGGGAGTTTTTCTGCCAAGATTGGGTAGCGATATCTCCGCTGTTCTCAGGATAGATAATATCTTCTGCCGGGATCGTACCGCTCGAATCGACGCTTGATCCTGACTTCGCCCGAAAATATTCCTTCTCTGCCATCGACCTGGCTTTACCAAATCCGCAGCTATCGCATGCGAAGATCTTCACCAGCGCTACAGGAGTGATCGTTGTTGTATGAGGGAGGTTCGGTTCAAACTGTATATGCTTTTTCACCACACCAAAGATATAAGCGTTCTCAGTCGGTTGTTGGCATTTCCTACAAACTCCACTCATACTCGTTTACCTCCTTGGCTTGTACGACTCTGTCAATATTTATAAGCGGGAGCAAGCCTCGGCTCAACGCAAAATCGAGCCAAAGTCCCCCCTCCTCCTCGGCCGCCTTGCCGGACCGCGCCTCTTGCAGGGTGGACAAAGTTCCGCCACCCCTCTTTTTTGGTATTGGCTTCACCCCTTTTCGTGACAGGTAGAAAAAACAGGGGGGGACAAGAAACGCAGCAGAGAGAAGAGCAGTGGTAAGTTCAGCTCAGTGCAGGGAGTCTAACCTAAGAGCGCGAGGCATGGACACACGTCACTCGCGCGCTTCACGCACAAGCACAATCGAACAGTCTGTTTACCAGATCTCTAACATCTCGAAGGAGAAATTCGGACGCTTCTTGATGTTCTACCCTTCCTCCTGCTCCTCTACGATCGCTCCCGCCAGTTCGAGAGAACTGGAATCTCCACGTAGTTTAGCGACTTTGCAAAACACCAAGGACGCCTTCCCGGGAGTGATCTGGAAGAACCCAACTCGCGCATACGCCCCGAGGCCAACGTGTCACGCGCATGCAGCGAATCATCAATCATGTCAATGAGCTCGTGGGTGTCGCGCTCGACCTCCGCCGGATTATCCACATGATAGAACATCAGAGGTTTGATACGAGAACGGGTTTTCGTTCTATGCGATGTGCACCTATCGTTATAGCTTTCTGTATGGCCAACTGAGTTTTTACTTCACTTCAAGTGGCGATATTTTTTTGAACACGCCCGCAATGTTGGTATCCACCCGACCTTTACTGATATTAGTGCTGCGCAAAAAACAAGAAGTCCAACAACTGGCCACAGCTCTGACGGATGTACATCACCTCCGCCTGAAAACCATTTCACTACGTTAAACGCAAGAGCACTAAAAATACCGCCACAAATAAACAGAGCGACTTCCACCAAAGACTGTAAGGTATCTGCGCGCTGACTCAGCAAATTTGCGTAGATCAGACGGTTTACCTCAGGAATCTTTAAAAGCTTTTCTTGGGAAGGATAAGGTATCGTTTTCCAGAATGTGACAATATATTCATCCTGCCTCATGTTTGTAAGTTGTTTAATTTCATCGGAATTAAAAAGAGTCAAGATTCCATTTTTGCTATCAGCTCCGTTTTCTTTTGCTGCTGCTTCTCTTTCTCTTACTTCACGTTTGATTGCTTTGTTACTTCTGTTGAGGTTGAGGAAACATCTGAATGAAAACGGAAGTACGATAATGGAACACACCAGAACAATAATTGTTGAAATACTCATTCGTCTATCCCCCTGTTCGCCGAAAAGGGCACCCTCGACAAATGAAAGACCATGGCAATTGCGTATGATACTCCTGTAAAAAACATGGCTGCGATTAGAACCAATGCGGAAATCAAAGTGACCGCAGACGACCGCTCAATAAATTTATGAAGAGTAATAGCACTTATACAGAGTAACGCCGTTAATGAAATCAAAAAGTAGAGCGAGCTTCGAGATCGAAAGAACCCTTTCCAGCCGATTAATACAAAGAGCGGTAAGAGCTTTTCTTTTGAGTCAGGTTGCACCATAAGCTCTTCATCTCTTCTCATAGGGAGCCCCCAATATCGATAATTCTTCAGTCTAAGCAAAAAGCGAGCTTTTTCACCGTCCATCTGCTGCCTCCCATTCTTCAACTTGCGGCCGTAGGTACTGTTCATAATCAATTGGAGCTACCGTTCCAGTTATTCGTAAGGTTGTGTCAAGCTCCATCAAAAAATGAATCAGCGCATGATCGCTGTTCTCAATAATGATCTGTGGGGGTATTTGCTCATCAGACCGTTTTGCGAAGACACTGATACCATCAGCTGAACAAATGAAATTAATTGCCTCGTCGTTGTCGAGTTCACTCAACGCCTTACAGAGCGAATCTGAATTATCGTTTTTCCATCCATATCTATCGGCAACAAGGATTCCGAAAATTGGCTTTAGGGAAATCGCACCTTGTTTGCCGGAAGGATTGTCGTGGAATTCGCCAGCAGTCCTATGGAGTCTTCTGACAGAGGCGATTTTCTTACCAGCATAATCTACATTGCCCTGAATCTTGTTCTTGCATTCAACAACGCAATACACGCTTTCGGCCGGAATCCAAGTTTTGCCATCATGCTCCCAAATCCGAGGAGTATAAAACTCATCGTAGATCACTAAATCAATCTGATCGCTACGCAATCCACGAGAATCGATAATGGTTGCATCATGCAACACTGAATACCTGTTAGGTAGATACTTCTTAAAGAAAACTTCCCAGCTGCATTCAGCCGCATCGCCCGATGATCCCTTATGGGGTTGTTTCCTTGCACCATACAGATTATCTTGCATCTCCTTTTGAAGGTCTTTCCAGTGCTGCTGCAGGTCGATGTTCTGTTCTTGTTGATTCATGTCATAGTCCTTCCACAATTTTCCCATGCTGCTTTTCTGGTCCCTCCCAAACGCCAGTAGCAAGCCATCTATCGTAAAAGTGAAGCCAAACGGCACACCAAGGAATAATAACTCGTGCTAAGCTCGATGTTTCTTTCCAAGGCTCATTGTCGGGATCACTAGGCCAGTAAAGACACATTGACCCATCATCATATTTGTGTAGACATCCTGGATCAATCTGCGGATCAACCATAAAAACTTTCGGCGTACCATTATGTCCATACTCAATCCTAATTTTGTACTTATTGCCAACGACCGTGGTGAGAACACCAATCCACTGCGAACCATCACCATACCCTATTTTTATGAATTGGGGAAATCGAGCGTGTATCTCAGAACCCTGCTCGGCTGATGTCAGCCGAGGGCTTTGCCCTCTCCAAAATGATGGTTGATCCTTGGGCATCCTATTCCCCGTATGCTCTTACTGGTTTTACGGGAATAGGGTTTTGTGTTTTAGTAGCTGACGCAAATAAACTTCCACTGCTAGATATGACGGCAGTTCCCGCAAGAACACTGTCCTTCATGTTCAAGCTATTAGAAACTGCATCATCACTGGGCCAGAGAGAACCGAACAATTTTTTCCATTGCGCCTTTTGATCATCCAGCCCTTCGACATTAATAGCGTTTGTAGCCATCTCTTTAGCGAAAACAATCTTACTGTAGAAACTCTCCCAATAATCAATTGACCAATCAGCCTCCAAAGGAGTCTTCATCGCAGGATCAATAATGACCGGAAACGCACCGTCTGCGACAGAAGAAAGCCTCTCAGAAATATATGTGAACAAATCAGCGAGTATTACTGGATAGCTATCATCCGGGTGGACTGCTTGCTCGTTAAACGCATCATACGTTAATATTTCAAGCCAGTAGCTCTTCGGTTTTTTGTAAGTCATATTCTCATCGCGCCAGGCTTTGAGCAGCCTAATCACTGGCAGCACCTTACCATCCATGCTTTGATTAAGTGTGCTTAGGAGATCTCCATACCGTAGCGGCATGGAATCTATTGTTTTTGTCAACTAGGAATTCCCCAAAACAACGGACAGGAATTCCCCACTTCAATGGTGGGGAATTCCCCGAAAAAACGGAAGTGGGGATTTCTGAAGTGAAGGCGGGTATCCCGTGGTTCG
>Ga0123354_10000015_pt1 | contig 144283 bp, 129 predicted proteins | sample TergutLab28metaG_2_FD_97872 | JGI IMG/M metagenome (GOLD analysis project Ga0123354, IMG submission 97872) | Labiotermes labralis P4 segment gut microbial communities from Petit-Saut dam, French Guiana - Lab288 P4 | ecosystem: Host-associated > Arthropoda: Insects > Digestive system > Gut ... | reverse complement strand
AGTCGAGCGTGTCTACAACATAGTTGTGGAACAGGGAGAATATTAGATGCTGAATATTTCCGGCATACCGATAGAGGTACGCAAAAAAAGTATCAAAAATATGCACCTTTATGTGAAGCCACCGGACGGCTATGTGACGGTATCCGCTCCTCTTGCCATGAGCGATGAAGCGATAGAGCGGTTTGTGCGGACAAAAGTCAGTTGGATAAAGGCGCAAGTTGACAAATTTGATAATCAGCCGCGTCAGTCGGAACGGGAATATGTATCCGGTGAAACGCTGTATGTTTGGGGCAAGCGGTATTATTTGCAAGTCAACTACGAAAACAAGAACTCACTTGCACTGTTGGGAAATAAGGCTGTACTGAGCGTTCGTAAGGAAAGCACTATTGAACAGCGAAAAAATTTTGTTCGGGAATGGTATCGTAAACAATTAAAGACTGAGATTGCGCGCATACTGCCAAAGTGGGAGAAAGTCACAGGTTTGAAGTGCGTATACTGGCAGACGAAGTACATGACTACTTGCTGGGGGGGCTGCAACATAAGAACAGGCAAGATATGGTTTAACCTCCAGCTTGCCGAGAAAACGCCTGAATGCCTTGAATATGTTATTTTGCATGAATTGATTCACTTCGTAGAGAAACACCATAACGAACGATTCGTTTCGTTGATGGACAGGTACATGCCGATGTGGAGAGGGGTTAGGGCAACACTGAATAGACAAACGCTGAACTATATGGAATCAAAACGAGGTGAGCTTCTTTAAAATTTTGCAAGGCATGCTAAAAACTTGCGTAGGCGCGGTTGCTTGAGAGCCTGTCGTCTGTGGGATAATACCCGGCAAACGTTCACGAGGAAATCAGTCATGCATAAACGTATCCTTATTGCTTATGATGGCTCACAAGCCAGCCGTTACGCGCTTGATGAATGCCTGATGTTCAATCCGCGCGATTCGGAAATTCACATCGTCGCGGTGATCCATGATCTGGCGGTTTATACGCTGGCGGGCGAGTATGTGCCGGCGCTGGCGTTCGATCAGGATGCCAAATCCGCCGAGAAAGACCTCGAAGCGGCGCAATGGTATCTGGCGGCGCACAGTTTGCCGGCGCGCACGCACGCGGTGACCGGCGAGCCGGTGGAAGTCATTGCGCGGCTGGTCAAGGAGCTGGGCATCGATTTGCTGATTGTTGGCCACAAGCGCGAGCAGAGTTTTGCGGCGCGTTGGTGGAAAGGCTCGACCGGCATCGGCCTGATGGATAAGGTGCATTGCAGCATTCTGATCGCGCGCGGCGAGGCTGCCGACAAAGCCAACAAGTAGCCTCAGGGGTGAGAATCCCTTGATTTTTGATAGCGGCGCGGCATATCTATTATAATTTCTGGTTTTACTGAAACCGTTCCAGAAAATGACGCTCGCTAAAAGTTTCGACCCGGCGGAGATTGAGCACCGCTGGTATCCGCAATGGGAATCCTCCGGCTATTTCAAGGCCGGCGCTGATGCTGCGAAGCCTGCGTCGTTTTGTATTCTGCTGCCGCCGCCGAATGTGACTGGCACGTTGCACATGGGGCACGGCTTTCAGCAGACGATCATGGACGCGCTAACCCGCTACCATCGCATGCTCGGCATCAACACGCTGTGGCAGCCGGGCACCGACCACGCCGGAATCGCTACGCAGATGGTGGTGGAGCGGCAGCTCGAAGCGCAAGGCTTGTCGCGGCACGATCTGGGTCGCGACAAATTCGTTGAAAAAGTGTGGGAGTGGCGGGAGGTTTCCGGCAACACGATCACGCGGCAGATGCGGCGCATGGGCACATCGCCCGATTGGAGCCGCGAGCGTTTCACGATGGATGCCGGGTTGTCGAGAACGGTCACCGAAACTTTCGTGCGCTTGTACAACGAAGGGCTGATTTATCGCGGCAAGCGCTTGGTGAATTGGGACCCGGTGTTGGGAACGGCGGTGTCCGATCTCGAAGTGGTGCAAGACGAAGAAGACGGCTTTTTGTGGCACATCACCTATCTGTTCACTGATGGGCCGATCAACGGTATGCGCGGGTTGACGGTGGCGACGACGCGGCCGGAAACGATGCTGGGTGACGTGGCGGTGATGGTGCATCCCGAAGACGAGCGTTATCAGGCGCTGGTCGGCAAAACGGTGGAGTTGCCGTTGAGCGGCCGTCGGGTTCCGATCATCGCCGATGATTACGTGGATCGCGAATTCGGCACCGGCTGTGTCAAGGTGACTCCGGCGCACGATTTCAACGATTACGCGGTGGGGCAACGTCATCATTTGCCGCAGATCGGCGTGTTGACGCTGGATGCAAAAATCAGCGAGGCGGCGCCGGAGAAATATCGCGGGCTGGATCGTTTTGAAGCGCGCAAACAAGTCGTCGCCGATCTCGAAGCGCAAGGATTTCTGGATAAAGTCGAACCGCACAAATTGAAAGTGCCGCGCGGCGATCGCACTCATACGGTGATCGAGCCGATGCTGACCGACCAGTGGTTCGTCGCGGTCAATCAGCCGGGGCACAACGGCAAGACGATTGCGCAGGAAGCGATCGAGGCGGTCGAGTCCGGCGAAATTCGTTTCGTGCCGGAGAATTGGGTCAACACCTACTACGCTTGGGTGCGAAACCTGCAAGACTGGTGCATCTCGCGGCAACTGTGGTGGGGACATCAAATCCCCGCCTGGTACGGCGACAACGGCCAATGCTGGGTGGCACACGATGAAAACGAAGCGCGCGCGCTGGCAGCGAAGGACAATTATCACGGCGCGTTGGAGCGCGACCCTGACGTGCTCGATACATGGTACTCGTCGGCGTTGTGGCCGTTCTCGACGCTCGATTGGACGCCAGAGTGGCCGCGTGTGACCAATCCGATGATCGACCGCTATTTGCCGTCAACCGTGCTCGTCACCGGCTTCGACATTATCTTCTTCTGGGTAGCGCGAATGGTGATGATGACGCGACACATCACCGACGAAATCCCGTTTCGGCAAGTTTATGTGACGGGTCTGATCCGCGACGCCGAAGGCCAGAAGATGAGCAAGTCGAAAGGCAACGTCCTCGATCCGATTGATTTGATCGACGGCATCGGCCTCGAAGCGCTTGTCGAAAAACGCACCGCCGGATTGATGAATCCGAAAGATGCGACGAAAATCGAAAAGCGCACGCGCAAAGAATTTCCCGAAGGCATTCCCGCGTTCGGTACCGATGCGTTGCGTTTCACCTTCGCCAGCCTCGCCAGCCCCGGGCGCGACATCAAGTTCGACATGCAGCGCTGCGAAGGTTATCGCAACTTCTGCAACAAACTGTGGAACGCCACCCGCTTCGTGTTGATGAATTGCGAAGGCAAGGATTGCGGTTTGCAAGAGCCGCACAGGCATGGCAGCGATGGCGTGGAGTATTCTTTTGTTGACCGCTGGATCAAAAGCCGGTTGCAACGCGCCGAAGCCGAAGTCGCCCAACATTTCGCCGCGTATCGCCCCGATCTGATTGCGCGCGTGGTGTATGAATTGGTGTGGGACGAGTATTGTGACTGGTATCTCGAACTGGCGAAGGTGCAGTTGAGCCTCGGCAACGAAGCACAGCAACGCGGTACCCGCCGTACGCTGGTACGCGTGCTGGAAACGATCTTGCGTCTGGCGCATCCGTTGATTCCTTTCATCACCGAAGAGTTGTGGCAAACCGTCGCGCCGATGGCCGGTCGCAAAACCACCGATTTCATTGGCACGGCGCCATATCCGGTGTGCGACCCGAGCGTTTTTGATGAAGCGAGCGAAGCAGAAGTCGCGCATCTGAAAGAAATGGTCGGCGCTTGCCGCAGCCTGCGCGCGGAAATGAACTTGTCGCCGGCGCAAAAAGTGCCGCTGCTGGTGGTGGGTGATCCGGCAGTGGTCGAAGCCTACGCGCCGTATCTGGCGGCATTGGCGAAACTCTCCGACGTGAACGCCGTCGGCGCTGAATTGCCGACATCACCGGCGCCGGTGCAAGTCGTCGGCGATTTTCGGATGATGCTGAAAATCGAAATCGACGTGGCGGCGGAACGCGAGCGGCTGCAAAAAGAAATTGCTCGCCTCGAAGGCGAAATCGGCAAAGCGCAGGGCAAACTGGGCAACGAAAGTTTCGTGGCGCGGGCGCCGCAAGCCGTCGTCGAACAGGAAAAAGAGCGCCTCGCGGCATTCAAGGCAACGCTGGGCAAGGTGCGGCAGCAGGTTGAGGCGCTACGATAGTAGTAAGATGGAAGCGTAGCGAATTGACTCGGTTCCCATGTGCGACGCCTTATTTCCAGACCTCGCCGAGACGATGGCGAAACACAGGTTCCGCCAAGTCCTTGACCTTGTTGAAGTATTTCCATTTGACGAGCGTGATGTCTGACATGGTGTTCAGGGCGGAGTAGGTTGGGGTGAGGCACGAACCTCAACGGGTCGATTACGCGTTTAACTCCTGAAGCGGCCACCAATGCTCAATCACCAGTTGCAATGACTGCAACCCGCGGTATTCGTTGATGTCGAGCCGGTAGGCGGCGCGGATTCGTTGCGGCAGCGGCTCGGTGTGTTGGAATAAGATAGCGTCGAAGGCTTGACTTTGATCGCGCAGCAACAGTTTTGAATGTTTGTCGCCGACGATGGCTTGGTGTTCAACGGCGAATTCGCCATCGAAGCTCGGCGCCGGAAATCCTTGTCCCCACACTTGCGCGCGCAGGGTTTGCGCCAGCGACAAGGTGCAAGCGCCGGGGGCGAGCGCGCCGTCGGTTTCGACGATGTGATCGAGTTGCTCCAGGGTGAGCCATTCGCGCGCCACGCGCTCGAAGTGTTCGATGAATTCCGGCAGCGCGTTTTCGTGCAGCGTCAGTCCTGCCGCCATCGCGTGTCCGCCGAATTTGCGAATGAGATGCGGCGCGCGCTTGGTGATGAGGTCGAGCGCGTCGCGCAGATGAAAGCCGGGGACGGAACGGCCGGAACCGCGCAATTCTCCGGCGGGGGCGTTGCCGTCACCGGCATTGCCGAAGACGATGGTGGGGCGATGAAAGCGATCCTTGAGGCGCGAGGCGACGATGCCGATCACGCCCGGGTGCCAATCGGGGCGAGCGAGACAAATGGTGTAGCGGTCGTAGTCGGCCAGATCAGCGAGGTTTTGTTGCAGTGCGTCGATGGCTTCCTGCTGAATGTCGGCTTCGACTTCGCGTCGCGCCCGATTCAGTTCGTCGAGTTCTTGCGCGAAAGGCATCGCGCTTTCGACATCGTTCGCCAACAGGCAGCGAATGCCCAGCGCCATGTCGGCGAGACGACCGGCGGCATTGAGGCGCGGGCCGATGGCAAAGCCGAGATCGAAGGTGTGCGCGGCGTTTTGCGAGCGACGGGAAACCTCGAACAAGGCGCGCACGCCGGCGGACGCTTGTCCCGAACGAATGCGGCGCAAGCCCTGTTCGACGATGATGCGGTTGATGTGATCGAGGGGCACAACGTCGGCCACCGTGCCCAGCGCCACGAGATCAAGCATTGCGCCGAGATTGGGCAAAGCGGCGTCGGCGAGCGCGTCACGCTCGCGCAACAACGAGCGCAGCGCAATCAGCACGTAAAACATTACGCCGACACCGGCCAGATGTTTGGACGGAAAGGGGCAGCCCGGTTGGTTCGGATTGACGATGATCGCCGGTTCGGGCAACTGCGCGGCGGGCAAATGATGGTCGGTGATGATGACGTCGATGCCAATGTCGGTAGCGGCGCGTACGCCGTCAACGCTGGCGATGCCGTTATCGACGGTGAGCAAAACGCGCGGCTGCATTGTTCTGGCCAGCGCGACGATGTCTGGCGTCAGGCCGTAGCCGTGTTCGAGCCGGTTGGGCACCAGAAAATCGATGTCCGCACCCATCGCGCTCAGGCCGCGCAGAGCGATGACGCAAGCGGTGGCGCCGTCAACGTCGTAATCAGCGATCACGACGATGCGCTCTTTGCGATCAATGGCTTGCGCCAACCGCGCCGCTGCCACTACCGCGCCTTTCATCTGATCGACCGGCGGCAACTTTTTCAAAGTCAGATCGAGTTCATCGGGATGGGTCACGCCGCGTGCGGCAAAAATGCGGGCGAGCACCGGATCGACACCAGCCGCCAGCAGACTTTGCTGTGCGGCGGCGGGAACGGGGCGGCGCTTCAGGAGCGACGAAGCGACGGGCGAAGGAGGGGCGTTCATAGGGAGGATTCTAGCGCCAATTGGGTTCGGCGGCGAAGCGTGCGATAATATCCGGTGATACCTCTCTGGAAAACCCATGATAAAACATCTCGTCGTTTGGACTCTGAAAGCGCCGGAAAGCAAGGCGACGCGGTTGGCTTCGCTGAGGCCGCGCGCCGAAGCGCTGGTCGGGCAAATCCCCGGGTTGCGGCATATCGAGGTGATCGACGGTCTGCCGCTCGAACCCACGTCGGGTGATTTCGCGCTGTACGCCGAATTTGACGATCTGGCGGCGCTGGACGCTTATCAGAAGCATCCGTTGCATGCGGCGTTCGGCAGCGAAGAAATCAAACCTTTCGTCGCCAGCCGTCAGGCGATTGACTGGCAGGCGTAGCGTCCATGTCGGGAACTCCCTACGAATTTTTGACTGGGCTGCGTTACATCCGCGGGCGTCAGGCGTTCGTGTCGGTTTTTTCGGCGCTTTCGATGGCGGGCATCGCGCTCGGCGTGGCGGCGCTGATTGTTGTGTTGTCGGTGATGAACGGATTTCAGAAAGAGTTGCGTACACGCATTCTCTCGGTGGTGTCGCACATCGAAGTTCGCGCTTATCCGGAGTTGAAAGATTGGGCGACGGTCGAAAAAACGACCGAACAGAATCCGCATGTGCTCGCCTCAGCGCCGTATGTGATGGGACAGGCGATGTTGTCGTTTGGGGGCGCGAGTCGCGGCTCGATGTTGCGCGGGGTGGATCCGGCGCGCGAAGATTCGGTGGCCGACATTGGCAATCACATGCGCGCGGGCAATTTCGCCGCGCTGAAGCCGGAGAGTTACGGTATCGTACTCGGTCTCGATCAGGCGCGAATGCTGGGCGTCGGTATGGGTGATGACGTGGTCGTCATCATTCCGCAGGGGCTGGCAACGCCGGCGGGGACGATGCCGCGTTTGCGCTCGTTCAAAGTGGTCGGCGTTTTCAATATCGGCATGTATGAATTCGACAGCGGCCTCGCGTTTATCAATATCGAAGATGCGCAGCGCTTGTATCGGATGGGCGGCGTTTCCGGCGTGCGGCTCAAGGTCGATGATTTATTGCAAGTGGCGAAGATTCGCAAGGAGCTTGCCCAGCAGTTGCCGTTTTCTATGGACGTGAGCGATTGGACGCGCAGTCACGCCAATTTTTTTCGCGCCGTGCAAATCGAAAAACGGATGATGTTTTTGTTGCTGGTGTTGATCATGATTGTGGCGGCGTTCAACATCATTTCGTCGCAGGTGATGGTGGTGACCGAGAAGCAGTCCGACATTGCGATTCTGCGCACGCTCGGCGCGTCGCCGGCGTCGATCCTCGGCATTTTCATTTTTCAAGGGATGCTGGTCGGTACGGTCGGCACGGTGATCGGCGTGCTCGGCGGGGTCGCGTTGGCACTCAACATCGATGTGGTGGTTCCCGCCATCGAGCGCTTGTTTAATGTTCAGTTTCTCGACAAATCGGTCTATTACATCAGCGAGTTGCCTTCCGATCTGCAATGGGGTGACGTGGTGGTGGTGGCGTTGACGGCACTTTTCTTTGCGCTGGCGGCAACGATTTATCCGGCCTGGAAGGCGGCGCGGGTGAACCCGGCGGCGGCTTTGCGCTATGAGTGAGCGTGATGAATCTCGATAACGACTCCCCAATGCCGACGGCCATTCCTGTGCTGTCGTCGCGCCATCTCGCCAAAACGTATGTGAGCGGCGCGCTTCGCGTGCCGGTATTGCGCGACATCAATTTGGACATTGCGGTAGGCGAATGCGTGGCGGTGGTCGGCAGTTCAGGTTCGGGAAAGAGTACGCTGTTGCATTTGCTTGGCGGCTTGGACAAGCCGACCGGCGGTCAGGTGTTGCTCGAAGGCCGCGATTTTTCAGCGATGCCGGAAGCCGAGCGCGGACAGGCGCGCAACCGCAAGCTCGGCTTCGTTTATCAGTTTCATCATCTGCTGCCGGAATTCACGGCGCTGGAAAATGTGGCGATGCCGCTCACCATTCGACGGCTGGATCGTCGTCAAGCGCACGAAGCGGCGCGCGCGATGCTGGCGCGTGTCGGCTTGTCGCAGCGCGTCGCGCATCTGCCGGGCGAACTCTCCGGCGGCGAGCGGCAGCGCGTGGCGTTGGCGCGGGCGCTGGTGACGCAGCCGCGTTGCGTGCTGGCCGATGAACCGACCGGCAATCTCGATCGCAACACGGCGCATCAGGTATTCGATTTGATGCTGGAGCTCAACGCCGAAATCGGCACGGCGCTGGTGATCGTGACCCACGCTCCCGATCTTGCCGCACGTACGACGCGGACATTGCGCTTGGTTGACGGCGAATTGAGCTGAGTTGTCGGTTGTCGAACGCCGGGAAAGGTCAAAAAACCACACTCCAAGCGGCGCGGACAAAGAAATCCCGCAGCTGGGTTGACAAGAAGTTCTGAAGCCGTTAACCTTCGCCCATTATGACTTATTGTTCATTTCATTCATTCGTTTCCGCCAAGGGTTGGTGGCGCTGCCTTTCTTCCGAAGGCGGGTGCCTGTGCGCGTGATGTTTGACTGAATGGAATGAATGCCGAAAGCCCGCCGAGTGCGGGCTTTTTTGTGGCCTGCGCTCAAAAAAAGAAATGAAAGCTTGAGATCAGAACCACGATAAGGACGAATTGATGATGAAAACGACAGACGTTCCCGCGCCGCTGAAAAACGCGCGCGTTTCCCGACGATCGCTGCGCAGTGTTCCCGAACCGCTGGCGTTGTTTTCATGGTTGACCGACGAGGGGCGGCGACCGCATACGATTTTGCTGGAATCGGCGGAGCCGTCGAGCCGCAAAACGCAGAAAAGTTTGTTGGTGGTGTCGAGCGCGTTGTCGATCGAGTGCCGCGGCGCCGAAGTGGTGTTGACGGCGCTGAACGCGCAAGGCAAAGCGCTGTTGCTGATTCTGGAAAATCATTTCGCGCGTTTTTTTCCCAGTTCCGCTGAGAACGTGCTGCGCTTGCGCGTGCCGGTGCACAGCGCGGAGAATCGGAAAACGTCGGAGGAAGAGCGCTTGCAGGCGGAGTCGTCGTTGACAGTGTTGCGCGAATTGAAGGCGCTGCTGTGCGCGGCGTTGCCGTCGATGCCGGAAGCGGTGTTTCTCGCTGGTGTGTTTTCCTACGATCTGGTCGATCAATTTGAACCGTTGCCGGAAGTTGCGACGAACCATCATTTCCCCGATTACATTTTTTATCTCGCCGATCAAATGATCGTGTTCGACCATTTGACCGCTTCTGGGGCGGTGTTGGCTTGCACGTTCGTGGCGGGCGACAGCGACCAGGCGCAAGAAGAAGCCGAAGTGGCGCTTTCGGAAATTGAAGAAACGCTGTCGCATTCGACGAAGTTGTTTCAGAAGAGTGGTGTTGGCGAGTCGGTGGCGTCGAAAATGGCCGAGACAGAGATGGACGACGCCACGTTTGCCGCCGGTGTCAAAGCGTTGAAAGAACACATCGTTTGCGGCGATGTTTTTCAAATCGTGTTGTCACGGACTTTCTCGGCGCCGTGCGCTGACCCGTTTGCGGCGTATCGGGAATTGCGGGTGCTCAATCCCAGCCCGTATCTTTTTTACATGCGCGGTGACGAATTCACTTTATTCGGCGCGTCGCCGGAATCGGCAGTGAAGGTCGATGGCGCGACAGGCCGCGTGGAGATTTCGCCGATTGCCGGAACACGCCGTCGCGGCTTTCGTGACGACGGCAGTCTCGACATTGATCTCGACGGTCGCATCGAAGCCGAATTGCGGCTCGATGAAAAAGAAACCGCCGAACACATGATGCTGGTCGATCTGGCGCGCAACGATGTGGCGCGCGTCTCCAAGCCGGGAACGCGCTACGTGACCGATTTGATGCAAGCAGTGCGCTATTCGCATGTGATGCATCTGGTGTCGCGCGTGTGCGGCGAGTTGCGCAACGGGCTGGACGCGCTGCACGCTTATCAGGCGAGTATGAACATGGGGACGTTGACCGGCGCGCCGAAGATCAAGGCGATGCAGTTGTTGCGCCATTATGAAGGCGGGCGACGCGGGCACTACGGCGGCGCCATCGGTTATCTTCGCGGCGACGGCAGTTTTGATACGGCCATCGTGATTCGGGCGGCGCTGGTGCGTGACGGCGTCGCTCGTGTTCGCGCCGGTGCGGGCATCGTGCACGATTCGGTGCCGCTGCTGGAGGCGGATGAAACGCGGCGCAAAGCCGCTGCGGTTTTGAAAGCCATTGCATTGGCGGAAGCAAAACGGGAGAACGCATCATGAGCAGACCAAACATTCTCTTTATCGACAATTTCGATTCGTTCACTTTCAATCTGGTCGATGCGCTTTCACAACTCGGCGCCGACATCGAAGTTTATCGCAATGATATTGGCGCGGACGAAGCGCTGCGCATCGCGCGCGGTAAACGCTCGGCGCTGATCGTGTTGTCGCCGGGGCCGGGGACGCCAACGGAAGCCGGCTGCCTGATCGAGTTGATTCAAAAAGCCGCCGGACAAGTGCCGCTGTTCGGCGTGTGTTTGGGGCATCAGGCGATTGCCGAAGCGTTCGGCGGGAAAGTCGGCACGGCAGGCGACATCGTTCACGGCAAAAAGTCGCGGATCAAACATTTCGGCCATCCGTTGTTTTCGGGATTACCGGAAACTTTTGAGGTCGGTCGTTATCACTCGCTGGCGGTACAGCGCTTGCCGGAAGTGTGCGAAGCCATCGCGACGGGCGACGAAGACGACAGCCTGATCATGGCGTTGGCGCATCGCTCGTTGCCGATCTACGGCGTGCAGTTTCACCCCGAGTCGATTCTGACGACTTATGGACAAATCCTGTTGAGCAACGTTTTCAAGTTGGCGCTGACGGCGAACGATCCGTGCGCGAGAAAGGCATAAGGAGGCAATGATGGATCCTATTTTAAGCAAGTTGGTGACCGGCGGCCGTCTCGACCGCGAAGAAAGCCGCGCGTTGTTTGACGCGGTAATTCGCGGCGAAGTCGGTGACGTAGAAATCGCCGCGTTACTGGTGGCGTTGAAACTGCGCGGTGAAACCGCCGAGGAAATCGCCGGCGCGGCGCAAGCTTTGCGCGAAGGCGCGCGCGAGTTTCCACGCCCCGATTATCGCTTTGCCGATATCGTTGGCACTGGCGGCGACGGTTCCGGCACGATCAATATTTCGACGGCGGCCACTTTCGTCGTCGCGGAAGCAGGGTTACCGGTTGCCAAGCACGGTAATCGCGCCGCATCGTCGCGCTGCGGCGCCGCAGATTTGCTCGAACGCTTCGGCGTCAAGCTCGATATGGAGCCGACCACCGCGCGACGTTTGCTCGACGACATTGGCGTCACGTTTCTTTTTGCGCCGCATTACCACAAAGGGATTCGGCACGCGATGCCGGTGCGCAAAGCGCTGGCGACGCGAACGATGTTCAATCTGTTGGGACCGCTGGTGAACCCCGCGCGCCCGCCGATCATGCTGGTCGGCGTTTACGATTACACGCTGTGCACACTGGTGGCGGAGACGTTGAGGTTGCTGGGTTGCGACCGCGCGTTGGTGGTGAACGGTTTGGGTCTCGATGAAATTGCCGTGCACGGCGAAACCAACGCCGCCGAGTTGCAAGAGAACGGCGAAATCACGACGCACCATTTCACGCCGTTCGATTTCGGCGTGCGCAAGTTTCCGCTGTCGTCGATTGTCGGCGGCACGCCGGAAGACAACGAACAAGCGATTCGTTCGGCGCTGGGCGGTCGTGGCGATGAAGCGCACGCGGTGGCGATTGCCGTCAATGCCGGAGCGTTGTTGTCGCTGGGCGGGAAAGTCGATTCGTTCAAGCAAGGTTTCGCGTTGGCGATGAGTATTCTGGAAAGCGGCAAAGCACTGGAACGGTTGGAAACGATGGCGCGGTTGTCGCGCCAGCTCGATGAAGTACAAGGGGACATTCATGCCGACGCTCGCTGACATCGTTGCCCGCAAACGCCAGGACGTTGCCGCCCGAATTGCGGCAACGCCGTTGGCTGCACTGGAAAAACAGGCGACGCCGACGACACGGCAATTGTCCAAAGCGCTCAAGCAACCGGGCTTGCGCTTCATCCTCGAATGCAAAAAAGCGTCGCCGTCGGAGGGCTTGATTCGCTCCGATTTCGATCCGAAAAAAATTGCCGAAGCGTATCGCGGCTTTGCCGATGCCGTGTCGGTGTTGACTGATGAACCTTTCTTTCAAGGCAGTTTCACCAATCTGGAAACGGTGCGCGCCACTTTGTCGCAACCGATTTTGTGCAAGGATTTTATCGTCGAACCGTATCAAGTATTTGAAGCGCGCGCTCATGGCGCCGACGCGGTGTTGTTGATGTTGTCGGTTCTCGATGATGCGATGTATCGGCGCTGTGCAGAAGCGGCGCGGACGTTGTCGATGGACGTGTTGACCGAAGTGCACGACGAAGACGAATTGAACCGAGCGTTAAGGCTCGACGCGCGCATCGTCGGCATCAACAACCGCGATTTGAAAACGATGAAGGTGAATCTGGCTACGACGCGACAATTGGCGCCGAAGATTCCGCGCGATCGGGTGATCGCCAGTGAATCTGGTATCAAAAGCCGTGCCGACATCGACGCGGTAAGCGATGTCGTCGATGCGTTTCTCGTCGGCAGCCACTTGATGAAAGAAGCGCGGCTTGATCTGGCGGTGCGAACGCTTCTTTTCGGGCGCGTCAAGATTTGCGGGTTGACGAGCGCCGAAGCGGCGCGTCTTGTTTACGAAGCGGGCGCCACTTGGGGTGGGATGATTTTCGCACCGGAATCGCCGCGCTGCGTGGATGAAACGCGCGCGCGTGAAATTGCTGCTGCTTCGCCGCTACCGCTGGTCGGCGTTTTCGTCAACGGCGCACCGGAGAGAATCGCGCGATTGGTGAACGAGTTGCATCTGGCGGCGGTGCAGTTGCACGGCGAAGAATCGGCGGCGGAGGTTGCACAGTTGCGTGATCGACTTCCGGCAGAGTGTGAAATCTGGAAAGCCGTGCGTATCGATGGCGCAACGTTTTCGGTGGAAGCGTTGCTGGCGGAGACAGGAGCCGACCGTTTGCTGCTCGATGCGTTCAGTGTGTCGGCGCGCGGTGGTACGGGCAGTCGTTTCGACTGGGCGTTGTTGAAGCAACTGCCGAAATCTTTGTTGGCGCGGCTCATCGTTGCCGGCGGTATCTCGCCGGAGAACGTGGGCGAAGCGCACCGGCTGGGGTGTTATGCGATGGATGTCAATTCCGGCGTCGAGGTGATGCCGGGGCAAAAAGACGCGACCAAAGTGCAGCGTTTGTTTTCTCGTTTGAGAGGTGGTTTATGAACACGATTTCTTTTCCGCCGGCTGCGGCGTTGAAAATCACGCAAGGCGCGTTTGGCGCGTTCGGCGGTATGTTCGTGCCGGAAATTCTGGCGCCGACATTGCGGGATTTGGCGCGCGCTTTCGAGGAAGCGCAGTGTGATCCGGTGTTTCTGCATGAGTTTGACGCTTTGCTTAGAGAGTACGCCGGACGCGAAACGCCGTTGTACCGTTGTCGCAATCTCATGGCCGGAACGAAGACGACGCTTTATCTAAAGCGGGAAGATTTATTGCACGGCGGCGCGCACAAAACCAATCAGGTGTTGGGGCAGGCGCTGCTGGCGAAGCGGATGGGCAAGACGCGATTGATCGCCGAAACCGGCGCGGGGCAACATGGTGTGGCGACGGCGTTGGTCGGCGCATTGTTCAAAATGGAGACGCGCATTTACATGGGCGACAAGGACATGAAGCGGCAGGCGCTCAACGTGTTTCGGATGCGCTTGATGGGCGCCGAGGTGGTGCCGGTGGCAACAGGCAGCGGTACCTTGAAAGATGCGGTCAACGAAGCGCTGCGCGATTGGTCGGAAAGTTATCCCGACACCCATTATCTGCTAGGAACGGCGGCGGGGCCGCACCCGTTTCCGACGATGGTGCGCGAATTTCAGCGCGTGATCGGCCGCGAAGCGAAAGCGCAGATTCTGGAACGGGAAGGGCGGCTTCCCGATGCGGCCATCGCTTGCGTCGGCGGCGGTTCCAACGCGATCGGTTTGTTTGCCGATTTCATCGACGACAAGGCAGTGCGCTTGATCGGCGTCGAACCGGCGGGGCGTGGTTTGCACACGGGGCAACACGGTGCGACGTTGCAGAAGGGGCGTCCCGGCATTCTGCACGGCAGTTACAGTTACGTGTTGCAAAACGAGCACGGACAAATCGCGGAGTCGCATTCGATTTCCGCCGGACTCGATTACCCCGGCGTCGGCGCGCAGCACGCGCACTTGCACACTAGCGGTCGCGCCGAGTATGTCGGAATCACCGACGACGAAGCGCTGGCAGCGTTTCAGTTATTGTCGCGCGAGGAGGGCATCATTCCGGCACTGGAATCGGCGCATGCGATTGCTTACGCGCTGAAGTTAGCGAAAAAAGAAACGCGGTCGCAACTGCTGCTGGTCAACTTGTCCGGCCGTGGCGATAAAGACATCGAGCATGTGATGCAACACATCCAGTTCTGAAGCGATAGAAGGAAAAAAATGAAAAAGCAAATTGCAAAAGCAACGCGCTACGAAGCGATGTTCGCGCGCTTGCAAGCGAAGAAGGAAGGCGCGTTCGTTCCTTTCGTGATGCTGGGCGATCCGGATATTGAAGCGAGTCTGGAGATTATCGACACGCTGGTGGCGAGCGGCGCCGACGCGCTGGAGCTGGGCATTCCGTTTTCGGATGCCGTTGCCGATGGGGTGGTGATTCAGCAGGCGAGCTATCGCGCGTTGACGGCGGAAGTGACGCCGTCGGATTGCTTGCGGTTGCTGAAAAGAATTCGCGCCAGACATTTTGATGTTCCGATCGGGTTACTGGTTTACGCCAATCTCGTCGTGCATCGTGATGTGAAAACTTTTTATCGCGACGTAGCCGAAGCCGGAGTGGATTCGGTGTTGATTGCAGATCTGCCGGTGGGCGAAGCTACGGCGTTCGTCGAGGCGGCGAACGCCGCTGGTGTGGCGCCGATTTTCGCGGCGCCGCCCAACGGTGATGAGGCCACGATACGCGAGATTGCGCAAAAAGGGTGCGGCTACACTTATTTTCTCGGACGCGTCGGCGTGACCGGCGCGAATCGGCAAATGCAAACGCTGCTGTCGTCGCGCTTTAAAGCACTGCAAGCGGCGAGCGCGGCGCCTGCTATCGTCGGCTTCGGCATCTCGACGCCGGAACACGTTCGCGCTGCGCTGGTTGCCGGCGCCGTCGGCGCGATTGCCGGATCGGCAACGGTGGCGATCATCGAGAAATATCTGAACGACAAAACCGCCATGCACGAAGCGCTGGCGGTGTTTGTGACGAAGATGAAAGCAGCGACGCGCTTATGAAGGCGATGATTGGCGACACGCTCGGGCGGCATCGCGGATCACGGCAATAGCTTTGTCGCGCGGAAAACTTTTTCGATAAGCCAGCGCGATGCGGCGAGAAGGAACAGGGTCGGCAAACGGCAGCGGCACGACCAGATTGCTGTGATACTTGGGCGTTAGCGCGTCGCGTGGCAGAACCGAAATACCGAGGCCGGACGCGACCATGTTGCGAATGGTCTCCAGCGAATTGGTGCGCGGCGTGTGATCGTCGGCGTTGAGTTCGGGACAGGCGTCGAGCACTTGCTCGCGGAAGCAGTGGCCGACATTGAGCAGAATTGCCTTCTCGCCGGCGATTTCGCTGGCGTCGATATTTTTGCGTTTGACCCATTTGTGATCGCGCGGGACGACAACCTGAAACGGTTCTTCGTAGAGAAACTCACAGGTAATGCCCGGCGGCGAAAACGGCAGCGCGATGATAGCCGCGTCGATGCGACCGGCGCGCAAGGCCTCTTCGAGATTTTCGGTGAGGTTTTCTTCGAGATCGAGCGGCATGTCGGGAGCGGCGTCGATCAGCGCCGGAATCAGGTCGGGCAACAGATAAGGCGCGACGGTAAAGATCACGCCCAGTTTCAACGGCCCATGCAACTGATTTTTGCCGGTGTCGGCGATTTCCTTGATGCGCATCGCTTCTTCGAGCACTTTCTGCGCTTGCTCGATGACGCGCTCGCCGACCGGCGTCATGACTACTTCGTTTTTGCCGCGCTCGAACAAGATGACGCCCAACTCTTCTTCGAGTTTTTGAACGGCCACTGACAGCGCCGGTTGGCTGACGAAGCAACGAGCAGCGGCGCGGCCAAAACTTTTTTCGTGCGCGACGGCAGCGATGTAGCGGAGTTCATTCAAGGTCATGATCGGTCTCCTAATCGACACGCGGTTACGGCGAAGGCTCTTCTGTTTTCAACGTTTGCAAGTAGCGCGCAAAATCATCGCCGACTTCGGAATGGCGCAAGCCGTAATCGACGGTGGCTTCCAGATAGCCAAGCTTGTTGCCGCAATCGTAACGGCGTCCGTCGAAACGATAAGCGTGAACGGGCGAGCACTGCATCAAGCGAGCGATGCCGTCTGTCAACTGAATTTCGTTGCCCTGACCTTGCGGAATTTTGGCGAGATGTTCAAAAATATCGGCAGTCAAAATGTAGCGCCCCACTACCGCCAGCGTCGAAGGCGTCGTTCCCGGTTTCGGTTTTTCGACGATGCGGGTGATGCGGGCGAGGCGGGCGTCGTCGGGTGACGGCGCGGCGGTTTCAACAATGCCGTAGCTGGCAGTGTCGGGCGGCGGCACATCCATTACGCCGACGATGGCGCTGCCGGTGCGATGAGCGCGCTCGACCATTTGCTGCATCACCGGCACTTGCGCGTCGATCAAATCATCGGCGAGCAGAACGGCGAACGGTTCATTGCCGATGACCGGCGCGGCGCACAGCACGGCGTGTCCCAAGCCCAGCGCTTCAGTTTGCCGGATATAAATGCAGTTGATGCCGGGCGGCGTAGCGCTTTGCAGCGTATCAAGCAGATCGGTTTTTTGTCGCAGCGAGAGTTCGGTTTCGAGTTCGTAGGCTTTGTCGAAATGATCTTCAATCGCGCGCTTGTTGCGGCCGGTGATGAAGATCATGTCGGTGATGCCGGCGGCGGCGGCTTCTTCGACGGCGTACTGAATCAGCGGCTTATCGACAATCGGCAACATTTCTTTGGGGCTGGCTTTGGTGGCCGGAAGAAAGCGGCTGCCGAGACCGGCGACAGGGAAAACGGCTTTGGTGATTTTCATGAATTAACCTGCGAAAGAATTTTCGGCGAAGCGGAAGATTCGATCATCTGCAACAACGCGGCTTCATCGAGAACGGGAATGTTCAATGTTTGTGCTTTGGCGAGGGTGGAACCGGGCGCTTCGCCGGCGAGCACGTAAGAAGTTTTTTTGGAAACGCTGCCGGTGACTTTGCCGCCCGCTTCAACGATACGGTGGCTGGCTTCGTCGCGGGACATCGTCGGCAAGGCGCCGGTGAGCACGAACGTCAAGCCGGTCAACGGCCCCGATGTGGTTGACGCGACGACGACATCCGGCCAGTGAATACCGGCGGCGCGCAAGGCGGCGATTACGTCGCGGTTGCGCGGTTCCGAAAAAAAAGAACGAATACTGTCGGCCATCACATTACCGATTTCGGGAACAGCGATGAGCGCGTCACCATCGGCTGCCATCAAAGCGTCCAGCGAGCCGAAGTGCTGCGCGAGATCGTGCGCGGTGGCTTCGCCGACGTGGCGAACGCCGAGCGCGAAAATAAAGCGTTCGAGCGTGGTGTATTTGCTTTTCTCCAGCGCGACGCACAAATTGGCGGCGCTTTTTTCCGCCATGCGGTCGAGACCAGCGAGATCGTTCTGCGTCAGCCGATACAAATCGGCGGCGGATTGCACCAGCGCTTTATCAACCAGTTGTTCGACGATTTTATCGCCCAGTCCTTCAATGTCCATCGCCCGCCTTCCGGCAAAATGCAGCAGCGCTTGTTTGCGTTGTGCCGGACAGAAAAGTTCACCCGAACAATAAGCATCGACTTCGCTTTCTTCGCGGCTGACGAGTGAACCACAAACCGGACACTGGCGCGGCATCTCGAAAGCGCGCGCGCCTTCAGGGCGGCGCTCGATCACGACGGCAACGATTTCCGGGATCACGTCACCGGCGCGACGCACGATCACCGTGTCGCCGATGCGCACATCCTTGCGTTTGACTTCGTCTTCGTTGTGCAGCGTGGCATTGGTGACAGTGACGCCGCCGACGAAAACTGGTGACAGCTTGGCAACCGGCGTGAGTTTGCCGGTGCGTCCCACTTGCACGTCGATGTGCTGAACGGTGGTGAATTGCTCTTGCGGTGGATACTTGTGTGCGACTGCCCAGCGCGGTTCGCGCGTGACGAAGCCGAGCCGTCGTTGCAACGCCAGCGAATCGACTTTATAAACGACGCCGTCGATGTCGAACGGCAACGATTCTCTCAACGCTGCGATGTCCTGATGAAACGCGATGAGTCCTTCGGCGCCGAGCGCGCGGCGGCGATGTTGATCCACCGGCAAACCGAAACGCTCGATGGCATTGAGCAAACCGCCGTGGGTTTCCGGCAATGCCCAACCGGCGACTTCACCCAAGCCGTAAGCGAAAAACGACAACGGTCGTTTGGCGGTGATTGCCGGATCGAGTTGACGCAAACTGCCTGCCGCCGAATTGCGCGGGTTGACGAAAGTTTTTTCACCGGCAGCAAGTTGGCGGTCGTTGAGTTTTTCAAAATCATCACGGCGCATATAAACTTCGCCGCGAATTTCGATCAGCGCGGGGATGGATTCATTGCTGCCGTTCAGTCGCAACGGGATGGCGCGAATCGTGCGGATGTTCTGCGTCACGTCTTCACCGTTTTCACCGTCGCCGCGCGTCGCGCCCTGAACGAGAACGCCGTTTTCGTAGCGCAGATTGATCGCCAGTCCGTCGAACTTGAGTTCGGCCAGATACGCGATCGGCGGATCGTTTTCCGTCAGGCCGAGTTCGCGCCGCACTCGCGCATCGAAAGCGCGCGCGCCGCTGGCTTCGGTATCGGTTTCGGTGCGAATCGACAACATCGGCACGGTGTGGCGCACCGTCGGAAATTCAGGGAGCGGTTGTCCGCCGACACGCTGCGTAGGCGAATCGGGCGTGACGAGTTCGGGGTGCTGCGCTTCCAGTTGCCGCAATTCGCGGTAGAGCGCGTCGTACTCGGCATCGGAAACGGTCGGCGCATCGAGCACATAATAACGATGATCGTGAGCGGCGATGGCGTCGCGCAACGCGGCGACTCTTTCACGCGCGCTCACCGTGGCTTCGGGCAGCGAAGAAGCTCCGGAAGATGAAGGCGGGAACAACGAGCCTTGCATCGTGTTTTGCACTGCGATACTCCCGATAAAACGCTGCGAGATTGATAACAAAAAAGCGATATAACAAAAATGTACGATCAGGCCGTGAACAAGCGGAGCGCCCGCGGGCTGCCGGGGTCGATGCCGATATCGCGCAACGCTTGCGTGGCTTTGCCGATTTCAGTGCGGATCAGCGCCAGCCCTTGCTCGTTGACCGGACGCTGGCGATCATCGACAAGCTGCGCCGATAACGCTTGCGCCAGTTGCGTTGCCAGCTTTAACATCTCGTCGAAACTTTGTTCGGGGCGGTTCACTTGTGGCACATCGAGCAGCAACACCGGGTCTTGAATCGCTTTGCGCAAGCGGTCTTCGGACAACGCCGATCCTTCCTGACTTTCAATCCTGAAAATTTCGCGGCCGCTTTGCTGATAACGCAAAGCGCCTTTCTCAAGCACTAGCCCCAACTTTTGCGCAGCCTGCAACAACTGCTGGCCGGGCAGGGGGCCGACTTTGCCGTGCAGCGTCAAACCGATTTGCAGATCGAGATGCGCGCACGCTTTGTCGAGCGCTTTGGCACGCTCGGCTTCGAGCGCGACATCGAACGGCGTATAACTGGCCGACAACAGATAAGCGATGCCTTCGACGTGCTTCTGAAAAGCATCGAGTTGTTCGGGCGTCACCGCTTGTGAGCGGTCGGCGAGTTGCAAACAGAAAGCCAGCGAGTGCACCGGCACCGGCGCTTCAGAGGGGATCGATACCTTTTCCACCGAAGCAGAGCTGCCGAGAAAAGCGAGAATGTCCGCAGCGCTTTGCAGCGGCGTCCAGGCGGCAGCGCCTTGCGGTTGCCAGAACAAACGTATCCGTTTGCCCGGCGTTTTCAACATTTGCTGCGCCAACTCGGGCGTGATGTCAACCGTATCGGGCAATTGCAACGTCAACACCGCTTCGGCCATGAAATCCGGCGCTTCTCTGGTCACAGACGGCGTCGTCGAAGCGGGAAGGTCGGCGCGCAACGTCGGCTCGCGCGGTGCTTCGCTGGGGCGAGAGAGCGATTCCTTTCGAGCGGAAGCGGCAAGGCGGGATTTGACGGCGCGCATTTGCATGATGTTATAGACGAGAACCGCCAGTACGACGATCACCCCGGCGATCAACAGCATTAACTGGAGACTCATAACGACAAGACCTCTACCTTTCGGGCAAAGACAATAAACGGAAGTTATGATTTTACCCATTTTTATGCGAAAGAAACGGGCAATGGAATGATTTTGTGTGAGGTAACGACGTTATGCAGTGATGAACTGTCGGGCGGAAGCGACGAGATAAGAGCAAACGCGGTATCGTTATGCCCAAGGAAGACTTGGTTCTCATTCACGCCGGATTGAAAATCGCCGAAATCACGGAGCGCATCAAGGCTAAAGGACGGACGCAACAGCAGGCCGCAGAAGTGACCGGGATGCCGCAACCCAAACTTTCGCAGATGTTGCGCGGGCAGTTTTACGGCATCAGCGAAGCAAAGTTGATGGAGAGCCTGACCCGGCAGGGTCATCCGGTTCAAATTGCGGTGGAAAAACCCACGCGAAAAAAATCAGCGGGACCTATAGAAGTGAGGTGGTTTTTTTCCTGAAAATAGCGCATCGCCAAGCTCGATCAGACGGTTGGGCAGGCGCTTTTCTATGAGTTTGTGGTATTTCTCATACCGTTTCCTGAAATTTGCTTTCCTTGCATGATCCGGCTGGCTTTTTTCTGAAAAGTGGGGTTATACTGGCGACCATGAATTCGCAACATTCTCTTTTCTTGTCGTCCGACTGGCGCGCACAAAGCGTGTACGCGTATTTTTATTTTTATTTCCCATCATGCGCGAGGGGCGTCGGCGGCATTGAATAAAGAATCACTTTCTTGAACTTTGCAAAATCGGGCGGCCCTCAAAGGCCGCCCGATTTTTTTCATGGATTTTTGTTGATGTTGATAAGGAGTTTTGTATGATTATCGTAATGGAGCCTGGCGCAAGCGAGGAATCGATTGCCCGCGTAGAAGCCAAAATTCGTGAGAACGGTCTGGATGTGCACGTTTCGCGCGGCACCGAGCGCACGTTGATCGGGGCGGTCGGCGACGAGCGCAAGCTCGAACCCAAGGCGTTTGAGTCGCTGCCCGGCGTCGAGCGCTCGCTGCACATTTTGAAGCCGTACAAGTTGGTGGCGCGCGAGTGGCACCACGCCAGTTCGGTGATCGATGTCAGCGGTGTGCCGGTGGGGGGGCAGGAGATTCAGGTGATCGCCGGGCCGTGTTCGGTGGAGACTGATCCGCAGATGCGCGATTCGGCGGCGGCGGTAGCGAGCGCCGGGGCGCGAATGATGCGCGGCGGTGCGTTCAAACCGCGTACCAGTCCTTACGCTTTTCAGGGGAAGGGTGTTGAAGGGCTGGATATGTTGAAGAAGGCTGCGGCGCCGCACGGCTTGCCGGTCGTGACCGAGTTGATGGATGTGCGCATGCTCGACGCGTTTCTGGAACGCGGTGTCGATGTGATTCAAATCGGTGCGCGCAACATGCAGAATTTCGATTTGCTCAAGGAACTGGGGCGGGTCGATGTGCCGGTGATTCTGAAGCGCGGGTTGTGTGCGACGATCAACGAATGGCTGATGGCGGCGGAGTACATCGCGGTCGGCGGCAATCACAAGATTATTTTTTGCGAGCGCGGCATTCGTACTTTTGAGACGGCGTATCGCAATGTGCTCGATGTGACGGCGGTGCCGGTGTTGAAGCGCGAGACGCATTTGCCGGTGATCATCGACCCGTCGCACGCCGGCGGTAAAGCGTGGATGGTGCCGGCGTTGTCGTGCGCGGCGATCGCGGCGGGCGCGGATGGTTTGTTGATCGAGGTGCACCCGTCGCCGGTCGATGCCTGGTGCGACGCGGATCAGGCGTTGTCACCGGCGGAGTTCACGATGTTGATGCAGACGCTGAGTCAGATTAGCACGGCGGTGGGGCGGACGTTGACGATTCCCAAAACGGCAAAGCAGACGAAGACGGCGTAGCTGATGTCTTGATTCAGAGAAGTGTATGACCGGATTGCTTTGTCGCTTACCGCTACGCTCGCGGTAAAAGCGCCTCGCAATGACGGCGTGAAGTCGTCATTGCGGACGCAGCGAAGCAATCCGGTTTGTGCACGGAATCGGACAAAATCACCCCGCCAGCAGCGCTTTGACTTTCGCCGAGACAGCAGTCAAGTCGGCGCGACCGGCGAGTTTCGGTTTCAGTAGCGCCATCACTTTCCCCATCGCGGCGGCGCCGTTCGCGCCGCTTTCGGTCATTGCTTGCCGGATCAGCGCATCGACTTCGGCTTCCGTCAGCGGTTGCGGCATGTACGCATTCAGTACGACGATTTCCGCTTTCTCGATGTCGGCGAGGTCTGGGCGCTTGGCGGCTTCGTACTGCGCGGCGGAATCCTTGCGCTGTTTGATCATCTTGTCGATGATGGCGACGGCGTCGGTGTCGTTGATTTCGGAGCCTTTCAGTTTGTCGATTTCGTGACGCCGGATTTCGGCGAGCAGCATGCGGATGGTGCCGAGACGCGCAGCGTCTTTGGCGCGCATCGCGTCTTTCATGTGTTCGGTGATCGTTGCTTTGAGGGACATGGAAACTCCTGTGAATCAAATAAGAACAAATCGGAAATCAGAATAACACACCCTTACGCCAAGTCGCCCAGGGCCGCTTGAACGAGCGTTAGCGCAGCGGCGGCGGCGGTTTCGGCGCGCAAGATTCTCGGCCCCAAGCGAACGGCTTGCCAACCGGCAGCATGGCCGGCGCAAATTTCATCCGAGGTAAAACCACCTTCGGGGCCGACCATCAAAAAAACCGACGTCGGTAACGATGTGCGGGCGCGGGCATGGTGCAGCGCGGCGGGCAAGGTTTGCTCGGCGTCGGCATCCAGAAAGAAACGCAGCGCGGACGCGGTTTCAGCCGCTTTCAGTGCGTCGTCGAAAATTTGCGGCGGCGACAGTTGCGGCAGATGGTTTTGTCCGCACTGTTCGCAGGCGCTGACGATCACTGCCCGCCAATGTTCGGAGCGACGTTCTTGCCGGGCATCGTTCAGCCGCACGTTACTGCGCTCGCTGTAGAACGGCAGGAATGCAGTTGCGCCGAGTTCAGTGCCTTTCTGCAACGCCCAGTCCATCGGCTCGACGGCGGTGACCGCGAGCGCCAGCGTGACGGAAAAAAGCGGCATCGGCGCCGGCGGCAGTTGGCTCTCGATGCGGGCGAGCGCCCGACGCTTGTCGATACTCGTCAGCGTCACGCGCCAGGCGTTGCCGTTGCCGTCGAACAGGGTGCAAGCGTCGCCGCTTTTGAGGCGGCGCACGCGGACGGCGTGATGGAAAACGGCGTCGGGCAGGCAGATTTCCTGTCCGGGGAGCAGGTTTGTCGGCGGAGTCTCGAAAAAGAAGCGGGGCATCGCGGTTTTATTGCCATGAAAACAACGCTTATCGTACCGCAGAAAGTGAAGTTATGCAGTATGGTTCGCCAGGCGATATAATGGCGCAGTTTTGGTTATGAGATAGCAAATGAAACGGTGGCGGCAACGGTTTTTTTTCGCAGCTTGTCTGTTGGCAGGATGGGCGGGCGCTGTGTCGGCGGCGTTGCCGGAAGCATGGAAGGAAGCGTTGCAGCGTGTCGGCGTACCGGAAAGCGCGGTGGCGGTAGCGGTGCAGGAAGTCGGCGCGTCGCAACCGATGCTGATGCACCGCGCCGATGAGTTGATGAATCCGGCGTCGGTGATGAAACTGGTGACGACAACTGCCGCGTTCGATTTGCTCGGTCCCGATTATCGTTGGAAGACCGAGGTGTATCTCGATGGCACACTGACGGACGGCGTGCTGCACGGCAATCTGATTCTCAAGGGCTACGGCGACCCCAAGATCACCGTCGAACAATGGCAGGCGTTCATGCAGCGGCTGCGCGAGGCCGGATTGAAGCAGGTGACCGGCGATTTGATCGTCGATCGCTCGCAGTTTTCGTTATCGGCGCACGATCCCTCAGCGTTCGACCGCGAGCCGCTGAAACCGTATAACGTCGGGCCGGATGCGTTGCTGGTCAGCTTCAAGGCGGTGCGCGTCGTATTCACGCCGCCAGAGTCGAAAAAAAGCAAGAAAGCGCAAGTCGCCATCGACCCGCCGCTGACGGGAATCAAGGTGCCGGTGTTGCCGTCGCTGAACAACAAGCGCTGCGGCGATTGGCTGGAGAGACTGAAACCGAAATTCAACGATAAGGGCAGTTCCGCCGAAGTGCATTTCGGCGGTAGTTATCCCACGCGCTGCGGCGAGCGCGACATGTATGTGGCGCTGCTCGATGTGCCGCACTTCGTTCACGGCATGTTTGCGTATTACTTCGCCGAGGCGGGCGGGCAGTTCAAAGGCGGTGTACGGGAGGGGAAAGTACCGGAAGGCAAAGCGTCGGAAGGATCGCCCTGGCTGACGTTTGAATCGCCGCCGCTGTCGGAGATCGTTCTGGACATCAACAAGCGGTCGAATAACGTGATGGCGCAGCAAGTATTTCTGACGCTGGCGTCGCTGCACCAAACGCCGCCTTACACGCAGGGCGCGGCGCGGCAGGCGGTGGCGGAGTGGCTGAAGGCGAACAGGATCGAGATGGAGGGATTGTTCGTCGAAAACGGCGCCGGATTGTCGCGCGACGCGAGGGTCAGCGCGCAGGGATTGCTTGACCTTTTACTCTACGCGCAGCATACGTCGTGGGGCGAGCTTTTTGTCGGCACGCTGCCGCTGGCGGGTGTTGACGGTACGCTGAAACACCGTTTTCAAGAAAGCGCCGCTTACAATCGGGCGCATCTCAAGACGGGGTTTTTGGAAAACGCGCGGGCGCTGGCCGGCTACGTCGATGATGCGCAAGGACGCCGTTACGCGGTGGTGATTCTGTTAAACCACGTCAACGCCAAGCGCGCCGCCCCGGCGATGGATGCGATGATCGAGAGCATTTATCAGGGGACGTGGATACAGCCGCAACCGTCGCCTTTGCCGTAGGGCGGTTACTGGCGCATGGGTGGGCGCATTTTTCTGTACCGCAAACCGAAAGACTTGTTTATAATGAGGGCGATGCCTCCCGTATCATGCGGGTGCATCGCAGATTTTTTCTTGAGCGTTTTTTTGGAGATCAATTATGTCGCGTTCTTTTCCTTCCGAGAAGTTGGTGGATGATTTCTCAACAGTGTTGAACGAAGCCGAAAGTCTGCTGCACGAAGCGGCGACGGAAACCGGCGAAAAAGCGCGCGATCTGCGTCACCAGATCGAAGGCAAGCTGGCGATGGCCAAGATGCGTTTGCAGGAAGTCGAAGGGCAGTTGGCCGATCGTGCACGGATTTACGCGCGCGCGACGGACGATTTTGTTCACGACCGTCCCTGGCAAGCGGTGGGTATTGCTGCCGCCATCGGGCTCGTCCTCGGGCTTTTGATCGCTCGTCGCTGAACCGTTTGAGAGAACCCCATGAGCAACGATCTGGGGCGCTTGCCGGAAGACGTTTCCGTTGACCCGCGTCCGGCAAATGGCGTGCGCGAGGAGTTGGCGCAGTTGGGCGCGTCGTTTGCTTCACTGGTCAGTTCCCGTTTTGAGCTGGCGCGGCTCGAATATATCGAGACGCATCGGCAGACGGCGAGACAACTGACGTTGCTGGTTCTGGCAGCCGTCTTTTTGGGGATGGCGTTTGTGGTTGCCAATGTTTTGTTGGTCATCAGTTTCTGGGATACGCCACATCGTACTGAAGTGCTGGTCTGGATGATCGTCGTTTATTTCGTTCTCGGCATGTTGTTGCTGTGGCGTTTGGCCGTGGCGCGAAGACGCTCGTCCAAGCCGTTCTCGGCAACGCTGGCCGAGTTTGAAAAAGACCGGCAATGGCTGGCGACGGGGTTGTCGTCGAAAGCCCGACTTGCTGCGTCGAAAAAAGCGAATCGCGAAAGCAAAATGCAGGGGCGAGTGTGATGGCCGCCAAGAAAATCACCTTTGAAGACCGCAAGGCGCTTTTGCAGGCGCAAAGCGAGTTGGATCGCCTGAAAATCGCCATCTCGTGCCGCGCCTTGCGTGATACGGTGGCGCCTCGCGTCGATGATTATCGCGACGAAAAGAAAAGCTTCGTCGGAATCGGGATGCGGCTCTTGCTGGTTGCGCTGGGCGCTTCCCGCGCCAAGCGGTTGCAACGCGGCGCGTCGTGGGGGCTGGTGATGTGGCGCTTGTGGCGGTATTGGAACAAGGGCAGATAGTTCCGACGCCGGCCATGGCCACCTGAAACGAGAGAGAAAGCAAAAATGGCTACAGCGAAGGCAACCGCGCAAATCGGCATCGTGATGGGTTCGGAGTCGGACTGGGCAACGATGCAGACGGCGGCGAGCGTGTTGCAGGAATTCGGCGTGCCGTTCGAGGCGCGCGTCGTTTCCGCGCATCGGACGCCTGATCTTTTGTTTGAGTACGCGGCGACGGCAAAAGCGCGCGGCTTGAAAGCGATTATCGCTGGAGCAGGCGGCGCGGCGCATTTGCCGGGAATGCTGGCGTCGAAAACGACGGTGCCGGTGTTGGGTGTGCCGGTGCAATCGAAAGCGTTGTCAGGCTGGGATTCGCTGTTGTCGATCGTGCAAATGCCAAAAGGCGTGCCGGTTGCCACTTTTGCGATTGGCGAGGCAGGCGCGGCTAATGCGGGGCTGTTTGCGGTGTCGCTGCTGGCGCATGTGCACGGTGACGCACAGCTTTTGGCGGCGCTGGAGTCTTTCCGGGCCAGACAGGCCGAGAAGGTATTGAAAACCGAGCTTCCCTCCGTCATTACTCAAAAAAACAAGTAGAATCAATCTGTTGCTTTAGTCATAAATTCCCCAAGCTATGCTTTTCGGGAATCCGCAACATATTTACGACACTGCCTACAAGGGTTTTGCGAAATCGTAAATCCATTGTAAATCATGTGGTTATGTAAAATTCAGAGACTTTTTCGAGGTATTCGGCACCATTTTGCCAATTGCCCTGACGCCCGCGCTATGGTTAAATCCAAGTTCCTGTCTGGGTTCGCTTGGGCGGTTAGCTCAGGGGTAGAGCACTGCCTTCACACGGCAGGGGCCACTGGTTCGATCCCAGTATCGCCCACCAAACTGAACCAGAGGCTATGTGTTTGATCACATAGCCTTTTTTTTGCGCGTTGATTTAGGTTGGCGTCCCTTGGGGGAGTCGAACCCTTTTTGTTCATCCTGAGCTTGCCGAAGGGGCTTATCAAAAGGCAAACCGCATCACACTGTGGACTTCGACAGGCTTAGCCCGAACGGCGGGAACGATTCAACATTTCTAATTTCTAAGATGGCTGGGCAGTCGTCGTATCGAGTGCCACAGCAAACGGGCTCAGCGTCGACATCATCTGTGCAAAAATTTTGGGGTTAGCGGCGAGAACCTGGCCGCCGAACAAAAAGTTATCCTGATCGCGGAAGTCATTAATCAATCCGCCCGCTTCCTGAATCAGCAAACTTCCGGCGGCGACGTCCCACGGATACAATCCCAACTCGAAAAAGCCGTCGTAGTATCCGGCGGCAACGTAAGCGAGATCGAGCGCCGCGGCGCCGGGACGGCGCAAACCGGCGGTCTGCTCGATCATCACGCGCATCATGTCGAGGTACACCGAAATCGGCGCGCCCTCACGAAACGGAAAACCGGTGCCGATCAAAGCGTCGCGCAGATGCACTTGTCGGGAAACACGAATGCGACGGTCGTTCAGAAAAGCGCCGGCGCCGCGCGTAGCGGTAAAAAGATCGTTGCGAACCGGATCGAAAATCACCGCATGCGTCACCACGTTCTGAACCGCCAGCGCAATCGACACGCAGTATTGCGGAAAACCGTGCAAAAAATTGGTGGTGCCGTCGAGCGGATCGATGATCCAGCGCTGTTCGGCGCCGGGGTTAATGTCGTTGGCCGTCCCTTCTTCAGCGAGAAAGCCGTGCTGAGGGTAGGTGGAGTGAAGAATATCGACGATGGCTTCTTCCGCCATCCGGTCAACTTCACTGACGTAATCCTTCGGGCCTTTGGCGTGTACCGTCAGGCGGTCGATGTCGCGGGCGCCGCGGGTGATGATGGAGCCGGCGCGGCGAGCCGCTTTCACGGCGGTCGTGAGCATGGGATGCATGATTCGGAGTCGCGGCAGCACCGCGCTTAAAGAGCGTAAAACATTATTTTACCTGTTTTTGGTGTTGTTCATGGGTTATTGAATTTGCAGCACAAAGAAAAATCTGTATAATTTGCAGTCCGTGTGGGGGTATAGCTCAGCTGGGAGAGCGCTTGCATGGCATGCAAGAGGTCAGCGGTTCGATCCCGCTTATCTCCACCATTCGGATTTCTTACGCGGTTTTTTTCATATCGCCTCAGTAACTTTTGAACGACCGGCAGGACCGCGCCTCAATCGTTGTTCTCATTGAATTGCCTCATCTCCCTATTTCTTTCAGGAGACACCCTTCATGGTCGCCAAAGCTTCACCCCTGGCCCTGCTCAAAGACCCCAGCCTGCTCAAGACCGATGCGCTGATTGACGGCCAGTGGGTCAAGGGCAAGCAGCGATTCGACGTGATCGACCCGGCGACGGGCTGCAAGCTGGCTGACGTGGCCGACCTGGGCGCACGGCAGACCAAGACGGCCATTGCCGCCGCCAATGCCGCCTTGCCGGTCTGGCGCGCGCTGACGGGCAAGCAGCGCCACGGCATTCTGATGAAATGGTTCCATCTGCTGATGCAGCATCAGGACGACCTGGGCCGCCTGATGACCGCCGAGCAGGGCAAGCCCTACGCCGAGGCCAAGGGCGAGGTGGCTTATGGGGCCAGCTTCGTCGAGTGGTACGCCGAGGAGGCCAAGCGCGTCAACGGCGAGACGCTGCCGCAGTTCGACAACAACCGCCGCCTGCTGGTGATCCGCCAGCCGATTGGCGTGTGCGCGGCCATCACGCCGTGGAATTTTCCGCTGGCCATGATCACGCGCAAGGTGGCGCCGGCGCTGGCCGTCGGCTGCACGGTAGTCATCAAACCGGCGGAGCTGACGCCGCTGACCGCGCTGGCCGTCGCCGAATTGGCGGTGCGCGCCGGGGTGCCGGACGGGGTCATCAACGTGGTGACGGGCCTGGACGCGCCGGCCATCGGCAAGGCGCTGTGCGAGAGCGATATCGTGCGCCACCTGTCGTTCACCGGCTCCACCGAGGTGGGCCGCATCCTGATGGCGCAGTGCGCTCCCACGGTCAAGAAGCTGGCGCTGGAGCTGGGCGGCAACGCGCCGTTCATCGTGTTCGACGACGCCGACCTCGACTCGGCGGTGGAGGGCGCGCTGGCCAGCAAATACCGCAACGCCGGCCAGACCTGCGTGTGCGCCAACCGCATTTACGTGCAGGACGGGGTGTACGACAAGTTCGTGAAGAAGTTCGCCGCCAAGGTCAAGGAGCTGAAGGTGGGCAACGGCTTTGATGCCGGGGTGGTGCAAGGCCCACTGATCGAGCCGGCCGCCGTCGCCAAAGTGGAAAAACACCTGAAGGACGCCATCAAGAAAGGCGGCAAGGTGCTGACGGGCGGCGGCAAGCTCAAGGGCCAGTTCTTCGCGCCGACAGTGGTGGCCGAGGCCAGCGCCGACATGCTGGTGGCGCGCGAGGAAACCTTCGGCCCGCTGGCCCCGGTGTTCCGCTTCAAGACCGAGCAGGAGGTCATCGCCGCCGCCAACGCCACCGAATTCGGCCTGGCCAGCTACTTCTATGCCCGCGACATTGGCCGCATCACGCGCGTGAGCGAGGGGCTGGACTACGGCATGGTCGGCATCAACGCCGGCGTGATCGCCACCGAGCACGTGCCGTTCGGCGGCGTCAAGCAGTCCGGCCTGGGCCGCGAAGGCTCGCGCCACGGTATCGACGAGTATGTGGAGATGAAGTATTTGTGTATTGGGGATGTGTTGAAATGAACCGTAGGGGCGGCAGGATGCCGCCTCTGTGCTGATCCCCGATTTTGTATCCTAAATACAACAAAAAATCGTTGCAATGCAATGAGGGTGTCTGCCCGTTTTTTGACGTATATCAATAAGCCGACTAAAGGAGTCAGGTTTAATCATGGTTGGGATCGAGGGCCGTCGGGGTATGCGAGTCAGTCGCGCGCGGCCGTCGAAGATTTGTTTCAGGACGTCACTTAAGGAAAACAAAATGACTGAAACCTACTACGATCTGTTTCGCCGTCAAGGCATCTCACGCCGTAGTTTTCTTCAATTCTGCAGCTTGACCGCTGCTTCGCTGGGTCTGTCAAAAGCCGGAGCCGCGGAAATTGCCAAGGCGATGGAAACCAAGCCGCGCCAGCCGGTGATTTGGCTGCACGGGCTGGAATGCACCTGCTGTACCGAGGCATTCATCCGCTCGTCGCACCCGCTGGTCAGTGACGTGGTGCTGTCGATGCTCTCGCTCGACTATGACGACACGATCATGGCGGCCGCCGGTCATCAGGCGGAAGAGCAGCTTGAGGAAACCATCAAGAAATACAAGGGCAATTACATTCTGGCAGTGGAAGGCAATCCGCCGCTCGCCGATGACGGGATTTACTGTATCCCGGGCGGCAAGCCGTTTGTCGAGAAGCTGCGGTATGTGGCGAAGGATGCCAAGGCCGTGATTTCGTGGGGTTCGTGCGCGTCTTGGGGTTGTGTTCAGGCCGCCAAACCGAACCCGACGCAGGCGGTGCCGGTACACAAAGTAGTGACCGACAAGCCGGTGATCAAGGTGCCGGGTTGCCCGCCGATTCCCGAAGTGATGACGGCAGTGGTGACGTATTTGTTGACTTACGGAATTCCGCCGCTCGATGCGCAGGGACGTCCGAAGATGTTTTACAGCCAGCGTATTCACGACAAGTGCTATCGTCGGCCGCATTTCGATGCCGGCCAGTTCGTCGAGAAATTCGACGACGAAGGCGCCCGGATGGGTTACTGTCTGTACAAAGTGGGCTGCAAAGGGCCGACGACGTACAACGCCTGCTCGACGGTGCGCTGGAACGAAGGCGTGTCGTTCCCGATCCAGTCGGGGCACGGTTGTATCGGCTGTTCCGAAGAAAATTTCTGGGACAAAGGCTCGTTCTACGAGCATCTGCCGACGATTCTGCCGCCGGGTTGGGGTGGTATTGACGCAACGGCTGACAAGATCGGCCTCACCGCTGTTGCCGTTACCGGCGCTGCCGTGGTGGCGCATGCGGCGCTTTCCGCAATCAAACAGTCAAGCAGCAAATCCAGCAACGACAAGCTGGCGGCGAAGGAGTAAAACATGGCCTATCCGTATCAAACACAGGGGTTTACGCTGGACAACAGTGGCCAGCGCGTCGTCGTCGATCCGATCACCCGGATCGAGGGACATCTGCGTATCGAAGTCAACGTCGATGCCAGTAACGTGATTCGCAACGCCGTTTCCACGGGAACGATGTGGCGGGGTTTGGAAGTGATTCTCAAAGGACGCGATCCGCGCGATGCTTGGGCATTTGTTGAGCGGATTTGCGGCGTCTGCACCGGTACTCATGCGCTAACCAGCGTGCGCGCCGTCGAAGACGCACTGGGTATCGTCATTCCCAAAAACGCCAACACGATCCGCAATCTGATGCTGGCCACGCTGTACGCGCATGATCACCTGGTGCATTTCTACCATTTGCACGCGCTGGATTGGGTTGACGTGGTTTCGGCGCTGAAAGCCGATCCGAAGCGGACTTCCGAGTTGCAGCAGTCGATTTCGACGTGGCGTAATTCGTCGCCCGGTTACTTCCGTGAAGTGCAGAGCCGCTTGCAGAAATTCGTCGAGAGCGGTCAGCTCGGTATCTTCGGCAACGCTTACTGGGGACACCCGGCGTACAAGCTGCCGCCGGAAGCCAACTTGATGGCAGTGACGCACTATCTGGAAGCGCTCGATTTCCAAACGCAAATCATCAAGATTCACACGATCTTCGGCGGCAAGAATCCGCACCCGAACTGGCTGGTCGGCGGCGTGCCGTCACCGATCAACGTTGGTGGTTCCGGTGCGGTCGGCGCGGTCAACGAGTTCCAACTCAATCTGGTCAAAGACATTTGCAACCAGACGATCGAATTCATCGACAAAGTTTATCTGCCGGATTTGGCGGCGATCGCCAGCTTCTACAAGGACTGGGGTTACGGCGGCGGCATTTCCAGCCAGAACCTGCTGGCCTTCGGTGAATTCCCGATCGAGCCGAACGGCTACAAGAGCGGCAAACTGATGATGCCGGGCGGCGCGATCATCGGCGGCGACCTGACCAAAGTTCAGGATGTCGATGTTCACGATCCCGAGCAGATTCAGGAGTTCGTCGATCACTCGTGGTACAAATACCCCGAAGCGAACAAAGGCTTGCACCCGTTTGATGGCGTGACCGATCCGAAATTCGAACTGGGGCCGAAAACCAAGGGCACGCGGACGAACATTCAGGAAATCGACGAGAACGCCAAGTATTCGTGGATCAAAGCGCCGCGTTGGCGCGGCCACCCGATGGAAGTCGGGCCGTTGGCGCGTTACGTCATCGCTTACGCTCGCGGTCACGCCGAAATCAAGGAACAGGTCGATGGGTTGCTCGGCAAGCTGGGGCTGCCGATCACGGCGCTCTTCTCAACGCTGGGTCGCACTGCGGCGCGCGGTCTGGAAGCACAGTGGGCGGCGCACAAGATGAAATACTTCTACGACGAACTCATCACCAACATCAAGGCAGGCGACACCACCACGGCCAACATGGAGAAATGGGAACCGTCCACATGGCCGAAGGAATGCAAAGGCGCCGGCGCCAGCGAAGCGCCGCGCGGTGCGTTGTCGCATTTCATCCGGATCAAGGACACCCGTATCGACAATTACCAAGCGGTAGTGCCGACGACGTGGAACGCCAGCCCGCGCGATACGAAAGGGCAGATCGGCGCGTTTGAAGCGTCGCTGATGAATACGCCGATGGCCGACCCGCACAAACCGTTGGAAATCTTGCGGACGATCCACAGCTTCGATCCTTGTTTGGCTTGTTCGACACACGTCATGTCTGAAGGTGAGGAACTGGTCAAGGTTCAAGTACGTTGAGGAGACGGTCATGAAGATTGAGAAACACTCAGGGCGCGTCATTGAAGGCCCGCATGAAAACGTGTACGTTTTCGAAGCGCCGGTACGGCTGTGGCACTGGATCACGGTGTTGATGATCATTCCGCTGGTGGTGACTGGTTTTCTGATCGGGGACCCGCCGAGTTCCATTGGCGGTGAAGCTACCTTCACCTACGAGTTCGCCTGGATTCGGATGATTCACTTTTCCTGCGCGATGATCTTCACCGTGGCGTTCCTCATGCGGATTTACTGGGCGTTTGCAGGCAACCGCTATGCGCGCAGCCTCTTTTTGCCGGCGATTTGGAGCATCGCCTGGTGGAAGGGACTGTTCCGGCAGTTGTTCTACTACCTGTTCCTCAAGAAAGAGCCGGATTCTTGGGTGGGTCACAACCCGCTGGCTCAGACGGGGATGTTCGTGTTGTTCTTGCTGGGGACGATCGTGCTGATTATCACCGGCTTTGCGCTGTACGCTCAACAGTCGGCGTGGGGCAGTGGCTGGATGGTCGCGTTCGGCTGGGTGCATACCCTGTTCGGCGACGCTCAGGCGATCCGTACGCTGCACCATTTGTCGATGTACGCCATACTGGTGTTCATGGTCGTTCACATCTACATGGCGTTCCGCGAAGACATCATGGGCAAGGAAACCGTGGTCAGCACCATGATCAACGGCATCCGCGCTTTCAAGACCAAGGGACATTGAGTAACGTTTTTCCCACAAAAAGGCCGACGATATGTCGGCTTTTTTGTGGGTGCATATTTATCATCGGTGCGTTAAGATAACGGAACTCGCTGGTCGTCTGACGTTTTTATGATTCTCAAACTGCCTACCGCGCTGACCTGGATGCGGATCGTCATGATTCCGGTACTGGTTGCGGTTTACTACATGCCGGACGACTGGCTGTCGCCCGTGGCGCGCAATTGGGTGGGCGCGAGCATCTTCGTGGCAGCGGCGTTGACGGACTGGTTCGACGGCTATCTGGCGCGGGCGCTGGGAGCAACCAGCGCGTTCGGCGCTTTCCTCGATCCGGTGGCCGACAAACTGATCGTGGCGGCAGCGTTGATTTTGCTGGTGCATCTGGAGCGTGCGGAATCGTTTCTGGCCATGATCATCATTGGCCGAGAAATCACGATCTCGGCGCTGCGCGAATGGATGGCGCAACTGGGGCAGGCCAAAAGCGTGGCAGTGGTGATGATCGGCAAGATCAAAACGGCGGCGCAAATGGTGGCAATCACGGCGCTGTTGCTGTACGAACCGGTGATTCCGCACGTTTCGACGCCCTGGGTGGGGACGGTGGCGTTATGGCTCGCCGTGATTTTGACCCTGTGGTCGATGTTCCATTACCTGCGGCTCGCTGCGCCTTACCTTAGCGGCAAATTACCGAAATAAAACCCCCTTCTTTGAAAGGGGTGTCGGTGAGGATAGAAAACAACAAATCGGTCGAAAAAAGAAACACAGCGCTTGCTTGCTGCCGGAAAATCCGTTAAGGTGTTGTCTATGCGTTCCTTTCATATCTCTGTTGTTGTATCTTACGGCTTTTCCCGGTCGTTAGCCTGCCGTTTGCTCGGTGGGCTGCTTCTGCTGCGCCTCGCGCGCGCCTAATTTTATTTTCCCTTCTGGTTTTGCGTGTGCCTTTTCAAAAGAAAGGCGTGTTGTTCGTTGATTTTATTTCATTGAGAGATCCCCATGAAAACTGCTGAGCAATCTCATACTTTCGCCGAAGCTTCTACCAAATATCGCCCGTTTGCCTCGATTCCGTTGCATGACCGAACCTGGCCTGACAAAACCATCACTCATGCGCCGATCTGGTGCAGCGTCGATCTGCGCGACGGCAATCAAGCGCTGATCGAACCTATGGACAGCGCCCGCAAAATGCAGCTTTACGACTTGCTGGTGAAAATGGGCTACAAGCAAATCGAGGTTGGCTTTCCCTCGGCGTCGCAAACCGATTTCGATTTCGTTCGCAAATTGATCGACGAAAAACGCATTCCCGATGATGTGACGGTGCAAGTGTTGACCCAATCGCGCGAGTCGCTGATTCGCCGGACTTTTGAATCACTGAAGGGCGCCAAGCGTGCTATCGTGCATTTGTACAACTCGACTTCGGAATCGCAGCGGCGCATCGTGTTTCGTCTGGATCGGCAGGGCGTGATCGATCTTGCCGTCTCAGGCGCGAAGATGATTCGCGACATTGCGCGCGAATACCCCGAAACCGATTGGCAATTCGAGTATTCGCCGGAAAGTTTTACGGCGACCGAAGTGGATTTCGCCGCCGAAGTGTGCAACGCCGTTGCCGAGGTTTGGCAACCGACGCCGCAGAAAAAAGTGATTTTCAATTTGCCGGCGACGGTCGAAGTGGCGTCGCCCAATAACTACGCCGATCAGGTCGAGTGGATGGGACGGCATTTGAAACGCCGCGACAGCATCGTGCTGTCGGTGCATCCGCACAATGATCGCGGTTGCGCGGTGGCGGCGGCGGAACTGGCGCAACTGGCGGGCGCCGACCGCGTTGAAGGTTGCCTGTTCGGAAACGGCGAGCGCACCGGCAACGTGTGCTTGCTGACGCTGGGGCTGAACCTTTACACGCAAGGCGTCGATCCTGAAATTGATTTTTCCGACGTCAACGAAATCGTGCGCACCATCGAACATTGCAACCAGCTTCCGGTGCACCCGCGTCATCCTTACGGCGGCGATCTCGTTTTCACGGCGTTCTCCGGCTCGCATCAAGACGCGATCAAGAAAGGCTTGACGCAGCACAAAGCCGATATGGTGGCGGGACGCCGGCTGTGGGACGTGCCGTATCTGCCGATTGACCCGGCCGATGTCGGGCGCACTTACGAAGCGGTGATTCGCGTCAACAGTCAGTCGGGGAAGGGCGGGGTGGCTTATCTGCTCGAACGCGATCACGGTTTGACTTTGCCGCGCTTGTTGCAAGTCGAGTTCAGCCAGATCATCCAGAACATCACCGACAAGACCGGTAAAGAGTTGCCGTCGAAAGAGATTTTCCGCGCGTTTGAAGAAGAGTATCTCCATGCCGTCACACCGGCGTTTGTCTATGAAAAACATCGGACGACGCACAACGGCGACGGCGGGCGGGAACATCTGGAAGCAACGCTGAAATACGGCGGTGTTTCTCGCGCGATTCAAGGCGACGGCAATGGCCCGGTCGATGCTTTCGTGCAAGCATTGCGCGACAGCTTCGGGCTGGACATTCATGTGCTGAATTACCACGAGCACGCTACCGGCACCGGCGAAGACGCCACAGCGGTGGCCTATGTGCAGTTGCGAATCGGCGATGAAGACACGCTCTACGGTGTGGCGCTCGATCCGAATATCGTGGCGGCGACGTTGAAAGCCGTTGTCAGCGGTGTGAACCGCGCCGTGAAACGGGGCTGGTTGACCGTGACGGAAAAGAAATAAACGGTATCGAGTATCGGGTATCAACGCAGGGGCGGGCTTCAAACCCGCCCCGTCTTTCGCGCGCTCAGGCATGAACGATTCTCCGCAACGCAAAATCATTCACATCGACATGGATGCGTTTTTTGCGGCGGTCGAAGAGCGCGATTGTCCGGCGCTGGCGGGCAAGCCGGTGATCGTCGGCGGCGCGCCGAACAGTCGCGGGGTGGTAGCAACGGCCAATTACGAAGCGCGGCGTTACGGCATCCACTCGGCGATGCCCGCTAGTCAGGCGTATCGGTTGTGCCCATTTGCCGAATTCATCAAGCCGCGCTTCGACGCTTACCGAGCGGCCTCGCAAGAGGTGATGGCGATTTTGCACCGCTACAGCGAGTGCGTCGAACCGTTGTCGATCGACGAAGCGTATCTCGATGTCAGCGCGGCGACGGCGTATCGCGGCTCGGCCACCCGTATCGCGCGGGCGATCAAGGCCGACATCGTGCGGGAAGTGCGGTTGACGGCTTCGGCGGGCGTGTCGTACAACAAGTTTTTAGCCAAGCTGGCGTCCGGGATGAACAAGCCGGATGGCTTGACGGTGATCCGGCCGCAAGAGGGCGCGGCTTTCGTTCGCCACCTACCGATCGGCGATTTCTACGGTATCGGTAAGGCAACCGAAGCGAAGATGAAGAAGCTGGGCATTCACGTCGGCGCCGATTTGCTGCGCTGGAGTCAGGATGCGCTGGTGGCGCACTTCGGCAAAGCCGGTTACTGGTATGCGTCGCTGGCGCGCGGCGAAGACCCGCGACCGGTGCGGGCGCATCGGGAACGCAAGTCGCTGGGCAACGAGATCACCTTCGCGCTCGACGTGACCAACATTGATCTGCTGCGCGAGGAACTGTTCCGGCAACTGGCTGAACTGATGGAGAAGCTCGAACGGCGGGGCTGGCAAGCTTATACCCTGACGATCAAGGTAAAATACGCCGATTTCGAGCAGGTGACGCGCTCGTGGACACATCGCCAGCCGCTCGACGTGGCGCGGGCGCAGGAAAGCATCGGTGAATTGCTGGCGCGTACCGAAGCGGGCGCCAGGCCGGTGCGCCTGATCGGTGTCACCTTAAGCGGGTTGGCGACGGCGGACGCGGAGGCACAAATTTCGTGGTTGTAGGGAGAAAATGATGAATAAGAAGTGGAAGATTGGCTGGGGACGGTGGCATTGATGGCGGCCTTCGGACCGTTGGGCGCTCAGGCGGCGACGCCGGTTTATTTGATCGACGTGTGTGCGCCGCAGGAGTTAGCCGAAGGGCATCTGGTGGGGGCGATCAATATCGAGCTTCAGGAGATAATCGCCAAAATCAGCGCGGTGACGACGGATAAAAACGCCAGAATCGAGCTGTATTGCCACAGCGGCCGCCGTTCGGGCATCGCGCAGGGGCTGCTCAAGGACGCGGGTTATCAGAATGCCGTCAATCTGGGCAACTTCGAGGAATTGCGAAAAACGCGTCCGGCGATACGGTAATCCCCAAGCCTGTTCGAGTCTGTCGAAGGGCGTTTGGCGAAGGTCAAATGGCCTTTGCCAAGAGGTTTGACAGGCTCAGTCCGAACGGGCTGAGGGTCGTCGAGGTAAGCGGCATCTACCGGCATTCTGTATCACAACTTCGCCATGCTAGCGGCGTTTCAAACCACTATCTGATAATTTAGTTCTAAAAAATACGGGAAAAGTAAACGGTAACAGTTTTTTTGCATTATGATAATCATTTTGTGGCACTTATTCAGAACGAAGCATGAGTGAGGCGCGATTACCGATTCGTGTTGCGTGTTCGGGTTTGGGGAACTCGGATGCTTTCATTGTTCGCTCGTTATTGCGGATACTTGACGGTCGCCGCGGGCAATCGTGGGTGTTTCAAGAAGAAGGTGTCGCCGACATTATCATCACGCCGTCCGCTCACAAGGACACCGATCGGGAGCGGCTGGCAACGCGACGCAAACCAACATCCCGCTTCATCTTCACTGTGCCCAGCGGCGTGACGATCGATTTGAAGGAGGGCGCGCAAGCGGTGCATTACCCGTTGCGGGCTTCCGAATTGCTCGAATGCTTTGATCGCCTCGAAAGTGAATGGCCGTTCAAGCCGCCGTCAGGTGTTGCGAAAATCGTGGTTCTGCAAACGCCCTCGGCTCCGGGGCCGGATACCGAAGCGCAAGGGCAAACGACGCTGCCGCTGTGGAGCGATCCGCGCCTCACGCAAGCGCCCGTGACGATCTCGCAGATGCCGACCGATCTGCGCTTGTCACAAATGCCGGACGGTTCGCCGCTGGCGCAAGCGCCGGTGGATCCGCGTTTGTCGCACATTCCCGAAGGGCGCGTTTTGACCGTCGGCGTGACGAACGCCACCGAGCGCGGCGTGCTGTCGCATCCGGCGACGCTGGGCGCGCTGGTTCAGGCGTTGCGATCGTTACGTACCAGTCAGGGAGGCGAGCGTCCCCAAGGGCGCAGCATCGATGTTTTCGATCAGGCGGGGTGGATCGCCCGTTTGTACAACGGCCGCAACAAAATCTATGCGTCGCGTCGCTTCATGCTCGATCGCACTGCCGAACCGATGGGTGGCCGGTTGTTTCATTGGAAATTCACGTTGAGCGGATTGCCGCCGGTAGTGAAAGGCGATGCCTTGATCGAAGTGGACCTCGATCTTCTGGCGTGGCAGTTTGCGGCGCGTTTCTGCTATGACTTTGCCGGTCTCGATTTGCCGATCAATGCATTGCTGCATCTCAGACGCTGGCCGGATTTCGGCGTGCACCCCGAATTTTCGTCGCGCCCTGGTGTGATGCTGGCAACAGCGCTGCTGACGCGGCAAACGCTGTCGCTAGCGGCTCTGCATCGCGAGTCGGAAACGAACGAAGCCGATTTGGCTTGCTTGCTGGGTGTGTGCTGGTTGAGCGACTGGCTGCGTTGCGAGCGGCAGATGCCGAAGGTGCCGGTGCAAAGAAGGCCTGTTGAAAAGACAGGGTTTAGTGGTATTGTGCGCAGCCTGCGTCGAGTGTTGGGGTTGTCACGGGAGCGCGAGTAACATGCCTCAAGAGTATAAATTGTTGTTCGCCGGAGGCATGGGAGTAGGCAAGACGACCGCGATTTCCGCCATCAGTGAAATTCCGCCGGTGTCCACCGATGTTGCCAACAGCGACCGCGAAGCGTTCGACAAAGCGCTGACGACGGTCACGCTGGACTATGGTCGCATCACCTTGCCGTCGGGCGATCGTCTGCGCTTGTACGGCATTCCCGGGCAAAACCGTTTCAGCTTCATGTGGGGGATGCTCGAACAAGGCGCGATGGGCATGGTGCTGCTGGCCGATGCGTCGCGGCCTGATCCGTTCGCCGAACTCGATATTTTTCTCAAGGCGTTCGGTCGGTTGCTGAGAACCGGTCGGGCAGTGCTCGGCGTCGGACGGTTGCCGAGCCAGCGCGGCGAACTGGATAAATACGTCATGCGGCTGGCGCGGCGCAAGATCAAGATTCCGGTGTTTTCAGTCGATGTTCGCGAGAAAAAAGATGTGCTGTTATTGCTCGACGCGCTGTTCACGCAAATCGAAGTGATCGAAGAAGATTATCGCAGCGGCGCGCCTTCCGAAAAAACAGATAAAACACATTCAGGAACGAATGAATCCACTGTCTAAAATACAGGCTACGGCGCTACAACTGAAGTTAAACACTTGTTGCATGGAAGTTCCGGCCATTCGATTGATTCTGCTGGCAACGGTCGATGGTTTCCAGTTGGTGACTGCCGGCAATCGACGCAAAGACAACGACTTGGCGGAAAAATTCGCCGCCATCGCCAGTTCGATGTCGGCGTTGGCCGAAGCCGCCGGCAAAGAATTGGGGTCGAAAAAAAATCTGGAATCCGTGGCGCTCGATCTGGTGGACTTGCGCGTTGCTCTGCGAATGGTGGACGGCGGCAAACAACAATTCGTTCTGGCCGCTGCCGCTGACAAAAAAATCGAGTTGCAAGCGTTGGTGAAAATCGTTCACGACAACGCTTTCCTTCTCGAAGAGGCGTTGCAGGGATAAGCGGTATCAGGGATCAGCGTAGAGGCGGCATTCTGCCGCCCGCAAATCCAGCCATCACTTATCAAAAAATCGAAAGGCGAAGCAAGGCCGATAAGCCGGGTTCTGTCGTCTTGCCGAAACGTATTTCGGCAAGCGTGGCTGCCATTCCTCTAGGCGCGTCATTGCTGGCGCGCTCAAGCCGCCTACCCGCAGACTACGCGAGCCGCGTCATCGTCTGCCTATTTGGCGTTGCTCCGGGTGGAGGTTACCGCGTTTCACCCGCTGCCGCACGGATGCGGACGGCGACTCGTCTCTGTGGCCCTGTTCCTCGTTTTGGCTGCGGTCAACCCGTCAGCGTATGGCGGCCGGGCATTACCCGGCACCCTGCTCTGTGGAGCCCGGACTTTCCTCTCCCTTCCTTGACGGAAAGCAGCGGCAGCCTGGCCTGCTTCGCGTTACTATTATAGCGATTTCTTTTTGTGCCACCATGAAAACGCCGTCATCACCGCCCGAACCTGTCGAGGAACCTGCCGTTCCGGGCACACCATTGTTTGACGCCAAAGCGATGATCGCGGCGCTGCCGCAGGAGCCCGGCGTCTATCGGATGCTGGACGCGCAGGAAAAAACGCTCTACGTCGGCAAGGCGCTCAACCTCAAGAAGCGGGTGTCCAGTTATTTTCAGAAGAGCGGATTGTCGCCGCGCATTGCGATCATGGTGTCGCAAGTGGCGCGGGTCGAGACGACGGTAACGCGCTCGGAAGCCGAGGCGCTGCTGCTGGAAAACAACTTCATCAAGGCGCTGACGCCGCGCTACAACATTTTGTTTCGCGACGACAAGAGTTATCCGTATCTGTGCGTGAGCGGCGACGCTTTCCCGCAACTGCGTTTTCATCGCGGCGCGCTCGACAAAAAACATCAGTATTTCGGTCCGTTTCCGAACTCCGGCGCCGTGCGCGAAGGGGTGGCCACCTTGCAGAAGATTTTTCAACTGCGTACTTGCGAGAACAGCGTTTTCGCACACCGGACGCGCCCGTGCATGCTTTATCAAATCGAGCGTTGCACCGCGCCCTGTGTCGGCTACATTACCGAGGAGGCTTACGCTGAAGACGTACAATCGGCGGTGCTGTTTCTACAAGGCAAAGTGGACGATGTACGCGAGCAATTACAGAAACAGATGGAGAGCGCTTCGGCGGCGCTCGAATTTGAAAAAGCGGCAACCCTTCGCGACAAATGGCAACGGTTGCAACAACTGCAATCGAAACAATTTGTCGAGAGTGCCACCGTGCGCGACGTTGATGTGATCGCCGTGGTGCACGACCGCGACGTGACGGCAGTCAACGTGGTAATGGTTCGCGGCGGGCGGCATGTTGGCGATCGCACGTTTTTCCCATCGCACGCAGCGGGGCACACGCCGCCCGAAGTCACCGAAGCGTTTCTGGCGCAACATTATCTGGAGCGACCGGCGCCGTCGATGCTGGTGCTGGATGATTTCACGCCGAGCGATACGCTGCTCGAAGCGTTGACGGCGCAAGCCGGACGCAAGATCAGCGTCGTGTCCCGACCGGCCGGCGAACGCCGCGTTTGGGTGACGATGGCAGCGCGCAACGCCAAACTCGCCATTGCCCAGCAACTGGCGCAGAAGGCGACGCAAGGAGTGCGGTTGACGGCCTTGCAAGAAGCGCTCGGTTTGCCGGAGATACAACGGATCGAATGCTTTGACGTATCGCACACGATGGGCGAGGCGACCGTGGCGTCGTGCGTGGTGTTCGACAGAGGCGCGATGCAGAACAGCGAATACCGCCGTTTCAACGTGACGCCCGCCGTTGGCGGCGACGACTACGCGGCGATGCGAGAAGCGCTGCGTCGCCGCGCCGCGCGCATCGTTACCGGCGAAGTGCCGACGCCGGATTTGTGGGTGATCGACGGCGGCAAGGGACAACTGCGCATCGCGGCGCAAGTGCTCGAAGACGACGGGCTTAACATCGCCTTGATCGGATTGGCGAAAGGGCCGGAGCGCAAAGTCGGCGCCGAAGATTTGTGGCGATGGGGCGAAGAAACGCCCTTGCATTTGTCGCCAGAACACGCCGGTTTTCAGTTGCTGCATCAAATTCGTGATGAAGCGCATCGCTTTGCGATTCAGGGGCACCGCGCCCGTCGCAACAAAGCGCGGTTGGCGTCGAGCTTGCAGGAAATCGAAGGCGTCGGCGACAAACGTCGCCGCGCCCTGCTCAGCCACTTTGGCGGATTGAAAGGTGTGCGCGCCGCTAGCGCCGACGATCTGACGCGGGTTCCGGGTATTTCCAAAGCGATGGCCGCGCGGATTTACGCGGCGCTGCACGAGGGGACGGCGGAGTAAGTGTAGGGGGGACAAAGGCGCATAACACCGTGCCCATTCTGCGAAGTTACATGTCCATATGTGAATGATCGTGCGCGGGAGCGGATTCCGGTGCAGGCATCGCATGCGAGTGTTCGGAATGATCGGGCGCTGGTGTCTGGCTCATGTCCATGTGCGAATGCCCGGAATGATCGGGTGCGGCATCAGGCATGGACATGTTCATATGGTGGGAGTGTCCGCTCATCGGGTTGTTGAGGTCGGGCGGCGCTTTGTTCACGAGTTGGGAGAGCATCCAGAACGCCAGCAGGGCGATGATGATGCCGGCGATGCGTTTCACCCAGATGTTTTTCAGCCAGTGGCTCACGCCGACAGCAGCAATGCCGACGATGGTCATCGCCGGCAGGGTGCCCAGCCCGAACGCCAGCATGGCCGCGCCGCCTTCGAGCGCGCCGCCGGTTGACAGGCTGGTGACCAGAGCGCTGTAAACCATTCCGCACGGGATGAACCCCCAGAGGCCTCCCAGTACCAGCGCGCCAGGGAAATGTTTGACCGGCAGCAGGCGACGGGTGAGCGGTTGAAGTTTTTGCCAGAGGCGTCCGCCCAGACGTTCAAGCGGCGCCAACGCGGTGAACAAACCGCTGACGTGAATCGCAATCAGCAGCATGAAAAGAATGGCGATGATGGTCAGCACGCGTTGCACTTGAAACACGGTGCCGATACGTTGCGCCAACCAGTGACCGAGCGCGCCGAAGAGAACGCCCAGCACGGTGTAGGTGATGATACGGCCCAGGTTGTAAGCGATGGTCAGAAGCCAGCGGCGCGAGGAGTTGAGCGACAGCGCCGCCATGATCGGCGAGCACATGAACACGCAGTGGCCGCCGCTGCCGACGAGGCCTATCACGAAAAGTGCAATGATCGGTTGAATGTTTGAAATCATGGAACACCCCATTCCGCCTTGGCGGAAAAAAAGTTTTTAGAAAATTGCTGCGCTGCTTTTATGAAATTCAGCGTGTATTTTTCAAGATAGCTAATATTTCAGAAATTTCGCTGCGTAGTTTAGCATGGTCGGCCAAGGTCAAGGAGGCCGGTTCGCTCATGCCGGTCGGCGGCGTGATGGTCGCGGGTTTGCTTTTGTTGGCGCTGGAGGATGAAGCGGTGTCGATGGCGGTGATGTCTTCGAGCTGGCTGCGGGCGCCGCTGATGGTGAAGCCCTGATCATAGAGCAGGCCGCGAATGCGGCGGATCAACAAGACTTCGTGATGCTGGTAATAACGCCGGTTGCCGCGCCGCTTCAGCGGTTTCAGTTGTGAAAATTCTTGTTCCCAATAACGCAGCACATGCGGCTTGACCGCGCACAATTCACTGACTTCACCGATGGTAAAGTAACGCTTCGCAGGAATCGGCGGCAGTTCAGGGGCGCGGTGTGGCGTTTCGGGCATAGGCTGCCTCGTCAACCATCGTTTTGAGTTTCTGACTGGCATGGAAGGTTACGACACGCCGTGCCGAGATGGGAATGTCGATGCCGGTTTTCGGGTTGCGTCCCGGCCGCTGCGCCTTCTCGCGCAGGTGAAAATTACCGAACCCGGAGAGCTTGACGGTGTCGCCGCTTTCGAGCGCCAGCCGGATTTCTTCAAAGAAGCGCTCAACCATATCCTTGGCTTCGCGTTTGTTAAGCCCCAGTTGCTCAAAGAGCAGATCGGTCAATTCAGCTTTGGTGAGGGTTGACATGAATTATCCCTATTCCTTAAGAACGAAGTCGCGCGCCGTGGTTTTTTTCCAGCACAACGAAAAACTCTTGCAGCGTTGCGTCGATATCGCGATCTGTCAAAGTACGTTGAGTATCGCGCATAAGCATAAGAATCGCAACGCTTTTTTTACCAACGGGGAGGTTGGAACCTTGATAGACATCAAAGAGTTGTATGTCCTCAACGTGGGGCGGACGGATTTTTTCCAGGGAATCGAGCAAGGCCTGTGCCGGAATGGCGGCATCGACGACGACGGCCAAATCGCGCCGCGCCATCGGTTGCCGCGAGATGGCGCGGGTTTGCGGCAGCGCCCGCTCTTGCAGCGCTGCCAGATCAAGCTCGAAAACCACCGGCGTTTGGGGTAATTCCAGATGCAAAACGAGTTGCGGGTGCAACTCGCCGAGCCAACCGATGACCGCGCCATCGAGCAACACGCGAGCGGCGCGGCGCGGGTGCAGCGCCGGGGGCTGGGCCTCAGTATCGGCAAACGAGGCCGTGGTGAGTTGCCGTGGCGCGGCCAGCGCTTCCAACGCGCCTTTGATATCGAAGAAATCGACGGGGCGGGCGGCACCTCCCCACTGCACGGGAGCGGCATCGCCGTAGGCCAGCCCGCCGAGCCGGTAGGGCTGGGCGGCGGCATCGGGCGTGGCCGACAGGAAAATGCGGCCTACCTCGAAAAGCCGCAGATAGGTTTCTTTGCGGTTCAGATTGCTTTTGAGCGTTTCCAGCAACCCCGGCAGGAGCGAGGTGCGCATCACGTCGTACTGGGCGGCGATCGGGTTGTGCACGCGCACCGGCGGAACTTTGGGCGCGTCGCCGTTGAGCAAACGCTCCATGTCGGAAGCGACGAAGCTGAACGTCAGAATTTCCTGCCAGCCCTGATACGCCAGACGTTGTTTGAGCGCGGCGACCGGCAGTTGCGTTTCCGGCAGCGCCAGCATGTGCTGGCCGTGAGTGACCATCGGCAACGGGATGTTGTCGTAGCCGTGGAAGCGGGCGACCTCCTCGATGAAGTCGGCTTCCAGCGTCAGATCGAAACGGTACGAGGGCGGCGTGACGATAAAGTTGTCGCCGTCACGCGTGAAGGCGAAGCCGAGTTTCTGAAAAACAGCGGCCACTTCATCGGCGTTGACCAGCCAACCCAAAATTCGTGAGACGCGCGCGGCGCGCACATGTACCGGCGGACGCGCCGGTAGCGTCTTGCGTTCATCGACGAGAGGGCCAACCTTTGTTTTGCCGGGGATGCCGCAAATCGCCAGAATCAACTCGGTGGCGCGTTCGATCGCTTTGGGCGGCAACTCGAAATCGACGCCGCGCTCGAAGCGGTGACCGGCATCGGAGATGAACCCAAGCCGTCGCATTTTGCCTTGAATGATGTTCGGCGAGAAGTGCGCCGCTTCGAGAAAGACGTTAGCGGTGTCGGCAGCGATGCCGGTATGTTCGCCACCCATGATTCCGGCCAGCCCCAGCGGTTTTTTCTCGTCGCACACCATCAACAAATCGGGCGTCAGATCGATGGATTGCTCATTGAGCAGCAACAGTTTTTCGCCGGGCTTGGCGAAGCGCACGACGATATCGCCGTCGATTTGACGGCAATCGTAAGCGTGCATCGGATGACCCAATTCCATCATCACGTAATTGGTGATATCGACCAGCGCCGAGATCGAACGAATGCCCGCGCTCCGCAAGCGCTGCTGCATCCACAACGGCGTCGCTGCCGACGGGTTGACGTTCTCGATGATTCGCGCCGCGAAACGGGGGCAACCTTCGGGCGCTTCGAGACGAATGCCGGGCGCGGCTTGGGAATTCACCTTCGCCGGAGCGCCGGTAGGTAAGTGCAACGTCTCACCAGTCAACGCCGCGACTTCGCGCGCCACACCGGCGAGCGACAAACAATCAGCGCGGTTCGGCGTCAACTTCAGTGTGATGAAAGTATCGTCGAGATGCAGCACGGCGCGAATGTCGGCGCCGGGTTGAAGATCGGCAGGCAGCGGCATCAAGCCGCTGTGATCGTCGCTGAGACCGAGTTCGCGCGCCGAACACAACATCCCGCACGATTCGACGCCGCGCATGGTGGTGCGTTTGATCTTGAAGTCGCCGGGCAGCACCGCGCCTTCGAGCGCGCAGGGCACGACGAGTCCCGTTGCCGCGTTCGGCGCGCCGCAAACGATTTGCAGCGGCGCGGCTTGCCCGACATCGACGCGGCAAACGCGCAACTTGTCGGCGTTGGGATGCGGCGTCACATCGAGGATGCGAGCGACGACGATGCCGGAGAAGGGCGGTGCTGCCGGTGTGGTTTCTTCGACTTCCAGTCCCGCCATCGTCAGCGTATTGCACAGCGCCGCCGAATCGATCGGCGGATTAACCAGTGAGCGCAACCAGTGTTCGGAAAATCTCATTACAACAGTTCCCTATGAAAATTGACGCAGGAAGCGCAAATCGTTTTCGTAAAACAGCCGCAAATCCGTCACGCCGTAACGCAACATCGCCAGCCTTTCAATGCCCATGCCGAACGCGAAGCCCTGCCATTGTTCGGGATCGAGATTGACGGCGCGCAAGACGTTCGGATGCACCTGACCGGAGCCGGCGAGTTCAAGCCAACGCTCGTTGCCGAACGCCATATCGATTTCTGCCGAAGGTTCGGTGAACGGAAAAAACGACGGGCGAAAACGCACGCGAATATCGTCGCGCTCAAAAAACAAACACAGAAATTCGGTGAACACCTGCTTCAAGTCGGCGAACGAAACCGCGCGGTCGATCCACAAACCTTCGACTTGATGAAACATCGGCGAGTGCGTGGCGTCGGAGTCCACGCGAAAAGTGCGGCCCGGCGCGATGATTTTGATCGGCGGCGCGTGATTTTCCATCCAGCGCACCTGAATCGGCGACGTGTGCGTGCGCAGCACGAGGTTGTTGTCAACGTAAAACGTGTCTTGCATCGACCGCGCCGGATGATTTTCAGGCGTGTTGAGCGCAGTGAAATTGTGAAAGTCGTCTTCGATCTCGGGACCGTCAGCCACTGCGAAACCTTGCGAGCGAAACAACGTTTCGATTCGGTCGCGGGTGCGCGTGATCGGATGCAAGCCGCCGAGACTGGCGCTGCGCCCCGGCAGCGTCACGTCGATGGCTTCGGCGTCAAGCCGCGCCTGCATCTTGAGTTGAGACAGTTCGGCACGACGAATATCGAGCGCGGTTTCCAGCGCCGCCTTGGCTTCGTTAATGCGGGCGCCGGCGGCTTTGCGCTCATCGGGCGGGAGCTTGCCGAGCGTTTTCAGCTGCTCGGTCAGCGCGCCGTTTTTGCCGAGATAACGCGCTTTACAATTTTCCAGCGTCGCCGCATCGGCAGCCTGCGCGAATTCCGTTCGGGCAGTGGCAACAATGGAAGCTAGATCGTGACTCATAATAGAGAGTTTCCGGAAACAATCGAAACAAAAAACAGCGCTAATTTTAACGCAACAACACGCCAAACCATTTTAAATGTCGCCGACGATGTTCAGAAATATTTATTCCGATGGTTTAATTGTCGGAATGCGCTGAATGATTCCGTTTGCCCTGGGTCTGTCGAAGGGCGAACGGCCTGTTGCGGCAGGGCTTCGACAAGCTCAGCCCGAACGGTTGGGGGGATAAATCTGTATTCCGGGTTAATCGGATCATACGACAGGAGTGTCTTCAGCGCTCTGGAGTCAATTGTTTTCGTTCGCTTCGCTAATCTATGCTATGCGACACGCTTCCCGCGCTAAAAAATCCGCGCGTTCTCCGTCGGCGCTGGTGCAGTTTGCGGCTTCAACACCGCGCGCAATTCCGGCATCAGGATTTCAACCATCGCCGAAATCCACGACGGAAAATCGTTCAAACACGGGGTCAAACAAAATTCTCTTCCACCGTTTTTCAAAAAAATGTCTTTTCCGCCGATGCCAATTTCTTCGAGGGTTTCCAGACAATCGGCGACGAAGCTGGGGCTGATCACATCCACTCGCCGCAGCTTTTTTTTGCCCAGCGCCGCCAGAACGTCAAAGGTGTAAGGGCGCAGCCACGGGGTACGGCCAAAGCGCGATTGAAACGACAGCGTCCAGTTTTCTTCCTTCAATCCGAGTTGTTCGGCGAGGTTTTGCGCGGTGCGGCAGCATTGGTCGTAGTAGGGGTCGCCGTCCTGCCGCGTTTTTTCGGGCGCGCCGTGAAACGACATCACCAAGTGATCGGTTTGACCTTCGCGTTGCCAGAATTTTTGCACCCGCTCTTTCAACGCATTCATGTAAGCCGGATGGTCTGCGTAAGCGCCGATCATTCGCAGAGGCGGAACGAATCGCCGTTGTTGCAAGCTGGCCGCTACCGCGTCGAAGGCGCTGCCGGTGGTGCTGGCGGCGTACTGCGGATACAGCGGCATCACCACCAGCGATGTGCAGCCTTGCCGACGCAGCGCGTCGATGGCGTGCGCGATGGACGGCTGGCCGTATCGCATTCCCGCTTCGACGACCACGCTGTCGGGAGCAAGATTTTCTCTTCGGAGCGCTTCGCCGAGATAACCTTGCAGCATGTCGCGCTGAGTTTGCGTGTACACGAGCAGCGGCGAGCCTTCGCGCAGCCAGATTTTGCGGTATTTCTCGGCGGACTTCGCCGGCCGCGTTCGCAAAACAATTCCGTGCAGGATGGGCTTCCACAACCAGCGCGGCGTTTCGATCACGCGCCGGTCGTTCAGAAATTCAGCCAGATAGCGACGCACCGCCGGGGTGGTCGGCGCGTCGGGCGTGCCCAGATTCACCAGCAAAACGCCGATTCGGAGAGAGGCGCCAAGAGGAACTTCAGGCAAGTAGTAGGACATGAAAATCCGCTGCGTCAATAAGGAAAAAACGTGGGCGCCGCCGTTACGACGACTTCGCTTGTTGCGTCAACACGTTGGAGAGCAGGCGCGCGGTCACATCGACAATCGGGATCACGCGCTCGTAAGCCATCCGCGTCGGCCCGATCACGCCCAATGTGCCCATCACTTGCCCGTTCACAGTGTAAGGTGCGGTGATCACGCTGCATTCGTCGAGCGGCATCATGCCCGCTTCGGCGCCGATGTAAATCTGTACGCCTTCGGCGTTCTGCGACATATCGAGCAAGTGCAGCAGCGACGTCTTCTTTTCAAACACGTCGAACAATCGGCGCAACTGCTCCATCCGGTCGGAAAAATCTTCGGCGTCGAGCAGATTTTTTTCACCGGCTACCACGGCCTCCGTCTCGCGCAAAACATTTTCGGAGAGATCGATAGCGGCGCTCATCAACGCTGCAATGTCTTCGCGCAGGGATTTCAGTTCGTCGGAAAGACGCAACCGGATCGTCGAGAAGGGCACACCGGCGAAGTGGAGGTTGAAAAATTGGGACGCTTTCGTCAGTTCACTTTGAGTGTAATCCTGCGGCGATTGCAGAATGCGGTTTTGCACATCGCCTTCGGGGGTGACCACAATCAGCAGAACACGACGCTCGGACAAGCGCAAAAATTCCAGATGTCGAAATGCCGCTTCTCGCCGCTTCGGCGTCATCACAACACCAGCGAAATGCGACAGTTGCGATAACAGGTTTGCCGCGTTGGTAATCAATTGTTGCGGGCGGGCGTCGGCTTGCAGTTCGCTTTCAAGCCGCTTGACCTCTTGCTGTTCAAATGGTTTGATGACCATCAAACTGTCCACGAAAAAGCGGTAGCCGCGCGCGGTCGGAATGCGTCCCGCCGAGGTGTGCGGGCTGGCGATGAACCCCATCTCCTCGAGATCGGCCATGACATTGCGAACCGTCGCCGGCGACAGGTCAAGCCCCGATTGGCGCGTCAACACCCGTGACCCCACCGGCTGCCCGTCGGCAACGTAGAGGTCGATCAGCGTCTTCAAAAGGTGGGTGGCGCGAGGTTCAAGCATCTTGCCATTGTACCAAGCCCGAGCGTTCTTTCACTCCGCAGGTTACGACAGAAGCGAAACTTGGCGTTGACAAGCCTCTTGATCCAACATTTTCAATGGATTTTGCCTGTGCGCCGCTCATTTATCCGCGTTATTTCTGCTTCTTTTCCACCTGCTCGTGTATCCAAGCCACCTTGAAATTCCCCTGATATTTCGCCTTCCAAGGGATATACGTTAATCTAAACGACATGGAAGAGAAAAGCAATGACGCATGTCTTCTACGCTTAGTTATGTCTCATCCACGAAGTTCATGAAACGTGGAACCGTGCTCATGATCGGGTTGGAATGGGCGGCATGATTCAACCGGTTTGGAAAGCGAAAAACAGAGGGAAGGTCGCTGTGAAAACAGCAAATTACGTGATAGGATCATTATTGTAGTTAGGAATTATCTATAAAACTTTAAATACAATTTAATCTTTTTTGTATTCTTATGTGGAGGTTTTATGTTTGCAAAGAAATATAGCCGCCCGTATAAAGACCCCTCAGGTGTAAGGAAAAGAGTAACCATGAAACAGAATCTTTCGATTTTTATGGTCGAAGGAAATAACTTTGGCTCTTGGCTCGCATTTTCGGAGGTCGAGATTTATGGAAACTAGACATTGGAAATTTTTCCCGGCTTGTGTTCTCTTTGCTTTGGCGATAGCGGGGTGCGGCGGTGACGGCGGCGGTTATGGCAACGGCGGCGGCGAGCCGCCTGCCGGAGCCAAGAAGCTGTTGGCTCGGATTCTGACAGAAGGAGCAGAAGAAAGAGTCTTTCAATACGACAACCGAAATCGCCTCATTGCCGATGGCAAGTTGGGCATTGGCAATAAAATCGAATATCAAGGCGATGATTCACGCCCTGTGCTGGTTACCAATGGGACGCCTTACTCAACGGCATGTACGGGCTATGATCCTGATGCGGGAACATTTTTCGCGGTACCAGCCGTCTATACCCAATACCGATATGGCGAAGATGATTTATTAAACGGCGTTTCCACAAAATATTATCAAACGCGGTTCCTGGATCAAGACAAAACCCGAAACTCATGCAATGACCCTTTGGGTACTCTTTATCCTCGTTATTATCTGAATTCGGATGATCGAAAAATTGCTTGGGGCGGAGCCTATGACCCCGACGAAGTTCCCACAAACTTTTTTGTTCTAAGCTCTGGGCTTTCCGTCATCTATGACGGCAACAGCAATTTGGTCGAGAAAATAATCGATCCCGCCGGCGCTTTTGTGGCTCCTACTTCCATTACTTGTAAATACACTTACGACGACAGGAAAAACCCGGCTTCAGGGATGACGACACCGTTATGGTGGTTCTGGGATGGTGACAATGATTGGTGGGATGTTTCTTCTAACCTGTTTCTCAGCAATACCAATAATCCGCTGAGTTCTGTCTGCAGCGGCCAGGAAGAAGGCATCCCCAAGGCGGTTGAAACTCATTACAGCTACACCTACGACCAAGAGGGTTACCCCACGGCGGTTGATGTGACAGTCACGTCACGCGATTATCGGGGCGTCGAAGTGACGACAAATATAAAAAGGACGTTCGAGTACATCGCCGCGCATTGAGCCGGTGATTTACAGAGGCGGGGCGTAAGCCCCGCTCTGTTTTTCAGAGCAATTTTCCTTCAAGTAGATGTAAACATTCCCTCTCCAGCTTGCGGGAGAAGGAAAAGACATCAGAGGTCAGAGGTTAGGCATCGGATGTAGGGGGTGGTATCTTGCCGCCCACAATAACGATGGGCGGCCACAGACCGCCCCTACATTATGATGCTTAATCCCTCTGCCCTATCGCGCCCAAATGTGAAATAATCACAACATGCTGAATTCCGAAACCCCGTTTACCCGTATCGCGCTGGCTGGTCGCCGCGACAGTCCCGATTTGTTCGGGCCGCTGTCGGTGCTGGCCGATTTTCTGCTTCGGCGCGGCTATCAGGTGTCGATTGAATCGGAAACTGCCGCCAGCACGAAGCTCAACGGTTATCCGAGCGTTGCCGCCGAAGCGCTGGGGATCAACAACGATCTGGTCATCGTTCTGGGCGGCGACGGCACCATGCTGTCGTTCGCACGCCGACTGGCGCCGTTCGACGTGCCGTTGGTCGGCATCAATCAGGGACGGCTGGGGTTTCTCACCGATATTCCGCAAGCGTACATGGAAGTCATGCTCGGCGATATTCTCAAAGGCCGTTTCGTCGAGGAGAAACGGACGATGCTGGAAGCGCGGGTACTGCGGGAAACCGGCTCGACGCCGACGGTCGTCCAGGCGTTGAACGACATCACGATTAATCGCGGTTCCGGCGGCGGGGTCATCGACTTGGGCATCGCCGTTGACGGCCAGTTCGCCTATTCGCTGCGCGCCGACGGTATTATCGTCGCCACGCCGACCGGCAGTACCGCTTATGCGCTTTCCGTCGGTGGTCCGATCGTGTCGCCGATGTTGCCGGTTTTCATTCTGGTGCCGGTGGCGCCGCACGCGCTGACCCACCGCCCGATAGTGATCCCCGAAACCGCCAAGCTCACCATCACCGTCGAACGCAACAACGAAGCCTCGTTGTACGCCGATTCGCAATCACAGATTCCGCTGGCGCAAGGGGAGGAAATCACTATCGAGCGCTCGCTGTACAAAGCGCGGCTGCTGCATCCTTCGCGTTACGATTATTTTTCAATGCTGCGCCAGAAGCTGCACTGGACGGAAACGCCGGAACGGTTGCGCGTGGCGATCAACGAGCCGCTTCTCTGAGGCCATGCTGCACTGGCTCTCGATCCGAAACTTCATTCTGGTGGAAACGCTCGACATCGAGTTCGGGGCGGGTTTCACCGTTTTGACCGGCGAAACCGGCGCCGGCAAGTCAATTCTGCTCGACGCCATCGGGTTGGTGCTGGGCGACCGCTTTGAAGCGCGCCAGTTGCGCGTCGGCGCCGACCGCGCTGAAATTTCTGCCGGATTCGCCGTCGCCGAAGAGAGCCTTACTCACGACTGGTTGGTCGAGCACGATTTGCTCGACGACGATACGCCCGAACTGGTGTTGCGGCGCGCGCTTGACTCCAGCGGCAAAAGCCGTGCTTGGATCAACGGCCATCCGGCACCGCTGACGCAGCTTGCCGAATTGGGTGCACTGCTTCTTGAATTGCATGGTCAACACGCTCACCAATCGCTGAGTCAAGGCAAGGCGCAGCGCCACTGGCTTGACGCTTACGCCGACGCGCTGCCGCAGGTTGAAATCGTGCGTGACGATTGGCACGCCTGGCGCACGGCGCGGGAGGCGCTCGACAACGCTCGTCAGGCGCAGGAAACGCTGGCGGACGAGCGCGAGCGGCTGCTGGCGCGTCACGACGATTTGCAGGCACTGGCGATGCAGGAAGGCGAGTGGGAGCAACTGTCGGCGCGGCAAAACCAACTGACACACGCCGAAACCCTGTTGACGACCGCCCGCGACGGCGCCGATCTTCTCGCCGAAGGCGACGCCGCGCTGTTGCCGCAACTTCATCACCTCATTCAAAAGCTGCGCGACGCCGGACAGTTTGATCCGGCTTTCGACGCGCTCGCGCACCAGATCGACGGCGCCGCCATCGACCTCGCCGAAGCGGCGCGAACGCTGCGCGAAGCGGCGCGACACGTCGATCTCGATCCCGAAACGCTGGCGGCGACCGAAGCGCGGCTGACCGCAATTCACGATCTGGCGCGCAAGTATCGCGCCCGTCCGGAAGATTTGCCCGTGTTGACTGCCGATACCGCTCAAGCGCTGGCGCGACTCGATCAGGCGGCCGACCTCGCGGCGCTCGAACAAGCGCTGGCCGACTGTGAGCGTCGCTATCGCGACCACGCCCAAGCGCTTTCGCAAAGCCGTCGTCGCGCCGCCCGCAAACTTGCCGAGGCGGTTACTTCCGGCCTTGCCGCGCTGGCGATGCCGGGAGGGCGTTTTGAAGTCGCCCTCACTGCCGCCGCGCAGCCGGAAAGTTATGGTCTCGATCATATCGAATTCAACATTTCCACCCACCCCGGCCAGCCGTTGGCGCCGCTCGCCAAAATCGCTTCAGGCGGCGAGTTGTCGCGCATCGCTCTGGCGCTGCTGACCGTGCTGGCGCGTTCCGGCAGCGTGCCGACGCTGATCTTCGACGAGATCGACACCGGCATCGGCGGCGCCGTCGGCCACGCCATCGGCCAGCGTCTGCGCGCGTTGGGCGACGAGAAACAGGTGTTGTGCGTGACCCACTTGCCGCAGGTAGCCGCCTGCGCTCACCACCACATCCAGGTGTCGAAAGAGGGTAACGACGCGAGTGTGAAAACTCGTTTGACCGTGCTGGACACGGCAACCCGCGTTGAGGAAATCGCCCGGATGCTGGGCGGCGCGACTGTGACCACAAAAACACGGGCGCACGCTCGCGAGATGCTGGAGGCGGCGATTTCGTAGCAGTTTTAGAAAATCCGCGTAGAATAAGAACATTCTCCCGCGTTTTCCGAAGGATTTGCGCTATGAAAACACTTCGCTTCGTTCCGATAGCTGCTTGGTTGGGAAGCGGCCTGATCGTGCTGGCGTCGTCCCCCGCGATGGCGGCCGAGCTTTACAAGTGTGCCGGTTCCGACGGCGTTCCCGTCTATCAGAATATGCCTTGCGAAAAAGGCAAGGAACTGCGCAACATGTCCAACGACGATACGCTTTCGGTGGTACCGATGAGCGAAGAGCCGTCGCGGATGTCTCCGCCCCCTGTGCCGCCCGCGGTGATGCCGCAGCAGCCGCCTATGTCGGCGCCGCCGCCGGTGAGAGCGCCGTCCTCGGCAAAAGCGGCGAACCCGGTCGCCGCGATCCCGTCGCAAACCCCGACAGGCAACGCGCATGCAGCGCCGCCAGCGTCCAGCGGCAACGCCGCTCCGATGCAACCGCCTTCCGCGGCACCCGTTGCGGCGCAACCGCCTGCTGCTGCTCCTGACGCCACGCCGCTTGGCGCGACGGCAGTGGCTCGTATGTCGATCAAGGTCGGGATGACCGCCGCTGAAGTTGAAGCCGCGTTAGGCCAGCCGCCGATGACTGCCGGCCCCGGCAACGACGCGCCCAACCAGCCGACGCGCTGGTTCTACCTGCCGTCCGACGGCGACAGCGAAACCATCACCACCATCGTCTTCCTGCGCGGCAAAGTCACCGACGTTGAGCGCAAGCCGATGAAACGGGATCAGCAGTAAGAGTCGCTGACGGATGCGGGTTTTGTTGCAGCGCGTCGCTTCGGCGAAGGTGGATGTCGAAGGTCAAACCGTGAGTCAAATCGGCGTCGGGCTGCTTGCGCTGGTCGGCATTGCTGAAGGTGACGGTCAGGAAGACGCCGAGTGGTTGTGCAAAAAGATCGTCCAGTCGCGCATTTTTGAAGACGAAAACGGCGTGATGAATTGCTCGCTCGCCGAGATCGGCGGCGATGTGCTGGCGGTTAGCCAGTTCACCCTGTATGCCTCGACCAAAAAGGGCAACCGCCCTTCATACACCGCCGCCGCCCGCCCCGAATTCGCCCGACCTTTTTTCGATGCTTTCGTCAATCGTCTGGCCGAAACTTTGGGAAAGCCCGTACCAACCGGAGTTTTCGGCGCGATGATGCAAGTTTCCCTCGTCAACGACGGCCCGGTCACGCTATGGCTTGATTCGCGGGCGCGCGAGTAGCTTACGGCGTCCCACGACGCCCGCCGGAATGTTCTATTGATAAAATCGTGTAAAAAGAGGCAGACAATCCTTTCAGGGATGGGGTATAAAGATAGATAATTCAGCGTTCAATGCGTTTTTTGCATGACCTATGCTTAATACTTTCTAACTGGAGAAATCAATGTCAAAAAAAAGAATTGCCGTGATTGGATACGGCAACATCGGCAAATACTCGATTGAAGCGATCGAAGCCAGCCCGGATTTTGAACTGGCCGGCGTTGTTCGGCGCGAAGTCGGCGGTAAAAAGCCGCGCGAACTGACGGACGTTCTGGTGGCGGACAACATTGCGGCGCTGGGCAAAGTCGATGCCGCGCTGCTTTGCACACCGACGAGAAGCGTGTCCGAGCACGCCAAGAAATATCTGAAGCTTGGCATCAACACCGTTGACAGCTACGATATCCATACTTCGTTTTTAGACCTGCGTAAAGAGTTGATGCCGATTGCGCAGCAACACAACGCGGTTGCCGTCATCTCGTCGGGTTGGGATCCGGGCAGCGATTCCGTGGTTCGCGCGCTTCTCGAAGCTTGTGCGCCCAAGGGTTTGACGTACACGAACTTCGGTCCCGGCATGAGCATGGGGCATACCGTTGCGGCCAAGGGCACCGCTGGCGTTGCCAACGCGCTGTCGATGACGATTCCGCTCGGCACCAGCATTCATCGGCGGGTGGTCTATGTAGAACTTGCCGCCGGCGCGAATATCGAAGATGTCAGCAAGAGAATCAAGAGCGATCCGTATTTCAGCCACGATGAAACGCACGTGATCGCCGTGAAGAGCATCGACGACATCATCGACATGGGACACGGCGTCAACCTCGTTCGCAAAGGCGTCTCCGGGAAAACCGACAACCAGTTGTTCGAGTTCAACATGAAGATCAACAACCCGGCGCTGACTTCGCAAATCATGCTGGCTTGCGCGCGGGCGTCGTTCAAACAAAAACCCGGCGTCTATACGATGCCTGAAATCCCCGTGATCGACCTCCTGCACGGCGACAAGGAAAGCCTGCTGGCGCGGTTGGTTTGAGTTTCAGCGGATCAGCGATCATGGCGTAGGGCGGGGTTCCAACCCCGCCCTTTTTATTTGCCGCTGTTGATTTCTTTTCGATCGCCAGATTTTGTCGTTTCGAGCAACGCATCTATTTCCGCCAGAATGCCGCGCAAGATGTTGACCTCCTCGCGTTCCAGTCCGGCGCGCGCAAAAAGGCGACGCAGCCTTGGCAGCAAACGCTTGGGGCGTTCGGGATTCAGAAAGCCGCAAGCGATCAGCGTTGCTTCGGCGTGCGCATACAGCCGCTCGATCTCGTCAACAGTCGCGCCGGCAAAACGCGGCGCTTGCCAGACGGCGCCCGCGCCGACGGCCACCCGCAACTCGTAAGCCGCCACCTGTACCGCCGCGGCCAGATTCAGCGACGAGTAGCGCGGGTTTGCTGGAATCGTCGCCGCCACTGTGCATTGCGCCAACTCGGCATTGGACAGCCCCGACATCTCCGTTCCGAAAACCAGCGCGATGTTTTTCGACGAAGGGGAAACTGCTGCCAACTGCTGGACGGCTTCTCCGGCCATCTGCCGCGCGGTCAACACCCGTCCGGCAAATGCACGCGGTCGCGCCGAAAACCCCGCCGCCCAAACGCATCCGGTCAGCGCCTCAGCCAGTGTCGTCACCCTTCGGGCGCGATCCAACACCTCGTCAGCGCCGGAAGCCATTGCTCGAGCTTCGGGCGCCGGAAAGCGCGACGGCGAAACGAGAACCAGTTGCGACAACCCCATCGTCCACATCGCCCGCGCCGCCGCGCCGATATTACCCGGGTGGCTGGTGTGCACCAGAACGACCCGCACGTGCGACAGCGTCGCCGACTCTGTGTCTGAATGAAGCGCTTTACAATTATTGGGATTTTCTTTTGAGGTCATGGCGTCAAAATACACCAGCGCACCGGTTACATCAACCCGACGCCTCTCGAGGCTATCGGCAAACCATGCGTTGCGCTATTTACGTGCAGTGTCTTTCATTGTTTGACGCTTTACGGGTGTCGGAGTCAGTCTTGCGTGCAACTTGCAGGATTCGACAAACGGTCATTTGCATTGGCTCGTTTTTAATTTGGAGCCACACCTTAATGACAAAGTGAAGAAGCTATGAATTTCAGGTCAACAGCGTTAAAGGCGAAAAAAACGGAGGCGTTTAGCCTCCGTTTTTTTCGATAACAACAACCGCTGACTCAGGCCAATGATGCCTTGGCTTGTTCGGCGATTTTGGCGAACGCCGCTTTGTCGTAAACGGCGAGGTCGGCCAGTACTTTGCGGTCGATTTCGACCGAAGCCTTTTTGAGGCCGTTCATGAAGGCGCTGTAGGTCATTCCCAGTTCACGCACGGCGGCGTTGATCCGGGCGATCCACAGGACACGAAACTCGCGTTTTTTCTGGCGACGGTCACGGTAAGCGTATTGGCCGGCTTTCATCACCGCTTGTTTGGCGATGCGATAGACACTATTGCGACGGCCGCGATAGCCTTTCGCCTGATCCAGAACTTTTTTGTGCCGCGCGCGAGCGGTCACACCACGTTTGACTCGGGGCATGATTTCTCCTTAGGCGTAGGGCAGCATCGCCTTGACGGAGGCGATATTGGTTGAATGGATTTCCGCCGGACCGCGCAACTGGCGCTTGGTTTTGGTGGACTTTTTGGTCAGGATGTGGCTTCTGAACGCTTGCGAACGTTTGATCGAGCCGCTGCTGCGGACGCGAAAACGCTTTTTGGCGCTCGACTTGGTTTTCATCTTGGGCATTACGTTTTACTCCTTTAGCTGCCTTCGGCGGCGCTCATCGCTTTTTCTTTGGCGGCTGAGACTTTGGGGCCGGCATCGGGCTTATTGGGGTGATGTTTTACGGGTACTGCTTTCTTGGGAGCCAGCATCATCACCATCTGCCGACCTTCAAGTTTGGGGTACTGCTCAACGGTTGCGGCGCTTTCGGTTTCGTCTTTGATCCGATCGATCAAACGAACTCCGAATTCCTGATGCGTCATTTCTCTGCCGCGAAAGCGCAGGGTGACTTTCACCTTGTCGCCGTCGCCCAGAAAACGCATCAGGCTGCGCATCTTGATCTGGTAATCGCCTTCGTCCGTTCCGGGGCGGAATTTGATTTCCTTGATCTGAATTTGTTTCTGTTTCTGTTTCGCCTCGTGCTGCTTTTTGGCTTCATGGTACTTGAACTTGCCGTAGTCCATGATCCGGCAGACCGGCGGTTTCGCCAGCGGCGCGATTTCGACCAAATCGAGATCGGCGGCTTCTGCGTCAGCGAGCGCCTTGGCTAACGAAACGATTCCAACTTGCTCACCGTCAATGCCGATGAGTCGAATTTCGTGTGCGGTAATCTCAGAATTGATCCGCTGTTCTTTTTCCAGAGCGATTGTTTTATCTCCTCAAAAATACAAAAAAGCCATGCACTCATTCAAACGAGTATCAGGAAGTTTCACCGGGAAAATTCACCGACGCGCGGCACGTTCCTCTTCAAGGCGAGCCAGCAAAGCATCCAGAGGCATCGCCCCCAAATCCTCACCGCTGCGAGTCCGCACGGCTACCGTATGCGCCTGTGCTTCCTTATCGCCGACAATGAGTTGGTAAGGCAGCTTTTGCAGGCTGTGTTCCCGAATTTTATAAGTAATCTTTTCGTTTCGCAAATCGGCTTGGGCGCGGAAGCCATGTTTTTTCAGCATCTGTTGGATTTTTTGGGCATAATCGGCCTGTCGGTCGGTAATGCTCATCACCACCGCCTGCGTCGGCGCCAGCCACAACGGCATCGAACCGGCGTGATTTTCGATCAAAATGCCGATAAAACGCTCTAAAGAGCCGACAATGGCACGGTGCAGCATGACAGGCGTTTTGCGGCTGTTGTCTTCATCGACATATTCGGCGCCGAGCCTGCCAGGCATGAAAAAATCCACCTGCATGGTGCCGCATTGCCACGAGCGACCAATCGAATCCTTCATGTGGTATTCGACTTTCGGACCGTAAAAAGCGCCTTCGCCGGGCAGCTCTTCCCAGACGGTGCCGCAAGCGCGCAACCCGTCGCGCAGCGCCGCCTCGGCGAGTTCCCAGGCGTCGTCGGCGCCGATCCGGTGATCCGGGCGCAGCGCGATTTTGACCGCGATGTCCTTGAAGCCAAAATCCTTATAAACTTTCAACGCTTGCGAATGAAAGGCGATGACTTCCGGCTGTATTTGCGCTTCGGTGCAGAAAATGTGGCCGTCGTCCTGAGTGAAACCGCGCACTCGCATGATGCCGTGCAACGCGCCGGACGGCTCGTTGCGGTGACAAGCGCCGAATTCGCCGTATCGCAACGGCAGATCGCGGTAACTGCGTAAATCGGAGTTGAAAATTTGCACATGGCCGGGACAGTTCATCGGCTTGATCGCAAAATCGCGCTTCTCCGATTCGGTGGTGAACATGTTGTCCTTGTAGTTTTCCCAGTGTCCCGATTTTTCCCAGAGAGAGCGATCGAGAATTTGCGGGCAACGCACTTCAAGGTAGCCGCTGTCTTTATAAACCTGTCGCATGTACTGTTCGACTTCCTGCCAGATCGACCAGCCTTTCGGATGCCAGAACACCATGCCCGGCGCTTCGTCCTGCAAATGAAAAAGATCGAGTTGACGCCCCAACTTGCGGTGATCGCGTTTCTCGGCTTCTTCGATACGATGCAGATAAGCGTCGAGATCTTCTTTCTTCGCCCAGGCCGTACCGTAAACACGTTGCAGCATTTCGTTTTTTGAATCGCCGCGCCAATAAGCGCCGGCCAGCTTCATCAACTTGAAAACTTTCAAATGGCCGGTCGAAGGGACGTGCGGGCCGCGACACAAATCGATGAACGAGCCTTCGCGGTACAACGAAATGTCTTCGTTGGTCGGAATCGAAGCGATGATTTCCGCTTTGTAATGCTCGCCTTTTTCCTTGAAGAACTGCACCGCGTCGTCGCGCCGCATCACCGAGCGAACTACCGGCTCGTCTTTCTTCGCCAACGCGGCCATCTTGGACTCAATGGCCGCGATGTCTTCCGGCGTGAACGGGCGCTTGTATGAAAAATCGTAATAAAAACCGTCTTCGATCACCGGCCCGATCGTGACCTGCGCGTCGGGGAACAACTCCTTCACCGCGTAAGCGAGCAAGTGCGCCGTCGAATGGCGAATCAGATCGAGGCCTTCGGCGTCTTTAGCCGTGACGATAGAGAGTTTGACGTCGCGGTCGATCAAAAACGACGTATCAACCAGCTTGCCGTCAACCTTGCCGGCCAGCGCAGCACGGGCCAGACCGGCGCCGATCGCGGTCGCAACATCGCCGACCGTCACCGGCGCGGCAAAAGTTCTGACGGAACCATCGGGTAATTGAATGTTGATGGACATAAAAATCTTTCAGAAAATAAAAAAGCGCGGACGAGCCGCACTTTTTTAAATTCGATTACCGGAAAAATCGGCAAACGGGGAACAGGCGCGCGCGAACTCGTTGAGAGTTATCTTTTCAACAAAAACGTTCGCGGTGTCATAACCTGATCCTTTCAAGCACTGCAACGCAGTCAACCACCAGCCAATGGACAGAAAAATCTGGTAGGCGGTATTGGAATCGAACCAACGACCTCCACGATGTCAACGTGGCGCTCTAACCAGCTGAGCTAACCGCCTGATAACTTATAAGTATAACAGGAAAAAGCAGGGTGGGGAATAGGCGGGTGAGGAAGAAGCGCAAAGCCTTCGCCGACTTGAAACCTTTGCGCCTTGCGAGGGTTTACATGTCTCTTGAGGCGATCAAAAAAATGGGAGAATGATAGTACAGAAGAAGGTTATGGCGCAGAGAGAAAAATGATTGAAATCGATTCGTGGAAGGATTCGTTTGCCCGATCATTGGGTGAACATTTGAAAGAATGGGATGAGGACTACATCAATGCATCACTCGACTCTCGGTTTTCAAAAGGCCGATGCCGCAAATCAACATCACGGCCATTTCCTTGAGCCTAATCGTTGGGGTTCGCCAAGCTCACCGTCAATTTACGATGGTTCCTGAATCCGCTATACAATGCGGGCAACTGAAAACTGCCAACGAAACAGGGAAGGGCGAGAAAAATGACACGTCGAATCATAGGGGTAGAGGAGCGACCGCCGCTCTTGCAGATGGTGCCGCTGAGTTGTCAGCATTTGTTCGCGATGTTCGGGGCGACGGTGCTGGTGCCGATTTTGTTCAAGGTCAATCCGGCGACGGTGTTGTTGTTCAACGGCATCGGGACGCTTTTGTATCTGGTGATTTGCAAGGGGCGGATTCCGGCGTATCTGGGGTCGAGTTTCGCGTTTTTGTCGCCGGTGTTGTTGATCTTGCCGCAATACGGTTACGAGGCGGCGCTGGGCGGGTTTATCGCGTCGGGGGTGGTGTTTTGTCTGGTGTCGCTGATCGTGGCGAAGGTGGGGATCGGCTGGATCAAGGTGGTGTTTCCGCCCGCAGCGATGGGCGCGATTGTGGCGGTGATTGGGCTGGAACTGGCGGGGGTGGCCGCCGATATGGCGGGGCTGCTGCCAAAGGCGGGCGAAAGCCCCGATTCGACAACGATAGCGATTTCGCTGTTCACGTTGGCGGTGACGGTACTGGTGTCGGTGGTGTTTCGCGGCTTTCTGGCGATCATTCCGGTGTTGATCGGCATTCTGGCCGGTTACGCGCTGGCGTTTTTTCTGGGGCGGGTCGATGCTTCCACGATCATCAACGCGCCCTGGTTCGCGTTGCCGACGTTTTATACGCCGAAGTTTGAATGGATTGCGATTCTAACGATTCTGCCGGCGGCGCTGGTGGTGATCGCCGAACACATCGGGCATTTGATCGTGACGGCCAATATCGTCGGCAAGGATTTGATGCGTGACCCCGGATTGCATCGCTCGATGCTCGGCAACGGGGTGTCAACGATCTTGTCGGGCTTCTTCGGCTCGTCGCCGAACACAACCTACGGCGAGAACATCGGCGTGTTGGCGATTTCCAAGGTGTACAGCACGCGGGTAATCGGCGGCGCGGCGGTGTTGGCGATTGTGCTATCGTGCGCCGGGAAACTGGCGGCGGTGATTCAGGCGATTCCGGCGCCGGTGATGGGCGGGGTGTCGCTGCTGCTGTTCGGCGTGATCGGCGCGTCGGGAATTCGGGTGTTGGTTGATTCCAAAGTCGATTACAGCAAAGCGCAAAATCTCATTTTGACTTCGGTGGTGCTGATCGTTGGCGTTTCCGGCGCCAAGCTGCATATGGGGGCGGTGGAGTTGAAAGGCATGGCGCTGGCGACGGTGATCGGTATTGGGATGAGCTTGATTTTCAAAGGGATCGAAAAGTTGCGCGGCGAGGAGTCGGCAACGACCGAGAACCATTGAGCGCGCTTTATGCGATAATTTTAACTTCAGCATTTCTTGTATTCCTATCAACAGGCGGATTTCACTATGGCAGACGAAAAAGGTAAGGCTCTGGCGGCGGCGCTGGCGCAAATCGAAAAGCAATTCGGCAAAGGCTCGATCATGAAGATGGGCGAGTCACAGATCCAATCCGATTTGCAGGTGATTCCGACCGGCTCGCTGGGGCTGGACATCGCGCTTGGCGCCGGTGGGCTGCCGCGCGGTCGCGTGGTAGAGGTCTATGGGCCGGAAGCGTCGGGCAAAACGACGCTTTGCTTGCAAGTGGTGGCCGAGGCGCAAAAACTGGGCGGAACGGCGGCGTACATTGACGCGGAAAACGCGCTCGACCCGGTGTATGCGGGCAAGCTCGGCGTTAATGTCGGCGAATTGCTGATTTCGCAACCGGATACCGGCGAACAAGCGCTGGAAATTGCCGACATGCTGGTGCGCTCGGGCGGCGTTGACATCATCGTGATCGATTCGGTGGCGGCGCTGGTGCCGAAGGCTGAAATCGAAGGCGAAATGGGCGACCAGTTGCCGGGCTTGCAGGCGCGGCTGATGAGTCAGGCGTTGCGCAAGCTGACCGGCAACATCAAACGCGCCAATGTGTTGGTGGTTTTCATCAACCAGATTCGGATGAAGATCGGTGTGATGTTCGGAAATCCAGAAACGACGACGGGCGGCAACGCGCTGAAGTTTTACGCTTCGGTGCGTCTGGACATTCGTCGCATCGGGCAGATCAAGAGGGGCGATGAGGTGATCGGCAACGAAACCCGCGTCAAAGTGGTCAAGAATAAAATTGCGCCGCCGTTCAGGGAAGCGCTGTTCGATATTCTCTACGGCGAGGGCATCTCGCATGAGGGCGAATTGATCGAGCTTGGCGTTTTACACAAAATCGTCGAGAAATCCGGCGCTTGGTACGCTTACAACGGCGAAAAAATCGGGCAGGGTAAGGATAACGTGCGCGATTATCTGAAAGCCAATCCGGCGGTAGCGCAAGAGATCGAAGCCAAAGTGCGGGTAGCCGCCGGGGCGGGAAAAGCAGTAGCAGGCAAGGCTCCGGCGGAAACGCCGGCCGGAAAGAAGGGCGCAACTAAAGACAGTGCGAAAGAGTAAAGCGCTGTTGAGGTGAAATAAAGAAAAACCGCACCGAAAGGTGCGGTTTTTTTAACAGATACGTTGCAATCATACCGTTGGTTTGAGATAGCGCCTCTTTTCATCGCGTGTCGCTTTTTTCGCGCATTCCTTTTGTAAAAAATATTGACGCCGACAAAACCCTAGGCGCAAAATGTCTCGCTTGAGCAGCCCGCAAGGCGGCTCATGTCGAACGCTTTGCCACACCCGGCAGGGGGCGAACGGCGCTTCCACAAGCTGCGCCATTGCGAAAAGAGGGACAGGGCCGACCGAAACGCGGAGCAATCAAAAGCCGTGATCGGCGGTCAAAATGAAGCGGCGGCCAACTGAGGCCGCCCATTTCAATCAAAGAGGAGAGAGTTCGTGAATAGTCTCAAGCAATGGCTGATTTGGGGCATTATTGTGGTGGTGGGCGCCGCGTCTTTGGGGATGATTGCGCTGAACCGAGGAGAAACCATCAGCGCTATTTGGCTGATTATCGCAGCCCTTTGTGTCTATCTGATTGCGTACCGTTTCTACAGCTTGTTCATCGCCCGCAAGGTGATGGAACTGAACGATGCGCGGCTGACGCCGGCGCGTCGTCTTAACGACGGTCTCGATTATGTGCCGACCAACAAAACCATTTTGTTCGGTCACCACTTTGCGGCGATTGCCGGGGCGGGGCCGCTGGTCGGGCCAGTGCTGGCGGCGCAGATGGGTTATCTGCCGGGGACGTTGTGGCTGCTGGCCGGGGTGGTGATTGCCGGCGCAGTACAGGATTTCATGATCCTGTTTATTTCGATGCGGCGCGACGGCCGCTCGCTGGGCGAGATGGTTCGCAGCGAGATGGGGAACGTGCCGGGTATCATCGCGATGATCGGGATTTTCATGATCATGATTATTCTGCTGGCGGTGCTGGCGATGGTCGTGGTCAAGGCGCTGATCGGCAGCCCGTGGGGGACGTTCACGATTGCGATGACGTTGCCGATTGCGTTTTTCATGGGCGTTTATATGCGCTTCATCCGCCCCGGCAAAGTGGCCGAGGCGTCGATCATCGGCTTCGTGCTTTTGCTGTTGAGCGTTTATTTTGGCGACGATGTGGCGAAAAGCAGCTTCGGCGCGTTTTTCACGCTCAAGGGAACGACGCTGGCGATTGCGCTGATGATCTACGGTTTTGTCGCTTCGGTGTTGCCGGTGTGGTTGTTGCTGGCGCCGCGTGATTATCTGTCCACTTTCCTCAAGATCGGCACCATCGTGGCGCTGGCGCTGGGTATTTTGGTGGCGGCGCCGGATTTGCAAATGCCGGCGGTGACCAAGTTCATCGACGGTACGGGGCCGGTGTTCTCCGGCAACCTTTTCCCGTTCCTGTTCATCACCATCGCTTGCGGCGCGGTTTCCGGCTTCCACTCGCTGATCTCGTCGGGAACGACGCCGAAGCTGGTTGAAAAAGAAAGCCACATCCGCGCCATCGGTTACGGCGCGATGCTGGTGGAGTCGTTCGTCGGCATCATGGCGTTGGTGGCGGCGTGTGTGCTGGAACCGGGCATTTATTTTGCGATGAACGCACCGGCGGCGGTGATCGGCAGCACGGTGACCGACGCGGCGCAGGCGATTTCCAACTGGGGCTTCGTGGTGACGCCGGATGTGTTGCAGGAGACGGCGAAGAACATTGGTGAAGCGACGATTCTGGGACGGGCAGGCGGCGCGCCGACGCTGGCGGTCGGGATGGCGCACATCTTCTCGTCGGTGTTAGGTGGCCCAGCGGTAATGGCTTTCTGGTACCACTTCGCCATTCTGTTCGAAGCGCTGTTTATTCTGACCACGGTGGACGCCGGAACGCGCGTTTGCCGCTTCATGATTCAGGATATTTTCGGGACGGTTTCGCCGCGCTGGGGGCGCTCCTCCTCGTGGATCAGCAACTTTGCGGCGACGGTGATCGCGGTGGCGTGCTGGGGCTATTTCCTCTACCAAGGTGTTACCGATCCGCTCGGCGGCATCAACACGCTGTGGCCGTTGTTCGGCATCGCCAACCAGATGCTGGCCGGCATTGCACTGGTGCTCGCCGTCTGCGTACTGGTCAAGATGAAGAAAGAGCGCTATGTCTGGGTGCCGCTGATTCCGATGTGCTGGTTGCTGGTGACGACGCTGGTAGCGGGCTGGCAAAAGCTGTTCGATGGCAGTGTGGCGATCAGTTTCCTGGCGCACGCGAAGAAGTTCTCCGCGGCGGCCGATCAAGGCAACTTGCTGGCGCCGGCTAAATCCATGGAACAAATGCAACAAATCATCACCAATGATTACGTCAATGCCACGTTGACGGCCTTGTTCATGTTGGTGGTCATCACCATGATGATCGCGGCGATTTCGCCGATTCGCAAGGCGCTGGCGTCGAAAACACCGACAGCACGCGAAAGCGAAGCGGTTTTCGAGCCGCAGAAAGCTTGATCAGACGTATGAAGTGTTTCCTCCTCTCTCGTGTTCCTTCGGGTACAGTGGGAGAGGGGGAAAGTGTTTTTGCTTTTCGACGGCAATACTTCAGTTTTACCTGATATTTATAGGCAATTCCTCTTTGGCAAGTCATCTGGCTCTGCTAACATTAGGTCGTCAATCGGATGTTGTCCTTAAAAATTGATCTAAATCAAAGAAAGTTTTCAATAAACTTGTTCGCCTACAATGTTATGGCTAGTATGCAATGTAAAAAATAAAATAAATTTTCTCTATGATTCGGCTATGGGTTATGTCAGCCCATAAGATCGTCGTGAAAGCCGTGCAGCGTCTTTCGGGGCGCTCAAGATTGCCTATGAAAGGAAGTAATATGTTTGCAAAAAAGCAAGGAGACTCCTTTTCTATGGATGTTTTTCGCGTCTTGTGCGTTCTTTTTTTCACCGTTTGCTCCTCCTTTTTTGCTATCAACGCGCTGGCCGCGATTCCTGCCGCCGAGCGTCAAGCGTTGATTGATCTGTACAACAGCACCAACGGTGATAATTGGTATCGTAGTAACGCCAACTGGAAGACAGGCGATGACTTCAGCGCTGCCGGCACCGAGTGCAATTGGTATGGCGTGACCTGCGACACGGGGAAGAAGCATGTTACGGAAATTCGCTTCTATGACAATCGCCTCGTTGGCGCTCTGCCATCGACGTTGAACGCGCTGACGGCACTACAAGTTTTTTCTATTACCTACGAGAGTCAACTCACTGGCAGCATTCCTGACCTGGTTGGATTAACGGAACTGTATTTATTTGATGTCAGCAACAATCAACTCACCGGCAACATCCCTGATTTGACCGGACTTGCAGCGTTGCAAAGTTTTTCAGTCAATAACAACCGTCTTACTGGCAGCATTCCTGATCTGTCTAAACTGGCAAGCTTGGGGCTTTTTGATGTCAGCAACAATCAATTTACCGGAAACATCCCTTCGCTGGCTGGGCTGACGGTTCTGTATGGATTCAAAGCCGGTAATAATCAGCTCACCGGCAGCATCCCCCCGCTGGATGGGATGAAGGAGTTGCATCAGTTTGATGTCAGCAATAACCAACTTATCGGCCCCATTCTTTCGTTGGCTGGGGCGAAGAATCTTAGGGACTTCATTGTCAGCGATAACCAACTTACCGGCAGCATTCCGGATCTGTCTGAACTGACAAGCCTGAGGCTTTTCTATGTCAGCAATAACCAGCTTACCGGAACGCCGCCCGCTCCGGCTGCCGGTTCGCTCGAACCGTGGTGGTGCTTCGCCGGGGATCCGACATGTCCCTCTCCATCACTGCCCAACGCGATGCTGTGCCCCAACGGCTTAAGTTCGAGCGCCGATCCGGCCATCAACGCAGCTTGGGACACTATCACCGGCCATTCGCCTTGGTACGCAGCTTGCACGGCAGCGCCGATACCCGTTCCCACTCATGTGTACACCAACCAATGGATTAAGACTGACAGCGAAGGCAAAAACGACGAGGACGCATGGGGGCTTTCCATTCTTCAGAACTTCGCCAGTAATTCCCGCTATATCTTCGTTCCTTGGTTTACTTACGATAGCAATGGTAAGGCCGCTTGGTACATCTTTCAGGGCGACAACTGGTGGGCTGACGATAAAATCACGGCAGAGGTGCGCCGCTATTCGGGGCCGGATTGGGGAATGATGCCCTACGATAACAGTAAAGCGCGATTCGATGTTGTGGGAACGGCTACGCTGACATTTACTTCGGCAACGACGGCGACGTTTTCTTACAACGTTGACAATGTTGCCCGCACGATTAATCTCGCGCCTATCGACAATATGTCAATGCTTTCGGACGCTTACACCGGACAATGGTATTCACCGGATGAGGATAATTGGGGCTTGACCGTCCTGCGCGGTTTTCAGTCGAACCCCAATACTGTCTTTGTCCCTTGGTACTCCTACGACAGTAATGGTAAAGCCTCGTGGTACATCTTCCAGAGTGATTTGATTGGAAACACGGTTTCGGCGGATGTTTATCGTTATACGGGGCCAAGCTGGGGAACAATGCCTTACGACAACGGTAAAGTCGGTAAAACCAAAGTGGGAACAGCCAAACTGACGTTCACGTCGGCGACAAAGGCAGTGTTTGAGTATGATGTGGAAGGCATGAAACGCACGGTTAATCTCATTAAAATCGAATAAGCTTTGGTGTGGTGTTTGCATTTTTCACTTGCGTAAGCGGAAGGGAGGACGCTTTAATCCTCCGCTCGCCCTGACCCTGAGCTTGTCGAAGGGTCGAAGGGCAAACGGCGGATTGTAGCCTTCGGCCTTATTTGCCCTATAGCTCAGTCCAAACGGTTGGCTTGTTTAGCGCTTTCCTGATTTGCCCTGAATGAAAGGGACGGCTACAATAAGCCTTTCCTTTAAAGCTTACCCCTCCGGTGTCTTTCGCTTCGCTTTCCCGCGGTTCTCCCCCGGCTTCCGATGATGCGGCCTCGCTGACCGACGTGACGTTCGGCTATACGCCGTCACGGACGATCCTGTCCGGCATCTCGATGCGGATTCCGCGCGGCAAGGTGGTGGCGATCATGGGCGGCTCGGGCTGCGGCAAGACGACGATTCTGCGGTTGCTGGCCGGGCAGGTGAGACCGACCGCCGGAAAAGTCGTGGTGAACGGGCAGTCGGTGCCGGAGTTGAGCAAGACGAGGCTGTACGCGCTGCGGCGGCAACTGGGCTTTTTGTTTCAGTTTGGGGCATTGTTTACCGACATGTCGGTGTTCGACAACGTGGCGTTTCCGCTGCGCGAGCACACGGATTTGCCGGAACCGCTGATCCGCGATCTGGTGTTGATGAAGCTCAACGCCGTCGGTTTGCGCGGGGCGGCGCATCTGGAGACGAACGAATTGTCCGGTGGAATGGCGCGGCGGGTGGCGCTGGCGCGGGCGATTGCGCTCGACCCGTCGCTGATGATGTACGACGAGCCGTTTACCGGCCTCGATCCGATTTCGCTGGGCGTGGTGAGTCGCTTGATCCGGCGGCTGAACGATGCGTTGGGGATTACGTCCATCGTGATCACGCACGACATTTATCAGTCGCTCAATATTGTCGATTACATTTACTTCATTTCGGCGGGCGGCATCATCGCCGAAGGCACGCCGACGGCGATTCGCGCTTCGACCGATCCGTTCGTCAAACAATTTGTCAACGGTGAAGACGACGGGCCGGTGCCGCTGCACATGAAAGCGCCGCCGCTCGCCGAGGATTTTCTGGGGCGGCAGGGGGCTTGAGATGGTGAACGGATTGCTCGGACTCCTGGAACGGCTGGGCGCGGCTACCCGTCAGACGATCACGCGATTGGGTTTCGCCTCGCGTTTTTTCATCGCGGTGTTGCGCTACACGCCGACAGCGTTTTTGCGCACCCAACTGACGCTGCGCGAGATTTATTTCGCCGGGGTGTTGTCGCTGGTGATTATTTTGATGTCGGGGCTGTTCGTCGGGATGGTGCTGGGTTTGCAGGGGTACGATATTTTGAACCGCTACGGTTCCAGCGAGGCGCTCGGCACGATGGTCACGTTGTCGCTGGTGCGCGAACTGGGGCCGGTGGTGGCGGCGCTGCTGTTTGCCGGTCGGGCGGGCAGCGCGATTACCGCTGAAATCGGGCTGATGAAGACGACCGAACAACTGTTGGCGATGGAAATGATGGCGGTAGACCCGCTGGCGCGGGTGGTAGCGCCGAAGTTCTGGGGCGGCGTCATTTCGATGCCGTTGCTGGCGGCGCTGTTTTCCGCTGCTGGGGTTTTCGGCGGCTATCTGGTCGGCGTTCAGTTGATCGGGCTGGACAGCGGCGCTTTCTGGAGCAATATGCAGTCAGCGGTCGATTTTCGGATCGATATTGTCAACGGCATCATCAAGAGTCTGATCTTTGGCATAATAGTCACTTGGATTGCCGTTTTTGAGGGATATGATACCAAGCCGACCGCCGAGGGCGTTTCGAGCGCCACCACCCGAACGGTGGTGGAAGCGTCGCTGGCCGTGTTGGCGGCGGATTTTATTTTGACTGTTTTCATGTTTCGCGGAGTATGAAGCAATGAACCGTGCGACCGTTGATGTGTGGGTAGGGATTTTTGTTGCGATCGGGTTGGCCGCCGTGGTGTTTTTGTCGTTGAAAGCGGGCAACTTGCTGGTGACTTCGAACGCGCCCGGCTACCGGCTGGAAGCGGCGTTCGATAACATCGGCGGGCTAAAGGTGAGGGCGCCGGTGAAAGCGGCCGGCGTGAACGTCGGGCGGGTGGAAAGCATCGCGCTCGATCCGGTGACGTATCAGGCGGTGGCGACGCTGCGCATCGACAAGCAATACGCTTTCACCAAAGATACGATCGCGTCGATTCTGACTTCCGGATTGTTGGGCGAAGTGTACGTCGGGCTGGATATCGGCGGTGATGAAGAAATGCTGGCCGATGGCGGTCGCATCGGTAAAACGCAATCGGCAATCGTTCTGGAGAAACTGGTTGGGCAGTTCATGCTCAATCAGGCGTCGTCGCTGGCGAGCGAGAAAAAATAATGGGCGCGAGGATTGAGTTTCGGAAAAAACTCATGTCGGCGGCGCTGTTGGCAGCGCTGTTGACGCTTGGCGGTTGCGCGACGACCGGCACTGCCGAGGGTGACGATCCGCTGGAGCCGTTCAATCGAGCGATGTACGAAATCCATCAACCGCTGGAAACTTACGTGGCGCGGCCGGTGGTCGATGTTTACGAAGCAGTGATACCGAAAATCGGGCGCGAGTTGGTCAGCAATTTTTTCGGCAACATCGGCGATCTTTTCTCAGGGATTTCCGGGCTGCTGCAAGGCAAGTTCGACAAAGCCGGTGACGATTTTGGCCGGGTGATCATCAACACGAGCTTCGGGCTGGGCGGCCTTCTCGACTTCGCGTCGGATGGCAACATTCCGCGCGGCGGCGAAGACATGGGCTTGCTGCTCGCGCACTACGGCGTCGGGCCGCGGCCTTATTTGTTCATTCCGCTGTTGGGACCGATGACGGCGCGCGACGGCGTTGGTCTGGCGATTCAATCGTACGCCTCGCCGATCAATCTGACCGATAACGATGTGGCGCTACGCAATACATTGTGGGGCGCGGATATTTTGAATGCGGCAAGCACGGGCGTCAAAGCCTCCGATGCGGTGGGCAACATCGGGCTGGATCGTTACACCTTCATTCGGGGCGCTTACCTTCAGCGTCGCGCTTATTTGTCCGGCGATAAAAAGTTCGGCCATATCGAACTCGATGAAAATTACGACGACGGTTATTCGACACCGCCTGCCGGAAACGAAACTGAAACAAAAACCGAGGACAAGAAAGACAGTACACCATGAACAAACGAATTTTTCTGGCGGCGATTTTGTCGCTGATGGCTGCGTTGACGGCGTTACCGGCATCGGCGCAGACGCCAACGCAAGCGCCGGACGCGGTGGTCAAACAGGTGGCCGACGAAGTATTGCAAATCGTTCGTACCGATCCGAAAGTTCAAGCGGGCGACCCGGCGCGGGTGCGTGAAGTGCTCGACGACAAGTTGCTGCCGCATTTTGATTTTCGCCGGATGGTGATGTTGGCGATGGGCAAGAACTGGCGATTGGCGACGCCCGACCAGCAGAAAGAATTAGTCGAGCAGTTTCGCACGCTGTTGATTCGGACGTATTCCGGCGCGCTCGCGCAGTTCCGCGACAATCAGATCAACGTCAAACCGCTGCGAGCGGCAGCGGACGCCAAGGAGGTGACGGTTTACTCCGAGGTGATCCAGCCGGGAGGCGCGACGCCGATACCGGTCGATTACAGTCTCGTGCTGTCGTCAGACGGAAAATGGCGGTGCTACGATGTGAGCGTCGGCGGCGTGTCGCTGGTGACCAATTACCGCGACGATTTCAATCAGCAGATCAAGGCGGGAGGCGTCGAAGGTTTGTTGAAGACGCTGACTTCCAAAAACGCAGGCGCGAAGTGATGGCGGCTGCGAACGGCTTTTACGTTGACGGCGCGCGTTGGCGTTGTCGCGGCGCGTTGACGATGGACAACAGCGCGACCGTGTTGACGGAGAGCGAAAAATTTTTGCTGCCGTCTTCGGGCGTGATCGACGTGTCGGGGCTGGATGAAGCCGATTCGGCGGCGCTGGCGGTTTTTCTGTCGCTGGCACGGCGCGCCGAGAGCGAGGGCAAGACGCTACAGTTTGAGGCAACGCCCGAAGCGTTGCGCACTCTGGCGCATGTTTACGGCGTCGATTCGTTGTTGGCGTTGCAGGCGCCGACGGCGACAACCTAAAACTTTTTTCAGGATAACTCCATTCATGACGTGCGCCGTTGAATTTCAGGCGGTCTCGCGCCGTTTCGGCGAATTGCAGGCGCTGGACGATATTTCGTTCCAAATCGCTCCCGGCGAATTCTTCGGGCTTTTAGGTCCCAATGGCGCCGGTAAAACCACGCTGATTTCGGTGCTGGGTGGGTTGGTGCGGCCGGACAGCGGTCGCGCTTTTGTGATGGGTCACGACGTGACCACCGATTATTTGAACAGCCGTCGCAGCCTCGGTGTGGTGCCGCAGGAAGTGGTGTTCGATCCGTTTCTCACGGTGCGCGAAACCTTGCGTTTTCAGGCGGGGTATTTCGGGTTGCGTCGCGTCGATGATTGGATCGACGAAATCTTGCATCATCTGAGCCTGACCGACAAGGCCGACAAAAACATGCGCACACTGTCGGGCGGGATGAAGCGTCGCGTGCTGGTCGGTCAAGCGCTGGTGCACAAACCGCCGGTGATCGTGCTCGACGAGCCGACCGCCGGCGTCGATGTCGAGTTGCGTCACGCGCTGTGGGCGTTTATTTCTCGCTTGAACAAGGAAGGCCACACCATTTTGCTGACGACGCATTATTTACAGGAAGCCGAAACTTTGTGCGACCGGATTGCGATGTTGAAGCTGGGACGGGTGGTGGCGCTCGATCATAAGCAAAAACTGTTGTCGCCGTTCGAGATGATGATGGTGCGGTTGACGGCGGCGCGGGTGCCCGTTTCGTGGTTGCCTCGACTGCGGGGCGCGGAAGGGCAAAGTTTTCTCATCGAGTTGAAGAGCCTCGATGAACTGGAAGCGCTATTGGCCGCGTTGCGCGCCGACAACATTGCGATCAAGGATTTGCAAGTGGAGCAAACCGATTTGGAGCAAGTCTTTTTGCGGTTGACCGGCAGCGGCGAGGCGCTGCTGCCGACGGAAATTCGGCAAGGAGAATCATCATGAACGGCCGCGCGAATTCCGAAACGGCGGCCGCCAAAAAAGTCGATGCGCAAATGACCCACGAGATCACGGGCAACAGACTGCTGAAAAAATCGTGGCACATGCTGTTTTACAAAGAAGTGTTGCGTTTCCGTCGCGTCAGTTTTCAGACGGTAGCGGCGCCGGTCATCATGGCGCTTTTGTATTTGCTGATTTTTTCGCACGCGTTGGGGAAAGTGTCGGTGTTCGGCGACCGCGTTTCTTATACAGCGTTTCTGGTGCCCGGATTGATCATGATGTCGGTGCTGCAAAACGCTTTTGCGAACACATCTTCGTCACTGATCCAGTCGAAGATGGCAGGCAACATGATTTTCTTTTTGTTGGCGCCGATCACCCCGTGGGGCTTTTTTCTGGCGTATGTGCTGGCCGGCGTGTTGCGCGGCGTGGTCGTCGGCTTTGGCGTTTGGCTGGCGGCGTTGTATTTTGCGCCGGAATTGTGGCGGCCGGTTTCGCCCGGCTGGGTGATCGCGTTCGGTTTTCTGGGCGGGGCGATTCTAGCGATGCTGGGCGTGATCGCCGGATTGTGGTCGGAGAAATTCGATCAACTGGCGACGTTCCAGAATTTTATTATCATGCCGATGACTTTTCTGTCCGGCGTGTTTTACTCGGTGCATTCGCTGCCAGATTTTTGGTTCAAGGCGTCACACTTGAATCCGTTCTTTTACATGATCGACGGATTTCGTTATGGCTTCTTCGGCGAGTCGGATGTTTCGCCGTGGTTGAATCTGACGTTTGTAGGCATCGTGTGTGTGGTATTGACGTGGGGCACTTGGGCGCTGATCGCGCGCGGGTGGAAATTGAGAATTTAGGAGGGTTTGAAGTGGGCTGTGCAAGAAACAAAGAGAAAGCAACGATGGAGTCTCATAGGGCAACAACCGAGGCAGTAACACCGGAATCCATTCAGCAAATGATTGCGGCAGGGTTGGAATGCGAAAATGTGCAGGTGCGCGGCGACGGTCGGCACTTTGAAGCGTTGATCGTGACGGTGGCGTTTGAAGGTTTGTCGCGCGTCAAGCGGCATCAGTTGGTGTACAAAACGCTGGGCAGTCGAATGGACGAGGAAGTGCACGCGCTGTCGATGACGACGCTGACGCCCGCCGAATGGGCGGAGGTGCAACAGGAAATTCGCGCGCGGCAGAAACAGAAATGAGCAAAACAAAAATAAACGCAGAAGCGCGGACAGTCGGTTTAACGAAACACAATATAAGAGCAAGGAATGGATAAGCTGTTGATCAAAGGCGGGCAACCGCTGAAGGGGGAAGTTCATATTTCCGGCGCGAAGAATGCGGCGCTGCCCGAATTGTGCGCGGCGTTATTGAGTGCGACGCCGTTGGTGTTACACCATCGGCCGCAACTGAACGACGTGCGGACGATGGAAACATTGTTATCGCAAATGGGCGTGAAGATCACGCATCACAACGGCAGCGTCACGCTCGATGCGGGCACGATTGATTGGCCGCTGGCGCCGTATGAATTGGTGAAAACGATGCGGGCGTCGATTCTGGCGCTGGGGCCGCTTTTGGCGCGTTGCGGTGAAGCGCGGGTGTCGATGCCCGGCGGCTGCGCCATCGGCTTGCGTCCCGTCGATCAGCACATCAAAGGCTTGCAGGCGATGGGCGCGATCATCGATCTGGAGCACGGCTACATTGCGGCGCGCGCGTCGAAACTCAAGGGTACGCATTTCACGTTCGACGTGGTGTCGGTGACCGGCACCGAAAATCTGCTGATGGCGGCGACGCTGGCCGACGGCGTGACGGTGCTCGACAACGCCGCTTGCGAGCCGGAAATCGTCGATTTGGCGCGTTGTCTGACGGCGATGGGCGCGAAGATTCGCGGCGCCGGTACGCCGCGCATCGAAATCGAAGGCGTCACGTCACTGCATGGCGCCGAACATCGAATCATGCCCGACCGCATCGAGAGCGGCACGTTTCTGGTGGCCGCGGCGGCGACGCGCGGTGAAGTGGTGTTGCGCGATGCCGATGCGACGATTCTGGACAGCGTGCTTGATGTCTTGCGTCGCGCCGGCGCCAGGATCGAGACAGCGAAAGACACCATCACGCTGCGCAGCAACGGCGTCGGTAAAGCGTTTGCTCTCGTCACGGCGCCGTATCCGGGTTTCCCGACCGACATGCAGGCACAGATGATGGCGTTGGCCACGTGCGTTAGCGGAACATCGACGCTGATCGAAACGATTTTCGAGAGTCGGATGATGCACGTTCAAGAGTTGAAACGCCTCGGCGCCGACATTGACGTGGACGGCAACACGGCGCGCGTGCACGGCGTATCCAAGCTGTCCGGCGCGACGGTGATGGCGACCGACTTGCGCGCGTCGGCGTGTCTGGTGATTGCCGGGCTGATGGCGGACGGCGAAACCACCATCGACCGCATCTACCATCTCGATCGCGGCTATGAAAAAATCGAGGAAAAGCTGTCGGGATTGGGCGCGTCGATCCGGCGGGCGAAGGGTGGTACGGCAACCGATGCAGCAACTTTGTCATGAGCGGTGTCACGTCAACGGTTATTGTGCGGTACACTAGCGGCTCAGTGGAAGGGAAGGCAAAAAGGAAAGCGCGATGAGCAGCCAAGACGATTGTATTTTTTGTAAGATCGTTCGCGGAGAAATTCCCGCCAAAAAGGTTTTCGAGGACGAGGATGTGATCGCGTTTCTTGACATCAAGCCGGTGGCGCCGGTTCATGTTCTGGTGATTCCCAAAAAGCATATTGCGTCATTGACGCAGGTGGACAAGACAGACGCGCTGCTTTTGGGCAAAATGTTGGCTTTGGTGCCGACGCTGGCGGTGGCGCAGGGAGCCGATGACGGTTTCCGGGTCATCATCAACGCCGGACGGGTAGGGCAGCAGGAAGTGCCACACCTGCACATTCACATCATCGGCGGGCCTCACCCGTTGGGGGCGATGTTGGTGCGATGAGGAAAACCGACGCAAGAGCGTCGAAGCGAAGAGGAGAAGTCAATGTTTAGTGGTGGTTTTAGTATTTGGCACTGGTTGATCCTGCTGCTGGTGGTGGTGTTGATCTTCGGCACCAAAAAATTGAGCAGCATGGGCAGCGATCTCGGCAAAGCCGTCAAAGGTTTCAAGGAAGGCATGAAAGATGCCACCAGTGAAGACGCGGAGATCGCGGAAGCGAAGAAAATCCCCGGTCAGACCTTCGATGCCGAAGTGACCAAAGAAGACGAGAAAACGCGCGCATAGCGCGATAAAACCGGGGTGAGGGCGTTCGATGGCGCTTGGAAAATGCGCGTCGAGCGCTTGATTTTATGTTCGATATCAGCTTTTCGGAAATTCTCGTTATCGCTGTCGTGGCGATGGTTGTTATCGGCCCCAAGCGCTTGCCAAAGACGGTGCGCACGCTGGGTCTCTTGATGGGACGGGCGCAACGCTACGTCGGTGAAGTCAAGGCCGACATTCAGCGGGAACTGGAACTGGAAGAATTGAAAAAACTCCGGCAGTCGGCGCAGGACATCAGCCAGGACATCAAGCAGTCGATACGCGCCGCTGTCGACGAAACCGAAAAGGCGGTAAAGCAGGCCGAGGGCAGCGTGCGCGAGGCGGGAGCGGAATTGAGCCGTGTCGCCAGCGGTGAACCGGAGGCGCAAGTACCAAAAGCGGAAGCTAAAAAAGCGCTGACAGAAACGCCGGCAGATGTCGCGAGCGCGGATACTGTTCCGGCGATTGTTGTACCTGCCGCAGTAGCGACGACCGAACCACAGGCAGAGGTTCCGGCCTTTTTGCAGGGAGAAGTAGCGTTGAGCATTCCCGAAGCGCCGCCGACCGTACCTCAGAAATCGGAAGCGTGATGGACGAGCAAGAAAAAAACGTTCGGCAGGAAACCTTTATTTCGCATTTGATCGAGTTGCGCAACCGCTTGATGCGCTCGATCATCGCCGTTCTCGTTGTTTTTCTGGCGCTGGTTTATTGGTCAAAGCAGATTTACGCTTATCTGGCGCATCCGCTGGTGGCGGTGCTGCCGCAAGGTTCGTCGATGATTGCGACCGAGGTGACGGCGTCGTTTTTCGTGCCGATGAAAGTCACGGGAATGGTGGCGTTTCTGATTGTGCTGCCGTATCTCCTTTGGCAAGTATGGGCGTTCATCGCCCCCGGTCTGTACCAGAACGAAAAAAAGCTGGTCATACCCGTGATGCTGTCGAGCGTGATTCTGTTTTTTCTCGGGATGGCATTTGCCTATTTCGTCGTGTTTCCGATGGCTTTCAAGTTTTTCGCCAGCGTGACGCCTGATGGCGTCAGCATGATGACCGATATCGACAAATATCTGGGCTTCGTGCTGAGGATGTTTCTGGCCTTTGGGGCGACTTTTGAAACGCCGGTGATCGTGATGGTGTTGGTCTATATGAATGTCGTCAGCCTGGAACAGCTCAGGAACGCTCGCGCTTACATCATTGTCGGCGCGTTCGCTGTTGCAGCAGTCTTGACGCCGCCCGACGTGTTATCAATGTTGTTCCTGGCATTTCCGCTCTGGCTGCTCTACGAATTCGGAATGCTCTTGTCGCGTTTCATCACGCGCCGCAGCGCGCCCGCCGAGCAGGCGTCAGAGAGCAGCAGTTATCAGGCATCGGAGTGAAAACGACCGCAGGGTAGTTTTCCCGTGTCGTAACGGGTAAAATAAATGTTTTCGCATTTGTCGATAGTGATTGTCGGCTTTATCTGGAGATAACCCGCAAATGATGACCCTTTATTCCGGGACGACGGACCCGTTCAGCCAGCGTTGTCGCATCGTGCTTTATGAAAAAGGAATGGATTTCCAAGTCGTCGATGTCGATCTCGAAAAGAAATCGGAAGACATCGCCCTGATGAACCCCTACAACGAAGTGCCGGTGCTGGTCGAGCGTGACCTGATCCTGCACGAATCGAACATCATCAACGAGTACATCGACGAACGTTTCCCGCATCCGCAACTGATGCCGCCCGATCCGGTCATGCGCGCTCGCGCCCGCTATTTCCTGTTCCGCTTTGAAAAAGAAATCTTTTCCCACATCGGCGAACTGGAAGGCAAGAGCGTCAAAAATCAGGAGAAAGCGCGCCTGCATGTGCGCGATGTGTTGCTGCAAATGATTCCGATGTTTGCCAAACACAAATACCTGCTCGGCGAAGAATACTCGATGCTAGACGTGGCGCTGACGCCGCTGCTATGGCGACTCGATTACTACGGAATCGAGCTGCCCAAGCAAGCGATGCCGCTGATGAAATACGCCGAACGGCTGTTTTCGCGCCCGGCGTTTTCGGAAGCGCTGACCTCCGCCGAACGCGGGATGCGCAAGTAGGCAGGATCGATGGACGAAACCGAAACCGTCAGAGCGAACGCCGAAGCCTCCGCCAAACCTTACCTCGTGCGCGCCATGTGCGAATGGTGCGCCGAGAAAGACCTGACGCCCTACCTCGTCGTTAAAGTCAACGATCAAACTCGCGTACCGATGGCGTACGTGAACAATGGCGAAATCGTCTTCAACCTGAGCGCGCGAACCACCCATCAGTTGATGATCGACAACGATTGGATTCTGTTTTCGGCGCGCTTTGGCGGCGTATCACAGGACATCGCAGTGCCGTTTTCCGCTGTGGCGGCGATCTTCGCCAAGGAAACCGGCTACGGGCTGTTTTTCAACGCGTCGCCTTCCGGCGCAACGGATGACAGTAACGCCCCCGACGCGCCGGAAAAGAAAAAGAGCGATGCGCCGCCAGCCCGCTCGTCGCACCTGAAACTGGTGAAATAACAAAACCTCGCATGTTTTGCGCTACAATGCACATCCTTGCCGACATAGCTCAGCTGGTAGAGCAGCGGTTTTGTAAACCGTTGGTCGGGAGTTCAAATCTCTCTGTCGGCACCATTAAATCAATGGCTTGCGTACTGTTTTGACTCGCTGTCTGTCCTGACTGTAGCAAGTTTCTTCTCTGGTCGCCAAAACTTGTCGGGTTTATCGGCGATTTTCCGAAAGTGATCGGGGGCAATGTGCGCGTATCGGCGAACGATTGCCTCGGATTTCCATCCTCCAAGCCTTCATATCCGCCCATTTGATCGCCTGCTCGCGATAGGTAAACACGTTTTTGTCGTGCCTTCCCTAGTCGCCCGCTCCGGCGTAGCCGCGATGCTGGATGGCAACATGCCAAAGGTGTACATCGACGGCGACGCATTCTTTCAAACCGGCTTGGACAAGGAACTGACGCAAGCGATTCCGGCCATTGCCGATCAAGTCGAAACAGCGCGCAATATGGGCGGGGACATTGAAGTTCCAACCGCCGATATGGTCACGGCGGCGGCAGCCAATCCGCGCCTGAAAGCGCTCTACGAACACACCCGCACCAGCGTTGACGGGCTGACCCCGCACGAAGCCAAAGAGGTGCGCGGCCAGCAGTTGGAAGGCACGATAGAAGAACAAACGCAAAAGGCCATCGTCGAGATGGCCGAGCAAGCCAAGGCTGATTCGCCGATGAACGCAGTACGCGCCGATATTCTCGAACAGTTGAACCAAGTGGGCGGAATCCACACTCGCTCCGACAACGCTTTCCGAGCGTCGTTGATCGCCCGACATTTCCAGTCCGTCGCCGAGCAAATGAATCTAGGCGAGCCGATTGAAAAGCACGTCACGGCGGAGTCGCTCTATCGACAGCACCGCGCCAAGATCATCCCTACTGAGCTTGCCGGAGACGAATCACTTCACCAGTGGCAGAAGACCACGATGGAAGCCGAGGCGGCGAATTGGAAGGAAGCGATTCAGGTGTTCAAGCCGGGGCGCGCGCAGTACACGGCCACGATGAGAACACCGGTAGTGCTGTCGTACCTTGGCGAGAAAAGCCAGACACTGAAGCTGTCGAATACCTACGCCAACAAGATTGCCGAAGGCCATCCTGACGTTCCGTTGGAAGTTCTGCAAAACCTTCCGGCGCTGATTCACGATCCGATTGCGGCAGTTCCACATACGCACGGCGGCGTTGATATTGTGCTTGACGCAACCACGGAAAATGGTGAACCAATCGTTGCTGCCGTGCGCGATGGCGAGATAAAAACGATCACTCCGGTAAACCATACGGAATCAGAAACGGGTCAGGAAATACTCAGGCGCAGGATTAAAGCGGCGCTTAGAACAAAAGCAGGTGAACCGCAGACAAAGACTTACTACCGTGGAGACGCTACAAATGACGAACCCACACCAAATGATGTGGGTTCAGATCACAGAGAAGCTTGGCGGCCTCAAGAGGCGGCATCATCTCCTACTTCGGCTCGGGCCAGTGCGCCATTGTCACTGGGGGAGTTGTTCCGACAGCGACGTAATGTTATCACAAGGGACAATCTTGTCAAGAACCACGGCGAACGGTTCTATCAGGGCGCCATCCCGGAGAAGATCGACGTTGACGGAACGCAACGCCACACCATGAACAGCGAGGGTCGGCCTATCGCCAATTCGGAAGAAGAACTCAGAAACTTCTGGCGCTGGTTCGGGGACTCCAAGGCGGTGGACTCTGAAGGTAGGCCGCTGGTGGTGTATCACGGAACGGGAAGCGATTTTTTTGAATTTGATAACAGCAAGGCTCCCGAAGGCACCGGCGACGCGCACCAGATTGTCGAACGCGCTACGCCGGAGCGCCAAGCGGCAACGCTCGATGAAGCGAGAGAACAGGCTGGGGCGTTTGTCGGCAAGGAAGTGACCAACGATGAAACCGGATTCGTTGGCATGGTGTCGAAAACCAATCTCGGCAAGATGACCAGCGAGTCCGCCGTTTCTAAGTCGGTATCTCTTGAAAGCCACACTCTGGCAGTGGCAAATGCTGACAAGTTGTTCCGCCATGCGACGCTGGATCATAGCCATCCCGACGTTAAAGGATCGAGCAACATAGCAGCCATTCATCGCTTTGTGGCGCCGATGATGATGCCGAATGGCGAAGTGCTGGCCGTCAAGATCACGGCCAAGGAAACGGTATCAACGAAAGAGGCTAATCCTATCTACACGATAGAAACGCTGGACGTAGAAAAGCCCGTCAGGATGGCCCCCGACGAATCGGGGATTGAGCGGGTGGCGACCGGCGATGCCGGTAGTGCACACCCCACAGACGGGCTTGTTGGTAATGTAGCCGATATGGTGGATCGTGTCAAACGCGCCAAAGATACGCTCAATCAATCGCAAGGCGCCATCTTTGGTTTCTACGACCGCTCCAAGGGGATCATCGGATTGACGCCGGATGCCAACCTTTCCACTTTCCTGCATGAAACAGGACACTGGTTCCTGAACATGCGCATGGATATGGCGGCAAACCTGCTCAATGAGGCTGAGGCGAACGGCGCGCCGCTGGCTGCCGGTCGGGCGCAAATGGTGGCGGACGCGCAAACGCTCTTGAAGTGGTTTGGGGTGCAGGATTTGAACACTTGGCATGCGCTCTCTACCGAAGAACAGCGCGCCTATCACGAGCAATTCGCCGAGGCTTTCGAGCGCTATCTGTACGAGGGCAAAGCGCCCAGCGTGGAGACTGAGGGCTTGTTCCGGCGGTTCAAGGATTGGCTGCTGAGCGTGTACAAGGACAACAAGGATGTGCCCGGAGTTCAGCTTTCGCCGGAAGTGCGCGAGGTGTTTGACCGCATGATCGCCACCGATGAACAGATCAACCAAATGCGCCAACTGCAAGGCATGGAGGCGATGTTCAAAACGCCGGAGGAAGCGGGAATGCTGCCGGAGGCGTGGGAGAAGTATCTTGCGAATCAGCAGGATTCTATCGACGCGGCCAGCGAGGAACACGGCGCGCGGGTGCTGCGTGATACGCAGTTCCTGAGCAACCTCCGCAATAACATGGTGAAGCAACTGCGCCAGCAGTCCATCGCGGCGCGGCGTGAGACTCGGGTGGAAGCGCGAACGGAAGTTATGTCGGAACCGATTTATCAGTTGTGGGCGTTCCTCACCGGCAAGATCAATCCCGAAGATCGTCTTCCGCCTGAACGCTCCAAGACAAACGACACGCTCGACACTTCCCGCGATTCGCTGTTTACGGCCATTGCCAAGCTGGGCGGGATCGACCGTCGCCAAGCGATGGGAGAATGGGGTGTCGATCCGGCTGAGAAGATCGGCAATCCGGTTTTCGGGAAGCCGGTTCTGCGCGCCAAGGGCGGAAGGACGCTAGACGACATGGCGCAAGCGCTGGCCGAACATGGCTATCTGCCCACCGATGCCAACGGTAAAGTCGATCTTCACGATTTGGAGAGTGCGTTTCACGATGAGCTTCACGGAAACAAGCGTTACTCTGACGCCTTCGATCCAAACAGCGCGCGGGAGATGCGTCCCGGCGATCAGGTGGTCAATCCCGATGCGCTGGCCGCCGGGCGACTGGACATTGGATCGTTGCGGGAGATGTATCCACCCGTCAGACTGAACGAAAGCGACTCAGTAAAATACGAAATGTCGAAATTTCTCGAAGGCAATCCCGTTGCCAGTGTTCCTGTCGACGCCGCGCCATTTGAGAAAGGATTCAAGGCAGTGCGTCAGTGGGCTAACGAGATATTCAACGGTTGGGGAAACAAGGCTGTCAATCCAGATATTGGCGAGGTAATACTTAACGACAGATCTATCCGTGATACGCAAGGCCACGGGATGACGCGGGACAAGTCCAACGCCTTGGCATCGGTAAAGAATGTTATCGAGCGCGGGCGCGTTGTTCTTCATAACGCTCCTGACAAAAATCGCAAGTATGAGAGTATCTATATTTCGGCGCCGGTGCGCATCGGCGGTGTTGACGACATTGTGACCGTACTTGTTCGCAGCGACGAGAACACAAAGAGGATGTATTTGCATTCCGTATGGACAAAAGAAAATCTCCTGAGTCGCCGACATAATCCGCCGCTTCTGGATAAACCAGTGCTCAACAGGTCTAACGACTCAAGAGACATTGATACTGTACTACAAGATATAGTCAGTTTCAATCATGCTCTATCTTCCGATCATCCTTTCGTCAAAATCCTGCGCGAACGCGGAATGACCGCCAAGGATGGCGCGCTCGATCCTGAACTGGTGGCCGAGATCAAGGGCTTTGATTCTGGCGATGAAATGGTAAAAGCTCTTCTGAAAGCGGAACCGCCGGAAGCGGCCATCGAGGGGCTGACCGACGCGATGATGCTGCGTGATACGCAGTTTCTGAGCAATCTACTTTGCAGGTCTTTCAGATCGTCTTTGGCGAAGACAGGGCGCCGGTCAATAAGTTATGATGAAACAGGTTTGACACAGTTGGATTTACAGATTCCAAATAAACGGAGCCACCTCTATCCGCCAAAATTATTTTTAATGATCAATTGTCTCGCCCATTCCGGGTACCCCCCAATTCCTTTTTTGAAATTCTCCACTAAAACCAAAGCCCCTGAAACATCTTCCTCTCTTGAATAAAAATAAATAAATCCATCCTGAAAACTCAATAATTGCCCAGAGGAGCTTCCTGAAGAAACCAGATAGCCATGACTCTCAAACATCAGAAGGGTGAATAACAAATTGGCCAATAAAAATTCTTTTTTTACATCACTTCCTTCATCTCCAGAAAACTCAATCAAAAAAGTGCTGGGGTCCGTCGAATGAGTAAGATCGGTTACCTCCCAATTTCCAAATAAAAGGCGACTAAACAAATGTCCTTCATCAAAGAAAAGCCCCCCCAGAGTCATCAATTTGAAGTATCTTCCAATTCCCACGGGGAAGCCAATCTGCCACAGCTTGCGCATATTTGTACAGATCACGTGCTCCTTTTGGCGTTTGATGGTTTACCCAATGAAATTTTTCAGAAGAAACGCTTGTTTTTTTCTGAATGTTGTTCCACTCGCCAATCTCCATACCTATCTTACCCAGATAGATATTGGCTTCTTCCTTGGTTAAACATTTCATAGTTAATTCGCAGGAATGGCAGCCTTACCTTCATATTTATAGCCATCTTTTTTTATCAAGATCGTTTGACACGTAAGTAATAGAATACATTGAAATGTATTTACCTATAAGGATAGAATCTTTAATTTTTCCATTAGTCTTCTGCCATTGGCAGTCTTTCGCGGATGGTTCTTGTTTGTTACTTATATGATAAGAGCAATCATGGTAGTTATTCGGGTAGCCGAACCTATCAGATAGAGATTGTCTTACTTTGTTTGACTTGCTGATCAACTCGGAATCCGATGTTAAGCTGTTAGAGAAATATATGAAGACCATCTTCAATTTATCTTTTATAAAAAAAACTGAAATATCAGCATCTTCTTCTACATAGGTTCGCGCTTTTTCATCATCGTCGTTAGCTTCGCACACTCTGTCGTAGTAGTTTTCAATTTCTAAATCATCACCTCTTCTAGCATCCCTACATGTGAATCCTTTAACTTTCTCGGTAAACTCTTTTTCTGATGCGTTCATTGAAACGCCCCTGAAAGTTATAATTTTTTCGTATTTCGTCTGTGGCGTTGTTGGTTTTGTAGCGTCGTCTCCTGCGGCCATAAGCGTACAAGGAAATAAAAATAAAAACGCAAGCGTAGCTATCTTTTTCATTTCAACGTCTCCTGTACTGTCTATGCTCAACCATCATACCTATAATCTGTATCGGTTTTCTGTCTGAGCGCATGGTTTCAAAGGTTAAAAATCTCCGGTTCCAGATCGGTATTTCACTCTGCCGATAATCGTGAGCGTATCGGCACGCTTTCCGATCAGTTCAAAGATTCCGCCACCACCGGAATCTTTCCGATTCTCGTCTGCCATTCTTTCGGGCCGGTCTGGTGGAGGCTGACGCCGGTGGAGTCCACCGCCACGGTCACAGGCATGTCTTCGACGGTGAATTCGTAGATGGCTTCCATGCCGAGGTCGGCGAAGGCGACGACTTTGGCGGCTTTGATGGCTTTGGAAACGAGGTAGGCGGCGCCGCCGACGGCCATGAGGTAGGCGGATCGGTTGTCGCGGATGGCGTCGATGGCGGCGGGACCGCGTTCGGATTTGCCGATCATGGCGATGAGGCCGGTTTTCTCCAGCATCATGCGGGTGAATTTGTCCATGCGCGTAGAGGTGGTGGGGCCGGCGGGGCCGACGACTTCATCGCGCACGGGGTCCACCGGGCCGACATAGTAGATGACGCGGTTTTTGAACGATACCGGCAGGCTTTCGCCGCGCGCCAGCATGTCGGCGATGCGTTTGTGGGCGGCGTCGCGGCCGGTGAGCATTTTGCCATTCAGGAGCAGGGCCTGGCCGGGCTTCCAGGCGGCGACTTGTTCTTTCGTCAGGGTGTCGAGGTTGACGCGGGTAGCAGCTTTGGTGTCGGGCTTCCAAGTCACTTGCGGCCAATCTTCGAGCTTGGGCGGAGTGAGAACGGCGGGGCCGGTTCCGTCGAGGTGGAAGTGGACGTGACGGGTGGCGGCGCAGTTGGGGATCATCGCCACGGGCAGGTTGGCGGCGTGGGTCGGGTAATCGAGAATTTTGACATCGAGGACAGTCGTCAAGCCGCCCAAGCCTTGCGCGCCGATGCCGAGGGCGTTCACTTTTTCGTAGATTTCAAGGCGCAGTTCTTCGAGTCGGTTTTTCGGGCCACGCTTGATGAGGTCGGCGATGTCCACCGGTTCCATCAGCGCTTCTTTGGCCATGATCATCGCTTTTTCGGCGGTGCCGCCGATGCCGATGCCGAGGATGCCGGGCGGGCACCAACCGGCGCCCATCGTCGGCAGCATTTTGAGCACCCAGTCAACGACGGAGTCGGACGGATTGAGCATGGCGAATTTCGTTTTGGCTTCGGAGCCGCCGCCCTTGGCAGCGATTTTGACTTCGATGGTGTTGCCGGGAACGAGGTCGAAATGGACGATGGCCGGGGTGTTGTCGCGGGTGTTTTTGCGGGCGCCGGCAGGATCGGTCAGCACGGAAGCGCGCAAGGTATTGTTTTTGTCGGAATAGGCACGGGCAACGCCTTCGTTGACCAGATCGAGAATCGAGCGCGACGGGTCTTCAAAACGCACGTCCATCCCGATTTTGACGAAGGCGGCAACGATCCCGGTATCCTGACAGATCGGGCGGCGGTTCTCGGCGCACATCCGCGAGTTGGTCAGGATTTGCGCGATGGCGTCCTTGGCGGCGGGCGATTGCTCGATTTCGTAGGCTTTGCCCAGCGCGTCGATGTAGTCCTTCGGGTGATAACAGGAGATGTATTGCAGGGCGTCTGCAATGCTTTGGACAAAATCTTCAGTGCGAATCAGGGTGCTCATTCGGGTTGTCTCCGATTTTCGTTGAAGGGTTAGTGTTGGGATCGATTGTTATACGGCAAGATGCGGTCGCAAGCGGCGATCGCCATCGCTGACAGCAGGAACGCCAAGTGGATGCAGGTTTGGGCGACCAGCGTTTTGGTGTCGTAGGCGTGCGCGTTGATGAAGGTTTTCAGCAGGTGGATCGACGAAATACTGATGATCGCGGTGCCGAGTTTGACTTTCAGCACGCTGGCGTTAACGTGCGACAGCCATTCGGGCTGGTCGGGGTGGCTGTCGAGGTCGAGGCGGGAGACGAAGGTTTCGTAACCGCCGACGATCACCATGATGAGCAGGTTGGAGATCATCACCACGTCGATCAGCCCCAGAATCACCAGCATGATGACTGTTTCCGTCGGCTCGGTCATTTCGACCACCATCTGGCCGGGCGGGGTGACGTTGGCGACGATGATATTGATCGCTTCCTGGCTGCCGAAGGTGGCTTCGATCAGGTGAATCAGTTCGACCCAGAAGAGCCAAACATAAACCGCTTGCGCGACGATCAGCCCCAAATACAGCGGCAGTTGCAGCCAGCGGCTCATGAAAATGAGACGGGGCAGGGGGCGTAGCGGGCGGCTTTCGAGATCGGTGATGTCGAGCTCGGCGGGGACGTGGTGGGGCTTGTCGGGAGTTTCGGTGCTCATTTTGGGGAAGACGTTTGGTGAATCAGAGGTGGTAAGTTTACCATTCGGGCTGCACGTTGGCGGCGGCGGCAAAACGGCGGCAAGGCGTTGTGGCGGGATTGTTGCAAGGCGGTTGCAGTGGGCGCGAGAATCGAAGACAATCAGGCGCTTTTTTCTGTGCGCTATAATAAAAACCCCACTTGAAAAATAGCGTCATAAAACATTATAAATCACATTATAAACATCATATAAGGTATTGTATTTATGAAAAATTATCCTCATCCGCTAATTGCCCGTGAGGGGTGGCCATTTTTGGCGGGGGCAGTTATCGTAGCGCTGGTGTTGACGTGGTTGGCGCCTTGGTGGCTGGCGGCGCTGGTTTGGCTGATCGCGTTGTTTGTTTTGCAGTTTTTCCGCGATCCGGCGCGTGAAATTCCGGATCAACCCAACGCGGTGCTGTGCCCGGCGGACGGACGGGTGATCAAGGTCGAGCCGGCGCGTGACCCGTATCTCAACAGAGATTCCTTGAAAATCAGTGTCTTCATGAATGTTTTTAATGTACATTCTCAAAGAAGCCCAGTGGACGGCAAGGTCGAGAACGTGTGGTACAACCAAGGGAGTTTTTTGAATGCGGCGATTGACAAAGCGTCGGAGGAGAACGAGCGCAACGCGCTGCATCTGACGGCCGCTAACGGGCAAAAAGTGACGTGCGTGCAGGTAGCCGGATTGGTGGCGCGGCGGATTCTCTGCTACGCCAAGGCGGGTGATACACTGTCGCGCGGCCAACGCTACGGGTTCATCCGGTTCGGGTCGCGGGTCGATGTTTATTTGCCGGTGTCGGCGCGGGCTTGCGTGACCATCGGGCAAAAGGTGCGGGCGACCGAAACGGTGCTGGCGGAATTGCAGTAAAGTAAGGGGCAGTCAGGGAGAGAGTCGAACGCATCATGTCCTTCTACGACAAAGATCACAAAGAGCGCGTGCTGCGCAAGAATGCCGGTCGGCGACGGGGGATTTTCCTGTTGCCTAATTTGTTCACGACGGCGGCGCTGTTTGCCGGTTTTTACTCGATCGTTCAGGGCATGAACGGCCATTTCGGGCGGGCGGCGGGCGCCATTTTTGTCGCGGCGATTCTGGACAGCCTCGACGGCCGGGTGGCGCGGCTGACTAAAACGCAGAGCGCTTTCGGCGCCGAATACGACAGCTTGTCGGATATGGTGTCGTTTGGGGTGGCGCCGGCGCTGCTGATTTACAGTTGGGCGCTGCACAGCTTGGGCAAGTTGGGCTGGATCGCGGCGTTCATTTATGTTGCCGGCGCGGCGGCGCGGCTGGCGCGCTTCAACACCATGCTCGACATCGCCGACAAGCGCTGGTTCATCGGCATTCCCAGCCCGGCGGCGGCGGCGTTGGTGGCAGGCCTCGTCTGGGCGTTTTACGATAACGATGTGCCTGCCGGGCAAGTGCTGTGGCTGGCTTGTGTGGTGACCCTGTTTGCCGGAATCGTCATGCCAAGCAATTTGCGTTTTTACAGTTTCAAGACGGTCAATCTGAGAAAGAGCGTGCCGTTCGTGGCGGTGCTGATTCTGGTGCTGGTGATCGCGTTGATCGCTTCGCAACCGCCGCTGGTGCTGTTTTCCTTCGCGGTGCTTTATGCCTTGTCCGGATTTGTCATGACCGGCTGGACGCTGTGGCGTGAGCGTCGGCACGGCGGCTCGCAGGGCAGCCCGCCCGACGACGAACCATCGGCGTGAGAGGTGCCGGAATTCAAGGACTTCTGCGTTACAATATACTGTTTTAGAGCGAGGGCTGGCGAAATCGAAAGCCCTCGTTTGCTTTGCAAGATTTGCGCTGGTATGCCGGGTATTGGCGGCAAGGCGTTTTTCACGGGAATTTTTTGTGCAGTTTATCCGCAATTTTTCAATTATTGCCCATATCGACCACGGCAAATCCACGCTGGCTGATCGCTTGATCCAGCGCTGCGGCGGCTTGTCGGATCGGGAGATGAGCGAGCAGGTGCTCGACTCGATGGATCTCGAACGCGAGCGCGGCATCACGATCAAGGCGCAGACAGCGGCGCTGCATTACAAGGCGCGTGACGGCGAAACCTATCTGCTCAACATGATCGACACGCCCGGGCATGTGGATTTCGCTTACGAAGTCTCGCGCTCGCTGGCGGCGTGCGAGGGCGCATTGCTGGTGGTTGATGCGTCACAGGGCGTCGAGGCGCAGACTGTGGCGAACTGCTACACGGCCATCGAACAGGGCGTCGAAGTATTTCCGGTGTTGAACAAGATCGACCTGCCGTCGGCGGATGCCGAGTTGGTGATCGACGAGATCGAGGACATTGTCGGCATCGAAGCCGTTGACGCGGTGCGGATCAGCGCCAAGACCGGCGAGGGGATCGACGAGGTGCTGGAGATGATCGTCGCGCAGGTGCCGCCGCCGAAGGGCGATCCCGAAGCGCCGCTGCAGGCGCTCATCATCGATTCGTGGTTCGACAATTACGTCGGCGTTGTGATGCTGGTGCGGGTGGTCGAAGGCACGTTGAAGCAGCGCGACCGGATTTTGCTGATGTCCACCAACGCGACGTATCAGTGCGAACAGTTGGGCGTGTTCACGCCGAAATCGGTGGCGCAGCCGACGCTGTCGGCGGGCGAGGTCGGCTTCATCGTTGCCGGTATCCGGGAGTTGAAGGCGGCGAAGGTCGGCGACACGGTGACGCTGGCGCAGAAATCGGCCGGTGCGCCGCTGCCGGGGTTCAAGGACGTGAAGCCGCAGGTTTTCGCCGGGCTGTATCCGGTCGAGTCCAACCAATATGAGGCGTTGCGCGACGCGCTCGACAAGTTGAAGCTCAACGACGCTTCGCTGCATTACGAGCCGGAAGTTTCGCAGGCGCTGGGCTTTGGCTTTCGCTGCGGTTTCCTCGGCCTGCTGCACATGGACATCGTGCAGGAACGGCTGGAACGCGAATACGACATGGATTTGATCACGACGGCGCCGACGGTGGTGTATCAACTGCTGCTGAACGACGGCGAAGTCGTCGAGATCGAGAACCCGTCGAAGTTGCCGGACTTGTCACGTGTCGCCGAAATCCGCGAGCCGATTATCACGGTGACGATTCTGGTGCCGCAGGACTACGTCGGGCCGGTGTTGACGTTGTGCACCGAAAAACGCGGCATTCAGAAAAACATGCAGTACGTCGGCCGACAGATTCTGCTGACGTATGAGTTACCGATGGCGGAAGTGGTGATGGATTTCTTCGATCGGTTGAAATCGGTATCGCGCGGCTACGCGTCGCTCGATTACGACTTCAAGGAATTCCGGATTGCCGACGTGGTCAAGCTCGACATTTTGATCAACGGCGACCGGGTCGATGCGCTGTCGTCGATGGTGCACCGATCGGTGGCGCAGTACCGTGGCCGCGAAGTGGCGGCGCGGATGCGGAAATTGATTCCACGGCAGATGTTCGATGTGGCCGTGCAAGCGGCCATCGGCGGGCAGATCATCGCTCGCGAAACGATCAAGGCGATGCGCAAGAATGTGCTGGCGAAGTGCTACGGCGGCGACATCACGCGCAAGCGGAAGTTGCTTGAAAAGCAAAAAGCCGGGAAAAAGCGGATGAAGGCCGTCGGCAGTGTCGAGATTCCGCAGGAAGCGTTTCTGGCGATTTTGCAGGTGGACGATAAATAACTTTTTTTGAAAACGCTGACAAATGGATGCTCTGAATTTTCCGTTGATTCTCTTTCTGCTGACGCTGGCGACCGGCGCGGTCTGGGCGCTGGATTTTTTCTATTTGCGAAAAAAGCGCGATCCCAAAGCGCCGAAGTCGGCATGGATCGACTACACCGCCAGTTTCTTTCCGGTACTGCTGATCGTTTTCGTGCTGCGCAGTTTCATCGCCGAACCGTTCAAAATTCCCTCTTCGTCGATGCGGCCGACGCTGGAAACCGGCGATTTCATTCTGGTCAATAAATTCAGCTACGGCATTCGCTTGCCGATCATCGAGAAAAAGATTATCCCCATCGCCAGCCCGCAGCGCGGCGACGTGGTGGTTTTTCGCTACCCGCTGGACCCGTCGCAAGATTACATCAAGCGGGTGATCGGAGTGCCGGGTGATGTCGTCGAGTACCTCGACAAGAAACTGACCGTCAACAACCAGCCGCTGCCGCAGTTGAAGAGCGGTGACTACAGCTACCTCGAACGATACCGTTTCGAGAGTTTGAACCTGTTTAAAGAGACAACGCAATCAGCTGCCGGAGCGCGCGAATACACCGTCGCGGTCGATCCGCAGAAGCCGACGTTGTACAAAGATCAGGTTCGCCCCTTTTTGCAGCGCGAAGCGTGCCGTTATTTCGAGAACGGCTTCCGCTGCACCGTGCCAGAGGGGTATTATTGGATGATGGGTGATAATCGCGACAACAGCGATGACAGTCGTTACTGGGGATTCGTGCCGGATGAGAACCTGCGCGGCAAGGCATTTTTCATCTGGTTTAACTGGGGAGATATTTCGAGTTTTGCATTTAACCGTGTCGGGCACGGGATCAAATGAAAGGATGAACCATGAAACAAGGCAGAAGCAAGCAGCGGGGAATGTCGTTGTGGGGCGTGTTGGCCGCCGTGTTCGGCGTTTTGATCGTTTTCTGGATTGCGATCGAAGTGGCGCCGGAGTATTTGACTGCCACGACGGTGCAGAAATGTGTTGAAGACGCCAAGGTGGCCGGCGGCAGCAATTTTTCTACCGTTCAGCAGCGCTTCGATTCTTGCCTCACCACCAACGGCATTCGGGACCTCAGCTACAAGGACCTCACGCCGAAAGGCAGCGCGGTCACCATTGCCTGGACAAGAAAATTGTCGATCGTCGGCAATATCTCGCTGCTGTTGGAATTTGAGGCGCAGGCGCCGAAGTAACCTATGTCGTTGCCGTCGCTGACGCCGCTGGAAGCGGCGTTAGATTATTGTTTCACGGTGGCGTCGTTATCGCGGCAGGCGATGACGCACCGAAGTTACAGCGCGTCGCACAACGAGCGGCTGGAGTTTGTCGGCGACGCGGTGTTGAACTGCGTCATCGCGCAGGACTTGTTCGAGCGTTTCCCGTTGCTGGATGAAGGGACGTTGTCGCGGTCACGCGCCGGTCTGGTCAACCGCGATACCTTGGCGCGGTTGGCGCGCAAACTGGAACTCAGCAACTATCTTTTGCTGGGCGAAGGCGAGTTGAAAAGCGGCGGCCCGCAGCGGGTGTCGATTTTGGCCGATGCGCTGGAAGCGTTGTTCGGCGCGGTGTTCATGGATGGTGGCTTCGACGCCGCCCAGCGGGTGATCGTGAGGGTGTACGGCAAGACCTTGCAGGACGCCGACCCGGAACGGTTGGGCAAAGACGCCAAGACGCGTTTGCAGGAATGGTTGCAGGCGCGGCATCTGCCGCTTCCCGAATACGAAGTGACGGAAACGCGCGGCGAAGCGCATTTGCAGCGCTTCGTGGTCGAATGCCGCGTTCCGTCGCTCGAAGCAATCGCGAGCGGCGAGGGCAGCAGTCGGCGAGCGGCCGAGCAACTGGCGGCGGACGCGGTCTGGCAGCAATTGCAAACCTTGTCCCAGACTTCCGGCACGCGCGGAAGGAGGCGAAATGAAGAATCATGAAACGGCTTTGGAAACGACACATTGCGGCTTCGTCGCGTTGATCGGACGACCCAGCGTCGGCAAATCCACTTTGCTCAATCGGCTTTTAGGCACGAGAATCAGCATCACTTCGTCGAAACCGCAAACCACGCGGCAACGCATCACTGGCGTTTTGACCGAAGGCGCGAATCAGTTCATTTTTGTGGACACGCCCGGCTTTCAGACCAAGCACCGCTCGGCGCTGAACATCCGAATGAATCAGGCCGTGCGCGACGCGCTGGCCGAAGTCGATGTGGTGGGGGCCATCTTCGACGCGGCGCGCCACACCGATGCCGACGAGACGCTACTTTCTCTTTTACCCGCTGACCAGAAATCCGCCAAACCGGTGATCGCCGTTTTGAACAAAGTCGATTTGCTGACCGACAAAACCACGCTGCTGCCGCGTCTCGAAGCCTTGTCGAAGCGCTACCCGTTTGCGGCGCTGATTCCGTTGTCGGCTGAAAAAGGCACGCAGCTCGACGCGCTCAAAGCCGAGATGGCCCAACATCTTCCGGCGATGCCGTGGCTTTATTCGTCGGACGAATTGACCGATCGGGACGAGCGTTTTCTGGCGGCGGAATTCATCCGCGAAAAAATTTTCCGGCTGCTGGGCGATGAAATTCCCTATTCGACGCACGTCGTAGTAGAAACCTTTGAACAGGAGAACGCGTTGCGTCGGATTCAGGCGCGGGTTTACGTCGAGCGCGACAGCCAACGCGCTATTCTGCTGGGGCATCAGGGACAGACGATGAAACGCATCGCCACCGAAGCGCGGCAGGAAATGGAGCGCTTGTTCGGCGGCAAAGTGTATCTGGTGGTGCTGGTGCAAGTGAAACCGGGTTGGAAAGACGACGCTCGCACTTTGCAGCGGTTGGGGCTGTGATCGTGGCGGAAATTTCAGCTCACCCGATACCCATACCCCGTGGCCCGATCATGTGCGGCGTCGAAGGCGTTGCGCTGACCCGCGGCGACCGTCGGCGCCTGCGCGATCCGCGCGTGGGCGGGGTGATTCTGTTCACGCGCAATGTTGAATCGCCGGGACAACTGATGGTGTTGTGCGACGAAATACGAGGACTGCGATCGCCGCCGCTGGTGATCGGTATCGATCAGGAAGGCGGGCGGGTGCAGCGCTTGCGCGGCAACGGCTTCATCGACATTCCGCCGATGCGCGCGCTGGGCGAACATTTCGCCGAAGCGCCGGAGTTGGGGGAAGAAGAAGCGTATCGTTGGGGAACGCTGATTGGCAGCGAACTGCGTTATCTGCACATTGATTTCAGCTTCACGCCGGTGCTCGATCTGGATTACGGCAAGAGCGCGGTGATCGGCGATCGCGCCTTCGCTGCGTCGCCGGAGACAGTGGCGCGGCTGGCCGGGGCGCTGCGGCGCGGGCTGAATGCAGCAGGGTGCGCGGCGGTCGGCAAACATTTCCCCGGCCACGGCTGGGTCGAAGCCGATTCGCACCACGAGATGCCGGTCGATACGCGTACGATGGCTGACCTAGCGCCCGACCTAGCGCCTTATCGCGCGCTGATAGCGAGCGGACTGGAGGGCGTGATGATGGCGCACGTCAAATACCCGGCGCTCGATTCGTTGCCGGCGGGATACTCGGCGTTCTGGGTGCGCGAGGTGTTGCGCGGAGAATTGGGCTTTGGCGGCATGGTATTTTCCGACGATCTCGGCATGGCCGGAGCGGCGTTGGAAAGCAAAGGAAACAGCAACGGCGGCGATGAGCCGACGGATTGGATCATCCGCGCCGATACGGCGCTGACGGCGGGCTGCGATGTCGTGTTGGCCTGCAACGATTTTGCCGCGCTCGACAGTCTGTTGGCGCACTGGGTGCCGCCATTCGGGGCGGAACGGACGGTAGCGCTGGCACGGCGGTGGCAGAGGATGGCAGGCCGGTTTCACGAAGCGGATGGCACGGGAATGACACCGCTGGTCGATGTGCCGGTGATTTTTTGAAATCAGTAAGCAACTTGCGGATTGCAAAAGGATATTGCAGAATGACCCGCACACGATAAAGGTAAACAACGATGAATCCAACAACGGCACGAATCATTGACGGTAAGGCGATTGCCGCGCAGGTGGTCGAAGAAGTGCGCGAAGCAGTCGCGCAACGCAGCGCCAAAGGCTTGTCTCAGCCGGGGCTGGCGGTGGTTTGCGTCGGCGACGATCCGGCGTCGGCGGTTTATGTGCGCAACAAGCGGCGGACGACCGAAGCGGTCGGCATGAAGTCGTTTTCGTACGACTTGCCCGCCGATTGTTCCGAAAAAACGCTGCTGGCGCTGATCGACGAATTGAATGCGAACGCCGAGGTGAACGGCATTCTCGTGCAGTTGCCGCTACCGGCGCAAATCAACGCCGAGCGCGTGATCGAGCGCATCGACCCGAAAAAAGACGTGGATGGTTTTCATCCGTACAACATCGGGCGGCTGGTGCTCAAGATGCCAACGCTGCGCCCGTGCACGCCTTACGGCTGCATGCGTTTGCTGCGTGAAACCGGTGAAGACCTGGTCGGTAAACACGCGGTGATCGTCGGGCAGTCGAATATCGTCGGTCGGCCGATGGCGCTGGAACTGCTGATGGCGCGCTGCACGATTACCATCTGCCACTCGAAAACCTACGATTTACCGAAGCTGATCGGTCAGGCCGACATCGTCGTTGCCGGTATCGGCAAACCGCGTTTTGTCGAAGGCGACTGGATCAAAGCCGGCGCCATCGTGCTTGATGTCGGGATCAACCGGCTGGCCGACGGCAAGCTGTGCGGCGACGTCGATTTTGAAGCGGCGAGCCGTCGCGCTTCGTGGATCACGCCGGTGCCGGGGGGAGTGGGGCCGATGACGATAGCGACGCTTTTGGCCAATACGCTGGAAGCGGCGCGCTGGCAGGAAGGCAATCACTAAAACTGTCGGCTTTGCGCCCGAAGTGAAAAGAAGCGGGCGCAAACGCGCCGGAATTCGCATGCGGTCAACCGATCCTTGTTATGATAACAACTCTTTTCCGTGGGGAAAGGAAAGCGCGCTCAAGGCGCGTTTTCCGCGAGGGTGGACAATGATGACGGCAGAAATGGTTCGACTTTTTGAGGCGCGTTGGCGGCGGATCGCTGCATTTGCCATGTCTGTCACGCTGTTGTTGGCGCTGGCATTGCCGACAGGGCAGGCGATGGCGCAAAACAACAACCAGAAAAACAGCGACGAAGTCACCCTCAATTTTGTCAACGCCGACATCGAAGCGGTGGTTCGCTCCGTTTCCGAAATCACCGGCCGCAATTTCATCATCGACCCCAAAGTCAAAGGTACCGTCAACATCGTTTCGACACAGCCGGTCTCGCGCGATCTGGTCTATCCGACCCTGCTGTCGGCGCTGCGCCTGCAAGGCATCACCGCCGTCGAAGGCAACGGCGTCATTCGCATCGTGCCCGAAACCGACGCCAAGTTGTACGCCGATTCGGGGAAAACCGGCGGCGATCAACTGGTCACCCGTGTGATTCCGCTGCATTACGAATCGGCCACGCCGATGGTGGGCATCTTGCGACCGCTGGTGTCGCCGAACAATTCGGTGCTGGCGTTCCCCGGCAACAACGCGTTGGTAATCACCGATTACGCTGAAAACATGAAGCGGCTCGAACGGGTCATCGCATCGCTCGATCAGCCGCCCATTGCCGAGCCGTTGATGGTGCGACTCAAAAATGCGTCGGCGCTCGACATGGTGCCGCTGCTGAACAAACTGCTGACCGAAGGCGCGGTGAGCAACGGCGGAATCCCCGGCGGCGATGCGATGCAGAAAGTCACGTTGGTTGCCGATCCGCGCTCGAACAGCGTGCTGATCCGTTGCGACAATCCGGGGCGCGCCGAGAAGATTCGCGGCTTCATCGAAAAACTCGATGTGCCCGGTCGGCCTGACGGCAACTTCTTCATCATCTATCTGAAAAACGCCGACGCCCAGAGCGTCGCGCAAACGCTGCAAGGATTGTTGACCGGCAATAGCAGCGGTTCAACCACGAGCATCGCCAAGCCGGCAACGCAGAACACGAGCGCTTCGACCAACACCTCGCTTGCCAACAATAACAACAATACCAACACCTCTTCCGGCACCGCCAGCGGAATGTCTAACGTCGAACAGTTGCCGTTCGCGCCGCCGCCGGAAAACGGCGTGGGCTTCTCCGCCAACGGCATCACCGTGCAGGCCGACATCGCCACCAACTCGATCGTGGTGATGGCGCCGGAACCGATCTATAACACCATTCGCACTATTGTCGAGAAACTCGACGTGCCGCGCGCACAAGTGTTTATCGAAGCGTTGATCGTCGAAATGTCGGCAGATAAAGCGGCGGAGTTTGGAATCCAGTGGCAGGTAAACTCCAAATCGAACAGAGGCGTGATCGGTGGCACCAATTTTGGCGCACAGGGCAGCGGCCAAAACATTATTGGCATTTCCTTGAATCCTTACGGTGTTGATCCCACTACAGGCACCGTTACCAGTGGTGTTGGTCAGGGATTGAACCTTGGCTTTATTGATGGATTGTTTGGAGGGAACTTCCTCAATCTGGGCGTTCTGGCGCGCGCATTGGAATCGCAGGTCAAGGCCAACATTCTCTCAACGCCGACCTTGTTGACGCTCGACAATCAGGAAGCGCAAATCATGGTCGGAGAGAATGTGCCGCTTTTGACCGGATCGTACTTGACGAATACCGCCAGCAGCACGGACAACCCGTTTCAAACGTATAACCGTCAGGATGTCGGGTTGTTGCTACGAATCAAACCGCAGATCACCGAAAACGGAACGGTGCGCCTGAACATTTATCAGGAAGTTTCGCGCGTGATGAACTCTAGCGCATCGCCGACGATTCAAAAGCGGACGGTTCAATCGGTGGTGTCGGTTGACGATACGCAAATCATTGTTCTCGGCGGATTGATTCAAGACGAGGTGGACGACAGCAACGACAGTGTGCCGATTCTGGGTGACATTCCATTGCTGGGACGTTTGTTTCGCTACGATTCGCGCAGTCATTCAAAAACCAATTTGATGATTTTTCTGAGGCCGACGATTGTTCGCTCCAACGCCGACAGCCGCGAATATACCACCGAGCGTTATCGTTATCTGATGGGCGAGCAAAAAAATCTGATGCCGCAAAAGCCTTTCTTCTGGAGCGACCCGACGATTCCCGAACTGTTGCCGCAATCGGTGCTGCCGGGAAGCGAAAAACCGTTGCCGATACCGCCGCGTGGCACACCGTTGCCATCGGGAGCGATGCTGATTTCGCCGCAACCGTTTACGCCGGATCGGACGTATTTCAGCTCCGGGCAGGCAGCGACGCCTTGACTCGTCACGCGAGCGATTTTCATTATCCTATGCCTACGCCGCTCGTTCCGAAAATTCCTTATCCTTTCGCCAAAGCGCAAGGCGTTTTGCCTTGGCGTGAGTCGGAAACAGCGCTGACCGTGCTGATCCGGCCGGGCGCCAGCGTCGAAGCGCTGCAAGAAGTGCGGCGCGTTTATCGCAAGCCAGTGACCATCGAAGAAACCGACGCGCAGCGTTTCAACGAAGCGCTGGCGAAAGCGTACAACGTCGGTTCGGAAGCGGGCGTGCTGAATGAAGAACTGGCGCGTGACACCGACCTCTCGCAGTTGTTGCAAGAGATGCCGAGCACCGAAGATTTGCTCGACGACAGCGCCGAAGCGCCGGTCATCCGCATGATCAACGCGCTGCTGTTGCAAGCGCTGCGCGAGCAAGCGTCCGATTTGCACTTCGAACCTTACGAAACGCGCTCGGTGGTTCGCTTCCGCTTGGACGGCGTTTTGCGCGACGTGATCGAACCGCCGCGTGCGTTGCATGCGGCGCTGGTGTCGCGGCTCAAAATCATGGCGAGTTTGGACATCGCCGAAAAGCGCTTGCCGCAAGATGGGCGGATCACATTGCGGCTCGGCGGCAAAAGCGTCGATGTGCGCGTTTCAACACTGCCGACCGGGTACGGCGAGCGCGTCGTGTTGCGCCTGCTCGACAAAGAAGCGGCGCGGCTCGATCTGTCGGCGCTCGGCATGAGTGATGCGTTGCTTACCGGCGTCGATCGCATCATTCGTGAACCGCACGGAATTCTGCTGGTGACGGGGCCGACCGGTTCCGGCAAAACGACGACGCTTTACGCCGCGTTGTCTCGATTGGAGCGTGGTCGCATCAATATGATGACCGTCGAAGACCCGATCGAATACGCGCTCGACGGCGTGGCGCAAACGCAAGTCAACCCGCGCATCGAGTTGTCGTTCGCGCGAGCGCTGCGGTCGATTTTGCGGCAAGACCCGGACGTGATCATGATCGGCGAGATCCGCGATCTCGAAACCGCGCAAATCGCCGTGCAAGCATCGTTGACCGGCCATCTGGTGTTGGCGACGCTGCACACCAACGACGCGCCGAGCGCCATCACGCGCCTGACTGACATGGGCATCGAGCCGTATCTGCTGGCGTCGAGCTTGCTGGCCGTGCTGGCGCAACGGCTGGTGCGCGTGCTGTGTCCGCATTGCCGCAGCAAAGCGCCGCCGACCGCAGCGGAAGCGCAACTGTTGAAGAAAATGGGATTGACCGACATCGCTTCGTTGTGCGCGCCTGTTGGTTGCGAACAGTGTAACCACAGCGGTTATCGTGGCCGCACCGGTATTTACGAACTGCTGCAAGTCGATGACGCCACGCGCAAATTGGTTCACGAGAGCGCTCCCGAAGAAGCGTTGCGCGCCCACGCGGCGCAAGAGGGCATGGCATCGTTGCGTCAGGATGGCGCGCGCTGGTTGCGCGACGGCGTGACTTCGCTGGCGGAACTGGTGCGGGTCACGCGATCATAGAGAAAAGCGATGCCGCGTTTTCAATGGGAAGCCGTCGATGCACAAGGTCGGGTCTCACGCGGCGCCCGTGAAGCCGAAAGCGCGCGCGCGTTGCGGCAAACGTTGCAAAGCGAAGGCTTGACGCCGACAGCGGTTGACGACGCGCTCGACGCGACGGCGACCTTATCGTGGACGCGCCTGCCGCCGACGCAAGTTTCCTTGCTGACGCGGCAACTGGCCACGCTGGTGTATTCCGGCTTGCCGCTGCATCAAGCGCTGCAAGCCGTCACCGATCAAACCGACGACAAACACGTTCGCGCCATCGTGGCGGCGCTGGCGCAGCATGTGGCGAGCGGCGAAAGTTTTTCGGCGGCGCTGGCGCATTACCCGCGCACCTTTTCGCCGCTGTATCGCGGGCTGGTAGCGGCAGGCGTCGAAAGCGGCCTCTTGCCGGAAGTGTTGCAACGTTTGGCCGATTACCTCGATGCGCGTTTGGCGCTCAAACAAAAATTTGTGACCGCACTGATTTATCCGGCACTGTTGACCGTCGTCGCGCTGGCGGTGATCGTCGTGATGTTGACCTACGTCGTGCCGCAAGTGGTCGCCGTCTATGAACACAGCCGCCAAACCTTGCCTTGGCTGACGCGCGCGCTGATTCAAACCTCCGGCTTTCTCCGCGCCACTGGCGTCTATTGGCTGATCGGCTTGGTTATTGTGTTTTTCATAGCGGGAATAGCTTACCGTCGTCCGCCCATTCGCGAGCGCGTTCACCGCTTCTGGCTCAAAGTGCCGGGCATCGGCCGCCTGCAACAAAGCCTCGAAACCGCGCGCTTCGCCAGCACGCTGGCGATCCTCGTCGGCAGCGGCGCGCCGCTCTTGCGCGGACTGGAAACCGCAGCGGACGTGCTGAATCTGCTGCCGATTCGGCAAGCGGTACAAAACGCCGTCGGCCATGTGCGCGAAGGCGTTGCGCTAGCGCGGGCGCTGAAAGAAAGCGGCGTGTTTCCGCCGATCCTGATTCACCTTGTCGCCAATGGCGAAGCCACCGGCAAACTCGCAGAGATGCTCGAACGCGCCGCTGCCGAACTGGAGCGCGAAGCCGAGCGACGACTCGCCTGGATCACGGCGCTGGTACAACCGGTATTGATCGTAATCATGGGCGCTATCGTGCTGGCGCTGGTGCTGGCGATCATGATGCCGATTGTGTCGATGAATCAGTTGATTCGGTGAAGCTCAGGGAAACGCTGAGCAATTCCCAATCGTTTGGGTTGAGCCTGTCGAAGCTCTTGGAGAGATACCGTTTGCCCTTCAACAAGCTCAGTGTGAACGGTATAAAACAGCATTTTTACCGCGCCTGCCGCTGGAACAACACCGGACACTGTTCCTGTGTTGGGTTCGGCAATACTGGTGGGATTACTGGCATTTTCGTTGATGATAGTAGCGGCGTTTCGGCAAAAGTGGCAGTAGGTGGATAGGTGGTTGGTTCAAGGAACCTCTAACACTTACCCCAAATTCGGCATAGAATGAGGGATGTCCTGAAAGGATTCCCCATGGAAGACCGTTACGTTCACTCTCATGCCCGCTGGTTCGCCAAGGATGCCGCTTCTGTATTGGAAAAGCTGAAAACCAATCCCAGCATGGGATTGTCCGCCGCACAGGCGGCTGAACGGCTGGCGGAGTTCGGCCCCAACGAGCTTCCCGCCGCGAAGCCGGTTCATCCCATCATCCGGTTTCTCAGGCACTTTCACGATATTCTGATCTATATTCTTCTCGTTTGCGCCTTCGTGACTTTGGCGCTCGATCATTACGCCGACACGGCGGTGATTCTGATTGTGGCGGTGGTCAACGCGATTATCGGTTTCTTTCAGGAGAACAAGGCAGAGAAGGCGCTCAACGACATTCGTAATATGTTGTCGTTGCGGGCTTCGGCCATTCGGGACGGTACGCGCATCGATGTGGACGCCGCTCAGTTAGCGCTCGGCGACATCGTTTACCTTTCTCCCGGCGATAAAATCCCCGCCGACCTGCGTCTTTTCCGCGCGGAAAATTTGCGTGTGGAGGAATCGGCGTTGACCGGCGAAGCCGTGCCTTCCGAAAAGCAGATTCATCCGTTGTCTCCCGAAACGGTGCTCGGCGATCGCACCAACATGGCGTATTGTGGTACGACGGTCAGCGCCGGCACGGGTCTCGGCGTGGTGGTGGACATCGGCACGGAAACGGAGATCGGGCACATCAACCAACTCATGGCCGAAGTAGGCAAGACGACGACGCCGCTGATCCGGCAGATGGCGGCTTTCGGCAAGATGGTTTCCTTCGTGATTATCGGCGTTGCCGCGCTGGTTTTCATGTTCGGGCATTTCTTCCGCAACTATGGCGCGTCGGAGTTGTTGCTTTCGACCATCGGACTCGCCATTGCGGCCATTCCCGAAGGCTTGCCGGCCATTCTCTCGATCATTCTCGCCATCGGTGTACAAAATATGGCTAGGCGCAACGCCATCGTGCGCAATCTGCCTTCGGTCGAAACGCTAGGTTCTGTCTCGGTGATTTGCTCGGACAAGACCGGCACGTTGACCAAGAACGAGATGACCGTCAAAAATCTCATCGTTCACGACGCCGATTTTACCGTCAGCGGTTCCGGCTACGCGCCGACGGGCGAAATTCGCTATGGCGGCTATCCCGCGCCCTTGGGCGAAGGCTCATTGCTGCGTCGGCTTTTGGCGTGCTTCAAGCACTGCAATGACGCTTCCTTGTCGCAGGAGAAGGAAAACAAATGGACTGTGCAGGGCGATCCGACCGAAGGCGCGTTGCTGACTGTCTATGAAAAAGCAAAGATCGACACGACATTGCCGCCGCGCATCGCCAGCTTGCCTTTCGATTCGGAATACAAATACATGGTGACGCTGGCCGACGAAGAGGGCAGGGGCGTTTTGTACATCAAGGGCGCTCCCGACAGGTTGCTCGCGATAGCCACTCAAGAGATGGCTGCTGACGGCGCTGCGCCGCTGGAACGGGCGCGCTGGGAGAAAGCGGTTGCCGATCTCGCGGCGCAAGGCAAGCGCGTGCTGGGCGCAGCGATGAAGTTTGTTTCTACCGGACAAACCATCGTCACTCACGAAGATTTGCAAGAGGGCGTGATTTTTCTCGGGCTGGCGGGCATCGTCGATCCGCCGCGTGAGGAAGTGGTGGAAGCGGTGGCCGTGTGCCGCGCCGCGGGTATCTGCGTCAAGATGATTACCGGCGATCACGCCGATACCGCCAAAGCCATCGGCAAGGAACTGGGCATCGGCGACGGCGAAAGCGCCGTCACCGGCAGCGAACTCAACGATATGAGCGACGAACAATTTTTTGTTGCCGCCAATCAGCACGATATTTTTGCCCGCACCAGTCCGGAACACAAACTGAAACTGGTCAAGGCGCTGAAAGCGCACGGCGCCATTTGCGCGATGACCGGCGACGGCGTCAACGACGCCCCAGCGCTGCGTATGGCCGATGTCGGCGTCGCCATGGGGATCAAGGGAACGGAAGTGACCAAGGATGCGGCGGAAGTTGTGCTGGCCGACGACAATTTCAGCACCATCGCGGCGGCGGTGGAAGAAGGCCGTCGCGTTTACGACAACCTGAAAAAAACCATTCTCTTCATTCTGCCGACCAACGGCGCGGAGAGTTTTTTAATCATCGCCAGCATCCTGTTCGGCACCATGATTCCGCTGACGCCGGTGCAGATTCTGTGGGTGAACATGGTCACGTCGGTCACCATTTCGCTGGCGCTGGCGTTTGAACCGGCAGAGCCCGGCATTATGGCGCGGCCGCCGCGCCCTGCCGCCGAGCCGCTGCTGAGCCACTATTTCCTCTGGCGCATCCTGTTCGTTTCGGTGCTGATCGGCGGGTTGACGCTGGGCTTGAGCGTTTGGCTGCTCGACCACGGCTATTCCGAAGACATCGTTCGCACCGTGACCCTGCAAACCATCGTGCTGTGTCAGGCGTTCCATCTGTTCAACAGCCGCAGCATTCGCCAACCGGCGCACGCGCTCGATTTTCTGGGGAATCGGGCGGTTTTCGTGGTGTGCGGGCTGATGGTGGTGCTCCAACTGGCAGTGGTTTATCTGCCGTTCATGAACCGCCTTTTCGGCACCGTGCCGCTGGGGCCGACGGACTGGCTGGCGCCCATCGTGCTCGGCGCAATCGTTTTCGTCGTGGTGGAGGGCGAAAAGTTCATCATGCGGAGGCTGGATGCGCGTGGGGCTTCGTCAAGTAAATCGAGCGGCTAAAATTTCCCTCTTGTGAGGGGCGTTAACGAAGCCGACGGGGTGGTCAATTCCTCTCCCTTCGTGGGAGAGGGGGCGGAGGCGTCGGGATTGATCGGTTCCGGCATCGCATAAGCGGGAGAGGGACTGAGTGATGCCGTCATTCCCGCGCACGCGGGAATCCAGAGGCCCTATTCCACAAGAAAGAAGAGGCTGGGGAATGTTTTGTCTTCGCGTTGCGCTGCGTTCTCTTCCCCTCTCCCCTCGTGGGAGAGGGATAAAGGGTGAGGGGGTGGTTTTTCGTTGCGTTGCGTACCCCTCTCTCCCACAAGAGGAGAGGAGAGAGGAGAAAAACACGACCTTCTCTCCGCAGAAAAAGCACGCTCGCCCCCTCTCCTTCGTGAGAGAGGAAAAAAGGGGAGAAAGGAAAGAAAGGAAAGATATTTCACCTCCGAATCAGAACAAAACACTCATATGCTGGTAAAATATCATTCGTTTGACGTTGCCGACCGGTCATAGGTTGGTTACGATACTCGTTTTTGCGTCATCGCCGCAGCAAGGAATGGAAGGCGAGACGATTCGCGCATTTTATCCGCAGGGAACAACATGACTGAATTTGAGCGCATCAAACGGCTGCCGCCGTATATTTTCAACATCACCGATCAGTTGAAGATGACAGCGCGACGGCGCGGGGAAGACATCATCGATTTCGGGATGGGTAATCCGGACGGGCCGACGCCCAAACACATCGTCGATAAATTGATTGAGACGGTGCAGCGCCCGGACACGCACGGCTACTCGGTGTCGCGCGGTATTCCGCGTTTGCGCAAAGCGATTTGCGATTGGTACAAGCGTCGCTACGATGTCGATCTCGACCCTGAAACCGAAGCGATTGTCACCATCGGCTCGAAAGAGGGCATCGCACATCTGGCGTTCGCAACGATGGGGCGCGGCGATACGATTCTGGTGCCGAACCCGAGTTATCCGATTCATATTTACGGGCCGGTAATTGCCGACGCCAACATTGCGCACATCCCGAACACGCAGGGCAGCGATTTCTTTGAAGAACTCAAACACACGATCAAAAACAGTTTTCCGAAACCGAAAATGCTGATCATCAATTACCCGGCGAACCCGACGGGTGAGTGTGTCGAACTGCCGTTCTATGAAAAAATTGTGGCGCTGGCGCGCGAATACGGCATTTTCGTCGTGCAGGATTTGGCTTACGCCGACATCACTTTCGATGGTTGGAAAGCGCCGTCGATTCTGCAAGTGCCGGGCGCGCGCGACGTAGCGGTGGAATTCTTCACGATGTCGAAGAGCTACAACATGGCGGGCTGGCGCATCGGCTTCATGGTCGGCAATCGTGAACTGGTGGCGGCGTTGGCGCGCATCAAGGGTTACAACGATTACGGCACGTTCACGCCGATTCAAGTGGCAGCCATCGCGGCGCTCGAAGGGCCGGACGATTGCGTGCGCGAAATCGCCGCCCGTTATGAGAACCGCCGCAACGTAATGGTCAAGGGCTTGCACGAGATCGGCTGGAAGGTGGACATCCCGAAAGCGGGAATGTACATCTGGGCGAAGCTGCCGGAACCGTACGCAGCGATGAAGTCGCTGGAGTTTGCCAAGAAGCTGTTGGCGCAAGCGAAAGTGTCGGTGTCGCCCGGCATCGGCTTCGGCGAATACGGCGACAACCATGTGCGCTTTGCGCTGATTGAAAACGAAGCACGCTCGCGGCAAGCGTTGCGCGGCATCAAACAAATGTTCCGTGAAGATGGTCTCATCTGATTGATGAATAACAAAGGAAAAAGATGAAACCGTTGAAAGTAGGACTTTTGGGATTCGGCACTGTCGGCGGCGGCGTGTGGCGAGTGTTGCAACGCAATCAAAGCGAAATCAGCCGTCGCGCCGGGCGTGAAATCATTATCACGCACGTTGCGGCGCGCGCCGCTGACGGCTCGCTCGAACGGGCGAAGGCGGAGTGTGTCGGCGCCATCGTGGTGGACGACGCAGAAAAAATTGTACGCGATCCGTCCATCGACATCGTTTGCGAACTGATTGGCGGCACCACAATTGCGCGCACGCTGACGCTCGATGCGATTGCGCACGGCAAACACGTCGTCACAGCCAACAAGGCATTGCTGGCGCACTACGGCACCGAGATTTTTGCGGCGGCGCACGCCAAGGGCGTGATGGTAGCGTTCGAGGCGGCAGTCGCCGGCGGCATTCCGATTATCAAGGCGTTGCGCGAAGGTTTGAGCGCCAACCGGATCGAGTGGATCGCCGGCATCATCAACGGCACCTCCAATTTCATTCTGTCAACGATGCGCGAAACCGGAGCGTCGTTTGAGGAAGTATTGAAAGAAGCGCAGCGCTTGGGTTACGCCGAAGCCGATCCGACGTTCGACGTGGAAGGCATCGACGCCGCGCACAAGATAACAATCATGGCGTCGATTGCGTTCGGGATTCCGATGCAGTTCGACAAGGCTTACGCGGAAGGAATCACCAAGCTCACTCGCGCAGACATTCGCTACGCCGAGGAGTTGGGCTATCGCATCAAACTTCTGGGAATCACGCGACGGGTCAACGGCACGGTAGCCGACAGAGGTATCGAATTGCGCGTGCATCCGACCTTGATCCCCGAAAAAAGATTGATCGCCAACGTCGAAGGCGCGATGAACGCGGTGCTGGTCAAAGGCGATGCGGTGGGGCCGACGCTTTACTACGGCGCGGGCGCCGGTTCGGAGCCGACGGCAAGCGCGGTCATCGCTGACCTCGTTGACGTGACGCGCATGCACACCGCCGATCCCGAACATCGCGTGCCGCACCTGGCGTTCAAGCCCGATCAGTTAAGCGCCATTCCGATTTTGCCGATCAGCGAAGTCAAGTCCGGTTATTACTTGCGTTTGCGCGTACTCGATCAACCCGGCGTGCTGGCTGACATCACGCGCATCCTCGCCGACCATTCGATTTCGATTGAAGCGTTATTGCAGAAAGAAGCAACAGAAGGCGAAGACGAAGTCGATATCATCGTGTTGACACACGACGCGATTGAAAAAGAAGTGCGGGGGGCACTGAAGAAAATCGAAGCGCTGGGCAGCGTCAAAGGTGAGGGCATCATCATTCGGATAGAAGGGTTGCACTGATGCGTTACTTGTCAACACGCGGCGGCGCGATTGGCGGGCAAGAAGCGGCGTCGTTCTCAACGGTTCTTCTCGAAGGGTTGGCTGCCGACGGCGGTCTGTCGATGCCCGAAGCGTACCCGCAGGCCGATCTCGATGCGTGGCGAGTGTTGTCGTATCCGGCGCTGTGTTTTGAAATCGTCTCGCGCTTTGTGGATGACATTCCGCGCGATGCGTTGAAAACCATCATCGCCAAAACCTACACGCCGGAACATTTCGGCAGCGCCGACATCACGCCGGTGCGCGAATTGGAACCAGGGCTGTCGCTCTTGTGCGTCTCGAACGGGCCGACGCTGGCGTTCAAAGACATCGCCTTGCAACTGCTGGGCAACCTGTTTGAATACGTGCTGGGAAGAGAAGGGCGCGCGATCAACATCCTCGGCGCGACTTCGGGCGACACCGGCTCGTCGGCGGAATACGCGATGCGCGGCAAGCGCGGCATCAAAGTGTTCATGCTGTCGCCGCACAAACGAATGAGCGCGTTTCAACAAGCGCAAATGTACGCGCTCGACGATCCCAACATTTTCAACCTGGCCGTCGAAGGCACGTTTGATTGCTGTCAGGACATCGTTAAAGAAGTCGGCGGCGATGCCTCGTTCAAGCAGCAATACCAACTCGGCGCGGTGAACTCGATCAACTGGGCGCGCGTGATGGCGCAGATCGTCTATTACTTCAAAGGCTATTTCGCGGTGACGCGAAAGAACGGCGACCCGCTCGATGTGGCCGTGCCTTCCGGCAACTTCGGCAACATCCTTGCCGCGTACATCGCCAAACAAATGGGCTTGCCGTTGCGACGGCTCATTCTGGCGACCAACGAAAACGACGTGCTCGACGAATTTTTCAAGAGCGGCCGTTATCGTCCGCGCTCGCCGGAAGAAACGCACGCGACCTCCAGTCCTTCGATGGACATTTCCAAAGCGTCCAACTTCGAGCGCTACCTCTTTGATTGCGTCGGCCGCAACAGCACGGTGTTGCGCGAGTTGTGGGCGCAACTGACGCAACAGGGGGGCTTCGATCTGACCGAGCCGAGGTATCAAAAATGTTGGCAACGGGTGCAAGCGTCGGGTTTCGTTTCCGGTCGCAGCACCCACGCGGATCGTCTGCAAACCATCCGCGATATTTACCAGCGCTACGGCGTCATGATCGACCCGCACACCGCCGACGGCGTCAAAGTCGGTCGGGAATACCGCGAAGTGGGCGTGCCGTTGTTGTGCGTCGAAACCGCGCTGCCCGCAAAATTTGCCGCCACCATCGAAGAAGCGCTTGGCCAAACGCCGCCGCGCCCCGAAGTTTACGTCGGCATTGAACAACGCCCGCAGCATTACACCGTGTTGCCGGCGGACGCCGAGGCGGTGAAGGCGTTTATGCGTGGGCAGTTGGATTGAATTTGCGCCGAAAATAAAAGCCTGTTATTATAAGCATTCGACGCGGGGTGGAGCAGCTGGCAGCTCGTCGGGCTCATAACCCGAAGGTCACAGGTTCAAATCCTGTCCCCGCAACCACTTCAAAGCAAAAAGGGCTGACGATGTCAGCCCTTTTTGCTACCTGTTTCCTCATCCCCGCTTGGCAACTCGCCGATGCGGCGTACAATATTTATTTTCACTTTTTCAGGACGACGTTCATGGTGAAACCCAATTTGCAGCCCTCGATTGAGGAAGCGCTCAAAATACACCGTCAGTCGATTGACGCGATTGACAGCGCGTTGCTGCGCTTGCTCAACGAGCGCGCGGTTCACGCGCAAGAGATCGGTCATCTCAAAGACAAGCAAACGGTTTACCGCCCCGAGCGCGAGGCGCAGGTATTGAGCCGTTTGCTGGCCGAGAACGCCGGGCCGCTCGACAACGATGCCATCGCGCTTCTTTACCGGCAGGTGATGAGCGCTTGCCGCGCGCTGGAGCAGCGGTTGCGGGTGGGGTATCTGGGGCCTGCCGGAACTTTCAGCGAGTCGGCGGTGTTGCGGCATTTCGGTTCTTTTGTTGACGCGCAACCGTGCGTTTCGCTTGATGAGGTGGTGCGGAGCGTCGAGAAAGGGCAGAATCAGTACGCGGTGGTTCCGATCGAAAATTCGACCGAGGGCGCGGTGGGAAGAACGCACGATTTGATGCTCGACACGACGCTGCAAATTTGCGCCGAGGTGAAGTTGCGCATTCAGCAAAATCTGATCACGCATGCGCCGTCGCTCGACGCGATTCGTACCGTTTATTCGCATCCGCAATCGTTGGCGCAATGCGCGCAATGGTTGGCGCAGCATTTGCCCGGCGTCGAGTGCACGCCGGTGGGCAGCAACGCCGAAGCGGCGCGTTTGGCTTCCCTTGCGAGGGACACCGCCGCCATCGCCAGTGAAAACGCCGCCGCGTTGTACCACCTTAACATTCTGGCGCCGCACATCGAGGACATGCCGAACAACACCACGCGCTTCTGGGTGTTGGGCAAACAAGCGCCGGGGCCTTCCGTGCGCGACATGACTTCGCTGGTGATGTCGGCGCCGAACAAGCCCGGCGCGGTTTACCGATTGCTGGAACCGCTGGAGAAACACGGCGTGTCGATGACGCGGCTCGAATCGCGACCGGCGCGCACCGGCTTGTGGGAATACTTTTTCTTCGTCGATCTGGAAGGACATCGCAACGATCCTGCCGTGAGCGCAACTTTGGAGGAGTTGGGACAACTGGCGCCGTTCTTGAAAATTTTAGGGTCGTACCCGATGGCTGTGGTTTGATCATGCAAACGGTCGTGAAAAAATTGATCGTTTTCGGCGTCGGACTGATCGGTGGTTCCTGCGCGCTGGCGTTGAAAGCGCGCGGCGCAGTCGGGGAAGTGGTCGGCATTGGCCGCACCCGCGCCAATCTCGACGATGCGCTGCGCGGCGGTGTGGTGGATCGCGCTTACACGCTTGATGAAGATTGGACGCACGAACTACGCGACGCCGATGTGGTGTTGCTGGCTACGCCCGTAGCGCAGATCGAAGGATTGTTGAAGCGCCTTTTGCCCGTGGCGGCGAAAAATGCCGTGATTACCGACGCGGGCAGCACCAAGCAAGATGTCGTGGCGGCAGCGCGCAGCGCGTATTCCACTTGCCCGAGCGCGGTGTTTGCGCGCTTCGTTCCGGCGCATCCGATTGCCGGCACCGAGCATTCGGGCGCAGCGGCGGCGTTTGCAACCTTGTACGAAAACAAACATGTGATCGTGGCGCCGCTGAAGGAAACCGATGCCGATGCCGCGCAGAAAATAGTGGCGATGTGGCAGACCTGCGGCGCGCGAACGCTGACAATGTTGCCGGAACAGCACGACCGAATCTTTGCCGCCGTTTCGCATCTGCCGCACCTGCTCGCCTTTGCGCTGGTTGCGGAATTGGCGGGGCGGCCGGAAGCGGAAACGTTTTTCTTGCATGCCGGCAGTGGCTTCCGCGACTTTACCCGAATTGCCGGCAGCTCGCCGGAAATGTGGCGCGACATCGCGCTTGCCAACCGCGAAGCGTTGCTCAATGAGTTGGATCGCTATCAAGCGCAGTTGAACGCGATGCGTGCCGAACTGGAACGTAGCGATGGCGCTGCGCTGGAAGAACGAATGAAACGCGCCAGCAATGCGCGAAGAAAGTGGGAGAAGGGCAGGGCAGGTTGAGCGTTGTGAAAATCAGCGTCGTGAAGAAACGGCTGGTCGGAAAGTTAATGTAGTGAAAATAGTAAAAGTCATCAAAGACAGGAGTGGGTTCATCATAGATAGCTCTGCCTATCGTGATTACGTCGTTGCTGTCAGGAGTAGAGCGCCGGAAAGCGCGCTTCAGTACATGTTGGCAGACTGGCATTACGATCATCTCGATCCCAGATGTCCTCACGACTCCAAAATAGAAGCATTGACGATCAAGGAAAAAGGTTGGGCAACAGACATCGAAATTTCATTATCCGGGGCTTACGGGGGCGTGATTTCATTATCTTACTCAAATGTTTTTTCTTACTCTATGAAGAAGAGAAAAGCCGATTGGCCTGCCGAAGATTTCTCTCATGGTGACTGGATTGCTGATGAGGTAACTCTGGAAGATGACGGGTTCTTGATACATGAAATCGTGTTTATTAACGCCATTGTAAAAATTAAATGCAAGGATTTGGCGTATAAAGCGCGGTAGGTTGGGTAGAGCGTAGCGAAACCCAGCGTTGTAAGAAGGCCATTCTGCCTTTACGCGGAAGGGCAAAAACTCAACCAATCCTCATCCCTGATTCCGGGAACAAAAACGATTTCTCCGTCGCAGTAAATCCGCGGCCAAGTGTCGCGTGCCCAATGCGGGATACCGGCTTCGCGCAGCCAGTCGCACAGCTTGCGGCGCGGGCGGTTGGCGGCGGGTTTCAGGTATTCTTGTTGGCTCTGGCGGCTGGCGATCAGAATTTCTTTTCCTTCCTTTAAGGCTTCGCGTAATGAATGGCTTTCTTTACCGCGTTTCAGTTGCAGTGTGCCGTGCGGCAAGGTCACGCTGTCTTCACCGCGCCACAAAATCCGGTAAGGCGCGACTGGCGTGTAAAGCATGATTTTTTCGCGATGCACGCCCAGACATTGCCCGCCGTGACGCAATTCGATGCGCGCATCGGGACGAGCGTGTTGCAGTTGGCGGAGCATTTCGTTCAGGCGGGCGAAGGTCGGCGCTCTCAGTTCGGCGTGGCGAAAAGCCAGACGCAGGGCGTGACGCGCCGATGCTTCCGGTAAAGCGGCCAGCCAAGAAAGATCGAGCGGGAAACAGGTTTGGGTTTCGTCGATTTCGTGATCGGTTTCTGCAAGCATACCTGCCGTTTCCGCTTGTAAGGTTGCGGCGCGGCTCAAGGTTTTGCGATAAGCGGGGAAGCCTTCTTCGAGCACGGGAAAAACACGGTGGCGAAGAAAGTTGCGTTTGAAGTTGAGTTCAGCGTTGCTTTCATCTTCGATCCATTCCAGTTTGTGCGCGCGGGCATACGCCAGCAGGGTAGCGCGCGGCAGGTCGAGCAGAGGCCGCCACAGCGCCGGCGTTGCTTTGCCGGAGGGCTGATAAGCGGCCATCGCCGCCAGCCCTCGCGGTCCTGCCCCGCGCAGTAATTGCAGCAGCAACGTTTCCACCTGATCGTCCTGATGGTGCGCGAGAACGATGGTGTCGGCGTTCGTTTCTTCGGCCATCGCGCGCAACGCCGCATGGCGCGCCTGACGTGCGGTTTCCTCAAGGCTGGTTTGCGGCTTGCGCGAAAGCGTCAAGCGGCGCGCGGTGAAGGCAATGCCGCGCTCAGCGCAGAAGCGTTCGCAGAAGGCCAGCCACGCATCGGCGTTGGGCGACAAGCCGTGATGCACATGCGCCGCTGTCAGCGCGATGAATTTGTCAGAAATGCGCAACCATCCTTCGCGCATACGATGTAACGCATCGAGCAACACGACCGAATCCAGCCCGCCGGAGAAAGCGACGAGAAGCGAGCGCGGCGTTTCCGGTTGCGGAATCGACAGAAACGCGCGTTCGACAGGGGACATGGCGGAAGAAGGCATGCTTTATTGTACGAGAGAAGCCGATGATGTGGCTTGACGCGAAAAGGGAAGTAGGGTTATATTCGTGCTACTATTTATAAAATAAGTAGCACGAATGGGGGTGTGTTGATGTTTTTCGCTGTTGATGAGGAGGTTTTGATTTTGCCCTCTCCCGCCCCTTCGGGGCGCTTTCTTCTGCAAATGAGAGAGGGGAACGGAATCTACCAGCGCTTCCTGAACTTGTCGGTTCGTCTGCGGCTGGCGGCATTTTTATCATTGGGCAGTCTCGCGTTTGGCGCGAACGCTTTGCAGCCGTTGATTTCGGACGATACGGGTACGCAGGGGGCGGGCGGTTATCAGATCGAGTTTGCGGTCAGCCAGAGCCAAGAGCGATTTGACGGCGAAACGACGCGGCTGTTGAGTGCACCGCTGGTTTTCACGCGCGGTATGACCGACACGCTGGATGTGTATGTGGGTGCGGCGTATGCGCGGATTCATCCGAACAAGGATGGAAATAATAGCGGGATCAGCAACCCGCTGGTTGGCGCAAAGTGGCGTTTCTATGAGAACGTGGAAAGCAAGACGAGTTTGGCGCTGAAACCGGAAATCATTTTTCCGATGAGTGCGGGACGCGAAGAAGCAGGGTTGGGCGTCGGCAAAACTTCCGGCAGTGTGATGATGCTTTTGACTCAGGAGTTCGGCTTTGGCGCGGTTTTGGTCAACGCGGCGGTGGGACGCGACCGCTTTCGCCATGCCGATGATGAGACTTACGGGCGCTTTTCGGTGGCGCCGATCTGGAATCTCACGGAGAAATGGCAACTGGCGCTGGACATGGGCGTGGAATCCCGCAGAAGCGATGGCGTGACGACGTATCTGCGATACGCCGAGTTGGCGCTGCTCTATTCGCTGAACAAAGATATTGATCTCGCGCTTGGTTTTCTCGTCTCGGCCGACAATCAAAACCCGCGCGCGACGACAATGGTTCCGATCGGCAGCGTGAGTTGGAGGTTTTGAGACGAAGTTCTCCTAGCCGATTGCGGGATTGTAGCTTAACTGTACAGAGTTAACTACTTTTGCCCTTCGGCAAGCTCGGGGCGAACGGAATCCATCAGCACATTCTCCAAGTCTCTCTCGCCCCTTAAGGCGCAACTTCCTCTTTTCCTTCTTTGAATTTTCCGAAGCCCATAATTTTTTCCTGCCGCATCGCCAGTCGCTTGGCTTCCGACAGGCTGTTGAGCTTTTTGAGTCCTTCGGCCAACGTGGTTTTGAGGTTGGCCATCGTTTTCGCGTGGTCGCGGTGGGCGCCGCCGAGCGGTTCGGGGATGATCTCGTCGATCAGCCCCAGTTGTTTCAGACGCGGCGCGGTGATGCCGAGGGTTTCGGCGGCGTCCGGCGCGTAGGAAGCGGATTTCCACAGGATGGACGCGCAACCTTCCGGCGAGATGACCGAGTAAATCGAGTATTGCAGCATGTACATCAAATCGCCGACCGACATCGCCAGCGCGCCGCCGGAGCCGCCTTCGCCGATTACGGTGACCAACACCGGGATTTTCAGCACGGACATTTCGTAGAGGTTGCGACCGATGGCTTCCGACTGGCCGCGCTCTTCGGCGCCGATGCCGGGATAGGCGCCGGGCGTGTCGATGAAGGTGAACAACGGCAACTCGAATTTTTCCGCGAGTTTCATCAGGCGCAGCGCTTTGCGGTAGCCTTCGGGGCGCGGCATGCCGAAGTTGCGGAAGATTTTTTCTTTGGTGTCGCGCCCTTTCTGGTGGCCGATCACGATGCAAGGCTTGTCGTTGAAGCGCGCAAAGCCGCCGACGATGGCGGTATCGTCGGCGTAGGTGCGGTCGCCGTGCAGTTCGCGGAAATCAGTGAACAGCGCATTGATGTAGTCCAGCGAGTAGGGGCGCTGCGGATGGCGCGCCACCTGAGTGATTTGCCAAGCGTTGAGTTTGCCGTAAATATCTTCGACGAGTTGGTTGCTCTTTTGCTGGAGCCGCTCGATCTCTTCGGAGATGTTGACGGAAGGACTCTCATCGACACAGCGCAGCTCGTCGATCTTGGCCTGTAACTCGGCGATGGGTTGCTCGAAATCGAGGTACGTTTGTTTCATTGAGTGTCTTTGAAAACGTAAAGTCAAATCATAACGCAAGACTGCCCCGTTCAAAAAGGGGTTTTTCACTTACTTTTTTCTTTTGCAAAAACAAGTGATTAAAAAGCTTTCTTGAAGTCATGGTTGAGGCGGAATCACAACACGAACGGCAGAATGCTCTTTGTATGCGCCTGATATTGGCGGTATTCGGGGAAGCGCTCGCAAAGCAGGCGCTCTTCAAGCCGCGCTTTGAAGTGCAGCACTGTCGCCAGAACGGCCAGAATCAGCCAGCGCCACGGTTCGCCGTACAGCAGGGTGATGCCTGCCAGCGCCAGCAGCAGCGCCAGATACATTGGATGGCGAATGAAGCGATAGGGGCCGGTGGTGATGAGCCGGTTGCCGGGCGGCGGCTCTGGACGGCCGCTGAAATTGTCGAGCGGGTTGTGGCGCACCACCCAGAGAAACAACAAAGCGGCGGCAGCTAACAGCCCGTAGGCGACGATGGCGCGGGCGCCGGTCCACGCCGAGGGCAGCCCCAGCCACGGCGCGACGACAGCGATCATCAAAACAATCTGGATCTGAAAGAAAGGCACAATAACCCCATTCATCGAATACTTCAGGAAATACGGCAATTCCGTGAAGTTTATCTTATAATCTCGAAAGTTTTGTTCCGTGAAATTCCGCAGTTCGTTTTACTTGATTCAGGAGAGGTTATTGTGAGGGTAAGACTATGTTGATCGGCATTCCCCAAGAACGTCACGCCGGTGAGACCCGGGTGGCAGCAACGCCGGAAACCGTGAAGAAGCTGTTGGCGAGCGGTTCCCATACGCTCATCGTCGAGCGCGGCGCGGGCGTCGCCAGTTGTTTTCCTGACGCGGCTTACGAGGCCGTTGGCGCCAAGTTAGGCTCGGCAGACGAAGCGCTTGCCGCCGATATCGTGCTGAAAGTGCGCGGGCCGGACGCCGGCGAGTTGGCGAAAATCAAAAAAGGCGCGTTGTTGATAGGGTTACTCAACCCGTTCGATACCGTCGCAGTCGAGAGTTATACGAAAGCAGGCATTACCGCCTTTGCGCTGGAAAAATTGCCGCGCATCACACGGGCGCAATCGATGGACGTGCTTTCGTCGCAAGCCAACATCGCCGGATACAAAGCGGTGATTCTGGCGGCGAACGAATACGGCCGTTTCATGCCGATGCTGATGACGGCGGCGGGAACGGTGAAAGCGGCGCGGGTGCTGGTTCTGGGCGTCGGCGTCGCTGGCTTGCAAGCCATCGCCACGGCCAAGCGTCTTGGCGCGGTGGTCGAAGCGTCCGACGTGCGGCCTTCGGTCAAGGATCAAGTCGAATCACTTGGCGCCAAGTGGGTGGATGTGCCCTACGCGAACGACGAAGAGCGCCAGATCGCCGAAGGCGTCGGCGGCTACGCGCGGCCGATGCCGCCGGAGTGGATGGCGCGGCAGGCCGGGATCGTGCACGAACGCGCGTTGCAAATGGATATCTTGATTACCACCGCGTTGATTCCGGGGCGTCCTGCGCCGAAGCTGATCAAAGCGGCGACGGTGGCGGCGATGAAGCCGGGCGCAGTCATCATCGATCTGGCGGCAGAGCAGGGCGGCAATGTCGAAGGTTGTGAAGCCGGGAAAACGGCGAACGTCGGCGGCGTGAAAATCGTCGGCTGCGTGAATCTGGCGGCGACGGTTCCTGCCGACGCCAGCGCGCTGTACGCTCGCAATGTGCATACCTTCCTCAGTCTGATGATCGACGCCAAGAGCGGCGTTTTCGCCATGCCGGAAGACGACGAAATCATTCAGGCAACGCTGCTGTGCAAAGACGGCGCAGCGCCGGTTGCCAAGCCTGCCGCTCCGGCTGCCCCCGCAGCCCCGGCAGTTGCTAAATCGTAATAAGGAGAGAGCCATGTTTGCTGGGGTGGATCCAGTTGTTGTCAATCTTTTTGTGTTCGTGCTGGCGATCTTCGTCGGCTACCATGTGGTGTGGAACGTTACACCGGCGCTGCATACGCCGCTGATGTCGGTCACCAACGCCATTTCCGGCATCATTCTGGTCGGCGCGATGCTGGCCGCTGCGCCCAAAGTGTTCGATTGGGGCGGCTGGGTAGGCGTGTTGGCGGTGGCGCTGGCGTCGGTCAACGTGTTCGGCGGCTTTTTGGTCACGCGCCGGATGCTTGAAATGTTCAAAAAGAAAGAGCCGAAGAAAGCTGAAGCGGCTCAAAACGCGAAGGAGGCATGATGAGCATCAATCTTGTCGCTCTGTGCTATCTCATTGCCTCGGTGTGTTTCATCCTGGCGCTGAAAGGCTTGTCGCACCCGTCCACGGCGCGGCGCGGTAACGTTCTCGGCATCATCGGGATGGCGATTGCAGTCATCGTCACGTTTATCGTAGCCTATACCGTACTCTCTCATAACAGCGCCACCACCAACGTCGTCGGCATCATCGCCGGTATTATCGTCGGCGGTTTGATCGGTTCCTTCATCGCGCGCTGGGTTCAGATGACGCAAATGCCGGAAATGGTCGCGGCGATGCACTCGCTGGTCGGCCTCGCGGCGGTTCTGATCGCGGTGACGACGGTCAACAATCCGGCAGCGTTGGGCTTGCCGGTACCACTGCCGACCGGCAACCGTCTCGAACTCTTCATCGGCGCTTTCATCGGCGCAATCACGTTCTCCGGTTCGGTCATCGCTTTCGGCAAACTCTCCGGCAAAATCCGAAGCGCGCCGGTGGTGTACCCCGGCCAACATTGGGTCAATCTGCTGTTGGCGGTTGCAATGGTGGGTTTCGGCGCTTGGTTCTTCCTGGGCGGCGGCTGGTTGCCGTTCATCGTGATGCTGGCCATCGCCTTCTTGCTTGGCGTTCTCATCATCATCCCGATCGGCGGCGCCGACATGCCCGTCGTGATCTCGATGTTGAACAGCTACTCCGGTTGGGCGGCAGCAGGCATCGGCTTCTCGCTGGACAACCCGATGCTGATTATCTCCGGCTCGCTGGTCGGTTCGAGCGGTGCGATTCTGTCGTACATCATGTGCAAGGCGATGAACCGCGGTTTCATTAGCGTGATCCTCGGCGGCTTTGGCGCCGAAGAAGGCACGCAAGTGACGGGCGGTGGACAGAAGCACGTCAAGTCGGGCAGTGCTGACGACGCCGCGTTCATCATGGGCAACGCCGAGAGCGTGATCATCGTGCCGGGCTACGGCTTGGCAGTCGCGCGGGCGCAACATGCCGTGAAGGAAATGGCCGACAAGTTGCGCGAGAAGGGCGTGTTGGTGCGCTACGCGATTCACCCGGTGGCCGGTAGAATGCCGGGGCACATGAACGTGTTGCTGGCTGAAGCCGAAGTGCCCTACGATCAGGTTTTTGAGATGGAGGACATCAACAACGAATTCAGCACTTCCGATGTGGCGTTGATCCTCGGCGCCAACGATGTGGTCAATCCGCTGGCGGAAGAAAAAGGCAGCCCGATCTACGGCATGCCGATTCTCGAAGCGCACAAGGCGCGCACCGTGATCGTCAACAAGCGCTCGATGGCTTCCGGCTATGCCGGCGTTGACAATCCGCTGTTCTATCTGGACAAGACGATGATGGTGTTCGGCGACGCGAAGAAAGTGGTTGAAGACATCGTGAAAGCGATTGAATAACCGTTGCAGTGTTGCTTTGCAAACGGCGCCTGCAAAGGCGCCGTTTGTTTTAGAATTGAAGAAATGACCCCCTCCGTTCCGATTCATCAACTGCTTTCCCAAGTTTTGAGCCGTGACCGTTATCGGTTCGAGGCGCGCTTGCGTCGGATTCACCGGGACAGCCCCGCCGAATTGCAAAAACTGCAAAACGAAATAACGCAATCGGCGGCAAAACGCGAAGCGCGCGCGCGTCAAAAGCCAGCCTTTCATTATCCGGAGGCGTTGCCGGTTTCACAGCGCGCCGAAGAAATCGAAGCGTTGATTCGGGCGCATCAAGTGGTGATCGTTTGCGGCGAAACCGGCTCGGGCAAAACCACGCAGTTGCCGAAAATTTGTCTGGCGGCGGGATGCGGCGAAGCGGGCTTGATTGGACATACGCAGCCGCGACGCATGGCGGCGCGCGCCGTTGCCACGCGGATTGCCGAAGAGCTGAATACGCCGCTGGGCGAGGCGGTCGGTTTCAAAGTGCGCTTCACCGACAACACCCGCCCCGAAGCGTACATCAAGCTGATGACCGACGGCATCTTGCTGGCGGAAGCACAGCACGATCCGTGGTTGTCGCACTACGATACGATCATTGTTGACGAAGCGCACGAACGCAGTCTCAACATCGACTTTCTGCTCGGTTACCTGAAACAACTGCTCGTCAAGCGGCCTGATTTGAAACTGATCATCACGTCGGCGACGCTCAACGCCGACCGTTTCGCCCGTCACTTCGGAACAGAAACTTCACCGGCGCCGATCGTCGAAGTGTCGGGGCGCACCTATCCGGTGGATATTCGCTATCGCCCGTTGGGAAGAGAAAGCGATATCGGCGAAAACGCCGACGACGAAGAAGGAATGGAAGACGCGATTTCCGACACGGTTGAAGAATTGTGGCGTGGTGGTTCCGGCGACATTCTGGTGTTTCTGCCGGGCGAGCGCGAGATTCGGGAAACGGCAGACGTGTTGCGCCGCGCGCTGCAACAACGGCCCTACGCAAGTCGGATGGAGTTGTTACCGCTTTACGCACGGCTGTCGGTCAGCGATCAGCAACGCATTTTCAGCAAGAGCGAGGGACGCCGCATCGTGTTGTCCACCAACGTCGCGGAAACTTCGTTGACGGTGCCGGGCATTCGTTATGTGATCGACGCCGGATTGGCGCGAGTCAAGCGTTACAGCTTGCGAAACAAAACCACGCTGTTGCGCATCGAAAAAATTTCGCAGGCGGCGGCCAATCAGCGCGCCGGGCGCTGCGGTCGCATCGAAGCGGGTATCTGCGTTCGCTTGTACAGTGAAGAAGATTTTCAAGCGCGCCCCGAATACACCGATCCCGAAATTCTGCGCTCGTCGCTGGCTTCGGTGATTCTGCAAATGGTAGCGTTGAAACTGGGGCAGGCCGAATCTTTTCCGTTCGTCGATGCACCCGGTTCGCGCGCGATTGCCGACGGCTATCAGTTATTGCGTGAGTTGGGCGCGGTGGAGGTTGACGGCAGCTTGACGCCGACCGGCCATGAACTGGCGCGTTTACCGCTCGATCCGAGAATCGGCCGCATCGTGTTGGCGGCGCGTGAAAAAAATTGTCTTCCCGAAGCGTTGGTGATCGCCAGCGCGCTGTCGGCGCCGGATGCGCGCGAACGCCCGCTCGACAAACAGCAAGCCGCCGATCAGGCGCATTTGCGTTTCCGCGACGAGCGTTCCGATTTTTTGTCGCTGGTGACGCTCTGGGAATTTTTCGTCGGCCTGAGCGAAGAAAAACTGTCGCACCGCAAAACGGTAGAGCGTTGCCGCGCACAGTTCGTCAATCACTTGCGGTTGCGCGAATGGCGCGACGTGCACCAACAACTGGTCAACACCTTGAAGGAAGCCAAGTGGCAATGGGATGAAACGCTGCCGAAAATGTGCACGCCGGAACGCTATCGCGCGTTGCACGAAGCATTGTTGACCGGTTTGCTCTCGAACATCGGCACGAAAAGCGATGAGAGTGACGACTATCTGGGCGCGCGCGGCGTGCGCTTCTTTGTGCATCCCGGCAGCGGCGTGAAAAAAGGCGGCCGCTGGTTGCTGGCGGCGGAGCTGACCGAAACGTCGCGCCTGTATGCGCGCTGTGTCGCCAAAATCGAACCGGAGTGGATCGAGGCGGTCGCGGGGGATCGCGTCAATCGTGATTATTTCAGCCCAAGCTGGGACGAAAAGCGCGGCGAAGTGACGGGATTTGAGCGTGTGCAGTTGTACGGCTTGACGCTGGTGGCGCGGCGACCGGTTTCGTTTTCTCGCGTCGATCCAAAAGCAGCGCACGAAGTTTTTGTGCGCGAAGCGTTGGTGCCAGGCAACTTGCGAACAAAAGGCGCGTTTCTGGCGCACAATCGGCAACTCATCGAAGACGTGGCCGAACTGGAACACAAGGCGCGGCGCCAGGATGTTCTGGTTGACGATGAAACGATGGCGGCGTTTTACTTTGAGCGCGTTCCGGGCGAAGTGAATTCGCTGGCGGGTTTCGAGCGTTGGCGCGAAGAAAGTGAACGGCGCGAACCGCAACGCCTGTTTCTGACGCGTGAACTTTTGATGCGACACGCGGCGCGTTGGGTGACGGAAGATTTGTTTCCCGAAACTTTTGAAGTGCAAGGCAACGCGCTGCCACTCAAATACCGTTTTGAGCCGGAGCATCCGCTCGACGGTTTGACGTTGACGATGCCGCTGACTTTGCTCAATCAAATCGACGCGGCGCGAATGTCGTGGCTGGTTCCCGGCATGGTGCGCGACAAGATCACCTGGTACTTCAAAGCGTTGCCGAAAGCGCAGCGCAATCGCCTGGTGCCCTTGCCGGAAGCTGTCACCGCGTTTCTGGAAGCGATGCCGTTCGGCGAGCAATCGTTATCGGCGGCGTTGAGTACGTGGTATGAAAAAACCTATGGCGGCGCGTTAGACACGAGCGGCTGGAAAGATGAAGATTTGCCGCCGCATCTTCGCGTTTTATATGAAGTAATCGACGCCGACGGCACGTTGCTGGCGCAGTCCCGCGATTTGCTGCGGTTGCGGCAGGAACTCAAAGAGATGGCGCAAGTCAGCTTGCGCGCCGGCGTGAGTGAAGCGAACGGCCCGTCACTCGAAAAACACGGTTTGACGCACTGGGATTTCGGCGAGTTGCCGGAGGCTTTGGCTTTCACGAATCAAGGGCAAAAGTTGACGGCGTATCCGGCGTTGATTGATGAAGGCGATTCGGTTGCGCTGTTGTTGCGCGATACGCAAGAGGCAGCGTTGCAAGACACGCGCGGCGGCATCGTGCGCTTGATTCGGCTGGCACTCAAGGATTTGTTGACGCGCTGGGAAAAACAACCGCCCGGATTTCAACAACCGGCGCTGCAATTGAAACCGCTGATTCCCACCGATCGTTTGTTGATCGACACTCTCGATGCGGTTTGTGATCGCGCGTTCATCGGCGATGATGCGTTGCCGCGCAACGAAAAAGCGTTTAACGAACAAGTCAAACGCGCTCGCACTCGTTTCGCTGCCGTGGCGGAAAGCGCTTTTCGTTTGCTGGCGGAAATCGCTACCGAGCATCAACAACTGACAGGACGAATGAACAGCGCTTCTGGCGCTCTCTCGCGGCTGGTTCAGGAGCTGAAAGCGCAACGCGATGCGCTGCTGTATCCCGGCTTTTTTTCGGCGACGCCATGGTCACAGTTGACGCATTTGCCGCGTTATCTCAAAGCGATGGATCGCCGCCTCGCCAAGTACCCGGAGCGCGTGGCGCGGGACCAGAAACACGGCGCGCAACTGCTCGCTTACTGGCAACAATATCAGGAACGGCTGGCGCGCGACAAGAAAGAGCGCGTCCACGATTCACAACTCGAAGCGTACCGTTGGCTTCTGGAAGAACTGCGCGTGTCGTTGTTTGCGCAGGAATTGAAAACACCGATGCCGGTTTCATTCCAGCGCGTCGAGAAGGCGTGGGCGGCGCTGGAGAAGAAACGTTAAGGCATTTCATTCCGGTTGTTTAAAAGATGGAAAGTTTTACCCTTGCGAGGGATACTTGTGCTCTTCTCCCACTTGTGGAAAAGGGTGTCCGAAGGGCAGGAAGGGAAAATCAAAACCTTTCTGATCCGCCCCTTGCTTTGCCGGAAGGGGTGGGGGACAATTACCCATTAGCTGTTGATGGCTTGCCCACCCATCGCGATTTTCATCGGTGATTCGTTGCCGATAACGCATAAGTGGCAAGACATCTTGTTCTGTCTTGTTTTATCAAGGGATTAAGATGCCTGAAAGTTTGTTGAAACCGGTCGCGGTGATGTCTTCGCAAGAGGAAACGTCGCAACTTCCGATCTCGTCGTATTTCGACGAAGCTTTGTACGAAGCGGAACTGAAACAACTCTTTGCCGAAGGCCCGCGTTATCTGGGGCATGAGTTGATGGCGCCGAATCTGCACGATTACCATGTGCTCGAACCGACGCTGGGCGCCGATTATCTGAAGCGCAACGAAAACGGCGTGCAAGTGTTTTCCAATGTTTGTCGGCACCGCCAGGCCCTCATGCTCAAAGGGCGCGGCAACGCGCGCAGCACCTTGTGTCCGCTGCATCAATGGAACTACGATTCGCAAGGCCACCTCAAGGGCGCGCCGCATTTCGACGAAAAGCCGTGTCTGCACTTGCCGGAAACGCCGGTTGTCGATTGGCAAGGTTTGCTGTTTGAAAACAACGGTCGCCAGATTGCCGAGGACTTGCGCTCGCTGGCGATGGAGTCGCACATCGATTTCACCGGTTACCGTTATCACAGCACACACGTCGATGAATACGAAGGCAATTGGAAAACGTTTATCGAAGTTTATCTTGAAGATTATCATGTGCGGCCGTTTCATCCGGGACTCGGGCGCTTCGTGGATTGCGACGCGCTCGAATGGCGTTTCGGCGAATGGTGCTCGGCGCAACTGATCGGCACGTTTCGCGAGTTGGAGAAATACGGCTCACCGACGTATGAGGCGTACGCCCGCGCAGTGAAGACGCTTTTGCAAGGCGGCACGCCGCGCTACGGCGCCGTCTGGTTCACCTACTTCCCCAACATCATGGTCGAGTGTTATCCGCAAATGCTGGTTGTTTCGACCGTCTGGCCGGCGGGCGTGCGGCGTTATCGCAACATCGTCGAGTTTTACCATCCGCAGGCGGCAATCGAGGCCATTCCCGATTTCGCCGAAATCAGCCAAAAAGCCTATTCCGAAACGGCGATCGAAGATCAGGAAATCATCGAGCGGATGGAGAAGGGACGCGAAGCGCTGAAAAAGGCAGGGCGCAACGAAGTCGGGCCGTACCAACATCCGACCGAAAGCGGGATGGCGCATTTTCACCGCTTCTTGCGGGAACGGTTGGGCAAGCTCATTGAATGAAGTCAAACAAAGCCCTTTTTTCGTCGCGTTGGCAGCTTTAATACTTTCCTGCTTGGGTTGCGATTTCAAAATCCCGAATGAGAAAAAGGTTGTCGGCGTGTGGGTTATCTCTTCGTCGGCGAAAGAAAAACCTTCTCATTTTATGACAAAGTTATTGGTCGGAAGCTCAAGCGCGGAGAAAGCGGGAGGTCATGCGCTTGTTGTCTTTTTGCCCAAAATCGTCGCAACAACGTAAAATTCAACTGGCGCGCCGCTTTGTGCGGGCTGAATGAGGTACTGTGCTTTAATTCTCTTGGGTAAAAATCGATCACTTTACGAAAGGAAAACATCATGGGACTTTTCAATTTCATCAAGGAAGCCGGCGAAAAATTGCTGGGTGGCAGCAAAGCGCAAGCGCAAACGCCGGCAGCGGCAGACGTGAGCGCGCAAGTCGCCAATCAGGCGGCCGATCTCGAAGCGGCCATGAACATCATCGGCTACATCAACAAGATGGGGTTGCAGGTCAATGGCCTCAACGTTATCGTCAACTCCGCGCAGGGCAAGGTCACCGTTTCCGGTGAAGCCGCCGATCAGGCAACGCGCGAAAAAGTCGTGCTTTGCTGCGGCAATACGCAGGGTATCGATAAGGTCGAAGACACGATGACGGTCAAGCAGGCGGCGCCGGAGGCGCAGTGGTATACCGTCGTGAAGGGCGACACGCTGTGGGCGATCGCGGAAAGGTTTTACGGCAAAGGCAAAGGCAACCAATATCCTCGGATTTTTGAGGCGAACCGTCCGATGCTGACCAACCCGGACAAGATTTATCCGGGGCAGACGCTGCGGATTCCGCCGCTAAGCTGATTTTCCCCACCGATTCACCCGATGCCCAAAGCGAAGACGCTCTATCAGTGCACCGAATGCGGTGGTCAGATGCCGAAATGGCAGGGGCAGTGTCCACAATGCAACGCTTGGAACACGCTGGTTGAAACGGTCGCGGTGCCGCCGTCACGTCGCTTCGACAATCTGGCCGGTTCGCGTTCGGAGATTCGGGCGCTGAGTTCGGTCGAAGCGAGCGAAGTGCCCCGAATCCCGACCGGCATGAGCGAATTCGATCGGGTGCTGGGCGGCGGCTTCGTGCCGGGCGAAGTGGTGTTGCTCGGCGGCGATCCGGGTATCGGTAAATCGACTTTGCTGTTACAGGCGACGGCGGCGCTGGGCGCGTCGCGCCGCGTGCTGTACGTCACCGGCGAGGAATCGGTCGAGCAGGTGGCGCTGCGGGCGCATCGGCTGGGGTTGATCAACGCGCCGGTGGAGCTTCTGGCCGAAGTTCAACTGGAAGCGATTCTGGCGATGCTGGAAAAAGCGCGCCCGGAAGTGGTGGTGATCGACTCGATCCAGACCATGTACACGGAAAATCTCAATTCGGCGCCGGGGAGCGTAGCGCAGGTGCGCGAGTGCGCGGCGCGGTTTACCCGTCTCGCCAAGGAGCGCGGCATCGTGCTGGTGCTGATCGGGCATGTGACGAAAGAGGGCGCGATTGCCGGGCCGCGGGTTCTGGAGCACATCGTGGACGCGGTGCTCTATTTCGAGGGCGATACCCACTCCAGTTACCGGCTGATCCGCACGATGAAAAATCGCTTCGGCGCGGCCAACGAGTTAGGCGTTTTCGGGATGACCGAGCACGGTCTCAAAGGCGTGGCGAATCCGTCGGCGCTGTTTTTGTCGCGCCACGCGCAGCCGGTGCCGGGGACAGCGGTGATGGCAACGATGGAAGGCTCGCGACCGCTGCTGGTGGAGATTCAAGCGCTAGTCGATCCGGTGATGGCGGGCATGACGCCGCGACGGCTGGCAGTGGGTGTCGATCCGCAGCGGCTGGCGCTTTTGCTGGCCGTGCTGCACCGGCACGGCGGCACCCAGATCGGCGGTTTCGACGTGTTTATCAACGTCGTCGGCGGCGTTCGGATCGACGAGCCGGCGGCCGATTTGGCGGTCTTAATGGCAGTCTATTCTTCCTGCAAAAACAAGGCATTGGAAAGCAAACTGACAGTGTTTGGTGAAGTTGGGCTGGCCGGAGAAATCAGGCCGGTACAGCGCGGGCAGGAGCGAATTCGAGAGGCGGCAAAACTGGGATTTCAGAAAATTCTGGTGCCCACCCTCAACAAACCCAAGCGTTCCACTGAAGACATCGAGATCATCGGTGTCTCGCGGCTGGATGAAGCGCTGGCGGCTCAAGGATAAATAACTCGAAATAACTTGAAATTTTTATTGTAATAAATTGATTTTAATAGATTTATTGTTGGTAAAAACCATGAAAAAGCAATTATGCTTTGAACGAAAAACAGCCTCGGCCATCCTCGTCGGACTGCTGCTGGGCGGTATCAGTGCCTTGGGATGGGCGCAAGATTCCGGAACAGTGGCAGGCCCGGTGGTGGCGCAAACCCTCGACCGCGACCAAATCGAAGAAACAGTCGGTATTACTCTGGGGCTGACCAAACAACCGGCGGGGGAAATCCACGTTGATTATCTCTATGATTCCGCCGAAATGTCTTTACCAGAAATCAGCAAGCCGTTCCGGTATGAACTGAACGGATTTGCGCGGATGAAGCCGGGGAAGCGTGTCAAAGTGGAGGGGCAGGGAATTTTGCTGGCGCACGATTATTTGACGGAAGTCGTCGGTCGGCCCACGGCCTTGGCCGGATTTTTGACCGTCTGGCAGGGCGTCATGCGCGACATCAACCGCGCCGATCCGGATTCTCCATCCACCGATCGAATCCTCTGGCAAATACCTGGGCCGGTTGACAACGGGGACATCGCGGCGGCTGAAAAACGCTTGGGAACCCGTCTTCCCGCTTTTTACCGCGAAACCATGCAACGCAGCGGCCCTTGGCAAGTAACCTTGCCCAGCGGTTTTTCGTTTGAAATGCTGGCGCCGTCGAAACTGATTTCCGTCAGCGACTGGCTTGGGCAGAACGCTCCCGACGAAGGGGAGAACTTGGAAAATCAGATGGCGATCCAACTGTTCAAACAAGACATCGTTTTCGCCATCACGGATGACGCAGTTTGGGTCTTGCGCCGCAGCGGCGGCGGCTGCAACGACGGGCAACCGTCGTTTGCCATCGGCGAGGCAAACCATGCCGGATTTTACCTCAGTGAAAAAGGCGTGTGCAGCGCCGACCAACAACTCGAAGCCTTCCGTCAGCGCATGCTCGAAGCGCTGAGCCATGCTCTGCCGCCGCCGGAATTTGCCATTGTCGGCGACGATCAGCGCCTTCGCTTCGAGAGAGTCAAACCACCCGAAAAAAAGACGTTACAACTTTACTTGAAGGTGGAGCATTGACTTCGGTCGCAAATATTTTTCCGACGCCTGCCCCGTTGGGCCATTTGCCTACTTGTCCTTTTGTTTCTGCGTAAACCAGACGGCGGCCTCGACGCGCGAGCGGAGTTTCAGTTTCTTGAGCAGATTTTTGACGTGCACCTTGACGGTGCTTTCGGTGATGTTGAGCCGGTTCGCAACGGTTTTGTTGGAAAAACCTGCGGCGATCAGCCCCAAAACATCCCGTTCGCGCGTCGTCAATTCATCGAGGCGGCGTTCGCCGCCGGGCGCACTTTTTTCCCGCAGGCTGTGGATGAGCACGGGTTTGAGCGAATCGCTCAACACCATCTCGCCGATGGCGGCTTGCCTCAACGCGGCGAGGAGGTCTTCCGGCTCCATGTCCTTAAGCAAGTAGCCGTCGGCGCCGCTCTTGAAGGCGTTGGTGATGTCTTCTTCGTGGTTGGAAACAGTGAACACGATGATGCGTCCCGACAGCGGTTGTTGTCGCAAGCCGATCAAAGTCTCCTGCCCGGTCGTGCCGGGCATGTTGAGATCAAGAAGAATCAGGTCGGGGTCGTGCTCGCGCGCCAATTCAATGCCTTTAGCGCCGTCGCCCGTCTCGGCGATGACGGCCAGGTCTGGGGTCATCGACAAGAGGTGTTTGATGCCGCTGCGCAGCATTGGATGGTCGTCGATCAGAATAACAGTGGCGGGTGTTTCTTCATTCATGGCATTTCCCCTGATGGTGTGATGATACGCCTTCTTCGTGCTATTCGTCGGCCAGTGTGGTGTGTTGCGGTTGCTGGAAAGCGACGTGCACTTCAACGCCGCCTTCCGGCTTGTTGCTGATCCGGAAAACGCCGCCGAGGCTTTGCGCGCGGTCGCGCATGATGGCAAGGCCGTAGTGGCTTCTTTTCTCGCAATCTTCCGGCAGACCGCAGCCATTGTCGGTGATGTCCATCACAATTTCGTCTCCGATGTGCGACGCTTTGAGCGACGCCTGAGTGGCGCCGGAATGTTTTTCGATGTTGTAAAAAGCCTCGCGCGCGATATGCAGCAGGTGGATGGTTTTGTCGGCGGGCAACATCGTGAGCAGTTGAATGTCGCCATCGATCGGAAAACCGAGGCGAAGGCTGAATTCCTCGACCGTTTTTCTGAGCGCCGCGTCGATGCCGGGCTGATCAAGTTGCAGCCGGAAAGTCGTCAACAATTCGCGCAGTTTCCGGTAAGCGGCGTTGACTTCGTTGCGCATTTCCGTCAGCGCCGTGTGAAGCTCTTCTTTCGATAACGTCGGCTGCATTTGCAGGGTGGCCAACCGCAGCTTGAGGTAGGAGAGGGACTGCGCCATCGAATCGTGTAACTCGCGGGCAATCACCGTTCGCTCCTCGGTCAACAACCACTGCTCGCGCTGGTGGTTTTGGTCTTCCAGCACCAGTGCGACGACGAAGGTATCGACCAGCAGCAACATCAGGCGGCGCTGTTCTTCGATGAGCGGGGTGTCGGGAAGCAAGCGCCCTTCGATCCAGCCGTAGGAAGTCTGCGCGTCGGCCAGCTCCCAACGCTGGGAGCCGGATGCGGGCATCTGCGGGAAGGGCGGCGGCGAGCGACGCTCGAGGGTGAGGGTCAGCTTACTGAAGGGCAAAAGGATTTTGACGCGATCTAAAATGGCAACGAAGCGCTCGTGCAACGAGCGGTTGTCGTAAGCACCCTGATGGTACAACGCCCGCAATGCCTCATAAAGAAAGGCCAGCGTTTCGTTTTTCTGCTGCAAATCAGTGGTCTTCTCGGCGATTCGGCTTTCGAGGCTTTGATAGCTCTGCTCAAGCTCGTGAGCGGCGGTGTTCAGCGTTTGCGCCAGCAACTGAAGTTCGTCGTGGTGCCGGAGGAAAACGCGTGGCTTGAAATTGCGGTGCTGAATGGCCGAAGCCAGCCCCAGCAGTTTGCGCAGGGGAAAGACGATGCGGTGGCGAGAATAAAAAACAAAAGCGATTACGGACAGCAGCGAAAACACAATAAAAAGCTTTTGCAGAAGAATCGTCTGCTGAATGTGTTGTTCGGTTTTTTCTTCGAGGCTGACGACCAGAGCGTCGATGTGTTGCACGAAAGTGCTCACCTGCTCGGCAACAAGCGGCATGTTGTCGTGACGAAGCAAACCGGGGCGTAAAACTGTTTGCCAATCATTCTGAAGGCGCTGCAAATCGCTTCCAAGCCCCTCCCGGTTGAGGACGGAACTCAGTGATTCGCTGTTGATATCCGCCTCGAACGCATCGGCGAGGTTGTGCAGGCGGTCGCTGGCGCCGGGCGTCAGGCTGACGTTGGCGAGCAGCCGGTAACTCTGCATCCGCAACGTGCCGGCCTTGTTGATCGCGTGGGCGTTACCTTGAACGCGAATCGTCAGCCCGGTGACGCTCGCCATGCTGACCAGCACCAGCGCGCAGAAAAGCGCGATCAGTAACGCCCCTTGTTGCACGAGAGAAAAAAAAGTGGCCGACTTTTTGGGATTGCCGGCAGAGGAGCTTTCATTCATCGCGGTCATGGCCTGTCGTTGCCAAAAATTTCACATAATTCAAAAGAGGTACTTCCAAAAAGCCCGACCTGTAACAGGGGAAAATACACCGTTACATCGGTTTTGCTAGCTGCTTGAATTTACAGAGATTTTACTGCAAAAAAGTTTACCACTTAAGTAGGGCGTTTTAGTCACGGGGGATTTTTTCACTCAGTTGTTATTGATGTACATCAAATGATTTTTCCCCTGTCGCCTTATTGTTGCGCCAAATATTTTTCAATAACCAACATACTGTAACCAAGGGTGGTCCATGGCTTCCAATCTTGTTCGTTCCGAATCTGCTTCTCCCGCTCTGGCGCTGGTCGATGACGCTCCACGCCGAATAGAGGACAGTCGGTCATCTTCTTCATCCGGTAAAAAGTCGTCCAAGATCCCGTTCCAGTCTTGGAGCACGCTGTTTGCCAGCACGCTGGCTTTCACAGTTTGCTTTATGATCTGGATGATGTTCGCCATCGTCGGCGTTCCGCTGCGCGACAACGTGCTGCATCTCTCCCAGTCCGATTTTGCCACGCTGGTTGCCATGCCGGTGCTCTCCGGTTCGCTGATTCGCGTGCCGCTGGGGATATGGACCGACAAGTACGGCGGCCGCATCGTGATGACCATATTGCTGGCGATCACGGTACCCACCACCTGGTGCATCGCTTACGCTACCGAGTATTGGCAGTTCATCGTGATCGGGCTGCTGATGGGCTTGGCCGGCGGATCGTTCTCAGTCGGTACGCCCTACGTTTCGCGCTGGTTCCCCACGCGCCTGAAAGGCACGGCGATGGGGATTTTCGGCGCCGGCAACTCGGGCGCGGCGGTCAACAAGCTTCTTGCTCCGACGCTGATCGCGATGGCTGGTGGCGCTGCGGTAGCCGGCAGTTGGAAGATCGTCCCGCACGTCTATGCAGCAATCATGCTAGGCACGGTCATCGTGTTCTGGCTATTCAGCTACAGCCACCCGAAGCATCTGGTGCCCCCCACTACCCGCTGGACCGATCAGATCCGTGTGATGGGCGACACCACGGTGATGAAGTATTGCTTGTATTACTTCTTCGTATTCGGCGGTTACGTGGGATTGAGCCTGTGGCTGGCACAGTATTTTCATGACGAATACGACATGAGCCTGATCGATGCGGGGTTCCTGACGGCCTGCTTCGCACTTCCCGGCGGCGCGGTGCGCGCGGCCGGCGGCTTCATCTCGGACAAGTTCGGCGCCCACCGCGTCACCTTCTGGGTGATGGTGGTGAGTTGCGTCTGTCTGATCATCTTGAGCTATCCGGGCCCCAAAACCCTTGGCGCCGGCGGTCTGAACGTTTACGTTTTCACCATCATGCTGTTCCTGCTGGGTGTCGTGGTCGCCATCGGCAAAGCCAGCGTGTTCAAGTATGTCGGCAATGAATACAAGGCCAACGTTGGCGCTGTCAGCGGCGCGGTGGGCCTGTGGGGCGGCTTGGGAGGCTTTCTGTTCCCGAAAGGGTTCGGCTATTTGCAACAACTCACCGGCGTGCGTTCGACCGCTTTCATGTTGATGCTCGTCGTAGTAATCATCTCATTGATCTGGATGTACTTTACCGAAATACGCAACCGCAGCACGGATTAAATTTTACTTTTCAGAAAAGCCCGCTTTCACAGGGGCTTCAAGTTTTTAACCAAGACTAACGTAGCAAGGACATATTGTGAATACACCTAACCCTAAAGTATCAAGTCAACAGGATGGCAAAACGCTGACGACGTGGATGCCGGAAGATCATTCCTTCTGGCAGAACGAAGGCAAAGCGATCGCCAACCGGAATCTGTGGATTTCCATTCCGGCGCTGTTGCTGGCCTTCGTTATCTGGCAGGTTTGGTCGATCACCGTGCCTCAACTGACATCGATCGGATTCAAATTTACAGGCGATCAATTGTTTTGGCTGGTGGGGCTGGCCGGATTGTCGGGCGGCACGCTCAGAATCTTCTATTCCTTCATGGTGCCGATTTTCGGCGGACGGCTGTGGACGACGCTGGTCACGCTGTCGCTCTTGATTCCCGCCGTCGGCATCGGCTACGCGGTGCAGAATCCGTCCACGCCTTACTGGGTCTTTGCCGTGCTGGCGCTGCTGGCAGGTTTGGGCGGCGGTAATTTCGCTTCGTCGATGTCCAATATCTCGTTCTTTTTCCCGCGCGCGCAAAAGGGCAACGCGCTGGCGCTCAATGCCGGCTTCGGCAACCTGGGTGTGAGCGTGGTGCAACTCGTCGGGCCGCAGGTGATCAAATTCGCCATCCCGTTCGGCGGTACTGCAGTACTGGTCGGCTCCACCAATATCTGGCTGCAAAACGCCGCGCTCATCTGGGTGCCGTTTATAGTGATCTTCGCGCTGGCGGCCTGGTTCGGCATGAACAACATCGCTTCGGCTAGAACCTCGTTTTCAGATCAGTCGGTGATCTTCAAGCGCAAACACAACTGGCTGATGTGCTGGCTCTACATGGGCACCTTCGGCTCATTCATCGGCTACGCCGCCGGTTTTCCGTTGCTGACGAAAACACTGTTCCCGGAAGTCTGGGCTACGATCATGCCGGTAGTTTTCGTCGGTCCCCTGCTCGGGGCGCTATCGCGCTCGGCAACAGGCTGGCTGTCCGATAAAGTGGGCGGCGCGCGCGTCAGCTTCTGGGTGTTCATTGTGATGATTCTGGCAGTGCTGGCAGTGATCTACTTCATCAGTGTTCATTCCTTCGTGGGTTACTTCATTTCGTTCCTGATTCTGTTCGCGGCCACCGGCGTGGGCAATGCCTCCACGTTCCAGATGATCCCCAACATCATGCGGCAGGAAGTGATTCGGCTGATGCCGGAAGCGAGCGCCGAAGTGCGCCAACGTCAGGCTGAAAAAGAATCTGCCGCGATCACCGGCTTCACTTCCGCGATTGCCGCCTACGGGTTCTTCCTGATCCCCTACGCCTATAGACCTGGTGGAATCGGCCCGCTGAACGCGATGTGGGTATTCCTCGGCTTCTATGTGACTTGCGTGATCATCACTTGGTTTGTTTACAGCCGCAAGGGCGGCGTGCTGCACGATGTCGAACGCTATGGCAGGTTCTGGACTGTGGGTAAAAAGTAAGGAGGTAATACGATGAGCCGATTTTTTGATCGTCTTCGCTATTTTGTTCAAGGCAGCGAGCCTTTTGCCCAAGGGCACGGGCAAACCGAGACGCGCAACCGCGACTGGGAAGACAGTTATCGGATGCGCTGGCAGTACGACAAAATCGTCCGCTCGACGCACGGCGTCAACTGCACGGGTTCGTGTAGTTGGAAGATTTACGTCAAGAACGGTCTGGTGACTTGGGAAACGCAGCAAACGGATTATCCGAGAACGCGCCCCGGCATGCCTAACCACGAACCGCGTGGTTGCCCGCGCGGCGCCAGCTACTCGTGGTATCTGTACAGCGCCACCCGGATCAAGTATCCGCTGGTGCGCAAAGCGCTGGTTTCGCTCTGGCGCGAAGCGCGCCAGAAGAACGCCGATCCGGTCAACGCCTGGGCGTCGATTGTCGAAGACAAAACCAAAACGGCGCTCTACAAGAAGCAGCGCGGCATGGGCGGCTTCGTGCGTTTCGATTGGCAGGAAGCCAACGAAATGATCGCCGCCGCCAATGTTTATACGGCCAAGACCTTCGGCCCCGATCGCATCATCGGCTTTTCGCCGATTCCGGCGATGTCGATGGTGTCGTATGCGGCGGGGGCGCGTTACCTGTCGCTCATCGGCGGCGCTTGCCTGAGCTTTTACGACTGGTATTGCGACTTGCCGCCAGCCTCGCCGATGACTTGGGGCGAGCAAACCGACGTGCCCGAATCCGCTGACTGGTACAACGCTTCGTACATCATCGCTTGGGGTTCAAACGTTCCGCAGACGCGGACGCCAGACGCGCACTTCCTGTCCGAAGCCCGCTACAACGGCACAAAAACCGTGGCGATCACTTCCGATTACGCCGAAGTGGCGAAGTTGTGCGATCAATGGCTGGCGCCGAAGCAGGGCACTGACAGCGCCATGGCGATGGCGATGGGGCATGTGATTCTGAAAGAGTTTTACCTTCGTCAGCCGCAGCCTTATTTTACCGATTACGCCAAGCGCTACTCGGATTTGCCGATGCTGGTGCTCCTCGACAAGCGCGACAACGCTTACATTCCCGGCCGCTTCCTGCGGGCGTCGGATCTTCCCGGCAGCCTCGGGCAGAAAGAGAATACGGAATGGAAAACCATCGCGATCGACGAAAAAACGGAATCGCTGGTGGCGCCGCAAGGTTCGGCGGGCTTCCGCTGGAAGGGCGCGGGCGAAGGCGCCGGCAGCGAAGCCGGGCGCTGGAATCTGGAAACGAAAGAAGGCAGCGCGCAACGCGAAGTGTCGCTGCGCCTGAGCCTGAAAGATAAGCAGGATGCCGAAGTCTCGGTGGGTTTCCCTTACTTCGGCGGCATCCAGAACGATATGTTCAAGAGCGTCGCGCTGGATGAAGTTTCCTATCGTCGCTTGCCGGTGAAAAGGGTTACGCTGGCTGACGGCAAAGAAGCCTATGTGGCGACCGTATTCGATCTCCTGTTGGGCAACTATGGCGTTGCGCCGGCGGCAGACGGAAAAGCGCCAAGCTACGATGACGTCACCGCTTACACTCCGGCGTGGGCGGAAGCGATTACCGGCGTCAAACGGAGCGACATCATCCGTTTGTCGCGTGAGTTTGCCGAAAATGCCGCCAAGACGGAAGGGCGCTCAATGGTCATCGTCGGCGCCGGGTTGAACCACTGGTATCACATGGATATGAACTACCGTGGTTTGATCAACCTCCTCATCCTGTGCGGTTGTATCGGCAAGAGCGGCGGCGGTTGGGCGCACTACGTCGGTCAGGAAAAACTGCGGCCGCAATCGGGTTGGTTGCCGCTGGCCTTCGGGCTGGATTGGCAGCGTCCGCCGCGTCACATGAACGGCACCTCGTTCTTCTACAATCACAGCGGTCAGTGGCGCTACGAATCGGTGAAACCCGCCGATATCCTCTCGCCGCTGGCGGACGCCTCGCGCTATCAGGGCAACCTGATAGACTTCAACGTGCGGGCGGAACGCATGGGTTGGCTGCCGTCGGCGCCGCAACTGAGCGCGAACCCGTTGTCGCTGGCAAAAGCGGCATCGGCTGCCGGAAAACCCTCCGCCGCGTTCGTCGCGGAGGCGCTCAAGAAGGGCGACATTCGTTTCGCTTCGGAAGACCCGGACAATCCGCAAAACTTCCCGCGCAACATGTTCATCTGGCGTTCCAACCTTTTAGGCGCGGCGGGGAAGGGGCACGAATACATGCTGAAGTACCTTCTCGGCACGAAAAACGCGGTGTTGCAAGGCGACATCGGTGAGACGGGCGCCGAGAAACCGCAGGAAGTGGTGTGGCGCGACGGCAAGAACGGCGAGAATCAAGGCAAGCTCGACCTTCTCGTTACGCTGGATTTCCGCATGTCCACGACTTGTTTGTACTCCGACATCGTTCTGCCGACGGCAACATGGTACGAGAAGGACGATCTGAACACGTCAGACATGCACCCCTTCATCCACCCGCTGTCGGCGGCAGTGGATCCGGTATGGGAGTCCAAGAGCGATTGGGAAATCTACAAGGGCATCGCCAAGTCATTCTCGAAACTCTGCGTCGGACACCTTGGCGAAGAAACCGACATCGTGACGTTGCCGATGCAGCACGACTCTGCGGCCGAACTGGGGCAAGCGTTGACGGTGCGGGACTGGAAGCGCGGCGAGTGCGATCTGATCCCCGGTAAAACTGCGCCCAGTTTCATCGAAGTCAAGCGCGATTACCCCAACACTTACGCCCGCTATACCTCGCTGGGGCCGCTGATGGAAAAGATTGGCAACGGCGGCAAAGGCATTGCCTGGCAAACGCTGGACGAAGTGGAGTTCCTCAAGCATCTCAACGGCGAGCAGGAGCAGGGCGCGGGTAAAGGTCAGGCGAAGATTGACACGGCCATCCATGCGGCGGAAGTTGTCCTCTCACTGGCGCCGGAAACCAACGGCGAAGTGGCGATGAAAGCCTGGAAAGCGCTGGGTCAAATCACCGGCCGCGATCACACCCACCTCGTCACCGGCAAGCTGCACGAGAAGATTCGCTTCCGCGACATTCAGGCGCAGCCGAGAAAAATCATTTCCAGCCCGATCTGGTCGGGGGTGGAAGATGAGCACGTTTCTTACACGGCGGGCTACACCAACGTGCACGAGCTGATTCCCTGGCGGACGCTGACCGGTCGCCAGCAGTTGTATCAGGATCACGAATGGATGCGCGCTTTCGGCGAAAGCCTGGTTGCGTACCGGCCGCCGGTCGATACGCGTTCGACCGTGCCGCTGCTCAACAAAAAGCCCAACGGCCATCCGGAACGGGTGTTGAACTGGATCACGCCGCACCAGAAATGGGGCATCCACTCCACCTACACCGACAATCTGTTGATGTTGACGTTGGCGCGGGGCGGCCCGATCGTCTGGATCAGCGAAGGCGACGCCCGCGATCTCGGCATTGCCGATAACGACTGGATCGAACTGTTCAACACGCACGGCGCCGTCACGGCGCGGGCGATTGTCAGTCAGCGCATTCCGTTGGGCATGGCGATGATGTATCACGCGCAAGAGCGCAACGTCAACGTGCCCGGCTCGGAAGTCAGCGGCCAACGCGGCGGGATGCACAACTCGGTCACGCGGGCGGTGTTGAAGCCGACGCACATGATTGGCGGCTACGTTCATCAGGCGTATGGCTTCAATTACTACGGGACGGTGGGTTCCAACCGCGACGAAGGCGTCGTGGTTCGGAAAATGAAACGCATCGACTGGCTGGACGGCGAACAGCAGTCTTCTGCCGAAAAGGTGAACTCATGAAAATACGTGCGCAAGTCGGCATGGTGCTGAACATGGACAAATGTATCGGCTGCCATACCTGTTCGGTGACCTGTAAAAACGTCTGGACGAGCAGAGAAGGGGTCGAATACGCCTGGTTCAACAACGTTGAAACGAAACCCGGCACCGGCTATCCCGAAGCCTGGGAAGATCAGGAAAGGTGGCACGGCGGTTGGGAACGCGGCGGTTCGGGCAAGATCACGCCGCGGTTAGGCGGAAAAGCGGGCGTGCTGGCGCGAATTTTTGCCAACCCGCGCTTGCCGTCAATCGACGATTACTACGAACCGTTCGATTACGACTATCAGCATTTGCAAACCGCCAAAAGCGGCAATCAGCAACCGGTGGCGCGCCCCTACTCGAAGATCACCGGCAAGCGAATGGAAAAAATCGTGCGCGGTCCGAACTGGGAAGACGACCTCGGCGGCGAGAGCGAAAAGTTGATGCGCGACAAGAATTTCGACGGGCTGCAAAAGTCGGTGTATCAGCAGTTTGAAAACACCTTCATGATGTACCTGCCGCGCTTGTGCGAGCATTGTCTGAACCCCGGTTGCGTGGCTACGTGCCCGAGCGGCGCGATTTACAAGCGGGAAGAAGACGGCATCGTTTTAATCGATCAGGACAAATGTCGCGGCTGGCGCATGTGCATCACCGGCTGCCCGTACAAAAAAATCTACTTCAACTGGAAGAGCGGCAAATCGGAGAAGTGCATTTTCTGCTATCCGCGCGTTGAAGCGGGTTTGCCGACGCTGTGTTCCGAAAGTTGTGTCGGGCGTATTCGCTACATGGGCGTACTGTTGTACGACGCCGACCGCATCGCCGAAGCGGCGTCCACCGAGCACACCACCGATCTCTACAAGCGCCAGTTGGACATCTTCCTCGATCCCAACGATCCCACGGTGATTGCCGAAGCGCGGCGCAGCGGTATCGCGGAAAGCGTGATCACAGCGGCGCAGCGTTCGCCGGTGTACAAGCTGGCGGTGGAATGGCAACTGGCCTTGCCGCTGCACCCCGAATATCGGACATTGCCGATGGTGTGGTACGTGCCGCCGCTGTCGCCGGTTTTGCCGGTGGCCGAGAGCGGCGCGCTGGACGCGGCGCCTACCGCCGTGTTGCCGGACGTGCAGAAGCTTCGCATCCCCGTGCAATACCTTGCCAACCTGCTGACCGCCGGCGATACCCAGCCGGTGATTCTGGCGTTGAAGCGGTTGCTGGCTATGCGCGTTTACAAGCGGGCGGAGCAAGTCGAGAAAGTTAAAGACACTCGCGCGCTGGTTGAAGCAGGCTTGACCGAAACGCAGGCCGAAGAAATGTATCGTTATCTGGCGCTCGCCGATTACGAAGACCGTTTCGTCGTGCCTTCAAGCTATCGCGCCCTCGCAGACAAAGCTTTCCCCGACAAGATTGCTTGCGGCTTTACCTTCGGCGACGGCTGTCGCGGCAGCGATACCAAGTTCAATACGTTTGACGGCAAGGATACCGTGAAACCGCGGCGCGTCATTGCGATTCACGAAGAAACCGGCGAGAGGCACGAGCATGCGTAGTTTGCGACTGATTGCGCGTTTGCTGGAATATCCCGACAAAGCGTTGTGGGACGCGCGCGATGAAGTGTTGGAGAGGGCGGCATCCGATCCGACCCTTGCCGATTTCGCCGCCGCGCTGCTGCAAACGGACATTCTCGACGCGCAAGCGTCTTACGTGGATACGTTTGAATACGGCCGTTCGACTTCGCTGTTGCTGTTCGAGCACGTCTATGGCGAATCGCGTGAGCGCGGTCAGGCGATGGTCGATCTTCAGGAAGCGTACCATCAAGCCGGGCTGAGTTTTTATTCGGGAGAATTGCCGGATTATCTGCCACTATATCTGGAATACCTCAGCACGTTGCCCGAAGACGGAGCGAAAAAACAGTTGAGCGAATTCGCGTCGGTGTTGTCCGCTCTATCGGCGAGACTGCTCCATCGTGAAAGCCCCTACGCCGTTCTGTTCGATGCGCTTCTGATCTTCTGCGGCAAGCCGGTGGCAGACTCGACGCAAGTTGCCGATGAAGCGCCGGACAATACCCCGGCCGCACTGGACGCCGTCTGGCAGGAAACGCAAGTGCGGTTTGACGATCCGGCGCCGTGCGGCGCCAACGCCTTGCCGCCGAGAGAGAGCACGATACGGTTGCATCGAACCGCTTTTACCGCTTAAACACGAGGAACCCATCATGGAAGCGTTCAATACTTTCATCACCAACATTTACCCCTATATCGCGGTCACGATCTTCCTGCTCGGAAGCTGGTTGCGTTATGACCACGGCGCCTACACTTGGCGCGCGGCCTCCAGCCAGATGTTGAGCCCGCGCGGCATGTGGTTCGCGTCAAACGTGTTTCACATCGGCATCATTTTCCTCATCCTCGCGCACATCGTCGGCGTCGTGGCCTTCGGCAGCGTCAGCGACTGGCCGCTGACCGTCAGCTTCGTCTGCGGCTTCCTGATCCTGATCGGGGGGGGGTATCTCGTGCTGCGCCGTCTGGGCAACGTCCGGGTGAGAATCACCTCCAACCGTTCGGACACGCTGGTTATCGCGCTGCTCGTGCTCATGGCGATCCTCGGCCTCGTGATGACCGAGATGAAAGACATGGCGCCGTACGTGATCGAGCATTATCCGGACGCGATGGAACCGTATCTGAAAGGCACCGTGGACATCGCCATCCTGCACCGGGCGCTGGGCTGGACGATCCTTGCCATCTTCCCGTTCACGAGACTCGTCCACATCTGGAGCATCCCTCTGGGCTATCTTTTCAGACGCTACCAACTCGTTCGCGCACGCCGCTGATAAGTTGCGCTTCAATAACTTTCACCCAATCCCTCGGTCAAAGCTGGGGGATTTTTGTTGTTCACCCCTTATAATAGAAAAAAATCGGGGCAGGGCAGAAATGGGGTAATTCACCACTGCACGAATAACGATTGCTTTCTCCCTCCTCTTCCCTTTTTACCCATACAATCTTCCGGAGACGGTTCTGGTTTTGGGGCTGCGATGTGTAAAGTAAAGATGATGAGCATGGGCGATTGCCTTTAAGGGAGTTCAAAATGGAATACGAGGTGGCAAAAAAATCAGTGAATTAAAGCTTCGTGCTAGTGAGCAGCTAAATCAGTCTATTATTGTTTTTCAAGAGCATACTGAAGACAAAAAAGAAGTGGCTAAATATGAGCAAGCGGTGGGCGCAATAATGGTAACAATGTGGGAAGAGGTCATGCGCCCTTTATATACAGAACATCCAAGCTTAGAGCCAAAATCTGGTGATAAATGGGGAAAACGTAATGGTTGTGGAGCTAAAGAAGGGGAAAATCGTTTTCATGGAATGAAAGGTGATGATCTTGGAGCGCGAGGGGATGATGACTATTCTGTTAATCCTGCGACAGGAGATGTCGTAGGTCCAGATGGAGAATTTGTTGGGAATTTGGGTGATGAAGACCATAGCAAGTAAAGCCTTGAATAAAGACGTCAATCAAAAGCTTGTCACTGTAGGGGTATATTTCCATGGCAATAACTTATTGCCTGATGAGATAACCAATGCCTTAAAAATTGAACCTACTTACTCCAGAACAAAGGGAGATAAATGGAAGACCTGCACCGGAAAAGAGGTGGTGGCAAAGACAGGGGGGTGGACATTGCGCGCAAGATACAGGGCGGCAACTCAAAGCCTGGCAGATCAAGCTCGTTATATCACAGAATCTCTTGGAGATAAAATCGACAACCTAAAGGAAGTCGAAGGAATAGAGCGCGCCTTTGTAAGCCTCTTTTATTCTCCTGAAGTGGGTTATGGTTCGACAGTAGAAGCTGATTTTTCTGCTGATGAGTTAAAGTCTCTTGCTTCACTAGGTTTTCCAGTGGAAATAACAATAGACCTTGGAGATAGAAGGGGAGCGCCGCCAAACGAACAGCAAATACAATTCCAGCGGCAAGCTGATCAAAACGGCCAATCCGAACGACGGGAACGCCCCCTGTACCTACACCCCTAAGCGAGAATAACTATGGATGAAAACTTTAAACAAAAGTTTGTCACTATAGGTGTGTACTTCTTGGGTAATAATCTATTGCCTGAAGAGATAACCAACACCTTGAAGATCGAACCGACTTACTCAAAGAAAAAAGGAGATAGATGGAATTCCAGTACAGGAGAGGAGATCGTAGCGAAAATAGGGTGTTGGGAGTTATATGCAAGGCACAAGGCTGCAAGTGAAAACTTGGCAGATCAAATCCGTTTTATCGTGGAGTCTCTTGGAGATAAAATTGGCAACTTAGAGAAAGTTGAGGGAATAGATCGCGCCTTTATCAACATTTTTTATTCTCTTGAGACGCACCCTGATTCAAGGACAGTGGAAGTCGATTTTTCTGCCAAAGAGTTAATGTCTCTCACCTCATTAGGTTTGCCCGTTCAAATAACAATACCTGTCTTGGAGACAGAAGAGACAACGCCGCCACCATTGAATCGGTAGATGAATGTATAAAGGATGCTTTTACGAAATGCATTAAAGCGGTTTATTAAAAGTGAAGGCTGACTGGCGGCAGTTTTATTGAAAGCGGGAGGCCAGCTTGATCTGAAAGGAGGAGAAGCCCCTGATAGGCGATGGGTGACCATTACCAAAGTTGAACAAGAACAGAAAACCGTTTCGGTTTACAACCTTGAAGTGGCGCAAGACCACACCTTCTTCGTAGGTGAAGAAGGTGTGTTGGTTCATAATGGAAGAAGTCGAGGCGGCGGAATAGAGGGGGCAGGGGACGTAGCAGAGGGCATGGCGGCGGTGGAGGTGGGGCAGGTGTTCATGGTGTTTCAGGAGGAGCGGAGCATGATACTAATGCTCGTGGGTCAACGAAAGGCAAACATCAGAAAGGCACGGCCAGAAAGGGGAGAGATCGAAGCGGAGAGGATGGTGACTGAAGAAGAGATCCACCCCATAAGCCACCTAAATGTCGGATTTGAAATATCCAATTTGGAGAAAAACAGATGGAAGCAGAAAAGTTATATGATCTAGCGAAAAGAGAGGCAAAAAAAAAGACGCCTAACTATGAGAAAACGGCTGGATTGTTGGAGAAAGCGCACGTAAAAGGTGAGGTCAAGGCAACTTGCGCGTTGGCGGATTGGTATATGCGTGGAGTTTTCTTTAAAAAGAACCGTAAAAGAGGGCTTCAATACTATCGGACTGCTGCTAAAGGGCTTAACGTTGACGCAATGTTTAATCTAGGTGTTTTTTACGAGAATGGCTGTAATCTAAAGAAAAATGAAAAAAGAGCTTTTGAGTATTACCTTGCGGCGGCAGTTCAGGGGAAAGGGGGTTCTGGAAAGTGGGCTCTCCTTGAAGTAATGCGATGTTTTTTTCATGGCATAGGTATCGAGAAAAACAAACGTTTAGCAATAATGCTACGGTCTATCTGTGATCGATACGGAGTAGACTTTGATGATGATCGCTATGACGATTGAACCTCGGGTGCTGTTCAGGAAAACCGGCCATGTGGAACGGGGGTGTCAATACTAAGTTGAAATGCCTGTATTAAAACTAAATAGAAATGTCCGGTTTTCGGAGTTTTCTTTAGGCGGCAATGACTTGACAAATATTTTTAAAAAGGGTGTAATACAAAAAATTCGTGTATTACACCTTGAGGAAAAAACTGATGACAACATCAATCAGATTGGCTCCCTGCGTTGAAAAAAGACTCGACTTTCTGGCTGAAAAGACTGGGCGGACGAAATCTTTTTATCTGAGAGAAGTCATTGAACAAGGCCTTGAAGACATCGAGGACTATTATCTTGCTGCCGATGTGCTGGAGCGCGTTCGCAGCGGGCGCGAGAAAACTTATTCTTCTTCTGACGTGAGAAAAGACCTTGGCTTGGACGATTGAATACGCGGCTTCAGCGCGCAAACAGTTTCGTCAGCTCGATAAGCAGATAGCGCGCCGAATTCTCGATTACATGGATACACGAGTGGCGACAAGCCACGATCCGCGCAAGCTGGGGAAAGCTCTTTCCGGCCCATTAGGCGAGTTATGGCGCTATCGGGTCGGCGATTATCGGGTGATATGTAGTATTCACGATGATTTGTTGTGTGTGCTGGTGGTAAAGCTCGGAAAGAGAGGCGACGTTTATTCGTAATGCGTGGGTTTAATTGCCTTCCAGAGATTCATGAATGAAGCCTGTTTCCTTTCTTTTCGTTCCCCGTATTGCTTCTCCAAGCGCCGGATTGCAATTTGGCAAAGGCTTCTTGTATGTCGTTTTGATTGATCTCACGCTGCGCCT
>Ga0123354_10000014_pt1 | contig 146506 bp, 242 predicted proteins | sample TergutLab28metaG_2_FD_97872 | JGI IMG/M metagenome (GOLD analysis project Ga0123354, IMG submission 97872) | Labiotermes labralis P4 segment gut microbial communities from Petit-Saut dam, French Guiana - Lab288 P4 | ecosystem: Host-associated > Arthropoda: Insects > Digestive system > Gut ... | reverse complement strand
TTTGGTTGGACTGGCGCGCCGGTAGGCGCTGATTTTTGTTTTGAATCTAAAATTAACGTTACACCCTTGTTGATGCTGGAAATTATTCCGTCCAATTTTTTCTCAATACTCTTAGTATCTAATCCTGACTGTTCTTTTTTCTTTTGGTTCATACTACCTTCTACAATAGCATTAACATCAACAGATTTTTTATCATCCATTTTCTTGTTCAATTCTGTAACATGTCTTTCCGTTTGGATTACAACATTAAGAATTTTTGCCAATAAATCAGTAGGTGAATTTGCCAACGTCGTCCAATATCTTTCACTATTTATTCCAGGATTTTCAGTCTAACTTTTTTCAACAAAAAGTTTTCAGAAAACTGGAATAGATAGTTAAAACAGGCGCCAATTTGCCTACTAAAAAGAATTTTGTATGGAAGATGATGAATCAAGAAGTTTTTGGCCCACACATCACAATTGATCTTTGGGATGTGAAGAAAGAATTACTTTCTAATTACGAACTACACTTTAAATTCCTTAAAGCATTACCCGAGTTAATAGGAATGACACCAATAACGCAACCATATGTTTTTCCTTATGAAGGATTAGTTCCGGAAGATAAGGGAATTACCGGTATTGCTATTATTGCTGAAAGTCATTTGTCAATTCACAGTTTTGAAGAGAAGGGCTGGTGTTTTATTGACATTTTTAGTTGCAAACCTTTTGAGTGTGAACACATCATTGAATTCGTAAAAAACTTTTTTGGTGATTGTCAACATTCTGTTAAAATAACCGAAAGAGGAATCGGTTTTCCTAGATAATTTTAATCCCTTGCATATCAGTGTAAAGAGTTACTACATGAATTGTTAGTAACTTTTTTCATTTTAAATTTCATCATATCATTATTTTCATTATTTTTGCTTAAAATTAAAGAGACATGAAACCTACTAAAAACACAATTGTACAACCAAAAGTTCACATTTGGCTTGATGGTGAAGGATATGTTGGAGAATTTAATGAACTTGAATTAATGGATTTTCAGTGCCAGATAGCTGAAACTAAAAGTATTGGCTATTATGCAACAGAAGAAATTGATACCAGGGCATTCCCTATTAATGAAAATGGAGAATTTTGTGATGGTTATCCTGAAAAAATGATGGCAACTTTACCATTATTTAAACGTCTTTTTCAAATTCGCAAACAAAATCAAAATCAATAGTATTATGGAACAAAATCAAAAAGAACCTTGGGGAATGAAAGTTAAAGTCTTGATAAAGAACTTAGAACTTTTGCATGAAAAATGGAATGATAATTTAGTTATCCGGCTTGGTGAATGGGATAAAAAAGCTACAAAAACGGGAGTTTTTAAAAATTTAGATGCCGGTAATACAACAATTGCTACTGATGCTTTAATTCTTAGAGAATTTGATTTTAGCTATTATTTTACTGAAGAAGAAGAACACATTAGCATAGATAATCCACCTATGCCATTGTGTGCTTTCATAGTACAAGGCGAAAAATCAATCGGTTCTTTCTCAGAAAAAACTCCGGATGAAATTTCAGCTTTTGAAACTGATGAATTCAGATTAATGGAATTACTTAACATTTTAAGATACCAAGTTAGTATTGACAAATCAGATGAAGAAATTCCGGTACTTTTTGCTGATAATAATGGAAATGTTTTCAATATAGTTAACGTAAGATTTTTTGAAAATTACAGTTTTCAAGATCCATTAGGTTGTCCAAGATGTATCCTCTTAGAATTTGGTAAAGATCAAGTTGGTTGGTTTTAAAATTGTAAAAAATGAAAATTGCTGTATTCCCAGGATCTTTTGATCCTTTTACAATAGGTCATTATGATATTGTTGAACGTTCTTTGCAACTTTTTGATAGAGTTATCATTTTGATTGCTATTAATAGTTCAAAAAAATCATACTTTAATTTAGATGATCGAATTAAATCAATTGAAACATGTTTTCAATATGATGGAAGAGTAACAGTAAAAACATCAGATCTTTTAACAGTAGATTTTTGCAAAACTTTAGAAACTAAAGATTTTGTAGTTGTACGAGGTCTTAGAAATTCTGTTGATTTTCAATACGAGAAAGACCTCGCCCATATCAACAAATTATTAGGAGATATTGAGACTGTTTTTCTTTTAGCAAAACCAGAACATGCGATTTGTTCATCTTCTTTTGTTAGAGAATTGTTTAAGTACAATAAAATTGAAGAGGCTAAAAAATGGTTTGGTGAAACTCATTGTCTAAAAAGTCAACCGAAAGTCATGCATTTTCCTTAAAATCAAAACTTTTTGAAAGTTTGCAATAATAACTAAAAATTAACCTTTTAAAATCTACAATAATGAAGAAGTATTATAATTCTGAAATTGATGAAATAGTAAGCACTCAATTTGGAGATGCAATAGTAACTGATATCTCTAATAATGGTGGAGAAAAAGTTTGTGAAATCTGTATCTTCAAAGATTGTACTCGAGAAGAGTGTCAAAAAATTGCGTGTAGTAGTGATAATAGAGATGATGAGCAAGATGTCTTTTTTAAACCATTTCAAATTTCTGGTAACCAAAAACCGATAAAACAACAAAAAACTGAAAAATTAGAGAAAAACAGCAAAATTGATGAGGAACTTAAAGTGATAAAACAGTCTTTGTCGAAAACACAACATCAAGTAAAAACAAAATCTTCATATCAAAAGTACACTGAAGAACAAGCACAAAAGTCTGTAATTGAAGAAGTTAACCTTGATGAAGCATTTAAACCTACCAATTTTGTAATGGTTCCTCTTGAATTAGACAATAATCCGTTTAAACCTATTGAAATTTGATGATTTTTCATACTTTGAATTTTTAATTAGAGAAAGTTGCTGACTAAAATTGTTAGTAACTTTTTCTTTTTAGAATAATTTGGTATTGAAATTTTTAGTATTTTCACAATCTTAAAATTACCATTTAAAATGGCGAACACATCAAGAAAAATTGAAACAGGTCTTGCACAAAAGTTAGGCAGTGCTGAAACAAAAGGAAGACAAAGATTTAAAAAAGAAGCTAAGAGACAAAGAATTCGTCTCATTCGTCGTTCTAGAGATCCATTGACTACTATAAAGCAATACAAAGATTACGAATACTAACAAAATGAAAGCAAAAAAATTAGCAGAACTTTTAATGAAACATCCTGATTTTGAAGTTAATTTAGTGACTCTCAGAGAAGATAATGAAAAATTAGCATGGCCAATTTACACTACTTATAATGTAATAGGAATTGCAGATATTGGCTGGAGTAGCAAAATAATTCAGTTAGATGTTAAAGAAAATTAATCAAAAAAATTTAAAATAATGAAAGAACTTTTTAAATCAAGAGCAGGAAGATGGATATTATTCGCTTCTTTTTGTTTTATTATGGCTTGTGTTTCATTTCCATTTGACCAAGCACTTTTTCATGCTTTCACAATAGGTTTTACTTTTGTAGGAGCTATTGCTTTAATGGTAGCACTATTTGTAGTTTTAATTTTTGATCTTGCAAATTTGAAATTAATTATAATTGCAAATCATGATTCAAATCATGAATTAACTAAAAAAGTAATGAAGTTGGAAAAGAAAATTAAAATAATGGAAGGATGGCAAGAATTTACAGAAGCAGCTTTAAAGCAACAAAATATTAAACTTGAAATTATTGTTTCTGAAATAGAAGATAATTAAAAATTAAAATTACTATGAGAACTTTTTCAATTATTTTTAAAATTCTACCTTGGTTTATTGGAATTTTCCTTGCTTTAATTCTTTTTGCATGTTGCATGAATTCACAAACAGGAAATGGAAAACAAAGTATTATAATAGTGCAAGATTCTAATGGTGATAATCTTAAAATACGAGAATTCACTTATGAAGGACATGAGTACATCTTTGTTAGTAATTACAGTGGTAATTCTGGACAAGGTGGACCTGCACACAAACCAAATTGTAAAAATGCAATAACTATTAATTATGGAAATGAAATCTGGACCACAAAGCCCATTAAATTGGCAATCAACTTTAAAGCATTTGGAATTTATCGCACAGAAAATTGGTGCTTTAGTTACTCATTTTCATTTGCTTGAATTTAGAAATTCCATGTGGGGAGATTTGATTATTGTAACAATTCTTTATGATGAAAAGATTGTTAAAAAAATTAAAACTGATCCATTAAATTTTTCAGAATTTGAAAAATTTAAAATTGAAGATTGGGAAGAAAATCAAGATCAACGATTCATTACAAAATTCAGATTAGAACACAAAGATAGAGTAGAAGAAAATGATCCAACTATTTGGATTGAAGTTTTAAATCCAGCATACTAAAAATTAATGATATGAATACAATAAACTTTATTACAGGACAAGGGATTAAAAAAATTCACCGATTTCCCGATGGTGATATCCAAGTTGAACTTAAAGATTTAAATCGCAAACATCGCGCGAAAATTATTATGAGGTTGGTTACACCGGAAGATAGATTTTTGATGGAACAAGTTGGTGATATTTTACGTCGTCAAGAGGTTGTAATAGAAGAGATTTACTTTCCATATCTCATGTGTATGAGAAATGACAGAGTTTTTAATTTCAATGCAGCATTTAATTTGAAAATCATTTGTAGAGCTATTAATGAATTAGAACCAAGATTAGTACGAATTTTTACACCTCATAATAAAGAGTCTCTTTTAGACAACTTGGAAGTACCTGTAAAATTTGACAATATTTTGCCATATTTTGGTTACTGTGGAGTTATTGAGGCAAATGGAGGTAAAGGTTTGTCTAAACTTTTAAAGTCCATTACAACTGATAAAAAGGTGCTAGTTTTTCCTGATAAAGGTGCAGCAGATAATTTTAAAGAAGATATTGGACACAAAGTTTTAAATCCAGAAATTGTTTGTTTTGAAAAGGAAAGAATTATAATACAAGTAGCAGAAAAATGTTCACAACAAAAAATTGTTTTAAAACAGGTCAATACTAACATTGATTTAAAAAATAGAGATGTACTTGTAGTAGATGATCTTTGTGATTTAGGAGGTACTTTTGTAAAGCTTGCCGAAAAGCTTGATGAACTTGGTGTTAAATCAAAAGCTATTATTGTTTCTCATATGATTCAAGAAGGTGGAGTCTACAATCTTTTGTGGAATTACAACGAAGTTACTTTTACCAATTCATTTAAAGATTGGGATAAGTATACAGATAAAGAACTTGATATTTTAGGAATGAATTTAAATTATGGTTTTGATAAATCAAATCAAAACAGACTTTGTAGAAAACCAAACATTATTCAAATTTTTTAAAATGAAACCATACGATAGAGTTTTTAAACCAAGAGTTACTATGAGAGAAGTTTTTAGTGGTACTATTTTATTGTGTTTTACTCTTTTATTATTATGGACATTAATTAAAATCTATTAAAAATGAAGAGATTTACAATTTTTCTTATTTTACTTTGGACTACTTTTAGTTTTGCGAGTCCGGTTAGTGATAAAATTAGATTTTTAACCTCTATTACAAAAGTAAAAAAAGAATCTATTAAAGCAAAAGAGTTAGTTACTATTGATATAATTAATGATATCTTCCAATACTGTTATTGTCAAGAAGAGGAAGATCATATCCAAACTATTGAAAGGATGTTAGCGGTTTACAATTGTATTATGAAAAAAGATTGCCAAATCGAAAATTTTAATGATTATCTTGATTATTGGCATTCACCTTTAAAAGATTGGTTGTATTGGAAGCCTGAAATTTATGGTACAATATTGAAGAAAATTAAAGAATACTATTGGCAGACTGAAATTAAGTTAGGACCAGCAGAAATTATACAAAAAACTTGGAATAGTGTAATTTACAATGTAACAGAATTATCAACAGGAATTCGATATTTGGTAACAAAATCAATTCATATGACTACCGGCGAAGAACTGATAAATATAGAACCAAATCAAATTACAATAGCAAGATACTATGAGAGATAGTAGCAAATTTCACAAATGGTATAGTTTAGGCGGAAATCAATTTCAGTGTACAAAGTGTGGATTGATTAAAACAGTTTGGCAAACAGAAAAAGGAAAATGGTATGATGTTTTTTCTTATGCTGGTATTAGTTTAAAGAAAAGACCAGACTGTATTGGAGATGTAAAGTTAATGGAAAAAGTTATTGCAAAATTACAAGGAGAATTACAATTCCTTAAAAACCAAAAAGAAAAATTAAAACAATTAAAATTAGACGTTTAACAATAAAAATTAAAGAATAATGACATCATTACAAAATTTTTGCAAACGAAGTTCTGTACTTTTAATAATAGTACTTTTCTTTTCAAGTTGTGCACCAAGACTTTATCAATTAGAAGTTCCTATTGTACACTATGAAAAAATTGAATGGCTTTCACAATCTAAGAAACCAAGTTTTGAAACAAAAGGAACAAACAATACATCCTACCTCTTTACAATTCGATTAGATGGTAAGAAGAATTTTTTACTACCAATTGATATCTTTAAAGATAATTCTCCACAAGTTAATGTAGTTACGTACTTTGGTGAATGCGGTTCTAAATGGGAAAGATTAGAATTTTATTACAAAGATCCACAAGCAAGTACTGTAGAATTTTTTGTTTCAGATACTTGTTGGATGAAAATTAGTACTTATTGTAATTACATTCCATTTGATATTGAAGATTTCAAACTACCTAAAAAATACTCGGTAAAAATCTTTTTAAAAGAAAAGCAGATTTTAGAAAAATTTTAAAAACACAAAACTATGGGAAATATTGGAAGAACCTTAGTTTGGCTAGGATTTTTTGGACTAATTGGTGCAGCATGCTGGTTTTTACAATCGGGATGGCCATTGGTTGGATTAATAATAATGAATTACTTACCATCATTTAATAAAGAAAATGAAAATGAAAAAGATTAATAGAACAACAAATTGGTACATGGTAGCAGGAAGAGTTATTAATGTATGGAAAAATGACAAAAAGTATGAAAATTGCTTTTTCAATTATTATTATGAAATACCGGTAGAAGTACAAGATAAAGATTTGTTCTTAAAATTAATAGACTTAATTTCTAAAGAAGAAAATTACTATGAAAGTAATGGAATTCATATCAGTAATATTATTAACCTAAGTAAAATCAATTAACATGTGTCTGTATGCAAATGGTAGTACTTTAATTCGAGTAGCAAAAGAAGATATTGAAGTTTTTAAAGTACTTACTAAAAAGATAGAAAAATTTCATTCTCCTATCTACAAAAAGATGATTTGGGACTTAGACAAACTTTATCAAGTAGATATGTGTGCTACTGTTATTGAAGAAAATTCAATAATGGGTATAGAAAAAATTTGTGGAAATTCTTTTTACAAACTTTTTACTCATGATGATGAAAAATTGCGTAGATTCATACTTGAAGAAACTAAGTTTCTAGAAACTAATGACGGAATAGAATTTAAAGAATATTGGAGAAATTGGGTGGGTAGTTCAGAAAAAGTTTTAGAATTTAGAGTAAATGCTGGATTACATAGTTTTGCAGATAAAAGACATGCAGAACATTATGCAATGGATTGGATAGATAATCAATATTGGCATTATGTTTTTAAAGCCATTATTCCAAAAGGTGCTTTTTACATCAAAGAGCAACAAACAATTTTACCAAATTTAGAAATAGTTAGTACTCAATTAATACTGAAAGAAAAATTATCCCATTTTAATTGTTAGTAATTTTTTTTCAAAATTATAGTTTTGTATCAGTATTTTTGGTATTTTTGTATTATCAAAATTCAATCAAATGACACAAGAACAATTAAACAAACTGACAACATCGAGATTAAGTAGAGATCCTAAAACAGGAAAAATTACTTACAGTGAAGTTGGAGCTACTAAAAGATGTGGATGTACCTACATCGCACATAATGATAGAATAACCGAAGAGTGCATAGGAAAAACTTTTGAAATTTTCAAACCTTGTCCAGAATGTGATGCTAAAGGTTACATCAAGAAAGAAAAGAAAGCATTTGGAAAAATGCAAATGTGCAAAGTAAAATGTGAACATTGTAATGGAGATGGTAGAATTTGGTTTGAAAAACCGATAATCACAGGAGTTTGTCCAAAGTGTAATGGAAAATTGTATGAGACAAAAGTTTCAGTTTATGATAGTGCAATAGAAGCGGATCTTGCAATACTTTACGAAATTATTGACTTTGAAGGTACTTACGAAGGAAAGCAAACTTTTAATGAGTCTTATCTTGGTATAGGGCTTTGTGGTGGTATTACAGATTATGGAAGATATCTCAAACTTAATCCCGAAGAGTTTAAGCAAGAAGTTTGGAAACAATTTGTGCAGAGTCATGGAAGACAGTATTTAACTTGGATGAAAATGACAACCAAAAATGGTAGAAGAGAATACGATCCAGAACTATTTTGTGATAAAATTATTATCAAGAAAAGTTCAAATGGTTGGACACTTTATCCTGTTTGGGATAATCAAGTTTCTAGCGAGGCTACAAGTGCAAATCAATTATGGAATGATTACGTAGACTGTTAAAATTCAAAAAGATATGCTAAGAACTAAAATCGTGTTTAAACTTGTTTCAGAAGGTGGACGAGTTAAGTATTACAAAACTGATGTAGAACGCCGTAAAAATTGTAATAATGAAGATATTAAAATTAACATCAAATGTTCAGATTTAGAATACAAGAGATTTAAGTTTGAAGAAGATAAAGAATAATGGAAGAGATGATTTTCAAATTTTCAAAAGAAGAGTTAGTTGCTTTATTGAAAGAAGCCGCAAGGATAGGAGTTGAACAAACAGAAATTGAATGTGTTAGTTGGGATAGATATGAACTATGGGTTGATTATGAAACCATAGATGAAAAAATTACTGAGTTGATAGAAAAACAAAAAGAAATCATAATACTAAAATAATGACAAAATTTAATGATCACTGTTACATTAAATGTGAACACTGTGAAAAAGTTCATGAATACTTGAGTTTTGATGAATCTTCTTATACCAAAGTACATGGTGGATTTAATTAAGAACGAATTAAAGAATACAATGTTTGTTGTCCTAATTGTGGTAAGAACATTAAAAATAATGATAGGAGAATAAAGTTATGGTTGGATTACATGTTTTTATCATTTTGATTTGTCTTATCATTATTTCTGTTTTTAATGCAATAGTAAAATGGACTAATTTCTTTTTATAGTATTCTTTTGTTGCTTGTTTAATTCCATCTTTTAATGTTGGAGCTTTGTTAGTTTGTGTAATACTTTTTGTCATTGAAGCTAAAAAGAAAAACTTTAGAAACAACAAATTGACAAGATTTCTTAAACTAATTAAAATTGAAAAATAATGAAAAAGATTTTAACAATTTTCTTAATAGTTATTGTAGTTTTGTTTTCATCTTGTTGTGAAAAACAAACTAAGATGGTTGCAAGTAAGTATGATTTTAAGAAAAGAGAAAGATACTACAATGTTAGTTTAAAAATGGTACAAACAAGAACAGTGCACTATTGTATTGTGGTTGCAAATGATGGAAGTTGGATAAGTACAGGAAACAAAACTTACAACAATGTAGCAGTTGGAGATTCTTTAACATCATGTTGGAAATTAGAAACAATTGAAAAACCAAAACTAAAATGAAAGAGATGACTTGGACAAAACTTTTTGGAATAATAACAATAGGATTTACAATAATTTTTTTCATTTTTAGTGTAGTATTAGGAATACTAAAAGAAGATTTTGCATACAATCCTCCCGATAATAGTTGGGCTCAATTGATTTGGGGAAAGAGTTTTTTGATGATGGTAATTTGCGGAATGCTATGGATTTGGGGAAATGCAATAGAAGGACTGTTTTGGTTGAGTACAGAAATTAAGAAAAGAAGAAAATTAAAGAAAAATGACAATAACTAAAAAATCTCCATTTCATCAAAAACAGTTTAAATTGCAATGTTTTCAATGTAGTACTGGACTTGATGCAGAATTTGAAGAGTGCATATCATTAAAAAGTTTTAGAACAATGGAAGCAAGTTGGCAATACACAATAAAATTTAGATGTCCTGTTTGCAAATCTGAAATAGAAGAACAATTTACAGTAAAAGATTAATTAAAACTAACAATAATGTGTCTTACTTTAAGAAACAAAAGCAAAATTAGAATTGCTAAAAAAGATATTACAGTCTACAAAGTATTGTGTGTAGAATGTTCTAGGATTAGAAATTTAGACAGTTCTCCAATAGTTCCAAGGTCACCTTATTCTTTTGCAGGAGATTTTAAATGGGAAGTAAATCAAATTAAAGAATCTAAAATTGGAATAGGAAATTTAAGTGGTACAATTCATGAATTTGATAAATCTAAAATTAAAGAGTCTACTACAATTTCTGAATTTTTTGGGAATTACTACAAAGATTTTAATTCAATACAAGCACATCAAGGATTACATGCTTATACTGGAAAATTAAGAGCAAAAAGTAATGTATGGGTTTTTAATAGTAATTCTAAAAAACACAAAGTTTTTAAAATGATAATTCCAAAAGGTTCTGTTTACTTGAAAAATTGGATGGCGGGTGAGATAGTTGCAACACAGATGAAAATGGTTAAAAGAATTCAAAAATAATAACATGTGCTTTCAAGTAGGATTAAAATCAAAATTTAAAATTGCGAAAAAAGATATCATAGTTCTTAAGCAATTATCAAGAAATATCGAAAATTGTCACGCTATGGAAGGTGTAACAAATTTTGTGTCACCATTTCAAAACATGAATTACGAATTAGGAAAACTTTATGGTTCTAGAATTACTATTGATGCTAAAATGTATGGGCGAACATATGATGAGTATTCAGAAATCACAAAAGATAAAATTAAAGTTCTTAATGAATTCATTAATGAATGGATAGAAAAACCTGATTATTCTCTTTCAGTTACAGAAGGATTACACAGTTACAAAATTGGAACAAAAGGTCATTTAAAAAGAATGAATAATGGAGAATGGATGAAGCCATGGTGGCCAGAAGTTAATTGTATTGCGATCATTCCAAAGGGTAGTATTTACATCGAAAACTTTAATCAGTATGTTTCAAACTATCTAATTGTTAAAGAAGTAGTTTACTATACTAGCCCAGAATTACCACAAAATGAACCGTCTGGAAAGATGTTTTTTTCTTGATACTTTAGGAGATTTAACAAGTTGTACTTAATACTATAATACTATGATAACAACAATAGAAAAAATTGAAATTATTGACTTCTTACTTGAAAGAATTGATGAAAAAATCAAATTATATCATGAAAGAGTAAATGAGTATGGAATAATAAGTTACATGGAAGCAAACAAAGGTCTTTGTCATTTATTACCAGAAATTGAAGATGGAATGGAAATTGAAATTATTAATCAGTTTCAAGAAGATTTTTTTGAAAGAGCAGAATCTGAAGGAATAATTGAAAATCAGTTTAATGCAAATGGTCATTATTTTTGGTATGATCAAAAAATTGCAACTACAGATCCTGAAAAATGGTATCAACCTAGAATTGATTTTTTGAATACCTGGAAAGAAGAGTTAGAAGAGGAAGAGTAAAAATTGTTAGTAACTTTTGAAGTAGATTAAACTTTAGTATTGAATTTTTTGGTATTTTTGTAATATCAAAATTCAAAATAATGACAAGAGTACTTTATGCAACTTTTTTAATAGTTTGCAAAATTTCAGAAAAGATAGAAAAAATTCAGAAGTTTGTGCTTTATGTTACGAAAATTGATACAGATACAATAGTTAACCAATTTTACTTTTAGTATTATGAGAACAGAATCAAAAACAGAAGATGTCTTAAAACAAATTACAGATCATCTTGAAGCAATAGAGAAAAATAGAGAATTATTTAAAGGAATTGAGTATTCTAAATCTGAAGATATGATTTACTATCAATTGATAGGCGCGAAAAATGCTTTACTTTTTATCTTAGAATTAGAAGAAAATGTTAAAATTGAAAAATCATGAGTTATTACAAAATAGGAGAATGGTCTAAAGTAAGAAAAGATTTTGAAGATGCTTTTAAATGTTCAATACAACCATTTTATGATGGATTACTTACTGTAGCTTTTAAAAGAATTGTAATTGATATTATCAAATTTGATGACTATTTACATCAAGTACATGGTAATTATGAGGAAGAAAACAAAAGTATGGAAGATATTGTAAAGGAATACTATGGAGAAAATGGATTTTTAGTATTACAACGATTAACTAATTAAATTAAGATATGGATCAAGAAATTATTGAAATGTTCGAAGACTTGATGGAAAATCAATGTTATGACAAAGAAATGGCAATTGAAGAAGTTGCAGCCGAATTTGGAGAAGATGAAAGGTATATTGAAGATATTATTGATGATTATTTTGGTGAAGATTACTGGTAAAATTTAAAATTATGGAAGAGCTTTACAAAGATCCAATTTACATCAAGTATCATGAACAAATTCTAAAAGCTACAGAAGTTGCTTTAGATAAAGTAGATCCAAAAATGCAAGCAATGGTAAAATTTTTACCAAAAGAAACAGTTGAACATTTTGCTATTTTTGCCGCAAATTGTCAAGTTGAATTACTAAAAAGTTTGGGATACCAAGCATACTAAGATTACTCGCAAACCGGAATTGATAACTCCGGCTTTTTGAATTTTGATTGGGAAGAGTTACTACATGAAAATTGTTAGTAACTTTTTCTTTTTATTGTAATTTAGTAACAGAAAATTCAGTATTTTTATAAAAAATTTTAGATATGGAAAAAGAGACATTAGAAGCAATGCTTAGGAACAAACTTGGTCCGGTTCAAAATACTGTTACAATGATAGAAAGATGGATTGTTGCAGATAATACATCAGGAATTATGATTAATAGTGATGTTCACACAAAATTGACTTTAGAAAAAAATTATTTTTACTAAAGAACATGTAGAAGCTTTACAAAATTCAATTAATGAAATTATTAAATTAATACAAGATGAAAATTAGACTATTAAAAAATTTACGAAGAGCTTTTAACTTTAATCTAAAAGAGTGTATTGCAAAAGATTCAAGAGGATATCAAGAATTTAATTCAACTCGTAGTATGATTGAAAGTTGTGCAGAAGAACTTTATGGAACAGTTATTGCTGAATTAGCATGGAAGAGTCAAAGAAGAAAAAGACAAAGAGAATTAGCAAGAAAATTCAATAGTTAAATTGTTAGTAACTTTTTTCATTTAAGAACACATCGTAAAGAAAAAAGCGGTATTTTTACAGTATCAAAATTAATTAATCAAAATTCAAATCAATGGAAAATCAAGAAACAATGACTATCGGTCAAAAAATTAAAGCAAATCGTGAAAAATCAATTAATAACTTAATTGCTGAAACACGAGTGGAACATCTTCATTTTGATGGTTCAATTTCGAAGGAATCAGCTTGGGCTGTAATGGCTTTTTGTTCTCAGTGGAAAGATGATACAACTTATCAAAAAGTTGTGGATCAAATGAATGAAGATATCCAAAACTACAAAATGCAAGTTTGTTCAATGGCAGGATATGGTCAATATGTGGAATTACTTTTTTCGCCATTTTATCATCGGTTCTATGTTAACCGTTGTGCAAAAAATGAAGATGATGTAAAAGAAACTATTATGCACTATAGCGGACCAAATTTTCCGGATGCTTTAGCGGCATACATGAAATTTAACAACAAGTAAAAAAATCAATCAAAATTTAAAAAAAGATATGAAAAAAGATTACAGTTATCTCAATACCTGGAGTGATATCAGGAATTACATGAGAGAAAACAAAGTTTCTTTAAAATCTGTAGTAATGGATTTTTGTGAATCTATGAATAGACCAATGAACTGGACTGAACTCAAAGAGTTTATGATGGCAGTAAAACATGGAGTTTCATACAATCAAGGAATTGAAAAGTATGCAACTCGTGGTTATTATTCTAGTTATTTTTCTGATAAACCCGATTGGTCTAAATCAGAATCATACTTTAATAGAGAATACAAACCAGGTACTTTAATGGGACCATCTAGAAAAGAACCAAGATTTTTGGTAAAGAATAGTCAAGGTAAGTATGAACTTGCAAAGTAAGAAAGGAGATTGAAATGAAAAAGATTTTAGTAGAAAATTTTGTAATGAGTCTTATTGTAACTGTTTTAATTTGCTTAGTAAATCTAATTGTAATAGGAGGATTAGGATTTTTAATAGATTGGTATTATTGTAGTTTTGATATAGCATGGAAATGGTTTATCAATGCTTTACCAACTTACTTTACTTACATCGGATGGGTAATTTTAGGAGGTACAATAGCTTTTACTTTAGCTTGTACTTTTTGTAATTTTCAATTGTTTAACAAAATAGAAACAGAAGATGTGCTTTAATTGTTCAAAAAATTCAAGATACACGTATGCTAAAGAAGATATTATTGTCTACAAACAGTTAGCAACCGGTTATTTTCAAGGTAAAGATATTCCAAAAGGAGAAGGACGTTCTCCATATCAACATTTTGATTACACTTATGGAGAAAAAGTTGTAGCAGAAATGGAAGCTATTTTCAATAGAGAATCAGCTAAAGAAATTAAAAGCATTAAAATTAATCATCTATTAAATGATAGACCATTCTTAGAAATGGAAAGACCAGGAATTGAAATTGTTACAGAATGTGAAATTTTTCAAGGTTTGCATGCTTATACAAATCCAGTCAATAGAATTTGGTCAGATATAGAGATGCACTTAGCTTACATCCCAAAAGGTGCATACTATGTTACTAATGATAAAAGTGAAATTGTTTCTAATGAATTAATTGTAATTGGACCAAGATATTTATCTACTTTTAATTTTATCCATAATTTTTTAAAAATATTTGATCGTAAAAGATTACGCAAGTTTAAGAAAAAATTAGCACAGAAAAATTTTGAAAATTGTCCAAATTGGAAAGGTTATGATAGAAGTTTAATAGAAGATTGTGACAGTTGTAAAAAATATAAAGTAAACAATAATGGAACACTGGACAGAATTTCCTGAAGGACAATGGGTCGATGTATCTGATGGCAGAGTTAAAAGAATGGTTTGTCCTAATTATTCTAAAAAAGCAGTTCAAAGAATTCAAGAATTATCTGAAGAAATTTTAAACGATCTTAATAAAATTAAAATAATACTCAATGAATCAAAATCTTGAAATAGTAAAAAGACTACTACCGGATTACAATAAACGGTTAGAAGAAATGGAATACTCAAAAGGATGTGCTGGATATCTTCTTTATCAGCAAGAAGCAGAAAAAGGAATGGTAGAAAAGTACATGCCTGTTGTAGTAAAAGATTTGGAAAACAAAATCCAAATTCTTGAAAACGAAATCAAATTATTATTAACGCCTAAAAAATAAGCAGAATGAGTTTACTTAGTTACATCATTTTAACATCCATGTGCATACTTTTGTTAGCATTTTACATAGGAACTTTCAAAACAGTTAGTTTTGTAAAACTTTCAACTTGGTTAATTTTACTAGGAAGTTTTATCCCTTATGTCAATTTAGGAATTATAGTTTATTTGGCAATTATCTATCAAAAGTGGAATAAAGTACCAACAAGAGATAATAAATTAGGAAGATATATCGAAAAAGATAGATTAGGATGTGATAACTTTAATACAATTACAATTTGTTATGCTGTTGTTGCAAGTTGTTTCTTTGTAATTTTCTGTCAAATAATTTATTTGTTTTAAGATGAAAAAAGTTGCAATTACAGGAGGAATTGGAGTTGGTAAAACCTACATCTCAAAACAGTTCATAGAGATGGGAATTCCGGTTTTTTATGCAGATGATGAATGCAAGAAATTGTATGATGAAAGTACTGTAAAACAATGGGTTATTAAAAATTTTGGAGAACAAACTTACCAAAATGGACAAGTTTCATTTCCTAATTTGGCTACAATTATCTTTAATGATGATGTTAAGAAAAAAGCTCTAGAAAAGTTTCTACATCCAATAGTCATGCAAAAGTTTGAAAATTGGTGTCAAACATACAGAGAATTTAGAACAGGCGATAGAGGAGGTTCAAAATATGGAAAATGGATGGATAAAGTTCCATACGTACTTTTTGAAAGTGCTATACTTTTTGAAGCAGGACATGATAAACTTTTTGATAAAGTAATTGTTGTAGATGCGCCGTTAGAGGTTAGAATAGAACGAATTAAGAAAAGAAATCCTAACTTGTCAGAAGAAAAAATTCAAAAGAGGATAGATTCTCAAATCCTTCAAGAATTGAAAGTAAAAAGAGCAGATATCATAATAGCAAACTACTAAAAACTAAGAAGATGGAAAAACCTAAATCAAATGCTAGGACACAAAATACAAGAGCATACATCGATTCTATGTATGATTTGCATTTTTCACAAGTTAATCAAGCTGTTGCAAAAGCAGAAGAACAAATGATGGAAGTTGCTATTGAAGCACATAGAAGACTTTGTACTTTTAGAGCAGAGTTTCCAGATACTGATAAGTCAGAATTAGTAAAAGGATTTTGTACAATACCTCCTATTTCAGAACAGTTAGATAAAACCTGTACTGGTGCTTGTATGAAAATTCACAATTTTAAACAAGCTGTAGAATTTTTACTTAAAGAAGGATTCTATGATAAAATAAAATCACAATCATTTGATTAAAATTTAAAACAAAATGGATACAACAAAAAATTACACAAGTACTGTTTTTGAGTACATTAAAGGTAAAAGTGAAGGTGGAAGATTTTCTACTAGTTATCAAGCAGAATTAATTCCTGGTGAAATTACAGATGATGGATATTGTCGAGTAATCGGTCACTTTGAAACAGAAGAAGAAAGATTATCAAATTGCAGTTGTCCTAGAAACAATTTGGAATTTGCAAAACAGATGAGCGGATTTAGCTTAATGGAGGCTTACATGCAAGCCGGTATGATGGATGAATACTTAGAAATGATGAGAGAACGTTAAACAATTAAAATTATGGAACAACAACTAAAGAGAAGATTATTAAATTTCATTCAAAAAACTAATATAATTGCAGATCAAAATTTTGTGGATGCAAAAGAAAGAGAAGCACTTATTGCAGAACTTAAGTATGAGATGGAAAAATTTTATATCGGTGAATATGCATATATTACTAAAGATTACTTGCAAGAGAATTTAGATTTGAAAGATTCTGAAATAGAGTTATTAAATGATGATATGGAATTTCTCGCAGAGCAACTTGGAGATTATTACTCGGTTACTTATTGGGATGATTTTGATGAACTTGTCAGAGAACGAATTAAAGAAATTAAAAACAGTTAAAAAATTGATATTATAATGAAAACTATTAACTTAGGAACTTTTGAATGTGTGTCGGGAAATTTTGATATTTCTGATCCATGTTATGCTAAAGATGTTTGGTGTAGAGGCGTTTTAGAAAATGTGAAAAAAGGAACATGGATAGCTGAAATTGAAAAAGCTGAATATGGAGATTGGGGTGAAAGAATTTGGATTCTTAGTGCAAAACATTTATCTGAGTCTTTAAAAACAAACGCATCAAATGGACATAATTGTCCCGAAGGTGGATTACAGATGAAACTTGCTAATTTTGATGTGGGTGTAGATTCTGGACAAGCTGGAATTTTTGATAGTCAATATTACAAAGATGGTTCAGTTTTTGATAAAAAGTGTAATTTTTACCGTGGTCATGAAGATGAAGAAAATTTAGAAGAACAATGGTATGGTCATTGTTGTGATATAACTTTATTGGAACCTGGTGCTGGTGTAATTCCACATGGTGTTGTTTCAAGATCGGGAATAGGAGATGGAAGTTATTATTGTTATGTAATGATTGATGAAAATACTGAAATAGTTGAAGTTACAATTGTTTTCCTTAATGAAGACGAAGAAGAGGAAGGAGATGATGAATAATGAAATTTTTAATTAGCTTTTTAATTACTCTACTACTTTTTATTGTTTGCTTTTGGATTTACAAAAGATGTTTCATATTAGAAAACAAGAAAGAAAAAACTACAATTAATTTTAAATTTCCCATTTGGTTTTATCTTTTAGTTTTAATTACTTGTTTGATTCCTGTTATTAATATCTTAGCAATTTTTGTTTTTATATTAATGATATTAATTTTAAAAGAAGAACTTTTTGAAAATTGGTTTTATGATGATAAAGAGTTCTTAATAAAGAGAAAACCAAGAGCTAAAAGAAGTAAAAACAAATTTGAAAGATTTTTAATAAAGAAGTTTTAGAATGGAAGATATTAAACATGAATTTGAAGGGATTGATTGGTATTCATTAGAATTGTATGCTCAATAGATTGTTAGTAACTTTTTCTTGTTTTTGATTTTTAGTAAAGAAAAAAATGTTATTTTTACAGTATAAATCAAAATTACAGAAATGGAAAAATCTTGCAACAAAGAGTTAACATCAGAAGAACATGAAATAGCAATCAATCTCGAAGGAAAAGAAGCATTAGACTTTGTTTCTAATCTTAATTGGTTTCAGTTTTTGGATTACATTAAAACAAGGATTTATCGTAGATGGAAAACCGAATTTCCACAATATTTTGTACACCAAAATACTTTGGATAAAAAAGTGTATGAAAATTCACTTTCAGGACCTAACAGATTTTTACTTGCTGTTTACAATGGACTTAATCGTACTAATTTTCAATATGCCGGATATTTCATAGAAGATTATCATGAATTTCAAGGTTATGATGTAAACAGAAATCGTAAAAGGTTAATTTTCGATCTTGATCGTTGTCCTGATATTAGAATTTGGTGTATGGAAACAATTGAAATTTAGTAATCAATCAAAATTTAAAGATATGAAAAAAATTGTACTTTTGTCCAATGTGTGGTACTGAACTTAATAATGAAATTGCACCAACTTTTTTATTGTCCAAAATGTAAAGAATCTGTAAAACCGGTAAGAGATTTAGAAAATGAAGATGAAGAAGAAAATTGTTCTGGATGTTGTAATGATTATTATGAAAATTACTTAGGAATTACTTACCATAGTTGTGGAAATTATAGTGGTTCTGGATGCTTAAAATGTTAAACCTTAAAATTTTAGAAATATGAACTTTTTTACAGTTATGATAATTTTAGTTAGTTTTGCTACGTTGTTTTCTTTTCTTAATTTTATTATTTTAGGAACAACGGTACAACTTGGAAAACCATCACAATTTTGTTACTTGTGTTCAGGCAATTATCCAAATGGAAGATTTGAAATTACGGTTACATGTAGTTCAAAATATGTTGAACATGAATTACTTGAAGTTTTAAGAAAACAGATTACAATATTGCTTAATGAAAAAAGCCGCGATTGTATAGAGGAAGATATTCATATATGGACTGTAACAAATTTAACAACAATTAATAATAGGAGAAATTAAGATGTGTCTATTACTTTCAGAATCAAGCAAATTTCAAATCGCAATAGAAGATATTCCGGTTGTTAAACTTTTAGTTCGAGAAACATGGTGTTCTTTTTTAAAAGCTCCGGTTTCAGAACATGAAATTTTGTATTCTCCCGTTTATAGAGGAACATCATGGAAATTGGGAAGTACTAATAAAGCTGAAATTCGTGTTAGTCACTTTAAGGATGATGATGATTGGCAAAAGAATAAAGATGTAGTAGGTTTTCAAAGGATTTATCGGGTTATAGCTACTAAAACGGGTGTCAAATTAGCAAATGAACATTTGTCAAAAGTATGTCGAAAGTTGGTAAGAGATGGAATTCATTCTTCAGATACTTTTAAAAGAGTATCAGACTTAATGTGTACTGATAGTAGTGATGTTTTCTTTGATGCTATTATTCCAAAAGGTGCTGTTTTTATTAGAAATGAAAAAGGAGATTACGTTTCATCAAAATTAAAAATAGTAGGTGTACATGAAAAACAATATGTTGATTATATTAACGATTGTAAAAATTAAAAAATTCGTAATATGTGCTTAGATTGTAATAGAGAAACAAAAGTAATTTTGTTGGATCAAGATAGAGAAGTTTTTAAAATAGTTCAAGAAATTGATGATTTTCATATTGGTAAAGAAGGAAAGAAATTAATAGTTTCACCAGCACATAGAAAACCATTATTTTGTTGGAAATTAAATAAGGTTAGAAATTCAAAATTAATTGCCTATTACATCCATGTTTTAGAAGAATCTACATGTAATCATAAAGATCCACCTGAAGGACCAACAACTTTTAGTTACAAGTACTTTTCTAAAACAGTTCAACTTGATAAAAATGAAGCCGGATTGAATTTAGAAGAAATCATGAACAAACACTTTCACAAATTGGAATACACAATAGAAAGTTTTGGAGATGAAGTACCATCAAAGAATGATGTTAGTGGATTAAAAACTTTAAAGTCTGTTTCTTCAAAATTAGAAAGTATTGCAATTAATCAAGGACTACATGCTTTTGTTGAAGAAAGTTGGGCAAGACATCTTTGCAAAGAATGGAATCTAAGAATAGAAAAAGAATATCAAGGAACTTTTAAACTATATCGAGGTATTATTCCAGCTGGTTCTATAATAGTTAAAAATGGAAGTGAAGTAGTAACCAATCAATTAAAATTAATCGAAAACTTAGAACTATATGAAGAAATTTTGCCAACTAAAAATAGGAGATAAAATCCATTTTTTAACACCAGCCAATACTATTGAGTCTCTTGAAATTGAGGGAATTAAAAATCCCAATCTTCATAATAAAGAATTGGAAATTACGTTATTAGAAAAAAATATTTACAAGAACAACAACTATAGTACATTCACAATTAAAGTTCCTTATAATGGAGACGATTTTTTAACTGTTACAGAAAAAGATCTATTTTCAAAAGAGCCAATTGTTTGTTATGTTTATGGTTCTTTAAATCTTAAGATGGTTCAAAATATGCGAGTTTCTGAACGTCAAAAAAGTATTACAAGATTAATGGATGTTGTAAAACAAAATTGTAGGGAGTTGAAAAAATTAAACAGATCGGATTATGAAGGTCTTAAATATCGTATTCAGCAAATGTTTAAATTAATTGATGCAAAAGATAATTAAATCAAAAAGAAAAATGGGAAAAGATAAAAAGAAACTAATTACAGTTTTACTTTTTGTTAAAATTGTTCTAAGTTTTTTGTTATTTTCAAACTTTGAAATTCATAAAAAGTTAGATGATAAAAATTATCGCAAATATACAAAGAAACATCCTAAAGGAAGAGTAAGAACAGATGAATTAATAGAATATCGTTTTACAATTTAAAAATTAACAATATGTGCTTAGTAATAAAGAAAAGAACTAAAATTCAAATAGCAAAGGAAGATATTAAAGTTTTTAAAATTTTTCTTAAAAGAGAAAAGCATGTTCTTGGTGCTGAATCAAAATTTGAATATATTTCACCTTGGTATACTATGACAAATTGGCAATTAGGTGAAGAAAAATCTTCAGAAGTAGTTTTAGAATTTTTTCATGATAAAGGTTACAAGAGGGATATATTAGAAAAAATTAAACTTTCTACTATTTTTGATGAATCAAAAGGAGAACAAAAAGCCATTACATTTTTACATCCTAATAATAGAAGTTTGACTAATAAAAAATTAAGCCAAATTGAAATTAATGAAGGATTACATGCTTGTACTAAAATTTGGCGTGCTAAATGGATGATGAATTATACAATTATTCCCCGTTGTTATTCCTGGAATCATTTTGTTGTATGCGAATGTGTAATTCCAAAAGGTTCTATTATAGTACAAAAAGGATTTTTAATAGCAGCAAGTAAAATACAATTAATAAAAGAATTAGAATAAAAAATTAAAAAATAATGACAACATTAAGAATTTACGGTGGTATTTGTAGAACTCCGAAAAGTTATGAAGCAAGTTTTCAAAAGGATGACAAAGAAAGATGGGATGATATAGTAAGAAGGATGAGACTTGAATCAACTTCCGAAAAGAAATCTATTAAAGTTGAAATTAGGTTTGATGATATTTCTTATGGAGAAATTACAGTACATCCAAATTCTAATGTAGATGACCTAATGACTATCATTGCACAAAAAGTTACACTTAGACAACAAAAAGCAAAAATTGGATATTACAAAATGATAATGAATTCATGTTATGGTAAAATGCCACTTTTTGCAACATTCAATTTTTAAAACAGAAAATATGAAACAGATTTTAACAATTAAAAACAGTGAAGGTCAGATTAGTGATTATATCGACCTTGACAAAATTGAAAGAATTGAAACTTTCAATAATAAGACTTTAAATCCTAACATGAAATTTTCAGAAGTAGGGCCAGCTAATTATGTTAAATTTTCATTTAGTTCAGTTACAGTTGTAATGCCGAGTAAAAATATTTCAATTATAGAAGAGAAGGAAGCACAACGAGTAATTAATGCTTGGATAAAATGGAAAGATTATAAAACAAGTTTGCAAACCTATGGAGTGAGACAAGGATATTTCATAGAGGATGAAGAACATGCAGATAAAATTTTTGAAGAACTAAAAGTAATACCAGGAATTTTAATTGAAAATTAAAATGGAAAAAGAAAAACTAAAAGAATCAAGAATAGTACAAAAAATACTTAGAGTAGAAGAAAGAGATTTTGATACTTTATCTCAATTATTGAATAATGGATGGATTGTAAAATCCATGAGTGCTTGTGCAGCAATAAATTCTCCAGGAACAATAGGACAGTGTGAAGCAAGAAAAGATGCATATTCATTTTGCTATGTGCTACTTGAAAAACAAGAAACAAACTAAAATATGGCAGGATTAATTGGATTTTTCTTATTGACAGTTTACTTAATTGCATTATTTTTGACTTTTCTTTTCATGTTCATAAAACCAGAAGGAATTAGCAAAGCTGCGAAAACGATGACGTTGAAAGGATGGGTAAAACCCGTTTTTATTGTAATGGCTTTTGTACCAATATTTAATTTAATTTCAATGATTATAATGATCAGAAAATGGAACTATTTAAAACACATCAGATAATTTAAAACACATCAGATAATGACACACTATTTAATTACTTTCTTAGCAGAGAATAAAACTTCTGAACAAATTTTTTACAATGATGTAATCAAATTTGCTAGTAAACACCCTGAAGGAAAATTAGTTTCCGGATCAATACCTAAGGTTATCATGTTTCTTTTAAAATATTGGCCAGGTTATGGAAAGCAATTAAGATTCATGGAAAAAGAAGAAAAAAGAAAACAAAAGAATTGTAAAAAATGTATACACTTTGATACACCATCACATACTGGTGATTATGAAGGATTTTGTTGTCTTAAAGGTGATGATACAAATGGCACAGATGGAGAAAAGTGCCGAATATTTGAAAAATATTATTAAGAGATAATATTATTATAATGTTCAATTGAATTATCTGGAATTGATTTAGCAAATAAAATAGGAGCCTATATTTGTGGATTCTTAATAATCGGATCAATATGTGCTTTAATTTTTCTTTCTATTCAAATGATTAGAATTTTAAATCAAACAAAATGTAAAAAGTGCTATATTGAAAGAGATTGTCATTGGAAGAAAACAAAATATTCCGATCATAATTTTAGTGCATATAATCTTTGTCAAGATTTGAATTTGACATGTTTTAAGAATGAAGCTCATTTTAATAGACTTGATGATTGGTATATGAAGAATAAGAAAAAGAAAAGAAAATAATGTGCTTAATTGTAACAGAAAGAACTTTATATTGAAAGAAAAAGTAAAATAGTAACAACAAAATTAAAATTAATTAAACAACTTTAACATGTGCTTAAACTGTAAAAAGAGAACTAAAATTAAGATAGCAACTGAAGATATTATTTGCTACAAAGTTTTTAAACGCGTTTGTGATCTTAATGATTTTGGTATAGTAAAAAATGGATATTTTTCGCCTTATTTTGATGAAGAATGGGATTTAGGTTATATTAAAAATTCTAATCTTAAATTGAGTTTTGGTAAAGAGCAAAGATATTTAAATGGTTTTATTTGTGATGCAGTAACTTTCATTTATGATGAAGAATTAAGGACTTTTAAATGTGAAGGTTGGAAAAATAAAGGTGAAATTAAGTTTGAGGATAATATTAGAGTTGACCGTTATTTTGATAAAGAATCAATTTGGAATGATTTTTTCGAAGATGTTGCAGTAATGGACGGTTTACATGGATTTACGAAAAAGTGGAAAGCAAACAGGAGAAAAACTAAATTACGGAAAGAATGTACTATTTCTCAAAAACTTAGTTTTTTCTTTGTTGTAGTAGAATGTATTATTCCAAAAGGAGCACTTTATGTTACTTGTAGAAAAGAAATTGCAGCAACAAAAATGATACCAATTAAAGAAATTTAAAACAAAATATTATGTGCTTTACAATAAGAGAAAATTCAAGATTTAAAATTGCTACAGAAGATATCAAATGTTACAAAGTAATTGAGTATGTGGCGAACAATCCAAAAGGTGAAAAATTACAAGGACCTTATTATCCTGGAAGCGGATACAGAGTAGGTAAAATAAGATTTTCAAGTATTTGGTGTGAGATTCAAACATGGTCTTTAGAAAATGATCAAAAATCTATTAAGATACAAGAATCAATTAATTGTCCTAATTGCATACCTAATGATAAATCAAAATTAGATGAAGAAAAAGCTTTTGTAAAAATGAAAGTTCTTAATATGGCACTTGATAGTTCTTTTAAAGAAGCCAAACTTGTAGGCAAAAATCTTAATGTGGATGATTTAAGAGTAGAAGCAACTATTGAATCTGGTTTACATGCTTATAATACAATAGAAGACATTATTAAAGAAGATTATAAAAAAGCACATCTTTGGTTTCCTCACAGAATTTATGAGGCAATAATTCCAAAAGGTTCTATTTATATTCAAAATGAAAAAGAAATTGTTGCAACCGGATTAAAATTAACAAAGCATTTACATAGTGGTTCAGACTATAATAGAAAATGGCAAATATGGTACAGAGTTAAAAGGTTGGAATAAATAATAGAAATTAATAACAAAAGAATGGAAGTAGAAAATGGTAATCTATTGAAAGAAAAGATTTCAAAAATTGCGAAACTTGCAATAGACCAACACTTAACACTTTGTCCTTATCGGGAAAGAAAAACTGTAACTAACTATGTTGCAGAAAAAATGGTAGTAGAAGAAGTAATCAATTGTACTTTAGAAAACGCGCCTTGTTTTGAACACTGTAATTATGCTGTAGATTTTAAAGCAGTACTTTTCGATCATATCCGAAAAGATAATCAAAATTGTGAAAATTTTCATGCTTGTAAATATTGTGAAAATCCTAAATGTAATTTTGAATTGTTCTAGAAAAATCTTCTCTTTACTATTGGAAAATTAAAACTTTTTGAAAGTTTATCATATTAAATTAAAAAGAGATGTCTAAAATGAAAAATCTAGAATATTACGACTTAGCAATAGGCTCTATCATAGAAACAGAAAATTGGGGAAAAATTATTATTACAGAACATCACTTTAATGTACCTTGTAAAGGTCTTTGTGTTTTTTATTGTTATGGTGAAGATTTTTGTGAACAGATAGCATGTGAGTCACAAAATAGAGATGATAATAAAGATGTTTACTTTGAATACTTTGCAGGTCCTAATGAAGAACCATATCAATATTATGAGTTGACAACTTGGTTTGATAGAGATGGGGAATCTGGATTACCAGATATCAAAGGAAAGAAAAGATCAAAAGGATGTGAATACAATTCTTTTATTAAGTGTAATATGGGCAGGACTTTTCTTTGTGATGTTTGTCCTCGAGTAAATTTTAAATACTATAATAACTAAAAACAAAAAAAATATGGAAGAGATGAATTTTAAAAATTTTGAATTTTCAACACCCGATTTTGGCGGTATACAATACATCAATTTTTGGACAAATGGCTATGGTGTTTCTGTAGTTCAGCATCCTTACTCTTATGGCGGGACAGAAGGACTTTGGGAGCTTGCAATTTTAGAAGGAAATTCTGAAAATTGGAATCTTTGTTATGAAACAGATATCACTTCCGATGTTCTTGGTTATCTAACTGATTTTCAAGTTAATCAGTATTGTATTCAAGTTTCTAATCTTAAATCAAACAATAACTAACTTTAAATTACATTAAAATGGGAACACGCGGTGCTTATGGTTTTCGTAAAAACAACGAAGACAAATTAACCTACAATCACTTTGATTCTTATCCTGAATGGTTAGGAAATGAAGTGGTGGATTTTTGCAAATCTGTTAGTATTAAAGAACTTAATGAAATCTACGATAGAATTGAGTTAATTGATACTAATAATTCTACACCAACTCCAGAACAAATCAAAAAATGCGAACCTTGGACAGATTTGGGAGTTTCTGAACAATCAACTTCAGATTGGTATTGCTTACTTAGAAAAGCACAAGGAAATCTGGCAGTTTACAAAGAGGGAATTCCTTACATGCCAAATCACAATAATTTTATCTTAGATAGTCTTTTTTGTGAGTATGCTTACATCATCAATTTAGATGATAATGTTTTAGAATTTTGGAGAGGATTCCAGGATTATGAAGATCCATCAGGTTGCAACCGATATGGAGAAACAAAAGATGGAAGATATGGTCCCTGTCGTTTACTCGGTACTTTTCAATTACCATTAGCAATGGAAACAGAAACCTACGTAGAACAAATGGAACTCTTAACAAAAGAAGAATATCGTGTTAGATGTCTTGCAAATGGTGAAGAGTATGAGGAAGAGGAAGATGAAACAGAAGACGGAGATATCTATGAAGAAGAAATTACCGAACAAGACATGAGTGATGGTAAGATGTACACCAAAAAGACCGATCATAATGGAGATTGTTTAACTTGCTAATGGCAGTAAGTTGTTTTAATGAGTGGAGAAAAGTTACTACATGAAAATTGTTAGTAACTTTTTTCTTTTTAAATCTTATCGTAAAGATAAAAGCTGTATTTTTACGTTACAAAGTTAATCAATCAAAATTTAAAATCATGTCAGTAAAAAAAGAAAATCCAGCAACATCAGCTCGTGAAGAAGCTGTAAGTACAAATGCAGTTTACGAAAATTGTCGTGACGGTGTTTATCGTGCACTTCAAAGTACCATTATCTCCCTCAACAATTCAGAAGGTCGTAGAAAATGGGCAAGTACGGTTAGAACAATCCGTAGTCGTTTTGAAAAATATGCCAAAGCATATGGTTATCGTGATGCTCAATTTTTGGGCGTAAATGACCACCTTGGTGACCTCAAAGTTTGTTATGCTATTCCAAGTATCAATCTCCGTTGTGAGACGTCCTGGGCAGCTAATAGAGGTCCATGGTGTGCAACAACTTCACAACCGTTATCATAACACACTTTCCGGACTGGTGAAATGCAGTCCTCGCCAGGCAGGAAGGACCATCATCCGGATGATTAAATTAGACCGGCAATCATGATGGTCCACCATCTAGAGCCTTAGAGAAATCTGAGGCTCTTTTTATAAAATAGATAGTATATGAAAAAGAAGAAAAAGTTTTTCATAGAGTTAGGAACTACATGCCGATTTAAAGGAAATCGATACAAAGTAGTAAAATCATATCAACTAAATGATTGTCAACAATGTGCACTAAAAGAAATCGGTTGTCAATCTTTAGTTTGTAAAGCACATGAAAGACCGGATAAAATTTCAATTTTTTTCCAACAATTCTAAAACTTTTTAAAACTTGCGCATAATAAAATAGAATTTTGATTGATGATAACTAAGCAGAGAAATTGATGAGAACGCTAACTTTAATTAATCTAATTAGTACTAAGAGAACGAGTAGGTATAGAACATATCGAATTTAAGCTCGTGGAGATTCAGGTAATATCTGGTGGTGAGACGTATCTTGAATTTGTGAAACGAGAAACAAACTTCTCCCAGAGTTTGTAGTTCAGTCGGAAGCAACCACAGAAGAAAGAGAATGGGAAATAGAGTAAAAGTTACTGGCATCACAAATTGTTAGTAACTTTTCTCTTTTTAAACAACATGGTAAAGAAAATTATGCTATTTTTGTGGTATCAAAATTAATCAAAATGAATACTAAACAATTTTTATCAGATTTAGAAGCTTTACAAGCACCTAAATTAACTCCAGTAGAAGCAGTACTTGCTGATGCAGATGAACAAGATGCAGTTTCTGAATGGATTGTTGATTATGATATCTTCGATCTTCACACAAAACAAGACGCAGAAGGAAATCAAATCAATGAAACCGTTTTAGTTTTAAAAACTTTAAACACTGTAGATATGGAAAACAATTATTGTATTCCAGAACATGGTGCTATTGCTGAACCTAATTTAGAACCTATTGTTTCTAATGAAATTACACGTTCTATCAATCGTTGGTTTTCAGAAGAAGAAAAAACTGAAAATTATCCAGTTTTAATTCAAGATGGCGAAGAGTTTTATCCGGTCACTTTTGTTACTTTTGCAAGTGATGTTAATGTACTCGGAGAATCTATACCTACTGTAGTTGTTTATTTTCAAAGATAGGAGGTTAGTATGATTTTTTGGATTACCTTAATAATTGTAGTAATTGTTATAGCAACAATTTCAACAATCATAGAACAAAGATGGGAAGCAGTAAATCCTGATGGATTAGAATCTTTTTACGTAAGAATGGGAAAATTTGCATGTACTGTTGCTCTTATCATAATCATGTTTGTTCTCACAGCTTATATCACATCATTATTTAAATAATAAAACTATGGTAAACATCACTTTTTGGGGAATAGTCTCCATATCAATTTTCACTGTTATTACAATTTTAGTTGCTATTATAGCAGATTAAGTTAATCGTAGTGAATATCGCAAAGGTAACAAAAATTGGACACCAAAATCTTGGGCTTGGGATAATGCAAAACTTCTTATGGGATTTCTCACAACCGGCTTTTGGATTATAATTTCCATTATGTCAATAGTAACAGTAATTTTAGAAAAACTTTAGAAACATGGCACACGTAATAGAAAATCATCACTTTGAAACAAAGTGCAAGTATTGTAATAAAAGAATCGGTTACATGACTCAAGACTACAAACTCCATGCATATCCTGGAGAAGGTAATCCACAAGTTAATTACATCTTTTGTCCAAATTGCAGCGAACAAATTATTGTTGAACCAATGAAAGAAAGGATTTAATATGGCAGAAAAGACCAATATCGTAATGAGTGAGACTTTACTAAAGTTTCTCACCGAAAGACAAAAAGAATTACAAGCATTAAACTTGATAACTATTGAAGAGATGGAAGAAAATATTGCTCATTATCAAGAACAGTACAATAAACGAAATTTAAAATAATGATACTCACAAAAAAGGACACTTATTAAAATTTAAAGATATGGCAAAATTATATTCACAAACAACAACTCAAGTATTACAATCTTTTAAAGAGATAGGTGCAACAATGACACGCCATAATTTTATCTTCAATTATCAATGGAGAACAAGTAATTATAGTGAAACAGGAAAACAAGCCGCTATTAAAGAATTTAATGCTTTAATTAGAGCTGGTCATATCTCACAAGTTAATAGAGGTATTTACATTATCCTCAATATTCCAAACGACTACAAAATTTAATCAAAATATCAAAAACATGAAAAAACCTTATGATTTAGTAGGAATAGATGGTAATGCCTATTCCGTTATGGGCTATGTCTCTTCTTGTATGAAAGCAGAGAAAAAGACTAATGAAGAAATTAACAACTACAGAAAAGAAGCTATGAGTGGTGATTATAACAACCTTCTTGTAGTTTCAATTGACATGATAGAATCACTCAATGAAAACTAAAGCAAGAAAATTTTTATTACCCGGATTGGGACTAATTTTAGTTTCAATAATTTTGCTTGTCTTAAAACTTGCAACTATTATTGAAATTTCTATATGGTTGGTTTTAATCCCTATAGCAATTTTCTTCTATCAAAAGATTCTTAGGATTCTTGCAATGCACACTTTATCAAAACATGACAAATTAAAACAATAATCAAAAATTTTAAAATGTTTCAATTAAACGACAGAATGATCAAAAATCCAATGGACATGACAGATGTCTACAAAATTTGTCACATGTCCCAATATCCTGATGGTATTGAATGGATTTTAGAAACTTGGATTCCACGGATGTCACGAGCAGAAGGAATTAACCATGTATGCTTTTACTCTTTACAAGGAGCTTTAGCAGAAATCACACAAAATTTCCAAGATTACTTTTTCTCTAGACCTGTTGAAGATGTAGTTGCAGAATACGAAGAGACCATTACAGATATCTTTAAAAAGACAAATCCAGAATGGGCGGCTAATCATGGTTCTGAACATGTTAGGGCTTTACATGCTTTAGGATATCTTCCTATTAAGGTAAAAGCACTTGCGGAAGGTACTTTTGTACCTATTGGCGTTGCAATGTTTACTATTGAGAATACAGATCCAAGATTTTTCTGGATTCCTGGCTATATCGAAACTCAACTTTCTTCTTACATCTGGAGTCCAATGACATCCGGGACTATCTCATCCGTTTACAAAAAAATTCTCATCCAATTTGCAAGAGAAACAGGTGTAGATGAAGTCCGAGTTGATAATCAAGCCGGCGACTTTTCAATGAGAGGCATGAATCAACCGGAAGCAGCATATCGCACAGGTCCTGGACATCTACTTGCTTTTAATGTTTCAGCTACTGTTCCTGTCCGTAATTATCTTAAAGCTTTTTATCAAAAACCAAAAGGAGCTATTTCTTGTAATCCGTCAACCGAACATTCTGTAATGTGTAGTTGGGGAATTGATGAGGTTCGTGGATTTCTTACTCTTATTACAAAGAAGTATCCAAGCGGCAACATCTCAATTGTTTCAGATACTTACGATTTTTGGAATGTTATCTCTACTGTATTGCCGGAGATAAAACCTCAAATTTTATCAAGACCTGGAAAAGTTTTCATCCGCCCTGACAGTGGTGATCCGGTTGAAGTTGTTTGTGGAAGAGAAACAAAAATTTTCTTAACCATGGCAGAAGCAAAGAAATACTATCATAATAATGGTTTTGCTGAAATGAGATTAGGCGTTATTTTCAGATTAAAAGATGGAAGCTGGTGGAAAGTAACAAGAGAAGATGATCATTCGATTTCGGCTTATCATCCATGGAAAGATATCTATGAAGAGTACACACCGACTGTAGAAGATTTGGGATTGTGTGAAGCACTTTGGAATGAATTCGGTGGCACTGTAAACGCAAACGGTTTTAAGGAACATGATTCTCATATTGGAATTACTTACGGTGATGCTATTACAATTGAGAGATGTTTCAAAATTTGCAAACGTCTTAGAGACAAAGGATTTGCAAGTATTAACGTTAGCTTTGGAATTGGTTCATTCACTTATCAGTATGTTACGAGAGATACGTTTGGTTTTGCATTAAAAGGAATTGCAGAAATCATGTCAGGTGTTTTCAAAAAAATTCAAAAACTCGTAAAATCTGAAAAGAACAGTTTTAAAAAATCTCCTACCGGTATACCGGTTGTTATTTGGGATGAATCTAAAAACAACTATGCTATGATTGACAACTTGACTCCTGAAGAAGCAGATGCATATGGAGACAAAAACTTACTCAAAGAATTCTACAAAGATGGAGAATTTTATTACTTAAATTCATGGGATGAAATTAAAGTTCTCTATAATAAAGAAATGAAACGTGTTTACAACCTCTAAAATTACAAAAATGGAAAATACTGAAAATTTAAACAAAAGTTGTCCCATGCCGGCTCAACTAAAACAAGAAATTATTGATAGTAAAAATGTTGCACATTATGCTAATCTTATGTCAGATTGGATTGCAAATGCTGTAGCAAAAGCAAATCGCAAAGGTGTTGTACTTGGCATGTCAGGCGGTGTAGATTGCTCTGTTGTTGCAAGACTTTGTCAAATTGCAAATGTACCGGTGCAACTCATATCCATGCCTTATGGAGAATCCATGTCAAGAGGAAACAACTCTTCTATGCAGCGCTGTGTGAAATTAGTTGACAAGTTTGACTTTGAATGGCAAACTTTTAATATTACCAAAACAGTCAATTCTATGCTTGTTACAGAAAATAGTCTTTTTTGGGATAAATCTTTTACACCAGAAGCAGCAAATCTGGCAAAAGCTAATGTTTGTGCTCGTATCCGAATGAATCACCTTTATCAAATGGCACAACTCATGAGTCGTTTTGTAATAGGTACCGGCAATCTTTCAGAACGTTATTGTGGCTATTTTACAAAATGGGGCGATGGTGCATGTGACCTTAATCCTCTCGGTTGGTGCACAAAAAGAGAGGTTTATGTTCTTGCTGAATATCTTGGTGTTCCGAAATCTATCATCAATGAAAAACCAAGTGCTGATCTTTGGGAAGGTCAATCTGATGAAGAAGAACTTGGATTTTCATATGAACAACTTGATGATTTCATACTTTATGCGACACCGGAATTTATTGCAAATGAAAATATCCGACCCGGTATAGTGAAAACAGTAATGGGAAGAAATCTGATGTCGCAGCATAAACTTAAAGCCATACCAATGTTCAAATTAATTAAAAATGTTCAACTTTAAAAACTTAATCATATGAAAATTACTTTAGCAATCGACTTAGAAAATGATTTTATTACAGGAACTTTAGGTTCTCCACATGCACATGCTATCATAGCAAACTGTAAAACTAAAATTGAAAAAGCCATAGAGAATGGAGATTTTATTGCACATTCTTTTGACAACCATAATCATCCAATGGATCCATACAAGTATGAGCATACTTTAGAAGGTAGAGACTTACGTGTATGTCATTGTGTTTATGATACTCCTGGAGCTGAATTACATCCGGAACTGAAAGAACTCTTAGAACAAAATTCAAGTGCTATTACAAAGTTTGCACATGGTACTGTAAAATGGCAAGAGTTTTTTGAATCCTATAATATCTATGAAGAGGATATTGATGAAATTGAACTTTTTGGATTGTGTACCGGAATTTGTGTTTTACAAAATGCTATTATCTTATCAGCAATCTATCGTAAAGCCAAAATTACTGTAGATGCAAGTTGTTGTGCTTGTGTTACAGATGAATCTCATCGTCAAGCAATTGCAATTTTAAAACTTAATCACATCAATGTTATTAATGAACCGGAACCAGTTGAAGAAATACCATTAGTAACAAGAGAGACTGTTTTAGAAGCAATAGAAAAAGCTATTAAAATTACAAAATCGGCATGTGATTCTTACACTGATTCAGATTGTGGTATGACTTTTTCACACTATCGTTTTGACAACAAGAAAATTAAAAAAGAAGTTGTGAAAGAATTTAACGAACTTGCAAAACACTTTCAATGGTACAAATTAACAGAAAAGGATTACAAAACTCCGATGTACAAAAACTATGATCCGACTGTAATAGAATGGATCTAATAATAAATTCTCTTGAATAGAGAACTTTTTTGAATTTTTGATTGTGGAAAAGGTTACTAGCATGCAAATTGTTAGTAACTTTTTTCTTTTTAAATCTTATCGTAAGGATAAAAGCTGTATTTTTACGATATCAAATCAAAATTCAAACATCATGACAGTACAAGAATTAGCACCTAATGGAATCCTCCGTAATGACCTCATCGGTAGAAAATGCAAAACTATGACTTTCGGACAAATGGAAGAAGGTACTATAGCAGAGGTGACCAAAGATATCCATACTATTAATGTTAAAGTTAACTTAGATCGGACCATTTATTGGGGAGATCAAGAATTTACCAGCCACAATGCTTGGATTAGAAGAGCAGACGGTTGGGGTAATGCTAATTTCTTAGAATTACTGTAACGTTCAAAATCACAAACAACATCAATTCAATTCGTTCAAAATTTCAAACCGTTTAATAATAACGAACATGCAAAATATAACCAAATTCTCAGAAACAGCAAATAATATTACAGCCGTTCAAAACTCAAAAGTGTATGCTATCATGGAAAAAGTAAACAACGGAGAAGATCTTTCAAGAGAAGATGCCCGTTTTATTACTGAAGGAGTTAATACCAACTCCTATTTTAAAACAGCTATTCCATTGCTCGGATGGAAGTTTGACTTTTCAGACGTTCTTAATTGTTATTGGGTACAAGATAAAGCGGGTTATATCCATGAGTATATGGCAGTCGACCAAATTTCTCTTAAGAGTTTTCTTGGTAATCGCAATGTTTGGAAAATAGTAGAAATTAATTAAAATTCAATATCATGTCAGTAAAACCAAAAATCAATCAACATCTCACACATCAGGCAGTTCATCTTTTCCATGGAAAGAACTATTTAGGAGCTGTTAATAGTTTGCAATTTTTTGACTTTTGTCTCCAAATCAAAAATCTTTGGAAAAAAGGTCTTTTACAATACAAAGGAATGCCGGCAAGCAATCCTCCATCTGGTTACAAAGTGCGCAAATCTTTTGATTTCGGTACACAATTTCGGAATGAGCAAGATACACAAAGTTCTTATGCTTTTGATATCATGTCAGACGGTACTATTAACTATAGCTACCAAATGATTCAAGACGGATTACAACCGGAATATGATGAATTAATGGAAGTTCTTCATGCTAGCCGCAAAATCGAACAAGATCTTCATAGTAAAGTACTCGGAATTACTTATGCAAGCGGTTACGAAAATCTTTAAAATTTTATCATCATGAAAGTTTCAAATCAACAAATAGCAGAAGCCGTCTTTTTCAAACTTTATCATAGAGTAGGATTTGATGAGACTACACCAGAAATAGAAACGGATGCAGCAGCACTTAGATTAGCGCATAATCTCATCTCTAAACAATCGCCGAATTTATCACTTTCAGATAGAGACTGTTTAATAGAAAGAGAATTTGAAAAGTTTGGTTGCAAGTTCTATACCAGAAATGGAAATTTTGCATACCTTAATTTTAACAACTCTACTGAAATAGAAGAAGAAACATGGAAATCCATGTGCCAAGAAATTTACGATTAAAGAATTTTGATTTGATAGTGAAAAGGTTACTAGCATATGATTGTTAGTAACTTTTTCCGATTCATGCACTTTCGTAAGGATAAAAGCTGTATTTTTACAATATCAAAATCAAAATTCAATATTATGCAAAATGTACCAATTGAACCTAAGGACCGGATCAAAATCATCATGAGAGGATCAAACAATCTTCCTAATGGTAAGGTCTATGAGGGTATTGTACTCGAAGTACAAGAAGATTACTTAATTTTAAATGAGCCGGATGGAAATCATAGGCTATTAGCGTTTGAAGACTTTTACTCTTCAGAACATACCGATTGTCCGGAAGATTGTGGTGAAGGCGGTTGTAAAGGTTGCAAATTTTATGGTACTACAGAATGGTCTAAAGGTATTATGATATGCACCTTACTTTCAAAAGCTGAGGCTATTAACCTTGGAATTTTAGAAGATGAAAATTTTCAAATCGTAGAAGACTAATCAAAAATTCAAAATATCATGACAAAAATCAAAACAATTAGAAGAGATTGGCTGAAAAAGCAAATCCATGTCGGTAATATTGAAATCAGATGCAATGGAATCTACACCGATGATTATGCTTTTGATGCAAGTGTAGATTACCAAAGATCAGATTGGCACAAAGCTGATTTATCACACTTTAACGATCAATCATTTCGCTATCAATCGGGTGGATGTTGGCAAACAGAAGATGGACTTATCCATTGGAATTTGTGTGCAAATCATTATTACGAATGCCGTTTAATTAAACCGGATCCTAAACAACCGGAGATTATCTTAGTTACTGATAAATCAGGTTCACCCGGTTCTGATGTTACGCCTGAAATCGAAAAAGCTAAAAAGAAGCTTGATGAGTGGAGACATGAAAATCCGTTTTCAAACAAAACCGGAGATGCACGTTATGCTGAAATCATAGATGAACTTGGTCAATATCAAGAAATGGCACATCTTACCAGCATGTTTACGCGTGGGCAACAATCCTATGATTGTCTCAACCTCATCAATTATCATTTAGAGGCTTTACGTCTCTTAGTAGATAGAGAGCATACAAAGGGTGATATTCCGAAAGAACTTCAACCTGTCTATGAAATGATTAGCTTTTATCTCAACAGAATCTCCGAAGATAGAAAAGCTTAATACTCAAATTGTTAGTAACTTTTGACTACATAGGGACTTTTGTGTCCCTATTTTTCGTATTTTTACAGTATCAAAAATTCAAGTAATGAAAAATATCATCAATCATGTAATAATAGCAGTTTTTACCGGATTACTGATTTCTTCTATAGAAGAACCTCATCAAGAAGAGCCTGTCGTCGAGGAGGTAATAGTTATGCAAAAAGAACTCACAAAAGAACAAGAATGGGAGCTACTTTATGAGACCATTTGTTGGGTAGAGACTAAAACCATTTTGGGTGTTAATGAACAAGAAAAGGACTATGCAAATGATCCTAAACTAAAAGGAAAGGACAAAGATTGGGGAATAATTCAAATCACACCTATCTATGTTAAGGAAGTGAATCGAATCTTAGGAAAAGAGAAGTACAAACATGAAGATGCTTTTGATATCACGAAATCAAGAGAAATGTTTGATATAGTACAAAACCACAGAAATCCAGAAAAGGACCTTAATAAGGCAATCCGATTGCACAATAAGCATACTTGGTACGCGGAGAGAATATGGGAGAGATTTGAACAAGTAAAAGAAGAAATTTTAAATCAATGTTAATAATACCAACATGAAAAGAACAATTTTAGTCAAATTAGAAGTAGATGATACAATAGGAGACAAAGCCATTGTTGATCATTTAATGCAAGGTTTGCCGTGGCCTTATAGCGGAACTATGCAACCATTATCTCCTATGATAATTCAAGATCGTTCAATTTCAGAGGCCAATACAATTAAGAAGTATGCAAAAGAGAAAAAATTGTCTATCAACTATATCGGTAATACACATGCAGATAAAATTTCTGAACTTGAATTATTGGCAATTTTTGAATGTAATGTTTGGTTCATAGATCATACGTACAAAGCATATGGATTAGCTAATCTTAATGATTTTAAAGTAGGAGACCAATATCTTGGTTTACTACTTAATGATTTGAATGACGAAGGAATAATTGATTAAAATTCTGGAATAGATAGTAAAAAAGAGTATATTATATGACAAAGAAAGTTAATCTAAGCAATTTTCCATCTGTTATGGACAGTGAAGGTTTTACACTTGGAATTTTTGACAATCCAAACATAGGAGCTATTTCAGTAGCATACCAACTTAATGTATCATCAAAAGAATTAGGAAGAGATGCAGATGATGGAGATACAGATTCAGGACAAATTCTCATTAATAATAGAGAAGGAAGAGAAGTATACACTTGGGGATTTCCTCTTTTAAGAGACGGTGTTTCAAGTAAAATATGGGATAAGTTTGAAAATGAAATGGTAAAAATGGCAAAACAATGCACAGGTACCAATTTGGTACTCATTGATGCAGAAGTAATTTTTGCAACATACTAATAGCTTTTGCACTAAGTTCACAGAAATAATGATTTAGCACCACTGGTTGCAAAAGTATGGCTCTCTTAAATGAGAGCTTTTTCTTTTTAAAAAACTGAAACTTTTTGTAACCTTCGCATACTAGTATAGTAATAATTTCAACGTATTTTGACGGTAGTATGGGCTTACCGGTGGATTGAGACGGTTACAAGGTTTAGTGTTTTGAAATTTTCACAAACTTAATGGAAATCCTAAAGGATGTTTAATACTCACGCTTGTCGGTCACTTTAACAATATCCAATTAATGCCTACTCATCTTCTTGACTGAGGATGTTTAAACATCCTCTTGACTGAGGATGTTTTAATTTTAAACAGATTGTTAGTAACTTTTTCTATCTAGGACCTCATCGTATTGATTTTTTCTGTATTTTTACACTATCAAATCAAAATTCAAATTTATCAGATATGACAACAGGACAATTAAATGCAATATGGGGAAATCCCATCTTCTCGAAGATAGAGAAAGCAGTTCACAATCAATTAGAGTGGAGATTAGCCAACACGTGGATGGAACTTACTTATAGCTCCACTCCTGACCTTGAGGAATCTTGGAAATTTAAAAAATTTAAAATCAGCACAAACTTCCGTAAACTCGAAATGCCTAAGGGTGATGAGTATGCTATCGAACTTCTTGATATGGAATTTGTAAAAGCACCACGTAACCAGAACATCATTCGTATAGTGTATGCTGTTCCGTTTTTAGGTGTGAAAGTAACATATGATACAAGTGTAACCAAATCGGGTGGAATCAAATCACAAACTAAGTTAGACTCACTTTAAAATTTAAAACTATGAAAAAGACCTTTATCGCACAAGGTGCTATGTTCACTGAAATTCAAGGAAGACCAAATAAAGATGGAGGAGGTTTTGTACAATTTTGTGGATCTCTTAAAGCAATAGAACCACAAGTTCCGTCTAATTATTATTTCCGTATTGACCTCGATGGAAATCGAGTTGTTAATTTAAAGGGTGCTAGAGGACACTTTTTTGTGCACAACCATAATGGGGAAATTTTTGTAGTAACTAGAATCAATGATGGTCGCTATTTTTTTGAGTCTATCCAAATGTCAAAAAAACGTAAACTCTACAACCATTGCATAGAGAATTCTACCTTGGTAAACATCACATATGAAGGTAATTTTCAGACCAAGTTTGAAGTGGTAGAAGGTAGGGATTAGAAACTACTATTCCGTTCCTTAAAAAAGTAATTAAAAATAATCAAAATCATATGGCTTTAACTTACATCAACGAAAAACAATCGGATAAATCCGGTAGACAAAAATGGTATGCAATTTTAGACCATCTATCAGGTAAGATAGATTTGGAAACTTTGTATCCTAATGAAGAGCAAGCAAAAGCTCAGATAGAAAAACGTCAAATCTCTTGTGCAACAGTTCTTCCGGTCTATACCAAGGATATTCCGGTACTTAGAGAAATTGTTAAACATCAAAAATTCAACTAATTATGGATCCGGATGAAATTTTCACCCCCGATTCTTGTTTTGACTGTCCATTTGCTGACAGATGCAATCAAGATGAAGAAAATTGTCAGTTTGAAGAGCTGACAAATGATGCCCTTGCTGATATTGCAGATCATCTTTATGAACAAGAAAAAGATCGTATGATAGATGCAGGTTTACGCAGAATGGAAAGACTAGAAGCAGAAGATATCCAACATAATGCTTTTGTATCCTACTTTTAATCAAAAATTAACCAATCAAAATTTAAAAACATGAACAGATTATCAATTATCCTTGCAATTTTAGCGGTTTTGACCATTATCATTTTTGCAATTTTCGAAATGTGGGCTGGTATCATTATTATAGTAATGTATCTGGCAGCCAATTTCGTACCAAAATGGTTAAAATATCGTAAAATGAGCCCCATGCAAAAAGCTATTCGTAAAGGAACTTCCGGATGGATGAAAAAGATGGAAAAACAAATGAAAAACCAAAAATCAGTAGAAGAAAGATTTAGAGGAGCTAATGTTGTAGGTGTTACATGTCCTAACGGATTTAAAATTCCGGACAATATCAGTAAAAAGAAAGCTATGGAACTCTTTTTGAAAAATGCAGACGTGAATTCACCTCATCAATCTTAAGAATTATGAAAACATCCTATTTTAGTTTTTGTGGTCATCACGTACATCGACACAATGATATAACTTTTGATGTTGACCTCCTTGTAAAAATAACAGATGAAGATCCAAGACGTCGTATGTTTGAGATTTTCAATGATAAATGGGGATTCGAATACAATGAATTACCAGATTTACGGTACTTTCCGAGAGGAATTTACGATTTAACCAATAATTACTTCATTGACGGAGTTTTTGACGAATTTCCAATAGTTTTTCAACGTAACGATTAAAATTTACTGATATGGAACACAATATTTCAATTAAAATGTTGCATCTGTACTTTCTGACGGATTAATAGTAACATCAAACAATCAAGGTTTACTATATCTTAATAAAGGAGATGGTTTGAAAATACCGGCTATTAATAATATTGTGAAAGTAGAACAAAAAATTCTCTATTTAGAGGATAACACATGGACTATTTTTGTTTCTTTACCATAATAGTTAAATTGTTAGTAACTTTTTCTATCTAGGGCCTCATTATAAAGAAAAAAGCAGTATTTTTACAGTATCAAAATTCAATTAGCATGACATCACTTGAAATTAAATTTTTAGACATCTTCTTTCAGCACCATAATGGTGAGGGCGGTTTTTACTTTATTGACGTAGACCGAGACATCGAAATGGGCAGTAATATGAGAACTTTCGCGGGTACTGAGTCAGAAGGACCTGTTAGAAAAGGTCTTTATTGTTATTCCGATTCTATGGATGAAGAGTTGCTTAAGCACTACATCCCTACTGAAATTTTTGAAATTCACCCCGATTTTCAAGGTTGGATAGGAACAGATGGAAATCCTGCAAAAATGTGGTATTTTGACCTTGATAATATCAAGAGAAATCCGGATTACTACCGATTCCACAATGATCGTGTAACTTTGCTTCCACAAGATGCGTATTGTCGTGAACCTGAAAAAATGATTGGCGGATGTCCTACATTCCCTTGTTACAGAAAAGAAGGTTGTCCGCTTGGATAATCTCAAAATAATTAACCAAAATTAAAAACCATTTAAAAAGTTAGCTATGAAAAAGACAACTACAAAAAATGATGTGCAAGTGGTTGCACAAACTCTAATCGAATTGAACGGAGAAACCACAACTTTAGAAGTTAAAAACGAATTACGCGCCAACGATTTTTGGGCAACGCAGCAAATTGTTTCAACTTTCATGCAAGACCTCAAAAATGAGGGTGTTATAGACTGGAGACACAATGGAGACTACCGGATTTACTTCAAATCTCTTTGTGATGCACAAGCTATGGATGATCTCCGTGCGCTTACCATTTTGAATGCAATGAATGATGAAGATCATGCACATGACCAAGCCGTAAATGCAATGGTTACAGACCTTTACGGACTTAATGACCAATTCATTGTTGATGTTGATTGGGTATGTGATGAAGAAGAACTTGATGAGGCCTTAGAGGTGTTGCAAAACTACAATTTGGAAATTGAAGTAACTGGAAACACCTCCGCAAATTTGACCGGTACCCGCGAAAATTTGAAAAAGTACTTAGCCAATATCCATTATGGTGAAATTACGTTAGAAGAACTTGAAGAATTCCATCCAGAGCTTTTTTCAACAGTTGATGATGAACCTTGCGCGCTTGCAAATTCTCAATATCGTCTTGAAGATGATATTGATGATACTGATGATAAGGATGCAGGTATTACATATCCTGAAAAAGGAGATTATGTTTGTTTTGGACATCCTGTTAAATTCCCGGATGAGGAAGAGCGTTATTATGATGCTGTAATGACAAAAAATCAAGCAAAAGCTGCTTATTCTCGTTATACTGGAGTTCCTTATCCGGATGTTCGTATCCGTATTTTAAAAGCAGACATGTTTTAATATCTATTGTCGACTCGAACGAGTAATCGAGGAGGTTCACAACCGGGCTGAAAACAACCAAATAGTGTGGTCGGGGTGAAAAATCACGATTAGGTTAATGCAAGATGCGGAAGCTTTTAAAGCGTATTACCGCCAGCAACCTAGAAGACGGTCAACCAAGAACCTATGCCGAAATCTTGGGAGGGTTGCAACCTATTGGGGAATCAAATAGCAATTTGGGTGGTGAAGAGAGTCCTAGAGTAATCTAAGGACTCTTTTCTTTTTTAAACCTCATCAAAAATTGTTTAAATTGTTAGTAACTTTTTCTCTTTTTAAATTTTCGCATTGATATTTTTAGTATTTTTACAATCTCATCCGATTGACACTACCTGGTAGGCTGATCAGAAACCAGGAATCTCCGCGCGGAATCCTAACGTCAACTCGGAAAAACCAGACCTCCTCGAGCCCGCCGCTATAATGCGAACCGTTCGGGAATCGCGAGTCAGGTCTTTAGAATGCCTGCCGGCACCGAAGGTAATCCGTAGCGAAAGCGAAAACACCTTGCCGGCAATCAGGTCGACCAAGAACCTGAACATGAAATGAATCTTGGTTTATGGGGCATGCTGCCGGGACAGAAAACAATTGATTTCAACTAGGTCCATTAGGCTGCCAGAAAAGGTGTTACAGAACCTTCGCCCAAAAATCTGACGAGAAGCGCCCAGAAAGAATCTATGGGCGTTTTTCTTTTTAAACAGATTGTTAGTAACTTTTTCATGTAACTAAACTTTCATATCTAGAATTACAATATTTTTGTAGTACAATTTTTGATTTTTTCATTTATCAAGATTTTGTGAATAATGATTTTTGAACGTCTAAAAGAGTCTTTGAGTAATCAAGGACTTTTTTAGTTTAAACCTTATCATGAAATTGTTAGTATCTTTTTCCATCTAGGTTCTCATCGTAAAGAAAAAAGCGGTATTTTTGTACTATCAAAATTCAATATCATATGAAAATATCAGATTACTCGGTACCAGGCAAACAAGTTAAAAAACTGGTTTGTGTTACAGGGGACAATAACAACAAGTTTTACCATATGTTCGAGCAGAACGATGGAAATTTTAAAGTGGTTTATGGCAGGATAGAATCTACCTCCATAGAGCACTCTTATCCTATGTCGGATTGGGATAAAAAGTATCGTGAAAAAACCAAAAAAGGTTACAATGATATCACACACCTCTATACTGAAAAGATTGAGGCCGATATCAAAGATGCTACAACCGGAGCACAAGTAACCGCCATCCAGAATGCTATGGTGCGTCAACTCATTGACGAACTCCAAGCATATGCAAACAAAACCATTAAAGAAAACTATTCTGTAACTCAAGAAGATGTTACACAAGCACAAGTTGATGAGGCTCAAAAAATCCTTGACAACTTGGTTGGTCATTTAAGAAATCAAAGTACTTCAACAACTATTAATGATTGTTTGTTGAAATTGTATCGAACAGTACCGAGAAAAATGGCTCACGTAAAAAACCATCTTGTAGAAAGCGGATACTCTACCTCATCATTACAACGAATGCTAGATGATGAACAAAAACTTTTGGACGTTATGGCGGGTCAGGTTGAAGCAATAAAGAAACAAAAAGAAGCCACCAGGACGCAAACGGGCAATTCTAAGAGCACTATGGACATGCTTGAGGTACTTGGACTAGAAGTTAAAGAAGTGTCTTCTAAAGAAGCAGAACTCATTAAGAAAATGATGGGAAACAATTCCGGTCAGTACAAAAGAGCTTTTTCTGTGGTAAACAAAAAAACAGAAGGAAACTTTAAGAGCTATGTTGCAAAAGCCAAAAACCAAAAATGCGAACTGTTTTGGCATGGTAGCAGAAATGAAAATTGGATGAACATCTTGCAAACCGGACTTTTAATACGTCCGGCGGGTGTAATAATTACAGGTGCAATGTATGGAAATTCTGTTTATTTTGCAGATAAAGCACAAAAATCTATTGGATATACTTCTCTTTCTGGTTCTTATTGGGCAAAGGGTTGTAGCAAAAAAGCTTTCTTAGCAATCTATGATGTTCATGTGGGCAATCAAAAACATATCTATAATCATACATCGGCTTGTTATGATTTAAATAAAAAACAACTTGATCGTGAAGGTTTTGATAGTGTTTATGCTCATGCCGGCACTTCAATTCGTAATAATGAGTTTATGGTTTATTCTACAGAACAGTCAACAATTCGTTATATCGTTGAAATTATAGAGCGTTAATATGGAACTAACACTAAAACAAAAGAAAAATGCTCATTTTACTAAAGGAAACAAAGTAAAGAAAGCATATGAAACGTTGGAAATTGCACAAAAAGCAGCAGAAGGTGTAACACTTAGTATGGGAGCTCCATTTGATGCATACCAATGCCCTATTTGTAACGGATTTCACATCGGTCACAGTATGCTAGCAGCACGGTGGAATCAAGTACTTAAAACTGAGGTAAAACAAAAATTAACTTTAAACAATATCAAAATGAAAACTGGAACAATCATCCTTAGTAAAAAGGACAATACTATGGCAGATGGTCTTATCTATGAAGATCACAATGATGCGTTAGCAATGCGAGATCTTTACAATAACTATGTGAATGCAGATGCATACAAAGCTTGTCCGTTACATGTGCAAGAATCCATTATCTTGGGTGCTTTATCTGAATCGCTTTCTAAATTAGTTCAAAAAGGTTTACTGGCAGAATTCATGTTTAAAAATGGATTTGCTTGTCGTCATATTCCGCCGATGCCTGTTCAAGCACAACCAATTGAAGATGAGGTTGCAACCACATCTAAGAAAGTAGAACCTGTAAAGAAATCTCTCCGTACTCTGGGTTTAGATTGGATTCAAGCACAAGGAAAAGATGTTACTATGAGAGAAGTACTTGAATTTCTTCTTGGTACCTCTTATCCTACTTTAGAAAAAACTGTCGATAATTGCAATTGCTTTATCCATTATTTTCAAAAACCGAGTACAAATGGTGTAGGTTCATTTTCTTCTCTTTTGAAGCAGAATAAAACTGATAAACGTTTTCTTCTATTAGTAGAATCTGGTGCTACAAAAATGGAATCCACTTTCAGACTTGTAACAGAAGCTCCGGTAGAAAAACCTGTTGTAAAAGGAAAAGTTAGACAATCTTGCAAAAAAGTAATTCCGGTAGTAGAAACAAAAGAAAGAAAACCATATCAACGTGGTAAAGGATTAGGTCGTTGTCCACATGATATGTCAGCACGTGGTATGATTTTATCTACGATGCAATTAAAAAATCATTCTTTATCAAAAGATGAAATCATGCAGATTATAAAGAAAGTACATGGTAATAAAAATAGTGATTTCAGTTATTATTTTCAGCCAATTGGTCCTATTAACAGTAAAAGTAGTCTGTTTTTTCAACAACAAAAAGATCCACGGTATATCGTACCGATTCCCAAACCAAAATTATCCAGCATGGAAGATCGTTATATTGTAATACAAGATCAGAAAAAATTATTTTAGAGAATTTTGAATTTTGATAGTGAAGAAAGTTGCTAGCACAAATTGTTAGTAACTTTTTTCTTTTTAATGAAACTCGTATCGAAAAAAGTGGTATTTTTATTAATCAATCAAAATTCAAAGACATGAAAGTATTATCAGTAAACAAAAATGCAGCTAGGGTAGAAATTTTAAATAAAATTGAAGCTCGTATTGTACCATTAACTCGTGAACAAATTGAAGATATTATTCGTCCTATTGACACTGCTCGCGGATTAGTTGTTAATGGTGTTGTTTCTCGCCATTGGTTCCAAAAACATGGTAAAAAAAGTAGTGAACAATCTTTGCTTTATCAGCAAATCAATGATCGTAGATGGTTGGAAGAATACGGATTAAAAGGTGGACAACCTTGCTACAAAGTTACTACAAAAGAAAATCATGAGAGTTCAATGAAAAGAGCTCTTGATAGAAAATCAAACCAATAATCATTTTTAACCAATTAAAAAACCAATCAAAATGAAAAAATTTCAATTTTTAATCATGTTGCTGGTCGCAACTTTAGCGTTTACCAGCTGCAAAGAAAACTATTCAAACGGAAACCGTGTTGGATTCCTTACGAAATTCAACGAAGAAGGTGTTATCTTCAAATCTTACGAAGGTGAACTTAATGTTACGCAAACCGGAATGAACACCGGCACAGATGCTTTTAATTTTTCCGTCGACCGATTTGACCGCGTTATTACCAAACAAAAGCGTATGGAGATTATTAATCTTATGGACTCCGCCCTTATTCATGGATGGAAAGTGCAAGTTGTGTATCATAAAGTTTGGGGACTCAAGAACATATGGCGTGTCAGAGGTGATCAAAAGTACTTTGTCGATAATATCATAGTTTTAGACCGGAATTTTAATCCATTTGGTAATAATGCAGGTTCCACACAGAGAATAGAAACATCAGCTCCGAGTTATGTGCCCGATGAGGTTGTAGATACTCGAATTAACGAATAGCAAATCGATATTTTTAAATTTTTCTTTTTCATAATGCGAAGGAAAGAGGTTACTAGCACAAATTGTTAGTAACTTTTTTCTTTTTAAACACTTTCGTATCAGTATTTTTAGTATTTTTACAGTATCAAAACAATCAAATCAAAATTTAAACATCATGGCAAAAGTCTTAAATCCGAATGAAAAAATCACAGAAATCCATAAGGTTATCTATGAAAAAATGGAAGGTCTAATCGCTAATCTTTGGGGACGTTGGCAAGACGAGAAAGAATACGAAGATTGGAAAGAATATGAAAAAATACTTAGAAAAGCGTTCTTAGAATGCTTGCCTCTTATGGGCGCAAATGCAAAAGGTGTTAGCTTTGTGAAAGCACAAAAAAGACCATTTGGAATTGTTTACCGTTTGGACAATGATTTTTTTGAAGGTGTAGATATGAGCACTTGGCCAAACTTTGCAAAGCAACTTTCCGCCGGCCCAGCTTTCAAAACTGTAACACTTTCTTGTAAAGTAAATGGTAACTACTTAACTTTCAAAACTGATATTGCATAATGAAGACAGAGGACAAAAGACAAATCATGAATGAGACCTGGAAGTTTGTGAAAATTTCTGGATGTAATCTCTCAGAAGCATTAAAGTTAGCTTGGCAATTGTACTATCTAAAGAAAAGGATGAGGTTGGAAATTGTAAAATTCTATTTTCAGAAGATAGATGGTACCACAAGAGAAGCATATGGACACTTAATGTTAGATAAAGTACCAATTGAGCAACAACCGAAAGGATATGATAGAAGTGACAAGGTTTTTACTTACTTTGATACAGAAAGAAATGAGTGGAGATGTTTTAAAAAATTAAACTTTTTAAGAATAGCATAATGAAACTGTCAAACAGAAAATTGAGACAAATTAAGGAAATAACAGATTTTCGATTTAGAGAACTTTCTCAAAATGGTAAGTTTGATAAGGTAGTTGCCTTTTGCGACAATTCAGAATAGTTTGGAAGCTCAATCAATTTTTAATCTTATGGCAGCTTTAGTTACAGTCCACATCAGTTTAATGTTGTTATCCTACTTTATCATATTGCACAAATTGGATATAACAACGGCGAAACCAAAACAATACATTGATTTCGATTACAACAAATTAAAATAATCAAACAAACAATAATCAAAAAAATTTAATCTTATGAAAAATCTTTTAAATTTAAAACCTTACCCTAATGAAGTGGGTACCGGAATTCCCTCAACTATTGCTTTTATAATAGTTGTTTTGGGATTTATAATAATGTCAATAGTCAATCCGTTGAAAGCGAATGCTCAATGGGTAACTGTATCCGGTACTGTTAGAATTTATCAAACATCTCAACCACTACCCAACACAACCATACGATGTGATATATTATCTACTACAACTAATGCAAATGGGAATTACGTATTAGGAGTTCCACTGGGTGGTTTTGGAGATCTCATACCGGAAAAAGAAGGTTATCGGTTTGTACCCGAATCCATTTATATAGAGCCACTTACCGAAAATCTGCCTAATCAAAACTTCTCTGCCATCCTCTCAGTCACCGACATCATCAACATCCCAACTACTGCTGTCGCCAATATACCATTGTATATGCCGATTGATAATAATATATTTGTTCCTTATGAAGCCAATCAGTCATATCCATCAATAGTGTGGTCAATGGTTGACCCCGGATCTGCAAACGCCACACTAACTCATTTGGGTGGTTTGGCTTATCGGTTTTTGGCTGAAAATGAAGGAGTCACAACAATTAGAGCAACCATACAATATCCTAATGAAGATGGTAGTGCATATATTATATTTCCAAACGATTTCGTTAAAGACTTCACAATCAACGTAATCAGTGCCAATTTGTCAATTAGCGGCAATCCGGTTTTCGGTCAAACATTAACAGTAAATCATTCCAATTTTTCAATGTGGCCTTATGAAATAATAAAATATGGGTGGAAACGTAATGGTACGATTATTGATGATTATTATCTTACGGTGGATGGCGGCAATAGTAAAACCTATACTTTAACAGCTGATGATATCGGAAAAGAAATCGCCGTAACAATTTATGTTGGAGATTTTTATGATAATAGCGGCGGTTATATGGCTTTAAAGGTTATCGGCAGTATGACCTCATCACCAACAGCAACAGTTACGAAAGCCACCCAAACAGCACCGCCCACACCAACATTACAGTCGAAAACGCCTACATCCATAACATTGAATACAGTTGAAGGTTGTGAGTATCAAAAGGATAACGGTAATTGGCAGAGCTCTAATGTGTTTAACGGATTAACGCCCAACACATCATATACGTTCAAACAGCGAAAGAAGGAAACCGCCACACATTTGGCATCACCGCCTTCAAATTCGGCAACATTCAAAACGGATGAACAAAACGGCAATATTTATACGATTACAGCAACCGTAAATAATGCGGATTGGGGAACGATAGATCCGTTCGGCGATGCAAAAGTTGAAGAAGGCGGCAATATTACATTTACGATTGCTCCAAAAACCAATTATGTGATTGATAACGTTTTAGTTAACGGTGAATCGAAAGGAGCTATAACTACCTACACATTTACGAATGTGCAATCGAATGGCACAATTTCAGCTGTATTTAAAATAGGAGTTGGCGTAACGGAGAACGAAATCGAAAAATTGGTAGTTTACCCCAATCCTACAAATGGGGAACTCTATATTCAAACCGATGAGGTTGTCAAATTCGTAGAGGTATTTAACATTGAAGGGCGTAAAATCCTACAAACTGAGATAAGAAATAATAGTTTGAATATTAGCCACTTATCCGTTGGCGTTTATATGGTGAAAGTTCATACAGATATAGGGATACGGACGGTTAAAGTGGTAAAGCAGTAAAGCCAATCTATTAAATAGTATTTTAAAAATATTTTAGCCCTGAGAGGAACTTGTCTCCAGGACTTTCCAGCGCTAATCATATGAAGAGGGCTTTCTGTTTGATTTGGTCTAATCTAGCAACATGTCAAAGAATTACAAAAAGTACTTTTTCATTTCTTTCTAAATTTTGTTTTAGTTTTTTAAAGTTCAATTTAACTGGGCAGACTGTTTCGTACCTACTTTGGCCTATTCTACGAATGCTAATAGTTTTCACTTAATTACACTATAACAAAATATCAAAGAGCATATTCTTACAAGAACTTTCATACTATTTATTCCAAACTTTTAAAAAGTTTTAGCTATTTAAATTGTTGGTTTATGAAATAATAACAATTGAGATTGTTAGTAACTTTTTTCTTATGATGAGGTTTTGTATCAGTATTTTTAGTATTTTTACAATATCAAATTAAAATTCAAACATCATGACAATTACAGAAGTTATCGCAAGGTTAGAAGAAGCAAAGGTACTTTTAGGAGATGATATAGAAGTGTATGCAATTTCAAACAAGGAAGGTTTTGCTTTCCCCATCGACTTTGTTTATCGCAATAGAAATCATGTTTATCTGCAGTACAAAGAATCTAACACTATTTAATAATGGATGAATTCTCAAAACTAAAACAAGCATACAAAAGAGTTGATCAGTCAAAACCTGTCATTTTCCAAGTACATCATTTGGTACATGGAAATTTCTCCTGCCACTCTTATGAAGAAACAGAATCTCAATTAGATACTAATCAGGTAGAATTTATCAACTGTTACAATTACTAATTAAATCATAATATGGAAAATCTAGCTTACTATACTGACTTAACTTCTGGAACTACAGAAGATGTACTTTGTAATGTTTGTGGAACTAAAACTAAGTTTACAGCCAAAGAAAATGCAACACAACCGTTAATTATAAAAAGAGTAGATTTTAAACCAGATGGGAAAGACGTAGACCAATTCAAACTTAAATTCAAATGTCCTACCTGTGGTCAAATCATACTAGGAGAAACTAGAAACACTTACAATAAAGTTTCATCATAATGGGAAGAACAGTAAAACGAGTACCAATGGATTTCAATCATCCATTAAATCAAATTTGGCCTGGCTACATCTTAACACCAGAAAAAGCAATTGAACTTTTTAATCCTGTTTGGGCTAATAAAGAAGATTTAGATCTTAGAAGTATTTGCGCAAATTGTTCAGCTTGTGATTTACCTTGTGAAGAAAACCAAGAACATTGTTATGTTCATAATGAAAAACACAGAGCTATTTGGTACTATGAACCACCTGTAGGAGAAGGATACCAATTATGGGAAACTACATCAGAAGGTTCTCCTTGTACACCGGTTTTTACAACACTTGATGAACTTTGTGAATATGCAGAGAAAAATGTCAGTACTTTTGCAGATATTATGGCAACTAAAGAAGAATAGAAAGAATTATTAAGTGAAGATATTTTTATGGTTAAAATGGGAAATTGTGTATTCATTTAAAAAATTATAGTATGGAAAGTATTGAAGAAATTATTGACAACTTAGAATCTGAATTAGGATTACCAGAAGGAAGTGTAATTTTAGATGAAACTAAATCTTGGAGTTTGTACTGTAGAGGAGAATTGATGAATGCACCGGTTGGAAAATTTGGTGCTTACAGAAATTATTTAGGAGGAGGTGTTAGAGGAGAAATGGAACACAATGGAAGAGAGCAAGAAGGAACAATTGAAGCAGGTGAAAAGTTTATGCAAGCACTGAGAGAAATTGAAGAAGTACTTAATGAAGGATGCGGAGATGAAGCTTGGGAAAAGAATACAGGAGTTTTATTATAACAAAAGAGATTTAATATGAGTAGTATAGAGTACGGTACACTTTTAGAAATCAAAAGATTGATTGAAAAACAAAATGATAAGATAACTGAACTTGGAAAAGAAATTGTAAAAGAATTGCAAAATATTAGCAGAAAGATACGAAGTGACGGGAGTTTTGGACCAGGGTGATATTAAAAAATTTGCAAAAGTGAGTTAGAAAGATTTGTAAAAATTTAGTAAAAAAGTTACTAACAATTTGCAAGAAAATACTAACAATTTGTTAATTTTTTGCAAAAACCTAGCAAACCAAGTAGATAGGATGTGTAAAGCGCTTAGTGTGAGATAGTTAGAATAGAGACCTAAAAATTTTCGTCAAAACGAGCCTGTTTAACTAGGTTTTTATAGAATTTACTAAGTGTCTGCAGAATTTTATGATGTAGGTTTTAAGGTTTTACATTACAGTAAAAATACTAAATTTAAACTTATTCTTATAATAATCTTATAGTAACTAAATACTTTTACTCTTCTTCCATAACTTTCCAAAAATCTCCGATTTTTTCCAAAATACCCTCAAAATACTACCATAAAATACATGTAATTTCCAATTCCTACCAAAACATGAAACTTTTTGAATAAATAAAATAAAAATGCCTTACTAATCTAAATGGAAGAGAAAAGAAAAAGAGGTAGACCTAGAAAATATCCTATTAAAGATGATACAATTTCCAAAATACCTAAAAGAAAATGGGGAGATCATACCGGTATTAAACAAAAAGTAAAATGGAGACAAAGTCCATATAATGATAAATTTTTAAAACCCGGAGGAAGTACATTTAAGGAAGGAACATATAAATTAAAAAACATAAAAAAATATGTTAATAAAGAAAAACCATATTATACAAATACATGGGATAAAATATGGATAAAATTTTGTGATGAAAGTAAAACTATAGAAAAGTGGGGAATAGAATTATATGAGATAGAATGGAATAATCCTATAAATAAAGAAATAGAAAAACACAAAATTAAGTATTGGGCTCAAATAAAAAGTAAAGAGTGGGTAGATGAATACTTAATAGAAATAATACCGAGTTATAAATTAAAAAAACCATTACCTCCTCGAAACAGTACTTGTGAAATGGGATGGGAAAGATACAATATAGAAATGAAAGAATATATTGAATGGTTTGAAAAAATTAAGATGATAAAGAAATTTGCTATACTGAATGAAAAAATATTTATGATTGTGGATGAGAATTTTAAATTCGGTAGAGGATTAAAATATAAAACAAAAAAATAATAATTAAAAAAATATGAAAAACTTTTTAAAACGAAACTTTATTGCTATTCTATTTAATGTACTAACCGCCATTTTACTATTCATTATAAGTTGTGCTTTAATAATATCTGCCACATCAGTCGGAATCTTTATCACAATTTTAATGACTGTTTGTATGTTATTAGTGAATTTTCTTTTTTATTTGTCAATTTTTTAAATTATAACAATATGAAAACCGGATTTAGACCAAAACTAAACAAGATATCAATACCAATGGTTCATATTTGGCATAAAGAATATGGATATATCGGTGAAGCAAATGAAATTGAGTTTGATGACTTTAGATTGCAGATAGTTGACAACTTACATGAAGGCTACTATATTACAGACTCAAAAGAAGGAAACCCAATTGAAGTTGATGCAATGGGTCATTATGATATTCCAACTCAACAACAAAAAACACTTAGAAATACTTAGCAATATCATACACAAACAAGCAGAACAGGTTAGAGATTATCCAGAAATATTAAAGAAAAATTAAAAATGGAAATAATGATACGTCCGGATCTTTTATTAAAAGAGTTAAAAACTATTAATGTAGCAGCATCTGAATATGCAGAAGGATTTAAAGAATATGATATTGCAAAATTCTCATTTAAAAATGGTATAGAATATGCTCTAGAATGGATTAGTATAAATTATAAACGTCCGGAGCCGCATAAATTAGTTTTATTAAAGAATTTTAATGGTTATGTTTATACAGGGTATGGTTCAAAAAATAATCCGGAGAACAAATATAAGTTCTTTATAGACAAAGCACCTGAGGGAAAAGATGAAGTTACAGACGAGATTATAGAATGGAGACCGATTGAAATGATATAAAAAAGAAAAAAGAAAAATTAAATGAAAAAACAAGAACTTATATTAGTAAAAGGTAATAATACTTGTGAACTTGAAAGAAGATTAAATGATGATTGGGAAATAGTTAAAATAAGTAGCGGCGGTATAAGTACACTGTTAAATTGTTTACATTATTGTTATGTATTAATTGAAAAAACTAAATAAAGAATATGAATATAAAAACTGAAATTAAAATGTCAAAAGAGGACAAAGAATATTTTGGACTCTTAGTAATGGGATTAACAGAATTATTTGTTCCAAAACCCAAAAACAAGAAAACTGATAAATTATTTGCAGATTCTTTAAGTGAATTTACAGAATTTATTTATAATTTAGGTTTTAGAGATGGTATGAAAATGTGGGAGGGAATAGGAGGATAATATGCAAAAAGTACAAGATTTATTAAATGAAGCAAGAGAAGCTTTTATTGAAGAAGCTTTTCAAAGACCAGAATTATTGGCAGTGAATACAAAATTGTTATTAAGTATAGAAGATATAATGACAGAGTTGAGTTGTATTTATAAAGTTGAATCAGACTAAAAAAGAAATATGTGTTTTATAGGAAAAAAGAACATAAATAATTTTAAGAAATATGGAAAATAAAGTTAAAAGAGTTGTACAAAAGGGTGAAGAAATTAAGGTTGGTATGTTTGCCAGATATAATTGCCAAGAATGTGAGATTGCTTCAATAAATGATAGTGGATTGGTTAATCTTAAAACCATCTATTATGAAAATCAATATTCGCAAAAACATGGTAATTATAATGCAATAGATCCTACTAATTTAGAAATTTATTATTGGCAAACTTTAATAAGTTAAGAGATATGATAGCACTACCGATTATTTCATTTATTTGTTGTATTGCTTACATAATTTTTATTGTGTTTAAGTATGGTGTTCCTGTGAGTTTAAGTGAAACTTTTTATTTATTACCAGAGAAAATAGATTGGCTTTTTTCAGCTTGGTGTACAATGGTTGCAGTTCCATTAGGAATTTATTGGTTTATGTTAGCGCCAGGATATTTATGTTGGATTCCATTATTAGTAATGTTTGGATTATTATTTACAGGAGTCAGTTGTAGATATAAAGGAGGTTGTAAATGTGAAGGTTGTAATGAAGTTGAAGATATAGAAGAAGTAATATTGTTACCATTTTGGCAAAAGATAAAAAGTATGTTAAAAGCTTTTAATCCTAAAAATGGATCAGCAAAGTTTATTCATTTTGTTTGCAGTATAATGGCAATAATTTTAAGTACTGTTTATATTTGTATAATGAATAAGTATGGATGGTTAAGTGTTATTTTCTTTTATCCATTAATGATTGCAATTGGTTTGAATATTCCAGGAGTTTATAATAAAAATACCGCGCTTGACACTAATGATTCAGCTTGGATATTTTTCATGGAAGTAGTTTGTTTTTGTTTATTGTTTATTTTTATTTGGTAAAATTATGGCAATACAATATAATAATTTAGTAAAATGGAAATTAGATATTGAAAACGGAAAAGTCTTTATACAAGATTATATTCGTTTTGCGCCGAGAAGAACTGGTATGAAAATAACAGATGGTTGTAGATTAAGTTCAGATGTAGAAATAAAAAATTTAAGTGATTTTGCATGGGCAAGTTGTGATTACCCACTTAAACGATTTAAAAATAATAAGTAATGAAAAATGTAATGAATTTCACAGAGATGGAAACTATCATATGAGAGAATCATATAATAGACCTGTTGAAGAATTTTTACATCCATTAAATAGTGAAAGATTATGAAAGATTGGGAATTTGAAAGTTTTTTAAATATTAGCGAAGGGGTTCAAGATAATTGTTTAATAGAAAAAGAAAGGAAAAAGAAAAAAGAAATGCAAGAACTTGAAAACAAAATAAGAAGCCAATATAAAAGTAAAAGATATACATCTACTGAATATGAATTTTATGGCAGTACACATCCTGAATATTTTTAAAAATTAAATTATATGAATAAAAAACTTATTGAAGCGATTGATTTTGCATTAGATGAAATTAAAAAAATTCAAGATCAAGATTATGGTACTTATTACGTAGCAAATAAATCTAGAATTTCAGGCCCCAGTATTTGTTTATTCTTTAAAAGATATGTTGAAGAAATTTTAAAGGATGAAGTAGAAGAAAATATCTATATTCATAGACAATTTAAAACATATTATTATAAAATAATGGGTAAACCACTTAATGATAGTTATGGATGGTTAGAAGGTACTATTAGAGATAAAACGACTGGAAAATTAAAAATGATTTCATTAGAAAAATGGTTTAAACCTCGGATTGAATTTTTAGAAAATTGGAAAAAAGAATTATTAGAAAATTAAATTATTATATTATGAAACCTATTATTGATCCTATTTTTAAGTTAATTTACTTAATTTGGTTATTTTTTCTTGGAATACTTGACAGTATTGTATTTGGAATTATTTGGTTGTTTACAACTATAATTTATTTAATATATGTTTTTAAATTTAAACGTGTATTTAGTTATTATGAATGGGTAGAAGCATTTTTATCAGAAAGTAGTAATAGATATTTGCCAGATGAAATACCAATATTTCCATTTAAGAAATTTATTATACATCTTATTGATTGGAGATGGTTTATTCTTGGAAAACCATTAGGATGGATAAAAAAAAGATGAAAACTAATGAATCAAGATTTAAAAACAACAAATTCACGATTTTGTGATGAAAAATTACAAGAAGCAATAGATGCTTATTGGATTCCAAAGAAATCTTTTTGTGATGAAATGAAGTATTATTGTAAATATGTACAAAATTTTGTAAGTGATGAATTTTGTAGCTCTTGTGAAATAAGATGTGAACATGCTGGAGGAGATATAAGAAATTATAGAACAAATAGAAAATATTAAAGATATGAAAAAGAAAGTAGCACAAGATTTAGAAATTGGAGATGTAATTTGGGAATTAGATTGGAATACATTAACAATTAAAGAAAATCAAATAGGTGAAAAAGGAAATCCAAATAGTTTGATAAAAGATTTTGATACAGTAAGATTTTGGCCTAGAAACGGAAGCGATGCTTGGATGGTAATAGGTTTGGGTAAAAATGAAAATATTTGGACTACACAAGGTAAAGTTTGGTTTTTAAATGAAGGAGATGCTATTAAGAAAAGAAAAAGTTGGATAGATTCTAAAAGAGAACATCTAACAAAAAATGTAGAAAAAGCTGAAGAAGATTTAAGAGAATTTGAAAGTCAATATACAAAAGAAATGGGGTGGAAGAAAAAATAATGGAAAAATTTATCCTTAAAAATAGATGGTGGCTTATTAGTATTTATACAATATTAACATGGTTAGTTATTCCAGAAATTTTATTTAATTTTGATATGTTAAAAACAGGACGAATGGTTTTACATATTGGAATGATATTTTCAATTACATTAGGAATTTTATGTTTTTAGATATTAAATGGATAACTAAATATGATAATGAATAAAGTAATTGAAAAAATCACAAAGAAAGTAGAAAATGTAAATTTTAATATAACAAGTAAAAAATTTCATATAGAAAATGATAAACTTTTATTTGATGATTTGCAACTTTATCTTGAATTTTTTCATGCAATGGGACATGCTAAAATTCCATTAAAAGAACTTAATAAACTACCAAAAATTAAATTTGGATGGAGATCAAAATATAGAGCTGATTTGGGTGGAGATATTGCACAGTATATGATTTGTTGGGAAGATGAATGGGAACAAACAAAATCTAAAATTAATAATAAACCACTTAATCAATATGAATAAAGAAGGAACGCCACTTAAATATGGAGAGTATTTTGAAAAAGTAGATTATTGTTTAGAATGTTTAAAATCTAGGCATGAAAATGTTTTACGTTTAGAATTTACAAAAAGTTATGTAGAATTCGATTGGCCATTCAAATGGTTGTATTATATTTTAAAATTTTTTAAGATAGGAAAATGAAAAGATTTACTTTTGAAACAGGTGTGGGAGAATTAGAACTTAATGAAATTATAAAAGTCAATGGAGTTAGAGTTCAATGTGTTGAAAATCCATGGAATAGTTTTTGTAGTGGAAAATTATGGATAGCGGGAGAACCAACAGAAAAATGTTTTTTAAATAGAACAGAAAGTGGAAGTTGTGATAATACAGTTTGTAGAAAATATTATAGAAAAGATAATCTTGATGTAATTTTTGTAGAACTTAAAGAAACTAAAGAAAATCAAGAAAAAGAAGAGGAAAAATATTTGAAAGTTATTAAAGAAGAAATTTTATAAAATGTTACAAATTAAAACTATAAGAGAAGATCCTAAATTTATTATAGAACGTTTAAAGGTTAAAAATTTTGAAGGTCTTTATGGATATACAGTCGAAGAAACTATTGAAAATTTATTGTGGAATGATAAAATGTTAAGAGAATATAAACAACTTTTAGAGTTTTATCAATCTTTAAAAAATGAAAGTACTACTGAATTGGGAAAATTATATAAGAAAAAAGATAAATTACATGAAGAAATATCTTATATTACTATAATTAAAAAATTTATAGGATTATATGATGAAATAATAGAATGGAAAAAAGAAAGTGTTAAATTTTATGAAGAAAGAGTTTATAAAATTATGATACTTTTACCAAATATTCCACATGATTCAGTTCCTCTTGGCACATCAGCAAAAGATAATGAAGTAATTTATATTAGTCCTGGTGCAGAACAATTTATGAAATTTTAAAAATGAAAAATAAAGATCTTAATGCTTTTATCGACTGGACTCTTGAAATGATTCAAATAACAAAAGAAGATACTCGAAAATTACCCGATTATATGAGAGGTAAAGCTACTTTTTATACAGGAGGTATTGGTGATTATCTTATTAAATATTGTTTAGAAATTTTAAAAGATAAAAGTTTATATCATTCTTGTATGAAAGAAATAAAGCAATTTATAATAAAAAAGTATAAATTGTTAGAATCTTTACAAGATAATGGGGAAAATGAAAGTGAAAAAGTTGTATATTTACATAATGGAATTTTAACAGATGATTCTGTAGATTGTAGTTATTGTCCTACTAATAGTTATTTAAAAAAGTATAGTGAAGAGTGTACAAAATGTTTAGATTTTGGAATGAAAACAAATTATTGGTGGCAAAATGGTATGAATTGTAAAAATGGAAAGAAGGATTTGGGTGCTTGGTGGAAAACAGAATGGTTTAAACTAAGAGTAGAATTTTTAAATAAATGGAAAAAATATTTAGAAAATGGAAACAAAGTTTGAAGAATTACAAAAATGTAAAACTTTTCAAGAAATAGTTAGTCAACCTTATGAAATTGAAGAAGTTGGAATAAAGGGATTTGCTGATATGATAGATGGTGAAATAATGGTAAGAACTTTTATAAAATATCATAATCCTGCTGTTTGTGAAGGATGTACGCCTACTATTTGTTGTAAAAGAGGTTTTATGGCGACAACAAATGAATGGAAAGATTGTAATTATTTAACAATAATAGGTCCGGGATCAAGATCATTAAAAGTAGGAGAATTTGAACAATATGAAAGAATTAAGAAGCAAAATTTATAAAAATGAAAATAATTACAGAAAAACAAGCAAATAAAATTGCACCAAATTGTAGTAATGTTGTTTATTATATTGAAAAGATTTTAAATTATTGTTTAAAACAAAAACAAGAATGTAAATTTGTCTATAATTGGGCGGGAAAAGAATATACAATTTTAACTAAACCGGAAGATAATATTAATAATTTACTTTATAATATGGGAATGTTGTCTCAATTTAAAGAAAAGAATGTTATTGTAGATTCTCAAAAAAGAGAACGTATTTCAGTGAAATTAGAATGGTATATTAAAGTAATAAAAGGTGAAATTGATTATTTAGATACACATCTATTTCATGGATTAGTTTGTAACACAAAAACCAAAAAGAAAAACGAAGATAAAGAAACAATTTGGGATCAAGGAAAAGAAAGTACTGAATTTAATTTTGATGATTTAATATTTGTTTTAGAAAATTATTCTATTGAATTTTTTAATACATATAAATCACCTGAATTTATTTGTGTTGAACATAGATTAAATCATTGGATTTATCAAGATAGTCAAAGAGTTGAAAATTGGGCTAAAGTTATTAAAATTTGTGATAAATATTGTCAAAAAACTTTTGGTACAAAATGGGGCAAACAACCTCAATTTGAATTTGAAAAGCCACCAATTCCAATAGAATTAACAGAAGAAGACAAATTATTAGTTTCTGAAATATACAAATATAATCCTCAGTATTTAAATACTATTAAAGAAAAACTTAGAAAAATATTAAAAGGTAAAAAAGTTATAATAGGAGGAAAATATATTGGAATTTTTAAAAATTTTAAAGCAGTACAAGTTCAAATAGGTAGTCATCAAGAAATAGATGAATTTGATGGTGATGTTTATCCAGCAGTTCCTGATTATGAAAACCATGATTATTCTATTGAAGTTTATTTAACAAATGATATAGGATTTAATATTGAAAATTTTAAATTAGATAAATATAGACAACGAATTTTTAATAATTATTGGTTAGTAAATAATTGTTTAATTTATCTTAATCATAATTTACAAAATGCTAAATTTGAATAAAATGCGTAAGTTATTAAAAATTTTATTTTTTATTAGTATATCAATTATTGCAATTTGTCTTATTAGTAAAATATTCTTTCCTATATTTTTACTTGATATTCTTTTTGGAGTTTCATTATTAGTCGCATCCGGATGTGGAATTTGGTCTATATTTCTTAATACAAAGGAACAAGAAGAGTTTATTAAAAGAATGGTAAAATATAATTGTAAAAATGGTAGATCGGCAGGGCTTGTTTTATATTAGAATTGGTAAAATTCCAATAGATGGTATAAGTAGAATATATCGAGGAGAAGTTTTAATTGGAGAAGAAAAAGGAGTTAGTTGTTATTATGGTGTTCAATTAAAAGGAAAATGGCATATAATTATTCCAAATCCATTAAAAATTGGTGCAATACAAACTTTAGAAAGTTTAATTAATCAAGTAACAGAAGAATGGTATAAAGTAAATCCAAAAGATAAAAGTAAAATTTATCTTATTGATGGTGAAGAGATTGGAATTGGTAGTGATGGTGAACCTATTTTGAAAAATGTAAAAATTATTAAAGAAATTACAAAAGAATTAATATGAAAGAAAAATTAGAACTTAATGACAAAATTAATGTGTACCATATGGTTTCAGATCCTGTAATATTTACAGTTTATGAAATTAATGAAGAATGGAGAGAATGTTATATTAAAGATGATCAAGATAGATTACGTTTCAAATTACCTATTAATCTTGATAATAGTAAGATTCAAAGTCCTAAAGCTATTGCTTGTGGAGACTATAGTTATGAATGGCAAGCAGTTTATGGATTTTGGAGTTTTGAATTAATAAAATAATGAAAGAGAAAAAAGTTTGGCATGAAGGTATCTTACATCCACATAATAGTGATATTTTAGGAGGTCAAGATGTTTATGGAGATAAAGTAAAATTATGGGTTTCAGATAAAATTTGTCCATTTGGATTAGAATATTATTCTGGATATCCAAAACCAAGAGTTAAGAAAGTATATGAAAGTACTGGATATTGTTTAGAATGTACTTATGCTACAAATAAAGATGGATATTTATGTTGTAGTAGTAATTGGGATGATGATTATTAAAAATTAAAAAATATGAGTGAAGAAACAAAACCACTAAAAACATGGAAAGTAAAACTTAGTACTGGTGAAACAGTAGATATACAATGGCCAGATGATGTTGAAAAATTAGATATTCCTGAAAAAGAAAAAATGTCTATTATGTTAATGATTGTTTTTTCTGGAATGGCAATGGAAGATGATGATTAAAGTATGAAAAAGTTTTTTTATAATATTTTTCAATTTTTTAATTTTATTTTTAATTTTTCTTTTGAAGAACAAGTTAAGTTAGAAGAACAAGAATTTAATAAAATTCCGAGAAAGGTTAAGAAAAAGAAATCTCATGTAAAAACTTTTGATATTGGCAATAAAACAATAGAATGTACAAAACAACAAATTCAAGATCATTTTCATGGTAATAAAGAAAAGAAAAGATTTGAAACTTTAAAGAAAGCACAAAAGGCTGCTTTAAAAATGATTGAAAAACATGGTATTAATTTTGTAGCATATTATTGTAAAATTTGTGACGGTTATCATGTTGGTAGAGATGTAAAAGGATTGATTGGAGAAAAAGTTTCCAAACCTAAAGATAAATTAAGTGCAAAAAATTATGCAAATATATTAAAAAATAAAAATAAGATGCCATATACAGAAGAGTTAAACGAACTTAGAAAACACTTTGGAATAATAAAATGATTTTAAATATAGATCCCCTAGATTATAAAAAGTTTGGATGTTGTGGTTGTCATGGTAATTGTACCGGTTGTAAAGGATTGGGTATGTGCATAGGTTGTCCGGTTCAAAGAGCAATGAATGCGGATATTAAAAAAGCACTTGAAGGATGGATGAGAAAATATGGTTGTTTAAGAAAAGATTTAATTGATTATTAATGAAAAAATGTCTTATTATAAATTGTGAAGCTGGATTACCACATAGAAAAGATGTAGTAAATTGTATGAATGTTTTACCATTAGCTTTTATAAAATATAATTTTGAAGTAAAAATTATTACTTATGCTGATATTGAATTTTTTAAGACTGGATTACAAGGATATGATGTTATTTTCTTGATTACACATGGAAAAGTTTTTAATAAGAAAAGTTGGATTTTAACAAATGAAGTTTTATTTTGTCATAATAAAAATAAAATTGATAAAGAATGTATAGATGATTTTATTTCACCAGATTATGGAACTAAAGAAAATAAACCTAAATTTTTAGCAATATCTCATAAATTTTTTGAAAAATATTATCCAGAAAATTCATTACAAAATTCTTTAATTTATTTTGTTCCATGCTGTGGATTAAAACATAAATCTCATTTTGCAAAAACTTTTATAAACAAAGGAGCTAAAGTCGTTATCGGTTGGGACGAAATTCATTCTATCGGAATTGATGCTGGAGTTGAATTAATAAGAAATTTATTGTATAGAAAAAATTGTACTTTACAAAAAGCAATAAATGGAATGAAAAATGCGCCGGCAAGAATTTATGGTTGTAAAAGAAATGATTTAACTATTGATATATTAGAAGAACCTATTTATAAAGGAAATACTTATGTTACTACCAATGAAAAAATAAGAGCAAAACTTATTTTTTATCCATACAAATCAAGAAATTATAAAATATGGTAATACAACTTAAATTATAAAAATATGGAAAATTTGCTTAAAGAAATTGTAAATTTTAAAGGTCTTGGAGAAAATTTTGTTTATCTTAGAAAAGATGAAAACGGAAAATTATATCTTGAATATGCTTTTATAGAAGGATATCCGGAGAATAATGATTGTCTTTCTCAATATGTAAAAGGACAAGAAGATGATGGTTTTATAAATCAAAAAGAAGTAGATAAAATTTATTCTTTATCAGCTTTTACTTGTGGAAATGAACATCAAGAAGATCCAGATAGAGTTTGTAAACCGGGACAAAGACCAAAGAATTGCGCTTTTTGGGAACATGGAGGATATGATTGTGGATGGACATATGAAAATCCTGTTAAATGTGCTTGTTGGGATTTAGAAAAAGTAAATTTTGGTACTCAAAGTTTTCCATTTACTGAAAAAGAAATGAAAGAATTTATTGAAAAAATGAAAAATTTATGAATACAATATTTTGTATAATTTAGCTTTTAATAGTAGCTTAACTGTTACAATAATCTATGGTATAATTACCTTTTTTACATAGTTTAATTTGGATGGTCTTTGGCAAGAGAAGGTTACTAACATTGTTAGTAACTTTTTTCTTTTTAAAGCTTTTGGTAAAGAAAAAAGATGTATTTTTGTATTATTAAAATTTAGAAATATGAGACAGGTACACAATCTTACAGTATTTTCAGATATTTATGAGAATAATCCTAATATTACTTTAAAAAAATATTGTGAAAATCATGAACAAGCACTTAAAGAACAAAGAGAAGCAAAAGAACAAAAACAAATTGAACAAAATAGAAAATTAAGTTCAATGGTTGGAAAGGTTTTTATGATTAACCATAATAATAGTTCTTATAATTTAGTTTGGATAGATAAAGAAACTTTTGATAGTGATGTACAAGATTATATTATTCCAGGTAAACCTATTCTTTCATATTTAAAAGAAAATGGTGCAATGCCGGCAAATTTTACTACATCGAGAGGTTCGGTACAAAAATCTTGGTTACTTGGAACTTGTTCTGGTTGTGTAGGTGTAGAAGAAATTTCTATTGAAATATATGAATCACTTATTTTACTTTCAAAACAAATGGGGGATGTTTTATTTAATAAAAATTAAAAATTATGGTAAAAGAATATTTTTATTCAGACAGAGCTTTTAGAGAAGCAGTTGATAATAAAGAAATAGCAACGGATTTAATAATTCTTGCTAATCAACTTTGTCAAAAACTTAAAATTAATAAAAAACAATTTCCTGTTGCAATGGGAATGATAGAAGAAAAATTTAGACAGGTTTTTTGTTATGGATTTGATTCCGGAGTTTCGGTTTTATCTCATAATATAATGGATGATGGTTCCATGTAAATAGTTAGAAGCATGAAAAGAACAATAGATTTAACCAATTTTAATCCATTTATGGAAACTTTAGAAAAATTAGCAGATAATTATAGATACAGACGTTATGATTATTTGAAAACAGTACGAGATACTTATCGTTATGCAAGTACTATTTTTTGTAAATTCAGATTTCTTTTGTAGAAAAGAGGATATTGAAGAAATTCTTACAAAAAATTACCATAGTGGTGATTATATAATGGTTATAAAGAAATCAATTCAAAAAGCTTGGGATGATTTAATACATCTTAAATAGAAATTATTAATAAAAAATTTAAAATATTATGCAAGAAGATCTTATTTACACAGATGGTTATCGTGGTTTTTCACACTTTGGATATAGAGGTGGTGATTGGAATGGTAGAAGTAGTTTTTATTCTGAAGAAGATATTCGCTACCGAGAATTTTTAAGAAATGCAATACCTTATTCTGGTCAATATCATGATGAACATGGAAGACCGAATAGAGATACACCAAGTAATGCACAGTATAGTTATGATCCTTATGTTCTTTGGATGGATAGAAAAAATTGGTCAGAAAATAATCGCGCAGTTTATTCAGATAGAATGTCACAGTGGGATTATAATAAAAATGATCAATCTTTAGAATTAGCAGCAAGGGGATTAGAAAATTCAAGAGGTATTGGATTCTTTTTTGGGGCAGCAGGACATCCTGAAAAAATTGAACTCTATTTACAATTGTATAATAATGATCCAAAATTAAAGTTGACTATGGTAATGCAAGGTGCTAATAAATCTTCCGGTTATCCTTATTGGGTATTTTGGTACCAACAAGAAGATCCATATCAAAAATCATTAAAAGAAAAATGTTTAGATTTCGTTGAGATGTATTCGAAAGTTGGATTAACTTGTACATGGAAACAACTTCAAAGTTTTTTACTTAAATATGGAAAAGTTAAAGAGGGATGTAAAAATGAAGGTGTGAACATAAAAAGATTTCGAGGTCATTATTCATCTTACTTTAGTGGATTAAGAGGTGGATTTTTAATGAGACCAACTGGAAAAGATTCTCGATATCTTATAAAAGAAAATGGACAATATTTAATTAAAGGATTAAAGAATGGCGAGAAAAATAAAGGATATTGTCCAAAAGAAAATATTGATAATGTATGTGAAAAATAATGCTAAATAAAAAATTATGAATTGTACACAACAATTTTTAAGAGATGCAATCAGAGTAATTGCACTATCTTTAGATAAAATAGATAGTTATGAAGCTTTATTAAGTTCATCCACAGGTATTACAAGAATTATTGAAATGCTTATTTGTGATATGTTTGATTATAATTGGGAACCAAAACCTCCTCTTGATATTTCCGGAGAAGGAGATAATGTTCAATGGTATGCTTTACAATTAATTAAAAATTTTCGTAAAGAAATTAAAGAAAAAGGATTTATAACATATATTTAATATGAGTTGGGATAAAGATTGGAGAACAAATGAAGAAAAAATTAAGGAATCTGTTATTATATTAGCAGAATTTCTTGATTATCATAAATATTATCTTACAAATGAGCCACTTGGTACAATTTATAAAGATCTTTATATTAAACTTGTTAAATATGAATATGATCTTCTTAGTATTACACAAAAACTTATTTTTGAATACTTTATTAATGATATTAATATTACAGATGGTTATCCAATACAATATTATCGTGCTTGGAATATTTTAAAAAAAGCATGTAAAGATATTACAACATATGGATATATTAGAGTATAAATTGTTAGTAATTTTTCTTTTATAATAATCTTTTGTATTGTTATTTTTTGTATTTTTACCTTATTATTAAAAATAATGAATTATGAAAAATCACAATTTAAGTCTTTTAGCAGAGATCCAAGTAAACAAAAATTCAGCTTATGCTCAATATAATGGTAATTTTTATACTGTTATTGATATGGGTGAAAAAACTATAACAGTAAACTTTGAAGATAATATAGATAGACCTATTAAAGAAGTTCAATTTACAAGAAATGAAGTAAAACTTGTTCTTTCTATAGAAGATACAAGAATAGAAGAATTTGAAAATTATTGTTTAGCACCATTTAAATAAAAAAATATGATTTATTCTTTAGAATTTAAGGATTTCAAAAAAGCTCATCATGCTTATTTTAAAGATGTAAGTTTGCCAACTAAAATAGAATTTAAAGAAGGAACAAATATTTTAGTTGGTATTAATGGTTCTGGAAAATCAACAGTACTTAATATATTAAAGCATTATACTTTAATAAATGATTTTTCATCTGATATTACTTTAGCAACTGATTTAAAATTTTGGCAAGAATATGTTGATTATGGAAGTAATGAATTTTATGATGGTATTGAAGTAAAAGCTAATTATGGTGTTAAAACATATAATTATCGTCTTCATTCAGATATTAAAGGAGACGAAAGTTTAGAAAATATATTGAACTTTAATCAAATGATTTCGGGAAATTCTTTAAGTGATGGTCAGAAAAATATTCAATCTTTTAATCTTTTATTTAATGAAATGTTTGGAGAAGATAGTAATATTGCAATGGGATTAGAACAATTACAAAAACTTAAAGAAGGTTGTAATGATATTTGGAAATCAAGAATAGATCAGCTTGTAAAATATTTTAAAAATAATAATATTGATGATAATATTGTTTCTTTATTAATGGATGAGCCTGATAGAAATATGGATTTAGAGAATACTAAAATGGTTTATAATATTCTTTCTAATTATAGAGAAGATACTCAAATTATTTGTGCTATTCATAATCCGGTTTTAATTTATAAACTCGCGCAACTTAATTCAAAAACAATAAATTTTATTGAGTTGACTAAAAACTATATAAAAGATATTATAAATTTTGTAAATCAATAATATATGAAAGAAGTAAAAGCTTTAACATCAGAAGAAATTTTAGGATGTAAAAATGAAAGAATTCCCGATTTTGTAATAGAATCTGTAAATGAATTATTAATAGGTTCTATTTCTACAGGAAAATCAACAACCATATTACAAAAAGATATTGTTGCGGAGATTATTAAGAGAAATCCTGATACAAATAGTAGAGAAATTTATGATAAAAGATGGTTAGATTTTGAACAAATTTTTAGAAATGCAGGTTGGAATGTCTATTATGATAAACCAAGATATAATGAAAGTTATGAAGCAAAATTTGAATTTAGTGTAAAGAAATAATTATGATGTGGGATAAGTTAGAAAAAGGAGATATTATTAAAATAAAGTTATGGGAATATTATCATTATTTTTGTAATAAAAAGAAAGTTCCTTGCACAGTTGCAGATATTAAAGGTACTATAGATCATTTTAATGGTAGTGGTATTATGATTGATGATGTAATTATTGATAAATGGAATAAAACTTCTATTTTATTAAGTTGGCGTGATATTTGTAGAATAGAAATTGTTAATAAAAAATGATAGAAAATAGTACAAAATATCCAAGAACTTTTCATTTTCCATTTAGTCCAGGATTAAGTGGGGATGATAAGATTGCAAATGTTGATTGGGATTGGTTTATTTCTCATAATTTAGTTTTAACAGAAAAACTTGATGGAGAAAATTCAGCTCTTAAATTTGATGGAGTTTTTGCACGTTCTCATTCTTCAGAAGCACATCATCCTTGGAATAAAAATCTTTGGCAAGAGGGTGGATTATTTGATAGAATAAAACCATATCTTGATGAGGATACAATTTATTATGGTGAAAATCTTTATGGAGTTCATTCTATTGAGTATAATAATCTTAATAAGTATTTTCATTTGTTTGCTATTAGGCATAAAGATAAGTTTTTAAGATGGACAGAGGTTGAAGATTTTGCAACTATACTTGAAATTCCAACAGTTCCTGTTTTAGGAAGAGGAAAGTTTAGAGATATGAGACAACTTGAAAAAGAAATCATAGAGTGTCATATGAAATGGGGAAGTGCATATGGAAATGAAATAGAAGGAGTTGTAGTTAGAATAGTAGATGAGTTTGATGTTAAAGATTTCAATACCCATGTTGTTAAATATGTGAGAGAAAATCATGTACAAACCGATTCTCATTGGAAAAAAAATTGGAAAAAGGCAAAATTAAATTATGAAAAATGGCAGCACCTGTAAGACATACTTGTCCTGATATTGATAAGGCAATTGATAAAATTAAGTCAGTCTATAGAATTATTAAGTATGCAAGTAAGTTAGAAGAAGTAACAGAATTAAAGGATACTATTGATGAAATAGAATCTGAATTATGGAATTTTGATGATATATTAGAAGATTTAAGATCTGATAATTCTAAACTTAGAGATTGGGGACATGAATTAGAAGGAAGAGTTGAAGATTTAGAAACAGAATTATTAAAAACAAATAATGAATAATGGAAATTTTTATTTTACAAAGAAAACTAGAAGCAACAGTACCTGTTTATAAATGTAGAGGAGTACCATGTTGGGCGGAAACTAAAGCACAAACTAGAATTGGATTTGATTCATTGAATATTTTTAATTCTATAGAAGAAGCAATAGATTATATTAAAGAAAAAACAAAAAATGATCCAGAGGGAATGAAAATTACAAGATTAAATATTGAGGAATTTAAAGGGAAAAAATATTTAGATTGTATAGTAGAATTTATTAAAGAAGCAACAGTAAAAGTAATAGATAATAATTATTATTTTCATGATGAAGATGATGATATAATGGAAGGATATAGAAAATCTTCCATAAAAACAGAAATAACAGATTTTGGAAAGTTTTTTAAACTTGAATATAAAGGATTTTATAGAAATTTAGATTATTTAAATAATACAAATGGAACCTTATAGTTTTTGGCAGGATACAGTTCAATTTTTTGGATGGACAGATAATTGGTGGATATTACTTCTAACAGTAATTATTGGACTATTTTGGTGGTTGTGTGGTGGATTAGATTTTGATGAAGATAAATGTAAAGAAAGTAATAATCTTTTTATTTATGTTTTTTTAACACCTATTTATTGGATATTAAGTATTTGTCTTATGGGATTATTTGTAGTTTCATTTATTTTGTTTGCTGCTATTATAATACCATTAATAATACTTTTGGTTATAATATTAAAAATTCTAGAATTTTATGGAAGAAATAATGTAAATATTGAAAGAGAACATATACCAGATGAATTAGAAAGAGAATATTATGAATTAGCAAATGAATTAAAAGAAGCTGGTTTAACAGAAAAAGAAATTAAAGAATTTTTAAAATAAAATATGATAACAAGACAATATTTATTTAGGGGTAAAGAAAATAAAACAGGGAAATGGATAGAAGGTAGTTTAATATCATTATATAAAGATATTGCAGAAATATTTTATATTAAAAATATTACAAAACAACAAGGAATTGAAACTGCTTGTATTTACGTTATCCCCGAAACTATCGGGCAGTTTATCGGAATGTTAGATAAAAATGGTAATAGAATTTTTGAGGGTGATGTTGTAAAAGTTCTTTATGATCCTAATAGTTTTAATTATATGGGAATTTCAGAAAGAAATCAATATTACTTTAATGCTATTGTAGTTTATAATGAGTTTAATGCACGATTTGGAATGAAAAAGACACATAAGAGTAAGAAAAATAGTAGAAATAAAAATTACTATTTTTCAGATTTACAAATTTGTGAAATTGAAATAATTGGAAATATTTTTGATAATCCTAAATTAATAGAATAATGACAAATAAAATTACAGAAATTAAAGAGCGAATTTTAAATGGTACATCTACAAAAAGAAGATTATGCATGGATATTATATTTAGGATTTCAAGAATTATTAAAACTTGAAGATAAATTTGAAGATCTTGAATTTATTAAACATGGAGAATTTATGCATGTTGAAATGTCAGAAGAACAATTTGAAAATTTTTATAAAACTAAAATATGAAAAATAGATTAAGTAATCCATTTATATTTAGAAAAACTTGGGATTTTTATAAACAATATTCAGGTTTTGTAGATTTTTCTGGTTTTAATAGAAAGTGTGATAATTGTGTACTTGATACTAATTGTGTAAATTGTGAACAAGAATCAAAACAAGTAAATGTTACTTGTAAAAGAAAATATTCTTATTGGTGGATAGAACCAGCAGAAAAACCGATTAAATTATTAAATGGTGAAATTCCTGAAATTTTACAGAAAGTTGGATTTAAAGATATTTTAACTTTAAAAGAATGTAAAAAAATTTCAAATTTTCATCTACAAATAAAGAGTAAGAAATGATAGCAAAAGAAATTTTATATTGTAAAGATTGTGGTAAAGTAATTAATATTGGAGAATATTATGATAAAACTTTATCTAATATAATTCGTTGTAGAGAATGTTCTGATAATGTTGGAGTTGAAATGTGTTGGTGCGGAACTGAACCACCTCTTAATCAAATAAAATGTCTTCGTTGTAGATATCATAAATTTAGAAAATGGCCAAAACCATTTTGGCAAAAAAAGAACAGAATATACACCATCACGCCATATTTCAAAAGAACAATTAACAGAATCAATTTTTGAAGGTGTTAGTCATGTTAGAGGATATTCATTTTGTAGTTTTTGGTGGAGACGAATGTGGGTTAGAACAATAACTTGTGATTGGTATATTGATGTTGAATCGCCAAAAACAAGAACTTATTATAGAAGACGATTTCAACAATTAAGAGTATTGCCATTTTATTTTGCTTGGAAATTTACTAAAAATTGGATTATTGATTTTCCATATTATTATATTTTAAAATATTGCTTTCCAAAAATTCATGAAAAGAAAATCATTAAGTGCATGGAAAAATATGTTTCTAAAACAATAGAAAAAAAAATAATGAATAAAATTTATATAGGTGAGGATATTATAAAAGATCATATTTCAAATATTAAACATCTTCAAGAATGTATAAATTTGAAAAAATTTGAACATCCAAAGCATAGTTGGAAAGATATGCAAAAACATAGAGTTGGACGTATAATAAAATTTTGGTATGATGGAGAATATTTTGATTGTAAATATAATAAAGATACAAATAAGTTTAACTATAAAAATTTAGAAGAAATTTTAAATATTATAATTACTTTCAAAGAGAAAAAAGCATATAGATTATTATTTGAAAAACATAAAGATTTTAATATATGATAGCAAATTTAGAAAATATAAGAAGATTAGTTACAGAAAAAGTAGAATCTCAAAGAGATTGGTACAATATTTTAATAGTTCAATATCCTAAAAGAAAGAATGAACTTGAAAGTGAATTTAGACAGTATGAATTAGGAATTTCAACTATTTTAAATCATCCATCTTTATTTAGTGAATCGGCAGAATCTTTTGTAGATGGAATAAATGATGTAATTAAAACTATTAATTTTAATTAATTAAAACTATAAAAGTATAAAATAATGAATGAACAAGTTTTTAGTTATCATGTAGAAAATTTTAGAAAATCTACTCAAAATTATTATAATGATGGAGAATGGTTTGATAGAAAAGATCCTAAAAAGCAGCATATTTAGATGAAAGTTTAAAACAATATGAAATAGGTTTAGATCTTATTGTAAATCATCCATCAATACATGTGGAAAATGTAGATGCTTTTATTTCAGGAATAGAAGCAGGATTAAATTCATTGAAAACAGCTTTAAGACCATAAATTATGCAAAAAGACATCATTGGGCAAGAATTAAAATTATGTGATATTGTTTTATATTACATAAAATGTGAAGAAACTAAAAATTGTTTATTAACAAAAGTAACAAGTTCTGGAATAGAATTTGAAGGTATTATTTGTACTATTACTGGAATTGGTTCTCAATTTCCTAATAAAGTTGGAATTACAAAAAATCTAGAGAATGACATCTTGTATGAAGATCCAAATGGTTTTCATAAAATAGTAGATCAAAGATCAGTATTAAAAATTAATCATTTATTAAAATAATTATGGAAATAACAGAAAAAAGATTATCCTATCTTCAGAAAAAATTTGAAAACTATTTTATCAATAATTACAAAATTGAATCTACTGATGATTTTTGGGCTTGGCTTTATAATAATTATGATAAAGCACTTAAAGATGTAATTAAAATGGTTTCTCAAAGAACAACTATGAGAGACAGTTTAATTTTTAAGAATGTTCCAATAGTTCATGTTTGTATTGGAGGCTTAAGTTTTAAACAAGTTGGTAGAATAGTTGAAGAGATAGAAGATTTTGCAGAATATCTAACATACTTACAACAAGACTATTTTCATCCACAAAGAGGTGGTAGGCATGTTTATTCAGTTGTTACAAAATTTGGTAAAGAAGGAATAACTACTTTAGAAATTGAGTTAAAAATTGATGCTTAAATTGTTAGTAACTTTTTTCTTAAATTGTAGTTTAGTATTAATATTTTTAGTATTTTTACAATATCAAATCAATTAAAATTCAAAAACATGGACAACATTGAAATCATAGGTTACACAAAGAGAAATTTAAGTTACGTTATTAGAATAGGTTTTGCAGATTATGGTGATTTCAGAATTGGAACACTTTATGCACTATCTCAATTTGGACACATCTATCGTCCTGTTAATTATAATGAGGGCTATTACACACCAGAAACTTTACCATCTGAAAATCAATGGATTCGTTGTAAAGAATTACCAGGGTTTTCTCAAGATACAAAGAAAATTATTGAGACAATAAACAGTCAATTTCATGGTCAGTCTCATAATCTTAATCGTTATATCCGTACACTTTTTGAGTATGAACAAGAAATTAATCATACTTCAATACATCATATCAAAATGCCAACAGAATATGATTATTCTTATCATGTAATGGATAAAGCTTTGGAACTTTACAAAAAATCTAATCGGTTAGAAAAAGAATTGAAAGAAAAATCAAATCTTTGCGCACAATATGCAACTCAACTTTTGAATTTGAAAAATAAAGTTTTTGCAAAATTCTTTGTTGGTAAACTTGGAATTCGAAGTGAAACTCAAAGAAAACAAAGAGATCGTTTTATTGAATCAATTATTGCTTAATTATGGAAAAGAATTTTGATTATACACAACCATTTGGATTTCAAACAGAACAGCAACAAAGGATGGAAGATGAAAGACCTCATTCTGTTTTTCGGATTGGTGAAAGTCATGTAATAAATTTAGTAAGAGAAGGAAGATTAGATCCAAGAAAAGTTTTAGATAATGCAAATGATGAAGCTTTTACAGTTGAATTACAACAACATCGTAAAGAATGGGAAGAGAAATTTGGACCATTAAAAGACAGAGATTTAGAAAACTATGAATTAAACAAAAAAAGAGAAGCAGAATTAAAAGAAAAAGAAGAAAAAGAAAAGAATGCTAAATGTTTAAAAGTTAGAGAAGGAGAAGAAATTTTTGTTTGGGATGGTTTGCATAGAAAAATTAACTTACTTACAGAAAGAGGAGATACGAAAAAATGGATGGATTGGTATAAAAATCTTAATCATTATTGGACAAGTTTTAAAACTCAATCGGCAGAGTTAAAAGAGTCTATTCCTGTGGATTATGGAGAAAATGTTTTTGTACTGAAAGATGATGGTAAAATTCTTGTTTCTTCAAGAGAAAGAGAATACACTTGTGGTAAGCAAGAAAACAAGAAAATTGTAATTCTTAATATTACATCATACATTGGAACTTCTTGGGATGCTGAACATTATTATGGACATCTAAAGCCTCATTATTCTTCCAATATTCAATGGAAAGAGCTTAGAGAAGATAAAGATGAATGGAGTCATGTTTGGGGTCCAGAATTTTGTGACCATTTTGAAATTGAAGTAACAAGACCAATTACAAGATTAGAAGCAACTGGTAATAAAAATCCTTATAATAAATGGTTTAATTATGAAGAAGGAGATCCAACAGGTAGATTTGATACAGTACAAGAGCTTTTAATAGAAACAGAAAAAGTTTTTAAACAGTTTTTTGAGCCTGCGGGTTGGACTTTACAAATTGAACATGATTATTAAGATATGAAAAGTTTTATAATAACAGAAATTACACCAATTCCGGTATTTCCTAGCGCGAAAATAAATCCTAATTATAATAGGAATTGTTTGATTTGTAGTAGTGTAAATCCAGATGGTAGTAGAATGACTTTTGAAGAACAATTTTCACAAATAGAAAGGTTACAAACAGCACTAAAATAATACAATGGAAGAATTGAAAACAGATGTACAACCTATGTACACAAGAAACAATAGAAAAGTAATTGTAATTAGTAGGGTTAATTCTACTGAAGTAATAGTACAAGAGATTTTTATTGCAGATGATAATCAAGAGTACTTATCGGGTGAAGCTTTTACTGTAATAGAATCAGAACTTTTTGATAAACCTTGTTCTTCTTGGAAAGAAAAGTATGATATTATGCTTGAAAAATATCATCAAGATTATTACAAGGAAGAAGAACGTCAAAGAGATGCTATTAGAAAAATGGCTAATAGTTTAGAAAAAGAAAGAGACAGATTAAGATTAATGAAAGAGCAACTTGCTTTAGTTAATTTTGATCCTAAAATTGATTCTGGAGTAGAACATCAATTGCATAGAATAATTGATTTTCTTTGTAATGATTTAGAATGGATTGTTTTAGAAGAGTATCATCCTAAAATAATGAAATTATCTGAATTAGAACTTTACTGGTATGATTGTTGGGGACATGGCAGAATTGATGGAATTAAGTTGGTTTCATTATTTGGAAAATCAAATGGAGATTTAGAATATCGTTTAAATACTTACAGTGATGGGAGTGGTGGCTGGACAACAATACATCCATTTAGAACATATGAAGAAGCTTTTGAGAAGTTTACTGAGATATTGAAAAACAAATCAATTTCAGATGAAGTAATTAAACAGGCAGAAGAGTGTGGAATTGAATTAGATCCTGATAAACTTTCAGAATGGGCAATAAAAAGAATAGAAGGTATTGATAAGGATATTGCGAATTTTGAAAATCAAACAAAAGGATTTAAAGAAAGAAAGCAACAAATTGGAGGTTACATCAAAAGACAAGCATAAGACTTTTGTTTTGGGATTTTTTCATAATTATCGAAGAAGCTCTTTAGAAATGAAGAGCTTTTTCATTTTAAAATTTTCTTAAAACATATCGAAATAAATAGTAAGTGAGAATAGACTCTCGCTGATAATAGTAAAATAATGAAGAAACAATGTCAAAATTCCGTGTTTTGCAATCAAGTACAGAAAATCCTGAAGTACTTCCAGAAATAAAGAAAGGTCAAATCATTTTTGTTAAGAAAGAAGATGGAAAATTAAAATTACTTTACGATTTTGAGGATGATGATCGTAGAACGTCTGAATTTGCAGGACCCCAAGGACCGCAAGGCTACAAAGGAGATACCGGTGAACAGGGTTTACAGGGACCCCAAGGTCCACAAGGCGAGACTGGTTACATAGATCCTTCATTATTTGAGTCCACAAATGAACTCGGTAGTGATGAGTATCTTTTGCAGAGAGATGGCACCGATGAGAAGAAGATAAAGTTGTATGAACCCGGTAATATAGTAACTCGTTTGTATGTTAAAGATCTTAAAAACAACAGCTTTATTCCCGTTGGTGCTAAGTATAAGATTCAAAATAAAGAATCAATTGAAGTAAATGCAGGTGATTTATGGACAGATCTTTTTAACAAAGATTGGGATAGAGTTTTAAGTTTATTTGGAGGCAAAGATCCCGATACACAAAAGATTGTGTTTGGCGCGTATCTTGATCATGGGTACAGTTCGCCATCTGCTTTATCACATCAATTCGCATGGGTGGAAGGAGTTTGGGAAGTTGCACCCGAAGACCTTGCTAATAACATTTTAGGAACCGTATTATATGATTTAGAACATGGCTTATTTGCAAGCTTTTCGGCAATGCCTAATATTCCTGGTGCAAATGATCCAAACTGTTGGATAGCACAGAACACTTATTTTGAATGGCAGAGCGAAGGTTTTGAACTCACTGAACCGATTAAGGATCTTATTTATCCTTTGATTGATGAAAAGATTTCTGAGATTCCTGCACCAACTTGTGCAATTGAAGATGTTTTGGTTGATGACATTTCAGTGGTTGAAAATAAAGTGGCAAAAATAGTTCTTCCTGTGATTCCTACATATGAAAGCACCACAGAACTTGGTAATGATGAGTTTCTTTTAAACAGGGACAGTAATGAGAATAAGAAGTTGAGATTGTATGAAAAGAAAAATAAAACATATTTGGTGAACTTGGAAGTTGGGACTTTAATTCCACAAGGATCAAAAATTAAATCGGATAATGTTAATATTCTTCAAATAGAAACCGAACATTATGCTGAAATTTATATAAGAAATCTTGCAAATACGACATCTTTCGGTATTGATACATTTTATTATAACGGTAATACTGGAGTTGAAGTATATCCAGGAAATCCCTTTGATTTAACAACAAAGGGATTTCCTGGATATACTTTTAATCCAATCAGAAAAAATGGTATATGGGAAATTGATAACCCCGAAGAAAATTTTTGGTTTGAGTTTATTGAGGACAGTGAAATAGAGTATAAGAAATTACATCCTTTAGATACTTTTTTGCCAACCCTTTATGTTGAGTTTCCAGGAGAATCATTAGATGGACCTGAGTTTAAACTCACTGAACCGATTAAGGATCTTATTTACCCACTTATTGATGAGAAAATTGGGAATATTCCAATTCCTGAGTCCAAAATTGAAGACGTTCAAGTCAACGGTTCATCTGTGGTTGATGCGAACGGTGTTGCTGACATTGAACTTATTGCAGAAAACATTTTTTATGATAACTCAAAAACACCACTAAAAATCCACAACGTTCAAGACGCACTTGATATTTCCGATGACTTAATGCGATATAATGCAATTTTTGTGTGGGATGTTACTATGCTTACGTTTCCTCCTAACACGATGAGAGATTCAAGATGGCACATTCAACTTACAGGTCCGGTTGTGACTCCAGCTTCTTATATGCGTTATTATTACGATAACATTGAAGATGCACAACTTGATACAAAAGGAGATCCTAACATTGCTAATGCAGCTGCAGCCCGTAGACAAGAAGGATTACGAGTTTGGTTTGAGTATTTAGAAAATGGTGCAATCTCAAAAATTGTAGAGTTAAGTGACGTTTCAGGTAATGTTTTAATTGATGAAAACTTCCGTCCAGTTCCAAGAGGAGATGTATGGTTTTATGGTGCAAATCAAGCAGAAGGTGTTCCTAAAGATGGCGTTATACTTGATTTTGTGGATGTTAACGTTGCAACGTTAACCAATATGATTGGTTTGGAAATTGGTGGTGACGGTAGTGGACCTTTAACATTAGATACAGTAGCACAACAGATTATCCCTGCGGTTAATGAAGTAAATGCAAAAGCTGATGTCGTTGCACATCATGAAGAGTTAGATGTTATCTTAGCGCAACAATATTCTGTAAATAATCCTGGGATTCTTACATGGGTTGAAAAAGCTTAAAACTGAGATGATGAGTTACCAAATACTTCTTGACACATATCAACTTTTTGTACCGGAATTTCTTTATTCAGTTACAGGAAAAGAAGAACTTGCGTCCGGAATAGAAAATTGGAGATACATTCCAACAGATGCATCAATTTTTGAACTTGTGTCAAAAGATATGGGTCAGAACTTAAAAGAAACAAAAAAGAAGTTTCTTGAAGTTGGTTGCGGTGTTCCAATTTTTTCTTATGCTTTAAAGAAAAAGTATGAAAGTTTATTAGAAGTTCATGGGATAGAACTCAATAAAGAAATTTGTGATTATGTTGCATCAACTTATTTCAGAAATGAAGTTGAAGTTGAATATGCAAATGCAAGTGATTATGAAAAATATGAGGATTATGATTTCATATACTTATGTACACCCATCAAAGATGCGGAAGCAATGAATAAGTGTTTATTGCATATTTTAGAGAATATGAAAGACAATGCAATTTTGTACTTGTATACAACAACTTATTATGATCCAAGCAAATTTAGTATTGGGTGTAAAATGGAAAGATTAGGAAACAATTACCTATATAAAATGATTAGAAATTAGAAACGATGGCAGCAATACAACTTACAAATAAGATCACAAACGGAAGCTTTATAGCTAATATTAATGGGTTTTCAGGTTTCCAAACAAACAACCAAAATGCACAGTCTGTGTTAAACCCAACTCAGGTTACGCCATTGGCACCAGTCCACGGTGAATATGCAACTGGTGCATTACAAATTGGAGGAAAAACCCAGGGCTTGATTTATGTTAACCCGACAACTAACTTAGGTGCAATTGTAGGTCACAAGTATTACATACGATCTCAGGTTAGACTTCGTGGTGCAACAGCAGGAACAGTATCTGCTTGTACGGTCGTTAATGCAGTCAATCCAGCAAATGGTACAAATGCAATTCCTGCAAGGGGAACAACGGCACTTACACCTTTTGTGAATGGGTTGCAATCTTTGGTAACAACTTCATGGCAACTAATTGATGCTATCTGGACAGCAGACACTGTAAACTGGAATCCAAGATGGGTTTGGCAACAAACTGCAAACTCAGGAAATAGTGATCTTTATGGTCAGCTTGATAATGTGGTCGTTATTGACCTTACTGCTGATTTTGGAGCAGGAAACGAACCTCCGTTATTAGCAATCCGTAATGCAGTTCTTGATTATACACCAACATCAGGTTGGTGGGAAGGTACAACACCAGCAGGAGGTGACATAAAAATTGCAGATCCTCCTATTATTACAACTGCTTCAATAACATCGTCATTAAAAGGAAGATCTTATTCGCAGCAACTTGCTTGGTCTGGAGGAACAGCCCCGTTCATATTTTCACTTAATGGATTGCCAACAGGACATGGACTTTCTGTAAATTCTGCTGGACTTATAAGCGGAACAATTGGTTTAAATGAAGGATCTTACAACTTTACAGTTTCGTTAGAAGACTCTTTGGGTTACACAACAACAAGACAGTTTACTTTAATCGTTGCAGAACCTCCTGTTATAACCGATACTTACATTCCCGGAGCAATTGAGAACATTCCATATTCTTGGAGTCCAACGGTTACGGGTTCAGCAGCCGGTATGCAAGTTACAGTTTCAGTTACTTCTGGGACTTTACCGACCGGACTTTCAATAAGCGGTACTACAATTACAGGAACACCTACAATTGACGGACAAACTTGCCAAATTACGGTTACTGCTACCAATAATTATGGAACTGATACGAAGAACTTTTCGTTCGGTGTTTTTTCAAAGCCAAACATCAATACAATATCTTTACCAAATGGAGCTCTTACGGTTGCTTACAATGCAACATTAAGTGCTTCTGGTCAAACTCCAATTACATGGTCAGTTTTAACAGGATCACTTCCTAATGGCATTTCTCTTAATACTAATACAGGACAACTTACAGGAACACCAACAACACTTGGTGTAAGTAACTTTTCTATACAAGCAGAAAACAGTATAGGAACCGATGTTAGAACATACACAATCACAACATATCAGCTTCCAGCAATTACAACAACATCTTTTGGGTATGCTCGTTTGGGATCCAATTATTCTGTTCAACTTAATGCAACTGGAACTACACCTATTACTTATGCAATAACTTCTGGGCAACTTCCAGGTGGTTTAAGTCTTGACGGACAAACAGGCATAATCTCAGGTACCCCAAACACAACGGGACTGTTTAACTTTACAGTCGTTGCTACTAATATTGCAGGCAGTTCTGCACCAAGAAACTTAAGTATTGATGCAGGTTTGGCACTTGCCATTGTAACACAATCTCCACTTCCGATTGGAACAGTTGGTACTTCTTATAATGGAAAGTTAACCTTTCAAGCAGAAGGTTTAGACTCAACAGCAGGTATTTCATGGTCATGGACCGGACAACCAACCGGATTGCTTATTACAGCAGGAACCGGTGTTGTAACCGGAACCCCGTCAGTTGCAGGTACTTATAACGTAACAGTTACAATCACAAACGGAACAACCCAAGCATCTGGACAATTTTCTATTACAATAGGAGCTTCACCGACAATTACGTCAGCGAATCTTTTTGGTGGAAGAGAAGCCAGACCGTTTACGGTGGTGCTTACCGCAAATGGCAATACACCGATTATGTGGGCAATTACAACCCCACCATCAAATCCAACTGCCGCTGCACAGATTTCACTTTCTTCAAATGGCGCTCTTACTTGGGTATATCCAATTGAAGGCACTTACATATTTTCTGTTACAGCAACTAACGAGTTTGGAAGTTCTGCACCACAACAGATAACACTTGAAATATCAACACCAAGTATCATAGAACTTGACATTGCATTTGCGATAAAGGGCATTCCATATTCGCAACAAATGACAGCAACTGGTGTAACACCTCATGAATGGAGTATCGTTTCTGGAAGTTTGCCACCCGGAATTACATTGGATCCTGAAACAGGACTAATCTCCGGAACAACCTCTGTGATTGGTAGTTTTCCAATAAGATTACGGGTTGAGAATATTGCTGATTATTTTGAAGAAGACTTTATCTTGAACGTATATGAAGAACCGAAGATCTTAACACTTTCTTTAAACACGGGTACTATCTCTACTGCTTATTCCCAAACTTTACAGGCATCTGGAAGTTCACAAGAAAGAACTTGGAGTGTTCTTTATGGTTCTTTGCCCAATGGGTTAAGTTTAAACCCAAACACCGGTCTTATTTCAGGAACACCGACAACGTTAGGTCTTTCAACTTTTACGATTGGCGTTACGAATATTACGGAACTTGATGATACAAGACAGTTTACGATACTAATTAATAACACAGGTGCACCAATCATAATAATATCAAGTTACTTAAATAATGGAATCAAAGGAAGCTCAGTTAATATTGGTTTAGTTGCAGATGGAAATCCTACAATAACTTGGACTTTGAAATCTGGTGATGTGTTGCCAGATGGATTAAGTTTAAGTTCAGCCGGACAACTTACAGGAATACCAACAACTCCGGGCATTTTTAATTTCTCGATTATTGCTTCAAATGCAATTGGAAGTGATGAAAGACAATTTGTGATGACAATCAAAGATCCTCCGATTATTACAACGGCATCTTTGATGAATGCAATTGTAGGGGAATTTTATGAAGCTACAGTTGAAGCATCTGGAGATTTACCAATTAGTTGGAGGATTCATAATGGATCATTGCCTAACGGATTGACTTTAGATCCTGACACTGGTGTTATTTCAGGTATTGTATTAAATTCTGGAAGTTTCAATTTTGATGTAATGGTATTAAGTCTTTATGGTGTTGATGTAAAGAACTTCAGTATAATAGTAACTGCTTCAGGTGGATGTTTTTTAGATGGGAAAGAAATTGGACACATGTTCCTTAACGGAAAAGAAGTACAGGTTGCGTTTCTTAATGGAAAGAAAATTTTTGAACTTGAAACAAATACAGTAACGGTCGACTTAATTGAAGATTTTTACACAGTTTCGCCAAATAATCAGATACTCACACCAAGTTTTCCACTGACCATACAGTTAGGACAAAACTTAGAAATTAAATGGAGTTATAATATTACAGTGTACTTATTAGTCATTTATTCTAAACAAATGAATCTTCTTGATTATGATATTGAATATCCAGGTGTTAACACTGCAATTATTAAAAATATTCAGGAGGATATCTTTATTTATACATTTTATGAAGAATAACTATAACAATAATCTTTTGGGATTATAATTCCATAAAGATTTATAAATAATTAGAATTTTAATCTTTAATCTCTTTAAGAGCCATCTAAATGATGGCTTTTTTGATTATTACAAAATAGTAAAAAGCTGAAAAAATATTGGAATATATAATATAAATATAATTATAATTATGAATACAAAAAAATCATTAGAAATAAAACGCCATCATACTTTGGTTGTTAAATTAAATAATAAAGAAAAAGAAGAACTTGCTTATATGCAAAATAAAGGATGGAATATGTCTAAATTAATAAGAGAATTTTTATCAGATTTATATAAAAAAACTATTTTTTAATGTTAACTGAAAAAGAATTAAGGTCTTTATTATTTTCTAAAAAAGGAAATACAAGAAAACAAATTTATGAACAATATAAAGATGTTATAGATTCTTTTTCTTCACATTTAAATATTGTTCATTATAAAGAAAGAATTTTTTTATTTTTAAATAATTTACAAGAAATACCAAAATGTCCAATTTGTGGTGAAAATGTTAAATTTATTTTAAATAATAGAAAATATGCTAATACATGTGATAAAAAATCATGTAGATATCAAAATACATTTCAAAAAGTTAAAAATACTTGTATTGAAAAATTTGGTGTAGAAAATCCACAACAAAATAAAGAAATACAAGAAAAAACAAAACAAACTTTATTAGAAAGATATAATTCCACAAGTTCTTTTTTAGTTGATAAGAAAAATAAAACATGGGAAGAAAAATATAATGGGCATCCGATGTATTCTAAAGAAATTAAAAATAAAGTTAAAATAACTTGTGAAGAACGTTATAATGGTATTGGATTTTCTTCAAAAGAATTAAATAATAAAGGAAAACAAACTTGTTTAGAAATATATGGAGATAAAAATTATAATAATCCTGGGAAAATAAGAAAAACTTGTTTAGAACGTTATAATGTTGAAAATCCAGCGCAAAATCCATTAATAAAAGATAAAATAACACAAACAATTTTTGATCGTTATGGTGTAATACATCTTATGCATTCAAAAAGTTTTAGAGATAAAGTTACAAAAGAAGGACAATTTTCTCGTTTAGAAAAAAAACTTATAGAATTATTAATTAATAGAAATATAAAATTTGAACATCATTATTTAATTGAAGATAAAAATAAAATAAAAGAATTTGATTTTGCAATTTTTGATGATAAAAATAATTTAAAAGCTCTTATTGAATGTGATGGATTATATTGGCACGGTTATCTTTCAGATCAAGATGGTATTCGTGTAAATATAGAACGTGATATTGAAAGATTAAATTTTATTCCTGAAAACGTAAAATTTATTTCTATAATAGAAACTCAATTTGAAGAAGGAGTTAAAGAACTTTTTAAAGTTTTAGAAATGAATTATGATGAGTATATTCAAGATATTTTTAATTGGTGTAGATCTATAGAATTTCCATATCCTAAATATAATGAAAAAGTTTTACAAAAAAGTTTTGATGAACTTTGTAAATATACTTTGTTTAAAGAAAAAGCTTTAATAGGTTCAAATCTTATTCGTCATTTTCATCATTCTATTTGGCATGCAAAAAAAGATAATTTGAGTCCATATGAAGCATGGTTTGATGATAAATTACTTATGAAAGTTATTAAAAATAGACTTATTTATAAAAATAATATTGATCCAAATAGAATATTAGAAGGATTTCATATTTCAAAAATTTGTCAGAAAGTAACAACTTTTAAAGCATGGCGAGCTAAACAATTAATTGAAAAATATCTTAATGAATTTAATACAATTTTTGATCCATTTTCAGGTTATTCTGGTAGAATGTTAGGTACAATTTCTTTAAATAAGAATTATATTGGTCAAGATATAAATGAAATTCATATAAAAGAAAGTAAAAATATGATAGATTTTTTAAAGTTAAATAACAAGGTTCAATTAAAATGTAAAGATATAATAAAATCAAAAGGATCTTATGACTGTTTGTTTACTTGTCCTCCTTATAATCTTAAAGAAGTTTGGATAGAAGGACAAAAAGATTTAAGTTGTGATGAATGGATAAATATATGTTTAAAGAATTTTAAATGTTCTTCATATCTTTTTGTTGTAGATAAAACAGAAAAATATAAAGATTTTATTACTGAAGAAATAATAAATAAAAGTAATTTTGGAGAAAATAAAGAATTTGTGATTTTAATAAAAAGTGAAAAAGTTGAAAAAATATTGGAATAAATAGTAAAAGATGTTAGGCTAAAAAATTATTAGATATTCTAAAATAATCTGGAATAAATAGTAAGAAGTAGTTAATAACTAAGAAAATTTAAAAAAATTCTAACAATATGGCTAAATTAACTTTAGACCTTAATCAGTTCAGAGCAGCAGGTGTTTATACTGTGGAATTTGACGCGAGTGAAAGTATTACAGTGAGTACTCAAACGATTAGACTTGTAGTTGGTTTTTCTCGTAGAGGTCCATTCAACGCGCCGGTGTTTTTAAGAGATGTTAAATCAGCACGTCAGATATTTGGAGAAGTTGATACTATTCTTGAAAAGAGAGGTTCATTCTTCCATAGAAGTATTGAGACATGTCTTCAAACTGGTCCTGTTTATGCCTTGAATTTGTTGGCTCTTGATAATACGCCAACAGGAGACAAAATTGAGTACCGTCCATTTTCGACAAGTATTACACAGGATAATGCAAATGTTTCGAGAGAATTGATAGCAAGTTTTTACAATAAAGAAAGATTCTGGTTTCCAGATACAAGCTATTTTCAAGCTATTGTAGATTTAAATCCAATTACAAGAGATATGCTATTCTCTTTTACTAATTTTAGTCAAAGACCACTTTCGATTTTAATCAGAAAAGCAAGAAACATTAAAGGTTTTGATATTACAGCAAGAGAATTCTATGGATCTGGTAATGTTCCTGATTTTATTAAGGAATTTGACTATATCTCAGACTATTTTTTGGATGTTATTGTAGTTGAAGGAGATTGGACTAATTATGAAACATTATCAATTGATCCATTGTATTCAAGATTCTTTGATGCTAATGGTATTAAAACCGAAATGATTGAGTACTTTATTACGGATGATACTGTAACTTTAGTAGCAAACATGACAGGTTGTATTATTCCAGATTTTACAGATAGAAATGGTGTTAACCATTTTATTGAAAATATTGTGAACAATACAGTAGGAACAACAGGTCTTTTCTGTGTAGTAAATCGTGCAATGTTTGATGACTATGAAAATTCAGATTGGAAACTTGACTTAATAGGACACTCTTTAATTGGTTCTACTAAATCTTCAATGAACTTTTTGAGTTATGTTGGACCTATTACAGATGAGTTGTTTTTTAGTTCTCATTATTCAATTATTGATGAAACAGAAACTACTAACTTTGCAGAACCCGATTTTAATGAAGTAAATGGTAAACAACAAAATGTTTTTGTAAAATCATTACCATACACAAACAATTCAAGCCCGTTCTTCAATACTTTAGTTATTCCAAGACCTAAGATGTTAGCTCCTGGACAACAATTTACTGTTTCAGATTACACTAAATTAGCAACAGTATTGAATTCTAACAGTTTGATTAAAGCATATGGTTCAAGAGTAATGGAAGCAGGTGATGCTGATCCTGATACTGGTGAAGGTGGAACTTTCCCTGGTGCTATTTTGAACAAAAATGGATATCTTAAAGTTGATAGTGTAACAAGCACTGGAAATGCTTTAGAATTAGTGCTTTCAAATCCTACTAAGAATGAAGAGTGGTCAGGTATTTGGGATGGTATTACAATTAAAGATATTGATCCGACTGAGCAAAAGCTCACTATGGTATTTCCTGATAATACTTTTGCACTTGACGGACCTACAATGAGACCTCCTCAGTTTATCAGTCAGTTCGACATGATTTACGTTAAAGGATACAATCGTTACATGGTAGTAAAAGACGGTGAAGCAGCAAGTACTGTAACAATGGTGCCTAATCTAGCTTATCCATCGATGATTCCAGATCCAGCTTGGAAACCTACAGTACTTAATGGAACTTGGGATAGTATAACATTTCCAGGAGGCGAAGGACAAGTATGGGATGAAACTCCAGGAACAGAAAATGAGTATGAATTTTTACCAAATCCGGTAGCACAAGGCGAAATAGTTGATCCAAGTGTACCAGCTATGATTCCAGATCCATCTGTTTCTTACACTGATTACAGAGTTGAGTTCTACAAAACTCTTGAAGAATTAATGGCAGATGTACCAACAACAGATATCCACTTAAATTGGTTTAAGTATTGGTTGAATGGTGAAATTGGTATTCCAGCCAGCCCTATTGTTGGTGGTATAGCCCAACCTAATACTTTAGAAAATCGTCAAGTAACTTACTGTAATGGTGAAGCAGCAATGAACTATATGCCAAATCTTGAAGAAGGTATGCAATTCATTTTCAAATCATCTTACATCGAAGACGTATGGCAAAATGCAATAGGTGAAAAATTTTCTATTGATGTTTATCCTGGTAACAAATTGTTTGACGAAATTGTTAATCGTTCAATAATTGATGGTGACTATGCGTTTGCAAATGAACAACTTACCGATCTTAGATACTTCTCATTCGCGCCGGCAATTGGTCTTTATGGTCTTCCTGTTCAAAGAATTAGACAATGGGCTAATCCAGAATTGAATACACCAATTGATACTTTTGCAGATCTTATCAAAATGGATACAGGTTCTTGGATTCGTGCAGGTATTCAAACAGACCACTTAGTTGATGAATGGTTAGATATTGCAGAAGAACATGGTTTGATAGTAGATAGAGACGGTGATCCATTACAAGCACCAACTTACATCGCAATACAATCGGCAGCAGCAAAAATCCAACAAAACGTCCCTGTTATTGATGGTACTTTGAATGCTAGCAAAACAATTTTCAGAGTAAATGCAGCAAATGCACTTGATATTGAAGTAGGGCATTATTTAGCCGTGGATATTAATGTAGCTGGTGGTGAAACAAGATTGACTAAGGTTATCAATAAAATTAAACGTGCTAATGCAACTACAGGATTTACTGAATTTGAAATTCAAGTTAATGAACCGGTTGAAATTTACACTGATGAAGCAGGCGTAAGTTTTGTTAACAGAATGTTACCAATTCCACAAATAGCACATCATCTTCAATTTACGGCTCTTAATGGTTTTACAATTACAACTTATCATATGCCTGGTGGTCGTGACCAACTTTGGAAGATTTATGGCGTAATTGAAGATACTAATTTAGGTGCTACTTTAGTTGACAAAGAATTGATTTCTTTCCGTTACATAGTAGATACTTTTGCAGGTGGTTTGGAACCTATGATGGGACCTAAAGCAATTCTTTCACGTCTTGCAAAACGCAGACTGAAATGTATGGCTTTACTTAATGCTCCATCAATTTCAGAGTTTATCCAATCAACAGATCCTAGATTTACTGATGAACCAAGACCAGATCTTGGAGAACCAAAACCATTATTAAGAACTGAGTACATCTCTACAGGTGGTAACTTAAGCTTAGGACCATCATTCAGATTTAGTTTACCAGATGATGAAAATGGTGCAAGATTCTGTGGTGTTTTCACTCCATTCTTGAAGATCTACGAACAAAACAAAAACAAAATGATTCCGCCAGCAGCTGACGTTTCAAACAACTTTGTGCGTAAGTTCATCAATGGACAACCATACGTAATTACAGCTGGCCCAAGACGTGGTATTTTGAGTAATCCTAAATTGACAGGTCTTGAGTATGAATACTTGTTAACAGACCGTGAATGGATTGAACCGATGGGATTAAATCCAATTATTACCACAAAGAAAACTGGACCTATGATCTATGGCAACCAAACAGCTTATCAACGTACTTTGACAGCTTTTAACAACTTGCATGTGAGAGACTTGTTGATTACTATTGAAGAAACTGTAGAGGATATTTTGAGCAACTACATCTTTGAATTTAATGATGCTAGCACACGCCTTGAAATTAGAACAATTGTAGATGGATACTTGCAAACTGTAAGAAATGCAGGTGGAATTTACGACTTTATGGTAATTATGGACGAAACTAACAACACTCCAGAAGTTATTGACCAAAATGTTGGTATTATCGACATCGGTATTGAACCAGCAAGAGGATTACAAAAAGTGATTAACCGTGTAACTGTATTGAAAACTGGTGCAATTAGCTCCGGAGGATTTACAGTAGCATAATAAGAATAAGGGAGATTAATTCTCTAAAGTTAATCTCCCTAATTTTAATTGAACAAAACGATAAAAAAAGATAGAAAATTATGGCAGGTTTACCTCACTATAAAAACTCAATTGCAGCAATGAAACACTGGGATCCGGTGTTTAAAGCTTACTTTGACGTAATGATAACTCCTCCAAGTGGAATATCAGACTGGCCATTAGTAATGAACAACATCATCAAAATTGATGGTCTTCTTGGTAGTCAAGATGGAGATATGAACGTCCAACAACAATCATACAAAGGTGCACACAGAAGCTATGTTGGTGGTAAACCAATGGAAAATTCTCATGATCTAACATTAGAATTTGAGGTTAACCTTAATGATAGTAATTCAATGTACGTCTACAAAGCCCTTAGACAATGGTCAGATTTAGCTTTTAATCCGTTGACAGGTAAATGGGGAATGAAACGTGATTATCATGGAGGTCCATTGGTTGTTACTCAGTTTAATGCTAATGGTGACATCTTTAGACAGATTACTTATCAAGTTTGTATTCCAATGACGCAAGTAGTTGGACCAAATGATGTTGATTGGGAATCCGATGACATCTACAGAGTAACTGGATATAAATTACGAGTAGACGACTGGGATGAAGTATGGCTTTAGTTCTTGAATAACAATATGTTATAAAATTAAGGAGATAAATTTATCTCCTTTTTTATTTTAAAAATATAAAAAACTTTTGAAAAATTTGAATATATATTAAAATATAGTGTAGATGAATGAGAACATTTTATAAAATAATAATAAAAAATGGAAGAACTAAAAGAAAAATTAAATAATTTTTTTAATTTTCATTGGACAAAAAAAGAAAAACTTTACTTAGAAAATAAAGAAGAAATTGATAATTTATTTCCTAATATAGAAACATATCAAGAAAAAATTTATTTATTACTTAATAATTTAATAGAACCAAAAAGATGTTTAAATTGTAATAAATTATTAAAATTTTATATAAAAGATTATTATAAAACATGTGGAAAAAAAGAATGTATTAAAATAATCCAAAAAGCAAAAGCAAAACAAACTTTTATTAATAAATATGGTGTTGATAATCCAATGAAATGTAAAGAAATTCAGGAGAAAGGAAAACAGACATTATTAAAAAATTATGGTGTTGAAAATCCGGGGCAATCTAAAGAAATTCGAGAAAAAATAATTAATACTTTAATAGAACGGCATGGTGTTACAAACGCATATCAATTAGAATCTGTAAGACAATCAATAAGAAATAAATTAGGTGTAGATTTTCCATTTCAATCTAGTATTTGTCAAGAAAAACAAAAAAAAACATTAAAACAAAATTATGGTGTTGAAAATCCGGGACAATCTAAAGAAATTCGAGAAAAAGTAATTGCTACAAATTTAAAAAAATATGGTGTTGAAAATCCTAGTAATGTTATACAATTTCAAGAAAAACGCAAACAAACCTTTTTTGATAAATATGGTACGGATAATCCAATGAAATGTAAAGAAATTCAGGATAAAACAAATATAACAAATTTAGAACGTTATGGTACCAAATGGCCATTTCAATCAAATATTATTCAGGATAAAATTATTCAATCTAATTTAGAAAAATATGGTGTTAAATATTTACTTTGTTTAAAAGAAATTCGTTCAAAAATAGTAAAATCTTCTAAATTTTCAAAATTAGAAAAGAAAATGATAGAAGTTTTAACAAATAGGGGTATAATTTTTGAACATTTATATACAATACAAGGAGATAATTGCACAAAAACTTTTGATTTTGCAATATTTAAAGATATTGAAAAAACTGAATTAATTTGTTTGGTTGAATGTGATGGATTATACTATCATGGATATTATGGAGATCAAAATGGTAAAAAAGTAAATATAGAACCTGATATAAATAGAATATTATTTATTCCAAAAAATGTAAAATTTATAGTAATTTTAGAATCACAATTTGAAGAAGGAATTAAAGAACTTTTTAATGTTTTAGAAATGAATTATGATGAGTATATTCAAAATCTTTTTAATTGGTGTAGATCTATAGAATTTCCATATCCAATTTATTCAAATGAAATATTGAAAACAAGTTTCCAACAACTAAAAGATTATAAATATTTTTTATTAAAATCACAAATAGGAGATAAAATTATAAGACATTTTCATTATTCTATTTGGAAATCTAAAGTTGCAAAATTTTCACCTTATGAAGCATGGTTTCAAGATGATTTATTACTTAGAGCTATAAAAAATAGATTTATTTATAAAAATAATATAGATCCATCCAGAATTTTAGAAGGATTTAATATTTCAAAAATAGCCCCGAAAGTAACTATATTTCAACCTTCTTTAGCAAGAACTTTAATAGAAAAGTATCTGGATCAATATCGGGAAATCTTTGATCCTTTTAGTGGATATTCAGGGAGAATGTTAGGAACAGTTGCTTTAAGTAAAAGATATATAGGTCAAGATATAAATTCTATAGTAATTAATGAATCTAAAGAAATTGTAAAGTATTTTGATATAGAAAATGTTTTTTTAGAAGTTAAAGATGTTTTTGAATGTGAAGGAACTTATGAATGCTTATTTACTTGCCCTCCTTATAATATGAAAGAGATTTGGTTTGAAGGCCAAAAGGATTTAAGTTGTGATGAGTGGATTGATATATGTTTAAAGAACTTTAAGTGTGAAAGTTATCTTTTTGTAGTTGATAAAACAGAAAAGTATAAAGACTTCATAGTTGAAGAGATAAAGAATAAAAGTCACTTTGGAGAAAATAAAGAATTTGTGATTTTAATTAAATAAAAAAAGAGGATTTAAATCCTCTTTATCTTTTTAAACATCTAAACTAATACTATCCGGTTCATCTGAAGAACCTCCACCAGAACCTTCCGCTGGTTTAGGAGCTGGAATTTTTTTACCCGTCCGTGGATCAAGTCCTTTCTTACGTCTATTAACGTACTTTTGATTTAATTCCAAATCTGCGTTACTCATTTTCAAAAATCTTTCAGCAAGAAACAATCCATCAAAAAATGGTACTTCATTTGTCATTCCGGTGTCATCTGGCTCACTTACCATTAGGCTGGCCATATTATTCACAAAATCTACTCTGGCACCAAATATGGTCATTTCTTTGCTTTCCTGGAACAAGTTCTCTTCTTCATAATCAAGCCCGATACTTGTCCTAAACATTACATCATCTTTCAAACTCGGAAATTTTTGCAAGGTTTGCAAAATTAATGGTTTTAGCAAAATTTCATTAAATTGTGACCTTAATCTGTTAATGAACTTACCAAACCGAATTTCTTCTCTGTTTATTGAGGTTGCATCATTTGTCCAAGTTCCGCCGCCTCCTTCTCTATCAAATCTTTCAAATGGAATTTTACTGTCTCTTCTAAGTTTGTTTTCAAAGTACTTTAAAGCATCAGTATCACTAAGATCATATCCATCTGAACCCATTGTTTCAATGGTTGGTTCTTCACCATTTTTACTTGGAAAGAGGTAGTTTTTGTAAAATTGCATACTTGGTCTACCATTTACTGAAAGTTCTCCGGAATCCATATCAAGATTGATATCTTCTTTGTATAGCGCCATCATTTCACCTAAGCTTTCTTTTGCTTTTTGTGGAGATTTAGTTCCAATAGGCACAATCATCTTAATTCTGTAACTTGAGTTCATGATATTCCAAATAATACGAGAATTCTCTAAAATCCTAAGCAAGTTAAAAGAACGGATTAATCTTTCAGTGTATGATGTACGACCAATAAAATTAGCTTTTGAGTAACTAAGGTAGATAATTTGAGAATCAAAAAGTTTTCTTTTCATTGCTGGGATGTCTTCATATTGTACCCAAACTTTTTCAAGTAATCCATCTTTTCCTTTTTCCATTTTTGGATAAAGTGAAAGAGGATCTAACTCTTTAAAACCAATGATATTTTCACCTGTTTTATCCCAAATGATTTCAAAAGCAAGAAATCCATCAATTAAAAATTGTTTAAAATAACCCCATGCATCAAAACCTTCAATAAAATGGTGTGCATAGTAAATTGAAGTAAAAGCATTCCAAACATAGTTAACTACTTCTGACTCAATATCTTCAGAAAGAATTTTGCGGAGGTTGGCAAGTGATGGTCTACAGAAAAAATTACGTTCATCATAAACAATGGCTTCATCTGCAATAGTCTCTAGAATAAAATCAATTTCAGAGTTCATTGCAAATTTACGGATGTAATCTCTACGATTTTTTAAAGATTTGTCAAAATAAGCAATGTACTTTTTTTGTGAGATGTCAGCATAAGCCAATGAGTACAAAAATTCTACAGGCATAAAACCATCATTACCCATTGCACTTTCGGTTTGCCCTATCGCCATAGAGTTCTTAATGACCATATCATCATAGTCCATTCCTAATCTAGCAAGTTTTCTTAATGATTTTGCTACACCAAAATTACCTGCTAAACTTTTTGTTGTACCATCTACACCGTATTCTATGAAACCAGCCATCGGTTTTCTTTCTTTTTACTTTAAGGTCCTTACCTTTTACTATCTATTCCAGTTTTTCTATTGCTATTTCTTTAGTTTCTTGTTTGTACTATTCTTTTTGTCTCTTTTGATATTCTTTGGAAGATTTTTCCAGTACAAATTGTAGATTTCAGCCAATCCTACTTTTTGAATCTCTTTACTCGCAAAAAAGACTGATTTTGACCAATCGGTGTATTCTACTAAAGTTGCATTACGTATTCTACCTGCATCTGGTCCAGCAATGATGTACTTTCTGTATGCAAAACTAAGATTAGTGTTTTGATTTGAGAAAATTTTTAGTTGTAAAACCCAGTTCTTAATAAAATCAACTACTTTTTGAACAGTTAAGAAAAGTTTTCCTTCCCAAAATGATTTTTCAGCATGTTCAATTTCTTTTCTAAAAGCATCCCAATAAAATTGTAAAACCGTTGTACGCACTTGTTCTGGAAGAAAACTAAGATTAATTCCCCATACTAAATCATTACCTGTATTCTCATTATGTTCTATTCCCATGCACATCATCATAGGTCTTGTATCATACCAATCTAAAACATCTTTGTACTTAGGATCATACTCATAGGTGTAAACACGACCAGGAATCCAAAACGGTTTTTGATTATGGCTAATCTTAGAACCTTCATGTAATTCTAAAGCAAATTTAGAAACATCTCCCTTGATGTACTTCTCAAGAAAGTACTGATATGTCTCTTCTCTTATGCTACTATTACCAGCATTCTTTTTGTAATAGTCTTTAGGATTTTCCATTTAATTCTTGAGATTTTATCCGCAATTCCATTTCTTTCTTGGCTTTACGTTTTTTCTTTAGTTCTCTATCTGCTTGTTTTTGTTTTTCAGTTTTCTTTGGTTTTTCAATTCCAACTCCCTTTTTGTAGTTTTCTCCGAATAAAAAATCTTCAGTTACTAACAAAAACTTTTTATTGTGCAATTCACAAAAAACTTTAATTGCTTTAAATTTAGCCCAATTTGTGATGTATTCTTTGCACTGTGCATTGTACAACTTAATCTGATTTATTGTTCTGTTTGTTGGATGTCCTTTTAATATTGGAGGTTGTAATTTTGCTTTTGGTTTAACCTCGACTAAGTATTCTTGTATTGTTCCATCTTCTTGTTCTAACTTGATGTAGAAATCAACAAAATAACGATGTTCTTTTTTATCCACAGGATTAAAGTAAACAATTGGAAATGGTTCACTTGCCCATTTTACTATTCTATCATTAGAATCACAATAAATCATGAATTTTTTCTCATATGAAGATCGAAATATGCACTTCATAACATCACCGATGTACTTTTCAGGATGTTGGATATGATACAATCCATTAATGAAAGTTCCTTTTTGAGGCTTTAAATTCTTGATATCATTGTTTACGTTCATCTTGGTTAGATATTGTAGAGATTTTGATGGCTTAAACTAACTTTTTGAGAGTACTTAATTTTTCCATTAAGCCTTTTCCAACCTTTCTGTAATCCATTGTAAACAACAGTAGTAAAGTATGCAAAACAGTTAGCACCCTTTTCAGGATCCCAACCTCGCCAATAAAGTAAACAATCTAAAACACCACAAGCAACACAATCTTCTCTGTCCTCTTCGAATTTGTAGGTACGTCTCTTTGCATTTTCATGACTCATTATTCTAAACATCTGAACTGCTTTTGGTGTCAATTCATCTTGTTCTCTAGATTTTAGCATTTCTTCTCTAAATTCTTGAGGATCTAAGTAATTAGTTTTCTTTTCCTTGGGAGCTTTTGGTTCCTTTATTGCCGGCATTCATCCTTCATCTTTTTAATCTTTGTTTTGCAATTCCTTACTATTTTAACACGGAATTTGCAAAAAGTTTTGGTAATCAAAGAGGTCCTATCATTTCTGGTAGGACCTAGATTTTTATCAAAAAATTAGTCTAAGATTAAAGACTAACATTCACAAATTTTTTCTCAATTTGCATAATTTTTCCTTTGAAATCAATTGTTATCAAATCATCATCTCCGCCTGTTGTGTATTCAATTGCCATTACTTTCACAGGTTCTTTCTTACCTTTGATAATTGCTTGCGCTGCAACCCATTCATCTTGATTTTCTTGAACTTGTTCTGACTCCATTTGTCCAATTATTTCTACTTGATCTTTTCGATTAGGTATTGTATCTTCTACAAAAGCTGAAATATCATCATATGTTCCAGTTACTAAAACTGCTTTTCCATTTAATTGTACTTCAACACCAAAAGCTTTAGCATCAACTTCAATCATCTTAAAATTGTTAGTTCCAAACATCTCTAAAGAAACAATTACTCTTGTTTCATCGTTTTTACCTTCTTTAACCTGAACCGATTGTGAACCGTCTGAAGTTTTGATAGGTTGTTTACCATCGGATTTATGCTCTACTATTTCTAGCTCATGTGCACGATTTTTAGGAACTTCAACGGCTTTACCATCTTCCATGTTTGCAATTATCTTGCCATTTGTTTCATCAATACTTGCAATAGTTCCAAGTTTTCCATTAGGCATACGGATTTTATCTCCGACTCCTAATTCATTAGAACTTGAAGGACTGCTTTCTTTTACTTTAGTATGCTTTTTATCAAACTTCTCATTTCCATCAGGATCTTTAGATTCATCAATTTGTTCTGACTCAAAGAAAGCTTTAAATTCTGCACCCGTTACTTTGTACTTAGCACTCAAAAAACCATGTTTATCAAGGATGTACTCTTTTTCAGAATTTTTTTTTCCTTTTAACAAACTTCCTAAATATCCAAGGTATTCATCTCTATTGTTCCAAACGTCTTTAATTTCACTTTCATCTACTTTACTTTCAAAAGTAAAAACTGCTTCTTCTGTTTCAAAATAGTGTCCTTTATCATCTTTCTTTGCTAAATCTTTTGCCATTTTAATTGCTGCCGCTTTTGAAAGATCATCTTCAACTAAATTCCAAATCAAACCTGCTTTAAAATCTGATAATACTTGCTCACCTACTAACCATTTTCCTGTTCCATCTTCTTGATCTTGTGCAAAATAAACAGTCAAATCTTTGTTTTTATGATCCATCCAAAATTCTTCAATTTCTGAACTTGCTCCACCTTTTTCATTCACAAACTCTTCTTGCTTAAAACCAATACTGATAGTACTAAACTTTTCTAAGATGTTGTTAAACATTGATTTAGACTCTTGTAATTTTGAAATTTCAGTATCAATTGCTTCTAAAAGTTCTTTAATAGTTGCATCATTTCTTAAAATAGCACTTTCATTAACTTCGGTCAAAATTTCTTCTTTCTTTGTTTTCAAACTTAAAATTGTTTCATCTATCTTAGCAATTTCAGTATTGTATTCTTTAACTTTTGCTTCTTCACTTGGTAACAAATCTCTAAATGATCTGCTAATATCAAATCCCACATGTTCTTGTACTAAAACTTTTGTCTGTACTGCATTCAAACTATTGTAAAACTCATTAAGACCATTTTGTGCATCAATTCTAATAGCTGCCACATTTTTGTCTAATTTGAAAACATCAATCCATTGTGCTTCATGAATTTTACTGAATATCCTCTTGCCATAATCAATTTCGTAAATTGAATCAAAGTTTTCATACAAATTCAAAACATTTGCTAAAACATTGTTATCTTGTGCTCTAAAAATTCCTTCATTCATGAAAAACTTAGTAAAAGATTCAGCTGCCATTTGTTTTCCATTCAATTTCAAAATTGTAGTTTCCCCTTCTTTTAATACTTCAACTTTCTTATCGCTAGTGTAAATAGTGGCTTTATTGTTACCCATTTTTACAATCGGTCTATTGATAAACTCTGCCAACATGTAGAATGACTGTGGTACTTCTCTTAATTCTGCTTCTGATAATTGAACTAAAGATCCATTATTTCTTTTCAACATTTGACCAGAACTGTAAAAAATTTCTGAGTTTTCTTTAATGATAACCGGAGAATAGATAGTTGATACTTCTGCAATATTATCTGAAAAAGCTTGCAATCCTGCTGATGTCTCTTTCAAAAAGTTGCTAAGTTTTTGCATTCTACCATCATAGAGATATGGTTCAATTTTTTCCATTAAAGCTTGTTTTGAATACTCATCTCTATTAACAAAGTAATTATCAAACTCTGTTATGAAAAATTTAGTCAAGTAATCTCCAGCTGAATTCTTAATCTCATTAATGAAATTGCATAAAAAGATTTCCTCTTTGTACTTCTCACAATTTTCTTGAATAGTTGCAATACCTTCTGCTACAAGCTTATGCCAACCCAAACAATTTAATTCAACAACCATCCCTTCAACAAGACTGTATTCCGGCTGATATTTCAAAGCTTCTGCATATGATGTAATTGCATACTTGGTTTGTTGGTTGTACATCAACTCACTTTCTGAAATCTTAGTAAGAAGATCTTTTAAACCTAAATTATCAATTGCTAAAATTCTTTGTTCTCTTGCAATAAACTTTTTAGTCGCCGGATCATCATACTCTTTCAAATCATTAATCAATGATTCTGCAACCATGGATTGCAAGTATTCAGGGGCTTGTTTGCATGAATTAATCGCTGCATCTGCCAAAATGATTATCTCTTGATTTGTTGTGCTTTCTTTTAGGATATTGATTCGTTCTTTTAACTTTGTAATCATTATCTTCAATTATTTTAAATTGACTGATTGAATCTAAAACCAGCCCAATATCTTTTACTATTTATTCCAGATTATTTTGAGAGTTTTCCCGCTTTTCAACTACTTAACAGAGATCACACCTAAATTTCCTTGCTCATCTTTAGTTGTATCAAAAATTGTTTCATCTGCTGAAGACCTAATCTTAATTGCAATTTCTGTTTCTTTGCTTGGTTTGTATCCAGAACCACCATTTAAGATGGTAATTCCTTCTATCCTTCTGTTGACAACTAATGGTTCTATCAAAGCTCCAGTTCCTTCTGCTTCAATTTCAATACTTGTAGCCTCATCATATCCCAATCCAGGATTAATAATGATGTAGTCTGTAATTGTACCATTTACATCTGAAATTAATCTTATTATGGCTTTTTCAAGAACTTTAACATCTGAAATTACAACTGCTTCTATTGTAGGATTAAATTCTGGCAATTGCCACATGAAACTTCCTTTGTGTGCATCATAAAGTCGCATAAAAGTATTCCAGGTTGTACCATAATCATCTGACCAATAACCATTTACTTTATCAAGCCATCCTGTGAATTTCCATGAAATTTCAATAGTATCTTTACTCAATAAAGTTACACCTACTTTTGGTGTTTCTAAATTTAGAACCGGTCTATGTTGGTACCAATTAAAACCTGCTTGATCATTTTCTTTCTCTATGATAATTCCATCCATTGTATTCCTTGCTTGACGAATTGACGAAGTTTTACTTGACAAATTGTCGGACATTCCCAAACCCGCTCCTTCTAAAACAGGATTTGGTATCATCTCTTGCCAATTAGGATCCGGAATGAATTCTTTATCCCAATCTTCACCATCCCAATCTGGATTAGGCACCATTTCTTGTTCTATCGGATTTGAAACCATTGCTGCATAACTACCAACCCTTCTGCGTAAAACCATATCAAAATCGGCATTAGTTAACCTTTTCTTTGTAATATCCCCATCTCCATCAGCAAGTAGTTTTCTACCTTCTACAGATCCCATGTTTGGTTCATCAATAACAGGATAGTAAGTTTCAATTTCAAGTGAAAAAGTAAAGTTAATTTTGTTTTCAGATGGATAAGAAAATTCCATTGCTCTTTCAATTGGATAATTTTCTGGAAATGAAATTTGGCATGGTATCATGAATCCTCTAAACTCAACATTAAAAATCCTTACTTTGTAAAAAGTATCTAAAATAGCTTGCACTATTTTAAAAGCTTCTACCATAGTATCTGTTCTTATCTCAATATCAAAATCCATTTTAAGTGGTAAAGAATTAAGATAAGCATTAAAAGTTTGGATATTACCATCAATTACTTTAGAAAATTCAGCTCGTATCCATCTTTGTGTCAGTGCTGATGTATCAATTTCCATTGAATTAAGAGATACCATTCCTCTCGGTAGTGGATCTATGTTACCATCTACTTTTTGAGCAGAACCACAATCACCCCAATTCAAAAAGTAATCTTGAAGAAATCGTTCACTTGAACCTTGACCAAAATCTGGAAAAAATGGAACACCTACAATATCATAGGTTCCATTACTATCTAAAACATTTTCGTAAAAAATCTGATTGTTTAAAGTTTTAACTAATCCAACTACAACTGCACGTGCAAAAACATTTTCAACATTACTTGTTTGTGAGAAAGCCATTAATACTACTCTTTTTATTATCTATTCCAGATTTTCCTTAGTTTAATTTCTCAATATTGAGTGAAGAAAAGTTATTAACCTTTTTTGCTTCAATTTTGTAATCAAACAACTCTTCTGGAAGAGGACTGTGATTAACAACAAAAATACTAAGACCTAATTCTTTTGAAGATTGTGCTAAAACTTGAATGATGTGAAAAATTCCATCTTGATCAATACTACTAAAGAGTTCATCTAAAAACATCATGTTAATAGTTGGAAATTTAATTTTCATTAGTCTAATTAAAGCTATCAAAATTGCAAAATCAATCTTCTTTTTTTCACCGGTTGAAATCTGTTGTGCGGAAACTTCATATCCAAGATGACTAATTTCTGCATCAAAATTGATATTGAAAACTACTTTGTAATCCATCTTTAAGTCTATCATTACTTTACGAATTTCAGAATTTAAAGTTGGTAGTATTTTCTGTAAAGCCAACTGTTTCACGCCACTCTCACTGTAGATGTCTTCTAATATCTTGAAAAAGTTGGTTTTGTTTACAGTATTATCCTTTTTCTTTGTTGTAGTTACTTTTCGTTTTCTTGACTCGTTAATAATTTTTTCAATAGAATTAGTTTCCATTGAGTTATCTTTCAAGTTATCAAGTTCTTTCAGCTTTTTGTTAAAATTACTAATTAAAGTAGTAAACTCAGATTTTTTAGAATTCATCTTAGTAATCATTGTACCAATTTGATTTCTAACTTTTTTGTAGGATTCAATTGATGTTTTAGTTGCTTCAATATTCTCATTAATCTGCATTTCTTCATCTAAGTAACCTTTTAACAAATGCTTGTGGAAATCCGTTTCTAAATCAGATTGGCAAAGTGGACATTTTTGATTTTCATACAATAACTTTTTCTCTTCTATCCCCTTCTTTTTCTGTTTGTTAGTTGTTAACATTTCATTAAGATCTTGAATCTTATCTTCTGCTTTTTCATACTTTTCACCAATCTCTTTTAATTTTCCAGCAAGTTCTTCAAGATTTTTGTTGTAATTTTCAATGTTTTTCAAAGTTTCTTGTTTTTCTGAAATAGCATTAATCTCAATTTGCTTTTTAAGCTTAGTAAGTTCTTTTTCAGATGTTTGGATTGTAATTTCAAGTGCATCAATTTCATTAGAAAGTATTGCTGCATCTTCTGAAGTTTTACGGATTTCTTCACGAATTAAAGTACGAATAACATTGATAATTTGCAAAGAGAAGATTTTGTCAATTAAATCTCTTTTTGCTTTAGCACCCATTGTAATGAAACTTTGAAAGTCATTAATACTCAAAGTAATGAGATTAGTGTAAACGTAAAATGGTATTTTAAAAATCTCTTCCTCTAAATAGTCTTCAATATTACGTTTTCCGGCAACATCATATGGCTTGCCATTTACTGTAAGATTAATGAAATTTGGTGTCACACCTCTTTCAATTACAATATGGCTATTATAGTGTTCAAGTTCTATCTTAGTGTAGAGATTATTATTAAACCGGTTTACAATATCCTTTTGTTTTTTGTTAGGTAATTTACCATAAAGAGAAAAAATTACAACATCTGAAATTGTTGACTTTCCTGCTCCATTTTCTCCAATTAAAAGTTTCATCCCCGGTTCATCAAGGTCTAATTCTTGTAATTTGTTTCCATATGATGAAAAATTTCTCCATGCCAATTTAGTTATGCGCATTAGTCTATCTCAATTGTTTTTTCTTCAAGGTATTTCACACCTTTTTTGTAAAGTTTAGTTGATGTTTCCAATAACAATTTTTTAAAATCTTCTGAATAGTTGAGATTTTGGATGTAAAATTCAGTCAAATCTTCAATATCCATTTCTCCATCTACAACATCTTCATCAAATTCATCTCCATCACCATCTCGTTGTAAAGTAGAGAGAATGTAGTTTAGTTTTTTGTATCCGGAAACAGAATCCATTAAGTTTGAAAATGGAAATTTAGTTGTCCAAGTACTATCTATGATAATATCCACAAAATTATTCTGAATTTCTTTTTCAAAATTTTCAAAAGTTCTTTCAAGTAATCCATCAATAGTGTACTTTAAAAATTTAGGTGAATAATTGTTATTAATAATAGTTTCTTTTCCTGTTTCAAAATCTAGAATAACTATCTTTTTTGTATCTCCTAAATCATTACGAGTTAATGGGAAAATACAACCAATCATAAAAACATTCTTGTTCTTTTGTGAAAGATGGATATGTCCTGAGTACACTTTTTTAAATTTTGAAACTGCTTTTAATTCAAGACCTTCTTCAATTTCTACTTTTTTGTTAAACATGATTCCTTGAAAATCTGTATGACAAAAAAGATAATCGGCTTGATTTGAATTAAGGCATTTTAACTCTTCTTCTTTGGATTCAATCCAAGGCATCATTAAAAGTTTCTGTCCAAATTGTGTTTCTAAAACATCAGGATTATCAAAAATTGTAATATTGTCAATATTCTTAAAAACAATTAAAGAATTGATGTCAAGAGAATTACGTGCAAAACTATCATGATTTCCAACAATAACGTAAATTGGAATTATTTTTGAAAGTTCGATAAAAATGTTAATAGCTTCATTAAGAACTCGAATGTTAAGAGATTGACGAGATTCAAAAATATCTCCAAGTACAAACAAAGCATCACCTTCTTTTTTCTTTTCCTTTAGCATTGGGATAAAGAAATTATAGAAGTAATCTTTGTGTATCTCTAACCATTCTAATGAATTAGTTCTTACACCAAAATGCAAATCTGCTAGCAACCAAACTCTTTTTATCTCTGTCTTAATCACACATCTTAAAATTTTTAAATAGCAAGTAGGTTTCAAAATTGCATGGTTCTAAACTTACACTACAATCATCATAATTTGGGATTACTTTAAAACGAGCCCAAGTAACTTCAAATTTGTCTATTACTTTTCTCATGTTATTTTCAATTTCATTCATAGTAGCTTTATCCATGAATTGAAATTGAAAACTATTAAGAACATTCAATAATTCTTCTTTTATCCTTTCTAACTTTATGCCAAAATCTGTTGGTATTTCCTCTTTTTGATTGTAAAAAACTTCTGATATCTTAACAAAATTAACATTTGCCATATTAAAACAATTTTTTAACTTTAGTACCACCATTTAACATTTGATACTTTTCATCCATATCAACTATTAATTTTTGCTTTATTGTAATTGGTATCTCTTTGTAAAGTAAATCGTAATTAATTCCAAAGAAGTCTGCAATCTCACAAAATTTGTCCATTTCTGAATACCTGTCTCCATCTTCAATATTTTCGTAAAAGTGTAAAAAGATATCTAACAAATCTTGCTTAGTTACTTTAGAACTATAATCTTTGTACTTTTCGTAAAATCTTGATTCTACAAAAATATCATAGAGATTGTTTTTCAATTTTTCCATTTCAAAAGTTTCATGCAAGTATCTTAATTCGGAATAATTTTTGGTCATCCAATTTTCATCTACTGCAAAAGTTCCAAACAATTGAAATTCAAACTCTCCATCATTATTGTTATTATTCTCTATTTCAGTTTGTTCATCCATGTTTTCAAAACTTGGTTCTATTTCATCTAATGGATTATCTTCATCAAATAGTTTCATTCTCTATTCTGTTTTTAGTAGACGTCTGTAATAATATCGTCTAAAGTTTCTTCTAAGCGCATGTGTGAATAGTTAATAGTTAACCGTTTGCGCGAGTTTTTGTAACCTTCATCTCTATTCAAAAGTGTCTGCAAAAAGTACTCATTATTAGCATGCATTATCTCATCTTGTACAATACCAAACATTGCATCTACAGTAGCACCAAGACCAGAAGATTCTGCAATATCAGTTATGCTCATACTTGAAGTATTAAAAGCTCCTCTGTTTGTTTGTGTTAAGCTAATTATTGCCCAATTGTTTCTAATTGCCATAGCTCTCATATCTTCTGCAATTTGTTTAACCTTCATGTAGGTATTTTCTGAATTTGGATTTCTCCAGTTTGCTAAGATGTTGATATAGTCAATAAAAACGGTTTTAAATTTAATTCCTTTCATCTGTTCCATTTTTAGTAACCATCTTTCAACATCCTTAATACTTGCAGCAGAAGTTGGAAATTCTTTAACAAAAAGCTGCCCCGGTTGTTTGAAATTTTCCATTCCAATAGTTGCAAGTTTCTTACGAATTAAATCTTGATCTTCTGCAATCTGTGCATACTCTCCCATTGTAACATTAAGAAGATTAGCACCAAGTCTTTTAACAACTTTTCGATCTGCCATTTCTAAAGAAACTACAGCTGAATTATATCCTAATTTAACTGCATTTGCTGCCAAATTTGCTAAAAAAATTGAATTATGACTAAGAATTCCATTTGTGTAATAACGATGATTATCCGAACTAACTTGAACATCATACATCTCAATAATTTCATTGGTTTTTTCAATTTTCAATACTTCTTGAGGTCCAAATTCAGTCATTATTTTATCACCAACTTTTAATTCATAAACGTAAAGTTCGTTAAATTGTTCATCAAAAACGATATGATTATCTGCACATTCTAATTCAAATCCCCAAGTTTTTAAAAACCAAACTTGATATGGAATAGTTTTACCAATTCCTTTAATATCTTCCCATCCTGTATCTGTTTCAATTTCCCAATCCGAAATTTCAAAAAATTCTTCAAATTTTTTTTCTGTAATATCTGATAATTTCATTTTATTATGATTTTAAAAATTTTACGCAATTATTTAAAATAGTTTCTTTATCTGTATCATAATCATACTCCCAAACAACAAAAACTTCAAATCCTTCTTTTTTAATAAAATCTTCCTTAATTTTATCTTGTTCCCATTTTTCTTCTGCTAAACATTTCATTTTTTTGTGAAAATAATTCCTATCATAAAACCTTGGATTACAATGCCAATAATCACCAAAAAATTCAATAATTTTAAATTTTTCTTTTAAAACAAAATCAAAAGAAAATCCTCTTTTTAATTCAGTGCTCCATCTACCAAATTGTTTTCCATTTATTATTGAATAGTATTGTTTTTCATCAAGTTTTAAAACTTGAACTAATTCTTTAATTAAATTAATCTCTTTATTAGAAAAAGATGTCGATAGTGGATTTTTTGGTATCCTAGAAAATTCGCCATTTTGATATTTTTCTTCAATTTTTATTGACCAATTTTCATTTCTTTCTTTCCAAATTTGAAATCCAATTTCAGTTCCATACTTCTCAACACAAATTTCTAAAGAAAATGTTGATTGACGTTTACTTCTTAATTCAATTGATTCTTCTATAGTATATCCTTGATTTTGCCAATATTCTAAACAAGCTGAATTGTAATTTTTATGAATACCGGGATTTTCTTCTCTAATTTGTTCGTAGGTATTACGCATATTTTGACAATTTTCTTTAGTAAATTGTCGTGCTTTTATTGTTGCATCTTCTAATGAAAATCCTTTTTTAATCCAATGCTCTTTATTATTAGGATTAATTGTTAAAAATTTTTCATAGTCATTATTCTTTAATTTAGATAAAATTGAAGATTTTTCATTTTTAATTCTTTTAATTTTTTCTTCTGCCTGTTCTTTTGATAAATTAAAACGTTCCATTTGCCATTCAACATTTATTGTTTTTTGATATGTTGAGTATGCATTACTAATTCTTTTAATTTTTTCTTCTGCTTGTTCTTTTGATAAATTAAAACGTTCCATTTGCCATTCAACATTCATCTTGTTTTTAGAAGATTCAGAATTTTGATGTTTAATTTTTTTAACTTTTTCTTCTGCTTGTTCTTTTGATAAATTAAAACGTTCCATTTGATCTTCTATTGAATATCGGTTAAATCTTTTTGTACTTTTCATAGTTAACATCTTTTACTATTTATTCCAGATTATTTTGGAATGTTGGTCTACAAAAAGTAGGATTTAATTTTTTAGTTAACTCATGAAATTTTTTCAATGAAATTTTCTTAATTTCCCCTGTTTTTTTGTTTCTAATAGTAATTTTTGTTGTACCTTTTGAACACTTACCAACTTTCTGTTGTCCGCAAAGTACAAACAAAGCTTTTGAATACCAACCACCTCCAAGAACTAAATCAACATATGGAAATCCAGAACTAAAAGTATCTGCTAATGGTTGTCTATGGCTTTCAGGATTAAAAAAGTCAAGACCTTCATCAAATTTTAAATCAAGATTAGTACCATTCATGATAATATCTCTTGAAGTTTCCACTACATTCTTAACATTTTCTATTGAGATATCTGTAGTTTTAAGATAGGTAACTAATTGATTTGCAGCTTTTTCAAGTTTTTTAGATTCAATCCAAGCTTCTGTTGATTCTTGCAACCATTCTTTATCATATGCTGATTTGTCACAATTGAATACAATTTCAATGAAATCTCGATTAATCTTTTCAAGACCTCCAATTTTTGCAAGTTCAACCATTTGTTCCTTTGTAGGAGTTTGATTGTACTTCTCAATAAATCCGGCGGCACATTTGAACAAATCAGAATAATTTGGAGAATCAAAAAATTCTGCTTTTGTTACCCTAATGTACTCTTTATTTTCAAGGATATTGTGAAAAATGATCTTCTCTAAGTGATTTGGTATCATTCTTAATTTTCGTAATTTTTGTCTACTGCATATGAACACCAAGTTGTGTACTCGCAAGCATCACAACGGTATCCTCTACCACCTTGACTGTCAGAGTCAAAGTATCTTAATTTTCTACCACAATGAGGACAAAAGCCATTATTAAAATCTCTTGCTTCCCAATTTCTTGCTACAATTATCATTATAGCAAAAAGTACAATAAAAAAGACAAGTATTGCTAATGGAACAGGTATTGCTATCATAACCAGGGATGTGTTTTTAGTTTAAATTTTGATTTATTAACTCCACCTTCTTCTATCATTTCTAAAATTCCTTCTTCTGTTAAACTCTTTAATTTTTCAAGATGTTTAACTAATGGTTTTTCTTCATCATCTTCTGGTAGAGATTTGGTAAAACTTTTGACATTACGTTTTGAGAAAGTTGATGTAAATGGTTCATACAACATATCATTTTCTTCAAGTGCACTAATTAATTCGTAAAGATAATCTTCATCAGTCGGATAATTTTTGCATTCTTTTTGCACATTAAGAAAGTGTTTCAGTTTTAACTTACTACGATTTAATTTCAGTTCCATCTACATCAAAAATTTTTTCTTCCTTCATTTTTTCCATAGCATTTTTGGCGGTATTTTGAAACATTAAAATTAAATCATCATTTCTTTCTTTCCAGCTTTCTTTTTCTTCTAAAGTCCATTCTATTGGATATTGAAAACTTAAAACATCATCTTCATGATAATTCAACCAAACTTTATCTACGATTATTGTGATATTTCGTGTCATTAATCTTCTATCAAATTTTCTTCTGTTTCTTCTAACTCTTCATCAACATAATCATCAATTTCGTAGATATCATTAACATCTGGCAACATGAAAGTAGGTTTAATAACTTTTTCATCAAGTTCTCTAAGAGCTTCTTCTGTGAAAACTTCCGGTGTAAAAAGTTGATTTGCTTTAACTCCATCTCCCAAGTGTTTTACGATATAACGCATTGCACTTGCTTTTGGTACAAAGTACATGGTTTTTCCGTTAAACTCAAAAACATCTGCTTTTGCTTTATCTCCTGGAGTTAGTTTCTCATACTCAGATTTTGAAACCAAGTTACCTTTTTCAATTCCACAATTTTTCCAAGAAATGAAATCTTCAAGACCAACATAGGGATTCATGCCTTTAAAGAATGAGATGTGAAATCTAATCTGAATTGGTTTTGCAAATCTTGATTTGTGAGGTTTTGACCGTACAACAATTCCTGTTGCTTTCATATCTACATCACTATTCTCATCATCTTTTGGCTTATCCTCTTTAAGTTGCGCTTTGTAAAGAAAAGCAATGAATGAAGAATTGTAAAGTGCACCGCCGCCACCTGCAAAAACATCGGTAGGAACATAGGCACCAACCGCTGCATAACTATGATTAGTTAACACAAATGGAATTTTTGCCTCTGCTAAATCCATTGTAATAATACGAAAAAGAGAACGTAATTCTTGTTGTTTTGTCATATCTCTTTTTTCTTTACCTTCTAAAGCATCATTACGTTCTTTAGATGTAGCAAGATTTCCAAGTGAGTCGAGTACCATCATAATTTTAGGAACTTGCTTACCTGCCGCACGAGCATCTTTCAATTGTTTTAAGAGGTTAGAAACAAAGAACTTAAACTCTGCTGGTGTATTAACAGGCTGATACCTAACTTTTTCGGGATCTAATCCAAATTTTCTGAATTGTTTCTCATCTACTGCTGCCTCTGTATCACAGTAAATTATGTGATATCCTTTCTTTTGTGCACCTCTACAAAGATTAAGCGCCAAAAACGTTTTACCTGTATTATGCGAAGAAACTCCATCGCACCAATATCTGTGATTTTTGTGTAAAACTTCCCAATCATAAACTTCTTCAAATGAAACAATATCATTTGAAATTATTGGTATAAATCCTAATTTTGTTAAAATTTCATCACCATTTTTAAGATTTTTAGTATGCTTAAATCCAGATTTAGTCTCAAGAAGATGATCTGATGAAACTTTAATTTGGTAATTTTCAAATATCACATGATGAATATTGCGTTTATGCTTAACATAAAAATCACCAATTTCTTGAAATCCATCTGGTGTATCTATTAAAAAACTAGTATGTTGAAATTCATCTACTATTTCTTTAGCTGTTTTATACTCTGCATATTTTTCACAATGTTCATTAAAAATCTCAAATAATGACCTATTCTTTAACTCTCTTGATAATTTTTCTTCAGTCCATTCTATAAAAGAAAGTAGTTCATTCTTAATTTGTAATTCGTTCATATTCGTCTTTTTTTGTTTTTAAAAATGTACGGATAGTTTCAAACTTGTTTTTATCAGTTTCCCATACTATTAACAAATCATATCCCTTTGTTATTATAAGATTGTTTTTATAATTGTCAAATTTTTGACATTCCCAATAATTTAACTTACTATATGGTTCTATCCATTTTTGTTTCTCATTTTCTGTTAAATTAGGATGAGGATGATATGTTATACCTTGATATTCAATACAAACTTTTAATTCTGGTATAACAAAATCATAATAAAAAATCCTCTTTTTTTCATTATCATAAACAAAGTACTCTTTATCTTTGTAATAAACGTCATAATTTGTAAATAATCCGTCTCCTAATACTAAATCAAAAAGATCTGCCGATGATTTAGAAAATCTTGGTAATTTTCTAGTTTTAGCAATGTTTATACGCTTTTTTTCTTCATCAGATTTAGTATCCATAGTTTCTTGCCATTTTTTCTGACGTCTTTCCCATCTTTTTATACCTTCTTCTTTACCATATTTTTCAATACAAACTTCTAATGAAAACGTTTCTTGTCTTTTTGTTAATTCTTGTACTGCTTCATCATAATTCAATCCTTTATACTTGATGTAAAAATTAACATTACAATTTGTATAATACTCAATTTCACCATTTTTTACCTTTTTCCATAATCCTAATGTAGCTTTTTGTTGTTTTAATCTAACTTTTTCTCTTGCTTCTAATTCTGTAAAAACTTCACCAGTTATAGAATTAATCTTATCTAAATACCATTCCCATCTATTACAATTTCCTTTTGCATTATTAATCCGATTTTGTTCTTCCGGAGATTTTAATTCCATCGTCTTTTTACGTTTTTCAACTTTTTCTTGTGTATTATTGTTCATTGTTGATTGTCTAATGCCTCTTAAATGTAAAGATTCTTCTTCTGTATAGCCCCTGCAAATGTAAAAGTTTATTCTTGTATTATGCGTTTCCCAGAATGAAAAAATTTGCTGTGGAAGATTACACATTCCTTTGCTTACCTTAGTTTTACTTTCATGAAATTCTAAAAACTTTTTAAGATAATCATTATAATGATTTTCTACAATAGTAATTACTGGATTTTTAGAATAACTGTAACTATTTTGTAAAATTTTTAGCATTTCTTTTTTAGACCTTGGATTTTCTAAAAGTTTGTACTTTCTAGAAAGTTTTGGTACTTTAGTAAAAAACAACTCATTCAATAATAACATTGTGGAATCCATTTGATATACTCTTTAATCTATATACTCGTATTTTTTGAGACTTAGCTACACAGCCAGTTTCTCCTGCTAATGCAACTGTTCTACAATTCGGTATACCACCAAATAAACTCCCGGATATCTGAGCATTAAACAGATAGTTACCAGTATCTATGAAATCGTCTATTTTAGAGAAAGTGTTAATTGTTGATATTGAGCCTCTTGGATCTACTTTTGAAAGTAAATTATCAAGTTCTATAAATGACATCTCACTTTTTAGAGATGATTCTTTTTTTGCCATTAATTTTGACTATTTTTAAGATTGGAATAGCATTTTCTTGCCACATTCCGGACAGTCTATTGAAAATGTTATGATGTCATGATAACAATTAACTACGGTAAGTTCTTTTACATCTACTGTGAATTCACACCCACATTTAGAGCATTTATTATCAACTTTTTTCTCATACCATGATCCATGTTTTGTAACTTCCATTACTATTGTTGTTATTTTAAAAAAGTTTTTTCGAAATAATGAGGTCTGAATCAAATCCAGGAAATCCTAATGGTTTTATTAATCGGTTTACTGCATCTAACAATACTCTTTGAAAATGAGCATCATAATCAATTGACGGTGCAATTTCTGGACACCACTGACCAACCGGAAAAGCAAAAACATTACAAAAATGGTCTGTTGAATAGTAGAATTTTACTTTATCACCCGTTTTAATCAAAGAGTACTTTTTCTTTAGTTTAGGATTATTGTTAATCAAATAGTTGTAATATCCTGCTGCTCTAACATAAATTGGACATCTTGAATTAACTTCAAATTTTTCAGTATCATTTGCGATTCCTTTAGCATAGTCATTAATTCCCGCCTGTAAAGCAATATCACTAATTTCAGATGTTAAAAATTTCTCTTTATACACTCGTAGTTGTTTAATGAATTCTTTAACATTCAAATCTTTTTTTTCAGTCAAGATAACTTTAAGGATGTCTTTAAGGATTTTACGAGAGAAAATCGGTGTTGAAGACTGTACAATTTCAACTCCTTTTGGTTTAATCTTTTGTTGAGGACCATAGAAAATATCAGGAGCCTGCCAAGCAATATCAAGGATGTACTTTTTCTTAGCTATGAGTAACATAGAACGAGAAATTGTTTCAAGTTCAAATTTCTGGATGTTCTTTGTATTGTACTTTTCTGCAAGTTTCTCCATTCCTTTTTGAAGATAATCTTTTAGCCTGTATTCGTAAACATCAAGAACAAATTGATATGGCTCTTTTTGATAGTCTGTTCCTAAAAAAGCTTCTTGTAGAGTAGCATAGACTGAATCAGTATCACCATATTTGGCTACTTCACAAGTAACTTCAGCAACTTTTGTAATTCCTAATTTTTTGTGAAGATCCTTATCTTTATGCCAGAAATTCTTAAAGTAATTATCCAAAAGAGTGGCTGATGTTTGGATGATATTTTGACCTTGTAAAGTAATTGCTTCTGCCATATCAGTATTAGCTGCCATAAAGTATTGGCTAGCTAAGGCACCATACATGGAATTCAAAAAAATCTTAATTGCTTGTTCTTCATTATGATAGTCTCTTTCAAGCTTTCCTAATCTTTTAATTTCTTTATCAATTTCTTCTATTGTTGGTTGTTCACTAAGTTTAGCAAACTTGAATTCTTTAACTTCTATCATTCTGTTCTTTAATTTTTTCTTTTATCCAATTACTAACGTAAATTTCACAATCACTATCATAGACTTCATCAAATTCTGGGTGCCATTGTACCAATCTAATTGAATTATTAAGTGCAATTTCAGGAACATCATCACCAACACAGTATCCATCAAGTTGCAAATTAGGTGCTAGCAAATCTATCATTTGATGATGTCTTGAATTTACTGTTATTCTAGAACCTAATCTTTGATTAGAATCTCGCCCCCATGATTTAATAATATGGACCTCATGAAATTTAGATTGTTTCATTTTATCAGTTGCTGAATCTCCAATAGTTGCTGCAACTTCTTGATGTGTTTTACAACCTGTTTCATTGAGGTCCTTTACTGTTCCTCCCATTGCAATATTACAAACCTGCATTCCTCTGCATATTCCTACAATTGGAATATGCCATTCAAATGCTTGATGTAATAATTCAAGTTCTCTTCTATCTCTTTCTTTGTTAGTTCCAAAATCAGAACCTCCACACAACATTAAAACATCATCTTTTTGCAAAAATTCATCATGTTCTAAAATTCGATACTCAATTTTTCTTCGAGTCATCCAAATTGTGTATCGGTTTAACTCTCTGACTGAAACAGGAGGTGTTATTGCTATCATTAGTCTGCTTCTCCGATAGTAATTTTAGTATCACTTTCTTTTGAAATGAAAACTATTCTATCATCCATCAAGTAAGCATCTTGGTTTTCATTGTCTAAGTATCCATAGTGAGTTTTCAAAGTAGATAATGAATGATCTGGTAAAGTTTTCAAATTATCATCTTCAACCACAAGAATTTCAAAAGAAGAACCTTTGATAGTAACTTTCTTTCCTTTCTTTACGAAAGTAACTTTTGGTGTATCTTCAAGTTTGAAGAGTGAAAGAACTTTACCATAATTTTCTTTTGAAAGTGCAAACTCTACTTTTGCATTAGTCAAATCACCGAATACTTTTTTGTTTAAAGTATTATCATCAACATAATTAAGCAATTTTAAGGGCGCACATTGAAATTCAAGAGTTAAAATTGAATTTTTAAAAACGATTAAAGTTCCAATTGTTTCTCCATTGATTTTACTACATTCAAGTGTCATATCAAATTCAGTATCTCCGAAAAATTTGCAAGTTTCTACCAACCTTTTGATGTTATGAACTCCAAATTTTAAATCTCCTTTAATTTCAGAGTATTCTGAAAAAATTTCAGATAATGGAATTGCTGAATACTTTACTAACGCTTTTTCAACGGTGTAATTTTTTGCTTTCATTTCAGTTTCATTCATTTCTATTAACAAAGAATTATCAATAGGTGAGAATTTGTTTAAAAAGTTAATTAATTTAGCTGCTTTACTGATCTTTAAATTTAAGTTCTGTGCCATTTTCTAGTATTTTAATTTTAATTTTTATGCCTAATTTTGCAAAAGTTTTGCATGATTTTCATGCTTTTTTGTCTTTAAGTACTCTTCATACTTTTTCTGTTTTTCTAATTCTTTTTGTTCTTTTTCTTTATCTAATTCATCTCTGAATTCTTTAGCATACTGTTCATAGTTAGCAAAAAAGTCATCTGCAACTGTTTCAATATCAATCATAGTTGCAAATCTTTTAATTGGTCTACAACTACCATCAAAATCTTGTTTTGAGTTAGTGTAAAAAACAGAAACATACTCGCTTGCTCCATACATTCTATGCTGCAATACAATAAAGTACTCACCATTAAATTCTACATGCCAACCATGAGATCTTGTGTTAGTTTTTACTAATCCTTTGAATTTGTATGGCTTTGATTTAATATCAAATTCAGGATGTTCATTAAAGAGTCGTGCTGCCTGCCAATCTGAATCTGGACAATTGTTTCCATATTCCGGATAATCTCTACTTGAAATTACTCTTTTTGGTTTTAGATTTTTCATTTTATCTTAGTTGTTTTTAGTATCTTAAAATTGTTTTTGCACATTTTTTGTTAATTTCTTGACAATACTTTTCTGTTTGATTATCAAAAAACTCTTTTTCCTTGTTAGTTTCCGGTTTAATAAAAACAAATCGATTCATCCATTCTTGATATCCGTTAGGTCCTAGAGCCTTTTTTAACATTTCTTCATCAATCATGTTCTTCCGTATCTTGTTCTTCTTGAATTTCTAAATCATCTTCTGCATTAAAAAACTCAATACCATCTACATCACTCATTTCATCAAAAAGATTCTTTACAGCTTTATTCTTAATACCTCTAGCAATTGAAACATCAACTAATTTAGAGAAAATCTTTTTTTCATCATCCATCAGTTTTTTTCTTTCTTTTTTCAAAAGTTCAAGTTCCTTAATTTTTTCAATAGTTCTTGCAAGTTCTTCGTTGTTAAGGTAGTGTAAAAAGATTGCATTAAGTTTTCCTGCTATCTGTTTGCTAAATTTTTTTAAAAATTCAACAACTTCTTCTTCTTTTCTTTTCTGTTTTAACATGAACTCAAAATACTCTTTCTTTGCTTTATTGTATTCTAAATCAAAACATGTTTCATTGTAAAAGTATTCTGTTCTTTTAAAAGCAATCTCGCCAATTCTGTACTTGAAATCAGTAAGATAGTCTTCAATTTTATCATACTGAATTACTAAACCATCTTTCACAAATACGGGTGTTTCGGTTACTAAAATTTTTGTTGCTTTAGCAATCATAGTTTTGAAATGGTCCCATTCATTCTTAAAACCGGTAAATCTAATGGTTAAATCGATATTCTCAGAGGATTTGTTAGTTAGTACACACTTACCATTATGGTCGTCAATAATTTTTTCTAGCTTCTTAATGAAATTCGCTGGTTTCATAATAGGAGGTAAATCTGTTATTGAAATTCGTTGACGAAAATCATCGTACTCTACAGCTCCTTCAATAAGCCAAGTTTTATCAAGATTTTGATATCTTTTGATAGTTCCTTTAAAATTTTTAAAGTATGGTTTTACTTCTTTTTTCTTCCCTTCTAAGAACTTTTTGATATCATCTAGATTACGAGGTAAAATAGTAGAACTGTAACCAACTGCAATACCAATTACAAAAGTAGCAAGTCCAACAGGTAAATTCACATGTAATGGATTGTACTTTCCTTCATCATCTTTAGTATTAAGAAATCCATTCTCTTTAATGATTTTTGAAATATCAGGATTGATTTTTACAGAAGTGTAACGAGGCGCCGCAGGTTCATGTTTGTAAGGAGAACCAAAAAATCCATCACCGAGTAAAAGTTGCTCGGCACAACCAAATGGACGCGTAATTTTGTTAATAGCACCACCAACTGAAGAATCTCCATGATGGTATCCATCCGAAATACAGCTACCTACGAGTGTTAAAGTTTTATCATAAGATGGTTTTGCATTATTAAGGATAATTCTTTGCACATTATTAATTGAATCATGCCAATCTGGAATTCCTCTATTCTCTAAAACGTAAAGTGCATACTCACGGAAATTAACATCAACTTGAGAACTGACATTAAGTTTGATTATCTTTGATTTTACCTTTGTTTCTTTTACTGTCTTCATTATTGCTTACCTTCCATCCAATTTTTTCTTAATCCTGCCGATTTTCCAAAAGCAATTTCAAGATATTTTTCTGCCTGTTTATCATTAGTTACTTTAAAACAATCTCGTTTGTTCATTATGATTTCCCAGTCTTGAGCTGCGAGTGAACCTAATCCTTTCAAATACCGGATATTCGAAAACTTTTCAGATGTAGTTTTTTGGTATTCTACAAAGTCTTTCAGTGCATAGAAGTACTTGCGCTTCTTGTTTACTTCCACAGAAACTAACGGTGTTATCAAAATGAAAAGTTTTTCTTGTTCTATGATAAACCTAAACCATTTAAAGAAAAAGTTGATAATTAAAGTTGCAATATGGTGTCCATCCGGATCTGCATCACAACTGATAATAATTTTGGAATAATCGCATTTGGTTTTACCAATTTCAAGTCCCAAGATGTTAATCAAATCTACAATTTCTGCATTTTTGCTTAAATCTCCTATGGACCTAGTATTCTTTACCTTTCCTTTCAAAGCATAAATCCCATCATTTAGTGGATTTCGTTTCAAAGCTAAACTTCCGGCAGCTGATAGTCCTTCACAAATGAAAAGACTGTCTTTTCTGTCCGTAGGCGGGATGTACTTTTCTGAAATTGCTTTTTTACCTTTATTGCGAATTGCTTTCTTTAAACCGGACATCTCTTCAATTTCATTCTTCTCTTTAATCCGTTGTTTAATCCGTTTAAACATTTCAGTTTTGGTAAAATCCTTTTTCAATTCTTTAAAAAAGTGCTTTTCTAGAATAGGTTCAATTTCCCATCTACTAACTTTGTACTGAGTTTTGTTTTGGTCACCAAATCTCACATGTTTTGGGGGGAGATTTAGCATAAAGAAAAAATCATAATAAGCATGAGCACCTTTGTAGTCAAAGAGCTCATTTAGAACATCTTGCATTATTGTTTGGTGAATACCATTACAAAGTGCCGTGTTAATAAAAGAAGTCATCTTAGTTCCATCTTCTCGATGTTCCCAAAGAATAAAGCGTCCTATCTTAGTATCAATAGTAAAACTTTCGTAAGGAATGAATGGTTTGTTAAGATTCAAAAGCTTACCATCACAATAAACTTCAAACTTTACTTTTGATAAAATTGGATCATTTTTACGGATGTAATCCTTGAAAATCATCTGTGCTTCGATGTAATCAAAATCCCATTGACATTTTTTAAATTTGTCAACTCTTGGAATGAAAGAAATTATTGTACCTTTTTGGTCTGTCGATTTTTTCTTTTTTTCTTCCTTTACTACTGTTTTGAATTGCTTCCAAACTTGCTTGTAATTATGCTTATCATTAATTGTGTGAATTTCAAACTCATCTGAAAGCATGTTAACAACACTTGCACCAATTCCATGAGTTCCTAAAATAGTTTCATCAAGTTCCTCGTTTTTAAAATTAGAACCAGCTCTAAGAATAGTTAAAGCAGTCTCAATATTATTAAGACCTGTTTTATCATTAATTTCTGTTCCCTTGTGAAAACCATTACCTGTATCAGTAACAGTAACTCTTTTTGTTTGCGAATCAAAAGAAATGGTAATTTTTTCCATTTTACCATTCATTCTTTTAGCTTCATCAAAAGCATTATCAAGAACTTCATTCATCAGTTTGTAAAAACCGGTTGAAATTTCTTTGGTTGCATCTTCAATTGTGTTATTTTTGATGATTCTAACTTTTTCTGGTATAATATCTAAAGAACCTATATAAATCGCCGGGCGAATTTGGACAAATTCAAAATCAGAAAGTGCAATAATTTCTTTTGAAGGTATATTTTGTTTTTCTTCCAAAACATAAAAGTCATTTTAAATCAAGAAAAGCAATTCATAAAAAATTGCAATTAAAGTTTAATTATTATACAAAAGTTAAAAAAAGTTTTATAAAATATGAATATATTATAAACAAGAATATATGTTGAAAAATGAAAATACTATTAAAATTGAAAATATAAAATCTAAAAATGAATGTAAAAATTTTATGTTAGAAATTTTAAATAAAAAATCAAGATCTTCATTAAGATCTACTATAGGTAATTCTGAAAAATTAAAAAATTTAATTTTAAAATATACTTCTAAATTCAAAGAAGAAATACCTTATATTGGTAGAGCTTTTATAATTATGTTTAATTTAAAACCATATTGTAAAAAATGTGGAAAAATTACTTCATGGAATAGAAATAAAGGAGAATTTGCTACTTGGTGTTCTATTAAATGTATGGTAAATGATAAAGAATATATTATTAAAAAAGAACAAACTATATTTAAATTATATGGAGTTAAAAATACATTTCAAGCTGAAAAATGTAAAGAAAAAGGAAAGCAAACATGCTTAAAAAAATATGGTGTAGAATTCACTTCTCAATCACAACAGAAAAAAGATAATTCAGAAAAAACTTGTTTAGAAAAATATGGAGTTAAAACATATTCACAAACAAAAGAATTTAGCAAAATGTTACAGGAAATTTGGGAAAATAGATCAAAGGAAGAAAAAGAAAAAATTTATAATAAAGCAAAACAAACTTTTTTTAAAAATTTAGGAGTAGAAAATCCTATGCAAAATATAGATATTTTTGAAAAACAACAAAAAAGTTCTTATTATAGAAAAAATTATATTTTACCATCCAAAAAAGAAATAACTTTACAAGGATATGAAAATTATACTTTAAATTCTTTATTAAAAATTTATAAAGAAGAAGAAATAATTATAAAAGATAAAGAAATTTTTAAATTAACAGGACCAATAACTTATCTTCAAAATAATATAATTCATTATTATAGACCTGATTTTTTTATACCTAAAGATAATTTAATTATAGAAACAAAATCTACAAGAACTTTTAATATAGAAAAAGAAAAATGCATCCTTAAAAAGGATGCATGTATAAATTTAGGATATAATTATCGTTGGTATATTTATGAAAAAAACGGGAAAGAAATATTAGTAGAAAATTTTTAAATTTATTATACAAAAAAGTTTTAGCTATCCAAGAAAAATTAAGAATCCTAATCCTAAAATTACAATGTAATGTAACAATTGGTCAACGCCCAAGAAAATCCAGTATCCTTTGTTCATGTATGATAAATTGTACTTTCGATAAATCCAAGATTTTCCATGATCTATTGCTCCATGTGTTAAAGTTTCGATTAGGATTACACCTAAAACTATCCATGAAATTATGGGGACAAACAAAGCTGCTATAAGTCCATAGACAAGTCCATTAACTAATCCATGAATGTAAAGCCAATAAAGATTTTTGTACTCAATTTTTGCAACTAAAATTTTCTTGTAGAGACCACCATAAACAAAATCGCAAAAATCTGCTACAAAATGAGCTGTAATTAGTAATAATAAGATGAGAAATAGTGTTATCATAGTTGTGGTTTAAAATTTTGAGATTCTAGTAATTGTTCTATTGTTTCTTTTTCAATTTTGCTTAAAGTCTGTGGAATCCAAACTTTAATAGTAAAAATCAAGTTTCCAGTTTCTCTGTAATTCATGTTTGGTGCTCCAGGTAATCCTTTTCCTTTTAATCGTATGATTTCTCCATTTTGTATTCCAGCATTCAATTTTGCTTTTACTTTTCCAGTAAGTGTTGGTAATTCAACTTCACAACCTAAAATTGCTTCGGGAATTGAGATGTACCATTCAGCAAACAAATCATTACCAGCTATTCCACCTCTTTCAAAAAGTTCATGCGGTATTTCTTCAATTTGCACAATCAAATCTCCACTAATACCATCTGCCGGTGCTGCATTTCCAATACCTCTAATTGCAATTTGAGTTCCATTCAGTACACCTGCCGGTATTTTAATTTCAACAGTTTCTTCACCAAGTATGGTCCCCTTTCCATGACAATTAGAACAAGGATTTTTTACTATTGTTCCAAGTCCTCCACAACTATTACAAGGCATAACTTGCTGCATTATGCTAAATCCATTTCTTTGAGTATGAACAACTTGACCTGTTCCATTACAAGCAGGACAAGTAACAACATCTTCTTTATTCTTGGTTTTCAGACCATTACATTCTGGACAAAGAATCTGTTTTTTAAACTTGATTTTCTTTTCTTGTTCGGTTGCAATCTCTTCAAGAGTTAATTTTACTGTAACTCTTAAATCCTTTGCTTTTACTACTGGTTTTCGTTGTTGTCCACCATGTCCACGTCTTCCAAAGAAATCCCCCATTCCACTAAAATGACCATTAAAAAGATCACCATATTGTGAAAAAACATCATCCATGTTAAAACCTTGTGTTGAAAATCCACCATTCATACCTTGATGTCCAAATTGATCATATCTTTGACGTTTTTCCGGCGTACTTAAAACATCATATGCTTCTGCTGCTTCTTTAAATTTTTCTTCAGCTTCTTTGTTATCAGGATTTCTATCAGGATGATATTCCATTGCTTTTTTGCGATAAGCTTTTTTAATCTCATCTGCATTTGCATTTTTATCAACCTCTAGAATTTCATAGTAATCTCGTTTTTCCATTAGTTCTTTTTGCTTTCTTCATTTAAAATTTTAGTAGTTTCTGTAATAAACGCTTGAATTACATGAGGTTCTTTCCAACCTTTAAAGTATGGATGATTTTTTAGTTTCATTACTCTTTTCAAACTTTCAGCATCACCAACTTGTAGCATTTCTTGTCTAAGTGTAATTTTACCCAATTCTAATCTTTCCCATTCTTTTCTCGCTTCTTCTCTTGCAAGAATAAACGCATTTTCAATAGGTACATGTTTTTCACCATACATGGATTTTGAAACAATACTATGCATGTATTCGCCGGCATATTGGTCAATAAAACTGTTTTTATCCTGTTGTTCTGAATTTGAAAGTACTTTTCTACTGTCTTCCCATTTGTATCGGATATTTCCAATAGCACCTGGAATCATAGCAAGAAAAGCTTCTTGATTTTCTACCATTGTAGTTTTCTTCTTTTTAATTCTCTTTTAATGAAAGCTAAGCGATTAACATTAACTTCTTTAAATTGGTGAATTGGATTACCCAATTTTTTCCATTCTTGATGTAGTTCCAATAATTTTTCATTTGTGAATTTTTCAAGACATTCTTTTAATTCTTGATAAACTTCTAATTTTCTTTGTCTTTTAGCTTCTACACTATTTTCTTTTCTGTATTCTTCCCATGTCCAATCAATGAATTCTTGAACTTCTGGTAATTTCTTAGAGTTGTAATCTGGTGGTCGTGGTAAAAAAATTTCATTATCACCATATCCATCATCACAAGTGCAAGTTTTTAGAAAATCGGAACCTCCACAATAAGGACAAGTTGTATCCATGATTTCTTAATTTTAGCAACTACCAAATCGGTAAGAGTAAAAATTGTTAAGGTCTTCATAATCGGCATTAAAACCTAATTCATCTAATTCTTTGATGTCTTCTTCTGAAACATCATTAGGATCTACTTGAACATACATTACATCATGTTCACAATGAGTTGGAAATTTTTCTTGCGAATACTTGAAGAAAATTTGAAAAGCTTTGATTAAATCTTCCATATCTTAATCTAATTTTGGTTTGTCTTTGAAATTAAACTCAATTTTTTCTAAAAGATAGTAACAATAAACATTACCTTCTTTATCAGACCATGTACATGCACCTCCCATTACAATTCTTGCTGCAATAGGTTTAAATTCTTTTACTGTCCATCCATCATCTAATAGTTTGTTAAGTTCATCACTATTACTATTTTTGGTAATTACTACTTTTTGCATAATTCTAAAATAATGAGGTTTGTTTAATTATTGGATTTAATTTTGTTTGTGGTATGCTTTTTACAACCAGTTGAATAACGGGAACTCCTTGACAAAATTTGTCAACAAATTGAGAATAGGTCATTATTTCAATACCTTTCTTTTCAGCTGTTTTCATCTTACTTGAAGTTGAACTTAAATCATCAGTAATTAAAAACCTTGCTTCATTTAACTTTCCATGTTCAAATCCAAATGGTTTAATAGTGTCTAAAAAATCTTCTTTAGTAACAAAACCAAAAGCTTTTGGACTACCGGTCATTTCCAAAAATTGCAAATGGCTTGTATCTTGTGGCATATCAATTGTAATCCATTCAGACAAGTAATTTACTACATTATCTACACCAATTCTTTTTGGTTCACCAGGTTCAAAACCTTCACATACTGCTTTTTCTAAGCTTGCAAAACTGTAAGCAACTCCGGCAATTTTGTTAGCTACTTGTTTTGAAATAGTTTTGCCCATTCCTTTAAAACCTAATAATTGAATTACTTGTTGTAAACTCAAATTGTTTACTTTATCAACAACATCCAAAATTTTATCAAGAGAACGACCGTCTTGAAATTGTCCACTTGCTATTAAGTTTTTCTTGTTAAAAATGTTAGGATTTAAAATGTGACATGCTTCTTTAATACCGGCATTCCAAAATGAACGGATAATTGATGGTCCAACTCCAAATAATTCTAATTTTTCAACACAATCTTCAAAGATACAATACTTTACTTCATCACAATTTGCATTAGGACAAGTTAGATGAATACCATTTACTATTTCAAGATTAGTTCCACAATGGGGACAATGAGTTGGAATTTCAGTTACCATGTTCACAAATGGATCAGTTGGTGCCGGTTCAATTACTTTTACTATTTGTGGAATAATATCTCCAGATTTTACTAAACTAACTTCAGCACCTGCAAAAACTTCATTGTCAATAACATAGCGATAATTGTAGATACTTGCTTTTGTTACTGTACTTCCATCAAGATTAACAGGTTCTAAAAGTGCAACTGGTGTAAAAACTCCGGTCTTTCCAAGTTCCCATTTTAATTTTGCTACTTTTGTTATTACATCCTTGGGAATGAACTTAATAGCAACACCCCATTCAGGATCGTGACTATTTTCTCCGAGTTCAGGACGATATTTTTCCGCTGCTTTGATAACAAAACCATCCAAAAGAAATGGGCTTTTATTCTCACGATAGTTTTTCATAGCATAGTATGCTTTTTCAAACTCATCATAATGATAGTAAAACTCAACAAGATCGTATTGTTTGTTAAATCCCCATTCTTTTAATTTTGAAGTAGGAATCCATTCAGCGGTTTTTCCTTCAATGTGCTTAATTTCATGAGCCATAAACACAATCTCATTAATGGCTGGATTTGGTTTGTCATCATTAAGTACACCAGCTACAAAATTACGTTCATTTGCAAAATTAGCTACATACTTGGCTGCGAAAATTGCTTTTGGAATTACAACCTCTGCTCTTACTTCTACTTGGTCTAAAACCGGAATAGTAGCGGGAACTTGTTGTCTTAATTTTGAAGTGTAATCACGACCTTGAATACCATTACCACGAGATAAAATTTTCCAAAGTTTTCCATTTTTGTAGATAGCATTTACCGCATTTCCATCGAATTTTGGAGAAAATCCAAAATGAGGTTGTACTCCTTGACCAACTAAATTTTTCATCCATTTAATGGCTTCTTCAGTAGGAGGCAAACCGGTAGTTTTATTGGTTTGATATTTTGCCAATGAAAGCATAGGTGTAATATGAGAAAACTTTGCATAACGATCGAAAACATCAGCACCTACTATTCCAATTACTTGAGAATTAAGTGCTTTTAATTTTGCTTCTAAGTGGTCAAACTCAGAATCTGTCATTATGGGCTTATCCGTGTTATAATAAGCATGTTTTGCTTCAAGATAAAGTTGCTCGTCTTGTGTGTAATTTGTTGTCATATCTTTAGAATTTTGATTGATTTGATACTGTAAAAATACCACTTTTTTCCTTACGAATCAACAGATTTAGAAAAAAGTTACTAACAATTTAATGAGCTTTGAGATTTAAAACAGGTTTTATTACCTCTAAAATTTCTACTGTTTCTCCAATTAAACCTTTGATAATTTCTGCATCTTTGTAAGCCATTGGACTTTCATCAATAGTTTCTTTGCAAACAGATGAAGAGTAGATTCCTTTCATTGAGTTTTTGAAATCGACTAAATTAATTTTAGCTTTAGCTGCATTTCTTGATAATATTCTGCCCGCTCCATGAGGTGCACTATTATTCCACTCCACATTGCCCAATCCGCGACACCAGAGGACACCATCTCGCATATTGAGAGGAATTACTACCATCTCATTTTGGTGTGCTGAAATAGCTCCTTTTCGAATGATTTGGTCGGTTCCGATGTAATTATGGACAGTATCAAAACTTTCTTTCAATAATTTTGTTGGTAAATTAAAAACCTTTAGAATTTCTTCTGCAATTTTTTTGCGATTTTCGGCAGCAAATTCTTGAACTACTTTTAAATCTGCAAGATAATTTTTCATCTTATCTTCAAAGAGATACTTAGAGTGTTTTCCAGCTTTTGCTTGATTTCCATGAAATTTGCAAACTTGCAATCCAAAATTACGAGAACCGGAATGAATGAAAAGCATCCAACCTTTCTTAGTTTCTCCGATTTCGATAAAATGATTACCACCTCCCAATGTTCCCATTTGCTTTACAACTTCGGCATAATTAAGATGAATTTTCTTGCAAATTTTTTCAACATCTTCATTCTCATACTTCAATGAAACTTTACGATGTTCAAATCCCATAGGAATTACTTCTCTAATTCTACGGTCTATCTTTTCTAATGGTTGATTTAATTTTGGAATAGGAATAGAAAGAACACCACAACCTCCATCAACTCCAATATGATAAGGATTTACTCTATCTGTTAATGGCATAGTAAAACCTACTACAATATCTTGACCATTGTGAGTATCTGGCATTATTCTAACTGGAACATTTTCAGAAACTTGATCATTCAAAATACTGTAAATAGTAGAAATTGCTTCAGATTCTACATCATCAATGAAAATCTTGCAATCTTTACAATAAGCTCCTTTTAATTCTATCATTTTGTACTATTTCAATTATTATGCAAAGATAATGAAAAAGTTCTTACACCAGGCAAGAACTTTAAACTTTTTACTAACAATTTTAATTTAAATCAATTTTATCCAATTAAACCTTTTTCTTTTACTAAAGTACCTTTCATCCTTTTCATTTCTGTATGCTTCTTTTTCAAATGCTATACTATAGTATGCTTTTATCAAATTCTTATGCCAGATAATTTTTATTAACCATTCTATTCCATACCAAACGTAAAATACAATAAAACACAATTCCTTCATTTGTTCTGTGTGTATTCTTTCATGTCTTTTTGTTTCTTCGGAAATTTTATCTTTATTACAACATCTAACAAACAATAATCCAAAAATGTTAATAGCTAAAAAATTCTTTGATGGTATGAAATTGTTTTCAATAACTTTCATTTTAAACTAACTTTTCAGTACTTTTGGCAAAATTTAAAGCATTAGTTAAAATCTCACATTTTTCAAACTGTTCTTTTTCCATGTAATAATCAATTACTGACTCCATGAATCCTTCAACTTCTTTCTTTTCTTTCGGAAACTTGATTACAAAATCATTTTCTTCAAAGAGGATAAGGTCTTGAAAATTAGTTTCTTCATTTTCATTATTGTACTTTTCCATTCGTTGAACTGTAGCATTAAAAAAGTTTTTCATGAATTTCTTCTCTTCCTCATTCATACTTTCATACTGTGGAACTTTGGCATAAAAAACATTTTTAACAGGTTTCAAACTTTCTTTGTTTTTATCAAGTACCATTTGAAAAATTTCTAAAGTTTCTTTAATTCCAACCATTAGATTTTGTTCAAAAAAATCTAAATCATAATGACAATTTTCTTTAGTAATTGTTTCCCAAAAAATTTCAGGATCTAATTCTCTTCCTGAAACAATCAAACAATGACCATTAACAACATTCCGAAAAAACAAACTAGCAACTGAATTAAGAACTGTTGCATTTTTGTTAATAACTAAAATAGCAACTCCCATATCCATTAAGAGGATATTCTCTTCAATATCACCAAGCGCAATAGCTAAATCTTTAAAAGCAAATCTTTTTCTATGTTGCGCTCGATATTTGTCGACTATTCCATTTTCGTAAATCTTCAATGCCATAGTTGTACTATTTTAGAGAATTTTCTAAATCTTGTTCAAATTGTTCTACTTTTTCGTAAGAAATGAATTCAAGATTTTCTGCAATAATACCAAGACCTGAATCTTCATTGTAACCAAAACATTTTGAAGGTCTCATAATTACAACTACATCTCCTTTTTCAACATGTTCAAATCCGATGTAAAGACTACCATTATCACCATATTGTTCATAATTCAAATCTTCCATTAAGATAATCTTATCCTTGTACTCTTCTGAAATTTGTTGTTCTGCCATTTCAAGATGTCTGTTTACAACTACAATAGCTTTATCAATCCCATAATCATCTAATCCTAAAAGACATTCAGCACATTGTACCATATCTTCTGCAATAGTAGCTAAGCTATGATTATCATTTTGTTCATCTTGAATTACTATTAAAACTTTTCTTCTTTTCATTTTTCTTTAATTTTTAGTATCTTTCTGAATACACTATTTTTTCAATTAAGCCATACAGATTTTTTAAAGTCTTAATATCTGCAATAAAATCGGGTGAAATTATTTCAAGTAAGGTACTGATTTTGTATCCTATTGAACCTAATTTTTCGATATTAAAATTTTCAGTATTATCTAACAAAACATCTTCTAATTTTTCTACAATATCAATTGTAATTTGATGATGTTTTGTGAATTCAAACTCATTAAGGTATGCTCTTAAATCTTCTATTGTATTATTATGCACCATTTTGTTTTAGTTTTTTGAAAAACTTTCAATACTACATGATCCGCCAGAACAGGCTGCTTCTTGACCAAATCCATCATCATCTACTTCGGTTACTTTTGACAGGTCAATACTTCCTAAAGTTGCAAATCTTGTGTTAAATTCTTCTTCTGTTATTGTTTCAAATGGTGGTTGTTTGTAATTACCTCCATCATAAGGTAAAATCGCCATTCCATTATAGTACTTTCGATTTTCCCACATCCATTCTCCTACCATTTCCCATTCATTGTCTTTAATGAAAACAGTTGCTGAAACATTATTATGGTTATCACCTTTTCTGTATCCACCATGTATCCATTTCTTGTTCAGTCTTTTAATTCTCTCGAGAAATCCGTAAACAGATTCAGAACGTAAAATTGCACCTTCTGGCGCTTTTTGTGGAACTTCAATCACAGCTGTATCATGAGGTCTAAAGTATTCATCTACAACTAAAGACGGATTAGTTTCTAACAAGTAAGGATAGATGGATTCATTTTTACCAACTCTCATTCTGCGGATGTAAAACCTATCAAACCAAGCATGAATACCTGAAGAAGTTCCAAGCACTAAACTTGTTGTACCAGATGGCTTTACACAAGTTGTTCTACTTGCTTGATTAATTCCGATTAATTTTGCAACTCTTGCATTTTCAGTTTTTACTGCACTTGCTGCTTCTATCAAATCAAGTTTTAGAAAACTTTCTGTTGCAATACCGGTCATCCCAACACCAATTAAAGAATCTTTTTCTGTAGTTTTCTTCCAAATTGGTCTTAAATAGTGAAAATCTGTGTAACTTGCCTGAAGAGTTCCAATAAAACTAGCAACTTTTGCACGATTATTAAACTCATCTTGGTCTGTTAAATCTGAAACGCTAATTTCTGTTAAATTACAGAACTGATTTGGACTTAAAGAAATTTCGCAACATGGATTTACGCCGGCGTTTTTGTCATTAGAAAAAACAAAACCCGGTTCACCTGTTCCACTTGCTTGCATTTTTTCCCAAAAATCCATGAAAAATTCTTTAGTAATCTTGTGTCTCAATAACATAGCACTATTATTAGCACGTCCTCTTTGAGGATTAAGTTCATACCAATTACCATACTTGCAACTAATCATTTCTGTATCATCAGCGCTAAAAAGTGCTATTAATGCTGCCCTGCGAATTCCACCTGCTAAAACAGCATCTGCAATATGACAAACAATATCATGTACTTCTAAAGATGTTAATTGAGTTCCATCTTCTTTGTTATCTAAAATTCCTTTAATTTTCAAAACACACTCTTTAAGAGGTTGTGGTCCTGGTGCTTTACCCCCGGATGTAATTAATGGCATACCTTTTTGGCGGATGTCTCTGTAATCAAACTCAATTGTAGGTCCACCATGAAAGTAAGATTTCATCAAGTGTTTAATTGTATCTGCCCATCCTTCAATTGAATCTCCAATTAAGTAACGTTTCTTTCTACCGGGATTTGGTTTTGTAATAATAGGCAAATTCTCAATATGATGTTTTTGTACTGAATATCCAACCCCATTTCCTCCTAAAAGTAAAAACATGGTTTCAGGAAAAGCACGCCAATCATCAATTGGCAAATAGGCACAATTGTAGATTCGATTAGGTGATATCTCAATAGGTTTACCGGCAAATTGTAAACTGCGCATTGATGGTAATACTTTCTTATCATACACCATTTTGTATGCTTCTTCTATCTCATCTTTAAGATTTGGAAACTTTTTAATGTGCATTTCTTTGTTTCTATCTACCAATTCTTTCCAAGTTTCTTTTCTTTTTGTTTTCGGATTAACTCTTGCATACTTGGTAAATATCGTTAATTCGCTTAAGATTTCTATTGACAAATCTTTCTTCATCTAATCTTCATTATTTTAGTCTTTCTTTCATTCTTTTTAATTCTTCCATTTCTAATTCTACAGTTTCCATTGCATCTTTTGCTTCTCTTCTCTTTGCATAGAGATTGTTCAAAATTACTCTAAAAACTGAATCTTCTTTACCGTCAAACATTGCACCGCTTGCCGAATAGATAACATTTGGATCTTTGACAAATTCAGGATCATCAAAAAGTTTCTTGTCCATTTTACCAAGATACGATTCCGGGCTCATATTCCATTGTCTCATTGTACTTGGATATAGGCTGGCATAGTCAAAGCTTGCACACCATTCTAAAAGATCCGGTATTGGTTCAAAAACAAAAGCACCTTCATACTCTTCTTTTTCTGTTAACTTTCTTCTCTCATTAGTAAAAACTTTTCCTCTTTTGAAAAATTCAGTTACCATAACATTTTCAGTCATTGAAATTGGCGAAAAAACATTAAGAATTTCAGATTTTGTTACTTTGGCTAAACTAAACATTGAATCCATTGTAGAAATTTTTTCATCAATTAACCTAACTAAAACACTATCAATAGCATTGTAATAGATGTACTTCTGAAAATCTGTTGTGTAAAGATCTGCTAAAGTTCCATTGTACTTAATTTTTCCTAATCCTGTTGCTTGAGTTGCAACATAGTCAAGACTATTGTTTTCTTTGAATACTACTCTGTCCCATTTTTTGTAGATAGCCATATAGTCAACTACAACTCTGTGCATTGGTAATTGATTTTTACCATAAAGTTTTTTACTTGGGCTAGCAACTCCTGGATCAATTGCAAGTTTTTTACAACGATTAACTAAGTATGCCCAGTCAAATTCAACAAAATTCCATCCTGTAATTAAAGGCATTTTCTGAATCCACTTGTTGAAAAAAGTAAAAATCATATCATACTCTGTTTTATAGTAGATGTAACGAAACTCAATAGGTGGATATTCTTTAGTTGCCAAGTACTCATTAATTGATTTTTCAATTTCTTCTACTTGAGATTTTGAAAGTTCATTAAGACCCATTACAACTAAAAGTTGACCGTGAGAAAAAGAAATTGCCGTAATTTCATGTCTTGCAATACTTGGTTCTGGCCACTCATCATCATTGTTTACCTCTATATCGACAAAGAACTTTTTAGGCATGTTGTACTGATAAATCCTTTCATGAACATGTTCTGGTTGTTTTGCCAAAAATTCCTTTATCCTATTGCTTGATAAGAACTTAGAATTGTTTTTGATGACCGGTTTATTATTCCATGATTTAAAGTGCAAATCATGTTTAGAAGTTTTTGCATAATACCACTCATAGTACTCATTTTGAGGTATTTGCACACTTAACATATCAATCTCTCCCTTTTCATTAAAGTAAGAAATCTTCAAACTAGAATCTGCTTGTTCTATGTTAATCATACTACAAACCTATTGTTTCTTGAACTTGCTTTGGTAGCATGTCCTTTTGAATTTCACCACATTTACTACAAGAAAGTACTGCAATTGGTACTATTTGATCTTCAGGAAATTTCATCTCGCCTGGTGTTTCTATGATAGTCTTTGGAAATTTTTTCATCAAGAAAACTTCCGTAAAAAACTTGTTGCCGCATTTGCATTCTATTGTTGTGGCTTTATGCCATGGTAACTGTTGTCCCATCATTCCCATTTGTTGGGCGTTTAAATTTTGACTCATCTCTATGCTTTAAATTTTTCTTCGTGTTCTTTTTGTGCTTTCTTGTGATTTTCAAGAAATTTCTTTTGTTCTTCAATTACAACATCTCTTGATTTTAAGTATTCCATGTACTCATTAGAAACGTCTATTTTAGCATTACATTCAGGACAAATGATGTATGGAATAAGCGCACTGTATTGTTCAATATCATCTCTTGTGAACTCAATACTTTTACCACACTTCCAACAACCGGCATGTCCAAAATCTTCATCATCTACCGGTTTAAATTCAACTTCTTTTTGTTTATCTGTTGAACCAAAAGCGCCTTCGCCTCTTTCTGTATCTTTTACAATTTCATCTACTTGTTGTAACTCACCCATCCAAACTTCTCTCATTACAAGTTGTCCGATTTTATCTCCTTTCTTAATTTCAACATCAACATCTGAATGGTTAAAAAAGTGGATATGACAATTACCAACATAGTCTGTATCAATGAGTTCGGCACCCTTAAAGAGTTTTTTCTTAGTGGCAATACCAGATTTATTGTAAACAGCCAAATCCCAACCAAATGGAATATCAAAACTTAAATCTGTTGGAATTAAAGCATCTTGGCGTGCTGGTACAATAATGTCAATTGGTGAAAAAACATCCAAACCGGAACTTCCTTTTGTTCCTCTAACTGGATGATAGGCATTTTCTGTTCTTAATTTGTACTTTAAAACTGGATAATCCTTCATTAAAATTTTAATCTTTTTAGTTTTAAATTTGTACTACGAATCTAGAAAAAGTTTTGATTTTGGGGATGAAAAAAGTCGCAAAAAATTGCAACTTCTTAACATTTCTTTCATTCTTTAATCTCCTATTATGAACGACGTTTTTTACGCTTTTTTCGATTTCTAAAACTACTTCCCATTCCTAAAATATCTCCGCTTCCTGGAGTTCCATTATGGAAAGATTCTGCACCACCGGCAATAGTTCCTACACGAACATTACCCATACCTGGTGTATTCTGTGGTGTTGCACCTACATTGGCACCACCTGCTGCAATAAACTCTTCAAATAATGGAATTCTTTTCATTATTGTTTTAGTTTTTAGAGAAGATTTGTCCAGCTTACTCTTTCTCCTTTTGCTTCTAATTTTGCAAATTCAGCTTCTAACTCTTCTTTTGTTGCAAAACTGTAATAATAATTACTTCCATATCCTGTTAAACCTGCTTTTTCTTTTCTTTTAAATTCAGCTGCTGAAAGAGGTTCTTTGTAGAATTTGTAGTAAACTCCTAATTGAGGATTATGGCGTGCATAATAAGTCCAAAGTTGTGCTTTAGCTTCATTAAGTTCACTTTCATTTGCCGGTTGTATCATTCTGTTAGCAAGAAAATCATCAAGTGTTAACATTTTCTTAGTATTGTACTTTCCTAATTTATCAGGTGTGTTTTTGTCTATTGCATCTGTTGTTAAAAATCCTGTAGTTGACTCTTTCACTTGTTCTTTCTTTTTTAAATCTTCCGGCATGTCTGCTGCATTAATTTCACTTTCATCTTTAGTTAGTTTTTGTTTTGCTAACTGTAATTTAGCTGCTTCATAGAAAAATCTTCTAACTAGCTTTTCTTCAATTCCTGCTTCTTTTGCTAAAGTTTGAATTAAATCATCTGTTAATTGTACTTCATCACCGATTTTCTTTTCCATTTTTTCTTGTGCTTCATCTGACAAATCTTCAATATTAACATCTACACTATCTTCCTTAATAGCTTTGAAACCAATTCCATAGATTTCTTTTTTAAGGTCATCATACTCCATATTAAGTTCTTTAGCAAGTAAAGTTAATTTCGAAACAAAAGCATCGCCTGTTATTCCTTCATCAATTACTTTTTGTAAAAACTCAACCATCTTTTTCTTCTTTTCATCAGGAGAAATTTCACTACTTTCTGCTGGCTTTTCATCAGATGTTTCACCCTTTGTTTCTTCCTCTTTTTTCTCACCCTCGGTTTCTTTCTTTTCACCTTCTTTGTTTTCTGGATTATCTACCTCTTTATTGTCTTTCTGTTTATCATCATCTAACTTGATTTCAATTTCATCCGGTTCTTCAAGTTCTACTTCCTCTTCATTATCTTCTGCTGCTTTTTCAACACTTCCCTTTCTATCCATTTCAGTTTCAATTTCACCCCAATCTTCAGGTTTTGGATCTGTGTAATATTTCGGATTTACCATGAGATTTCCAAGAACTAACTTCATTGTCAATTCCGGATCATCTTTTGTGATATTAGAAACATCACCAAATTTGGTACCATGTTTTAATTCTACTGCCATACCTATCTTTACTTGTTTCAAATCATAAGGTGTTAAATCGGCACCCAATTTCTTGGCTGTCAACTTGATAAGAGAATCTGTGTAGTCTTCATTAAGCATTTGTTCTGTATCAACTGACTCATTAATCTTAGTTTTTTCAAGAACTCTTTTTCCAAATTTTGAAAGTCTGAATTGTAATTCACCAGAACCCGATTCTCTAACAGTATCAAAAAGATGTTTGTTTTTTCTAACCCATGCAAAAGTTGTGTTTCTACCTGCTTCTTCATTAAATCCTCTTAGAAATTCAACAAACTCAGATTTTGATACTCTACCTCTTTCTCCTACAAAAGCAAGAACTTTTTCTCTTACTGGTGTAATTGCTGCAACTTTTTGTTCGGGATGATTATCAGTGTATCTTCTTTTTACTGTAACCAATTTACCCTCATTAATGATGTATGTTGGAAATTTCATATGCTAAAATCTTTTTAGTTTTGACTATCTTTCACTATTTATTCCGAATTATTTTGACACTCTTAGATTTCTTGTGAAAACTTGCGAAAATTCTCAAAATCAAGAAGATTTTCAGAGTTTCGGATGTAGTCATTAATTTTTAGTATGATGTAGTTGTGTTCTTCTGCTAAATCTTGAGAAATTACGCCGCGCGATTTTTGCACATCTTTGATAGCTGTAATAAAAACTCTAAGCAAGTATTCTAACTTTTTGTTCTTAGAAATCAAGTCAATAGTCTTTTGGTTGTTAATGTACCTGCGATTTACTTTACCTTTCATACTAAGAAATTCAGGTTCATTAAGCAAGTAATTTTCAAGATTTTCAGTCTGTTCGACAAATCGGTTGAAAACTTCAAAGATGAATTCTGCTTTTTTAATTTCAGTATTTTTACTGTGCATTTTAACAGTTGAAAAATCTTGTTGTTTGATAAACTCAAAAATCTCAATAACAAGTAATTCGTAACTTGCTGTGTTTAATTTCTGAAATTCTTTTTTCACAAAATTATCATCATACAAACTAAAAGTCCCCTCTTCTTTAAAGTTGAAAACAAAACCTTCAACTATTCCATCTTCTTCAAAAAACATGGAACAATTTTTATCAAACAACATGTTAAACAATAATAAAAGAGATTGTTCATTGTGTTCATTTTCAAGATATTCAATGATTTTCTCGGCTGCTACATCATTAAGAATTCCTTTGAAAACAGGTGGTGCATAGGAAACATCTAACTCTATTGCAATTTCTACAATAGTTTTTCCTGTTTTAAATGGGATATCGGTAATTAACAGAAAATTTTGCGGTTTCTGTGAATACTCTACATCAATATCATCCTTAATAAAGTAAAAACCATGTTCACCAATTTGCAACTTGTCTTTTTTACTGATGATGTGCTTAATGAATGGTTCGTAAAGATCTGTTGTAATTCGATCTAAAATTGTAATCGGGCTTGATTTCTTTTTGGAATAAAACAAGATGTTTCCTGTTTTTTCCTTTTTACAGTACACTCTATGCGCATTAATTTTCTCTGTAATTGTAGTGTACTTTTTCAAGAGGTTAATAGTTTTTTCTTTACCATTTTCCTCAAAATAGCTCTTTAATTGTGCTAACATTTTTTCTCTAATTTTATCTCCTAATCTACTCTACCTTTAAAAGACCATTTCTGTGTTTCAAAGTTTAGTGTTATCTCTTTCCAGAATACATCAGTAGATTGCATTCCAGAATATCCTTCTTTTGCTTTTGATTTTAAAGTTGGTTTCCATGTTAATTCGGGATGTTTTGGGGAATCAACTATTCTACCAAACCAAAAATAGTATTCGTAAACATCATATGATTGTCCTATTTCAGATTTTGGCGCCAAAAGAAAACCGGATTTAATTCTAATTTGATGACTTTGTTGTTCATATGTTGCTTCCAATTTTACGTTTCTATTGAAAGTCTTTAAAATTCTTTTTTCTAAATTAGGCAAACATTCTTGAACTGTTTTTAAAACATCATCAACATTCCAAGAAAAATCTGCTTCTATGATAAAATCCTCAAATAATGGTATTCTTTGTTCCATCTCTAAATCTTCATTTTAAAAAACTTTTGGGCAATTAAAAGTGTTGCAACGTAAACAATATCTTCATCATACTTTTTCATCATGTTGAGGTAATCATCGCCTGCAATTGGATATTGCCAAGTTTGTCCACTTTCTGTTCTATGATCAATTCTTACTCTGTACTTTTCTTTTTTAGGAGGATCAACAACTAAAGAATATACTTGTCCATTTGAAAAAGTAACTTCAACATAAGCATAATCTCTTGTACTCATTTTTCCATAGTGACCTGTTACTTTAGCAACCGTAATTGGATCTTGTGGTATTTTAAATTTTTCTACCTCTTTTGATGGTTCCATAGGTTTGTTATCATCTCCAATAAATCTGTACTCAACATTTTCATTGATAAACTGTTCTAGTGTGTTTGATATTCTCTGCTTCATTATCTTCCAAATTTTAAAATTCCTATGATGTGATGTACATCTGCAAAAGTACCTGTGAGTTTGTACAATTGGTTTCCTCTTTGAAAAATTACACCCTCTGTTGGAAAGATTTGGTCCATTCCAAATGATTGTAATCGTTCTAGATGTCTTTCCATTTTGTTAATTGCTGATTCATCTCCGCCTGATTTAATATCATTAATTGCTTTGTCCAATTCTCGTTTAATACTTTCAGTGGCTTGGTCTGGATTAACCGTTAAAAAAGTTTTGATATTCTTAATAATTTCAATTCCTAACTCTATTGAAAATAATTCGATTGGTTTTCTAATCTCTTTAATAGTATTAAGAACTTTACTCTTCTCAAAATCTTTAGCCCATTCGATATTTTCAAGTTCTAAATTGCTTTTGTCTAATCTGAAACTTTTGTCCTCTCTAACCCATCTTCTTACCAAACCTATTCTTTCTATTTCATTAAGTCCAGGTCTCTCTTTTTTAAGAACTTTCTCAAATTCTTGCTCATAGTAATCTCCTAAAGTACTTGTATCAATTAAACCTACTTTCTTTTCTATCTCGTTAATTTTCTTGAAAAATTCAGATTTCTTTTTGTCAAAATCATCAATTACTTTCATGTCTACGTAAGGACTACCTTGAATTTTAAAAGTTTTTTGAACTTCTGCATTCACATCCTTTATCATCTTAGCAAGTTTGTCTGCCGATTTTCTATCTTGTACCATTAATTCACCATCTTTATCATAGGTACTAACATTATGAAAAACAAGTAGTTCAGCACCATAAGGAACTGTAACCTGATTTCTAGTGTACATCACTTCTAAATGCATGAATTTTTCACCTTCATTAAAAATGGCATTAAGTTCTTTTGTTGGTAATTTTAATAGTGCTGATTCTAAATCATCTATGGCAAAATTGTAGGCTTCTGACAAAGTTCCTCTACCAGCAAACATTTCTTTAATTCCTTTAGAATCAAGTGCATTAGCACCAAAATTTTTAAACTGTCCTTTATTACGAGCATAGATAATTCTACCATCTTTAAATGATAAACTAAGAGCCTGACCATCAGTCTTTTCCACTATTTCATTAAGTTCACCCCTTAAACCTGCCTCAACAATTTCTTTTAAATCTCCAAAAGTAAGGTCTAAATCTTCATAAAGATGAGATAGATGACCAAAAGCACCACCATTTAAATCTGCCATTGTTTTAAAATCATATGAAATTACTAATGATTCTTTAATTTTTTCATTCAAAAATTGATCAAAAGATTTTAATCCTTTTAGTATTATCATCATTTTTCTTTTTTCTTTGTACTAACCAAACTTCATGATTAAATCCTAAATCTATACAAGCTTGCTTTTTTAAGTGTGTAATTTCTTTATTATGTTCATATGTCCATGTACTTTTGACTTCAATAATAGTGTTAATTTTTGGGATAAAAAAATCTGGCCAATAAATATGTTCAATACCATCTTTAGTGGTATACCAAATTTTACCAATTTTTTCAAAAAGTGATTTAACTCCTATTAAAATTTCATCTTCATTTTATCTTAGAATCCAGCATATTAAAAATACCTGCATCCATCTTACCATAGATTTTCTTAAAAAATCTTTCCTTATCTTCTAAAGAATTTGCCGGATTTCTAAAAAATTCTCTAATTTCAGTAGCGCTTAAATTAACATTCCAATTTTCTTCTATCCAAACGTAACCACTTTCTTTGTACCCTTGTAACCAACTTAAATCAGAACCATTTTTAGCTACCAAAACATCTTCTTTAGCCATCCATTTAAAGTACTTCCCATTAACTAATCTTTCTACATCTTTTTGTCCAAGAACAGTAACGAAAATTGTACTTTCTGGAAATTGATTTAATAATTCCATAGGTGCATAATTGTTCTTCACTTTAAAAATTCGATTTGATGGAATTTTAAACATCTTTGTCATTATTGAAGATTTTTCTTCAAAATTTAAAAAATGTTTTGTAGGATCTGGTTTTACAGGTAAATCGGATGTTGTAATAAAAACATTATCCTTACCAAACTGTTTGCAAATCTTTTCGTAAATTTCAAAATGCCCTGAATGAAACGGACTAAATTTTCCTCCATAACTAACTACAAATAAAGAACCTGTTTTTAAATTCTCATTTAAAAATTGATCAAAACTTAGAAATCCTTTTAATTCTATCATCTTAATAGTATGTTGGTGTGTTAATTATTTTACGAATTGAAGTACCCAAATATGGTCTAGCTCTTTCCGGATTAGGTTTTAAGTATCCAAATCCAAACTGAAACCAATTCTTTTCTTTTTCATCATTACACTGATAATGAAAATAGTTTTGATCGTCGGTGTAATAAAACTGTTCACCTAATTCTCTTTGTCCTATTCCTTCTATTTCTACTTTACCATAAACATTCTTAAATCCATGAATTGGCATATTGGTTAAATCACATGTTAAAAATCTATCTCCTAAATAGTAACCGGTATTTCTTGGATTTCTAAAAACGTAATCTGCAATACAAGCCAACCACCATTTATTATTGTACTTTTGTAGCATAAAGTATTGTGGATATGGATTTGCAATATTGTCCATAGAAAGATGACAAAGCATTCTGTAATTAATGAAACTCATTCTTTCTTTTATCAACTTTCTTAGATGATCAAAGTCAAAATGACAAGCTAATTCAGCCATTAATAATTTCTCATCTTCTGTAAAATTATCTTTTTCATATCTCCAAGCATTTCCTGTTAATCTCCAATGGATATGATTTTTTGCATCTTCTAAAGTTCTAATTGCTTCTGAACTTGAAATTTTAGTCCACATAGCAACTTCAAGCATTCGGTATTTTCTATCTAATGGATGTGGCATGAACTTGTCTCTAAGCCAATTTTCAATCTTAGGATTAATAGCTTCATAGAAATTTTTCTGTACTGCTTTTCTTCTTAAAACAGCAATCCACCAAATCAAAACCGATGTAATCCAAGCATAAAGTCCCATGAATATCATGAAAACAAAATCACTCCACACTTTTTTGCGGAGCAATTTAAACTCATTAGTGCCATAATTTTCTTTAAGACACTTGTTAAGACGTTTTAAAAAGTAGAACAATCTCATCTTAGTTTTAGTTTTTAAAATTCACCAAAACTGTAGTAAAAGATAGACTCTGTTTTTGATCTAGCTGAAATTGTAAAAGATTCGGTTGGTGTAAACAAATCTAGTATTTTTCGATAACTACCCCTTAATAAGAGGTAAATTCCAGCTTTTACTGTTTCATTAAATCTAGGATCTTCTTTATCAATATCCCAATTTCGTAAAACTTGACCATACGTTTCTCTTTCAGTAAATTGAATTATTGTAAAGTCAGATGGTACATCTATTATGGAAATCAAATTGTCAAAAAATCTTGCACATTCTACAACTCTGTTGTAAGAAGTTGATTCATTAATTGAAGATTCAGCAATAACTTTTTCACTATTGATGTAATTATCTAAACTTTTAATTTTTCTTTCCATTCTATTGTAATTTAAATTTTTAGCCTAACATTCCCACCAAAGCACCAAACTCAAGATTATCTTCTTTCTTTTTCTTTAATAATCCATCAATAGTTTCCTTTGCTTTAGTTTCATCAAAGTCATCTTTGTGCATCTTTTTTAAACGAGCTTCTGCATATTTTCTGAATTCTTCTTCAGATTTAATTTCGGCTTCATTGATTTCAGCTTCTTCAATTTTCTTTTCACCTGATTCTTTACGTCCTTTTCCTTTTTCCCAACCTTCTTTTACTGTTTTCCAGAATTTAGGTTTTGTTTCTTTAGTAAGTTCGCTAAGATTTTTAATACCAAACCCTTTTAAGCATTCTCTAAAGTAAGTTTGATACTCTTCTTTTAATGACTCATCTAATTGTTCTGCTCTTTCAATACTTTCTTTAATCATGTCTGTTGATTTCAATATGTCAACATACTTTGATTTTTGATCAAAAGTCAAAACTTCAATAGAAGTAACACCAAAATTCTCTTTAAGAATTGATTTGCATGTTTCTCTGTATTGCTCTGTTGTTTCTTGTTCATTTACTGCTATTTCTACTAATGAATTAAGCTCTCTGTCTATTCTACTATCTTCAGCAATGAATTGGTCTAAATTTAAAACTCTTTGTTTCATTTTCCTATCTTGTTATTTTAGTTAATTCTTATTGGAATTTTAGTCCGCCGGGACTATTTTTAACTTGATCAAAAACTCTAAAATCAGATTTCAAAGTTTTTTCAGCTTTTGCTAAAACTGGTGTAACTTCAACATAACCAACGGATTGCATTTTCATACCAACTTTAAAAGCCATGTGCATTAAACTAAGAACTGCTGAAAAAGCATCATCAAATTCTTCGTTTGTTTTAATCTTATCATTAAGGTACTTATCCAAAAGTTTTTCTAAATCTTTTAGTAGAACACCATCATAATCTACTTCTTTTGCTTCTGTTAAAAATTCATTAAAAGTCTTCATTATTATCTCATTATTTTAAGCTGCGGCAACTTGCTCTTCATTTTCTTTCTGTAATTCTAACAAAATTTGCTTAATACCTAAGTAATTCTTTCTTAATTCATCATTATAATAAGCATCTGGTTCTTTTCCTCTTGCTTTATAATCTGCAACTTGTGTACTTCTGTTTGTAAATTCACTATAAAGATTTAAGAAATTAGCAATTTTACCTCCCAATTTTTTAATTTTGTACCAATCCGGGCTACCAACTAACTTTTCAAACAAAGTTTGGTAATGTTCGAAAACTTCTTTTACCATAGTTTTGATTTCTTCCTCTTCTGGTAACAATCTTTTAGTTTTGTTTTCTGCTAAAATTCCTTTGTATCTTGTGATATTAGCATTTTTAATTTCATAATTTTGTTTGAAAGCTTCAGCATCTTGCTTATTTGCCCAACGTTCTTGTCTTACATCATTAGCATTAAATTCAATGTACCTTGCATCATCAATTATGTAAGTGTTAGTTGAATCTCTTTTAATAGCATCAACTGAACGATAAACTGGTGTAGCCCCTGAGCGATAGCTTTTGTAATAAAATTCAGTAACCATTACCCAATCATTTCTAGAAACCCCGAGTAAATCATTTCCATTCATCCAAAAAATTACCATTGGATGTTGACCGTCTTGTTTTTTAGCTTTCTTTGCTGCTTCTACCGGTTCTAATTGAATGAAATCATCATCTTTAATTTCATCCCATTTTAACTTAATACTATCTTTAATTTGTCTCCACATCTTAGTTTTTGACATTATTCTAAGTATGTTAGACTCAAAAGCTTCATTAATTATTGTTTGTTTTGATTCATTGATGAATTCATCAAGTGTTGAAATTCTTCTGTTCATAGTGTTTTTTTTGTTTACTATCCTTAAATTGGTGTTCCATCTATTTCACCATCTCTAATTGCTGCATTGTAAGCTACTCGTACAATATTCTTAGTTCCTTCTTCGCTTGTTGAATTTAAAGCTTTTGTCAACTTTTTCCAATCATCAGTACCATCAAAATTAAACTGTTTTAAACTTCCAATAGTAACATTAAAAAAGTCTGCCATTTTTTGTCTAATTCCATCAATTCCTGTTGGATAATTTTAATTAACTTTTCCTTCTGTAATAGCATTAAATCTTTGAGAAAATGGTAAAGTTCCATTAATAGCATTAAAAAACATCATCAAAAAATCTCGTGCAGGAATTGTCAATTTATCAAGTTCATCAAAATAAGAATTTTTCAATCTTTTAATTGCTGCTATATCACTATTACTAATAGTGTACCTTTCCAACAAAAACTGTTCTTGATTTTCTTCTCTGTATTGTTTTAAACTTTCTGTTAATTTCTTCATTAGTTTGTTGTTATTTTAAAATATGCTATTAAACAATTACTCTTCCTTCTACCCATTTACCATTCTGTAACCACAAACTGTCCCAAATAAAGTCGGTGCCATTTTGTCCCCCTGAAGGATGTTCATAACTACATTTTGGATTAAACCAAAATTCATTATCTTTTATTTTGGTACCACCCCAGAAATAAAGATTCCATTTTGCAAAACATGCTTTAACAATGGGATTATTTCCATATTCTTTCATCAAGTCTCCGCTTGAAATTCTTATATAAGAATCCGTTCTTCCTGGATTAAGTTCTGCTGAAAGTTTAACTTTCATTCCAATTCTTTTAAAAATCAATTTTTCAAGTTCTGGTAAAGCTTCTAAAATAATTGTCAAATCTTCTGGTGTAATATTTTCACTTTCAAAAAGATGTCCTTCTAAAATAGCATCTGCATCCATTAAGTAAATCACACTGTTTCCACTTTTTGATTCAACTACCGGACTATTTCCATTTCCTTGATAAACAGTATAAGTAACACCTTCAATATTAACTGGTCCTTCAAGTATGCTTCCCAAACTTTTAGTAACTTTAGCAAAATCTTTCTTTTGTACTCCTAAAGTATTACTAACAGCATACACTTCTTTCACATTACTGTCAAAATTCAAAACTCTTCTAATGAAATTTTGCTCTTCAGGTCTAAAAGATTTTAAATTAACTGTTCTATCATACAACTCTTCATTTACTTTTTGTTGCAAATTCTCGTTGATGAACTCATCTATGGATTTAATTTTTCTTAACATTGATATACACTATTTTTTACTATTTATTCCAGATTATTTTGCAAGTTTTCTATTATTAAAACAACTTCTTTAACTTGGGCATGAAATCTCTTTTACTATAATGAAACTTTGAGTTTTCTTCAGAACTTGAGATATGGTCCTTTAAGTATTTTTCTGCTTCTCTAAAATTGATGTTTTCTAACCAATTCTTTGCTTTATTAAAAACATCAGTACTCATTTCAATACCAATAAAATTCCTATCTCCAATCACTGCCGCAACTCCCGTACTTCCACTTCCCATAAACGGATCAATTACTGTTTCACCCATTTTAGAACTCATCAAAATTAGCATAGTTAATAGTTGCACCGGTTTTTGACATGTATGCACTTGTTTTTCAAATCTATGATGATAAGTAGGTGGTGTAAAGAAACAAACATCAGTAGGTTCACCGGAAAACTGTAATGGTTCTCCTGTTGAAATATCAGGAACCCACCCTTTTGGTTTTGCACCTTTTCGCGATTCATACTCAGAAAAAGCCATAATGTTTCCTAATCCTGTATAGCGCATAGGAACTCCATCTCTATAATCCCATCCTCTTTTTTCTCCACCTTTTAAAACATAAGGCGCAACTACTCTTCGCAAATACTCTTCACTGTGAAAAGTGTAGTCTTTTGGATCCTTAACTAAGTGGAAGATATCCTCTCTTAATGATTTTAATTTTTTGCTAGCACCTCTTCCTTTGTTTCTTGCATAACAAATCCAATTTTCTAACAAATTGTGAAACTTAGTTTGTGCAATAGCATCAAACATTTCATGTATCATAGTAGGACCGAAAAAAATCCAGCAGCTTCCATTAGGAGTTAAAACTCTGTAAAGTTCATTAAGCCACTTGGTTGTGAATTTAACAAACTCTTCTTTTTCAAACTTATCCCAATCTTGAACATCATCTGAATGACTGTTTTTCATTGAAATTCCATAAGGAGGATCAACTATGGCAAGATGAACTGAACCATCTTTTAAATTAGAAAAGACCTTGAAACAATCTTGATTGTACAGGTCTATTTTGCAATTATTAATTATCATCTTTAGTAGTTCACTTCAAAAATTTTAAAAGGAAATCCTTGCTCTTTGTATGTTTGAATTCGTTCTTCCGAGTGTTTTCTAAGATATCCTTGTGTTTTCATTGAAAAATCATCACAAAAGTCAATGATTGTAGTTCTTTCTTTATTTTTCTGTTTACGCATACCACGCCCAATTGATTGCCGGATAATTTTATCGGATTTATAACTTTCTACTAAAAAAAGATTATGTAAATTATTTATAGAAATTCCTTGACTACAAGTTAAAAAACTTGCAACTAAAATTTTATTATTTCCTTCTTCCATTTCAGAAAAATATAAATCTCTGTTTTTTGTACTAGTATCTCCATCAATATAATAAACTGTTTTATCTGTATTTTGTCGCAGCCAATCATAAATCTTTCGTCCATAACCATACTTAATATCAGCAAATAAAACTAAAGAATTTTTAGTTGCTTTAGAAATAAAATCAGTAACATAAAGAAAACGTTTTCTATTGTCAATTACTAACTTTTTTTCAATATTAAGTAACTTTGTACCTTCAATTTCATGTCTCTTGTATCTAAGTTCTTGTAGTTTTTTCTTGATATCATCTTCAAGATAGTTCATTCTTACTACCTTAACAAAAACTTGAGTAGCAAACTTGTTATCTATTAAAAACTTAGCTGAGATGTCATTAACATAAGGACCTAAATATGCTTGTAATGTATAGTGATTTGCACTATTTGGATGTTTTTTTGCCGTTCCCGATAATCCATACCGATATTTTAATCCAGGACATTTTGAAATTATATCTCTAATTGATTGATTTTGAGCTGTGTGACATTCATCTACACAAATCACATCAATATCAGCAAACCATTCCGTTTCTTGTTTTGTCAAAGATTGAAAAGTACCAAAAATTATCTCATATCCTGTTCTGTCTTTTTTAGTTCCCGCATGTACCGGTAAAATATCAAACTTTAATTTTCCATTATTATACTCTTCAAAATCTTCCATCCCTTGTAAAATCAAAGAAGTAGTAGGAACTATAATTAGATAATTTTTAATCTTATTAGTTGAAAAGAGATAAGCAAAAACTATAAACATAATTAAAGTTTTCCCTGCGGATGTTGCAATTTCTGATGTTGATAATCGAAATTGTAATATATTAAATGCTGATTTTATTTGATAATCTCTAACTTCTTTTTCGCCCCCGATACAATATAATGGATGATCTTTAAAAAAATCTCGTATCCATTCTTCAAATTCTTCAAAAATAAAATTTTGATCAACAATTTCATCGATATCTTCTATAAAACATTCAAAATCAAATTCTTTAGCAACAACACAAAGTTGATTCCAAAGACCAATTGGAATCAATCTTTTATGTTTTGAATAAAATGAAATTCTTCCATCCCAAATTCCTCTTTTATACTTAGGATTAAAACGATAATTATCTACAAATGGCTTAAAACTGTATTCTATTTGTGTCAATTCTTTGTCTGTTGCTTCATAGATTTGTAAAAAATTGGGATTTTCGGTACAAATTCTTACTTTCAAATTCTTTCTTAATTTTAATTGTTACTTCTACGATATTCTTCTAACTGTATTTTCCATTTTACAGAATAGTGTATGCGATCGCATGTTTCAATAGTTTCTCTGATAAACTTTAAATGAGAGTCTAATAATTCTTGTAGTAGTATCTGTTTCTTAAGATCTGTTTCAATAAAAAGATTTTTCTCTTTATCTAAACGAAGATCCGATTCTGTAGTATAATGAATGAACTTTTTACGTTTTGCATCTCTGAGATTTGCATTAACTTTACTAAGATTTCCAAAAATAGTATGCTGATAATCAAGTAATTTTTGACGAGCACTAAGAACATCAACCAATACTTCTGAAACTTGATAGATGTCTCTTAATTTTCTTGTCATTTCATCTATTTTTTCATACCACTCTATTCTTTCTCTTGCAAACCTTTCATATAATTGTTCTTTTTTATCAATTTCTTTTTCAGAATAGTTGTTTTCCAGATTTTCCTCTTCTATCATGTTTTACTTTAATTTTTTCTTTTGTCTCTACAATACTATCTATTCTAAATTTTACCTCTACTGATTCTAAGTCCATAATTTTCATTTTAACAGGAGCTTTCAAATATTCCTTTGGTTTACAATAATCATCAAGTTCTTTTAAGTACTTTTCCTCACTCATAATTCCCAAATATCAAGTGGATGATTGCCAAAAAATCCCAACAAAGATGGTAATTCCACATTATTTTCTATACTCCATTTCATGATGTCTGTAAAATCAATTTTTTTTGATGTTTCAGGATATTCTATGGCTTTTAAAAACTTAGACCAAAGAAAAACATTACATTTTGCATTAAGTTTTTCAATTGATTTTTTTGTTCCCGGTTTATCCTTATCATAGATAAAGTAAAGATTACTCATGAAAAATGGTAACTCGTTATTAGTTCCACAAGTACTTATAGCATTACTAATTAAGAAAGAATCAAGTGGACCTTCAAATGCAAAAACGGGTTTTTTAAAATCGGTTGTACTCAAACCAAACAAAAATGAAAGTCGATTTACTTCTTCAAATTCACTTTCTTCGTCTTCTTTTTCATGTTCAATTCCTAATTCTTCATATAAAATTTGCAAGGTTTTGGTAATATACTTAGGTTCCTGTTTGAAATTCCTAATTTGAAATCCTAATACTTTACCAGAACTCGTAAAATTAAAAATGAAAAGTCTGTTTCTTTCTTTATCCCAACCAAAATTACTAAAATTAGTTTGTAATCTGTCTTCAAGATATTTTCTAATCCAATTAGCTTGTGGATGATTAATCTCTATTAAATTGTATGCTTCAAAAATTACCCTTTTATCAATAGCAAACTCATCTAAAATTGTTTCATCAAAAAAGAAAGAATTATCAATTTGTTGGCGATGTGATAAAAACTGTTTGTTTTCTTCTTGTAATTTTTTAGCATAAACTAAATCATTACCTACTAATGATTTTCCAAAATCTTTAAGAAACTTTTGTAATGATGTATGATGATTACAATTGTAGCAATAAACAGACAAATTTTTTAAATAGAGATTTCCTCGCTTTTTTGAAGAATCTGTTGCACTATCTCCACAATATGGACAACTAAAATTTAAACGATCTCTTTTAATTCTAATTTTTCTTTTTTGAAAAATAGAAAACTGTTCATTTAAAATTTCTTGTATTAAAGATATAATTTTATCTTTAAAATTTTCAGGAATAACATTTTCTTCAAAATTTGAAATTTCAAAATTAAAATCTAAAATATTCATATAATTGAAAATTTTCTAAAAAAGCCGACCACCTTGTAAGATAATCGGCTTTGATATTATTTTCATTTGTCAGATTACAAACTGTTATAAAGTTCTTCATCAAAGTCTCCATCTAAATCCATATCATCAAATTTCATATCATCTTCTGTCAAATCTGCACTTTTGATAGGAATTTCAGGTATTTCTACTTTTTTAGTTGGTTTTACTTCAACTTTTTCTTCAACTTTTGATGCACTTGCACTTGCACTTCTTGATTCTTGTGAATATTTTGCTACTTCACTTGCAACTCTTCCAGCTGGAACTATTGCTTTAATACAATCATTCACAAAGTTTCTAATTTCATCTGTCCATGGTTGATAATCATAGGTACTAAGATCTGGTGCATTTTCTTTCAAGTACTCAATTACTTTTTTAGTACTTGTTTGGTTGTCTTTATCACATGTAATTCCATTTAACGTTAATGGTGTTCTTTCTTCTAAAAAGTAAGAGTCATCATAATTTGGAAATTTGTTAACAGTTTTAACCGATAAAAAGAAATCTTTAGCTTCAAAAAGATCAAATGGAATACAAGGTTTTCCAAATTCTGGTTTAATTAAGGCTTTAATTTTATCATGTACTTTCACACCATATTGCCATACCATAATCTTACCTTCAAGATCAGGATTATTTTTGTCTTCTACTATGAGTACTAAAGATGTGAATTTTTGTGTACGTGAAAATTCTTTAGACAATTCTTGATCTGCTACAGAATTTGATTTCTTAAGCTTAAAGAAAACATCTTGAATAATTGATTTTTCACCAATAGTTGACGGACAATCTACACTTCGTTTTTGTTGTGTATCAGGATTTGTTAAAAATACTGACCATTTAGAGAGAATTGATTTGTTTTTTGGATCCACTGGATTTGGTAAAAATCTTAATACCGCTTTGTAAACACCTGTGTTTCCTTTTGCATTTTTAGGACTCGGTTTGTAAAGATCTTCCGAATTCCAACTTTTCTTTTGTTCTGGTTTGTCAAAATCTTCAACTGTTAAATTGAAGAAATCCATTTCACTTGCCATTTCATTTAAAGTAATTTTAGTTTTTTCGATTGGGCACCTCCCCCAAACTCTTTATTAAGGTTTTGATAGAGCTTTATCTCTACCTCATTTTTAATTAGTATTCGAAACTGTTAAAAAGTTTTTAATTATTCATTTTTATTTGCATCTTCCCATCCATTATCATAGCCTACTTTATGATTTTCTTCTGCTATTATTATTAAAGATCTATAAAGTAATTCAAAACTTAAAGTTCCTTCTTTTTGTAGTTTCTCATAAAGTAATTCTGCTAATTTCTTTTCTTGTCTAAAACATTCTAAAAATTCTAATTCTTCTTCATCGAGTTGAATTTTTTCTATTTCATTTAAATTCATATTATTTCTTTAATTTTAATCCTTTATTCCATGGAATTTGTCCTTTATGTCCTTCACTAATATTCTTTCGTTGCTCTTCAGTTCTTTTTTTACCTTTATTTGCTTCACTAATTTTTTGTTTAGTTTCTTCGGTAGGTTCTCCTTTTTTCTTTCCTTTATGAGAAATACTTAATTTTTGTTTGGTTTCTTCTTTACAAATATTAGTACCATTTTTCTTTTTTGTTTCTATTCCTTTTTGAATAGATTCTATAGAATTTTTTATTCCTTTACGTCCTTCACTAATTTTTTGTTTAGTTTCTTCAGAAAGTATTTTTCCTTTATTAAGTTCGCTATTCTTTTTTCGTTGCTCTTCGGTTCGTTTTTTACCTTTATTTGCTTTACTAATTTTTTGGCGTTGTTCTTCTGTTCGTTTTTTCCCCTTATTTGAATTTGCAATTTTTAATACTACTTCTAAATCTCTTTTCTTTCCTTTATGTCCTTCACTAATATTCTTTCGTTGCTCTTCAGTTCTTTTTTTACCTTTATTTGCTTCACTAATTTTTTGTTTAGTTTCTTCTAAAAGTTTTAAATCTTTTTTATTATATCCACCTGGTAAAATATTATAACCAATAATTCTATTTTGAGAATTTAATTCTTTAATCCAAAATTTTTCTCTGTCATTAAGATCCTCTTTAGTATTACAAAATTCCAAAATTTCTTTTTTAAAATTTTCTTTACCATATTTTTTAAAAGCCAATTTTAATTTATTTCCAGAACCTAAATAATTTATTGTCTTATTAAAATCAAATTGAGATTGACCTATATAAATTTTATTATTAATTAAATTAATAATTTTATAAATATACATATAAAAATTTTATAAGTCTTACAGATGTACTAAAAATAAATAGTCTATCTTTTAAGTTTAAGGTAGATTGTTATTGTACTCCAATTTTAAAAACGTAACCATGCAAGACATCATTAAAACAGTATTTGACAACACAGTACAATCTTACGAAAGATTTCTGAAAGATTATTATCCGGCACACGGTGCGAATGGATTTACGGAACGAAATTTAACGTTTAATTTTTCGCACCA